>ERZ1370068.1419-contig-11310_pt1 | contig 92515 bp, 114 predicted proteins | sample MGYA00561227_ERZ1370068 | MGnify/ENA primary metagenome ERZ1370068 (study PRJEB38410, sample SAMEA6850437) | metagenome | study: Metagenomic assessment of the ecological functions of the soil: analysis of the soil microbiota associated with the... | reverse complement strand
CGTGCTCGAGGACTTCCCGCAGTGCAACGCCATCCACGACGCCGAACGCAACGTGATCCTGCGCCATGCGGCGGTGCACGTCGGCATCGCGACGCAGACGCCGGACGGCCTCAAGGTCCCGGTGGTGAAGCACGCCGAGGCGCGCTCGCTCCATGACATCGCGGCGGAGATTCGCCGCGTGTCAGAGGCCGCGCGCAGCAACAAGGCGACGCGCGAAGAGCTCATGGGTTCGACGATCACCGTGACGAGCCTCGGCAGGCTCGGCGGCATCGCCTCGACGCCCGTCATCAATGCGCCGGAAGTCGCGATCGTAGGCGTCAACAAGGCCGTCGATCGGCCGGTCGTCCTACACGGCGCGATCGCGATCCGCCGCATCATGAATCTCTCGTCCTCGTTCGATCACCGTTTTGTCGACGGCTTCGACGCCGCCGCGATGATCCAGGCGCTCAGGAAAGACTTGAGCATCCCGCCACCATCTTCATACAGGACTGAATGCCATGAACGCACAGGCCATGCCAATGACGCATCCTTCGGACGCCGCCGCCCGGCCCGCTTTCGGCACCGTGCTCGCGAGTCAGATGGCGGTCGTGGACTACAAGGACGGACGGTGGTCCGATCACGAGTTCTGCAAGTACGGGCCGCTCCATGATGTCGCCCGCGATCCACGGCCTGCACTACGGCAGCACCTGCTTCGAGGGCTTCAAGGCCTACCGCTGGGCGGACGGCAGCATCAATGTCTTCCGCATGGACAAGCACATCGCGCGCATGCAGAAGAGCGCCGAGTGCCTCGTGCTGCCGAAGCCGGATCCGGCGCAGCTTTCGAAGATGATCCTCGGGGTCATTGACAGGGTCCGCGGCGAGGTGCCCGAGGCCCCGGGCGCGCTGTACCTGCGCCCGACGCTGTTCGGCACCGGCGCCTCGATCGGCGGCGCCACGTCGCCCGCGACCGAGGCGATGCTGGTCGTGCTCGCGAGCCCGGTGTGGGACTACTTCGCGAAGGGCGAGAAGCCGCTTCGCATCTACGTCGAGGAGAAGCTGACGCGCACCGCGACGCTGATGGGCCAGGTGAAGGCGGGCGGCAACTACGCGGCGGCTCTCGGGCCGACGATCGCGGCGCGCCAGCAGCATCACGCGGACCAGGTCGTGTTCTGCCCGGGCGGATCCGTGCAGGAGACGGGCGCCGCGAACTTCCTGCTGATCCGTGACGGCAAGATCCTGACCCGCAGCCTCGACACGCAGTTCCTGCACGGCGTGACCGCGCGACTCGATCCTGACGATCGCGCCGCAGCTCGGCTACGCGGTCGAGGAGCGCGAGTTCACCGTGGACGAGATGCTCGACTGGGTGAAGGACGGCGAAGCCGCGCTCTGCGGCACGGCGGCGGTGCTTTCCGGCGTCGGCATGCTGGTGCGCGAGGGCGGCCGCGAGCATCCCGGTCGGCAGCGGCGAGATCGGGCCGAACGTCAGGAAGCTGCGCAAGGCGCTCGTTTCCATGCAGCGTGGCGAAATCCAGACGCCCGCGGGCTGGATCACGCGGGTGTAGGGACCCGGCGGATGAAGGGCCGCACGCGCGTCAATCATCCGCCGGAGGTTTCGCTGCCGGCGGACAACCGTCCGCTCGTCGCGCCGATCTACCAGACCGTCAAGTTCGCCTTCGAGAGCCTCGAGGAGGCGATGCGCTTCAATCGCGGCGAGCGCGAGGGCTATTTCTACACGCGCCGCTCGAACCCGACGACCCGCCAGCTGGAGAAGCTCCTCGCCGAGCTCCAGCAGCGCGATGACTGCGTCGCGACCGCGTCCGGCGCCGCGGCCGTCGCGACCTGCCTGATCTCGCAGCTGCGCGCGGGCGACCACATCCTGTGCTTTGTCGAGACCTACGGCCCGACGCTCGGCCTCATCCGCGGCACGCTCGCCCGGCTCGGCGTCACGCACACGATGCTATCGATCGAAGACGACGCGGGCATCGAGCGCGCGCTCGCCGAGCGCAAGCCGCGCCTCGTGTACTTCGAGTCGCCGACCAACCCGATCACGCGCATTGCCGACATCGCGCGCATCACGCGTGCGGCGCATGCTGCAGGCGCCCTGACCGTGATGGACAACACTTTCGCGGGCTTCCACAACCACGGGCAGTACGGCGTGGACGTGTTCGTGCACAGCCTGACCAAGTACGCCTCTGGCCACGGCGACGTCATGGGCGGGGCCATCATCGCGCGGGCGGAGCTCGCCCAGGCGATCCGCCGTGAGGGCGTGCTGCTCGGGCCCTTGCTGGACCCGCATGCGGCCTTCCTCGTGATGCGCGGCATGAGAGACCTACTACCTGCGCTACGAAGCGCAGGCCGCCGCGGCGCAGAGGATCGCGACGTTCCTCGCCGAGCACCCCGCCGTCGCGCGCGTGCACTACCCGGGGTTGCCGGATCACCCGCGCCATGCGCTCGCGCGCACGCAGATGCGCGAAGTTCGGCAGCATCGTCAGCTTCGACCTCGCCCGTGGCGCGGAGGCCGTGCGCCCTTCGTGGATGCGCTCGAATTCTTCGCGGTGACGCCGAGCCTCGGCTCGGTCGAGTCGCTCGCGATGCCGCCGCAGTTCCTGCGCGTGCGGGGCCTGCCGGCAGAGCTGCAGGCCCTGTCCGGCATCGGCGACGGGACCATCCGGCTCTCGATCGGCATCGAGGACGCCGACGAACTGATCGGAGACCTGGAATCGGCGCTGGGCGGAGTACGATGAAGCACTTATCGGCGGAGGCCACCAAGATGAAGCTGTTGATCCTGGGCATTGCATCCTGCTGCTGCATGATGGCCGCGGTGGCGTCGGCGCAAACCGCGACGGACGTGAAATGCACGTCCTGCGTCGGCGAGACGGATATCGCCAACCAGGCAGTCACCGGTGCGAAGATCGCGAATGGCAGCGTGACCGGCACGGACATCAGGCCGGGCGCCATCACCTCGGACCTGATCAAGAACCAGACGATCACGATGTCGGACCTGTCGCCGGCGTTGCAGGACGTGCTGCACGGAAGCGGGATTGCAAACATTACCGTCGCGAGGGTCACCGCTTCCGGCGCCAGCGTGGTGGGCGCGACCTGTCCGGCCGGCCGCATCCCGGTAGCGGCGAGCTGCGAATGCGACAACGCACACGGCGCCCGCAATCTCGGCGTGCTGTTCGGCTGCACGGTCTCGGGAACCGGAGCGGCTGCGGGATGCTTCGAGGAAGCGCGGAGCTTCAATGCCACGCTTCCCGCTCCGCTCGCCATCGTCAGCGCCGTCTGCTCTGGGGGCCAAGACGGTGGACGGCACACCGTGGGTTCCGACCAGCGCGGGACTCGCCGTCGACACCGGCAAGACGTCCGAGTCCCAGGCCGCCGCGCAAGGCGAAATGGATGAAGGAACAGCACGACTCCTTTGAAGCCGTGCTGGCGAAGTTCAGGGATCAGCGGGCCGCGTACGAAACCCGGACGAGCCAGCCCACGAAGTAGCCGCGGGACCGCGCCGGGCTAGTAACTGCTCGCGACCCGCACGCGGTGCGGATGGTAAGGGAGGACTTCGACGAGGTCGCCGGCGGCGAGCCGCTCCTGCAGCGCGCGCCACCAGCCGGCCTCGAGGATCTCCCCGTGTTTCGCCAGGAACGCTTCCTCGATCCGTCCCTCGAAGCCGAGGAACTTCAGGAAGGTCTCCGGGAACACGTCGTTCTCGCCGACGTAGAACCAGCTCTCCGCCCGCATCTCGTCCTCGTCGGAGGTCGCCTCGCGGCACGTCGCGGAAGCGGCAGTCGGTCACCCGGCACAGTTCGTCGTAGTCGTAGAAGATCACGCGGTTGTGGCGCGTCACGCCGAAATTCTTGAGCAGCAGGTCGCCGGCGAAGATATTCGTGTAGGCGAGGTCGCGGATCGCCTGGCCGTAGTCGATCACCGCGAACACCGCCTGCTCGGGCGAGGCGCTGCGGATATAGAGATTGAGCGGGATCATCTGCCGTTCGATGTAGACGTGCCCGACGATCAGGTCCTCGCCGTCCAGCTGCACGTTCAGGGCGCACTCGGTCAGCAGCTCGCTCGAGCATGTCCGGCGCGAAGCGGCCCTTCGGCAGGCGGATGCGCCTGAATTCCTGCGCATCCACGAGCCGTCCGGCGCGGTCGTGGCGGAAGACCATGTCGTACTTCGCCATGACCTCCTCGCGCCGCACGTTCTTGACCGCCGGGAAGCGGTCGCGGATCACCTTGAAGATGACGTCGGCATTCTCGAGCGCGAAGCAGGCCATGACGAGGCCGCGCTCGCCGGGCGCGCGCACGAAGCGGTCGGACGTCGATCCGAGGTGCCGGAAGATCTCGCGGAAGCGCTCGGTCTTGCCCTGCTTGGCGCGGCCGAGCACCGTGAAGAGCTCGGAAACCGGCTTGGCCGGCATGATCGCGTGCAGGAAGAGCACGGCGTCGCTGACGCGCTCGAGATCCACGTGGAAGTAGGAGCGCGTGAAGCTGAAGAGGATCGAGACGTCCGCGACCGCGAGCATGACCGCGTCCACCAGCACGCCGAGCGGCGAGTTGCGGAACGCGATCGCGATCGGCAGCGTCCAGCCCTCGCCGTGCAGGCGGCCGACCAGGTAGGCGCGGCTCAACTGGTAGAAGACCGGGCGGATGACCTCGATCTCGCGCAGCGGCCGCGTCTCGCCGAGGCTCTTCAGGCGCAGCTCGACATCGGCGGTGACGTGCCCGACGCTGCTCTCGAAGTCGCGCCAGGGCGTCCGGAAGCGGTAGTCGGAGAGCAGCTCCTCGAACAGGAGGTCGAGCGAGCCGCGGTTCACGTAGCGTTCGGTCAGGTTCTCGGTGCTCGCGCCCCGGAGCGGGTCGAGCTCGAGCGCGAAGAACTCGACGTCGGGATCGACGCCGATCGTGTCGAAGAGCTTGCGCGTGATGGAGCTGAAGAAGGTCTTCAGGAATTCGGGGTCGGCGAGGCTCTCGATGCGCCGCAGGTAGTCGGCCTTGATTCCGGCCCAGAGGGCGGTGTCATGCGCCGCATCCCCGAGGCGCTTTCTCATGTCCGCGACCGTCGCGTTCACCGCGGTCGCGTAGAGTTCGAGGCGCTCGACGACATCGGCCTGCGACCCCGACCAGTCGCGGTTCTCGAAGCGCTCGGGGGCGCGGCGCGTGATCGCGCGGAACTCGGCGTTGTAACGGGCGAACGCCGCGACGATCGCGGCGGCGCAATCGGCGGCGCGCGGATCGCTCAACGCATGTTGCGGATCAAGGCGTCGCCGAACTCGCTGCACTTCACTTCGGTGGCCCCTTCCATCAGGCGCGCGAAGTCGTAAGTGACGACCTTGTCGGCGATGGACCGGTCCATCGCCGTGAGCACGAGATCGGCGGCCTCGGTCCAGCCCATGTAGCGCAGCATCATCTCGCCCGACAGGATCACCGAGCTGGGGTTGACCTTGTCGAGGTTCGCGTACTTCGGCGCGGTGCCGTGCGTCGCTTCGAACACGGCGTGTCCGGTCACGTAGTTGACGTTGCCGCCCGGCGCGATGCCGATGCCGCCGACCTGCGCGGCGAGGGCGTCGGAGAGGTAGTCGCCATTCAGGTTCATCGTCGCGATGACGTCGAAGTCCTCGGGACGGGTCAGGACCTGCTGCAGCGTGATGTCGGCGATCGCGTCCTTGACGAGGATGCGGCCGGCGGCGAGCGCCTTCTTCTGTTCGTCGTTGGCGGCGGCATCGCCCTTGGCGGCGCGGGTGCGCTCCCACTGGTCCCAGGTGTAGACCTGGGCCGCGAATTCGCGCTCGGCGAGGGCATAGCCCCAGTTCCGGAAGGCGCCTTCCGTGAACTTCATGATGTTGCCCTTGTGCACGAAGGTCAGGCTCTTGCGCTTGTTCGCGACCGCGTATTCGATGGCGGCGCGCACCAGGCGCTCGGTGCCCTCGCGCGAAACCGGCTTGATGCCGATGCCGGAGCTGTCCGGGAAGCGGATCTTGCCGTAGAACTTCGGGAACTGCTCCTTCATGAACGCGAGGAACTTCGCGTTCTCCGCGCGAGCCCGCCTCGAATTCGATGCCGGCGTAGATGTCCTCGGTGTTCTCGCGGAAGATCACCATGTCCACCTTCTCGGGCGCGCGCACGGGCGAGGGCACGCCCTTGAACCAGCGCACGGGACGCAGGCAGACGTAGAGGTCGAGCATCTGGCGGAGCGCGACGTTCAGCGAGCGGATGCCGCCGCCGATCGGCGTCGTCAGCGGCCCCTTGATCGAGACGAGGTATTCGCGGCAGGCCGCGACGGTTTCGTCGGGCAGCCAGGTGTTCAAGAGCTTGTTGGCTTTCTCGCCGGCGTAGACCTCTTTCCATTCGATCTGCCGCTTGCCGCCGTAGGCCTTCTTCACCGCGGCGTCCAGAACGCGAACGCTTGCGCGCCAGATGTCGGGCCGGTGCCGTCGCCCTCGATGAAGGGAATGACCGGGTGGTCCGGAACCTGCAATTTGCCGTTCGAAATGCGGATTTTCTCGCTCATGCGCGAATGCTATCACGGCATCGCGTAAAATCGCCGCCATGTCCATGCCTGCAAAAGACGGCTTCCGGATGCCGGCGGAATGGGAGCGCCATGCCGGCACCTGGATGCTCTGGCCCGAGCGCCCGGACACCTGGCGCGAAAACGCGCGGCCTGCGCAGCGCGCTTTCGCCGCGGTCGCGGCGGCGATCGCCAGGAGCGAACCGGTCACGATGGGCGTTTCGGCGGATCACTTCAGCGCGGCGCGCGCGGCGTTGCCGGCGGGCGTGCGCGTCGTCGAGATTTCGTCGAACGACGCCTGGATGCGCGACGTCGGGCCGACCTTCGTCGTGGACCGGCGCGGCCGCGTGCGGGGCATCGACTGGATGTTCAACGCCTGGGGCGGCAAGGCCGGCGGCGCATACCTCGATTGGGAACTCGACGACCAGGTGGCGGTCGAAGGTGCTCGAGATCGAGTCGAAGCCGCGCTATCGCGCGCCGTTCATCCTCGAGGGCGGCGCGATCCACGTGGACGGGCAGGGGCACGCTGCTGACGACCGAAGAGTGCCTGCTGAACCCGAACCGCAACCCGACGCTGCGGCGGGCCCAGATCGAGAGCCTGCTCGAGCGCCACCTCGGCGTGCGCGAGATCATCTGGCTCGGGCGCGGCGTCTTCAATGACGAGACCGACGGGCACGTGGACAACCTCTGCTGCTTCGTGCGGCCGGGCGAAGTCGCGCTCACCTGGTGCGACGATCCGAAAGACCCGCAGTACGACATCTCGCATGCGGCCTTCGAGGTGCTCGCGAAGGCGAAGGACGCCCGCGGCCGGAAGCTCAAGATCCACAAGCTGATGCAGCCGGGGCCTCTCTTCATGACCGAGGCCGAGGCGGCGGGCATCGAGCGCTCGGAGGAATGCAAGCCGAGGCGCTGTGGCGACCGGCTCGCGGGCTCGTACGTGAATTTCTACATCGCGAACCGGCACATCGTGATGCCGCTGCTCGATTCGAAGACGGATCGCGCGGCGAAGACCGCCATTGCGAGGCTATTCCCGCGGCACAAGGTCATCGGCGTGCCCGCGCGCGAGATCCTGCTCGGCGGCGGCAACATCCACTGCATCACGCAGCAGCAGCCCCGCGGGAAATTGGAATGAAGGGGACGCTCCTTCATTTCGATCAAGTTCGGCGCGGATGGCTGAGCGCCGAACAAATGGAGAGCGTCCCTGTTCCCTTCAGTTCTGCCGGGCGAGCAGGAACATGCCGCCGATGACGAGCAGGGCGCCGGCGACGCGCCAGGCATCGAGCGGCCGCACGGGAAAACCGAGCAGCCCGTAGTGGTCGAGGGCGAGCGCCGCGACCATCTGGCCGGCGACGATCAGGGCGATGAATGTCGCGCCGCCGAGCGTCGACCCGAGGGCCGCCGATGCGGTGATATAGAGGCCGCCCAGGATTCCCGCGCCCCAGGCCCACCAGGGCGCCGCCCCGGCCTGCGCAAGTCCGGCGAGCGAGCCGCGACCGAGCGCGACCGCGACGACGAGGAACATCGTCCCGACCGCGAAATTGACCAGCGCCGCGCCCATCGGCGAGCCCACGTAGCTCCTCATCGTCCCGGCCATGCCGACCTGCAGCGCGAGCATTGCGCCCACGAGCGCCGTGACAGCCATTGCACCCAGTCTCATGGGTCAGTCCTTCCGCCAGCCGAGTTCGACGAAGTATGCGCGACCGCGGCCCGGAAAATAACGGTAGTCGCCGAAAGCGAAGTCCGCGCGATCCGCGTAGGCCGCATCGAGCAGGTTCGTGATCCTGACAGCTGAGCGTCCAGTCCCGGCGGGCTCGACCGAGAGCCGCAGGTTGCCGAGGTCGTGCCCGCCATAGCGCGCGGTGTTGGCCGCATTCGCCCAGTAGTCGCCGATCCACAGCCATTCGAGCTCGGCGTCCAGCCAGGCGGCATCGTGATGCAGGCGCAGCGAATGAATGTTCCGCGGCGCCGTATCCATGTCATTGCCCGACGTGATCTGCTCGCCCTGCTCGACGGCTGCGGTGAAGCGGTACTCGTGACGCGCGATCGTGCCCGCCGCCGAAAGCGACCAGTCGTCCGCAATGGCGATGTCGCCCTCGTACTCCAGGCCTTCGTGGCGCGTCTTCCCGCCGGTCACGTTGAAGCCGGCCGAATCGCGCAGGATCACGCCGTCCTTGTCCATGTAAACAGCGCGAGGTCGAGCGAGGCGCGCGTTCCCCGCCAGCGCAGCCCAAGCTTCGGCGGAATCCGCCGTCTCGGAGTCGAGGTCCGCGACGGTCTGCTGGCGCTGCAGCCGGTAGAGCTCGGTCGCCTCCGGCGCGCGAAAGCCGCGCGCGAGCGAGACGTAGGCCGTCGTCGAGTCCGCGATGCTGAAGACGAGCCCGAGCCGCGGCGCGAGGTTCGTGAAGTCATCCGAGCGGTCCGCCGGCCGCGAGTAGAGGCATCCGCCGGGGCAGGGCACGCCGTCCTCGTCCGTGTTGCCATCGATCATTCGGTTGTCGTAGTCGTAATGCGCGTACTCGAGCCGGAGGCCCGCCTCCAGCGTCCAGCGTGACGCGAGCGGGCGCCGCCAGTCGGCATAGCCCGCGACCACTTCCGAATCCACGTCGTAGTCGTAGTGCTTGCCGGCCGGCCGGATCGCATTCGCCGCCGGCGAGCCGTCGGTCGTCGGGCCGTTCTGGTATTGCAGCAGGCTGCTTTGAGCGAACTCGGCGTCGATACCCGCGATGATTTCACCGCCGGCGAGCGCCCGCGTCGCCGACAAGCATGACGCCGCCGCTGTCCTGGCCGTTGTTCTCGACCGGCTGGCCCAGCAGGAAATGCTGGAGGAAATCCATGCGCGAGCTGCGCAGGTAAAGGCGCGCCTCATGACCCGAGGCCCCGCGGTACTGCGCGGCGAAGACGCAGGCTCTGTGGCGTTGCGATAGGCGTCGGGATCGGGATTCGAACGCGCGATCGCCGGGTCGCGGTAGGCATCCTGGCCGACGATGAAGCCGGCCGTCTCCTGGTTGAGGTTCGATCCCGCCAGCGAGAGCTTCCACTGCCCGCCGCCCTGCGTGTGCGTCCACACCGCGTTGAGCTTCTCTTCCTCGAAGCCGGACGAGTCGCGCCAGCCGCCGTCGTCGGTGCCATGCATCACGATGCCGAAGCCGTCGCTGTTCGTTCCGCTGGAGGCGGCGACCTGCAGCTGGCCATACTCGTCGCTGCCGCCTTCCACGATGGCGCCAAAGACCGGGATTTCTTCCGGCATCGGCGGGATCACGTTGATGATGCCGTGCACGGCGCTCGAGCCGTAGAGGACGCTTGCCAGGCCCGCGCAGGACCTCGATCGCGGCGGCCTGCTCGAAATTCACCTCGAAGAGCTCGTTGACGTTGCAGCTGCCGACCGGGCGGATCGGAATTCCATCCTCGAGCACGAGCACCGAACCGCAGGCGCCCGCGCCGGTCAGCACCGGCGAACGCAGCGCGGTGAGCGACTCCTGCCCGCTGCCGCGCTGGATCATCGCGCCCGCCGCGCGATTGATGAGCTCCGAAGAATGGGTTGCGCCGACGAGCGCGACGGATCCGGTGGCAATGCGCGTCGCGCTGCCGGCGTAGCTCGCGAGCGCGACCGGACTGCGTGTCGCGGTCACGACCACTTCTTCGAGCGTCGCGGCAGAACAGGGCATTGCGAAGAAGATCGCGGCCAGCGCGAGCTTCGCGCGCACGGCCAGAGGCGCATTCATCCGGGGCATTATAGGCCACCGCAAGCGGCGGCCTCCTGCGCCCGTGCTACCATCGCCCCGACTCGATGAGCGCTCCAATACCCCGTTTTTCGGCCATCTTTTGCTGTTTTCTGGCGGCGCTGCACGCCGGCGCCGCGGCGGCGGAAGATGCCGTGCCGCCCGCGCGCCCGCGCATCGGACTCGTGCTCTCCGGCGGCGGCGCCCGCGGACTCGCGCACGTCGGTGTCCTACAGGCGCTCGAGGAACTGCACATTCCGGTGGATGCGATCGCCGGCACGAGCATGGGCGCCGTCGTCGGCGGACTGTATGCATCGGGCAAGACGCCGGCGCGAGATCGACACGCTCATGCGCGGCATCGACTGGAGCGCCGCATTCCGCGACCGGCCGGCGCGCGACACGCTCAACTTCCGCCGCAAGCAGGACGACCGCGAGTTCCTCGTGCGATTCCCGCTCGGCATCCAGAGCGGCAACTTTCGCGTGCCGCGAGGACTGATCCAGGGCCAGCGGCTCACGCAGACGCTGCGCCTCGAGACGCTCGCCGGTCGCCACGGTCGACGATTTCGACGAGCTGCCGACGCCGTTTCGCGCCGTGGCGGCAGACCTCGAGACCGGCGAGCGCGTCGTGCTCGAGCGCGGCGACCTGACGTCCGCGATGCGGGCGAGCATGTCGGCGCCCGGCGTGTTCGCGCCGGTGGAGGTGGACGGGCGGCTCCTGGTGGACGGCGGGATCGTGGAGAACCTGCCGGTGGACGTCGTGAAGGCGATGGGCGTCGACATCGTGATCGCGGTGGACGTCGGCTTCCGGCCGGTCGCGCGCAAGGAGTTGACCTCGGCGCTCGCCGTCTCGAACCAGGCCGTCACGATCATGATGATGCGCGAGACCGGCCGGCAGCGATCGCTGCTCGCCGGCAACGACCTGCTCATCACGCCGGACCTCGAAGAACTGCAGTCCACCGATTTCACGGCCACCGCGCGGCTGATCGGCCTCGGCCTTGCGGCGACGCGCGCAAACGCCGAACGGCTGGCGCGGCTTTCGCTGGACGACGACGTCGTGGCAGCGTATACGCCGCCGCGCGCACCGGTGCGACAAGGAAGAGGCGGTGGTGCATTTCGTGCGCACCGACAAGCGCCCGAGCGCTACAGCGAGCGCATCCAGGCCGAGCTCGGGCCGGTCCTCGGCCAGCCGCTCGACCCGGAGGAGATGGACGAGCGCCTCTCGCACTTCTACGGCAGCGACAACTTCGAGGCGCTCGACTACCGTCTCGTGCGGGACGGCGCGCTGACCGGCATCGAGGTCAGCGCGAGGCAGAAGAGCTGGGGCCCGAATTTCCTGCGCTTCGGGCTCGAGCTGCAGAACGACTTCCAGGGCGGCAACAGTTTCAACGCCGGCGTGCGGGCGCAGGTGACCGAGGTGAACCGGTTCGGCGCGGAGTGGCAGACCGACCTGCAGGTCGGCGCGAATCCGCTGTTCCGGACCGGAGTTCTACCAGCCGATCGGGTACACCTCGAACTGGTTCGTCGTGCCGCGCGCTCCTGGTCGAGCGGCAGAACCTCGACATCTTCGAGGGCGATCGCCGCCTTGCGACGCTATCGCATCGACAATCGCGAACTCGAATTCGACTTCGGGCGTGAGTTCGGCAGCTGGGGCGAACTGCGCGCCGGCATCATCCGCGGCAACGGCAATCGCCATCTGCAGGTCGGAGACCCGGAGGATCCCAGCCTGCCGCCGCGCACGGAATTCGAACGCGGCGAATTCATGACGCGCTTCAGCGTGGACCTGCTCGACGACGCCTACTTTCCGCGTCACGGCGATCTCTTCACGCTGCAATGGAACGGGCCGCGCGAGAGCCTCGGCGCCGACACGAACGCGGACCGCGTGTCCCTCGACTGGACGCACGCGCACTCCTGGAACCGCAACACGCTCATCCTCTCCGCGGCGGGCGGCGCGCATGTCTCGGGACCGACGGACCAGGTGCAGGACTACTACTCGCTCGGCGGGCTCTTCAATCTCCTCGGGGCTGTCGCCGGACCAGATCAGCGGGCCGCAGTTCGGGATCACGCGCGCAATCGTGTACCGGCGCATCGGCAACGGCCAGGAAGGCCTGTTTCGACGTGCCGACCTACGTCGGCTTTTCGCTCGAGCTCGGCAACGTCTGGCATACGGCGCGGCGACGCGAGCGTGAGCTCGGCGCTCTTCAATGGCTCCGCGTTCGTGGGATTCGACACGTTCCTGGGCCCGATCTATGTCGCGGCCGGCTTCGGCGAGGGCGGCGACCGGACGTTCTACCTGCTGCTCGGCCGCATCCGCTGACGCGGGCCGGCCTCAGGCGCGTCCGGCGACTTTCTCGAGGATGACCGAGGGCTCGTCGCCGCGCCGCGAGTAGGGGTGCCGGCCCGCCATGTCGGCGAGCACCGCGTCGCGCTCGTTCTCGGTCGCATACCAGTGAAACTTCTGCCAGTCAGCGCCGACGAGCCGCGTGAACGGGTCGCGCGCCTGCAGGCTCACGCGGATGCCGAATGGCGTCGCGGCGGGCGGTTGGTCGTTCAGGTTGTGTTCGCTGGCGATTTCCATGGCGAGACGATAGCGAAAGTGGACCCCGGGTACTAGAAGCGCCGGTCGCCCGCGCCTTCGCGGTCGGACCAGCCGAAGATGCGCCGCGTGACGAAGGTGTAGGCGGGCTTGCCCGTCGCCATCCAGAGGCGGGAGAACGTCGCGGGCGTCGCGAGGATCCGCCGCTCGCGCGCGGTCAGGGCGTTCCGGGCAGTAGCTGCGCTTGTGCTTGAGCAGATGCCGGATGTCCTCGCGCGCGAGCGTGCGAAAGAGGCGCCCGCGCCGCGGCGCGACGAAGGCGAGCTGGAAATCGACGAGCGCCGGCAGCCCCGTCGGCGTCACGAGCCAGTTCGGCTCCTTGGCGAGGTCGTTGTGCGCGATCCCCGCGCGGTGCAGGCGGACGAGGAGGGCGCGAGCGGCGCGAAAGTAATCCGCATTCCGGGGACGCGCGACCTGCATCGGCCGGCCCTCGATCCATGCGCGCTTGAGCGTCCCGCGGCCCCGGTCAAGGAGACGCGGCGTTCCCGGCAGGCCGTCGAGCCGGGCGAGCGCCTTCGCTTCACGGCGACAGAGGCTGCGGGCGAGCCAGGCCGCCCACCAGCGCGCGCCGCCGGTATCGCGAAGCACGAATTCGCGGCCGACGTTCGTCGCCGCGCCACACCGTGCCGAACAGGTCCGACTTGAGCTCGCGCATTGCGGACGCATTGTAAGATACGGACATGGCCGGCAAGCCACGCAAAACTTCGATGCCCACCGCTTCGGATGCCCTTCCGGGCCGCCCGCAGGCACTGGCGGTCCCCGAAAAGCACTTCGTGAACGGCAATCGCCTCGCGCCGCCGTTTCCGGCGGGACTCGAGCTCGCCCTGTTCGGCATGGGATGTTTCTGGGGCGCCGAGCGGCTGTTCTGGGAGCTGCCGGGCGTGTGGTCCACCTCGGTCGGTTACGCCGGCGGCTTCACGCCGAACCCGAGCTACCAGGAAGTCTGCAGCGGCGACACGGGGCACACGGAAGTCGTTCGGGTCGTGTTCGATCCGAAGAAGGTCCAGCTATTCAGACCTGCTGAAGGCGTTCTGGGAATCGCATGACCCGACGCAGGGCATGCGGCAGGGCGGCGACGTCGGCACGCAGTACCGCTCGGCGATCTACGCGATCGGCGACCGGCAGCTCGAACTCGCGGAGCAATCGAAAGCCGCCTATCAGCGTGCGCTCGCGGCGGCAGGCCACGGCGGTCCGATCACGACCGAAGTCGCGCCTGCGCCCCAGTACTTCTATGCCGAGGACTATCACCAGCAGTACCTGGCGAAGAATCCCGACGGCTATTGCGGCCTCGGCGGAACGGGCATCGCCTGTCCCGCCGGACTCGGCACCGCGGCCAGCGCCGCGGGCTGATCCCTTACTTCGTGCCCGGCTCCTTGCCTGGCTCCGGGATCCGGCAGCGGATACGTCTTTGCCTCGGTCGCGGGCGCGGCAGGCTGGGCCTGCGTGGCCGGGTCGTCGCTGGCGACGCTTCGCCGAGGCGGTGGTTGTCAGCTTGGTCACTTCCGCGACCGAGATCCGGCGCCGGGGCGGGCGGGGCCGCCTTGCTCGCGAGGATCGCCGTGGCGCTGGAGTCGCCTTCGTAGAAGTTCTTGTTCGCCTTCTTGCTGATCAGGATGGCGTTGCCTTCGAGCGAGACTCCGAGGAACAGGCCCTGCGACTTCGCGTAGGAGTACACCTCGGCATCGAAGTTCAGGTCCGTCGAGGCCTTGGCCGAGCGACCGACGGGTCCCGCCGCGGCCGAGGCATCGGCGCCGAGCGTCATCTTGCCGTCCGTGATGCCCTCGATGCTCTCGCGCGTCGTCAGGACGAGCACGATGTCGGAAACCTGGCCTCCGGCCTGCAGGCCCCAGCTACCGCCGCCGGTCTTGACGAATGACGGGGTTGCTCCAGCTGCGGTCCGGATTGCGCACGAGCATCACGCCGCTGCCGAAGCTGGCGCCGAACATCAGGCCGACCCTGACGTTGGCGGGCAGGATGATGATGCCTTCGGCCCGGGCCAGCAGCAGGTCCGGAATCCGGGAATCGGAAATGGCCTGCAGAGTCGCGCAGCACGATCAGCGACTGGTCAATCGTCGCTTCCTCGTGCGTGACGGCCTGCGCCGGCATGGACAGGAGGCTGGCCGCGATGAGCGCGCCCAGAATCTTCGAAATCAGCTTCATGATGTCATTCCTGTTGAAGTCCCACCCGAAAGACCGCACGGAGGGTGACAGGTTCCGCGCGCGACGGGCGTTTGGTTGGTGTATCCGTTGTGCGACGGTCCGCATATCGTCCACACTGAGGCCGCCATGATGCGCCGTTTCTGCCTCGCGGTCACGCTGCTTCTCGCCTGGAATGCCGTCGCGCACGCCGAATGGTACGCGCGCGAAGACGCGATCATGGGCACGCGGATCGCGGTCGAGGTCTGGCACGACGACCCGGCCGCGGCCGAGCGCGCGATCGATGCGGTGATCGCAGAGATGCACCGGATCGACGTGCTGATGTCGGTCTACAGGGAAGACAGCCAGGTCTCGCGCGTGAATCGCGACGCGCGCCGCGGGGCCGGTCAAGGTGGACCCGGAGCTCGCCGCGCTGATCTCGCGGGCGCTCGAGTTCTCGGAGATGTCCGGACGGCGCTTTCGACATCACCTACGCGAGCGTCGGATACCTGTACGACTACCGCGCCCACAAGCACCCGACCGAGTCCCAGATCCAGGCCGCGCTGCCGCGGGATCAACTGGCATCACGTCGTGGTGGACCCGGCCGCCTCCACGATCCGCTTCACGCAGCCGGGCGTGCGCATCGACCTCGGCGGGATCGCCAAGGGCTATGCCGTGGACACCAGCATCGCGATCCTGGGCAAGCTCGGCATCACGAACGCCACGGTGACCGCGGGCGGCGACAGCCGGATCCTCGGGCGACCGCCGCGGGCGGCCCCTGGATCGTCGGCATCCGCCATCCCGACGACCGCAACAAGGTGATCGCCCGCATCCCGCTCGAGGATGCGGCGATCTCGACCTCAGGCGACTACGAGCGCTTTCTTTGACGAGGGCGGGGTGCGCTACCACCACATCATCGACCCGAAGACGGGCAAGAGCCCGCACGGAATACGCAGCGTGACCGTCATCGCCCCGACTCTCGACGATCGCCGAGGGCCTCACGAAGAGCGTCTTCATCATGGGACCGGAGCGTGGCCTTGCGCTCATCAATGCGCGGCCGGACGTGGACGCGGTCGTCGTGACCGCGGAGGAAGGTCCTGTACTCGAAGGGGCTGGCGGCGCCTGAGTGAGGGGACAGTCCCCTTCCAAGGTGACAGTCCCCGTCGAGCGCCCTTTTTCCCAGAACCAGCCGGAGAAGAAGAAGCGGATGACGTCCGCGTCGAAGCTGTAGAGCGGCTCGGTGCCGGGCGCGACGCCCGTGACGCGCAGGTCGCGGAAGTCGTCGTAGTCGAAGTGGATCCGGTCGAAGCGCAGGTTGAGCGAGGCCTTGCTCAGGAAATCGATGCGGCCCGGCTTGAACTCGTAGGCGACGCCGAAGCCGAGCGTGCTGCTCGTCATCGCCGGCGAGTTCCTTGTCGCGCGCCAGGAAGTTCTGCGAAGTCCTGGCGCGGGAACAGGTCGGAGTAGAACTCCGCGGAGTTCTGCGTGTAGAAGCGGTAGTGGACGTCGAATGTCCACTCCTCGTCGAGCGGATGCGTGTAGGAGACTTCCGCCGTCTGGCCGCCGGATGTCCCAGGTATCGGTATAGAAGCGGTATTCGCCCTCGATCGCGGCGCGATAGGGCAGGTACCAGCGGCCGCGCAGCGAGAGCGCGTTGCCCGTGCGCGTGCGCGGATAGCGCTCCGCCTCGTAGGAATAGCCGACCGCTGAATCCACGTCCACGTAGCGCACCTGGCGGTACGGGTTGTTGAGGAAGCCTTCCTCGGTGATCGTCTCGAACGGAGAGTCCGAGGATCAGGTTCTTGGTCGCGATCTGCGAGACGTCGACGCCGTAGATGCGCCGGTCCACCTGGTCGGAGAACGTGTCGTCGCCGCGGCGCGGGACGTCGTCCCAGCCGCGCGTGAAGTACCGAGCGAGACCGTCGTCAGGTCGCCGAACATGTCCTGGCTGATCGAGAGGCTCGCGGTGTCGGCGTCGTAGTCGTTCTCGCTCGAATTGCTGAATGAGGCCGCGTACGTGACCTTGCCGCGCAGGTACTCGAAACCGACGCCGTACTGCGTGCGCTCCTCCTTGTAGGGGCTCGCCGTCGTGATGACGTCGATCGACGCGGACGAGACCATGTCCACGTAGTAGCTCGCGTTGACGGCGTACTTCTCCGCGAACTTCTTGCGCACGAGGAGCGACGGGCCGTCGATGGTGACGCCGCCGCCGTCGTAGTAGTGATACATGAGGTCCGCGCGGTCGTCCGGCAGGCACGCCCGCACGACCGCCGTGAGCGGCAGCAGGAAGAACAGGGCAATGCGCCGGATCAGTTGCATCCGCAGCCGCCGCCGGCGCCGCCGCGCGCGCCGCGCGCGCCTTCGCGCGACTCGTAGACGTGCAGTCGATGTAGGACGGAGGAGACCGGGTCGCGGTCCCAGGCCATGATCGGGTCCGCGAGGTTCTGCGCGCTCGTAGGGCTTCACCCAGGGCTCGAGGCGCGAGCAGCCGCTCGCGGCGAGGAGAACAGGGCGGCGAGCGCGAGGCGCGCGGGCTTCATGACTTTTCCCGGAGCATCGCGCGGATCTGCTCGATGTACAGCGGCTTCGTCGCCCGCCTTGTAGGCGCGGTGCTGCCAGCGCAGGCGGCCCTGGCGGTCGACGAGGAACGTGGTCGGCATGGCGCTGACGCCGTAGGTGCCGCTCACCTTGTTGTCGGGGTCGAACAGGATCGGGAAGCTGACCGGCGTCGCCCCGAGGAATTTCTCGGCGTCGGCTTTCTCGCTCTCGACGTTGATGCCGACCATCTCGAAGCCCATCGGCTTGTACTTCTTGTACATCTCGTCGAGCGCCGGGAACTCCTGGCGGCAGGGTCCGCACCAGCTCGCCCAGAAGTTGATCATCACGACCTGGCCCTTGAGGTCCGCGAGCGAGACCGGCTTGCCGGCGCGGCTCGTGAGCGTGAATGCGGGCGCCGGCGGCGAGCCGTCGGTGGCCGCGGCCGGCCAGGCCATCGGCGACGAGCACGGCAACGAGTGCCGCAAGGGGAAACCGGAGGATCGTCTTCAAGTGGCCTCCTCAGAAGAACGCCGTGATGCCCAGCGATGCTTCGTAGTTGTGGCTCGTCTTGTTCGAGCCCAGCACGTCGATCTCCATCACGTGGTCGCGCATGTCGAGGTGCACCGCGAGCCAGTCCTTGAGCAGTACCCGCGCGCCGGCTCCTGCCGTCAGCGTGAAGTGATCGTCGCCGGCAAACCGCGTGCCGCCCGCGCCGAGCGTCAGGTAAACCGCGCTGTTGTAAGCGTGCTTACCGCCGAGGAATATCTCGCCCGGTAGCGCATTCCAGCCGAAACCGAGGCTGTAATAAGTGAATTGCCTCTCACTGTCGGTCAATAAGGGCGCGCCGCCCGACAGCCGCTCGAAACTCGAGAGGCCGGCGTCGCTCGTGCCCGCAATCGCCTCGGCGAAGAAGTCCTCGCTGATGTGGTAGGCGATGCGTGCGCCGAAGACCGGATTGACCTCGAAGTCCTCGACCGAGAGCGACCCGACATAGATGCCGGCCTCCCAGTTCTCGGTGTCTATCTTCGGGGGCTTGACCTCGCGCCGCTCCACCTGCGGCTCGATGACGACCGGTGCCTGGCCGGCTTCCGGCGGCGGCGGGGGCTCGGCCTCGGGCGCGTCCTTGCGCCACGGCATGTGCGAGCAGCCGGCCAGGTGAGCACGCACGGCGCTCAAAAGAAGAATGCGAATCCGATTTTCCATTCGATGTCTTCCTCGTTCTCGTCGCGGTCGGTGAAGACCACGTATTCCTTGTACTCGCCGCGCACGATGAAGCGGCGTGCGATGTAGGCGCGCACGCCGATGCCCGCGTAAGCGACCTGGTCGGTGCGTTCCTGCGTTCCCGTGAGCGTGCCCTTGGGCTGGACGTTGATGACGCCGGTGCCGATCGACGAGGAAGGGCTGGATGCGCCATTCCGGCACCGGCACGTGCGTCACGCCGATCGTCGCGTACTGTGCCGTCGGAGAAGTTGCCGAGCAGGTGCGAGAGCGCGACTTCGCCGGCCAGGTGTTCGTTGAACGCGTAGGCACCGTAGACGGTGATGACGTTGGCGCCGCCGTAGTCGCCGACGAGCATGCCGACCTCGCGCCGGTGCGTGCCGAAGTCCTCGCGTCCGGGATCGTCGATTTCCATCTTCACGCCCGCCGGGATGAGCGTCTCCGCCATCTGGCTCTTGTGCACCCAGCCCTCGTGGCCGCCCGCGTCGACGACCTGGAACCAGTCGGTGCGCCGCGTCTCGACCTTGACCGACTCGCCGCGCTCGACGACGTGGAACACCGGGAAGCCGCGGCCCGGCCCGGTGCGAAGCTCGAGGTACGGATCGGCGACGGTGACCGAGAGCCCTTCGGCTCCAGCCACGCCCGTCGTCGCCAGAAAGAACAGCAGCCCGCAGGCCGCGAGCCGCGCCATCACCTTAGTTAACCGGTGCCATGAAGGGGTCGTTGTAATACTGCCCACCGATGTCCAGCCACTCGGCGATCAACCGCAGTTCGCCCGGCGTCAGCCAGCCCGCGTGCGAGCCGCCCGCATCGAAGCGGCTGAAGAACGCCGTCGAGGCCCTCGCGCCTGCCGCGCTCATCGACGGATTCACCGGCACCGCAACCTGCGTCGGCAGTCCGGTCACCGGATCCGGCGGACCCGGCACCAGGATGTCCTGCAGCGCGCCCATGTTAACTTCCTGCGCGTTATCCGTGAACAGGAGCTCGCGGTACGACACCAGGTGATCTGCTTCGTCGGGCGACGGGCCGCCGGACAGGTCGAGCTGCGCCGCGGGCACGCGCACCGGCGCCGGCGGCGTCCACCGGGCTGTGGCAGGAGGTGCAGGTGTTGTCCGCGATGACGGCGCCCATCGCGTCGAGCACCTGCCGCGGCACCGACCAGATCGGGTGAATGTGGTTCGGATAGTGGATCGTGATGCGGCAGAGCGCGGTCCAGTCCGACTGGCAAGTCGCGGAAGTCGGCGCCGGCGTCGTCAGGTCGGCGTAGCGATACGAGAACGGCGCATCGGGCGCGCGGCCCGCCGCGATCGGATCGGTCCACACGTCGTCGTACAGCACGTCCACCGAGGGCTTGAGCGCAGCGCAATCCGTCTGGCAGGAGACACGCGCGCGCGCCTCGGCCATCGTCTCGCCCTGGTTCGCGAAGATCGCCGGGTTCGAGTTCGGGAAGGGCTGGCCCGTCGTCGTCGCGCCCGCGTTGACCGCGACGAAGAGATTGCGCCGGCCGTGCGAGACGGCAGGCAGGCCGCCGGGCTGTGCGTTCGCCGGGATATGGCAGCCATTGCAGGTGAGCACTTCGCCTGCGCGCACTTGCAGCCAGTTCAGGTGACGCGGGCTGAGGCGCCGCCCGTTCGCATCGAGCACGCCGATGGCGAATGGCACGCCGGCCGGCACCTTGATGCGCACCGAGCCGTCCGGCTCGACGGGCGCGTAACCGAGGATTTCCCGCATGCCGAGGCCGCCCGCGGCGCCGAAAGCCGTGCCGCGGAAGTCGCGCACGTCATCGTCCGGAATGCCGACCGCCTTCTCGATGCGCACGAATCGCGCCGGGCGCTCGTCCGCGGTCGTCTGCACCGGGTCAATCAGCGAGGCATAGCCGCCCGGCGCGACGTCGGCGCCGTCGAGGTCGTAGACGCTGCGGATATCGATGATGCCGACGTTCTCGGTCGCGAGGATCGGGTCGTAGTCGACGCCCGGCACCGCGTCGATGATCACGGCGGGCAGGGGCGTGCGCGGGGCGAAGCGACACGACTTCCGTATAGCGGATGCCCTCGGTCGGCGTGAGCACGGGCCGCTGCGTTCCGTCGCGCGGGTCGAAAAGCCACACACCATATAAAGGAGGCGCGGGGGTCAGGGTCGCATCCGCGAGGTTCGCGGGCGTGCAGGGCAGGGTGCGCCCGGCGGTGTCGTTGAGCCGGCACAGGGTCCAGGTCGTCAGCAGGCGGCCGGTGCCGTCGCGAAGCGGGAAGACCGAAGCAGTAACGCCCGCCCGGCGAGAGGCCGGGATCGGTGCGCACGTCGTTGACGGACAGGCGCACCTGCGCCGGGCCCTGGAGCGCGGGGTTGTCGAGGTCGGCCTGGTCGTTCTCGACGAAGGCAGCGGTGTCGATCGCAACCGGATCGCCGCCCTGGTCGGAGCCCTGGAACGGCTTCAGGAGCGCGAGCACGCGGCCGTCCTCCATCGGGCGCGGCTGCAGGAACTGCACCTCGGTCGTGCCGGGGCCGGCCGGGCCGGGCACGGCGCCGCCGGTGCCGGTCGCATGGCTGTTCGCGCCGTACAGGAGCTGCAGGTCGCTGCCGTCCGGGTTGACCGTATACAAATGTATGGAGCTGCCGCTCGCGTTCTCCCAGCGGCTGAACACGATGCGCCCGTCGTCGAGGACGTCGGGATCGAGGTCGTGGCTCTGGTTGAACGAGATCTGGCGGATGCCGCTGCCGTCCGCATTCATGACGTGCAGGTCGAAGGCGTGCTCGTTCTGGTCCTCGTCCTGGGCCGAGAACTGGGGCTTGCCCTCGTCGATCAGCACGGCCTTCGAGGTGCGCTGGCGCGTGGACGAGAAGACGATGCGGCCGTCCGGCAGGTAGTGCGGCGCGACGTCGTGGCCTTCGTCGGCCGACGATGTCGGACTGGATCACGCGGTGCAGGTCGTCGGTCGTGCGGTCGTATTCCCAGATCGCCCACTTCGGCTGCTCGTCGTCGTCGGCGCCCGGGATCAGCGGCATGCGCATCGAGAAGATGAGCTTGTTGCCGTCATACGAAGCGTCGATGTCGCGCACGTCCCATTCGCCGTTGGTGACGCGCTCCGTGATGTTGTGCTCGGGCACGTCCGGCGCGGCGCGGTCGCGCAGCCACACGTCCGCGCCCGCCTCGAAGGTTTCGAGCTCGCGCACGTCGAGGTCGTCGAGGTCCGTCAGGTCTTCGGGCAGCGGGCCGCGGATATAGGCGATCGGGATGTCGAGCACGACCGGGTCGGGCGACTGCCCGCCGCCGACGTTCACGTCGCCGTCGTGCCCGGTGGCACATGCGGCGAGCAAAACGGCCGCGATCGGCAACATCCACGTTCTCGTATTCGTGACAGGCATCTCAATTCACTCCAGTCCCGACGACGTTTCCTTCACGACAGAATGCAGGCGAACGACTGCGTCACGGACGGCTGGAACCCTTCTGCGGTCCCATGAATACAAGCATTTGCGCGTTTGACCGGTCGTCATGGATTCAGCCTACCTTGACCTGAGTCGCGGGTGAATGTCGCGGTTCAGAGACATTACTCGCCCTCAGACCCGCCGATATAGTCGCCCGCAGTTTCGTAATGCCGCGAGCGAGTGGAGCACGGAAATGCCCTGGTCGCCAGAAAGTGTAGGTTCGTTCGTGAAGCGCGTCACCGCTCTCGTGGCGCTCGCTGCATTCGCAACGCTTGCGAGCGCGGGACCGCGCGAGCAGGCGAAGCGGATTCACGATCGCATTGCGGGCGTGCCGCCGTCCGCCGCGGTCCTCGACCAGATGGCCGCCGAGATCAGCGCGGGCCGCACCGACCAGGCGGCGCTGATCGCGATGGACAATCCCGCGTTCTACTCCGTCACCCTGAAGAACCTCGTCACGCCGTGGACCAACCGCGAGCAGACGGTGTTTGCGCCGCTCAACGACTACACCGCGACCGTGATCGGCATGGTCCGCGACGACGTGCCGTTCGACCAGGTGCTGTCCGGCGACATCCTGTACGTCGGCAGCTCGGGGCTCGGGCTGCCCGCCGTGTCGGCCTCGAACAACGACCACTACCAGCAGATGGAGACGCGCGGCGTCAACCTGCTGACGGGCCTGCAGCGCACGACGCAGTCGGGCGTGTACGGCACGCCGCCGGCGGCGACCGCGGGCGTCATCACCTCGCGCGCCGCGGCGCAGTCGTTCTTCATCGCCGGCACCAACCGCGCGATGTTCCGCTTCACGCTGCTGAACTACATGTGCCGCGACATGGAAGAGGTCCAGGACACGTCGCGTCCGCCGGACCGCATCCGCCAGGACGTGAGCCGCAGCCCCGGCGGCGACGCGCGGCTGTTCCTCAACAACTGCGTCGGCTGCCATTCGGGCATGGACCCGATGGCGCAGGCCTTCGCGTACTACACGTTCGACGACGCGCAGGGCCGCATGGTCTACACCGGCGGCAGCGTGCAGGAAAAGTACTTCCACAACGACACGACGTTCGCGTTCGGATTCCGCACGCCGGACGACGCCTGGGAGAACCGCTGGCGCAAGGGCCACAACGCGCTGCTCGGCTGGGATCTCGTCGCTGCCGGGCTCCGGCAGCGGCGCGAAGTCGCTCGGCCAGGAATTCGGCGCGAGCGATGCCTTCGCGACCTGCCAGGTCGAGAGGTATTCCACACCGTCTGCCTGCGCGCGCCGCAGGACGCGGCAGACCGCAGCGAGATCACCTCGATGGCGAGCTCGTTCCGCTCGAGCGGCTACCGGCTGAAGCAGGCTTTTGCCGATGCCGCCACGTACTGCATGGGCAATTGAGGGACAGGCGATGAACCGCAGCGTCAGCTTCCGTATGCGCTTCCTCACCGCCTTGTCGCCGGTGCTCGCCATGCTCGCCCTCGCGGCCTCGCGGCGGCGGCGCCTCGACCACGGAGAATCCGCCGACGACTCCGCCGCCGGCCGCCGGCTACACCGGCCCGCCGCCGGCGAGCCAGGACGTGCAGGCGTTCAAGCTGAACCTCTGGGACAACCTGCAGGCATCGAACCGCTGCGGGCAGTGCCACGGCACGGGCGGCCAGGTGCCGAGCTTCGTGCGCAGCGACGACATCAACCTCGCCTACGAAGCCGCGAACGGCGTCGTCGACCTCAGCAATCCGTCGGCCTCGATGATGGTCGACGAAGGTCGGCGGCGGCCACAACTGCTGGCTCGCGGCGGATTCCGCCTGCGCCGACCAGCTCACCGTGTGGATCCGCAACTGGGCCGGCCAGACGCATGGGCGGCACGCGCGGCGCGCCGCTGCAGCCGCCGCCGATCAAGGACGTGGGCGCGAGCAAGTCGTTCCCGGCGAGCTCGGCGCTGTTCGGCTCGACCGTCTCACCCGGTGCTGACGCAGTACTGCTCGCGCTGCCACTCCTCGGGCGCGACCACGCCGCAGTCGCCGTTCTTCGCGGAGGCGAACGTCGACGTCGCCTACGCCGCCGTGCGCGCCAAGATCAACCTCGACTCGCCGGACCAGTCGCGCCTCGTCGTGCGCCTGCGCGACGAGTTCCACAATTGCTGGACCGATTGCGCGACGGCCGCGAACGTCATGCTGGGCGCGATCCAGGACTTCGCCGACGGCGTGCCGCTCACGCAGGTGGATCCGAACCTCGTGACCTCCAAGGCGCTGACGCTGTACGACGGCACGGTCGCGAGCGGCGGCAACCGCTTCGACAACGCGGCGATCGCGCTGTACGAATTCAAGACCGGCACCGGCACGGTCGCCTACGACACCTCGGGCGTCGAGCCGTCGGCCAACCTGACGATGTCGGGCGCCGTGACCTGGGTCGGCGGCTGGGGCATCGACCTGCGCGGCGGCAAGGCGCAGGCGACGACCGCCTCGAGCCGCAAGCTCCACGACCTCATCAAGGCGACCGGCGAATACTCGATCGAGGCCTGGGTCGCGCCGGCCAACGTCGTGCAGGAGCAGGCGTACATCGTGAGCTACTCCGGCGGCACGATGGCCCGGAACTTCACGCTCGGCCAGACGATGTACAACTACGACTACTTCAACCGCGCGACGACGACCGACGCGAACGGCGAGCCCGCGCTCTCGACGCCGTCGGCGGACGAGGTGCTGCAGGCGACGCTGCAGCACGTGGTCGCGACGTACAGCCCGGTCGACGGCCGCCGCATCTACGTGCAACGGCGCGCTCACGACGCAGGCCGACCCGGTCCCGGCCGGCCTCTTCACCGACTGGAACGACACCTTCGCGCTCGTGCTCGGCAACGAGGTCAGCAAACGACCGCACGTGGCAGGGCGTCGTGCGCATGGTCGCGATCCACAACCGCGCGCTGACGCAGCCGCAGATCCAGCAGAACTTCGATGGCGGGCGTGGGCGAGCGCTTCTACCTCCTGTTCTCGGTCTCGCACCTGATCAACGTGCCGCAGAGCTACGTGATGTTCGAGGGCAGCCAGTTCGACAGCTATTCGTACCTGTTCAACAAGCCGACCTTCATCAGCCTCGACGACAGCCAGGACCCGGACCAGATCCGCATCAGGGCCTGCGCATCGGCGTCAACGGCACCGAGGCGAAAGTGGGCCAGGCCTATGCGCCGCTCGACCGCACGGTCACGGCCGCGGGCTACGAGCCGGCAACAGGCTTCGGCCTCGCGAACATCGGCACGGTCGTCGCGCTCGACAAGGGCCCGTCCGCGGACGAGTTCTTCCTGAGTTTCGAGCAGATCGGCGACGCAGAGCCACCCGTTCGTCGAGCCGGCGCCGACGCCGTTGCCGCCGCCGCCGGATGCGGTCCCGTCGTCGGAAATCGGCCTGCGGCACGTTCGAGGAGATCTCGGCCTCCATGTCGAACATGACCGGCGTGCCGACGACGAAACGCGAACGTCGCGGCAACCTACGATCGCGTGCGCCAGCAGCTGCCGACCGTCGAGAACATCGAGGGCTTCCTGTCTTCGCACCAGGTCGGCGCCGCACAGCTGGCGATCGAGTACTGCAACGAGCTCGTGGACGACAACGCGCATGCGCGCAGCATATTTCCCGGGCTTCAACTTCGGCGCGCCGGCGGCCACCGCCTTCGACACGCCCGCCGAGCGCGCCCAGATCACGGGCCCGCTGGTGGCGCGCGCCGTCGGCACGGGCCTCACGACGCAGCCGTGCGCCGCCGAGGTCGCGACAGAAGTGGACGCGCTGATCGGCAGGCTCACGGCCTGCGGCGGCAGCTGCGCTGCGGATCGCACGGAAGTCGTGGTCAAGGCAGCCTGTTCGGCGGTCATCGGCAGCGCCAGCACGCTGCTGCAATGAGGTGTCTTGCACCGATGAAGAGAAAATCCAGCCGCGGCGCAGCTCAACATCCGGACGTGCCGCTGCCGCCAGCCGGATCATCCGCGGCCGGTCACGCGCCGGCAGTTCGTCGCCCAGGGCTTCGTCGCGGGCGCCGCCACTGTCATCGCGCCGACGCTGTTCGGCCTGTTCGCGAACCCGCGCGCGCGCGCAGGCGGCGCTGTCGTCGGACCTCGAGGCGCTCAAGGCAAGCTGCGGCCTCGCCGTGCAGGGTGCGGGCAAGATCCCGTTCATCTGCATCGACCTTCGCCGGCGGCGCCAACATGGCCGGCTCGAACGTGCTCGATCGGGCGGGCAGGGCGGCCAGCGCGACTTCCTCGTCGGCCGCCGGCTACGGCGTCCTCGGCCTGCCCGGCGACATGGTGCCGAACGCGCCGAACACGGGCAGCGCGACCAACGACTTCATCGAGAGCCGCCTCGGCCTCCTGTTTCACCTCGACAGCGCCTTCGTGCGCGGCATCCTCGAGCGCGTCGAGCGTCACGACCGCCGCCAACGTGAACGGCGCCGTGATCCCGGCGCGCTCCGAGAACGACACGGGCAACAACCCGCACAACCCGATGTACGGCATCTTCCAGCGCGGGCGCGCGACGGCGAGCTGCTGACGCTGATCGGCTCGGAGAGCTCCGAATCGGGCGGCAACTCGATGTCGCCGTCCTACCTGATCGATCCGTCGGTGCGCCCGACCAAGGTCGACCGCACGAGCGACGTCACGGGCCTCGTCGACACCGGCAAGCTGGTCGGCCTGCTCGACCAGGACGACGCGGTGCGCGTCATGGAGTCGATCCAGCGCCTGTCCGACGACAAGCTCGCGCGCGTCAACACCGGCATCACGCGCGACGCGGTCATCAAGGACCTCGTGCGCTGCAACTACGTCAAGGCGGCGGACCTCACCGATCGCTACGGCGACCCGTCGGCGCTGAATCCCGAGCTCGATCCCGACATCGTCGGGCCGGCCGGCATCTTCACGCGCGCCGAATTCGACAACGACGACAGAGTTCCGGAAGACCGCCGCAGTCATGAAGCTCGTCATCAACGGCTACGCGGGCGCCGGCACGATCACGATGGGCGGCTACGACTACCACGGCAGGGCCGCGCGACCGGCGAGCTCACGCGACCTGCGCGCGGGCCGCTGCATGGGCGCCTGCCTCGAGTACGCCGCGCGCCGCGGCGTGCCGCTGATGCTCTACGTGTTCAGCGACGGCTCGCTCTCACTCGGACGGCATCGACCGACAACAGCGCCGACGGACGCGGCAAGTTCGACTGGTCGAGCGACAATCAGCAGACGGCCGCCTCGTTCTTCCTGGTCTACAACCCGGGCGGACGGGCCCAGCTCTACACGGGCGACAACCGGCCGCCGGAACAGCACCAGCAGATCGGCTGGTTCCGGCAACGACGGCTCGATCGAGACCGCGGGCACGCCGGCCGCGAACAACGTGAACCTGCTGGTGGAGACCGTGATCCTGAACTACATGGCCCTGCACGGCGAACAGGGCCAGTTCGGGACCCGGTTCCCGGCAACGGCCTGGGATCAGCGACACTCGCAGGACAGCCTCATCGCGTTCAATCCGATCGTCAGCGGCACCATTGTGTGACGTGCGCCGAGACCGCCGGCGCGCCCTGAGTAAACATATCCCATGCCGGATTCGCCGGCGTTATGTCACGCGGGGTAGGGTCATGGACGAACGCAATCGACGCCGCGGCGCGGAATGCGCCTGGCCGTCGCCGGGATGCTCGCCGCGATCGGCCTTGCGGCCGCAGCCGCGGAAGGACCCACAGCCCCGGACTTCGCGCTCGCATCGACCGCGGGCACGAACTATCGGCTGTCCGAGTACCGCGGCGAGGTCGTAGCACTCGTGTTCTGGGCGAGCTGGTGCGGCGACTGCCGCCGCGAGCTCGAGCGCGTCTGAGCGCCTGCGCCGCACCTACGGCAACGTCGGCTTCGTGGTGCTCGGCGTGAACCTCGACCAGGAGCCGGCCCAGGCGACTGCCCTCGCGGGCGCTGCGGGCATCGGCTACCCGGTGCTGATGGATTCGGGCAAGGACGTCAGCAAGTCCTATCGAGCCGACGACCTGCCCCTGATCGTCCTCATCGACCGCCACGGCGCGATTCGCGCCCGGCACCAGGCGCTCGATGAGCGCGAGGAGCGGGGCCGCTGGTGAACCTCCGCGACCTGATTGACGAGTAAGCGGGAGCCACCATGAAATCCGCACTGATCTCCTTCCTGGCAGCCGATCGTCGTGTCGCTGCCCGCATTCGCAGCCGACGCCGCCGATCCCGCGCCGGCACCGGAAGCCGACCGCTCGGCCCTCGACGGCGAGGTCCAGTCGCTGCGCCGCGACGTCGTGGACCTCAACCGCGATCTCTTCATGCTCGAGGAGGACCTCCTGTTCCCGGCGAGCACGCAGGTCGCCGTGTTCGTATCGATGGACGTCGGCACGTTCTTTGCGCTCGATTCCGTGCAGCTCAAGGTGGACGACAAGGAGGTCGCGAACTACCTCTACACCGAGCGCGAGCAGGACGCGCTGAAGCGCGGCAGGCGTGCAGCGCCTGTGGCTCGGGAACCTGAAAGCCGGCGATCACGAGGTCACCGCATTCTTCACCGGGCAGGGCCCGCATGACCGCGACTACAAGCGCGGCACGACGCTCAAGGTGGAGAAGGGCGTCGGCGCCAAGTACGTGGAGCTCAAGGTCAGCGACAAGCTGACGAAGCTCCAGCCCGAGTTCGTGGTCCGCGTCTGGGAGTAGACGCAGGGTGCTGCGAACACTCCTCATTTTCGCGGCGTTCGCGCCGGCGGCCATCGCCGCTCCCGTCGTCGAACAGGACGCGATCCCGGGACTGCCCGCGGTGCAGGTCCAGGACCTGCACTACGGCGACGTGCTGTTCCACTTCTACCAGCAGGACTATTTCGATTCGCTGGTCCGGCTCGCGGCTTACCGCGACCAGGGCCGGCTCGTCGCGCATGCGCGCGATGCCGAGCTCCTGCGCGGCGGCCTCTACCTGTCGCTCGGCCAGCACCGCGAGGCGCGTGAAATTTTCGAGCGGCTTCTCGCCGATGCATCGACGCCGCAGCCGTTCGCGACCAGGCCTGGTTCTACCTCGGCAAGGTGCTCTATGCGTCCGGCCTTTACGAGGAGTCCGGACCGGGCGCTGCGCCAGTCGGCGGGCACGCTCTCTGTCGATGTCGAGGCGGAACGCCACCTCCTGATCGCGCAGGGCTGCCTCTACCGCAAGCGCTACGACCAGGCGATCGCCGAACTCTCGGACTGGCAGGGGCCGCGTTACTGGCTGCTCTATGGGCAGTTCAACCTCGGCGTCGCGCTCGTGCGCGAAGGCGAGGCGGAGCGCGGCCTCGCGTTGCTCGACGGCGTCGGCCAGATCCAGACGCAGTGGCCTGAACTCATGGCGCTGCGCGACAAGGCCAATCTCGCGATCGGTTACGCGAACCTGCAGGCGGGCGAGCCGGCCGCCGCGCGCGCTCGCGCTCGAGCGCGTGCGACTCAACGGGCCCGCTGTCGAGCAAGGCCCTGCTCGGCGCGGGCTGGGCCGACGCGGCGGCGAAGCAGTACGAGGCCGCCCTGGCTCCCTGGCAGGAGCTGCAGGCCGGAACCTCCTCGACGCCGCGGTCCAGGAATCCTATCTCGCCGTGCCCCTACGCCTATGCCGAGCTCGGCGCGATGTCGCAGGCCGTGGAGTACTACGAGAAAGCGATCGCGGCCTACGACGCCGAGCGCGCGCGCATCGGCGAATCGATCGGCGCGATCCGCACCGGCCACCTGCTCGACGCGGCGGTCAAGGCGGGCGATGACGGCCGCGGCGGCTGGTTTGCCCAGCTCGCGACGCTGCCCGACTCGCCGGAGTCGCGCTACCTCTACCACCTGCTCGCCGGCAACGAATTCCAGGAGGGCCTCAAGAACTACCGGGCCCTCGACGGGATGGCGAAGAACCTCGCCACCTGGGCGGACAACCTCGGCGCGTATGACGACATGGTCCAGACGCGCAAGCAGGCGTTCGACGAGAAGCTCCCCGCCGCAGACGCGCGGCTCGCGACCGTGGACGTCGCGACGATCAACGGCCGCCGCGATGCGCTGCAGGCGGAGTTCGAGGCGGCGGTCGCGTCCCGCGACATCTACGCGCTCGCCACCGAGAGCCGAGCGCGAGCAGCTCGGACATGCTGGACGCCGTGCGATGCCGGAGCTTGCGCATCACGCGGGCGATCGCGAGCTTTGACGATGCGCCGCGAGAAAGGCGCGCCTCGCGCGCGGCGCGCTGCTGTGGAAGCTCGACGCCGCCTGGAACGTGCGCAGCTGGCAGGCGAGCCGGGCGCTGCGCGACCTGAATGCCTCGGTCTACGACGCGCGCACGCGCGAGACCGCCTCCGGCCGCGCGCGCGAGGGCGCGCCGGAGAGAACGCCGCGCTTGGCCGGCGCGTGCAGCGGATGAGCCCGCGCGTCACCAGAGCTCGCGGTTCGCGTCGACAAGGCCGAAGGCCGCGCAGGCTGAGCGGCTCGCCGACATCGCAGTCCGCGAGCTCGAGGACCAGCGCAAGCGTCTCGACGAATATTCAGTCCAGGCGCGCTACGCGCTTGCGACGATCTACGACCGCGCGACCGCGGCCAGGCGCCGGCGAAGGCGCCGGAGGCGTCGCCGTGAGCCGCGCCCTCATCGCCGCCATCGCCGCTCGCGCTCGCGCCGCTTGCTGCGCGTACGCCGCGAAGGCACCGCCGCCGCCGCCGACGCTCAAGGACCTCGAAGCGCCCGGCGCCGGAAGTGCGCAAGGACGAGACGCGTCGCGCCCGATCCCGATCGCGCCAAGGAGCCTCTACCGCAGCTTCCTCGAGCTCGAGGGCGGCGATCCGGCGCTTCGCACCGAGGCCATGCGCCGGCTCGGCGACCTCCAGATCGAGTCCGGCGACAGCGCCCGCGGCGAGGCGGCAGGGCAGGGCGAAGCCGAGACGCGCGAGGCGATCGGCATCTACACGCGCCTGCTCGAGCAGCAGCCGGACTACCCGCGCGCCGACGTCGTGCTCTACCAGCTCTCGCGCGGCTGGGAGTCGCTCGGCGATGCGCGACAAGGCGCTCGCCTATCTCGACACGCTCGTCGCGAAGTATCCGACGAGCGTCTCGCATCGACGAGGCGCAGTTCCGCCGCGGCGAGATCCTCTTCAGCGCAAGACGCTACGCCGAAGCGCAGCGGGCCTACGAGGCCGCGAGCGCCTTCGGCGCGAAGAGCGAATTCTACGAGCAGAGCCTCTACAAGCTCGGCTGGTCGCTGTTCAAGCAGTCGGAGAACGAGGCCTCGTTCGAGCCCTTCGTGCGCGTGCTCGACCTGAAGCTCATCGACCCGGCGAAGCCCGGCGCCGTCGTGGACCCGGCGACCCTCGCGCGCGCCGACCGCGAGCTGGTGCAGGACACGTTCCGCGTGCTCTCGATCGGCTTTTCGTACGTGGACGGCCAGGAGACGCTCGACCGCTTCTGTGCAGCGCCGCGGCGAGATCCCGTACGCGTACATGCTGTACTCCGAGCTCGGCGACCTCTACGTCACCAAGCAGCGCTTCACCGACGCCGCCGACACCTACCGCGCCTTCGTCGACCGCTACCCGGACCACGAGCACGCGCCGCTCCTGCAGATGCAGGCGATCGAGGCCTACAAGAAGGGCGGGTTCGCGCAGCTCGTGCTCGACGGCAAGAAGGAATTCGTCGAGGCGCTACCGCCTCGGCAGTTCATTCTGGGCGGCGCGGACGCCCGAGCAGTTCCCGCTCGTCGCGCGCGAGCTGAAGACCAACCTGACCGACCTCGCGCAGTACTACCACGCCGAGGCGCAGCGCTCGAAGAAGAAGGCGGACTATCACGAGGCGGCGCGCTGGTACCGCGAGTTCCTGCAGTCGTTCCCGGACGACCCGGAGTCGGCACAGACGAACTACCTGCTCGCGGACACGCTGTTCGAGAGCGAGGAATTCCGCGCCGCGGCGACCGAATACGAACGCACCGCGTACGCCTACCCGTTCCACGACAAGTCCGCCGAGGCGGGCTACGCGGCGCTCGTCTGCTACGAGCGCGAATCAGAAGTCGATGGAAGGCAGCGCGCTCGCCGCCTGGAACCGCCAGCGCCTCGAGAGCCAGCAGCGCTTCGCCATGACCTTCCCGGCCCATCCGGAGAGCGCGACGCTTCTCACGCGCACGGCGCGCGAGTACTACGACCTCGACGGACCTGCCGAAAGCCCTCGAAGTCTCGGGCCTCGTGCTCGCCCGCCAGCCGCCGGTGAACGCGGAGATGCAGCGCACGCGCCTGGACCGTGACCGGCAACGCGCAGTTCGACACGGGCCGCTACGCCGATGCCGAGGGCGCCTACCTCCAGGTGCAGTCGCTGCTCGCGCCGCAGGACGCCGAGGCGGCCGCCATCAACGAGCGCCTCGCCGCGTCGATCTACAAGCAGGGCGAGGCGAAGAAGGCATGCGGGCGACGCCGCGGGCGCCGTGAACGACTTCCTGCGCGTCGGCAAGCTCGCGCCGGGCGCCGCGATCCGCGAGACCGCGGAATTCGACGCGGGCGCGATGCTCGTCTGCGCTCAAGGACTGGCCGCGCGCGATTCCCGTGCTCGAGGCCTACCGCGCAAGCTATCCCACGAACCCGCGCCAGGCCGACGTGACCCGAAACCTCGCGCTCGCCTATCTCGAGGGCGGCCGGCCCGGCGAGGCCGCCGGCGAATTCGAGCGCATCGCGGCATCCGAGCGCCGAGACGCCGGACGTGCAGCGCGATGCGCCTTTGGCAGGCGGCGGAACTCTACGAGAAGTCCTCGCAGCCGGCCCGCGCGATGGCCGACCTACGAATCCTATGTGCAGCGCTTCCCGGCGCCGCTCGCTCGAAGCCGTCGAGGCGCGCCTGAAGCTCGCCAGACTGCGCGCGAAGGCCTCCGGCGACTTCTGCGGGCCGGCGCAAGTGGCTCGAGGGCATCGTCGCCGCGGACCGCGACGCAGGCGCGGCCCGCACCGACCGCAGCCGCTATCTCGCGGCGGTCGCGACGCTCGAGGCTCACGAGCGCGAGCCGCGATGCGTTCCAGTCCATCCCGCTCGTCGCGCCGCTCAAGCAGACGCCTCGCCGACAAGAAGGCGGCGATGGAGCGGGCGCTCGCCGGCTACCAGCAGGCGACCGGCTACGCGGTTGCCGAAGTGACGACGGCGGCGACCTTCGAGATGGGCGAGTTGTACCGCCGCCTCGCCGCCGACCTCATGAAGTCCGAGCGCCCGGCCAACCTCGATGCCGAGGAACTCGAGCAGTACGACCTCGCTGCTCGAGGAACAGGCCTTCCCGTTCGAGGAGAAGGCGGCCGAGGTGCACGAGTTGAACGCGCGCCACGCTGCCGAGGGCGTTTACGACGAATGGGTGCGCAAGAGCTACGCCGTCCTCGCCGAGGTGCAGCCCGCGCGCTTCGGCAAGCAGGTCGAGGCGGAGGAATATCATTGCCGTGCTCGAGCTGCCTGCGGCCGCCGCGCCGCCGCAGGCGGTCGCGCCGGTGGCCGACGCGTCGAAGAAGGGCCGGAAGGACGAGAAGGCGCCCGCGGTTGCGCCGCCGCCGCCCGCAATCGCGCCTGCGACGCGAGCAGCAGTTTGCCGAAGCCCTGCGACTCGTCGATGCCGGCAATCTCGCGGCTGCGCGGCCGATCCTGGAGAAACTCGTCGCGAGCGAGCCGACGCTCGCCGCGCCCGCCATCGACCTTGGCATCCTTCATGCGCGCGAGAAGCGCTGGCCGGAGGCCGAGGCGTCGCTCGCCGAGGGCATCCGCCGCGATCCGGCGAACGCGGTCGCCATGAACGAACTCGCCGCCGTGCAGCGCGAGGCCGGCCGCTTCAAGGACGCCGAGGCGACCTACCAGCGCGCGCTCGCGGCGGACCCGGCAGCACTACCGCACGCATCGCAATTTCGCGGTGCTGCTCGACCTCTACCTGTGGCGTCCGGCCGAGGCGCCTGCAGCACTTCGAGGCCTACGCTCGTCGGAAGTCGGGCACGGCGGACCGACAGGTGTCCGGCTGGATCGCCGAACTCAAGCGGCGCGTCGGCGACGTCGCACAGACCGCGGACGTGCAGCCATGAACGGATCACTCTGCGTCTTCTCGTCGCGCTCCTGTTGCTCGCGCCCGTGGCGAACGCGCGAGGAGGCCGCGCCTGCGGCGCCGCCCGCCGAGGCGGCGAGCACCGCCCGCCGAAGCCGGCCGTCAAGGCGGACCCCGCGAGGCCCCGACCATGGACCACCTGGAGCTCGACCCGACGGCCATCACGGGCAACCGCGAGCTGCCCAAGGTCATGGTGATCGTGCCCTGGAAGCGGGCGGAGCTCGGCGACCTGACCGGCAAACCGGCCAACAGCCTCCTGAACGAGGTGCTGGAACCGGTCGATCGTGAGGTCTTCCGCCGGGAACTGCGCTATTTCGAGGCCCTGGAAACCAAACCCGAGACGTAGTCCCGGTTTTCATAACCCGGTCAACGGCAACCTAACCCCCTTAAAGACCCCATCTGGAGCAGCCCCATGCACGCCCTGGACATCATCCTCAACTTCTTCCGCGAGGGCGGGATTTTCCTGTACCCGATCGCCCTCGTGTGGGTCGTCGGTCTCGTGATCGCACTCGAGCGCTTCCGGGTTCATCATGAAGGCCGGCGCCGGCAACCGCCGCATCTGGTCCCAGGTCCAGCCGCTGCTGGAACTGGGCAAGTTCCGCGAAGCCCTGCAGGCGGTCGCGAACTCGGAAACGGCGCTCGCGCACATCATGCGTTACGGCATCACGCGCATCCAGACGGCGCGTCGCCGCGACGACATCGAGAAGGCGCTGGAGGAGAGCCTCGTCGAGGTGATCCCGCGCCTCGAGAAGCGCACGCACTACCTGGCGTCGCTCGCGAACATCGCGCATGCTGATGGGCCTGCTCGGCACCATCATCGGCCTGATCGGCGCGTTCGCCGCGGTCGCGCAGGCGAACCCGGCCGAGAAGGCGAGCCTGCTCGCGGCCTCGATCTCCGTCGCCATGAACAACACGGCGCTCGGCCTCGTCACCGCGATCACGCTGCTGCTGCGCGCACCTGTACCTCGAGACCAAGACGACCGAAATCGTCGACAGCCTCGAGGTCGCCTCGGTCAAGTTCCTGAATGCGCTCAACGAGCGCAAGATGGATCCCGAGTCGCAGCAGGATGCCGCGCGCTCGCGCCAACCGCACGCTTGAAGCGGGGTGAGGGGCGCCCGCGCATGAGCGGTTCGCGCATCGCCAGCGGCAGTCGCGCAACCATGCGCGCTACCGCGGCAGGAACGACATCAACATCGTCCCGATGCTGGACGTGATGGTCATCCTGATCTTCTTCCTGATCTTCACGGCGCGTGTTCTCGAGAGATGAACATCCTCGAGCTCAACCTGCCGGATGGACGGCGGCCCGCCGCCGGTGCCGCCGGCCGTGCTGGAGCTGGAAGTGATCGTGCGCCAGGACGGTCATCGAGGTCGCGGACCGCAATACCGGGCTGCTCCAGAGGCTGCCGGATACCGCGCAGGGCAAGGACTTCGAGGGCTGTCGAACTACCTGCGCGCGCGTGAAGATCCGCTTCCCCGAAAAGAAGGACGCGACGGTGCTGCTCGAGGCCGACATCCCGTACGACACCATGGTGCAGTCCATGGATACGATGAAGTCCTTCGACACGACGATCGACGGTCAGCCGGTACGCGCGGCGAGCTGTTCCGCAGATTGCGGTCGGCGACGCACCGATCAACGCGGTCGTGGCGGCGCGATGATCGCCTGCGCGCCTCAGCGAGCCATCGCAGAGACCGGCCACCGCGGCGGGTTCCACGGCATGTCGTCGCTCATCCCGATGATCGACATGCTGACGATCCTCGTCGTCTACCTGCTCGTGCATGCGGCCGACTACGAGGTCCTGCCGAATTCCGAAGAGCATCCAGATCCCGCAGTCGATGTCGGAGACCAAGCCGCGCGAGACGGTGACGGTGCTGATCACCAAGGAGTCCCTCTTCGTGAACGGCGTCGAGCTCGCTGCGCGTCGCGGACCTGCGCGCGCGTCCGGAGCCGGTCATCGAGTCGCTGCGCAAGGTCCTGCGCACCGAGGCCGACAAACGCGTGCTGAAGGACCACGACGACCCGACCTCGCATGAGGTCACCGTGCTCGCGGACAAGGACCTGCCCGTACAGCTTCCTGAAGAAGGTGCTGTCCACCTGCACGGCGGCGGAATACGGCAGGTCTCGCTCGCGGTCCTCGAGCGCGAGCGCGCCTACCGCGGCCCGGGCGCGGTCTGAGGCATCGCCATGACCGCCGATTGCAGCCAACTACCGGATCTTCGACCTTCCCTGGACGCCCGACGAGGACGAGCAGAAGCGCCTGCGCAAGACCGCGCGGACGCCTCCTCATCTTCTTCGCGGCATTCGGGATCCTGATCCCGCTGCTGCTCCGATGTCAGAGCGGCCGCCGCCGCCGCGCGCTGCCGGAGGAGGTCGTGAAGCTCGTGCTCGAGCCGCCGCCGCCTCCGCCGCCGAAGCCCGGGGCCAAGAAACCCGAGCCGCCAAAGCCCGAGGCGAAGCCTGAGCCGAAAGCCGGTTCCGCCGCCCAAGCCCGTGGACCGGCAGGCCGAGGCGCGCAAGAAGGCCGGAGAAGTCGGGCCTGCTCGCGATGAAGGACGAGCTCGAGGACCTGCGCGAGGCGCTCGAACCGACCGAGATGACTTCCGCGCCGATGATCGGCAGGGTCGGAAGGCCTAAGCCGCGCCGAGCGATCGCTCGTGACCTCGCGCACCGGCGTCGGCAGCGGCGGCATCAACACGGGCAAGCTTTCGTCCGGCTTCGGCAGCGGTCCCGGGCAACCTCGAAGGGCCATGCAGCCGGCACGGCGTCGATGCCGTCGCTTCGCCGACAAGATCGGCGCGGACCGAGCCCAGGCGTGAGCCGCTCCGGCGCGGGCGGCAGAGGCCTCGCGCAGCCGCGAGGAGATCGAGATCGTTTTCGACCGCAACAAGTCGGCGATCTATTCGCTCTACAGCCGGGCCTCTGCGCGAGCAGCCGGAACTGCAGGGCAAGGTGGTCGTCGCAGCTGACGATTGCGCCGTCCGGCGAAATCACGGACTGCCGCATCGTCTCGACCGAGCTCAACGATGCGCGGAGCTCGAGCGCAAGCTCGTCGCCCGCATCCGCATGTTCCGTTTCGAAGCCAAGGACGTCGAGGCCGATGACGACGACCAAGCCGATCGAATTCTTCCCGGCCTGAGGCCAAACGGCTAACATTCGGCTCCCTGCCATGGGAGCCGCCGTGCACATCGAAAAGAACCGCGTCGTAACGCTCAACTACACCCTGCGTGACGAGCAGGGCACGATCATCGACGCCTCGAGCGGACGCGCGCCGCTCAGCTACCTGCACGGCAAGGGCAACATCATCCCGGGCCTCGAGCAGGCGCTGTGCGGGCAAGGCTGCCGGCGACAAGCTGGACGTGACCGGTGGCGCCGGAGCAGGGCTACGGGCCGCGCGACGAGCGCCTGGTGCAGATCGTGCCGCGGACGAAGTTCGGCGAAGTCGAGGAGTCTTGCGCCCGGCATGCAGGTGCGCTGCTCGAGCGGCCCGCAGGGGCCGCGCATCGTGACGCGTCGTGCGCGTGGATCGCGATTTCGTGCACGATCGACGGCAACCATCCGCTCGCCGGGCGCACGCTGCATTTCTCGGTCGAGATCGCCGAGGTGCGCAAGGCCTCGCACGAGGAAGTCGCCCACGGCCACGTTCACGGGCCGGACGGCCACCACCACTAGGCCGCCGCGGGGGCATCCTCCCGTGATCCAACGCCAGAACCTCCAGTTTCCCGAAAAGGACACGGCCCTTCGCGAGGACGTGCATGCGCTCGGCGGGCTCGTCGGCGAGGTCCTGCGCGACCAGGGCGGCGACCGGCTCTTCGGGCTGGTCGAGGGCGATCGCGTCGCGGCGATCGAGCGGCGGGAAGGCAAGGCCGAAACCGGAATCACGCTCGTCGCGCCGCACCGCGGGCCGTGACGCGGCCGAGGCGCGCGACCTGATCCGCGCCTTCAGCACCTGGTTCGAGGTCGTGAATCTCGCCGAGCGCGTGCACCGCGTGCGGCGACGCCGCGAGTACCTCGTGCACAGCGACCGTCCCCAGCCCGGCGGCATCGGCGACTGCATGTATCGGCTGAAGGACGCCGGCTACGACGCGCAGAAGGTGCTCGGGCTCCTCGCGGGCGTCACGATCTACCCGGTGTTCACGGCGCACCTGACCGAGTCGACGCGCCGCACGATGCTCCGCAAGCACCAGCAGATCGCCGACATGATGCTCGAGCGGCTCGACCCGACGCTCACGCCGTTCGAGCGCCGCTCCGTGTGGGAGCGCATCCGCATGGAGGTCACCTCGGGCTGGCAGACCGAGAGCCACCCGCGCGAGCGCCTCACCGTCGCGGACGAACGCGAACATGCGCTCTTCTACCTCGCGGAGGTCGTCTACCGCGTCGTACCCGCGCTCTACGAGGAAATTGCGCTCTGGATGCAGACCGTCTTCGGCCTGCCGCCCGAGCTCGGGCGCATGCCCCTCATCCTGCGTTTTGGCAGCTGGGTCGGCGGCGACATGGACGGCAACGCCGAAGTGCACGCCAAGGCGATCCGCGAGACGCTGCATCGCCAGCAGCAGCGCGTGATCTCGGCCTATTTCCAGGAGTGCCGCGCGCTCGCGGACAAGCTCTCGCAGAGCGCGGGCCGCGTCAGCGCAGAGCCCCGAGCTCGAGGCGCGAATCGCCGAATACGACATCCTGGTGCCGAAGGCCCGCGAGTTCGCCTCGACGCGCCATGACCGCATGCCGTACCGCATCTTCCTCGCGCAGGTGGCGGACCGGCTCCGCATCACCTACGAGGGCCGGCCGAACCACTACGAGTCGTCGGACCAGTTCGTGCGCGACATCCAGCTCGTCGCCTCGAGCCTTCGGGCCAACCACGGCCGCCATGCGGGCCTGTTTCCGGTCGAGCGCCTGCTGCTGCCGCGCGCTGACATTCGGCTTCCACCTCGCGACGCTCGACGTGCGCCAGCACGCCGACGTGCACCGCGTCGTCGTGGCCCAGGGCCTCGACCGCGAGGACTGGGCAGGGCATCGGCGCGGCGAGCGCAATGCCGCGATGTGCGAGTGCATTTCGCGCGACCGCGGCCCGGCGACCGGCTTCGACGCCGTCGGGCGGCGCGACGCTCGCGGTGTTCGAGGCGATGATGCAGGCCCGCTACAAGTACGGCGAGCGCGCGATCGGGGACTACGTCGTCAGCGGCACCGAGTCCGCGGACGACGTGCTCTCGGTGTTGCTGCTCGCGCGCTGGGCGAACGTCACCGACCGCGAAACCGGGCAGGTGCCGCTCGACGTCGTGCCGCTGCTCGAGACGGTGAGCGCGCTCGAGGGCGCGGGTGGCGTGCCTGAAATCGCTGCTTGCCGAGCCGAGCTATCGCCGTCACCTCGCGGCGCGCGGCGGCCGGCAGACCGTGCTGCTCGGCTTTTCGGAGAGCAACCAGGCCGATCGGAATCGCGGCCTCGCGCCACGCGATCTACCAGGCGCAGGTTGAACTGATACGCCGCCGCCGCCGAATCGAAAGTCGACCTCGTGCTGTGCTACGGCCGCGGCGGGCCCTCGAGCCGCGGCGGCGGCCCGATCGAGCGGCTGGTGGAGAGCGCGCCCGACGGCGCGACGCGCGGCTGGCTGTGCGCGACGGAGCAGGGCGAGGGCATCGGCAACAGCTATGGCCTGCGGCGGATTGCGCTGCGAAGCTTCGAGAAGGCGGTGTTCGCCGTCGCGATCGGATCGCACGGAATCGCCGATGGCGCCTGCCGCGCGAGCGCGAGCTTCGCGCGCTCATGGGCAGCGTCGCCTCGGCGAGCCGCAAATGCTATGGCGCGCTCGTGCACGGCCATCCGGGTTTCCTGCAGTTCTTCCGCGACGTGACGCCGATCGACGTGATCGAGCGCATTGCAGATCGGCGGCCGCGTGGCGTTCCGGGACGGCGAGGGTGTCGGCGCCGTCCGGCCGTGCCCTGGGTTTACGCCTGGATGCAGAGCCGCCACGTCCTGCCCGGCTGGTTCGGGATCGGCACCGGCCTCGAGGCCGCCGCACGCGAGCACGGCGTCGAGGCAATCGAGAAGGCGCTCGGCGACTGGAACTTCCTGGGAACCTGCTCGAGGACATCGAGCTCGACCTCGGTGCGAGCCGACCTCGACATCGCCGCGCACTATGAGAGCCTCGCGACCGGCGAGGCTCCGGCGATCGCGGCGGAGATCCGCCGCGAGCACGCGCTCGCGCAGCAATGGGTCACGAAGGTGCTCGAGCAAGGCGAACCTCCTCGACAGCCGTCCCGCACTGCAGCGCGCCGCGATGCTGCGCGCGCCGTGCGGAGACCCGATGCACCTGATGCAGGTGGACCTCCTGCGCCGCTGGCGGGCGGGCGGGCGCGGGATCCGGCGCCTCTTCGATGCGCTGCTCGCGAGCGTCTCGGCATCGCCCTCGCGCTGCAGGCGACCGGCTGATGAGCGTGGAGCGCAGCGTCTGCGTTTACTGCGCATCGAGCCAGGCCTGCGACGCGGCCTACCACGACGTCGCGCGCCGGCTCGGCGAGCTCCTGGCGCGGCCGGATGCACCGTCGTCTATGGCGGCGGGCGCTCGGGCTCGATGGGTGCGCTCGCGGATGGCGCGCCTCGCCGCGGGCGGCCGCATCGTCGGCGTGGATCCCGAAGTTCATGGTGGAGCTCGAATGGGGCCACGACAACCTCACGGAGCTGCACGTCGTCGAAGACATGCGCACGCGCAAGCACGAGATGCTGACGCGATCCTCGGCCGTCGTCGCGCTGCCGGGCGGGACGGGCACGCTCGAGGAACTCTTCGAGGCGATCACGCTGAAGCGGCTCGGCTCGTTCCTCGGCCCGATCGTGATCGTGAACACGCGCGGCTAGTTACGACGCCGCTGATCGCGCAGCTCGCATCCGCGATCGACGAGCGCTTCATGGACGGCCGGCACGAATCCATGTGGACGCGTCGTTGCGGGGCCCGATGACGTGCTGCCCGCGCTCGATCTCCGCCGCGGCCTGGGGCGAGGACAGCCGCGATTTCGCGGTCGTGCGCTGATTCGGATAAAATGCGCGCATGAGCAACGAACAGACCACTCGAGCCGCAGATGAGCGCGGACGCGCTCTATCGCGAAGACGTATTCACGACGACCAGCGCGTCGGCACCGTCCGTCGCCTGATGCCCGTCAAGTCCGACGGCGGCGACGACGCGTCGCGCCCGCCCATCTTCATCGGGCAGGCGACCGTGATGACGCCGATGGGTTCGCTGCCGCTGAATTTCGAGCTCGCCGCGAAGACGCTTGCCGAGGCCGTAGCCCAGTTCGGCCCGGCCGCCCAGCAGGCGATCGAGGAAGCTGCGCGCGAGCTTGCAGGAGATGCGGCGCCAGGCCGCCTCGTCCATCGTGATCCCCGAGGCGGGTTCCGCCGCGCTCAAAGGGATGGGCGGCAAGGGCGGGATTCAGATTCCGCCGTGAGCCGCCAGCGTGTGAGAGAGGGGACAGTCCCCTTTAGCGATACGGTTTCCTGCGTCCGTGAAGGCGAGGCGCTAGAAGGGGACAGTCCCCTCGGACGGTTCCGTCTACTTGGTAGTGCTTGGCGAGCCAGTCCTGACTTCCTGGTAGAAGTACCGGCTGTCCTCGCCTTCAGCACCCAGTGGTTCTCTTCCGGGAAGATCACGAGCCGGCTTTCCACCCGCTGGCGCTGCAGCAGCAGATGAAGAACTCGAGGCCGTTGTTGTACGGTACCGCGGAAGTCGCGCTCGCCGAAGCTGAGCAGGATCGGCGTCTTCAGCTTCTTCGTCTGCCAGAACGGGCTCTGCTCCTTCCACACGGCCTTGCCTTCCCAGGGCGGACCGCCGAGGCCGCGCTCGCGTGAGTAGGCGATATCGCTCGTCGTCCACTGCGTCTTGAGGTCGTAGAGCCCGGCGTGGCTCACGAGCGCGCGGTAGCGGTCGGTGGACACGGCGAGCCAGTTCGTCAGGTGCCCGCCGTAGCTCGCGCCGCCCGCGGCCTGGCGGCTCGCGTCGATGAACGGATAGCGCTTGATCGCCTCGTCCGCGGCCTGGTTGATCTCGTCCGCCGGGCCCTTGCAGCGGATCGCCCTCGATCTCTTGCGCGAAAGGCCTCGCCGAAGCCGGTCGAGCCCGAATAGTTCGTCATCAGCACGACGTAGCCCGGCGCGGCGAGCAGGTGGTAGTTCCACCGCATGAAGAACTCATCCTCGTACACGTGTTGCGTGGCCGCCGTGGATCAGCACGAAGAGCGGGTACTTCTCGCGGGATCGAAGCCGGGCGGCAGCGCGATCATGTTGTGGATGCGCCGTCCGCGCTTCGATCGAACCAGAACTCCTGGATCGGTTGCCAGTCGAGCGCCGCAACGCGCTCGGCGTTGAACGACGAAGCAGCGCCTGCCGCGCGCCGCTCGTCGCAGGATCGATGCGCATGACCTCCGGCGGGCTCACGGCGCTGCCCCAGGTCGCGACGAGCACAGAGCGCCGCTGTCGCCGCCTTCGACCTGCAGGCCGCCGAGCGTGCCGGTCTCGAGGTGGCCGACCTCGCGCACCTCGCCACCGGTCGCAGGCACGACATAGAGGCGGTCGTGGCCGTCGTCCTCTGCGATGAGGTAAGATCGACTCCGCCGTCCGGGCTCACCTGGAAGCTGCCGACCGACGCGCTTGAAGTTGAATGAAACCGGGCGCGGCGCCGGATTCGCCCAGTCGAAGCGCACGAGGCGATCGTCGTTGTAGACGAACTTCGTGTGCGGGTTCGAGCGCGCGTACAAGGCGGAGCCGTCGGCGGCGAACTGCGGCTGCGCATAGCTCGCCTCGTCGCCGGTGAGCCGCCTCGGCTCGCCGCCGCCTGCGGGCATGACGTAGAGCGATTGCTGCACGATGGCGCGGGCCGACTGGTCGCGCGCGGTGCGTCGCGGTGAAGACGATGGCGCTGCCATCCGGCGACCAGGCGGCGTCGATCTCGTCGCCGTCGTTGTCGAGGTCGCCCGAAGCCGGCCGCGTTGCGAAGCGCCGTGCCTGCCAGCAGGTCGCGCGCCGCGGACGCGTCGCCGAGCGCCTGCGAGCATCAAGCGTCGGGCGGCGCTCGTCGAGCCAGCGGTCCCAGTGCCGGACCGGGAATGAGTCATAGGCGCGCGCTGTACTTTCGCGCCTTCTTCTCGTCGATTCGCTTCCTGTTGTCGGCGTCCGTCAGCGCGCCCGGATACGTCATGCTGGAGAACAGGATGGCCTGGCCGTCCGGCCGCCAGATGGGCCGGGAAGCGCCGGTCGCGACGTTCGTCACGCGTTCGGCCTTCGCTGCCGCCGCGTCGATGTCGAGCACGTAGATCTGCGACTCGTCCTGGCCTTCGCGCTTGGCCGAGAACCGCGAGGCGGCGCGAGTCCGCGCTCCAGGTCGCGCCCGATTCCGGCGCCATTCGAGAACGTGAGCCGCGCGCGGCGGTGCGCTGCCGTCCGCCGGAACGAGCCAGAGGTCGCTCGATTTCGCGCTGTCGTCGTAGGCGGGCTGCGGCGACGGACACGGCGACGAGCCTGCCGTCCGGCGAGAGCACCGGCGGTCCGACCCGCTTCATGAGCCAGAGGTCCTCGTGCGTGATCGGGTGCGCTTCGCGACGTCGTCGCCTGCAAAGGCCGCGTAGCGACAAGGCAAAGGACGGCGCACCAGGCCATGCATGGTTTCATCGGACTCCTCATGAGCGCCACTGGCGGGCGCAGACGTTTTGCAGCAACCAGGGCTGGTCGGGAACCAGGTCCTCCGCTGAACAGTTCGCCGCGGCCCTGCAACGGCGTCCAGTCGGTGTAGGCGCCCACCAGCGAGCCGAGATACAGTGCCGCGCGATTCTCGAGCACCGCGCGGAAGTCGAGCTGGTCTGGCTTCGCGCAGCCCCTCTCTGGGATTGCGGATCGCCTCAGATCGTCGCGCCCAGCGCGCCGGCGGCGACCTGCAGGCAGGTCGCATTGCGTGTACGGCACGTGGCGGCGCGCTTCCGCAATCGAGAGCTGCGAGCCGAACCAGTAGGCGTTCTTCGCATGCCCGGCGATCAGCACGCCGAGCTCGTCCATGCCCGTCACGATCTCGGCGCGGATGATCCGGCGCGTCGGCTGCGGCGTCCAGCCGCGGCCCTCGAGCTCGAGCGTCGAGAGCATCGCGTCGTCGCAGGGGTGATAGACGAACATGCACGGTCGGCCGGTAGTCGATCTTCGAGCATGGCGCAGCGTCAGGTAGTCCGCGATCGAGAACACCTCGTCGTGCGTCATCAGGAGGCCCTGGAAGCCGCCGGAGGAGGGCAGCCAGCTGCGCGCGTAGGTCGCGCCGCCCGGGCGGTGCATGTAAGACCGGAACCGCAGCGCGGACGGTGCCAGTGCGAGCCCGTCGGCTTCTTCGTCTCGGCCGTGCCGATCGAGAGCTCGGCGGGCTGCATCAACTCGTCCACGAATCCGTCGATGGACCAGGTGTTCACGAACTCGTTCGGCCGCTTCGGCCGGTCAGTCGCCTGCGTGTCGCGCTCGGAGACCTGGATCAGCGTGACGCCGAGGTCGCGTGCGAGCGTCGCCCACCCGGCCTGGTCCGCGGGCGTCTCGGTACCCTTGCCGAGCCCGCTCGCGAGATCGAGGAGCGCCTGCTTCACGAAGTGCGAGACGAGACCCGGGTTCGCGCCGTGATCCACGACCGCGGTCGGCGAGCCGGGCGGGAGGCGCCGGCCGAGCTTCAGGATGTCCTCGCGCGTGCGATAGTTCGTGCGCTCGCGCATCGTCAGCATCGGGTTGTCGAACACGCCCGGCCACGGCTCGACCGAGGTGTCCACGTACAGCACGCCGTGCGTCGAGCACCACTCGACGAGGTCGAGGCTCGAAACGTCGACCGAGAGGTTCAGCAGGAGGTCGCCGGCCTTGAGCCGGCGGCGCAGTTCGCGCTGGAAAGTCGCTGGCTTCAGGTGACAGTGGACGAACTTCGCGTGGTTCGCGGCGGCGAGCGCACGGCCCTGTTCGCTCGCTTCGAGCACCGTGAGGCCATCCTCGGGCAGCACGAGGTGCTTGCGCAGAAGCGGGAGCATGGCCTGGCCGATGCTGCCGCAGCCGACCATCAGCACGCGGCCGGAAAACTCCGGCTGTCTCGATTCGTTGGTCCCCCACAGGGCGACCTCAGCAAAGTGCCGGCCGGGCTGCACCTTCGTGCATAATCGCTCGCGATGAAAATGTTCCTGCTCGCTGTTTGCGCTCTGGCGCCGCGACTGCGGCCGACCTGCCGCGAAGCCCGGCACCCGCCGACGTCGAGTTTACTATCATCTCGCCGAAAGACGCGAGACCGTGGCGAGTCCGGTGACCTGGTGCGCTTCGGCTTGCGCGGAATGGGCATCGCACCCGCCGGGATCGATGGCGAACACCGGCCATCATCACCTGCTGATCGACACCGGTCCGCCGCCATTCAACCGACCGATCCCGGCCGATGCGAACCACGTGCATTTCGGCAAGGGCAGACCGAGGCCGTCGTGACGCCTCGCACCGGGCCGGCACACGCTCCAGCTTCCTGCTCGCCGATCACCTGCATATCCCGGCACGACCCGCCGGTGATGTCGAAGCCCATTACGATCACCGTCAAGTAGCCCGAAAGGATCGCCTCGATGCGCCTCCAGCCGAATCGCTGCTCCTGTTGCCTGCTGCTGCCGCTCTTCGGTTCCTGCGACCGCGAGCCGGAGTACGACCTGCTCGGTGCGCGGCGGCACGATCTACGACGGCACCGGCAGCGCGGGCTTTGCCGGGGACGTCGCGATCACAGGGCGATCGCATCGCCTACGTCGGTCCGCAAGGCGCCGGGCACGGCGCAAGCGCGAGATCGACGCGACGGGCCAGGCGGTCTCGCCCGGCTTCATCAACATGCTCTCCTGGTCCACCGAGTCGCTCCTCGATCGACGGGCGCGCGCAGGGCGAGCTGCGCCAGGGCGTCACGCTCGAGGTGATGGGCGAGGGCGAGTCCATGGGCCCGCTCGACGCCGCAGATGAAGAAGGAGACTCGTCGCGCAGCAGGTCGACCTCAAGTACCCGGTCGAGTGGACGACGCTCGGCGAGTACCTCGAGCTCCTCGGAGACGAAGGGCGTCTCGATGAACGTCGCCTCGCTTCGTCGGCGCGGCGACCGTGCGCGTGCACGACCTCTCGCGTCGGAGGACGTCGACCCGACGCCGGAGCAGCTGCAAAGCGATGCAGGGCGCTCGTGCAGCAGGCGATGGAGGAAGGCGCGCTCGGCGTCGGCTCGTCGCTGATCTACGCGCCCGCGAGCTTCGCGGAGACCGACGAGCTCGTCGCGCTCGTGCATCGACGCGCCGCCCGCTGCGGCGGCATCTACATCGACGCACATGCGCAGCGAAGGCAATCGGCCTGGTCGAGGCCGTCGACGAGACTGATCGACGATCGCGCGCGCGCTCGGGCGCGCCGGCGGAGATCTATCACCTGAAGGCAGGCGGCAAGGCGAACTGGCCGAAGATGGACGACGCGATCGCCCGCATCGAGGCGGCGCGCGCGCGAGGGCCTGCGCATCACGACCGACATGTACACCTACCCGGCCGGCGCGACCGGGCCTCGACGCGGCCATGCCGCCCTGGGTGCAGGCGGGCGGGCATCGACGCCTGGTTGCGCGCGGCTGCGCGGATCCCGGCGATCCGCGAAGCGCGTCGTCGGCCGAGATGCGCGCGACGAACACCGACTGGGAGAACCTGATGCGCGCGTCGGGCCGGCGCCGAGAACATGCTGATCGTCGAGCTGCGAAGCCCGAGCTCAAGCCGCTACATCGGCAAGACGCTCGCCGAGGTCGCGAAGGAGCGCGGCACGAGCCCCGAGGAGACGGCGATGGACCTCGTCGTCGAGGACGACACGCGCGTCGGCACCGTCTACTTCCTCATGTCCGAGGACGAACGTGCGGCGCAAGCTGGCGCTGCCGTGCGATGAGCTTCGGCTCGGACGCGCGGCGCCTGGCGGCCGAGGGCGTCTTCCTGAAGTCGACGCCGCACCCGCGCGCCTACGGCAACTTCGCGCGCCTGCTCGGCCGCTACGTGCGCGACGAGAAGCGTCGCTGACGCTCGAGGACGCGATCCGTCGCATGACGGGCAGCCCGGCCTGGTCCTGAACCTCGGCGACCGCGGTCGTCTCGAGGCTGGATACTTCGCCGACGTCGTCGTGTTCGATCCGGCGACGATCCAGGATCACGCCACCTATGCCGAGCCGCACCAGTACGCGACCGGGCGTCTCCGAGGTGATCGTGAACGGCGTGCTCGCGCTGCGAGAACGGCGAGCCGACCGATGCGCGCCCCGGGCCGCTTCGTGCGCGGCCGCGCCTGGAAGGGCAAGCGATGGCGGCGGCTGCCGCGCGACTGCCGCGGACTGGACTGGCCGAAGGTCGAGTAGGCCGTTGCCGGCGGAGTTCCTCATATTCGGCGCGACGCTTGCGGGCGCTCGCGCTGCTTCCATCGCCAGCGCACTCGCCGATCGCACTGCCGAGGCCTCGCCTTCGTCATCGCGCTTCGAGTGGCTGGTCACGGCTTTCCCGGCGGGCCGGGGCGTCAGCGGGCCTCGCCGCGCAGCTCGCCCATGAGTGGGTGCTCCTCGTCGAACCTGTTCGCTGCTGCTGGTCGGCTTCGCGCTGCTCGTCGCGCGCATTTCGAGGAAAGCCGCGTGCCGCAGGCTGCTGCCGCGCGTTCCTGCCCGACGACTGGAACGGCGGCTTCGTGCTGCTCGCGATCGTGTTCGTGCTGTCGGCGTTCCTCGACAACATCGCCGCGGCGCTGATCGGCGGGGCGATGGCGCGACGCGCGTGTTCCGCGCACAAGGTGCACATCGGCTACCTCGCGGCGATCGTCGCGGCCGTCGAACGCGCGGCGGCTCGGGCAGCGTGATCGGCGACACCACGACCACGATGATGTGGATCGCCGGCGTCGCGCCGCTCGACGTGCTGCACGCCTACGTGGCGGCGGTCGCGGCCTTCCTCGTCTTCGCCGTCCCGGCCGCGCGGGCAGCAGCAGCGCTTCGCGCCGATCGTCGAGGATGCGTCCGCCGCGCATCGCCGTCGACTGGCCGCGCGTCGCCATCGTCGCGTTCATCCTCGCCAGCGCCGTCGCCGTCAACGTCGGCATCAATGCTGACGGTCCCGGCGACGGCAGACCGCGTTTCCCTACATCGGCGCCGCGGTCGCGGTCGCGATCTTGCCGTCTGCTGCGCCTGGCGCCGCCCGGACTGGAAGCGTCGTGCCCGGCGCGCGTCAAGGGCACGCGTCTTCCTGCTGTGCGCTCGTGGCTGTCGGCATCGCTGATGCCGGTGGACGTCGCTGCCGGCGGCATCGTGGCCAGACTGCGCTTCGCGCTCGGGCTTCGTCTCGGCGGTGTTCGACAACATCCCGCTGACCGCGCTCGCGCTCGAAGCAGGGCGGCTATGACTGGGGCGTGCTCGCCTACGCGGTCGGCTTCGGCGGCTCGATGATCTGGTTCGGGTCTTCGGCGGGCGTCGCGATCTCGCAACATGTTCCCGGAGGCGCGTTCGACCGGGCGCTGGCTGCGCGAGGGCTGGCCGGTCGCGGTGGCCTACGTCGCGGGCTTCGCCGCGCTACTCGCCGCGCTCGGATGGAATCCGCGCGGCTAGGGGACTGCTGCGCGACCGGGACGGTCCAGGAATTCGCGGGTATCCGTCTCGGCGCGCCGGATGTGCCGCCACGGGCCGCTCGAGGCGATGCCCCGCAAGATTCGCGAGCAGTCGCGCCGAGCCTGCGGCGCCGAGTCCGTAGCCTTCCACCCAGCGCGCACGGTCCAGTGATCGGCATCACGCGTCTCGATCGACCGCAGCATGTCGAGCACGTCGTACTCGGCGGGCCGGTCCCGGCGATTTCGCGCGAAAACCGGCAGCCGTGCGCGAAGTCGATCACGTGGAATGCGGCGGGCTCCTGCACCGGGACGGAGAGCAGGACGTTCGCCGCGTAGAACGCGCCGTGCGCGACGCCGCACTCGTGCATGCGGCGCGCGAGGTGCAAAGAGTGCCGTGAGATCCGGCGCTTGGGCAGGATTCCCGCGCAGGTAGTCCTTGAGCGGGACGACCGAAGGGATTTCCCGGGTCACCAGGATTTCGTGGCGCCCATGGCGCCGGTCGCGGCCGTGCGTCCAGGAAATCGGCTCCGTGCAGGAATGCCGCATTCGTGCAGGCGCTTGAGGAGCCGGAACTCGCGCTCGACGCGGTAGGGCACGAAACCAGTGCCGCACGGGATCGAGGAAGTTGCGGCGCCGGTACATCTTCGAAGAAGGCGCGCCCGCCCTCCGGCAGCGGCTCGGCCCAGATCAGGGTCCCGGCTTCCGCCTTGATGAGCGTCTGGTCCGAGGAACCAGGCGCCAGTCCCATCAGGTGGCGCCGTCCTTCACGATCAGCGCGAAGCGGTGGCCCGAATGCGATGCGCGACAGCGGCGGCGCCGCGACCAGTCGGCCCGCCGCCTTTCTGGGCGAGCTCGGCTACGCGCTCCGTCGTCATGGTCATCTTCGGCGGCTTGCGGTTGAAAGGATGGCGCATGCAGCGCGTCAGGTTCTTGAGCGAGTAGTGATCGAAGAACGTGACGATCACGAAGCGCCGCGACACCCGCATGAGCTCCTGGAACAGGCGATCCTGCTCGGCCGGCGTCGGCAGGTGGTGCGCGAGGCGGATGCAGATCGTCCCGTCCACGGCGCCGTCGCGCAGCGGGATGTGGAAGGCGGACGCCGTCATCCACGCGCGCGGCGTCGTCGGGGTCGACGTGGAACGCCCATAGCGGATCTGGCCGATCGCAATGTCCGCTTCGATGATGAAGTCCGCGGTATCCGCAAAGGACGGCGTGATGCGGCCGCCCCGCAGGGCAGCTCGAGGACGACGCGCGAATGGCCGACCTGGTCCAGGTGCCGGCGAATGATCTTCCATTCGTGGCGCGTGCCGATGCGCTTGTGGACCTTGCGCTGGTAGCCGTGGTTGTAGGCGGCGGCGCGCTCGACCGTCTGGTATTCCGCCTGGTACGCGTCGCTCTGCTCGTTCTGCTGGGGCGTGCCCCAGGTGCCCGAAGTGCCGCGGAGCGCGAGGCAGGGCGATGCCGTCATCGAGGCCGTAGCGCGCGCCGCAACCGCTGCAGCGCAGGGCGTCGCCTTCGAGCGCGAGGGCGCCGTTGCATACCGGGCAGGCGAGAAGGCCTGCGATCGCGGCAATGCCGTCGGGCCGGCGTACGGCTTCCGCAGCGACTGTGCTTGCTTGAGACATCATTCGACTCCCCCGCAGCCACCACAATCCTGCCCTGATCCAGCGATCCGCGCACGCTTGTCGTCGCCAGCACCGGCATCGAGCGGCCTGCTGCGGCGTCAGGCCGGCGACCGAGCCGTGCACGACGATGGCCGCAGGCCTCCTGGCGAAGCTCGGGGCTTTCGAACACGACTTCACGGCCGAGCTCGCGCCCGGCCCAGGCGAGGAAGTCCGCGAGCGGCCGGCCCTCGATGTCGATGGCGGGCGTGGTGGACGCGATCCAGTCCCAGGTCTCGCCATAGCGCGCCGACTGCATGCGCTGCACCGCGCCGTCCGCCGCGATCGTGAACTGCTCGCCGGCGTCCCCGCGCTCAACCGCACCGGAGTTCGACTGCCACTCGACGCGGCCCTCGCGCACGCCGCACGCGCACGTCCGATCCGTCGAGGCGAACTTCGTACTGCGTGCCGACGTGGCGCAGGATCCCCGCCGGCGTCTCGACGGCAAGATGCGAGTCGCCCGGCTGCGCCGGTTCCGGCGTCCACGTACAACGCGCCGCGCTCGATCACGAGCCGGTCGGCCGAGGCGAGCCGGATCCGCGTGTCGTGGTCGAGCCGCGCCGAGGCGATGCCTGGAATGGAAATTCCGCAGCGCCCATCCGGCCTGTCTCGAGCGACTCGCCGGCCTTCAGCGTACGGCCGGCGGATGCCGGCTTCCAGCCCTGCAGCCAGCTGCCGCGGACCCTGACGTCGTTCAGCGCAACCGCCATCGTCGCGACGGGACCCGCGGCCGGGCCGGGCCGCAACGCGACGAACCAGAGCGCGGACGCCGCGACCAGCACGCTCGCGGCGAGGGCAAAGCCGTCTATGCGTGACGCCGCGCGCCGCGACGCTCGGCAACGATCGCGCGCCATTCGCGGCGGAGGTGCTCGCGCGCGGCGCTCTCGATCTCGAGCGGCACGCGCTCGCGCAGGCCCGCAGCCTGCAGGACCCGTTCGATGTCATCGTCACTCGTGACTCGTCCCTCACGCGCCGAGGCTCGCGGCAATGTCCGCCGCCTCGGCGCCGAATACCTGTTCCAGCGCCTCGCGGAACGCGACGCGCGCCCGGGCGAGCAGCGACTGGGCGGCGATCGTGCCGATCCCGAGCCGCTCGCCGATCTCCTCGACCGAGTTACCTTCCATGTACTTCCACTCGAGCGCGTTGCCGTAGTTCGCCGGCAGGCGGTCAGAGCACGACGCGCACCAGCCGGCCCGCCTCGGCGCGCCCGTAGGACTTCACGAGATCGAACTCCTCGGGCGCCTCGAGGGCCTCGATCGCCGCGCGCAGTTCCGGCCGGTCATCGATCAGCAACGACGTTTCTCGTGTGACGCCGGTTCGCGCCGGATGTGTAGTCCACTGCCTCCCGGCGGCAGATCTGGCAGATCCACGTGAAGAGCGCCGATTCGCCCCGGAAGTCGCCGATGCGGCGCATGGCCTTGGCCAGCGTCGACTGAACGACTTCCCGGGTCGCGTCCGCGTCCCCGCTGAGCCGCGGAAGCGCGAAACGGTAGACCCGCGCGAAATAGCGCGTTGAGAAGAACGCTTCGAAGGCCTGCTCGTCGCCCCCGAGCATGCGCCGAATGAGTTGTTGCTCTTCCGTCATGTGCCGGAGCGCGTGGCGCGCTGGGTATCCAGTGGTTGGACAGTGCCGGACCCGCGGGCATCAATCCGTGCCGCGGCGATTGCCGGCGATCTTAGCAGCAGCCGCCACAGGCCCAGCAGCAGGAACCAGGCGAGGGCACGGCACTCGGTGAGGTCGTGCGGACAGGAAGTGGGCGCTCCCGCGCCTGCTGCCCCAGGGAAAAGACCATCCCGAGGGCAATCGGCGACCGCCAGCAGGACGCGTCGCCAGCCGGGGCCGCGATGTCCAGCAGCAGGAAATAGAACGCCATCAGCGGTGAACCCGGTCGAGGCACGGGAGCCAGGAAGCAGGCGGCGCGCGGCAGGTGCGTCCGGCCGGTCCTCGAACAGGTGCACGTACGGATTGATGCCGCCGAGGCCGGCGATATCGCGAGGGCAGTCCATGTTGGTGGCGAACTTGAGGATGCTGACGACCGTCGCGCAGAGCGCGATGGCGATCACGAGGTAAGCGGCCTGCCGGCGCCACGGACGCAGCCGCTCCGAACTTGTACGACGCCGATGAGCACGACAAGTCCAGCGAGGCCGATCGCGCTGCACCAGAGTTGATCCGGCGCCATGAATCAGGCTCCTCGGCCCACCAGGGTGCGCTGCGCCGATCCACGACCTGCGTGCCGGCGTCGAAAAACCAGGTCGTGGCAATGCGGCGGTCGAGGTCCGTCGCATAGATATCATGGCGGCTGCGAGGCGCGAAGAAGAGCGCGGGCAGCCACGCATGGACCAGCCAGAACCGATTCGTGCCTGTCGATGCAGAGGTGCCTGAGTCAGGTGAGTTCATGGTCAGAAGCTGCTCTTGGTCCGGATCAGGAGCTGGACGCGGTCGATGGAGGAAGGTCCATCGAGCGGGAAGGCGATGTCGATGTGCAGGACGTTGCCGAGCGCCGAGCGCGTGCTGCCGAGGCGGAGCCCGAATCCCACGTCTTTCAGCAATCCGAGGTTTTCGGTTGGCCCGAAGGCGGAGTCGCCCCAGGTGCGACCCATGTCGAAGAACACGGCGCCGCCGACGTCCGCCAGTTTCCAGAGCGAGTACTTCGTGTAGTAGCGCTGCTCGACGGTCAGGAGCGCCAGGCTGCTGCCCGTCTGGTAGCGCAGCGGATATCCGCGCAGGCCGTTGTCCCCGCCGAGCGTCAGCTCGTGATCGGCATCGAGATCCCAGCCGGTCGCCGCGACCATTCCCGTGAAGAAGAGGCTGTTCGGTCCGGTGGAATGGTAGTAGCGCAAGCCGGTCGACAGCAGGGTATCGGCAGCCGCACCGCTTTCCACGCGCCCGTGTCAATGCGGCGTCCGCAAACATCGAGTTCTTGTCGCCGAGCCGCCATCCGCGGCCCGCCTCCGCGTGCACGAGGGCCGCGCTGCGGTCCGCACCCAGTGCCGGAGTCGAATAGCCGAGTTCCAGCGCGTATTGAATCCCGAAGTGCAGATCCTCGGTGCGCGCGATCTGGTCGCGATTCTGCGTCGTCTCGAAATCGTCCTGCACGCCCTCGATGCGCACGAACGGGTAGTCCAGGAGGCGGTCCTCGGGCAGGACCGCCGGCGCGGTTTCGTCCGGAGCGACGTCGAATTCAGAGTGCTCGCGCCGGAACCCGAAAATGAATCTGCGGCGTCCAGTCATCGCGCAGCCCGCTCGAGCGGCCGAAGCGGAACTCGCCGAATTCCGCCTGGCGACCGTAGCCCGCCACGCGCTCGCCGAGCCGGTACACGGGCTCGACAGATCTCGTCCTGCTGCACAGCGAGGCCCGTGCTCCAGCGGCTGTCGAGCTGGTAGAACGGCCGCTGGACGCACGAAGCTCCAGCCCTGTCCGTCGCTGCTGTCGCGATAGCGCGATGTCGTTCACCCAGCGGCTGCCGCCCACATTCGGGATCGCGCCAATGCAGCGTGTAGGAACTGCGGTCGGCGTCTTTTGAGTAGCCGAACGAGAGCTGCTTGCCGAGGCCGAGCAGGTTCAGCTCTTCCAGCTTGATGCCGCCGGAGTTCGCGCCGCCGCTGCGCCCGAACGAGATGCCGGGATTCGTTGTCCAGACGTCGCGCACTGCGACTTCGAGGTCCACCGTGCCGTCATGACAGCTGACGGCGCGCACGGCGGGCTCGCGGATGTATCGCCGATCGCGGAGATTCCGTTCGGTCTCCTCGATCAGCCGCTGCGAGACGGGATCGCCGGGCTTGAACAGGAGCTGCGACTCGATCACCGGGTCGCGCGTGTCGATGTGGAGGCGATCGGCGAGCCTGTAGAGCGTCTGGTGCTTGCCCTCCGGGTCGTCATCGAAGATCGGCAGGACGTTGATGTCGATCGACCCGATCCGGTAACCGAGCGCCTCGAGCTCTGCGATAGCCGGGGCAGGGCGCTCGAGGCACTTGCCGCCGGCTCGACCTTCGCGGCGACGGCCGATCCGCCAGACAGGCGCGAAGCATGACGCAACGGAGCAGTCACGCCGACGCCGTGCGCGCGCCGCCTGGTACGCGCCTGTTCATCGCTGGCCCGCCAGCGACCGCTGCCTGGCCGTGCGGCCGCGGATGGCAGATAGCGCCCGCCCTCGAACAGCTCATAAGCCGTCTGGAAATAGGCGACACCGAGCCGCTCCAGTTCCGGGTCGCGCGGCGCCGGCGCGTAGCGGTCGCTGCCCGGGTCGTAGCTGAACGTGTTGACCGGACTTGCCGAGGCCGAAAACGACCAGGTGACCGTCGCGGTAGATCGCGACATCGTGGTTTGTGATTGAAAAACGCGAGCCGGCCTTCTGCGGGCGTGTGGAGCGAGTCCTGACCGAAGAACGGCGCCTCGTAGGGCATGCCGAGCAGCCCGAGCACGGTCGGCGCGATGTCGATCTGTGCCGTGAGCGCGTCCACCCGCCGCGGCGCGAGGTGCTTCGGCGAATAGATGCATGACCGGGATCTCGTAAGGTCTTGAGCGGGTATCTCCTCCGCCCCGTAGACCCGGGCGCCGTGGTCGGCCGCGACCACGAAGCTACGGTGTCGTCGAACCAGGCGATGCTCCCGCGCATCGCGCAGGAACTTGCCGGAGCGCAAAGTCGGCGTAGCGGACGCCCGCGGCGCGGCCCGCCGCCTTCGGGCGGGATGCCGTGGTCCTCGAGGCCCTTGCGGAACGTGAACGGCTTGTGGTTCGACGTCGTCATGATGACCGAGAAGAACGGCTTGCCTGTCGCATGCAGGCGGTCGAAGTAGGCGAGCGAGTGGTCGAACAGAGTCCTCGTCGGCGACGCCCCAGATGTTCTCGAAGCGCACCTTGTCGATCGAGCGGCGATCCTGGACTTCGAAGCCGTTGTCGCCGAAGTACGCGTTCATGTTGTCGAAATAGCCGTAGCCGCCGTAGAGGAAGCTCGTCTGGTAGCCGAGCGAGCGCATGACCGCGCCCAGGTCGCGACGTTTTCGAACCCCGGCCGGCGCAGGATCGACACGGTCGGAATCGGCGGAATCGAGCTCATGAAAGCCTCGAGCCCGCGCACCGTGCGGGTCCCCGACGCATAGGCCTGCGAGAACCAGATGCCTCTGCTGCGCGAATTCGTCGAAGTTCGGCGTCGAGGTCGCGCTCCGAGCCATAGCAGCCGGCTGAACTCGGCGCCGAAGGATTCGCTGGAGACGAGCACGACGTTCAGCCGACCGAGGCCGTCCGCCGGCGGCCCGGAAAGGCGCGATCCAGGCGGCCGTCGGCGAGCCGCGTGAATGTGCCGCCGCCGCGCCCGAGTTCGCGCGTCGACGATCGCGAGGTTTTCCTTGCGGATCGCCGCTCTTGTAGTTGGCCTGGTAGTCGATCTCGTTCGTCAGCGCGGCGCGCACGAAGCTGCTGAGCCCGTTCTGCGCGAGCTCGTTCGCGACGCGATTGGAATCCGTCGACAGCAGATCCGTCGACCAGAACAATATCGCGAGGATGACCGCCAGCGAGGTAGGCGGCCAGGGGAAGCCAGCGCTTCATCAGCGCGCCCTGCTACTGTCGAGGGCCCACCGACGCAGCCAGTAGATGCCGACGCTGGCGAAGAGCGCCGCGGCGAGCACGGTGCGAACGACCGGGTAACTCCGCCCAGCACGTCGCCTGCGACCTCGGTCGGATAGGCGAGGTAGTCGAAGGCCACGAGAGATTGAAGCGCGAGTCGAATTCCTGGAAGAAGTAGTCCTCGGAGACTGCCAGGAAGACCATGGCGAACAGGCGTGATCCAGCTTCCCGCCAGGATCAGCACGCGGTTGACGCGCGAGCCGAGCCAGCGCTCGGGAATGAGCGCGAGATAGAGGGCGAATGGCGCAAAGGCGTAGAGCGTGACGACAAAGTCGTTCAGCAGGCCCCGCACGAGGATCGAGGGCATCTGGGCCCCCGTGACCCCGTCATCAATGCCGTACTGCCACCACAGCGCAACGCGCAGCAGCGCGCCGACCAGGAGGCTTGCCGCGCCAAGGGCGACCAATGGGCGAAATCGATGAGTCACGCCCGGGTTGGACGGTGGCCGCCCGGCCTATCAATCGCGGGTGTGAACTGCGTCAGAATTCCCAGAGGACGCCCGACCGAGGGCACGATCGGCAGCCAGTCGCTCTCCTTCGTCGAAGGTCGTCCCGCCCGCGCCGTCGTCCTCGGCGATGAGCCGCTGGCAACAGGTGTTGCCGACATTGATGGCGTTCGTGAAGCTCGAACGTGACGGCGAGGCTCCCGACCCGGAGGGGCTTGCGGTCGCACTCGGCCCGCAGGTCGAGCGTCGCGCGGATCGGGAAGCGGTCGGAATTGCGCGGCGTGAGCGCGTCGTCCTCGACGCGCGTCGTCGGCCAGCCGCGGTGGGTGCCCGCACGACGGCACCGAAGCGCCAGTTGCCGCGAATCCAGTCGACGCCTGCCGTCACGGCCCAGATCTGGTCCCAGCTGCGCAGTTCACGGTGCCCGCCGAGGCTGTCCGAGGCCTCCGACCAGGCGAGGCCCAGCCACCAAGCTGAGGTCATGTGCCCTCGGACAGGACCGAAATCTCGGCTCCGCGCACCTCGGCCGCAAGCGGTGCGACTTCGATGCGGTCCGGCGCGATTTCCGGGACGAGCGACATCGGGTCCAGCAGGTTCTCGAAATGCGGGCGCGGGTCCGACTGAAGCTTGCGGAATCCCTCGAGGCGGATCGCGAGCCCGTTGTTCAGGCGGTGGTCGATGCCGACGATCGCCTGGTCGAGCGCTGCGCCTCGGGGAAGGCGGTGAGCCCGTCCTCGACCTTGAGTTCGTGGACTTCGTCGGTCTGGCTGAAGCGTCCCCAATGCGCGCGCGACGCTGGTCGAAGGATTGAACTGCCAGCGCAGGTTGATGCGCGGATCGAATTGCCAGTTCTCCGTCGTGGTCCCGTCCGTGACCGTCCGCTGGCCCGCGCAAGCCAAGCTCCGACACGAGATCGTCCCGGATCTGCCAGCGGTGCGAGGCAAAGAACGCCAGGCGCTCGCGAGTCGGCGTCAGCTACGATCGCGCGCGCGAGTGTCGGGATCGCGCGAGAAGAGATCGGCGACCGGCTGCGTGTAGCTCGCCTGTGACGCGTAGCGGTAGACCGCGTCCTCCTGTCGTCCACTCGAAGCCGCCCTCGACCCAGTTGCGCGGATTGATCTGCCAGGCGACGTTGCCGCGCGCGTCCAGGTACTCGGAGGAGCGGCGGTCGGCCACCGTGCCGGTGGAGATGCCGGGATTGTCGACGCTGCCTTCGCGAAAGCCGTCGATGCTGCTCTGGCCCAGCAGCAAGGAGGCCTCGACGCCATTGTCGAAGTCGTGGATCGGCCGCGGACCCACAGGTAGCTGTTCCGGCTCTCCAGGTTGGCTTTCTCGCCCTGCGAGTCGCGCGAAATGGACAGCTCGTCGCGGCTCCACAGGAAGTTCGCGGTCACGCGCAGCCGATCCGGCGCGCCGTAGCCGGCGCGCGCGTAGACGTCGCTGTAGGTCGGACTGCCGGCATTCTCCGCGAAGGCGCGGACGAAGGGCTTCAGCGTGCCGATGCGCGCCATCGCGAGCCAGTCCAGGTCCGGGCCCTCGAGGACGCCGCTGCTGCGCGCCATCGCGTTGAACACGGACAGCCGAGCGCCGTGTGCGGCGCGACATCGGCGTCGAGCGTACGCAGGTCGAAGACGCCGCCCATGCGGTTGCCGTAGCGGACCGGAAAGCCGCCGGTGTAGACCTCGGCGTCGCCGATCAGCTCCGGGTCGATCATGCCGAAGACGTCGTGGTAGGCGGGCAGGTGGAAGGCTTCGCGCAGCGGGAAACCGTCGAGCAGGGTGAGCAGTTCGCCCGTCTCGCTGCCGCGGATGTTGGATTGCGCGCTGAGCCCGCCCTGGGCCATGCCCGGCAGGCGCCCGAGCGTGCGCAGTGCGTCCTCACCCGGCGCCGGTTGCGCGGCGAGCGCATCGCCCGTGACCTGCACCGCGCCCATGGTCCCGAAGCGGTCGAGCGCGTAGCGGCTCGTCGCAACGACAGATCTCGCCGAGCTCCGCGGTTGCGGGCGTGAGCCGGACGATCGGCTCCGGCTGCGTCTTCTCGCGACGACGACTGCCCAGGACTTCCGCCGACCGCGAACCCGTCCGCCTCGACGCGCAGCGTATGGCTTCCCTTCAGGGACCGGGCCGATCGCAAAGCGGCCACTCGGCGTTCGTCCAGTCCACGGCCTGGATCGGCAGCAGGCGCGACCGCGGCGTTCGGAATCGCGTGGCCGTCGGCGGCGCTGAGATCCGGCCATGCGCCATGCGGTCCTCGGTCGCGCCGCCGTGCGAGGTCACGGCAAAGAGGCCCGGGCGCACGACGGCGAGCGACAGACCGCGTGGCGGCGAGGATCTCGCGTGCGATCAGCAGGCGATTCTCCGTCGCCGGCTCGACAGTGGCGGTGAGGCTGCGCGGCAGGAGCTCAGAGCTGTAGATGAAGTCGAGTCCGGGGCCGCGCAGCTCCGCGAGCACGTCCACGATCGGGCGCCCGATGTAGCCGTGCCGCCGCGGCTGCGGAGCGCCCAGGAGGTACAGGCTGAAGCCGAGGTGCGCCGAAATGGGTGCGCTGGCGAATGCCGCTCATCCGCCCACTAGAAACTCAGTCGAGGCCGACGGCCACAGCCGGCTGCGTAAACACCTTGCGCGACTCGAGCCAGGCCCAGAGCGCGTCCCATTGCTGCAATTCCGGATGCGCGCGGCCGGGCTCATGTCGTGCAGGCCGAGCCCCTGTTCGCCGGCGTAGACGTAGTGCTGCGAGTCGCGCAGCGTCGTCACGACCGGAATCTGCATCGAATCGAGGAAGCGCATCAGCGTGCGGAAGATGATCGTGTTCGGCTTGACGCGGTTCGCGATGACGGCGAGGCGGTTCTCGCGCCGCTTGATCTTGCCGGAGATGAGCAGGTGGCCGATGCAGCGCGAGCAGGCAGTGGATGTCGGCGTCGGAGGGCATCACCGGGACCAGCACCGCGTCGGCGTCGCGCACGTGCTCGTTGAACTGGTGCGGCTGCATGGCGGCCGGCGTGTCCACGATGACGCGGTCGGTGCCGTGCGGGACGCGGAGCTGGAAGCTGCGGGTCACGCCGAGCGCACGCGCGTAGGCGGCAATGCCGTGGATCGGCGGCTGGTGAGGAGAGCGCTTCTCGAGCCAGCGTGAACTCGACCCCTGCGGATCGAAATCCATGAGGACGGGACGGTAGCCGCGCGCCGCGTACATGGCGGCGATGCCGGTGGCGATGGTGGACTTGCCCGAGCCGCCTTTCGGATTCAGCAGGACGATCCGCAGCATGGCACCCCCTCGGAACCGTCAAATCAGATTACGCCTCTGGCTCTGCAGCGCCTATACTAAAGAAAAACACTTGCGATGCCAATGAGTTACGTCACAAAACCTAGAATCGTCATCGTCGGGGCCGGATTCGGGGCCTGGCTGCGGCCGAAGGACTGAAGCGCCTTCCGTCGACGTCACGTTGATCGATCGCCAGAACCACCACCTCTTCCAGCCACTCCTGTACCAGGTCGCGACCGCCGGCCTTTCACCCGCCGACATCGCCTGGCCCGTGCGCCATCTCCTGCGCCGGCAGGTCAAACACGCGCGTGCTGATGGGCGAGGTGACGGCCGTCGACCCCGCGCGCAAGGTCGTGATGCTGGACGCGGGGCCGATCGCGTACGACTACCTCGTGCTGCGCGACCGGCGCGACGCATGGCTACTTCGGGCGCGACGAATGGGCCGTGCATGCGCCGGGACTCAAGACGCTCGACGATGCGACGGCAATCCGCCGGCGCCTCCTGCTCGCGTTCGAGCGCGCGGAAATGGCATCCAATCCGGAGGAGGGCGCGCGGCTCCTGACGGTCGTGATCGTCGGCGGCGGCCCGACCGGCGTCGAGCTCGCCGGCGCCGTCGCCGAGCTCACGCGGCGCGCGCTCGCCCGCGACTTCCGCGTGATCGACCCGACGCTGCACGCGAGTGCTGCTGGTCGAATCGGGGCCGCGACTGCTCGCGAATTTTCCGGAGGCGCTGTCGCGCTACACGGCGACGGCGCTCGGGCGCCTCGGCGTCGAGGTGCGCGCTCGGCAAGCCGGTGACGCATTGCGACGCCGAGGGCGTCAGCCTCGGCGACGAGCGCATCGAGGCTGCGACCGTCATCTGGGCCGCTGGCGTTCGCGCATCGCCCGTCGCCGGCTGGCTCGGCGTCACCGCCGATCGTGCCGGGCGCGTGCCCGTCCAGCCGGATCTCACGGCGCCCGGGCACCCGGACGTCTTCGTCATCGGCGACACCGCCTCCGCCAGAGAATCCGGACGGTGCGCCGCAACCCGGCATCGCACCGGTCGCAAAGCAGCAGGGCGCGTATGTCGCGCGGGCGCTTGCCGCGCGCATCGCCGGACCGCGAAGCGCCCGCAGCGTTCGTGTATCGCGACCGCGGGCTGCTTGCCACCATCGGCCGGCGCGCCGCCGTGATTGCGTACCGGCGGCTGCGACTCTCGGGCTGGATCGCGTGGTGGATCTGGGGCGCCGCCCACGTGTACTTCCTCGTGAGCCTGCGCAACCGGCTGATCGTCGTGACGCAGTGGCTGTGGTCCTACCTGCTCTTCGAGCGCGGCGCGCGCCTCATCACGGGCACCGACGCGAGGCGCGAGCCGTAGCGCAGCCCGCGGCGGCCGCTATCGGGGCGTCGCTTCCAGCAGCAGCGACTGGCGGAAGCGGGCGTCGAGCGTCGCGACCGGACCCTTGACCGTGCCGAGGTCGCGTCCGTTGACGTAGTCGCGGATCGCGTAGGTCTTGTCCGGCTCGAGACCGCGCAATTCCACCGGACCGTCATGACGCGCGGCGAAGAACGCGTAGTAAGGGCAGCCGCCCTTTCGGACCACATGTGCCTCCGGCCGGTCGAAGCCGATGTCGTAGAGGCCGCCGAGGTACTCGCCCTCGGAGAGGCGCATCGCCTCGTAGAGCTCGACCCATCGGGCCCAGGTCTTCTCGCGCTTCGGGCGTGCAGCAGCAGCGTCTTGTCCTTCTCGCCGGGCGCGCCAGGCCAGCGCGAAGTTCGTGCCGATCACGCCGCCGACGCCGAAGGTCGAGGCGAAGTCCTCGCCGCCGTCTGCTCATCTCGACGTGAGTCGCCGAAGTAGGCGATGCGATCGCCGGCGAGCGCCTTGAGCGTCTTGCCCTTGGTGCGGATCTGCCAGGAGCTTTCCGGGTCGGAGGCCACGGTCATGTTGAGGTAGGGCAGCGTGAAGAAGGAGTAGCCGGTGCCGCACGGACAGATCTCGACGACTGCGCCCGGCTTCGTCGCCTGCGCCGCGATCCCAGATCGCCTTGAAGAAGCCGGGCATGCCCTCCGGCGCCGCCGCCGGTGTCGCGTGCTCGTGCGCCGGGTTGAAGCACTCCGGCGCGGCGTTCAGGTGCTGCCCGTCGATCTTGAGGACCGTCGAATCCCCATTCGCCGATGCGCCTTTTTCACGAAGGCCGCCGCGTCCGCGCGGACGCCGTCCACCGCGGGACACAGGTACTGCGAGTCCCACCAGGTGATCTTGCGCGTCGAGCCGTCGGCGTTGCGCAGCAGCCAGTCCGGATGCTCGCGTTCCGTGCGCGAACCGGGATCGGCGGCGAGCGGCGCCCACCAGAGCTGCGCCTTGAGCCCGGCCGCGTGGATGCGGTCCACGAGCGCCTTCATGTCGGCATCGCCGGCCGGGAACTTGTCGGGCGCGGCGCGTCCAGTCGCCGAGCGCGACCTGCCAGCCGTCGTCGAGCACGGCCCAGCCGAAGCCGAGCTGCTTCGCGACCGGCAGCGTCTCGAACGACCTGCGCGGGCGTGAATTCGCGGCCGTAGCCCCAGGCGCACCAGATCGGGTCGAAGGCGTCCTTCGGCGCATCCGGCAGGCGGATGCCCTGGGCCTGCATGACGGCGCTGTAGGCCCGCAGCGTGTCGAAATAGTCGCCGCGGTGGACGGCGACGAAACTGCAGCAGCGTCTCCATGGACTGCCCGGGCGCGATCGTCGCATCGCGCTTCATGACGAGCGCGAGCCTCGCGCCTCGCCGCGCTTCTGCCGCTCGACCGGCAACGAGACGAGCTTCGGCACGAGCTCGAGGTGGCCGATCGCGAGGCCGACGTCGCGGCGCCAGACGTCCACGACCGGCGTGCCGCCGCCGTAGTCCGAGTCGTTCATGCCGAGGTAGTTGTCGCGCTTGTAGCCCGGCGCCGAGCGGCAGCACCCAGTCGGGACGCGCCTCATACGAGGCGCTCTGGTACGACCAGAACGCCGGCTCGCGGCGATCCGCAGCCGGCGAGAATTCGTAGCGGTGACTGGTGAAGCCGCGGACCTGAAGCGGTACTGCACCGGCGTTCCGGTAGCGGACGCGGACGAACAGCCAGCGCGGGCGTGCGGCGTAGGCCGTGACCTCGACTTCCTCGACGATCGAGCCGGCCTCGCCCCGGAGCGTCGTGCGCTGGCCCTCGCCAAACAGCATCGGAAACGGTGTCACGCGTTTCATCCTTCAACGCGAAGCCGCCGACTTCGCCCGCATCGGTCAGGAGCGTTTCAGATTCCGTGAATGGGACCGAGCGCAGTCTCCGCGGCGACGTCGCGATCACGCGGCTTCGCATCTGCCCGTCGAACTCGAGGCGAATCCCGTCGCCCTGCACCGCGGCAGCGGCGGAAGCAGCAGCAGCAGCGCCGCGCCGACCATCATGGCCTCGCTCCCGGCAGTTCCGCGCCACGCCGTCGGGAAAACGCGGCGCGCATTCTCGCGGTAGACCTTGTCGAGGACCGGGCGCGGCAGGTCGAGCCCGCGAAACGGCGCGTCGAATTCGCCCGAATGCAGTTCCGCGTTTCCGCTCAGGAAGCGCCAGTCCGCGAGCCAGGCCTCGTGCGCCTCCGCCGCGAATTCGGCGTCCGATCTGGTCGCGGCCGCGGCCGGTGTCGGATCCATAGAGGATGCGATCCTGGAATTCAATGAAGAACTGCCGGACCTTGTCGCGATCCTTGCTCGCCTGGAGTTCGAGGTGCGGCAGGCGCGCGGCGAGGTCCACGCTCGCGTTCGGGTAGCGGCGCAGGAAGGCCGCGATCCGGTCGACGTCCCATTCGAGCGAGGCGAGGTGCACGCCGACGAACGTCAGGCCCGGATGCTTGTCGAGCATGCGGTCGCGCGCGGCGATCTGCTGTTCGTAGCTCGGCCATTCCGGGTGCTGGGCCATGTGGTATTGCGGATGTTCCGCGAAGTATTCGCGGTCGCCGCGGATCGTCATCTGGTCGAGCGGCAGCCAGGCGTTGCGCGGCTCGCCCTGGTGGCCGAGCACGGGCACATGCCGCTGCTCGAGCCAGGCAAAGACGGGATCGAATCGCGCATCGTCGATCATGACCGCGCGGCCATCGGCATCGCGCTGCTGCATGCCGACGTCCTTCCACACCTTGACCGCGACGGCGCCCTGGCCCAATGCCATGTCGAGATATTGCTCCGTATGCGCAAGCCAGCCGGGGCGTTCGCTGCCCGCGGCATCGAATGTTGCCGCGAAAGCAATGCGGTCCGGGTATGCGCGCTGCAGGGCAGCCGCGTCGTGCAGCTGCTGCGCGAGCGGCGGAAAATCCTTGTACACGACGTTGATCGTGAGGACGCGGAAGCCGTCGTCTTTCGCGCGCTTCGCGAATTCCGGCATCTCCCGTACAGGTGCACGTGCACGTCGATCTTCTCGAACGCGGCGAAGTCCTGCTCGGCATCGGCCGGCCGGGCGGGCGCGGGCAGCAAGCAGGGCGCATCCGAGCGCGAGGACGGGCGCGAGGAGCGCGTGTTTTCAACGAAAGACGTCCGATGATTCGCATTGCTGCTGGAGCCTCTTCACGGCGGCGGAGGTGAGCGGCTTGCCGGCGATTCGTGCCGCGTAGAGCGCAGCGCCGACGGCCGGCGGGAATTGCGGCTTCAGGTACTCGAATGGATGCGGCGCCGCCGCAAGCCCCGCCCGGAAGGCATCCACCATTGCCGGGACGTTGTTGAACACGCCGCCGCTGTGGGACACCGGGCAGTGCGGTCGTTGGCGGAGGATCCAGCGCGCGCCGGGTGGCGATGACGCAGTCCACGAGTTCCTTCGCGCCGCGCGTGAAGATGCCCGCGGCCGCGGCGTCGCCCGCCTGGGCCGCGTCGTGAACGAGCCGCGCGAACTGGCGCGAAGCCGTCGCGCCGGTCCGCGCCGGCGCCGTAGATCCTGGAACAGAGATAGAGGTCGTTCGTCAGTTCGAGACCGCTCGCGCACCAGTCGATGCAGCGGCCCGCGCGCGGCGCGACCGTCGCTCATGCGCGAGAACAGGTTCATGCCCTCGCGGGCAATCCAGTAGGCCGAGCCCTCGTCGCCGATCAGCTCGCCCCATCCGCCGCAGCGCGCCTGTCGGCCCGCGTACTCGCCATAGGCCATCGGAGCCCGTGCCCGCGATGACGCTGATGCCGTCGGCACAGGCGAGCGAGCCCGCCCAGCTGCAGACCATGTCGTTGCCGCAGCGGTAGTGCGAAGCGTCGAGCAGTTCCGACGGCATCGCGTCGAGCGCGCGCGATCGTTTGCGCCGTCCTCGCCGTACGCGGGCAGGCCGAAGAACGCAAAGGCGATGCCGGCCGGCGCAAGAGACTGCTGGGCGAGCGTCGCACGGATACCGTCGATCAGGCGCGCCCGCGCCATCCGCGATGCCATCGTGCCAGGTAGTCGATGCTCGCGCCGACGTGGCTCGCCTTGAGCGCGCCGTCGCCGTCGACGAGCGCGAACGCGGTCTTGGTCCCGCCGCCGTCAACGCCGAGGTACATCGCGCCCCAATCCGTTCCAGGGATGGATCGTCACGCCCTGCACGACGCGGTTGACCGTCCCGGCCGGGTCCGGTCGGTCCGGCGTCAGGCCGAGCGCGAGCGACTGCAGGAGCGCGAAGCTCTGCGCGACCATGGCGTGCAGGGGCGCGAGCTCGAAGTCGGGGGCGTCGCCCATTCCTGAATAGATGATCCGGTCGACGCGCCCGATGTCGTCGGGCCGCGCCGCGAGGGCGAGGATTCCGCCGGCGCGTCCGTCGCGGTCGAGCTCGTTGAGGAGATCGGCATCGTAGGCGCGCGTGTACGGGTCGTTCGACAGCATGACGACGACGAGCGTGCGGTCGTTGATGATCGTCTTGGGACCGTGGCGGAAGCCGAGCGTCGAGTCGGCGACTGCCACGACGCGGCCGTCGGTCAGCTCGAGGAGCTTCAGCGCGGCTTCCGCGGCAAGGCCGCGGAGCTCGTTGCTGCCGAGGTACACGACGCGCTCGTAGCGGCCGGCGACCAGGCGCTCGCCCAGCGCCGTCGCCTCGGGCAGGAGGGCCGCCGCGGACTGCGAGAGCCGCGCGATGGCCGCGGGCGTGATGGCGCCGAATGCGAGTGCCCCGGCGAGCAGCATCGCGCTGAAGCTCGAAGTCATCGCGAATCCCCGGTCATGCGTCGCATCCGGCATGAGGATCACGCAGGCGTTTGGCATCGACTGCGCACGCAGGGCGAGGGCGCCTTCGCGATTGCAGGTAATCGCCAGGTGATGGACCTCGCCTGCGAGGATGTGCTCGGCGAGCTCGACTGCGGCCACGCTCTCGGGACTGTTGCCCGAGCGGGCGAACGAGACGAGAAGCGTCGGCGAGCCGCCGGGCAGCAGCAGGTTCGGGCCGCTCAGGAGCTCGGTCGTCGCGATCGCCTCGACGCGGCGATGCAGCTGCGCGAAGAGCGCTGGCGCGAGGCAGTCGCCGATGAAGGCCGAGGTGCCGGCGCCCGTCAGCACGATCCGGAGCGTCGGATCGTCGAGCAGCGGCGCGAGGAACGCGTCGATCCGCGCTCGCTCGCCGGTCACGAGCGCCGCCACCTGCGTCCAGACGGCGGGCTGCTGCGCGATCTCGCGGGCCGTCCACGCCGCACCGCGCGATTCGAGCAGGGCGGCCGACAGGCCGGGAAAGACGGCGGGCGTCATGACGCCGCTCCGGACGCGCCGCCGCAGGCAGCAAGATAGGGCCGCAGCGCGAGCGCAATGCCCTCGCGCAGGATCTCGCTCGCGGCGACCGTCAGCCGTCCCGCGCGCACGGCGTCGTGCTGGCGAGGCAGGTACTGGCTGAGGAGCGTGAGGGGTATCTTCGCCCGGTCCAGCCGTTCGAACATCGCGACACAGGCGCGCTGCACGTCCGGGTTCGGCCAGTAGTACGCGGATGCGATCGCTCAGGCTGAACTGCAGGTCGAGATCGAGGCTCCGCTGTCCGCATCGTAATGGCCGCGCCAATGCTGCGGATCGGCGCGCATGGTATCGACGACGATGCGGCGCAGGTCCGGCACCGCGCCATGGCCGCAGAGCTCCTGCTCGATGGCGGCCAGTCCCCAGAGCGTCTCGCGCAGGGCGTAGGTTGCGCCGGGTCCCACCTTCAGGATCGCGAAATGGTCGCGCACGAGCGCGCGAAGGCTCGCCGCGGACTGGTAGTCGGTGGAATGCGCCTCGTAAACGAACTGGCCCTGCTCGCCGATGAATGCGCTCAGGGCTTTCGCCTCGCCCGGGCGGTAGTCGATGACCTTGTGGTGGTCGAATTCGACGCCCGGTTGAACGACGAGCGCGAGCACGCGCGGCCAGGCGGCATCGAGCCCGGCGCGCGCGAATGCGTCGCGATGCGCCGCGATCGTTGCGGCAGCGGATTCCGGCGTCGTGACGGCGAGCGACGCGAGGTCCTCGGTCGCGCCGCCCGGCGTCGGCACCTCGGTGCCGATCACGTAAACCGGCGCCTCGCCGCCCGCATCGCGCCAGCTCGCTTCCGCGCGCACGCAGAGTGCCGCCGCGCGCGCGGCGACGACTCTTCAGGCACGGGATCCGGATCGCCCTGGCAGGCCATCGAGCAATCGAGGTGAATCTTGCGGATGCCTGCGGCGACGTAATCGCGGACGAGATCGGCGGCTTTCGCCATCGCCGCCTCGGCCGGCTCGCCGCGCCAGGCATTGGGCCCGAGATGGTCGCCGCCGATCCAGACGCGCGCTGCCGGAAAGTCGAGCCGCGCCGCGATGCTGCGCAGGAAGCGCACGAAAGTCGGCGGGGCGCATGCCCGTGTAGCCGCCGAACTGGTTGACCTGGTTCGAGGTCGCCTCGATGAGCAGCGGCGCCGGCGGCGCCGCGCTTCCTTCATCGCGCTCGCGATGACGGCCGGATGCGCGGAGCACAGCGACCAGATGCCTGTCGCCTCGCCGCGCTTGTGGCGCGCGACGATGTCGAGCAGGGCTTTCACCGCCGCGTCTTCCGGCGCCGCGGATTCGGGCTGCAGCGCGAGCAGCAGGGCGGCGAGCAGCGACAGCGCGATTCCCGCCAGCTTCATGGGTCCGGGCACGACGCCGAGCAGCAGCATGGAGAGAACGGCCGTCAGCAGCGGTGCGCCGGCGTTGATGAGCGGCGCGACGATGATGGCCTTGCCGTAGCGGAACGCGAACACGAGCGTGAGCGCGCCGATCGCGTTCAGGATCTGGATCGCCGCCGCGAGACCCGGCCCGTCGAGGCCATAGTTGATCGGCTGCGAGAAGTCGGTCATGGCGAGGGCGACCGGGACGAGCAGCAGGCCGCTCAGCATCATGTAGAAGAAGATGCTCGCGGCGTCCATCGTCTGGTTGGCGAGCTTGATGACGTAAGCCTGCACGCCCCAGGCCGCGAGGATTCCGAGCGCGAGGAAGAACCACAATCCGTAGCCCGTCGTCCCTTCGTCGGAGCGATAGTCGAAGAGCGGCAGCGACAGCAGGGCGAGGGCGATGCCGAGCGCGCCCATCTTGCCCGTGCGCTCGCCGAGGAGCGCCATCGACAGCGCGATCGTGAGCGCGGGCGAGAGCGAGATGATCGGGAAGATCAGGTAGGGCGGGCCCACGCGCACGGCATAGAAGAGGATCAGCTGCCCGCCGGCGCCAAGCAGCCCGATCGCGAGCCCGAGCATCACCGAGCGCCGGTCGCGCTTCAGCGCCTCGCCGCTGCGCCGGAGCACGAACACGGCCGGCGGGATCATGGTCAGCGCCCAGACGACGTAGTTCAGCGTCTCCGGAACGCCGTGCTCGCCGGGCAGCCCCGCGAGCGCGCCCCAGACGCCCCAGAGCAGCGTCGTGACGAGCGCGTAGACCAGCCAGGCGCGTCACCTAGAACTTCGCGGTGACGCCCGAGCAGCACCGAACGGCCCCAGGTCTCGAAGCCGCCGTCGGCGAGCATGTCCGGCCGACCCATGGTGGCCATGTAGTACTCGTCGGTCAGGTTCCGTCCTTCCAGTGAAATCGTGAACTGCTCGGTCAGCCGGTAGGCGACCGAGGCCGTGACCCAGGTGATCGGGTCGCCGTACTCGCGACAGGCCGCCGACCGCGTCCGTCACCTGGACGTACTCGCCGCTGTAGTCCGCCGCGAGCTGAGCATCCCAGCGGTCGTTCTCGAACATCGAGCGCGACGGAATAGGCGGATTCCGAGACGCCCTTCGAGCGGGCCGACGTTGCACGCCGTCGATATAGGACTTGGTATCGGTGTACGTGTAGCTGGCGCGCACGCCGAAGCCGCTGTCGAAGAAGTGCTGGAAGCCGAACTCGAAGCCGAGCACCTTGGCGCTGTCGCCGTTGATCGGCCGGAAGACGTCGTACAGGAGCGGCGCGTCGCCGGCGCCGCCGATGTCGGCGACGACGCCGATGTCGACGTTTTCCTCGAGCTCGGTGGTGATGAAGCCGTCGAGGTCCTTCCAGAACACGGCGCACCGCTCAGCACGGACTTGTCGTCGAAGTACCACTCGACGCGACAGGTCCGCCTGGTTCGCTTCGACGGGCTCGAGGTCGGCATTGCCGTCGTAGGACACCTCGAAGGTGCGGTCGAGCGTGCCGTCGGTCCGGGTCGGCGCGAGCTGGTTCAGCGAGGACGCGACATGACGCTGCGCGACCGCCGCGCGGACCAGGATGTCCTTGCGCGGCCACCAGCCGACGTTGAGCGAAGGCAGCAGCTTGCTGTAGCTGCCTTTCTCCGTCGAGCGGCTGCGCCGGGCTGTAGGTGACGTCCGGGCTCGAGGTCGGGACCTCGGGCGTCGGATCATCCACTACGCACGATGCTGTCGATCGCGGTCCGCGCCGTCGTGTCGGTGTTGACGTAGCGCAGGCCGACGTTCGCGAACCAGTTGTCCGTGCCGAAGTTGGCGCTGACGTAGCCCGCGAGCGTGTCCTCGTCGACGTCGTAGGACTGCACCGGGTTGAACTCCGGCGCGACCAGCGAGGAGTCGTACACCTCACCGGTCGGGTTGCCGTCCTCGTCGAGGATCGGCTGCCCGTCGAGCGCGGTGAGTGCGGCGAGGTACTGCTGCACGTCGAAATAGACGAACCGGTTCGGATGGCGACCGCCGCCGTTGCGCATGAAGTTCGGCAGCGACAGGCTGTGGACGACCTGCGCGCCGAGGCTCTCGAACGTCACGCGCGTACTGGTTGCAGTAGATGCACGAGCCGCCGTTCGATGTCGTTCTCCGATCGTGTCGCGCGTCTTCGAGCGACCGGTGCTGGCGGCGCCGAACTGCAGCGACGTGAACGGCGCCGGCGTCGAAAGTCCAGCTCGCCGTCCACGGACAGGCCGTCGACCTCGTCGGTGACGTCCGTGCCGGAGAGCCCGATGTAGTGCAGGCCGAAGTCCGCATCGCCGAGCTCATTGTTGCCGAGGGCGGTGGCGAGGTCGCGGCCGTCCTCCAGCGTCACGCTGATGTCGGGCAGGTGACCGTTGTTCATGTCCACGCGGCCGACGTGGCTGCCCGCGATGCCCGACACGACCCAGGTGTCCTTGCCGCCGGAGTCGCGCTCGGCCTTGGACGGTAGGCATCGAAGTTGAAATGCAAGCGGTCGGTCGCCTGCCAGGCGCCGTTCCAGCCGAACTGCGTCGTATCCACGACGCGATGCTCGGTGATTGTCGAGATCTCCGGCACGAGCTCGGCGATCGTCATGCCGTCTACCCAGTGATCGCGGATGCTGACGTCGCTCCAGCGGTGCTGCCCTGTATCTTCATCGAGGATCGAGTCTTCGACATAGAACGACTGGTGATAGCCGACCGTCGGCGCATGGAGCCGCGTGAACAGCCCGTCCACCGTCATGCGGAAGCTGTCGGAGACGTCCCATTGATACCGGCGGTGACGCCGCTGCGCTGCTTCTGCTCGATGCGCGCGCCGAAGCTCGTGCAGCAGAGGCCCAGCAGTGCACTCTCGTCCTCGGAAATCGTCCGTCGCCGTTCGCATCGAACTCGCCGGGCGAATCGGGGTTGATGCCGAACTCTTGCATGGCGTCCGAACGGACTTCCGTGTCCTGGTACACGCCGGTCACCATGATGCCCATGCGGTCATCGGCGAAGGTGCGGTTGAACACGCCGCTCACCTTGTAACCGCTGTCTTCGGACAGAGTCGTTGTAGTCGCCTTCGGCCGAGAGCGACAGGCGCTGGCCGAAGCCGTCGAGCGGCCGCGCGGAGCGCAGGTTGATCGAGCCGCCGATGCTGCCTTCCGAGGTTGGGCGCTTCGGAGGACTTCAGCACGTCGGCGCCCGAGATCACCTCGGACGGCAGCACGTCGAAGGCGAACTCGCGCCCGTCGCCGTCGGTCGCGAGGATGCGGCCGTTCAGCGTCACGATGCTGAACTCGGGCCGAGGCCGCGCACGTTGACGAACTGGCCCTCGCCGCCGTGCGTACGCTGGATCGTGACGCCGGTGATGTGCGAGAGGGAATCGGCGACGTTGTCGTCGGGAAAGCGGCCGAGGTCCTCGGCGACGATGGAGTCCTGGACGATCTTGGCGCCGCGCTTGCGGTCGAGCGACTCGACGAGCGCCGCGCGCGTGCCGGTGACGACGACTTCACTGAGCTCCGTCGTAGCCGTGGTGCTGGTCGCGGTTTGCGCCAGTGCGGGCGAGGGCATCAGGGCGCCGAGACCGGCGCCGCCGCTCACCAACAGGATTGCCAGATTGAACGCGAATTGATCTGCAACACGCATGGCCTGTTCCCCTAGGCTGCCGAGCAATCGGATGCTAGAGAACGCGATACGAAAGAACAAAGAAACTTTCGTTTGCTTGCGACTATCGTTAAATAGGCCTCTGGAAGGCTTTTGATTTTCGTTTATGCTTGAAAAACGAAAGTCTGCAGCCGCCGATCCGCGAGAGCCATCCCATGAACATGAAAGAGCGCCGCCGCCAGATTCGATCCCTGATCGAGATCCCAGGCGCAGGGGCACGGTGGCCGACCTCGCGCGGCGCTTCACGGTGTCGGCCGTCACGATCCGTTCGGACCTTGCTGCCCTCGCGGACATGGGGGCCATCGTCCGCATCCATGGCGGCGCGCTGCCGCCGGGCGACATCGATGAGGTGCCGATCAACGTCAAGCAGACGCTCTACCACGCCGAGAAAGTGCGGATCGCGGCGGCCGCGGCCGGACTCATCCAGGACGGCGAGACGGTGATCCTCGATTCCGGCACGACGACCGCCGAGATCGCACGCCAGATCCGCGGACTGAAACTCCGCTCGATCAACGTCGATCACGAACGCGCTCAACATCGCCGTGCTGCTCGCGAACGCGCACCACGTCAACGTCATCATCCCGGGCGGCGTCCTCGGGCGAAAGTCGTGGTCGCTGTCGGGGCCGCAGGCGGAGCAGGCGCTGCGCGACCCTGCAGGCCGGACCGCCTGTTCCTCGGCGTCGACAGCCTCGATCCCGAGATCGGCCTCATGACGCCCTACGTGTTCGAGGCGAAACTGAACGCGCTCATGATCCGCATTGCGCGGCAGACCGTTGCGGTCACCGATTCCTCGAAGCTGCTGCGGCGCAACCTGTCAGTGATCGCGCCGGTGGAGCAGGTTCACCTCGCTGATCACGGATCGCGCGGCCGCGCCGGAAGCCGTCGCCGCGATCCGTGCGCGCGGCGTCGAGGTACGCCTCGTCTGACAGCAGCCTCCGACTTCGGACTACACCTGCGCTGGACGTCAGCCGGGAGCAATCGCGCGTCGATTGCCGTCTGAATACCAGTGGAAATCACTGGCGGGAGACTAAGAATGAAACGCGCATCTGCATTCCTGATTTCGACGCTGCTGCTTGCCGGCTGCGGCACGACCGAGCGGCCTCGGAACGTCGGCCGAGCGGCTCGACAGTTCTGCACACCGCTTCTACCAGGAAGTCCATTCCGATCGGGCGCCGGCGCATACGACCGATGATGCCGCAGCTCTGCCGAGGCGACGCGCGACTTCAGCCGCGCCGTGGACCGGACGCACTCGCGGGACGAGCTGCAGCCGAGCTTCGATCGGCTTGCCGAGGCGCTATCACCACGTGCGCAAGCAGGTTGGATAACCACGAGTCACCGTACAGCGATTCCAGCCTCGCGTTCGAGCGCGTGACCGAGGCTATCTCGACGTCGATCGCGTGCTGAATCATCCGGACAGCTCCTATCGCAATTGATGGAGCGTTGAGTCTGCGAGAGCGTTGAGCCGCTGCGCTGACGCATCTCCTGCGTCGCGACGGCAGTCTTCGCGCGGATGTGGCCGGACGAGCAGCGAAAAGTGGGGTAGGTCAGCCGCCGAGCGCGATTGCCACGGCGACGGGTCCGACACCGCCGGCCAGAAACAGAGACCGACGAGCCACGGCTTGCCGAGCGTGAAGCGCGACCATAAGATAGCCGGTCGCAAACAACAGCGTCAGCAGCACGCCGTTCGATACGCGGAGCGCGAAGCTGCGCATCGTCGATCGAGCAGGAACGGAGCGGCCGCAGGCGAGGCTGGTCAGGAACACCAGCCAGAAACTCGCCCAGGCACCCATCCACTCTTCCCTTGCCGAGCCGATTGCCGGCGACGACGGTGTTCGAACGCAGATTCTCGGCAATGCGTCCGTAAAGAGCTGCACGTTCGGCATCTGTCGTCACGGGAGCCAGGATTTGATCGAGCTCTCCGGCGACGTGCTTCGTGGCGCTTGGCACAGTCGGCGCCTGACGAACGGCCTAAGCCCAGGGCGCGGATTCGGCCGCGATCGAACAGATGGCCGACGAGATAAGAGCGCTCCGTCGATGATGCCCCAGGCGATAGTTGCAGCCGATTGCCGCAATCAACAGCTGACGCGCGCCCTCGCGGCCTTCCTCCTCAATGATGATCCCCGCGCCCAGCGGTGAATGTCAGCGTCATGATCAGGCCGAACAGCACTTCGCTCGAGGCTGGTACTGGGATCGATATAGCGGTGCTTGAGGATGCCCATGGCGAGGCGAATATATCAGTTGACGAAACTGGCGATGCGAGTCGCCAGAGACATCGGAACAATTCCAGTCAGCCCGCTCCGTGAAAGCATGCGCCTTCGACCCCCTTCTCCCTGCGTACCGCGCGGATTGGACATCGAGTTCTGGGAATCCACGCAAGCCCCGGATTTAGAAAGGTTCCGGAGCCTTGCTGCCAGGCACATATCCATGCTCGGGACCCGGCCGCATGCGCGTTGCTAAATTGCGCGCCCGAGCCAAAGTCCGATGCCGCACGGCAATGGACCCAAGTGCCTATATCATTAAGTTGAACTGCGGTCCCTAATACGCGTCTGACGAATCCAGCGGCTCGTCAAACAAACATGGGGGCGAAATGTTGCAACGCATGAGCTCGGGCACGATGGCCCGGCGAGTCCTTGTTGTCGATGCGGGCCTGAATGAAGCGGCGAACGCGTCCGTTCGCAGCGTCCGGGCCCTGGAATCCGGAATTGCGGCGCGCGTCGATCGACGTCGTCGAAGCCACTTCGCTCGAAGACGGCATGGCGACAATGGCGTCCGATTCCGGCATCCACTGCCTGCTGCTCAACTGGAATCAGAGCCAAGACGACAGGAGGCAAACGCACAGGCGACCGACTTGCTCCGCGCCGTGCGGAAACGCAATGCCAAGATTGCCGATCTTCCTGTTGGCGGGCCGCGATCTCGCCGGCACGGTCAGCGTCGAAGTCGCGACCCTGGCCGATGAATTCATCTGGATCCTCGACGACACCGCAGCGTTCATCAGCGGTCGCGTGCAGGCGTCGATGGACCGTTACCTCGACAACCTGCTGCCGCCGTACGCGGCCGCGCTGGTCCGCCACGATCGCGAACGCGAATACTCCTGGGCCGCGCCGGGCCACCAGGGCGGCGTCGCATTCCTGAAATCGCCGGTCGGCCGCGCGTTCTTCGAGTTCTTCGGCGAGAACCTGTTTCGCACCGACATGGGCATCGAACGCGGTGCGCTCGGCTCGATGCTCGGGCACAGCGGTCCGGTCGGCGAGAGCGAGCGTTTCGCGGCCCGGGTGTTCGGCGCGCACCGCTCATACACGGTGACCAACGGCACCTCCGCGTCGAACCGCGCCATCATGTCGGCCTGCGTCGGCGACAACGAGATCGCGTTGTGCGACCGCAATTGCCACAAGTCCATCGAACAGGGACTCGTGAACACGGGCGGCATTCCGGTGTTCCTGATGCCGACGCGCAATCGCTACGGCATCATCGGGCCGATTCCACCGGAACAGCTCGAGCCCAAGGCGATCGCGAAAAGCATTGCCGCAAATCCGCTGGCGAAGGCGAGCGGGCACAAGCGCGCCGTCTACTCGGTCCTGACGAACTGCACCTACGACGGCATGTGCTATGACGCGGCCGACGCGCAGGATCGCGCTCGGGCAAGAGCGTCGACCGGATCCATTTCGACGAGGCGTGGTACGGCTATGCGCGCTTCAACCCGATGTACCGCGACCGCTACGCCATGCGCGGCGACCCCGGAACCCATCCGAAGGGTGCGCCGACGGTGTTCGCGACACATTCGACGCACAAGCTGCTGACCGCGCTGTCCCAGACCTCATTCATTCATATCCGCGACGGCCGCGGCGCCATCGACCATGGCCGATTCAACGAGGCGTATTGCACGCAGGCGAGTACCTCGCCGCTGCTATGCGCTGATCGCGTCGAACGACGTCGCGGCGGCGATCATGGACGGCCCGGCCGGCCAGGTCCTCACGCAGGAGACGATCGACGAGGCCGTCGCCTGCCGGCTCGCCGTCGCGCGCGCGCGCCGAGAATTCCTCGCGAAGAAGGACTGGTTCTTCGCGCCGTGGAATGCGGACACGGTCCGCGACCCGAAGAGCGGCAAGCGCATCCCGTTTCACGAGGTGCCCGCCGAGAAGCTCCGCGACGGACCCGAGCTACTGGGTGCTGCACCCCGGCGACGACTGGCATGGCTTCGAAGATGTGCCGGACGGCTGGTGCATGCTCGACCCGATCAAGTTCGGCATCGTCTGCCCCGGCATGAAGGCGGACGGCAGCTCGACACGAACGGCATCCCGGCCGACATCGTCACCGCGTATCTCGGGCGCCACGGCATCGTGCCGTCGCGCACCACCGACCACATGGTCCTGTTCCTGTTCTCGATGGGCGTCACGAAGGGCAAGTGGGGCACGCTGCTCAACACGCTGCTCGACTTCAAGGTCGGACTACGACCGCAACGCGCCGCTCGCGGAGGTCGTGCCTGCGGTCGTTCGCAGCGGCGCCGGAACGCTATGCGGGCAATGGGGCTCAAGGATCTCGGCGACGAGATGTGGGCGCAGCTGCGCAAGAGCCGAGCAGGGCTACTGGCAGGCGCAGGCGTATGCCACGCTGCCGAAGCCGGAGATGACGCCGCGCACGCGCGTTCCAGCGTCTGCATGGCCGGCGACGCCGAGAAAGTTCCGCTCGACAGGATTGCAGGCCGCGTCGCCGCGGTCGGGCGTGATTCCGTATCCGCCTGGCATCCCGATCGTCATGCCGGGCGAAAACATCGGGCCGACCGACGGCCCGTGGCTCACGTACCTGCGCACGCTGCAGGAGTACGGCCATCGGTTCCCGGGCTTCGCCAAGGAAGTCGAGGGCACCGAAGAGCACGACGGCGGCTACCAGCATCTATTGCCTGACGGAGTAATCGCCAGCGAGTGACTCGCGTACGAAGCGACTGAGATAATGATCGAGTACGCAGCCAGAACGCCCAACGATCCCGATCCCGTTCCACAAGCTGCTCAAGGTGGTCGCGCTCGTCGACGGCGACGAATCCGCAGCGTCCGCGCGCTGCTCGATCGCATCGCTGCGGAGAACTTCGAGATCGAGGTCAGCGACCGCTACGACCGCGACGTCTGGCGAGGACGCCGAGGTCGGCGCGTACATCGTCGCCGTCGACGGCGACCGGCGCGAGCCGGCGCGCAAGCTGGCGCAGGCAGTGCGCGGCATCGGCTTCGGCACGCCGCTCTGGGCGCTCGCGGATTCGAGCCGGATCGCCGACACGTCGGTGGTCGGAATGACCGGCGAGGTGGACGGCTACATCTACCTCGGCCAGCAGTCGCCGGCGTTCTACGCGAAGCAGGTCGTCGCGAGCCTCGTCGGCTACGGCATGAGCCTGCTGCCGCCGTTCTTCGGCGGGCTCATGGCCTACGACGCCGAAGCCAAGATCGTCGTTCGCCTGCCCGGGGCACCAGGGCGGGCAGTTCTACCGCAAGTCGCCGGCCGGCCAGCTGTTCTTCAAGCACTTCGGCGAGCAGATCTTCCGCAACGACCTCTGCAACGCGGACGTCGATCTCGGCGACCTGCTGATTCACGTCGGCGCGGCCGTCGAGGCGCAGCGCCACGCGGCGCAGGTGTTCGGCGCCGACCGGACCTATTTCGTGCTGAACGGCACGTCGCACGTCCAACAAGGTCGTCACCAGCGCGACGCTGCGGCGCGGCGACCTGCGTGCTGTTCGACCGCAACAACCACAAGTCGCTGCACCAGGGCGCGCTCGTGCAGGCCGGCGCGATCCCGATCTTCCTGCCGACCGCGCGCAATCCGTTCGGCATGATCGGCGCGGTCGACTGGGACGCGTGGGACGAGGAGTACCTGCGCGAGCAGATCCGCGCGAACCCGCTCGTGAAGGACAAGAACGCCACAAGGCCGAGCGGCCGTTCCGGCTCGCCTGCATCCAGCTCGCGACCTACGACGGCACGGTCTACAACGTCCGCAAGGTGCTGGAGAAGATCGGGCACCTCTGCGACTACGTGCTCTGGGACGAGGCCTGGATCGGCTACAACGCGTTTCACCCGCTGTTCAACGATCACAGCCCGATGCGCCTCGAGGACCTGAAGCCCGGAGATGGCCGGGCTGTTCTCGACGCAGTCCGTGCACAAGCAGGGCGCCGGCTTCTCGCAGGCGTCGCAGATCCACAAGCGCGACGAGCACATCCGCGGCCAGCGGCGCTACGTCGAGCACAAGCGCTTCAACGAGTCGTTCCTGATGTACTGCTCGACGTCGCCGTTCTATCCGCTGTTCGCCGCGCTCGACGTCAACGCGAAGCTGCACGAGGGCAAGGCCGGCGAGATGCTCTGGGACCGCTGCATCGAGCTCGGCATCGAGACGCGCAAGAAGCTGCGCGAGTTCGGCCGCCACTACGCGAAGACTGGCCGCGCGCGCCGAGGAAGCAGTGGTTCTTCGATCCGTTCGTGCCCGACGTCGTCACGATTCGCGGCTCGCAGCTTCACCGACGGACGCCACGAATGTCGCCTGGGAGGACCTGCCGACCGATGTCCTCAAGCGCGAGCAGCAGTGCTGGACCTTCGATCCGAAGAGCACGTGGCACGGCTACGCGGGCTATCGCGGACGGCTACGCGATGGTGGACCCGAACAAGCTCATGCTGCTGACGCCCGGCATCGACCGCAAGACCGGCGAATACCTCGATTTCGGCGTGCCGGCGACCGTCGCTCGCGAACTACCTGCGCGAGCAGCGCATCGTTCCGGAGAAGTGCGATCTCAACAGCATCCTGTTCCTGATGACGCCGGCGGACGACGAGAGCAAGCTCAATACGCTGATCGCGAAGCTCGTCAAGTTCAAGAACCTCTGGGATCGCGACGCGCCGCTTGCCGAGGTGCTGCCGACGCTCTACGCGCCAGAACAGCGCGCGCTACGCGGGCTACTCCTGCGGCAGGTCTGCAAGGAGATGCACGACTTCTATCGCAGAGGCGAACGTCAAGGAGCTGCAGAAGCAAGTGCTTCCGCGCCAGCAGCTTCCCGAGCTCGCGATGTCGCCGAAGGACGCCTACGAGGCGCTCGTCGCCAACGAGGTGGACTACGTGCCGCTCGACGGAGCATCAAGGGCCGCATCGCGGCGACGCTCGCGCTGATCTATCCGCCGGGCATCGGCGTCGTCGTGCCCCGGCGAGCGCTGGGACGAACGCGCGCAGCCGATGCTCGACTACTTCCTGACCTTCGAGGAGTCGTTCAACCGCTTCCCCGGCTTCAACTACGAAGTGCAGGGCGTGTACCAGGAGCAGGTGGACGGTCGTATCAAGTTCTACACCTACGTGGTTCGAGAGTGAGCCCGCAGCGGGGCATGAAGGAGAAAGCGTATGGCAGCAGCAAAAGAAGATGAACCTGATGCAGCTCACGTTCATCGTCGCCGTGAACATGATGGGCTCCGGCATCATCATGCTGCCGACCAACATGGCGCAGGTCGGTGCGATCTCGCTGCTGTCGTGGATCGTCACCGCAGTCGGCTCGATGGCCATTGCGTACGGCTTCGCGCAGGCCGGCATGTACAACCAGCGACCCGGCGGCATGGCGGCGTATGCGGAGGACGCCTACGGAAAGTCCGGCTATTTCCAGGTGTTCCTGCTGTATTTCCTGTCGCTCGCCATCGGCAACGTCGCGATCGGCGATCTCGGCAGTCGGCTATCTCGCGACGTTCTTCCCGGGATGTCGGCGACGCCGATCGCGACCTGCATCAGCGTGATCGCGCTGCTGTGGCTCACGACGGTCGCCAACTTCGGCGGCCCGAGCGTGACCGGAAAGATCGGCTCGATCACCGTGTGGGGCGTCATCATCCCGGTGGGCACGCTCTCGCTGATCGGCTGGTTCTGGTTCAGCGGGCGATACGTTCGCGGCGGCCTGGAATCCGCAGGGCCTGAGCATCGCGCAGGGCATGGGCTCGAGCATTTCGCTCACGCTGTGGGCCTTCCTCGGGATGGAATCGGCCGCGCAGAACTCTTCGGCCGTGGAGAATCCGAAGCGCGACGTGCCGCTCGCCTGCCTGTTCGGCACGCTCGGCGCCGCCGATGATCTACGTGCTGTCCACGACGGTGATCCAGGGCATCGTGCCGAACGCGGAGCTTGCGGACTCGACCGGCCCGTTCGGCCTCGCCTATGAATACATGTTCAACCCGACCGTGGGCAAGATCATCATGGCGCTCGCCGTGATTGCCTGTCTCGGGTCGCTGCTGGGCTGGCAATTCACGCTGGCACAGACCGGCAAGTCGGCCGCCGAGGAACGCATGTTCCCGGCGTTCTTCTCCAAGGTGAACAGGATGGGAGCGCCGATCACCGGCATGATCGTGCTCGGCGTCGTCCAGACGCTTGCTTGCCTTGTCGACCATTTCGCCGACGCTCAGCGAGCAGTTCAGCGCGCTCGTCAACCTGGCGGTCGTCACGAACGTCATTCCCTACGTCGTCGCGCTGTCGTCGCTCGTAATCATGATGAAGAGGGCGAAAGTGCCCGCAGGGCAAGTATCGCTTCGACATCTTCATCGCCGTGGTCGCGATGGGATACAGCGTCGTTCGCGCTCTACGCCTCGGGCATGGAAGCCGTGATGGGCGGCGTGCTGGTCCTCAGCATCGCCTACATCGTCTGGGGCTTCATCGCGCCGCGCTTCGCGACTGCGCCAGCAGGTGCCGCCGACAGACCGGGAAAGGTCTGACCGTGGCCCGCGCAACAAACGAGAGGAGAACAATCATGCAATTTGAACGAATCGGAGCCTCGCGCGGCCACCTGCACTGGCTTGAGGCTGCGCAATCGCGGTATCTCGCGATTGCCTGTTTCACGTTTGCCGCCATGCCGGCGTCGGCGGCAACCCTGGACCGCATCCGGGAGTCCGGGCAGCATCAAGCTCGGCTACCTCGCCGATGCCCGCCCGTTTTCGCTTCCGGAACGAGCGCAGGTGCGGCCGAGGGTTACGCAGTCGACGCTCTGCCAGCAGGTCGCCGACCAGGTCAAGAAAGGACTCGCGCTGCCGAGCCTGAGCGGTCGAGTGGGTGCCGTGTCACGCCAGACAACCGCCTGAGTGACGTGCAGCAAGGCAATGTCGATCTGCTGTGCGCGCCGACCAGCGCGACACTGGCAAGGAGACAGGACGTCTCGTTCTCGATCCCCATTTTCGCGGGCGGCAACCGTGCGGTGCTGCGTGCGGACGCTCCCGCCGCGTTGCGTCGAGGCGCTTGGGTGACATCACGGGCCCACAGGCCGCGTCTGGCGCGGTCAACCCGCGGCCAAGGTCCTGAAAGGAACGACCTTTCGCCGTCGTCGCCGGGACGACATCGGAGACCTGGCTGAAGAGCCGGCGCGCGGCACTGCAGGTGGACGCCCGGATCGTGCCGGTTCCGTCGACTACCGGTCGGGATTGCAGCAGGTGCGTCGACGGGAAGGCCGATGTCTTCTTTGGCGAGCGCTCGCTGGTTCTCGGTGCCCATGGGCGACAAGCAGCGCAAGGATCTCGTCATCCTGGATCGCCTGTTCACGAACGAGTCCGGCGGCACTCGCGCTGGCACGCGGCGACTGAGGACTTCCGGCTCCTCGTCGATCGTTCGCTCAGCCAGCTCTACGCATCCAGTGCGAGTTCGGCGAGCTGTACAAGCGCTGGTACGGTTGCATTCAATGAATGACTCGCACGTATCTTCGAATGGAACACGCCCGGCGAATGACGCGGCGCGCGCGCGCTCAGCGGAGGAGTTGCCAAGATGGTCGAGAGCAAGACCAGCCAGATCAGCTATGCGCGTGCTTGTCGTGGACGACGAGCTCGGTAGTGCAACCGCCGAAGGTCGTGCGATCCGGCGCGCTGATCCAGGACTTGCAGAAGCGCTGCGATCGAAGTTGTCGAAGCAACTTCCGCCGAGGACGGCAAGTCGGTCATCACTTCGGACTCCGCCATCCATGCCGTGCTGGTCGACTGGAATCTCGGCGAGGACGACAAGGAGCACGAACGGGCCAGCTCCCTGATCCGGTTCCTGCGCTCGCGCAACGACAAGATTCCGATCTTCCTGATGGCCGAACGCAAGCGAAGGTTCCGCCATCACAGTTGAAACGCATGGAGCAGGTCGACGAGTTCATCTGGACGCTCGAAGACACGGCGGCATTCGTCAGCGGTCGCGTGCTGGCCGCGATCCGCCGTTATGGCGCGGCCATGTTGCCGCCGATGGCGACGGCCATGATGAAGTTCACGCGGGATTACGAGTACTCGTGGCATACGCCGGGGCACCAGGGCGGCATCGCATTCCTGAAGTCGCCGGTTGGCCGGGTCTTCTTCGACTTCTTCGGCGAAAACGCGCTGCGCTCCGACCTCTCGATCAGCGTCGGCAGCCTCGGCTCGCTGCTCGATCACACGGGACCGATCGGCGAGCACGAGAAATACGCAGCTCGCGTGTTCGGTGCGCACCGGACCTATTGCGTCACCAACGGCACGTCGATGTCGAACCGCGTGATCTTCATGGCGGCCGTGGGTCGCGACCAGGTCGCGCTGTGCGACCGCAACTGCCACAAGTCGATCGAGCACAGCCTGGTCATGACGGGCGGCATCCCGAACTACCTCGTGCCGCTGCGCAACCGCTACGGGATCATCGGCCCGATTCCGCCTTCGCGGCCTCGAAGCAAGGAGGCGATCAAGGCCTCCATCAAGGCCAATCCGCTGGTCACGAAGGGCATCGAGACACGCGCCGTCTATTCAGTGGTCACGAATTCCACGTACGACGGCCTCTGCTACAACGCCCGGCGCGTGGAAGAGCTGCTCGATCCGAGCGTCGATCGCATCCATTTCGACGAAGCCTGGTACGCCTACGCGCGCTTCAACCCGATCTACCGTGACCGTCATGCGATGCACGGGGATCCCAAGGATCACAAGGGCCCACGACATTCGCCACGCACTCCACGCACAAGCTGCTGGCGGCACTCTCGCAGGCATCGTTCCTGCATATCCGCGACGGACGCGGCGCCATTCCGCATTCGCGGTTCAACGAGTCGTTCATGATGCAGGCGTCGACCTCGCCGCTGTACGCCATCATCCTCTCGAACGACATTACCGCCGCGATGATGGACGGTCCGGGCGGCCGCACGCTCACCGACGAGACGATTCAGGAGGCAGTGGCCTTCCGGCAGGCCATGGGCCGCGTACACCGGGATTTCGCAAAGAAGGGCGATTGGTTCTTCAAGACCTGGAACGCCGAAAGCGTCAAGAACCCAAGTCGGGCAAGAAAGTGGCGTTCGCGGATGCGCCCGCGGAATTGCTTGCCACCGATCCGCAGTGCTGGGTCCTGCATCCCGGTGAAACCTGGCACGGGTTCAGCGACCTGGAAGACGACTACTGCATGCTCGATCCGATCAAGGTGTCGATCGTGACTCCCGGAGTCGCCGACAAGGGCGGCCTCGACAAGCGCGGCATTCCGGCGAGCCTGGTCACCAAGTATCTGAGCATTCACGGCGTCGAAGTCGAGAAGACAACCGACTTTACGGTCCTGGTCCTGTTTTCGATGGGCATCACCAAGGGCAAGTGGGGCTCGCTGCTCAACGCGCTGCTGGATTTCAAGCGCGACTACGACAGCAACGCGCCATTGGCGCAGGCGTTGCCCCAGCTCGCCGCGGACAATCCGGACGTCTATGGCAGTCTTGGGTTGCGCGACCTCGCCGACCAGATGTTTGCGCAGCTGCGCGACTCGCGGCAGACGCATTGGCTGGCCGAGGCGTTCTCGACGCTGCCGAAACTGGTCATGACGCCGAGCTGCGGCTTATCAGCACCTGGTCCGTGACGAGATCGAGCACGTGCCGCTCGACAAGCTGGCCAACCGAGTACTCGCCACCAGCGTCGTGCCCTATCCGCCGGGCATTCCGATGCTCATGCCCGGTGAGTCCACGGGAGCCAAGGACGGCCCGTATCTGGGCTACCTCAGGGCCCTGGCGTCCTGGGACAAGCTCTTCCCCGGATTCGGGCACGACACCCACGGCATCGAGCACCGCGACGGCGTCCAGTACGTGCAGTGCCTCAAGGCGGGCGCAGGGCGTTCATGAGCCAACCCGGCCGCAAGATGTCGCTGACGCAGGCGACGATGCTTGTGGCCGGCAACATGATCGGGACGGGCTCTTCCTGCTGCCCGTCAATCTGGCGCAGGTCGGTGGCATCGCCATCTTCGGCTGGGTGATCGCCACCGTCGGCGTGGCGGCGCTTGGCCTGGTGTTCGCAAAACTCGGCGAACTGAATCCACAAGAGGGCGGTCCATACGCCTACGCGCGTGATTTCCTCGGGCCGTATGCGGGTTTCCAGACCAACTACGTCTACTGGTTCGGCAACTGGATCGGCAACATCGCCATTGCCGTCGCGGCTGTCGGCTACCTGGCTGAACTGGTCCCCGGAATCAGCGGCCCACCCGCGAGTGTCTTTGCCACGGCCGCAGTCATCTGGCTGCTCACGTTTGCCAACATTCTCGGCCCGCGCGTCGTTGGTGCGCTCGAAGCCTGGACGATGGCGCTCGCGCTGATACCGATCATGGCGATTGCGCTCCTGGGCTGGTTCTGGTTCGACTCCGAGACTTTCCGGGCAGGCTGGAACGTGATCGGCGGGTCCGAACATGCACGCCATCTCGCGCGCCGCCTCGATGGCCTTGTGGGCTTACATGGGCATCGAAAGCGCAGCCGTCTCGGCCGGCGTGATCGAGAACCCCAAGCGCAATATCCCGCTTGCCACGCTCATCGGCCTCGGCCTGGCCGCGGTCGTCTACATGCTGAGCTCGACCGTCATCATGGGGATCCTGCCGAATGCGGAGCTGCAGACTTCCCACGCACCCTTCGCCGAGGCGGCACGGCTTCGCGATCGGCACGCCTGGCGTGATCGTCATCAGCGTGTGCGCCGTGCTGAAGTCGATGGGGTCGCTCGGCGGCTGGATGCTGCTGGTGGGTCAATCGGCCAAGGCCGCAGCCGACGACGGCATGTTTCCACAGGGCTTCGCCCAGCCTCAACAAGCAACGGCGTGCCTGGCGCGCGGGCTCGTCGTCGTGGCGGCTCTGATGACGGTCGTGTTATTCGCGACCATGTCGCCGACGCTGGCCGGCCAGTTCAACAACCTGGTCAACCTCGCGGTCATCCTCATCATCGTGCCCTACATCTATTCAGCGGTCGCGGTCGTGAAAGTGGTCTATGACCATAAACTTCCGGCCAAAACGTTTCAGACCTACAAGTGCATTGCAATCTGTCGCGGTCATCTATTGCCTGTGGGTCATTCTCGGCGGTGATCGCACAGACCGTAGTGAACGCGATGGTCGCGCTGCTGATCAGCGTGCCGCTCTATCCATTCTTTATCCGCTCGATGGAAGCCGCCGCGAAGCGCAAGGCGGCTGCAAGTCATGACCAAAGGAGTTCAGCCATGCAGTCGCTCTCCGCGAACCAGAATTCGCGTCCTTCCGTCAACCGGAATGCTCGTGGCCGGCATCCGGCTCGCGCTTGCGCTATGCCCGTTCTCGCCGAACGAACCGCTGCGGCGCCAGCGGCGGAGGATGCGGCGGAGCCAGCGAACTCGCCGCCGGGCCTTCCGTCCGGCCTCAAGTGGACATTCAACTTGGATGCCACGGCAGGCGCGCTTCGGCTTCGGCAATTCCTCTATACCGACCCGAAGCCTGAACAGCCCATCGGGTGATCTCAGCGACAACTGGTTCGAAGGCGTCGATCAAGCCCGCGCTCGGTGCGGAATACACGACCGGGAGCTCCTGCACAGATCTACGGCAAGCTCAGTGCGGTCGGCACGCGCACCTTCGGCGCCGCGCCGACACTGGTGGGCGATGATGCATCCTCGTTCGACATCGAAGATGCCTACATCGGCTGGCGCTCCGGCGAACAGTCTCGGCGACCTCGGCGAGAACGTGCTCGACTTCACGGTGGGCCGCACGCAGTACAAGCTGGGTCACGGGATGCTCCTGTACGACGGCGCGTGCGGACGGCGGTTCACGGGGCGGCTACTGGACCGGTGCGCGCAAGGCCTTCGAGTTTGCCGCGATCGGCCGGTTCAAGCCCGGCAATCAACACGATCGAGGCGTTCTATCTCGACAAGGACGACATGCCGGAGGCGGACTCCGACAGCAAGCTCTGGGGCTTGAACTACGAGTACGCAATCGGCGAGGACACGACGCTCGGCGCCACATACATGAAATGGTCCGCCGATCCCGATGAGGCGCCGCAGCGCGACGGGCTCGAGGTCTACAACCTGCGCGCCTACACGGCGCCATTCTCGGGGCTGAAGGCGCTTTCCTTCGAGGCGGAATACGCCCAGGAAGACAATGGCGATGCGCTCGATTCCACCGCATGGAACGTGCTCGCCGCCTACCAGTTCGACTCGGCGCTGGCAGCCCAAGCTGTCCTACCGCTATGCGTTCTTCGAGGGTGACGATCCGGCGACCGCCAAGAACGAGGCGTTCGACGGACTCCTGACCGGATTCTACGACTGGGGCAGCTGGTGGCAGGGCGAGATTGCCGGCGAGTACTTTCGTCTCGAACTCGAACCTGATCTCGCACCAGGTTCGCCGTGCACGTGACGCCGAACGAGGCCGATCTCGACCGGCCTCATCTTCTATGACTTCCAGCTCGACAAGCCCGCTTCGTTCGGCCCGGCGGTCACCTCCGACGACGTCGGGTACGAGCTTGACTGGTACATGGACTGGAGCGCTCAACGACAACTTCATCCTCAGCTTCGTGGCTGCGGCGGCGGAACCCGGCGATGCCATCGAGCAGTCGTCCGGCCGGACCGATACGTTCTGGTACGGCATGGTATTCGCGGCCTACAGTTTCTGACGCATCGGAGCGCATGAACGCTGGCATACGCGTCGCATCGCTGACTCGCTTCAAGGAATGGCGATTCCTCCAGTTGACGCTCGTCCGTGCGCTCTGGATGCTCGCTTTCTCCGCGACTCGGCGATCGCTGGATCGTGCAGGCATTCATGCAGGTCGTCCTGCTGAATGCCATGCTCGTCACGCTCTGGGTTGATCTCGAGAACCGGCGCAGACCCTGGGTCCTGCCTGCGTTGTGGGGCCTTTCGTTCGTCGCGTCACTGGTCGTCCTGCTGCCCAATCGCGACGGAGTATCGGGATCTCATAGTGAAAGTCGAAATCGCAGCCCGCGTACCCATCGTCACTGCCTGTGCCGCCGGGATCCTGATCCATGTCTTCCGCCGCAGCGCCGTGACGCTCGACGGCATCTTCGCCGCGGTTTCGGCGTACCTGTTGATCGCATTTGCGTTTGGCTATGTTTACCTGTTCCTCGTGATGTCCGCACCGGACGGCTTCCGGTTCCCGGCGCCGATCGCGGGAATTGCGGACCCGGGACTCGATGCCAGCATGATGTACTTCAGCTTCGTCACGCTCGCGACGCTCGGTTACGGCGACATCCTCCCGTACGCGGAGGCTGCGCGCATGGTCGCCGTGATCGAGGCGGTGGTCGGCCAGTTCTATGTCGCTGTCATTGTGGCCTTGCTGGTGAGTAAATTCATTGCGCCTGCGGCGCCTTCGTCGGGCAAGGCCGGCACTTCATCGCGGCCTGTAGAATAAGCGGCGCGGTCAAGTCATCCGGAGGCATGCCAATGAATCGACAATCCGGCGGCGCTGGGTCTTGCCATGCTGCTTCTCGTCTATTCGGCAGGCGCCGCGATTGCGGAAGAACCATCGCCCGATCCCCGACCCGGACCTGCAAGGGCGATGAGCCGCAGGCCGACGATTCACGCCACGATGACAATGCGGACGAGGAACAAGCCCGACGACAACGCAACGGTCGTTGACGACATGGACGACGACTGGGCCGAAGATGTCGTCGAGGACGAATCGGACGATGCGATACCGGCCGACCTAGAAATGGATCCGACCGGCGAGGACTGGGACGTCATCGAGTTCGCCGATGACGGCGACAACCAGGAAGAAGGCGCTGACACATCGACGGGGGACATCGGGGATCCGGAAGACATTCCCACCATCCGGCGGCCCGTCAAGGGTGCGAAGCCCCAAAAAGCCGGCAAAGCCCGGAGTCGCCGGCAGTGAGGACACGCCTTACTCGACGGGCGGCAAGCCGATCCGTGCCGGATGGTGCGCCCTGGCAGGTGCAGATCCTACTACCCGCGCGAGGCTCCGCAATGGGCGGCGAAACTGCAGAGCGGAATCCCGCTATGGCAGCTGCAGCATTACTGCGGTGGCGCGCTGATCGCGAATGACTGGGTGCTCACCGCGGCCCATTGCATCGACGAGGACATGGTCAGAGGCGGGCTATCGCGTGCGGCTCGGCGCAACGGACATCTCGAAGAACGAGGGCCTGAACTACCAGATCGACCGCATCGTGCGGCACTCGCAATACGACCAGAAGACCCTGCCGGCACCGCCGCCCAACATGTATTCCAACGATATCGCGCTGATCCACATCGTCGACGACGCCAACGCCGGCGCCCGCGATCCCACCCGGATTCATCCGATCCCGCTTTTGACGGAAGGTGGTGCCGGGTGCGGAAGTGACGGGAACGGGCTGGGGCAAGACCGAGGCGGTCGAAGGACATGCGCCGAGCGCTGTCCTGATGAAAGTGGACCTGCGGGCGATGGATATCGACACCTGCAAGAGCCGCCCCGCATTCGGCCCGGAAAGAATCAGCGCCAAGGTCATCTGCGCGAGCAACCCGCATCGCTCGACCTGTCAGGGCGACAGCGGCGGCGCCCTGACATTCACGAACGGCGCCCCGAAGGTCGTCGGGATCGTAAGCTGGGGAAGAAGCGCTGCAGTGGCGACGGGCAGCCCGGCGTGTATACGCGGATCGAAACTACCGCGACTGGATCAAGCAGGCGATGCTGCTCGACCCGTCGAAAGACGCGCTGCCCTGAACGCGATTGCGCCGGCGTGAACGTGTCCGCTGCCGGCTGTTCGCCGGCAGCGGACCCAGACCGGAGATCAGGTTCCCGGCTTGACCTTGTCGCCGCCCGACTGTTCGGCGTCTGCCGAATTGTCGGCCGGTGGCGTTGTCTCATCCGCAGGCGGCGTGGCTTCCGGCGCGGGCGCCGGTTCGGCAGCCGGAGGCGGTGCCGCTTCCGGAGCGGCCGCGGGCTCTTCCTTCTTGGCACAAGCCGCGAGCAACAGAGATGCCGCCAACAGTGCAGCGGCTGTCGTCACTGGTTTCATGGTGAATTCTCCCCGGGGTGTTCTAGTTCGCAAACAAAGCGTGCACGAGTTCCCGAGACTAATCGAAGCCAATACTCCCGAGCAACTTGGCAAAGCGCGGGTCATCCCGGAGCGGGTCCAGCAGCGGGTCGTTGCGCAGGTAGATGAGGCCTGAGTCGCCGATTCGCCGCGCCTGCTCGAGCCGGGAGAGGGCGCCGTTCCGCTCGCCCCATTGCGCAGAGGATCTGGGCCTGCTGGATAGAGGACCCGGTCCCCGAGGTGTTCAACCAGCTCCTGCCTCGCCGCCCGCGCCGCCGCCGCATGGCCGAGCTTGTGCTCGACGATCGCGGCTCCGGTCAGGCGAAAGTCCTCGACCGGTTCCGCCGCATAGGCGGTGCGCTGCTTCCTCGGCGCGCCCGAGCATCAGGAGCGCATCCCCGATCGCCGCATTCGCGCGCGAGAGCTTTGGGTTCAGGGAAAGCGCCTTCCTGGCAGGCGGTATCGAGTCGGCGTAGCGGTGTGCGGCGTATTCGATCGATCCGGCCGCCCGGTGAATCAGCGGATTCAGCGGATCGAGCGTCAGCGCGCGCTTGATCGCTTCCGCGGCCGCGCGCTCGCGGCCTCGATGCGCGCACTGAACTGCGCATAGCGAGCCATGACGGTCGCCTCGCCGGCGCCGAGTTCGCGCGATCGCTCAAAGGGTTCGCGCGCGGCGCGAGCGTCAGAGTTGCCCCTGGAAGAGCGTGAACCCCAGTGTCGAATGGGCATCCGCAAAGGTCGGGTGCAATGGCAATGGCGCGCCGGGCGGAGGTGATGGCGGCGTCGTAGTACTCGGCGAGTTGTCCGACCTCGCCGTATTGATTGGCGATGGCTGTCAGCGAGCGCGCGCGCGCGGCATGGGCGGCGGCGTAATCGGGATCGGCCGCAATCGCCGCGTCGAACTGCGCGAGCGCCGCGCGCTCCGAGGTTTCGTCCGCGCTGAGGTCGTACAGAGCCCGACCGCGGAGATAAGCGTCGTAAGCCGCGACGCTCGTCGTACCCCCTGACGGTGAAGCAGGCTGCCCATTGCCGGACGCCACTTCGCCCGAGCCGTCCACCTCGGCCACGAGCGCCTCGGCGACCTTGGTCGCGATCTCGTCCTGATGACGAAAGATGCCCTGCATGACGCGGTCGAACTCCTGACCAGCGGCTGAACCCGGTGGCGCCGTCGATGCAGATCCGTCGTGATGCGGACGATGTCCCTCCGACCGCTGCACGCTGCCGACCAGCAGATAGGCCACCCCCAGCGTCGAGGCGATGGTCACGGCGTCCTCGTTGCGGTCGCGGAAAACCGCCGATGAGGCCTGCGCCATGACCTGGAGTTTCAGGTTGCGCGCGAGGGTCGCGCGAAGCTCTTCGGACAGGCCGTCGGCGAAATAGGCCTGGCTCTGGTCACCACTCAGGTTCTTGAAAGGCATGGACGGCAACGCTGTTCCCGGAGGCCAGCCGGCGGCCGAAAACGCCCTGTCGCCAGGCGAACAGGCCTGCGACACCGGCGAGTGTCGCGCCGGCTGCGCCGATGAAGAAGCCTCGTCGGGATAAGACGGCGTGTTTCGCGCCGCCGCCAAGGCCGGCCCCGCAGCTGCGATTTGCGTGCTGCCGCCTGAACACCGCGGACGACGTTTCCAATTTCCGCAGCATCCGGACTGCCTTTCCAGTGCGAAAGGCTGAGGGACTGGTATTGGCGAAAACCGAGCGGCGGAGCGGTGCCGTCGAATGAGACCGGAACGAGCTTGTGCAGGTCGCGCCCTTGGCGGCTTCGTCCAGCACCCAATCGGAGCCGACGGATTTCGCCGACCACACGACAATGACGGCGTCGCATTCCTCGAGCGCCGCCTCGATCGACTTGGCGAAGCGAAGCGCCGCCCTCGATTCCGCGCGTCCCACCACAGGCTGAGGCCGGCGGCTTCCAGTGCCATGACGAGTTGGGCGGCCTGCTCCTGATCCGCGCGGGCGTAGCTGAGGAAAACCGTCGGGCGGACCGGCTCGGCAGGCGTGTCCTCGTTCACCCGTTCAGTTTACCGCGGCGGCCGGTGTGTTGGCGGGCCGCGCGCTGCTGCGGGTGGTTGCAGACTGGCATACGCTAATGAGCGATGCGGACCTTGCCCTGATTGCCCTTGCTCTAACTGGCGTCCACGCTGCACGTGCGGACCGCCCAGCCGGATCCTGGCCCGCTTGCGATCGACACGCGGACGCTGCCACGCGCGTACCTGCAGATGCCGCCGCTCGCAACCGGCAAGATGCCCGCGTTGCTTTCCGAAACCGGCGCCTTCTCCGAGCCACCGCGAAGCTGGTCCCGAGTCCCGGACTGGATTCCCTACGATCTCGCCGTCGCTTTCTGGTCCGATGGCGCGCGAAAGTCCCGGTGGATATCCGTCCCGGAAGGAAACATCGGATTCTCGCCGACAGGCGAATGGCGCTTCCGGCAGGCACCGTTTTCGTGAAGACGTTCGAGCCTGATCGATGCAGGCAATCCGGCCTCAACGCGCCGCCCCGGAAACGCGGCTGTGCTGGTGCGAGACAGCCAAGGAGGCGCGTACTGGCGTTGTCTACAACGCGGAGGCCGGACAACAGCGACGCCGACCTGCTGGACGCGGAGCAGACCGAACTCATTCCCGTCAAGTCCGCCGCCGGCGAAATTGGCGAACAACCCTGGTACTACCCGGAGCCGGAAGGACTGCCAGGCCTGTCACAACGCGCGAAGGCGGGTGGCGTGCTCGGCGTGAATACGCGCCAGATGAACCGGGAATACACTGACCCATCGGGTTTTTCCGACAACGAGCTGCGCGCCTGGAGCCGCCTCGGCCTGTTCGAGCCGGGGTTCAAGGACGGCGAAGATAGCCGGCTTCGCGCGTCTCGCATCGGGCCAGCGATGTGACCCGCAGCCTCGAGGATCGGCGCGTTCCTACCTGGACGCCAACTGCGCCCAGTGCCACCGGCCCGGTGGAACAGTGGTCGATTTCGACGCGAGATACGAGACGCCGCTCAAGAATCAGAGCCTCGTCAACGGCCCGGTGCTGATCGATGAGGGAATCGACCGCGGCGCGGATCATCTCGCCACGAGACGACGTCTGGAGGTCGATCGCCTTCACGCGCATGAATACGGCCGGGGAGCATCAAAATGCCGCCGCCGTCGCGCGGGAAACCATCGACCAGGAAGGCGTGGCCCTGCTGCGTCAATGGATCGTGGACATGCCCGCGGCACGGCTGTGCTGGATCCTCCAGCGATCTCGCCGGCGGGCGGAAATTTTGACCAGCCTGTGGAAGTTTCGCTGACCGGCGCCGACGCCGGTGCCGATATTCGGCTACACGCTGGATGGTACGGCGCCCGGAGAAGCTGGACTTGCGCTACGAGAAGCCGATCACGCTCACCGGGCCGACGTATCGTCCGGGCGCGGGCGTTCAAGGACGGCTTACACGCCCGCAGCATCGTGTCCCAGCAGGTGTTCATCGTCGACAACTGACGCGCTTGTCGCTCAATGCGGTTTGCCCCGGCACGATCGCGACGCCCCATGGGCTCGTGCCCGCCTCGGACCCGCGCCACTTTGTTCGTCAGCAAGTCGACGACTGACACATCGTTGGAAGGTCCGTTGGCCGCAAACAGAATTTCCCGTCGGGCGAAATCGCAATGCCCCAAGGGCGCGTTCCCACCTTGATCGTTTCCGCAGTCGTAGCTCTTCGAATCGAACACGGCCACCGTGCCGGCGCGTCCGTTGCTCAGGTAGAATTTTGCGCCGTCGGGAGACACGCCCTCGACGCGCATCGGCCTCGAGCCTGCCGGCAAGGCGATCGTTTTCAGGACCTTCGGATTCATCGGTATCGATCACGTTCAATTGCGCCGTGGATTCGGATGGAATGAATCCGATCCCCGCTCCCCGGGATGAAGTCGACGCTTCGCGGACGGCCCTCGACCTTGAACTG
>ERZ1370068.6545-contig-5520_pt1 | contig 92607 bp, 99 predicted proteins | sample MGYA00561227_ERZ1370068 | MGnify/ENA primary metagenome ERZ1370068 (study PRJEB38410, sample SAMEA6850437) | metagenome | study: Metagenomic assessment of the ecological functions of the soil: analysis of the soil microbiota associated with the... | reverse complement strand
TACGTATTGCTCACTCGATCGGGGCGACCGGGGTCTCGCCGCCACCGCGGCGCTGATCGCGCTTCGCCGCGCACCCGTCGTGGCCGGCCCGGCAGCCGGCGCCTCGCCGCCGGATCCGTCGCGGATTGCGTCGTGGTCCTCCGCCGACTGGTCACCAGCGAGCTGAAACGCGGTGCTCCGACGGCAAGCCATCGATCGCGCCTTCACCACGCTGCGCGGCGAGGTGCGTGGTGGTGAACTTCTGGGCGGCTGGTGCGCGCCGTGCCGCAAGGAGCTGCCGGCGCTCGACGCCTGCATCGCGAGATCGCGAAGTCCGCATGGCCGCGTGCTCGCCGTCTCGATCGATCTGGATCCGGCGAACGTGCGGCGTTTCGTGCAGCGGCTCCGTCTGACGATGCCGGTCCCACCACGACGGCCCCGACGGCCTCGCGCGCGAAGCATCCGATCCTCCGCGCGGCTGCCGTTCACGGTCGTGCTCGATCGCGACGGCGCGGTGGCCTACGCGGGCGGCGGCGCGACGCGGCGGCGCTCGGACCGCGTGACGCCGCTGACCCGGCGCCTGGTCGCGGACCGCAGAGGTCGCCACCGAACGCGCCGCCGCCAAGGGAGGGAGCTGATGACGAAGCCTCGCTCGCCGCCGCGCGCCTCGCCGCCGTGGTGCTGCTTCGTGACGCTGCTGCCGCTGGTCGGCGGCTGCGCGGGTGAAGGTCTACCAGCGCTGAGCGGCTGGTCGACCGGATCGTCTCCTTCAAGGCCGAGGAGAAGTCCGACGCGCCGTACGCAAGACGCTCGAGGCCCGCGAAGGCTTCGACTGGCGGCGCCGGTGGGAGCCGGCGGCGGCTGCGCCTGCAAATGAGATCGGGGTCACGATGATCGGATCGCTCGCGCTGTGCGCGGCCTGGAGCGGCGGAGCTCTGCGCCCGGCGCTGCCTCGACGAGGCGCCCACGATCGGCCCGCTGATGCGAATGTTCACCGATTCACCACGTCCGCGTGCGCTCGCTGGTGGGCAACGGCACCGTGCCGCTCGGCTCGGCGTCGCCAACGCTGCACTCGAACAACGAGGCGCGTCACCGTTCCCGGGATCACGGCCCCGCCCGGGAGCCAGGAAGCGGTCGATGCGATCACCACCGCGAGCCGGCCGATCTCCGGCAACGCCTACCGGGACTCACACGTTGCGCGCGCCAACGAATTCGAGGGCGAGGTGGCGCGCGGCGGCGGCGGCGGTCGACTACTACGCCTCCCGAGGAGCAGGACTACCGCGCGCACCAGCTCGGCGCGCGTTACCACCGCGACGTGATGAGCGACCTGCTCGACGTGTCGGTCGGCAGCGAGCTACGGATGGGACGCGATCGATCCGCTGCCCGACGACGACACCCACACCTCGCCCGACACCAAGACCACGCGTCCACGTGAACGCGGTGGCCACGCGCATCCTCCCGCCCACCACGCTGTTCCGTGTACGGGACTCGAGACCAACACGTCGTCGACGGGCTGCAGCACTAACCCGTATCGCAACGTCTACCGCCGGTGGACCGTAATGCCGGAGCGGCATCACCGACCATCGCGAGCGGCGCGACGCGGTTCATGCGCGTGAACCAGTACCTGCCGAACCGTTCGAGCCTGAAGCTCGACTACCGCTACTACCAGGACGACTGGGGCGTCGATGTCGCACGAGCTCGGGTCGCGGCTCGAGCCAGTACCTGCACCCACGGCCTGAGCGCGCGCTGGGAGTACCGCTGGTACACGCAGACCCGCGCCGACTTCTATCGCGACGAGTACGAGTCGGTCGGATGGCATCGACGGTTACCGCTCCGGGGACTACCGGCTGAACCGGCTCTCCTCGCACCTGTTCGGCGCCGGTCTCGACGCCGACCTCGACGCGCTCGCCGAATCGAGCCGATCCTGCGGCACCTGGCGCTGTGGTTCACCTACGAGCGCGTACTTCAACAGCAACAACTACTCGGCCGACATCCTCGAGGCCGGGCTGATTTCCGATGTCCACTGACGACGCCCGGGATACGGTCGAGGACCGAGAGGAGCGGGACCTGTGCGACGTACGCCGATCTGCTGATCATCGAGCCTGGCGCTCATTCAGCCCCGCGGCGAGCTGCCGAGTGCCACGACGTTCGCCGGCGCGCCGATCGCGCCGATTCTCGGGCATCGACCGCGTCGACGCGCGGTCGGTGGCCCGCGAGCGCGTCGGGCAGCGACCTGTTCGCGGACCCGTGCGCCGCGGTCACGATCTCGGCAGCGTCGACGTCTACGACCGTCTTCCCCCTACGTCGAGAGCCGCGCACGTTCCAGATCGTGTCGGACCCGCGGTGGAACCGGCTCGTCTTCGGCGAGACGGGCGCCAGCTCAACGCCTTCACGACGGCAAGAGCACGGTGCTCGGCCGCTGTCGAGCCGCGCGGTCTGCGCCGTCGACGAGGTGAACCGCGTCTACGTCGCCGACGCCGGCAACGACCGCGTGCTCGTCAGCTCGCGGCCCGCACCGAGTTCGACCGCATGACGCTCGTGCCGCTCTACGCGATCGGCGGCCTCGCTCATCCCTATCGACGTCGCCTGGTCGGACGGCGGCACGCCGTTCCAGGACGGCGACGACGTCCTCTACGTCGCCGACACCGGCAGGAACCGCGTGGTCGGCTTCGCGCTCGAGCCCGCGGCGCGGCGCGCCGGGTGGCTGGAAGTCGGCGACCTCGGCGGCGGCATCGGCCGCTTCGCCGGGCCGATGGCGCTCACCACCGGGCGCGCGGGCGGCGCGAGCACGCTCCGACGTCTACGCCGTCGCCGACGCGCACAATCGCCATCGTCCACCTGCGCTTCGACGGCGGCCGCGACGCTTCCGGTGGATCGGCGAGGCGCACACCGACGCCGACGTGCTGACGCTCGCTCGACGCACGACCAGTGGGCAACCTCTACGCCGCGGCCCCCCATCAGGGCGTGGTCGAGAAGTTCTCGCCCGCGCTCGGAGCTGGCGCCCGACTCGCGGGCGGGCTCGATGCACCGAAGAGCTTCCACGTTCCGCTCTTCACCGTGCGCAGACCATCGCGACGGCAGCGTCACCGCGCGTCGGCCAGCCGAACGGCGTCTCGATCGAGCGCTGGACCGGACGGCAGCGGCATGCGCCTGTGGAAGCTCGGCGTCGAGGTCCAGGGCCTCGCGGTCACGTCCGGGAGCGCGCCGGCGGTGCGCTTCACGCTGCACCGACGCCGCCACGCGTGAACCTCTGAGGTGGTGGACGGCGGCGACGGCCGCGTGCTCGGCCGCAGCACGGCGGAGAGCGCTCGACGCCGGCGAACACGCCGTGGTCGCTCGCGGCGCTCGGAACCGATCGCCTGAGCGCGGACGAGGACACGTCGTGCTCAAGGTCGCGGCGAGCTCGCGCTACGCCAACGGCACCTTCGACGTCGCCCAGACCAGCTTCCGCATCAAGGGCGGAACGGTGTCGCCGCCGTCGCGTCCGATGCCGCTCGCCCACGCTCGCCAACTGCCCGGTGGACGGCTCGATGCGCGCTCGCGTTCAGTGCTGCCCGAGCGGCCGTCGGGCTCCGTCTCGCTTCGCCGTGTTCTGACGCGCGCTGGGTCGCAAGGTGCGGAGCTTCGGCTCGTACTTCCGCCGGGACGCAACGAGATTCTCGTGGGACGGCACCGACGACCGCGGCCAGCGCGTGCAGCTCGGGGCTCTACGTGTACCGCCTCAGGCGTCGGCGATCCAACCTCAGCCGCCGGATGATCGTCGTCCGCTGATTCCTCGCGACGCCGCCACCACGGCCCGGAGGTCGACATGAGAGATGCGAAGACGAGAACGCGCGATGCGCGCACGGCGGCTCGCGGCCGCGCGTCGCTGCTCGTCCCGGCGCTGCTCGGCGGCTGCACTCGAGCGCGCCCGGGATCGAGGAGACGTGGACGCGCGTCGACTCGCGCGCTCGAGCCTCGCCCCCTTCAGAACGTGACGGCTGGGATCGACGCCGGCGGTGACGGTGGGCGCCGACATCACCTACCGCTCGATCCTCACCGGGGTCGTGGTGGCCGAGCTGCGCGCGAGCGGCACGCCTCCCCGCCACTCTCCGCATCGACCCCAAGGGCGCCGCGCCTCCAGATGGCGCAAGGACATCGACCGACTGCCGGCCAGCTCGGTCACGCTCGGACGCGCGACCGCGCGCGGTCACCGGCTGGGACCACCTGATCCAGCACATCGACTTCACCTCTTCACCGGTGCGATCCCGAGCGTCGTCGATTCCGCCGGCACCGGCACCGGCGGCGTCTTCCTCGCTCTGCTACCTCGGCGCGGGCGAGCGCATGGAGCTCGCCAACGGCGACGGACACGCTGCTGGTCACGCCGTTCGTCTCCACCGACAAGAAGATCCTGCCGCTCGGCCTCGCTGACGCCGATCGCCGGGGCCGTGATGGCGGCGACGCGACGCGAAAGGGACGGCTCGCGATCGCACGCAGGAGCGCTGGCGGCGGGGATCGTCGTGGCGCTGTCCGCCGCGCGCGCGCGGCGCCGAGGCGCCCTCACCCGCGCCCACCGGCCTCCGGGCCTCGATCGCCGTACTCGCGGGACGAGCAAGCTTCGACCGCGCTCTGGCCGATTATGGATGGGACACCTCAGCCGGCGTGGGCGTGGGGTCTGCGCGCGCTCGTGGGTCGCGGTCGGCTCGCCGCAGGGCGCGCCTCTGGACGCACGGAGACGACGCAGACCATCGAGTTGCCGAGCGGGACCCGCAGCGCCGCGCGTCCGCGCGACCAGCCTCAGGCTGGTCGGCGAAGCGCGCGGTGGCGTCGTGGACGAACGTCGACGTGCTCGCCCGGGGAGCGCCGGCCGCCTGCACCTCGGCTATCACCCGGACCGCGTGAGCGCTCGACGTCGGATCAGGCGTCCCGACCAGGGTGCTGCTCGCGCCGATCGACGAGTGGATCGGCGGCGTCGCGGTGGGCGCACGCGGATCACCGATCGCGTGTAGCACCGGGGTGGAGCTGGAGCGGAGGTTCTTCGGCATCGACACCGCGCACCGGCGCGGAGCAGAATCGTGACCGGACGGCAGTCGTTCGGCGACTGGAGCGCGCGGCTCGAGCTGGCGCTGGCGCCTACGGATCGACACGATGAGGGAGGATGGGCATGAAGCAGGGAGGCGCGGAGCGTCAGGAGAGGACGCCGGCTCGCGACGTCGCCGGCGTGATCGTCGGCGCTCGGCGCGGCGCGGCGTGCGCCGAGCCCGGCGCCGGCGCGAGACCGGTCGCCGATTCGACGGCGACCCCACCCGCGGCGGTCGCGACGCGTCGGCCCCGGCGGACCACCGCGCCGGCCGCGCGCCGACACGCGCCGCCGCGACGCGCGACTCGCTCAACCCGCGCGTCGAGTCGACGCGGATGGTCAAGCTGATCGGCAGCGGGCAGAACGTGGTGCGCACGGGATCCGGGCGCGTCGTACGCGATCGTCGGCGTGTATCCCAAGAACAAGAGCTTCCCGGTGATCGCGCAAGAGCGCGCGAGTGGTACGACATCCGCATCTCCGAGCACCCAGACCGGGTGGATCCACCCTCGCTGTGCAAGGAGTACGACGACCTCTCGCGGCTCGAGTCCGTCAATCCCAACGGCTCTACTCGCGCACCGGCGCCTTCGTGCTGTGCGCCTACGCGCGGCGGCTACTCGTTCGACCGCAAGTCGAACTCCGCTCGTGCTCGGCGGACGCGTCGGTTACTACGTGTTCGATCGCATCCGGGCCGAGGCCGGGCTGGCGTGGACGCACGTCCACCGGCCGGGCGAGATCGTCGAGAACGCTCTTCAACCTGTCGCTCGAGGCGGAGAACTTCCAACATGATCTACTACCACCTGAACCTGATCGTGGGAGAGTGCCCCGCCCGGCCGGCAGATGGTCCCCTTCGTCACCGGCGGCGTCGGCGTCGATCATGCTCGGCCGCACCGGAGCCGAGCGTCAACTTCGGCGCCGGCACCACGCCGTTCCTCTCCAAACGGACCGCGATGCGCTGGGAGGTCCGCGACTACCGCTTCGACTCGGGCCCCGAGAGCGCCGCCGCACCAACAAAGCATCGAGTTCTCGCTCGGCACCGGGTTGCTCTCTCCAGGAGATTCAGCCATGAAGGGTCATCGCATCCGCCGCTGGGCAGCATGCCGCGCCGCGCGGCTCGCCGCCGTCGCCGCCCTGCTGTTCGCGTCGCGGCCGGCAGCGGCGGGCGACCCTCTGGATGGAGGCGCGACGGGGCTCGGACTCGCCGAGTCGGCCGCGCCGCATCCCATGGATCCCCCGACGCCGCACTGGTCTACGTCGAGAACGACGAGGACGTGGATCCCGCCGGCTCGGCGCCGCGCTGGGGCTACCTCTTCTACTCGCCGAGCCGGGTGAAGGCGCGCGCCTACTCGATCCGCGACCAGAAGATCGTGGTGGCCGAGGATCTCGACGATCAAGCTCCAGCCGCCGCCCGTGACCGCGGGCTGGATCGACAGCGGCGCGGCGCCGCGCTGGGCGAGCTGGCGGGCGGGCAGGCGTACTGCCGCGATCACCAGGGCCGCCTCGGCACCATGCTGCTCCTGCGCGGCGCGTTCGTCGGACCAGGACGCCGATCGCACCACCTGGATGCCTCGTCTACACCTCGCCGGCCACGCCGTCGCTGTTCGTGGTGGTCGACGCGGTCTCTGGCGCTGTGTTCCGGACGCGGAGGGATGATGACCACCACCGCGCCGCGTTCGCGCCTTCCGCGTCCTGCCGTGCTCGTCTGCGATGCTCGCGCTGTGGTTCACCATCCTGATCGCCGCGCCGGCGACCGGCGCCGCCGAGCCGATCGACGCTCCGGTTCCGCCGGGAACGCCGGTCAAGGTCGAACGGGTAGAGAGCCGAAGCAGCCGAGCCATCCGACGCTGCGGTTCCTGAAGGAGAACCGTGACTTCATCCGCGGCCTCTACGATCAGCTGAGCCAGGTCCTGATCGCTCGCGCGGCCAGGCTGACGCGCTCGACCCGCGCTTCCTCGAGTACGACCGGATGCTCCGCGCGCTCCCGCTCGACCCAGGACTCGCTGCTCGCCGCCGACCAGGCGGCGGAGCGCCGACGAGCTGTTCGCGAGCGTTTCCGATCTCACCCGGCTCGAGTCCCAGCTCGACGCGATGGACCACGCGCTGGTCGAGCAGCAGTCCGCCTCGCCACGCGCTGCAGCGCGACTCGCCGGCCGCCAGGCGCACGACGCTGTCGGTGCTGCTCACCGGGACCGCCGAGAAGCCGGTGTCCGGAGATCGTGCTCGCGTTCGACGAACGGCTCGAGGCGCTCGGTGCCGCTCTCGGCCGAGCAGCGGCGCGCGCTCCATGGGCGGCGGGATCCTCGAGCTGTTCCACGGTCTGGTCGAGCCGCGCGCGCAGGTGATCGAGGTATCGGGCTGCGCGGCAGCGGCTGGTCGGCGAGCGACTCCGGCTTCGTCTCGCTCGAGCTCGCGCGCGACCGCATGACCTTCCTGCGCATCGATCTCGCCGCGGCCCGTCCGGCGGAGGGCGCCCGAGCGCCACGGCGAGCACCTGGTGCTCGAGGACCGGCCAACGACCATGGGCGTCCCGGAGTGAGGGTCGGTTCCTTCCGCCGATCGCCGTCGCGATCGTCTGCGTGGCGGTGATGCTCGCCGCGGCGCCGCGCGCCGACGCGAAGCGGCGCGATCGCGCGGTCGCGCCCGCCGCCGATTCGCGCGCGCGCGGCCCTCGGCCCAGCGGTCGCGCGCTCCGCGCGTCGATCCAGGCGTTCATTCCCGAGCGGCTCTGGCTCGGGCGCGCGGCGATGAGAGTGGAGCACCGGCCACGCGGCGGGCGTGATCGAGAACCTGGAGCGCATCCCGCTCGCCCTGACGCCGTCGTTCGGCGAGGCCGATCGCGCCGCGCGTTCCTGCTCGGTCAGGCGTATCTCAAGGCCGGGAGCACGCGGCACTTCCGCCGGCTGGCCCAAACCGTCGCGCAGTGGGACCGCACCAGCGTCTACACCGGCTGGCTCCAGCTCCAGTCGCTCCTGCTCGACACCGAGGACGGCCGTCGACTCGACGCGGCGCGCGTTCTCGAACCCGACCGCGATCGGCATGGCGGCGGCGGACGTCCTCGCCGCGCACCTCCTGCTCCGGCGCGGCGACGACGCGGCGGCGCTCCGCATCCTCGCCGGCGCGACGCCGGATCCGCTCGCGCGCATGATCGAGGCCTCCGCCCCGCGCGCGCGCCGGCTCCGACGACGCCGTGCTCGCCCGGCCTGCGTGGTCCGACACCACCACCGCGGCGGGACGCGACCTGGTCGCCGCGGCGCAGATCCGCCGCGCCACCCGGGCGATGCAGCAGGGCTACGACCCGCGGCTCCTGCTCGAGTCGGTGCCGAGAGGCAGCTCGCCACATCGTCGCGCGCGCGCCACATGCTCGGCGTCTTCAAGCCCGAGCACGGCGAGGTCGACGAGGGCCTGCGCATCCTCACGGCGTTGCTCCGCGACGATCCGGACTATGCGCGAACGGCGCGCCGTCGGGCTCGCGATCGCGAGCCGCCATCTGGACGACCGCGCGTTCGAGCCGGCGAGCCGCGCCTACGAGCAGACCGATCACGAGTGGTCGGCGGGCGGGACACGCTCGAGCGGATCCTCGCGCGCGGCGCGTTCGAGGAGTTGTGGCGCGAGTGGGACTCGCGGCCACCCGCGGACGCGGTGGCGATCGACCCCACCCCGGCGCGAACCGCCGCCGACCGGCCTCGCCGACGCCTCGATCGACCTGAGGACGCGTCCCGCGAACCCGACCGTCACGCTCACCGCCTTGCCGCCCGGGCGCGCGCGCGACGGTGTCCCGCCGCGCTTCGCCCGCGTCGCTCCGGACCGTCGCCGAGTCGGCGCGCGCGGTGGAGGAGAACGGCGGCGAGATCGCGCGCACGCGCGCCGCGTGGGAGCATGAGCGCGATCGGCTCGCCGACCAGCGGCGGCAGCTCTCGGCAGCGGCCGCGAGCGCCTGCGGGTCGAGGCGTCGAGCCTCGATGCTCGCGCCACCTATCTCGACTCGCTCCGGGCCTCGCTCGATCGCATCGACGCGCGGCTGGTCGCGGTTCGCGACGAGGAGACGCGGCGCGTGCTGCGGCGCGCCGCGGCGATCCTCGACGCCTGTGACAACACGCTCGCGATGACGCGCGCGATGCGGCGCTTCCAGCTCGACGGCGCCGACCCGCGGATGATCGCGCCGCCCCCGGCGGCCATGCCGGGCCGGCCGCGGTGCTCGACCAGGAGGACACGCTGGCGCGCGCGCTGCAAGCCATGGCCGACGGGCTCGCGCGACTGGCGCGCCCGCGCGGCTCGCCCGCCTCTACGCCGAATCCTGGCGCCCGCGCACCATCGATCGCGCCGCGCGTGAGACGGAGGACGCGCGACGCGCGAGCGCGTGGGCGGTCGCGCTCGGCGCCTCGCTCGACTCGAGCCTCGCCGCCGCGACCCGCAGCGACTCGCTCGACCGTCTCGCCGCGACCTCTCGCCCGGCTCGAGCGCAACGCGGACTCGCTCCGGCTCGCCCACTCCGACCTGCGCGCACGCGTCGCACGCGAGGCGATCGAGCAGCGGCTCGCCACCCTCGACCGCGAGCGCGAGGCGATCGACTACGGGCTCGCCGCCTCGAGCTACGGCGTCGCGGCGCCGTCCGCGCCGGATCCCGCCGGCGCGCCCGTCGCCGCGCGCGACTCGTCGCTCGATCCGCTCGGCGGCGATCCGCCCGACGACCCGGCCACCGTCGAGCGCCGCGGCCGCGCGATCGCGCGCCTCGATACCTTCCTCACGCGCTACCCGCGGTCGTTCGCGCGCGCCGAGATGCGCTTCCGCCTCGCCGACCTCTCGCTGGTCGAGGCGCGGCAGACGTTCCGCGCGCAGATGGCCGACTACCTGCGCGACCAGGCCGCGGGCGGCCCGAAGCATCTGCGCCTCCCCGCGCTGAGCCACGCCCGGGCGCTCGACCTCTACCGCGCGATCCTCGCCGAGGACCCGGACTTCCAGCATCGCGACGCGGCGATGTTCAACGCCGGGATGATCCTCGCCGACGAGGGCGACCCGGAGGCCGAGCGCTTCTTCCACGATCTGGTCACGACCTATCCGCACTCGGCCTACGGCCAGGAGGCCGTAGCTCCGCATGGGCGACATGCGGTTCAACGACAAGCGCTTCGCTCGAAGCGGTCGAGCTGCTATCGCCAATCGGCGACGGGAACCGACCCGACGCTGCGGGCGATCGCGCTACTACAAGATGGGCTGGGCGCACTACGACGAGGACCGCTTCGCCGAGGCCGCCGACGCCTTCCGCTCGGTGCTCGACCTCTACGCCTCGGCCGCAGGGCCGCGCATCCAGGCCGACCTCCAGCGGCGAGGCGGAGTCGTACCTGATCCACTCGCTCGCCGGCGCCGGCGGCGCCCGACGCCACGGCCCGCTACTTCGACGGCATCGGCGCGCGCCCGTACGAGCACGGCGTGCTGGATGGCGCTGGCGCAGAACTACCGGCGCTACGGCGATCTCCGCGCCGCCGCGGCGACCGACGAGCGGTGTCTCGCGCGCTACCCGCTCCATCCCGACGCGCTGCTCAGCGCGGGCCGCCTGATCGAGACCGACGAGCGCGCCGAGCAGCCCCAGCGCGGCGCGTTCGGCGCGGCTCTCGTGGGCGCCGCGGTTCGTGCCGGGCGCCGAGTGGGCGCGCGCGCAGGCGTCGGATTCGGTGCGCGGCGGCGGGATCGGCGTTCGCCCGCGGCGCGTGGATGCAGGTCGCGCGCGAGCATCACCGGCGCGCCCGCGCCACCCGTTCGCGCGAGGACTGGCGTGAGGCCGCTCGGCTCTACGGTCTCGCTGCTCGCGACCTGGCCCGGTGATGCCGAGGCGCCGAACCTCGAGATGCTGCACTCGGGCGAGGCGAGCGCCTCGCTGCGGCGAGTATCCGGAGGCGCTCGCGCACTACCGCGCCGCGGCGTCGTCGGCGCGGGCCGACAGCGTGGTCGCCCAGGCGCTGTGGCAGCGCGTCGCGGGCACCGACGCCTGGTACGAGCGCCGAGCGCGCGCGGCGCTCGCCGCGACGCGCCGACTGGGGCCGGACTCGCTCGGACGTGCCGTGCTCGACGCGGCCGACGACTTGCTGCGTCGCTTCCCGATCATCCGCGGCGCCGCCGACCTGACCTGGCGCGAGGGCCAGCTCGCCTACGCGCACGGCTGGAACGAGCGGGCGATCGACGCCTTCGGCCGCATGGCGCGGTCATACCCCGGTGATCCGCGCACACCGTCGGCGATGGGTCTCGAGGCCGAGGCCCGCTTCCGGATTCGCGACTTCGCCGGCGCCGGTGCGGCGCTTCGAGCGCACGCTCGTCGCCGCCCGAAAGACGGGTCGCGACTCGCTGGCGCGGCGCGCGGCGCAGGCGATCCCGGTGTGCGGGTATCGCGACGCCGAGGCCGCGGTGGCCGCCGACTCGACGCGATCACGCCGGACACGCCGCGAAGTTCGAGAAAGTCGCCGCCAGCTGGCCGGACTACGAGCACGCGCACCTCGCCCAGTACCGCGCCGGCCTCGCGTGGCTCGCCGCCCGCCGGTACCCCGAGGCGGTGCGCGCGATGGACACGCTGATCACGCGCTTCCCGAAGAGCGAGTACGTGAAGCGACGCGCACCTCCAGATCGCCACGGCGTGGAAGGCCGCCGGCGAGAAGGCGCGCGCGGGCGAGGCCTACGTGCGGTTCGCCACCCGCTTCCCGACCGACGAGAGCGCGGGGCCGGCGACGCTCGCGGCCGCCGACCTGTTCGAGGCCGCGGGGCTCGCGCCGCGCGCCGACGCGCTCCGGCTCGAGTACGTCCGCAAGCATCCCGAGGACCGCGAGGCGGCGATGAAGATCCTCGAGGCCATGGCGCGGCGCGATCTCGCGACCGTCGGGCCCGAGCGTCCGATCTCGACGCTGCTCGTCGCGCCGGTTCGGAAGGGCGCGCGAGCAACCACTCGCGAGCCGGCCTCGAATCTCGAAGCCTACCTGAAGCTGGCGAAAGCCAGCCCCAAGCTCGCCTCGACCGAGCTGCTGACGCACGTCCGCTTCCTCCACGGTGAGGAGGCGCGCGAGCCTTACGCCGCGTCGCGCCTGACCCAGCCGCTGCCCAAATCGATCGCCGCGAAGCAGAAGCTGCTCGACACGCTCGTCGTCCGCTACCGGCGCACCATCGATCTCGGCGCTCCGGAGTGGTCGCACGCCGCGGCGTTCCGCATCGGCGAGGCGCTCGCGGGATTCGGCGAAGCGCTGGAGCAGTCGCAGCGTCCTGCCGATCTCCATGGGGACGATCTGCTCGCCTACGAGGACGTGCTCATGCGCCAGGCTCAGGTCTTCTTCGATCGCGGAGAGGGGGTCTGGAGCGATCTCCTGCGGCGTCAAGGCCGCGGGACCGCGGCGGACGCCTGGATCGAGAAGGCCCAGACTTCGCTGTGGAAGCGGCTCTCCCGCCGCTTCTTCTATCGCCCGGAGATGGAGTTCCCGCTGGTCGAGTCCCCCAAGGCGCCGCGTGACCCGGACGAGGCGGCGCGCGCGGGCACCAACCTGCTGCCCAACGGCGAGGCATCGCGCACGGAGCACGAGCGATGAGCGCTCCGATCCGGCGGCGATTCCATCGCGGCATCGTTCTCGCGTGCGCGCTCGCGACGCTCGCGCTCTCGGGTTGCGGCAGCCCGCTCGTGCGCGGTGCGCCGGGGCGCGGTCCCGAAGCGAAGCCGGCGGGCGGACCCGCCGTGCACGACGCCGCGACCGCGAACGCGAAGCGCGAGACGCCGCGCGATCCCGCGGCCGAGCTGCGCGAGAAGGCGGCGCTCGATCCCGGTGAGCCCTACTGGACCTATCGTCTCGCCCGCGTCCTGCTCGAGCGCGACTCGCTCGCCGCCGCCGAGTCGGCGCTGCGCGCCTCGATCGCGCGCGATCCCGGCTACGCGCCCGCGCTCTCGCTGCTGGCCAAGCTCGACTGGGACGCGGGCCGGCACGCCGACGCGGTGGCGCTGCTCGAGCCCGTGCGCGCGCACCCCGAGACCTTCGATCCCGAGAGCCGGCGCGCGCTCCTGGTCGCGCTGTCGCTCCACCTCGACGCGCTCGGCCGTCCCGATCTGGCCGAGCAGGCGCTGCGCCTGCTCCCGAGTCGAGCGTTCGCGCGCCGGCTCGGCCGCGGTGTACGTCGGGCTGCGCGGCGAGCATCCCGACGACGCGGGAGCGCTGGCCGAGAAGGTCGCCGATCGCGACGGCAGGACCGCGGCGAACCAGAACAACCTCGGCATCGCGCGGCTGCGCGCCGGCGATCCGGCCGGCGCGCGCAAGGCGTTCATGACCGCGATCGATCGCGATCCCACGCTGCCGGGTCCGTACTACAACCTCGCGATCCTCGAGAAGTACTACGTCTTCGACGACGCGGCCGCGCGCCAGTGGTTCGGCGCCTACCGGTCGCGCGCGCACGACGATCCCGACAGCCTGTTCGGCGCGCTCGGCGGCACGCCGTCGGCCGCGGCGGAGAAGGGAGCGCGGCCATGACCCGCTCGACGCTGCTCGCCCTGGCACTGTCGCGTCGCGCTCGCGCGCCCCGCCGCGGCCGCGACGAGCCGACGCCGCCCGGCCTCAAGCGCCACGGCGGTCCGCGCGTCCTCGCCGCGGCCGAGCGCCAGGACTCGACCGCGACGCCGCGCGCGCGCCGCGCAGCGCGACACGCTCGACGACATCCACATCGAGGGCGAGATCCCGGTGCCCGCAGGTGCTGTTCATCACCGCGCGCGACCAGCGGCGCTTCATCGAGTTCCAGCACCGACCGCTACCTCGAGACCAGTCTCGAGATCGGCGAGCACACGGCGTTGCCTCAACCGGATCGTCGTGCACGCGCGCCAGCATCACTCAAAGCGAGGAAGACCCGATGAACGTGCTCTCCGACCTCGCCTCGTTCTACAAGGAGGGCGGCGTTGCTCATGCACTTCATCCTCGCGCTCGCGGTGGTCGGTGCTGGCGATCGCGGTGGAGCGCTTCATCGTCATCGGACGCGCCGCGTCGGTCAACAGCCAAGCGGCTGGTCGACGACGTCGTCGGCCCGCGTCGGTCGCGGCGACGTCGACCTCGGCGCGCAACTGAGCCGCGCGTCCAACGCGCCGGCCGCGCGCGTCGCGCTGGCGATGCTCCAGCGCGTGCACGCGACCGGAGCGAGCGAAGCTCCAGTCCGCGGCCGACGACGCCGCGACGCTGGCGCATGCCGCCGCTGCACGCGGCGGCTCGCGCACCTGAACGTGCTCGCGAACATCGCCACGCTGCTCGGCCTGCTCGGCACGATCGTCGGGCCTGATCACGGCGTTCTCGGCCGTGGGCGCCGCGGACCCGTCGCAGCGCTCGGCGTTCCTCGCCGGCGGCATCTCGACCGCGCTCAACGCCACCGCGTTCGGCCTCATCGTCGCGATCCCGACGCTCGTGCTCGCAGGGCTTCCTCGTCGAGCCTGGTCGAAGGGCATCGCCGAGCAGGTCGACGAGAGTGATCATCCGTCGGCCAGTCGCTGCGCGAGCGTCGAACGTCGCCGGTCCGGCGCAGGTCGTGCCGCTCGGCGCGCGGGTCGGCGACCGGTCGCCCCAGCGCGCGGCACGCGTAGTGCGATGCCGGGCGGAGCGCAGTGACGATGCCGCCGTCGCCGCGGCGCGCCGGTCGGCAGGACCTCACGGTCAATACCGACCTCAAGCTCATGCCGCTCATGAACATCCTGATCGTGCTGATCCCGATGCTGCTGCTGTCGGCGGTGTTCATCGAGATGCGCGTCGATCGAGATGAACGCTGCCGCCGAGCCGCGCCGCGGCGGCGATGAGCGCGGCACAGGCGCTCGATACTCGCCATCGCGTCATGCGACGACGACGCGTACGTGATCGAGGGCAACGGCATCCTCTCGATCTCGATCGCGCGGCCACCGCGCGCGCGGACGCGGCTCCCGGCGATGCCGCGCGAGCGCGGCAGCTGGCGCGCGCGCTCGCGAGACGTCGTCGGCGGCGCATCGCGACAACCAGGAGATCCGCATCGTCGCCGAGTCGACGCACCCGCTACGAGGAGATCGTGGCGCTGATGGACCTGGCGCGTGCGGCCGGCCTGAACCAGCCGTCGCTCGAGGGCGCGAGCCCGGAGGCATGAGATGAGGAACGGTGGAACCCGGCGGCAGACGCTGAGCGCGACGCATCCGATGGGGAGCGGGCTCATCGCTGACGTCGATGATCGACATCCTCACCGTGCTGCTGCTCTTCGTGCTCAAGAGCTACGTCTCGGGCGGTGAGGTCAGACCGTGCCGCCGCCGGGCGTCACGCTGCCGAACTCGACGCGCCGACCGACATGCGCGTCCTCGGTCGTGGTCGCGATCGATCACGACGACGATCCTGGTGGGCGGCGAGCGCGTGGCCTCGGTCGGCCGTGGTCGCCGCCGCCAGCGACCTGCTGATCGCGCCGCTGGCCGCAGCGGCTCGAGCGAGGCGCGCGCGCAGATGGACGATCTCGACCCGCGCCGCACGGAGAACCGCAGAAGACCGCGCGCCTGGCCACCATCCAGGGCGACGCCGGCAGGTCGAGTTCCGCGTGCTGCAGCGCGTCATGTACACGCTCAACCAGGAGCGGCTTCCCGGACATCGCGCTCGCGGTGCTCAAGAAGGCCTAGGCGACCATGACCACGACGACCTCTGCACGCCTATCGCCGGCCGCTGTTCGGATCCGAGCGACGCGCTGTTCCATGCGCTGCCCTGACGGGCAGTGCGCGATCGCCGGCGCCATGTTCCTGGTGCGCGTGCGACTGCTGCGCGCCGCTCCGCGAGAGCGGTCACGCGGGTCGGAACAGCTGCCGCAGCGCTTCGCCAAGCTGATCCTCGAGCCGACGAAGGCCAAAGCCCGCCGCACTCGAGCCGCGCCCGGTCGCCGAGCCCGGCGGCACGCCGTCGGTGGCGAGCCCGCCGGAGGCGGCGGTGTCACTGCACCCAAGCCCGCCGCGGGACCGGCGCTGAGCGCCGCCGCCGATCGCCGCGTCGCCGCGCGGGACCGGCGAGCGTCATGCGCGCCCAGCGCCGGTGCGGCGGGGCGCGCGCGCGCAGCGCGGAGATCGGCGCGCTCGGTGCGCGCGACCTCGGCCGCGCTCGCGAGCGTCGCTCGCCGGACTGTCGGCATCGCTCGGCGCTCGAGCGACGCGGCGCTCCCGCTGGCCGCGCGTCGCGGCGGCGGTCGCGCGATGCGATCGGTGCGATCGGCGCGCGCCGAGGGTGAGATCGCCTCGGTGTCGGGGAGCGGCTCGGCAACGGCGCGTCGGCGGCGATCTCGGCGGCTCGGCGGTCACGAGCTCGCTGGTCGCGATCGGCGATCTCTCGCCGGGTGGCGGCGGCGGCGTGGTGGTGACGGTTCGGGATCGGGCAACGGCGGTTCCGGTGGATCCGGATCAGGGTCGGCTCCGGCTCCGGCTCGGGAAGCGGGACCGGCAACGGCGGTGCCGGCGGCGGCGACGGCAACGGCGGGTCCGGCGGCGGGCGCGGCGGTCCGGGCGCGTACCGCAGCAACGCGTCGCTGCTCGCCGTGATCCAGCGCTACTCGGCCGGGGATCCAGTACTGCTACGGCACCGAGCTCAAGCGCGATCCCAGCCTGCACGGCAAGCTCGTGGTGGCGCTCACCGTCGCCGCGTCGGGCGAGGTGATCGACGCGCGCGTGGTCCAGAACACGGTCGGCTCGGACCGCCTGGCGTCGTGCTCGCTGGCGCAGATCCGCGATTGGAAGCTTCCCTGCGATCCCGATCGGGCGTGACGGTGTTCCAGGCCCCGTTCGTGTTCACGCCGCCGAACTGAGAGGACCGACCGCTCCGAAGCGGCCAGCCTTCGGCGGAGCCCGGGCAACTGGTTTCCTCTAGTGCGGCGCTTCAGTCGGGCGTACTCTTACACGCGACGTATGCGAGGTCTTCGCCTCCCCACTGAAGACTCCGTCGGCAGCTCGTAGCGGCACCTCGCTCGCAATCCGTGATCAGCAAGACTTGCCCTTTTGCATTGCGATGATGGAGGTAGTCCCATGAGAAAGACGCGCGTCACGCTGCTTCTCGTCATCGGAGCGGCGTCCTTGGCGAACCTGGCGTTTGCGGCGGTCGAAAACGAACTGGGCGGCAACGAGGGGCTTGAAGCTCGTCAATGCCCAGCAAGCCCAGGAGCTTCGGTCCCGTGCCGGCGGTATCGGGTCGTCGACCAATTACCCTCATTGGAACGACACCACCTACGTCGGCCACACCCCGGGGCACTTCAACGCTTCGAACAACTGGTGGTCGATCTATTCCGGCACCGGCAAGGCTGGCTACAAGCGTCCTCCGGCCCGGGCTGGCATCTGGGACTTCGAGCCCGATGGCGCGACCTACATCAACGGCGACTCGCTGCAAGGCTGGTACTCGATGCGGAACGTGTTCACCGCAACGGGCGCCCAGACCCGCACCGACCGCAATCGTCCCTGGTGGGCGATCGATATCGGCAACACCGCCAACTACGTGCCGCTCAGCCGGCGTGTGTGGCCGAGCGGCGAGTACGTCGGGAAGTCCTTCGGCGTGAACGGCGTTTGGCACCGTGACGCTGGCGCCAACGAGGGGAACCGGAACGCTTCCGCGTCCGAGCTGGGCTCCGCTCGGTGGAAGCTTCTCCGCGTGGATGGGCCTCCGCGTCCACGGTGACGTCGTCGAGAGGGACGGCAAGGGCAAGCACAATCCGTTCAACGAAGACGTGCTGATGTTCAACGGGTTCAATGCCGCGTCGAACACTGGAAACGACAAGGCGTTCCCCGGCTACGGCAACCAGATGGACCAGATGCTGTACCGCGACATCGATGCGGTCGGTAGCAACTCGCTCACGATCGACTTCGATTACCGGACCAACATGTCGACCGACGGCGGCACCTCCGCCGGCACGCGGACCGGCTGGTTCGACGCCGATCCCCTGGGCGTGACCTCGGGTGCTGTGAACGGTCAGCCGAACAACTTCATCAGCAGCAACGACGCGGCGTCGCCCACCGGCTCGCCCGTCGACTCGTTCATGGTCTACATCGGCGCGGGCGTTGACGGCGCGACCGTGTTCAATCCGACCAACCCGGTGCTCTACTCCGACGGTCACGTCGACACCGTGTACGACAAGAAGCACCGCTGGTTCGACGAGGTCCTCCACTGGGACCGCGATCCGAACAGCAATCCGGCGAACCCGACGCCGCTCTACTACCGTGAGCTGATCTCGGTCGGCGGCACCAACGCTGTCACCCACATCACGCGGACGATCTCGAACGCGATCCTGGCGCCGATGCTCGAGAAGAGCGGCCTCATCCGTCTCGTGTTCCGCGTCAAGACCAACAACGGCTTCAGCGATGAAGGCGTCGCCTACGGCTCGGGACGTGCCGGTGCGGCAGTGATCGACAACGTGACCTACAAGATCGGCGCGGGCGCGACGGTCAACTTCGGTGATTTCGAAAGCGCCTCGGCGATCGACAACAACGCGCTGGTCAGCGCCAAGGATGCCTGGAAGTCCACCGGCAAGCCGCCGGCGATCTTCCACCACCCGCACCGGCTGAGCGATCTGATCTACACCGACCTGTGCGGCCAGCCGGGTGACGTGTCGCGTGTCTGCGACCTCAACGGCGTGGTCATCTCGGCCGGCGATCACGACAACTCGAAGCGGCCGGCGGTCTGATCGACGGTACGGCGGAGCGCGAGCGATTCGACGGCATCTACTCGCCGACGATTCCGTTCGTGGGTGGCGCGCCCGGAGTGCCGAACGCGGTCGGCCTGTACCCGGTCAACGGGAACACGGGCGGCGCGCGGGTCGGCGATCAGGACATCAACGCCGAGGACGACTACTACATCGACTACGATCTGTATGCCGGCATCATGGATCCGTTCACCAAGGGCAACCTGTGGCGGTTCGGCATGATGAACTACCCGGGCAACTCGACGGACCTGGACGGGCGGGCACCGCCTATCCGTATCCGGCGTGGGGCCAGATGCGCTTCCCGGCGTCACCATCTTCAACCCCGATCAGCAGTGCTTCCGCGATCTCGAGAATGTCGTCGGCAACTCGCTGATGAAGACCTCGAACGCGTCGGGCATTCCCGACTCGATCAAGTTCTATCTGGGCAAGCAGCAGGAGTGCTTCCGGTTCGGCGTGTCGACGGGTTGCTCGCCCACCGACGGCTGCTACTGGGACAACGTGAGCCTGACGATCGTCGACGGCCCGCCGATTCAGCTCAGCTCGGACATCTGGAACTGGATCAACGACACCTTCCCCGCCAACGAGACGGCGGGATTCCCCGGCGTGGCGTCGAAGTTCGACACCTGCGCCGCGATCCTCAAGACCGGCCTCAACACGGATCGCAACGGGCTGGAGCACGACCCGCGCCGACGTCCCGGGCGACTCGGTCGTGATCATCAGCAGCCCGACCACCACCCAGGCGGACATGATCTTCCGGATCCTCCCCGGTCCGGGTAACTACACCCCGGTCGGTGATCCGCACACCGGCTTCATCCGTAAGCTCCCGAACAACATCGCCACGGTGACCCCGGGCGACGGCTCGTTCTGGGACGCCTACCGGACGAACCCCGGCCCGTTCGCCAGCCCCGGCGCGATCGCGAAGCACGCCGCCGCCAAGGGTGGATGGGATGCGAACGTGTGGAACAGCGCTCGCTGCGACACCGCGGAAGTGAACATCTTCTCGTTCCAGAGCCGCGGCGTTCTCGGCGGACCTGGCGACAGCAAGATCTGGGTGAACTACCTGCACGAGTCGGATCCGCGCTTCGCGACCCTCGGGCAGCTCAAGCCGCGCTGCTACATCAAGACGCCGACCTCCGATGCCAACGACACCGTGTGCGACGGCACGGTGCCTTCGTACGTTGCATGCAACGGGATCGGTGCCAACTGCGCCTCGACCGGCTATGCGGCGAACAGCACGCTCACGAAGGAGTACACGAAGATCGTTCCCGACGGCTTGCTCACTGCGGGCGCGCACGTCGAGTACTTCTTCCGTGACATCAAGCAGGGCGACGTTGGTCCGTCCGGCCTCTACCCCGACACCAACCGCGTGTCGCCGCAGGTGGCCGAGGGCTCGACGGACGGGCACCGGTGGCAGGAGTTCAGCGTTCTTCCGGATCGCTGGAAGGACCCGGCCTACCGGCACCCGCTGTTCCAGACCTTCGGACAGGGACCAGCCTCGCCTGCTGGTCGTCGACAACAACGACCGGCGCGGCAACGAGCGCGTGTGGGTGAGTGTCGCCGACACCATCGGCGCGACCGCGCAACAGAAGTGGGGCGCCCACAACGGCTGGCACGCGGTCGGTGGAGCCGACATCAACGATCCGGCGGGGAATCGCACCCCGGACGGCCGCGTGGGCTTCACCGCCGAGCACGGCGGCTCACCCGGAACCACGTGGGACATGTATCAGGTCAAGGCCTCGGAGTCGCTCACGACGCAGGCCGGCAGCATCGGCAGCCGTCTCGCGAACCGCAGCAACGCGCAGACCGGACCGAAGTCCTCGCGGCAGGGGCCGACGCCCGACATGATGGACGCCTACTACACGCTGATGCTGATCCTCTCCGGCGATCTCAGCAGGGGAGTGCTCGGGCCGTTCGCGGGCCGCAGTCAGAATGACGTCGCGTTGATCAGCGGCTGGCTGGATCGTGGCAGCCTGGTGGCGCAGAACCGCGGTATCTGGGCGATGGGCGACGGCTTCGTCGAGTCGAACATCGGTGAAGGCCCTGGGACTCCTCAGGAAGCCCTCATGACCAACTACTTCGGTGTCACGCTGCGCAATGAGAGTTACGTCCTCGAGTCGGGCAATTCCGAGAGCATCCCGGATCTGGTTCCGATCTGGCGCGTGTGCCCGGTCAATCCGGGCGATCCGTACTTCGACATCTGGGGCGTCAGCAGCCTGTGCCTCTGGACCAATGACGTGCTCCAGCGTACCCCTGGCCTCCTGGACCAGACCCAGGACGCGGCCAAGTACGAGGACGTCCTCGGCCCCACGCTTCCCATGCTCGCCTCCGTGTTCAAGGACTATACGAACTCGGGCGCGACGCCCGAAGCCGTGGAAGGCGCTGGTCGACGGTTGGGACATCGAGCACATGATGAGCCGCTTCGGCAATGACACCCGCGGTCGTTCGCGGTACTTCTACGAGATCTTCTCCTGGGTATGGGGCAAGATCTGGCTGGTGGCGGGAACGCCGCTGATCCCGCTGGAAGTCCCGCAGCTCGACAACGGCGAGATGGTCAACTTCATGCAGCTGAACAACAACCCGTTCCGTTCAGGCCGTTGCACGATCCACTTCGGTCTGGCGAAGGCCGACCGGGTGCGGATCGATGTCTACGACGTGACCGGACGCCGGCTGCGTAACCTGGTCGACCAGAGCTTCACAGCGGGTTCGCACGACGTCGTGTGGGACGGAACCGACGACAGTGGTCGCCCGGCCCTGCGGGGTGTACTTCACCCAGGTGAAGTACGTGAACACCCGGTTCACCGCGGCGAAGAAGCTGGCGGTTCTGAAGTAGTCCGAAGCAGCTGACACTACGACGGTGGGCGCGGTGCCAAGCCCCGCCCACCGTTCGTGTTCACGCCCCAGAACCGAGGGGCGGCCCGCGCCGGATCGTCACTCGACACAAATGCCTTGACGGGATTCCGTCGCGGGCACACGCTTCCCACATCAGCACGCCGGGCGTTCGGTTTCGAACGGCCGGCGTTTGTCGTTTCCGACCGCTCCCACCCGACGCCCGCTCCTTCGAGTTGGCCGGCGCCGCGTCCGTACGCGTGATCGCGCCGCGCTCCCCCGCCCGTATCGCTTGGACGAAGACGCGTTCCAGGAATCCGACCGGGGGAGCAGATGGCTCATGGAGAACACTCGACGCTGGTGTCTGGTCCTCGCGCTCGTCTCGATCGGCGCGCTCTCGCGTTCCGCGTCTGCTCAACCGCCAACGACTCCTCCGGCCTTCGGCGGCATCACCGGCGTCGTCGTCGACTCGACCGGTCGGCCGGTCGAGCTGGCGAGCGTCAACCTGGTCGGGATGCGCCGCGGCACGCCGACGGATGAGCGCGGGCGCTTCACCCTGCCCGACGTTCCCGCCGGCCGGGCCCAGATCCAGGTGCTCGCGATGGGCTTCCCAAGGTCACCTGCGCCGTCGACGTCACGGCCGGGCGGGTCACGACGATCGAGGTCCGGCTCGCCGCCGCCATCAGCGTGACGCGGATGGATGAAATCGTCGTGCGCCCGCGCGTGACGCGGATCGACAAGCACGAGTCGGGCACGAGCCACCATTACGACCGCCAGAAGCTCGAGGACAGCCGCGCCGACAATCTCTCCGAGTTCATCGCGCTGACACCCGGCGTGGTGGCGATCGGAAGCGAGCTGTTCGTGCGCGGCGGCCGTCCCGACGAGGTGAAGACCCGGGTCGGCGACGTCAGCGTGTCCAATCTGCTCGCGGGCCGGGACGGAACGGTCGCGAACATCGCGATCCAGAACATCGACGTCCACACCGGCGGATTCGACGCCGAGTACGGCGGGCGCTGTCCGGGATCGTCGACGTGACCACCCGCGAGGGGACGGAGAAGTTCGCGTGGAACAATGCGGTGGGACACCGATCGGTACGGCGATCCCACCAAGACCTTCGACAACTACGATCGCTTCGCGGTCGGCATCGGCGGGCCGACTCCGGTCCGGCATCTCACCTATTTCGCGTCCTACGAAGGCACCTACTCGGACACCTACCTGCGCACGACGCAGACGCGCTCGCGGCGAACCGTGTTCGACTTCATCCAGCTCGGGAACCGCCAGTCGAACCAGATCAACACCAACCTGAAGCTCGCCCTCCGGCCGAACCCGCGAGACAAACTGACGCTCGAAACCATCTCCAATCGCTCGATCGAAACGCCGTACGAGCACATGTGGAGCCGCCAGGGCTACGTGCAGGTCGCGTTCGACACCGTTCACACGGCGGGCCAGCCCGACATGGTGAACCCGCGCTTCGGCACCTGGTCTTCGACGCCGCGCGACAGCACGTACCAGCCGGTGAACATGCCGGATCACGTGCCGACCATCGACGATCGCTACCGCCAACTCACCGCTGCCTGGACGCGCCAGATCTCGAACCGCACCGCCTGGACCACGCGGGTCTCTTCGCTCGCCTTCGATACGCGGCTGTCGGTGGGACGGAATGGAGCCTTGGCAGTACCAGATCCAGAGCCCGTTCTACTGGAACGGCAACGTCGGCGCCGGCACCGAGGACGATCTCTACTTCGCGACCCACGGCGATTTCCCGCGCTACGCCCGGCGCCACACCTCGGTCCAGACGCTGAAGAGCGATTTCATGACCCGGCACTGGCATCAGCACGCCGTCAAGACCGGCGTCGAGATCGCCTATCACCGGGTCTCGAACCTGGGCCTCACCCTCCCGAACGTCGAGACCGACGGTCTGCCGGGCGGCAATCGGTCCGACTTCACGAACTTCAACCCCGAATGGTCGGGCTACGTTCAGGATCGCTGGGAGTTCGAAGGCATGGTGCTCAACGCGGGGCTGCGCTACGACGCCTTCACCCCGGGGGTGCAGATCGACGACGCCGATCTGCGCAGCGGCAAGCGCTTCAAGCAGCAGGTCAGCCCGCGTCTGGGCGTCGCGTTCCCGGTCTCGGATCGCGACGTGTTGAGTTTCCACTACGGCTGGACCTATCAGACCCCGGAGCGCAACGCGATCTCTCGAGAACCGTGGCGCCGGCACCACCGTCAACACCCGCGGCAATCCGGATCTCGACGCCGAGACCAACGTCGCCTACCAGGCGGCGTTGCAGCACCTCTTCTCGCGCGGGATGTCTCGGGTCAGTTCGCGGTGTTCTTCCGCGACATCTACGGCCTGATCACCGCGCGCCAGGAGCGCGACGAGTCCGGCAACCTGGTGAGCGTGTTCTCCAACGGCGACTACGCGAGCGCACGCGGATTCGAGGCCAGCCTGATCAAGAGCTTCCAGCCACCGCTTCAGCGCCGACGTCAACTACACCTACTCGATCGCCACCGGAGTCGCTTCGGATCCGGCTCAGGCGCTCCAGTTCTTCAATGGGGGCCGGCTCTACCTGCCGATCTCGGAGCGGCCACTACGCTGGGATCAACGTCACACGCTGAGCCTCTCGACCTCATCCGCGAGCCCGGCCACTGGGGCTGCACCTGTCGTGGACGTACGGGATCGAGGTTGCCGTACACGCCGACGTTCCGCAACGATCGGCGCGCCGACCACGACCCGAGAACGGGCGGCGACTGCCGTCGCGTTCGACGCTATCCATCGACGGCGACAAGTACTTCCGGATCTGGGGCGCGATATGACGCTGTTCTTCGACGCCAAGAACCTGCTCAACACGACAAACATCGCCGGTCTCTCACCCAACGACGCCGCGTTCCTGAATCCCAACATCAACGCCGCCGGCGACGACTACGCGATCTACTACACCGAGACCGGGCGCGCGGGTGGCGCCTACCTCCAGGATTCGAACGGGACGAAATGCTCGACTGGGTTCCGGTTCACGACCCGCGCGTGCTCGAGGAGGGTCGCCGCGTGCGTCTCGGTCTGGCGGTGAACTTCGAGGAACGCCTTACCTTCGCCGCCGAACCGAGACCCGTCACCTCGTCGCGGTGGCCTTGAACGCGACCGGCACCGCGACCCACACCGCCACGGGCTGCCCCTTCGTCATCGCGGGCTTGAACCGCCACTGACGCACCGCGGCGATCGCGGCGTCGTCGAGCTCCGGATCGACTTCACGACGCGCGTGTCGGTCACGGTGCCGTCCTTCGCCACCAGCGCCTGGATCATGACAGTTCCCTCGATTCCCTTCTGCTTCGCGACCTCGGGGTATCGGGGATCGACCTTCGCGATCGCCTCGGGAAGCTCCTCGACGTAGACGTAATCACCGAATCCTCGGTGTTTCCTCGCCACTCGGAGGCGCGACCACGATGTTCTGAGGCACCTGGTTGGGCGACCCGGCGGGAGGTTTCTGTCTCGCTGGCCAGCCGCGTCCACAACTCGCGCCGCGTGGATGCCGCGCTCGCGTCGTCCGCGAGCTCGGCGGCGATCGTTCCACCCACCGGCGCCTGGAAGCGGAGTGAGCCGATGCGCATCGGGCCGCCGTTCGGGTATTCGGGCGACCGTGTGATCCTGACGAAACCGCGGCCGTCGTAGAAGCCCGTGGCGAGGAAGCGTCCGACGTAGCGAATCGAGAGCACGCCGACGTCCGAGGGGTTGATCATGACCTTGCGCCATGACCCGCCGTCCAGGTGCCGACGAGCGACGCGGTCAACGAGTCCGCCGCGGTCATCGCGGCTCGCTTCGAATCCGCCGGCTTCGGCGCCGGCGTCGGCGCCTGGGAGCGCACCGGATGTCCATCCGAGCAGCGCGGCCACCATGATCGTCCACGGCTTCATCGCTCGTCGTTCCATGTCACGCTCCTCAGATCTTCACCAGCTCGACGCGCCGGTTGTCGAGCCGGCCTTCCGGCGTGTCCGTGGAAGCCGCCGGCTTGCTCGAGCCGTAGCCCTTGGTTTCGAGACGACCGGCGGCGAGGCCGTGCGCGGTCAGGTAGCTCTTCAACGCGTCGGCGCGCCGGCGCGACAGCTCGAGGTCGGCGTCGGCCTGGCCTGGCCTCGTCGGTGTGCGCCTCGGATCGAGAGCTTGAGATCGGGATGGCCCTCGAGCATCGCCGCGATCTCCTTGAGCGTCGGCGTCGACTCGGGACGGAGGCGATCGGAGCCGGGATCGAACAGCAGGCCGCGAGCCGCGACCCGCCCGCGCTCGGCGAGCGTGTCGTACAGCTTCTTCCCGATCTCGGCGATGCGAATGCCGGTAACGAGCGTGGGGTCGTCGACGCGGCCGTTGCCCGGGATGCGGATGCGAACCGTCCTCGCGCGCGCGACGGTAGCACCAGGAGATTGGCCAGTCGCCGCTCGTTGAGATAGGGCCTTGATCGTGCGCCCGTCGATGATGAATCGCCCGTTGACGAACCCGCTCGTGTCCGGGATCGACATGCCGGCCAGCGACCGCCGCGGACCGCACTCGACGAACGCGCTCTCGCGTAGCAACCGAAGGTGCAGTCGTCGGCCTTCCCGTCCTCGCGCGTGTCGAACACGAGCGGGTCGTCGTTCCTGCGGCGAGTGGTAGACCACCTCGACGGTGAAGCGCTCCGGCAACGCCTCGGGCAGCGTGATGGTCACACTGCCGCCGTCGATCGTGCGGCGTAGCGACGGCCGCGGATTGCCACCACCTCGATGGCCCTCGTCCGTCTTCGCCATCCGTTTGGGGCGCTGGCCGACGGCGTCCGACGTGAAGTCCTCGAACCAGATCGTGCGATCGCCGGGAATGAAGTCGTAGCTGTTCCAGGTGCCTCTGCCCGGCGCGTCGACCGCGGATCGCGATGCGGCGCGGGAGCCGGCGCTCCTCCGGGGGCGACCTTGATCGGCGGGCCGCCGCCGGTGGGCGCGTCCTTCGGCGGGTTCTTCTCGGCGCCCGGCGCCATCTGGACGGTGCCGGGCTTCGGCGTGATCGGCGTGGGAGCGGGTGACGGTTTGGACGCGGCGCCGCGCGCGGCGCGGCGAGGACGAGCAGGACGACGGATATCCCGGCGAGGCGGAGCAGAAGCATGAGGTCCCTTCAGAGAGCGGCGGCGGTGAGGAGAGACGTGCGGCTGAAGGTACGTGCCCGGAAGGATAGAGGCCCGGCGGCGGCCGTCAACGCGAGCGACGACGAGCCGGTGGCTGGCTCGCGACATCCTTCAGCGCAGGACGCAGGCCTTTCGCGTCGCCGTCCATCCGTCCCGGGTCAATCGTACCCAGTACACCCCGGCGGACCGACGACGCGACCCGCGTCAGGTTCAGCACGTGTTCGCCGGGACCCATCGCGCCCACGGCGCGGTCGACCACGCGGCGGCCCGTCAGGTCCAGGACCTCGAGCCGCGCCGGCCCGGCATCGGGGAGGCTGAAGCGAATCCATCAAGCCGCGGCGCGTAGGGTTGGAGTGTCGCGCCCGCGAGCGACAGCTTCGGCGCGAGCGCGTCGGGCGTGTCGATCGGACGGTCGGCGAGCACGGTCCCGCTGAGCACGGCGGGTTCCACGGTATAGACGAGACGATTCCCGGTGGCGTCCCATCCTTCGATCCTGAGCGAGAGCGACCCGACCGTGTCGGGGATCGCCGCCTCGAAGTCGCCGTCCTCATCGGTGAGCGCGATCGGTGTCCACGGGTCGGTCGCGTTCATGCGAAACGAGAGCGTGGCCCCGGCGAGATCCACCGCGTCCTCGAGGTGGAACCGCACGCGGTTCCGGGTCGGTGGGTTCATCGCCACGACATTTCGGTGATCCGCTCGCTGGCGAGCAGGCTCAGGACTCGAGGAAGGGTGGATCCTTGTCGGCGGCCCGCGCATCGAATGTCGCCGTCGCCACCGCGCGGCCTGAGATCTCCCCACGGCGTAGCGGTCGTTCGTGACCTCGAGTGTATGGACACCGGGCACGACGCGCGCCAGAAGAAGGACGTCTGAAGTTGAAGGACCCGAAACCGTAGAGGGGCCCGATTCGATCAGCGTCCCGTCGCGATAGACTTTGTAGGAAGCCCGGCGTGCCCCCGCCACGATCCCCTGCCACAGGAACGCCTGCGGGATCAGGCCGGAGCGACGACTGGAATCGGAGCGTGTCGGCGACGTTGACGAAGCGCGCGAACCACACCGGCGGTCCGAAGCCCGCCTGGATCCGATCGGCCGGCGGCTCGTACACCGGAAGGAATCCCTTCGCCTGCGACGTAGCCACGCGGAGCGGTTGTTGCGGTTCACCGACCATGTACGGCGTGGCCAGATCGGGTTCGCCGGAATAGGGATCGAACGGAGCCCCGTGATACGGATAAGATCGCCTGGTACCAGGACCGGTACGTGAAGTCGGTCGAGGGAGGAGGCATGAACCAGTACTCGAGATCGATCGGGCTGGTTCGCGGAGGATCGTACGGGTAGTAAACGGTGAAGGACCAGATGTAGAACCCGTTGGGCAGCGTGAAGCCCAGGGGTCCGGTGCTGATCCAGTGCAGCGCGACGTGCTGCTGCGCGCGCCGGGGCTCGGGCGATACGAGGTCACGGCGTGTCGCAGCTCCGACGACGCGTTGCGAAACACAGTGCGGGCCGTCGAATCCCGCAGCGTGCCGCTGAAGGCGTAGATCGTCGGCGCGCGGGTCTCCGTGCCGGGTCCAGTCCCACGCGTACGACGCGCTCGCCGGCGAGAAGTACTGGATCGAGCCCATGCCGCCGAACGACGACGATGTCGATGCCGGTCGGCCGGTGATACAGGCGCTGGACGCCCAGGTCCGTGTACACGCTCTGACCGTGCTCGCCGATCTGGTCCCACTGCATCGCGTACGTGGCGTCCGTCGTCCGCACGGAGACGACCGCGCTGTCCGCCACCACGACGCCTTCGCGGATCACGGTCTGGAGGCCGTACTTTGCCATGATGTCGTACGTGCCCGGACCGACGAACACGCGGAACGTCGTGTCGGACGAGACGCCGGACCAGACGATCGACGTGCCATCGTGGACCAGTACGATGAAACCCGGCAGGTCGGTGCGAACGGTGAGCTGCGCCGCCTTGATGAAGGCGAACGGGACGTGTCGGGTGCGACCCTCGCACACCGCGACGATGTTCCCGGTATAGGCATAGGGTGGCGCGTCCACGAACGGTACGGCCTTCTGGTCCGCGGTGAGCGAAACGATCACGCTCGCGGTCTGCCGCGCCGCCAGCGAGGCTCGGGGGATCGAGCTCGACCTTGAACGCCCGACGGCAGCGAGCCGCTGACCGAGAGCGCAACCGATCGCGGCGCGGCGGAGCGGTTGGCGACACGGAGCGTGTCCCGCCGGCTCCACGTTGGAAACACCATCGGGTCGTTGCCGAAGCTCACGCTGCCGGGCGTGATGATCAGGTCCGAGGTCCCGGCGCCGAGCGCGTCGATCCTTCCCGCCCCGGCGCGGAACGGGTCCGAGGACACCGTGACCGCGTTGTTCATCAGCGCGCCCTTGATCTCCTCCGGAGACCAGGTCGGGATGGATCTGCCGGAGGAGCGCGACGGCGCCGGCCACGTGCGGCGTCGCCATCGAGGTGCCCGAGAGCTCTCCGGTCGTCTCTCCCGGCCAGGTCGATTCGATGTCCACGCCCGGAGCGACGACGTCGTCGGCTTGATCGTCATCGGGAGACGAAGGACCGAGCGGGAGAAGCTCGCCACCGTGTCGCTCAGGTCGCTCGCGCCCACCGTGATCGCGCGCCGCGACGTTCCGGGGAATCGATCGTGAAGTAGGCGCCCCGGTTCCCGGCGGCGACGACACACACCACGCCCGCCTCGACGGCGGCGTCCACCGCCTGGGACAAGCGGGTCGTTCGCCGAGCCCGGCGAGGCTCCGACGCTCAGGTTGATCACATCCACCGCGTCGTCGGTGGATCGGGTTCTGGTCGGATCGAGCGAGCGGTCGATCCCGGCGATGACGTCGGAGCACGTAGCCGTACCCATTGGCGTCGAGCACCTTGTACGCGTGGAATCGCACGCCCGGGGCGACGCCGATCAGTCCGGCCCCATACGCGCCGACGATGCCGGCGACGTGCGTGCCGTGGCCGTTGTCGTCGTACGGATCCGGATCTTCGTTCGCGAAGTCGTAGCCCGCCCTCACCCGGCACGAGGGTCGAAGCATCCACCCAGCGCGGGATGCGTGTAATCGATGCCGGTGTCGACGATGCTCACGTCGATCCCCTCGCCGATCACCCCGAACACCTTGCGCAGGCTGTCGGCGCGGATCTTCTTCACGCTCTGAGCGAGCGTCGTCGTCGCGTGCACGGAGTCGTCGGGGAAGACTCCGGCCACATAGGGCAGCGCGCGGAGACGCTCGACCAGCTCGGAGGAGGCCGAGAGCGCGACCCCGTTGAAGGAGGTCTCGAGCCTTCGCCTCACCGTCGCGTGCGGCCGGCCCGCGCGCGGCGGCAGCGCGGACTCGAGCGCCACGAGGTCACCGAGGAACGAGCGATAGGGCGCTCGCGACGATTCGAGGTCGAGGCCGCGGCGCCGCGCGAGCGCCACCGGCGCGGCGCGGAACCGGACGATGACCCGCCGCTCGGCCAGGGGTCGAAGACGGTTCGGACGATGCCCCCGACGGTGTTCGGGCCTGGATCTGAAGCGCGCCGGGAGCCACGAGCTGATGCGTCGTCCGTCCCGAGCCATCGGTCGAGGTGATCACGCCGACGGGAGAGTCGGCGCACGCGGTCGAGACCGCGACCAGGGTCGCCACGGCGACGAACACGGCGCAGAGGGCCCACGCGCGACACGCGAACCATGGGTCATGGCGGCTCCTCGAAAGACGAACTCCCGCGCTCGACACCGGGCTCTGAGTGTCGACATCGCGGGGGAAACCAGCGCCACTAAGGAGACTCCTCCGAGCGGGGGTGTCAACGATCGAATGACCCTTCCCCGTCCCTTCGCGGACGCCGCGCGCTCGACGCCCGGCCATCTTCGTGCCCTCCAGCCCGTGCGGGCGGCACACTTGAGCCCACGGCGCCCGCGGCTCACCCGGTCCGCTCAAGCCCCAGTCAACAGCACCCGCGCAACCTTCCCACGTGACCGACGAGCACCTCGCCGGCGCTTCGCCACCCACGCTGAGGGAGGAATCCGATGTCCGCCGCAGCCCGCTCGCGCATCGCCCGCCGCTCGTTCACCACCGGCTTCGTGCTGCTCGCGCTCGCCTCGGCGGCGCCGGCGCGAGCCTGGCTCTACGACCAGAACCAGAATCGCATCGACGACCGCATCGAGGCGGTGAACTCCCAGGGCGTGACCGCGGCGTTCGAGGATCGGGATCCGGCGAAGCATCAGCTCATCGGCGTCACCGCCGGCACGCCGATCGTCTATCGCGTCTACGTCGGCTACGACCATCACCCGACGGGCGCCGAGGCGCTGGCGCTGACCGCCACCGGCGCGCGCGTGCTACGCGTTCCGCGCCATCGATTACCTCATGCTCGACGCCAGCTTCGCCCCAGATCCAGGCGGTGGTGGCGTTGCCGGGCGTGACGCGCGTGGCGGCGGTGCCGACCATGTATGCCACCAACCACTACACGGCGCGTGCTGCGGTCGCGCGACTCGCGCGGTCTCGCCGCCTCGCAGTCCTACCGGCTGTTCCCGAGCGCCCGGCAGGAGCTCGGTCTCGACGGCGAGGGCATCGTGATCGCGATCCTCGACACCGGCGTCAACGACGCGCAGGACTCGGTCAACGTCACCTACCCGGGCCACGAGAGCCTGCGCGGGAAGTTCCTCGGCGGCGGCGAGTTCGCCACCGGGATCGCGGAGCTGAGCACGCCGTTGAACGGTAGCGCCAATCCCAGCGACCACGGCGCCGCCGCGACCGAGTATCACGCGACGCACGTCGCCGGCACGGCGATGGGCACCGGCGGCGAGTCGGGATTCTTCGCCGGCGTCGCGCCGAAGGCGCGGCTGGTCGACTGCAAGGTGCTCACCGACGCCGGCGCCACCAACGGCGGCGACGCGGTGGGCCTGGACTGGGTGATCGCGAATCGCCATCGCATGTGGTCGGGGCTCGCCGGCGCCGCACACCGCGTACCGCGGGATCGACATCGTCAGCATGTCGCTCGGCTGCCTCGGCTGCATGTCGGACGGCACCGACCCCGCCGAGCTGCTGGTCGACGCGGCGGTGGACGCGGGCCTCGTGGTGGTGATCGCGACCGGCAACGACGGCAACGCGCCGGGCATCGCGGTGCCGGCCGGAGCGGGCAGAGCATCGCCGTCGGCGCCACCAGCCACGCGCTCGCTCGATCGCGCCGACGACACGGTGACGTCGTTCTCGAACGAGGGCCCGCGCGGGGACAACGGCGACGGCAGCTCACACGGACGAGATGAAGCCGAACATCGTGACCCCGGGCGCGGGGATCGTCTCCGCCGACGGCGACGTCACGAGCGACGGCCGCAACTACAAGGTGCTGAACGGGACCAGCATGGCGACGCCGGCCGCCTCGGGCGTGTGCGCGCTGATCCTCCAGGCCAATCCGTCGCTCACGCCGCTCCAGCTCCGCGCGATTCTCCAGAACACCGCCGAGCATCGCATCCCGAGCGTCAAGGGCGCGTTCCGCACGTATCCGCAGAGCAACGACCCCAACTACGATCCGGGCAGCGGCTGGGGCGAGGCTGACGCCTACGCCGCGTGCAAGGAGGCGCTGAACAGCGCCACCGGCGTGCAGGTCACGCAGGTCCAGCGGCCCGAAGTCGACCTCGGGGCCGGCGCGATCACCGTCGGCTGGATCACGCAGCGCGAGCACTCCTTCCTCGGCTTCGACGTGTACCGCGCGCCGGACAACGGCGGCGTCCCCGGCGCGTTCACGCAGATCAACCCGCTGCGCATCGCGCCGGCCGGCCATCCGGACATCGAAGGAGTCTCGAACCGCACGCCATACAGCCTGGTCGACGCCGACCCGACGCTGGTGCGGGGCAACACCTACTGGTACCGGGTCGACTGGGTCGACGGCGGGGATCGCACCCGGAGCCGCCGGTGCCAGTCACGTTCGGATCGCTGGAGCGCGTCGCCACCGCGTACTACAGCATCACCCACGACTCGCCGGACAACGACCTGTTCGTGCGGCTTGGCTCGTCGCACACGTTCAATCCGTCGTCGCCCGACTTCTTCCGCGTCGGCGCGGGCGAGGCGCAGCAGGACAGCTTCCAGCTCGTGCCCGGGACCTGCCGTACTTCCCGCCCGGCCACGTGCGCCACTTCTGGTCGGTGCCGTTCAGCACCGGCGACAACGTGACGGCGTACCTCCCGCCGCGCCAGGCCCGCCCGTGGTTCCTCGACGTCGCCGAGGGCGGTTTCGTCGACCAGAACGGTCGGGTCGAGGCTTCTCGCTCTTCGTCAACGACTCGCCCGGCAGCGCCAGCGGCGCGACGTACGCCACCAATTCCCGACGCCGCGGCAGACCGCCGAGATGACCACGCGACGCTGTGGATCCCCGAGCAGAACCCGCTCGACGTCCAGGTGGCGCGCTTCAGCGCGTCGAGCGACGGCGACGGCGTGCGGCTTCCGCGTCGAGCTGGCGATGGACGTCGCCGGTCTCAGCGCCAGCGTCTACCGATCGACCTCGGACGACTTCGCGACGCGGCAGCCGATCACGACCGAGGACCTGCCGGTGCGCGGGCGTCGCTTCGAGTTCGTCGACACGCGGGTCGAGCCCGGCGTCACCTACTACTACTGGGTGGTGATGGTCGACGCCGAGAACCGCGCGATCGTGAGCGGCCCGGTGTCGGCGTCGATCCCGGGCGCCTTCAGCTTCTGGCCGCACCCTCACCCAATCCCGCGCGGACGCGGACGCAGTTCACCTATCGCATCGGCACACGCGAGGCGGCGCAGGGAGCCGCCGACGTCTCGCTCGCGCTCTACGACCTCCAGGGTCGCCAGGTGCGCGCGCTGGTGAGCGCGCGCCAGCCGGCCGGCGAGCACTCGGTCAGCTGGAACGGCACCGACGATTCCGGGCGCGCGTGCGCGCCGGCGTGTTCTACGTGAGGTTCAAGGCGGGGTCGGTGACTCAGATGTCCAAGGTTACCGTCGTGCCGTAGGGGGCATAGGGGCGGTGGCTCCGGCCACCGCTCTCTCCCGCCGAGGACCGACCGCGCGAGACGGCTCGACGCCGCGCTCGCGCGGTCGCATGCTTGGCCCCACGCGCCGAGCCGCGCCCGCTTCGATTCCCGCGACCCGGCGTCCACGGTCGATCCACATCGTCGACGACGGTTGACGTCGCGGCGGTCGACCTGAGTCTCCTTCCGCCTCTTCCCTCCCGACCAAACCCCCGAAGCCTCTCGAGTTGAGCGTACGCGCATCGCGCGGGACGGGCCGGGCACGCGTGGTGCGATGCGGCTCCCGCTGCGGCCGCAATCCGCGTGCCGCGTCTCGAGGAGCTTCCCGTGACCGGTCCCAGATTCGTTCCGCTCTTGCTGGCGTTGCTCTGCCCCTCGCTCGCCTTCGCTCAGGTCCGCACGCTTCCCGCCGAGCCGCGACACGATGTCGAGCGGAGCGGAACCGGCGGCACACTTCCCGTCGGCTGCCGCTACACGGAGGACGAGCTGGAGCAGTGGGCGCCCCGCATCGGTCTGGTCAGGAGGCCATGACGCGCTTCGCGGCCCGCGGCTACCAGCGCATCGCGGTCGCCGACACCGCCGTCAACGGCTGCATGGCCTTCGGCCAGAACTTCAGCATGGTCCTGCTCGCCTACCGCAAGCCGGGGGCCTTCATCGACTCGAGCCACGTCGTCTGGCCGGAGATCGTCGTCATGACACGGGCGAACGAGAACGACGAGCTGAGCACCACGGTCACCGCGGGACTGGTCGTCACCGACGGCGCCACCGCGACGATGTTCCCGGCCGACTCGCTCCCTCAGTTCGCGTCGGACCGGAGCTTCGACGTCGAGCCGCATCGCGGCGGTGGCCGCCAGCGGATCGGCGTCGAGTGGATGGAGCCGCCCGGCTTCGACCGCTCGAAGTTCGAGAAATACCTGCGCTGCGTCGGGTGGGGCACCGTCGGCTGCGTCATCCGCGTGGCCAAGGCGCCGGGCGGCGTCAACCTCGCGAAGCTCGCCATCCTCATCGATCAACCCGAGCTGGGGCTCGGTCTGCTCGCCTCGTGCATGGCGTACTCTTCCTTCATCTGCCTGTCGGCGCTGTGACCGTGGCCCCGCGCGATCGTGTGCACCTCGTGCTCGCGCCGCTCGTGACCGCGGTGATCGTGGGGCTGCTCGCGAGGCACGGGACGCCCGCGGGGCTCAGCGTCGGCATCTCGGTGATCTACCTGATCGTGGGCCGGAAGACGCTCTCCGGCCCACGGGTGATCTGGATCTCCGTGATCGCCTCGAGCGCCGTGGCGCTGGCGTCGTGGGTGGGCTTCGTCGCGACGAGCCGCTGAGCCGGACCGGCGAGCGCGGTGCCGCGACGCGCTACCGTGCGCTGCCCTGGTGCTCGGCGATCAGCTTCTCGACCACCTCGGGCTCGGCGAGCGTCGTGGTGTCGCCGAGACCGGTGTACTCGCTCGCTCGCCACCTTGCGCAGGATTCGCCGCATGATCTTCCCGCTGCGCGTCTTCGGCAGCCCCGACGCGATGTGGATCACGTCGGGTGCGGCGAACAGAGCCGATCGCGTGGCGCACCTGCTCCTTGAGCGCGCCCTTCAGCTGCTCGGGCTCGTGCTTGCGGTACTCGGGGGTGAGCGCCACGTAGGCGTAGATCCCTGACCCTTGATCGGGTGCGGGAAGCCGACGACCGCGGCCTCGGCGACCGCCTCGTGCGCGACCAGCGCGTCTCGACCTCGGCGGTGCCGAGCCGGTGCCCCGAGACGTTGAGCACGTCGTCGATGCGGCCGGTGATCCAGTAGTAGCCGTCCTCGTCGCGCCGGCAACCGTCGCCGGTGAAGTAGTAGCCCTTGTACTGCGAGAAGTAGTTCTCCTTGAAGCGCTGGTGGTCGCCCCAGATCGTGCGCGCCTGGCCCGGCCACGGCGTGCTCAGGCACAGCGCTCCCGACACGCCGTTGCCCTCGATCACCGCACCATTCTCGGGATTGACGACCAGCGGCTTGATGCCGAAGAACGGAAACGTCGCCGAGCCGGGCTTGGTCGGGGTGACGCCGGGGAGCGGCGTGATCAGGATCCCGCCGGTCTCGGTCTGCCACCAGGTGTCGACCACCGCGCAGCGCCCCTCGCCCACCACGTCGTGATACCAGCGCCAGATCTCGGGATTGATCGGCTCGCCGACGCTGCCGAGGATGCGGAGACTGACGCGCCGGTAGCGCTTCACGAACTCGTCGCCGGCCTGGGCGATCGCGCGCAGCGCGGTCGGGGCGGTGTAGAAGATGTTGATCCCGAGGTCGTCGACCACGCGCCAGTAGCGACCCGGATCGGGATGGACGGGCGTCGACTCGAACATCACCGTGGTCGCGCCGTTGGCGAGCGGACCGTAGACGATGTAGCTGTGGCCGGTGATCCAGCCGACGTCGGCGGCGCAGCAGTAGATGTCGCCGGGGTGGTAGTCGAACACGAGCTTGTGCGTCATCGCCGCGTACACCAGGTAGCCGCCGGTGGTGTGGAGCACGCCCTTGGGCTTTCCGGTGCTACCCGAGGTGTAGAGGATGAACAGCGGATCCTCGGAGCCCATCCACTCCACGGTCGCCGTCGAGCGCTGCTTCGCGCACTCCTCGTCGAGCCAGTAGTCGCGGTCGCGTTTCATCGGCACCTCGGTGGGCGTGCGCCGCGCGACCAGCACGGTTTCGACCAGCGACACGCCCTCGATCGCCTTGTCGGCGATCGCCTTGAGCGGGATCGCCTTGCCGCCGCGAAGACCCTCGTTGGCGGTGATCAGCACGCGGCAGCGCGCGTCGAGGATGCGGTCGCGCAGCGACTCGGCGCTGAAGCCGCCGAACACGACCGAGTGCACCGCGCCGATGCGCGCGCAGGCCAGCATGGCGTAGGCGGTCTCGGGGATCATCGGCATGTAGATGCACACCCGGTCGCCCTTCTTGACGCCGTGGGCGAGCAGCACGTTGGCCATGCGGCAGACCTGGTGCTTGAGCTCGCGGTAGCTGACCTTCTTGTAGACGCCGGGCTCGTCGGCGGCCCAGACGATCGCGGTGCGTTCGCCGTGCTCGTCGAGATGGCGGTCGACGCAGTTGAAGCAAGCGTTCAGCCGCCCGCCCGAGTACCAGGCGAAATCGATCTCGTCGTAGTCGGCGTCCAGCACCTGACTCCAGGGATGGAACCAGTCGAGCGTCTTCGCCTGCTCGGCCCAGAACCACTGCGGGTTGTCGAGCGAGAGACGGTAGAGGCGCTGGTATTCCTCCATCGAGCGGATGTGAGCGCTCGCACGAATGTGCGGCTTGACGTCGACGATCGGATCGGGCACCGCTCCTCCTCGATGTGCCGCGTCCGCGCGGGTTCCGGACGCGACATGACCCCAGTGCGGTTGGAAAGGACGCGGAGTCTACCCGCGCGTCGGGGCGCGTCCACGCTTGGCGGCCCCGCGCCCCGGTCTGGTAGCATCCCGCACCTTCATGTTCAAGACCCTGCTTCGCCCGCTGCGCTGGTTGCCGATCCTGATCGTGCTCGCCGCGTTCGTCGTCTACGATGTGGCCGACGCTCTATCGCTACGATCACATCAGCTTCGACAACAGCGTCTACCCGGTCCGCATCAATCGCCTGAACGGGAAACTCCGACATGCTGCTCCCGGACGAGGGGTGGGTTCCGGTCGAGGGCGAGCAAAGGACCCGGTGCGGAGCAGAACGTGAGCCGACGCGGGCGCCGCGGCGTCTGAGCGCCCACTCGGCCGAACCGTACGCTGGTGACTCCAGTCAGGGGTGCACATGATTCCGCTCTCGCACCGTGGCCGATGGTTCGTACCGGCTCTCGCCCTTCTCCTTTCGATAGCTCCTTCCGCGGCCGGGCGCGCCCATGCCCAGAGTGACGTCGCGGGCGATTCGCTGTCGCCCGAGCGCAGACGGCTTACGACGAAGCGCGCTTCACGGACGCCATCGATCTCCTTCGACCCGCGATCGACGACGGACGCCTGTCGTTGACCGCCGTGCTGCGCGCGCGAGAGCTGCTGGGACGTTGTTACGTGAAGACCGGTCAGACCGACATGGCGCGGACCGAATTCAAGGCGATCCTCGATCAAGACCCCGGCTACCGGCTCGATCCGGATCGCGTCCCGCCCGACCAGATCCGCGAGTTCGAGATCGCGCAGAAGGAGTGGAAGCACGACCACGCGAAAGCGTTGCCACCGCCCACCCGGCCGTGGAAAGGCCTCTTCGTGGGCGGCAACCTCGCCTACGACTGGGGTTCCTCCGACGTGAAGACGAGCACGGTGTTCGACCCCGCGGGCTACTTCGCTCAGTCGAGCGCCGCTTCCATCGACACCTTCGGCGTCGGAACGGTGAGCCCCGCGGGCGTGGGGGAGGAGTCTCCGTGGGCTACAACCATCAACGAGGCTCCCGTGGTGCTCGGCGCGGTCGTGACGTTCAACGCCGCCGGGCACGAGGATTCGCGATCGGTCACCCAGTTCTATCCCGACTTCCGGCCCGCGACCTACACGATCGAGCAGAAAACCGAAATGGGCACTCTGCTGCTGGTGCTCGCCCGGCTGGGCTATGCGCGCGGCGGCTACCTCGGGTACGGGATCGTGGGCGTGGGTCAGACTTCGGTGAAGCTCGACGACTCCTTCCACGACACGTTCAACACCGGCGCCACCCAGGCGGGTTCGAAGGAGGAGTCGAAGACCAGCCTGGCGCTCGGCCTGGGAATCGAGAGGATCGTTCGCGGCGCCTGGTCCGTGAGCCTCGAGTACCAGCATCTCGACTTCGGCTACGGTGGAGGTCCAGGGCAAGGATCTCGTCTACCAACGGGACCGCGATTCCCGACCAGCGTCTTCACCCAGACGACCACGCTCGAGCTCTCGAGCGTTCATCTCCAGGCGTGAACTACAAGGTCTGGGGCGGCGACTGATCGATCGCGGCTCCGCGCGCCGGTCGCGGGAATTCGCGCGCCGATCGCGATGAGGTTGGATCCGGACCGGCGGAGCGGTTAGTGTCGGCCGTAAGGAAACCCCTCGGCACGGACGCCGTTCACACGCTCGATCGACCGGGTAACCACCCTCGAAACGGAGGAGCGAATCATGGCGACCGTCACGCAGCACGCCCCGGGAACCTTCTGCTGGCCCGAGCTCTCCACCACCGACCCCGAAGCGGCGAAGAAGTTCTACTCGTCGCTGGTTCGGATGGGAGCCCGAGGACAACCCCATGGGTGAGGCCGGGGTCTACACGCTGATCAAGAACCGCGGGCGCGACGTCGGCGCGCGCTGCACGCGATGCATCCCGGGCAGCTCCGCCCAGGGCGTGCCGCCGCACTGGATGAACTACGTCGCGGTCGAGAACGCGGACCAGGCGGCGAAGAAGGCCCAGGAGCTGGGCGCGACGTTGCTCATCGAACCGTTCGACGTCATGGACCTCGGACGCATGGCCGCGATCCAGGATCCGACCGGCGCGGTGTTCTGCGTGTGGCAGGCGATGAAGATGCCCGGAGCGGGCGTGCTCAACGAGACTGGCGCCTGTGCTGGACCGAGCTCATCTCCACGAACATGAAGAAGGCCGAGTCCTTCTACACCGCCCCTGGCTGTCGTGGAAGGCCGAGACCAAGACCACGCCGATGCCCCTACACCATCTTCAGGCAAGAGCGACGGTCCCGCCGCCGGCATGATGGCGATGCCGCCCGAGCTGATGCAGAAGCAGGTGCCGTCGCACTGGTATCCTACTTCCAGGTCGACGACGCCGACGCCGCGGTGAAGAAGGCGTCGGCGCTGGGAGCGAAGGTCCACATGCCGCCGACCGACATCCCCGGCACCGGCCGTTTCGCGGTGCTCGCCGATCCGCAGGGCGCGAATTTCGCCCTGATCAAAATCCGGAGTTGATCGACGTCACGTCGAGCTTCCGGCGCGGCGCCGGCGCGGGAGTGGCTCCTCGCGCTCGGCGCCGCGCTCGCGTGTATGTGGGCGGCTGCACACCGATCCCGCCGGGATCGGTCGGCGTCCGTCGCCGGTCCCACCAGCGACCAGTGGGACGTCGAGTTCGATCCGGTGCTGCGCACGCCCACGTTGCTCCGCAACAAGACGATCGAGGACACCGGGCTGCCTCCCGGCACCCGCGCGGTCCCGGACACCGCGGCGGTCCTCGCGGTGATGAACGTGTTCCACGATCGCGACGAGTGGTTCCGGCTGAGGCCCGATCTCGACGACTTCCGCGTCGTGTCGGACGCACGGCGCAGGGATGGCTGCGCATGGTCCGTCTCGGACGGCTACATCAGCAGCTCCCGGTGTGGCGGCGGCGGCTACGAGGCGCGCGTGCTGCCGAACGGGCGCGTGGGCTCGCTCGACGGGCCGCTGCCTCCCGACATCCATCTCGAGATCAACCCGATCCTGAGCCCCGACCAGGCCGAGGTTCGCGCCCGCGACCTGATCACGCCCGGCGCGCCGATCCCGGCCACCGTTCCACGCGTCCAGTTCCGAGAACGACCTGGGGCTGAGGTCGGAGCCGCGGCTCTGGTCGTGCCTGCGCCGAGGCGCGTGCTACCTGGGGGCGTGATCGTGCGCTCGAACGTGAGGGACGTCACCCGCGCCTACGTCGACGCCGATCAACGGCTCGGTGCTCGGGCGCCGAGGTCGCTGGGCACCACCGACACCTACGGGCGTTGGTCGGCGTTCGCTTCATCGCGGCGCCGCGGTCGAGTCCGATTCGCCTCCGCCGCGGCATCCTCGGCACCGCCATCCAGCCGTCCCTGATCGAGCGTGAAGCACGGGGCAATAGAGCCCGCGCCGCTCGCGCCGCCCACCACGCGCCAGGTCGACGTGGCGCGTCGCCGCGTCGGTGAAGCGGTGATCGTGGACCGTGGCGCGCAGGAGCGCGGCGGCGCTCCGAGGGAACGGTCGTGCTCGAGCAGCGCTCGCACCCCGGCTTGCCCTCGAGCAGGCGCTGGGCGAAGTAGAGGAACCACGTCCCCTGCCGGTAATCGCCGAGCGCCGCGAACACATCTGCCAGTCGAGTGCGGCATGTGCGGCGCCACGAACGGCGGCCGGCGGTCGAGGCGTCGGCTGTACCGGAACTCATGCGCGCCAGGTCGCGCCGTCGTCGCTGCCCCCGACGACGATCCGGGCCGTCGCGTCGTCATCACCGCGAACAACCCGGTACAGAGCTGATCCCGAGCGCAGCGGAGAGAGCAGCCGCTCGACCGACGCCACGGTCCGAGCAGGCCGGTCGCCACCGCAGCGTGCGGAAACATCGGCATCGCGAGACCGAGCAGGAAGAGGGCGAGCGCGCGCCGCGCACGAAGGGCTTCGGCCACGCGCCGCGCGGGCGCTGCGCGTGCTCGGACGCGCCCGCCTCCCGCAGGCGCAGCAGCGCGCCGTCAGTCGAGCAGCGTCACGACAGCGCGATCGAGAGCAGGTTGAAGAACCCGTAGTTGCCGGTCGCGATCACTCATCGGCTGAGCGCCACCATCGCCCACGCGGTGGCGAAGCGGATCCGGCGCGGGAACACCATGAGGAACCGGCGCCACCCTCGATCGCGAACACCCCGACCGCCGACGCGCGGTGGCATCACGCCGGCGGGTGATGCCATGCACCACGCGGTCCACGGCGGCAACGGCTGGGTCTCGTGGTGGTAGGTGAGCGCGGAGAGATCACGCCAGGTCGGATCGCCGCTCGCGAGCTTCACCACCGCCGAGGAGAGCATCAGCCGGAGCAGGACCCGCCGGACGATCCCACAGCGCGGCGCCCGAGGCGCGCGCGATCGCGACGCTGGCGATCGAGCGCCAGCACGACCGGGCGAGCAGGATCGCGGTCAGCCCGGTCTCGAGCAGCAGGCTGTCCCACTGGAACTTCAGAGGAAGTCCTGGCACGCCACCGACACGCGAGAGGTAGCCGGGGGCCAGCACGCCGCGGTGGCGGCGACGCCGGGACGAGGACCCACCGCCAGGCGAAAGCGCGGCGGCGAGCCTGCCGGCGGCGCACTGGGACGCATGCAGAACGCGTCGCTCGCGTTCCCGCCGGCACAGCGTCGGCAACGACCAGGCGGCCGCCGCAGCCGTAGGTGCTTCGCGCCAGAGCGCGAGGTACTCGCCGCGCCGGCAGGATGCCGCCGCTGCCGGCGAGCCCGCACGATCTGCACCCACAGCGAGACGAACGCGATCAGGTAGGTGACGCCGAGCAGCCTTTCAGGAACGACCACGCGGTCGCGGTGTGACCCGTGGGCACGACGTGGGCCCCCACACCGCGCGGGTGAGCCGATGCATCGCGCCGCGGTGACGCCGCGACCCCGCGGTAGATCGCTTCCGGTGATCGCGGCGACGACGCGGGAACGTGACGGTAGAGCGCGAGCGGGCCGCCGCGACCAGGCGCGAGCGCGAGCGCGCGAAACACCGCCTCGGCGCCCTCGGACACGCGGCCGCCGGGCTTCGACATCAGCTGCACGGCCGCGGCGAATCGCTCGCGCGCGATCGCGGGGAAACGCGTCGGCGGCGGCCTCTGGAAGGTGCGAAGTCCAGCCGATCGCCCACCACGTTCCGCCAGCGCGCCGCGATCCATGCGCGGCAGAAGGCGCATTCGCCCGTCGTAGGGCAGAACCGGCCGGTCGAGCCTCACGGCGCCGATGTGCGGCCGGCGCCGCCGCGGGCCGTGAGACCGCCGAAAGATGTGGGCGAACTTGCCGTTCAGGCCACTACTGCGGGCGCCCATGAACGACTTCGTCCGCCGTCGTCGCGATCGGGTCGCCCGCGCCTGGAACCTGGAGGGCGACGTGGTGCTGATCGGCGCCGGCGAGCCGATCCAGATTCCCGGCGGCGCCGATCAGACCTACCCGTTCATCTCGCACGCCGAGTACTTCTATCTCGCGGATCACGAGTGCCCGGGCGGCGTCGTCGCGTTCGATCCGGCGAGCGGCTGGGTCGACTTCGTCCCCGAGGTCACCGAGGCCGAGCGCGTCTGGGAAGGTCGCGAGACCGCCGAGGGCACGCCGCTCGCCGAGCTGTCCGGGCTGGCTCGGCGCCCGGCGCGGCCGCCGCGGTGGTCGCGCTCGGACAGCCGCCGCCCGGATTGCGCGCCGACGCTCGGACCGAGGCGCTGCGCGAAGATCCTCACCCGTCCGGCGCGAGAAGGACGCGGCGAGATCGAGCGCATGCGTCGCGCCGCGAGCGCCACGCACGGGGCTCGCGCGGCCGAGGCGCGCGATCCCGTCCCAGCGTACCGAGCGCGAGATCAGATCGAGCTCGAGACCGAGTTCCTCCGCGGCGGCGCCGACCGCACCGCGCTACGACACGCATCGTCGGCTGCGGGCCCGAACTCCGCCGTGCTGCACTTCCATGCCCACGGCGCGGCGCAGTCGCGCGAGGTGATGCCGGTGCTGATCGACGCCGGCGCCGAGGTCGCAGCGCTACGCGCTCGACGTCACGCGCACCTATCGCGTCCGGGGCGGCGACGCGTGTTCTTCCGCGATCTCTACGCGCTCGTGCTGCGGCGTCGAGCGGCGCGCGATCGCGCGCTGTGCCGCCGGGCGCCGAGTGGCGCGATCTCCATCTGCAAGCGGCGCTCGAGATCGATCGACCGGGCTGGTGCGACCTCGGCATCCTGCGCGGCACGCCGCAGTCGCTGTTCGAGCAGGACGCCCACGCGCTGTTCTTCCCGCACGGCCTCGGGCACATGGTGCGGCCTCGGCGTGCGCGACGCCAGCGGCTTCCTGCCCGGCCGCGCGCGAGCACGCGGCCGCGGTGCTCAGCATGCTGCGCACCGACCTGCCGCTCCTGCCGCGGCTACGTCATGACCGTCGAGCCCGGCGTGTACTTCATCCCCGCGCTGCTCGACGACCCCGCAGCGGCGCGCCGTCGCTACCGCGACGCCGTGGCATGGGATCGCGTCGACGCCTGCGCGGCTTCGGCGGCATCCGCATCGAGGACAACGTGCTCGGTCACCGAGTCCGCGCCCGAGGTGCTGACCGCCGCGATCCCGAGATGACCCGCGCCATGCCTGCGACGGACCGGGGGCCGCCGCTCGCCGACGCGATGGCGCGAGCGCATGGAGCGGATTCGCCGTCGATTTCGGCGATGTCCGCATCCACGACGGTCCGACCGCCCGCGCCGCGGTCCGGGCACGTGGCGCGCGGGCGCTCACGGTGGGCTTCCGACATCGTGCTCGGCTTCCCGGCCGAAGCGCTGGCGTCACCCGCCGGCCGGCTCGTGCTCGCCCACGAGCTGGCGCACGTCGTCCAGAACCGCCGCGCGGTCGTGGGCGTGGTCGTGGCGCCCGAGCCTGAGCGCGAGATCGAGGCGGCGTGGGCCGCGGCCTCCGTTTGTCCGGCGGTGTCGCCCGCTGCGCTCTCGGCGGCGACCGCGCGCGCCGCGACCTGGGGCGAGGTCGGTCACTTCTACACCGTGTACTTCGTGATGCTCGCGGTCGGCATGCCGCTCGGACGCGCAGCGCGTCGCCTTCTTCCCAGTTCCCTGACGAGGTCGAGGAGCTCGGACGCCTACACCATCGGCGTCCGCTACATGACCGGGAAGGCGTTCAACGCCCTCGCCTTGTCGGGCCCGGGTGGCACCGGGCCCGGAACCGTGGCGCAGGTGCAGCAGTGGTCGGCGGTCGATGCGTCACTGAACGACAGCCTGCACATCCAGCGCGGCCTGCACGCCCTGACCGGAATGAACGCCGAGGACGAGACCAGGAAGCGCACCGCGATCCTCGCGGCCATGCGGCCCTCGAGGCGGATTTCATCTTCGACTTCGGCCTGGCGCTCCATCCCTTCGGTGACAGCTTCGCCTCACCGCCGTGGGGGTCGATGTTCAAGCCCCGCTCGGGCATGGCCCGCCGGCAACGCGCGCCGGACGTCGTCTCGCTCGACAACCAGGGCCGGTATCTACGCTACGTCGCCGAGATGTACGCGCTCGGCGCCGACAAGGTCCCGCCGCGCGCGGCGCGCCTGAGCGTCGACGACACGGTGGCGACGCTAAAGCGGCTCGGCGCGGCGGGCAGCGCGCTCAACGTCCCGCAGCCGCTCCAGGCCGGCTGGGTCCGGGACTGGAGCCGCCAGCGCCTCCATTGCCCGATGTCGGACTACGATCCGCTGGTGCACGACGTCGTCCCGTTCGCCGAGTTCGTGACCAAGCCCTACTCGCAGCTCGCCGGGGTGCAGTCGCGGCACTTCGATCGGGCGATCGCCCTGTCAGGAAGTGGGCCTGGGCTCCGCTGATCGTGTCCGGAAATGCACGTTGCAATGCCCGCGAGCACGAACCGTCGCCGCGAGGGCAGAATGCCGTGATTCCCGCGGTCCGGACCTGGCCTCCGCTCCTCCGCTGTGATTCACTATTGGCGCCGCAATCTTGCCACATCCCGTCCCACGTCCGGTTCCACGCCCGACTTGCCCCGTTCGGCCTCCACACCGAATCCAGGCCGCGAGCGCCGAACCGGAACCACATCTCGGAGATCCCCCATGCGTCCTCGGACGGTCGCCTCTCTGCGTTGATCGCATTCGCGGCACTCGCCCTGACGTTCGAGGCGGCGCTGCCCAGCGCTCCACTCGGTGTACTGCGCGACGGCGTCGACGTTCGGGCGGTCGGCGATGCCGGCGCGATCGCGCGATCGTTCGACGGCAGCAGCCTGACGTCGCAGACGCTCGGCAGCGGAACACTGCGTGACGTCGCCGCCATCGACCTGCTGGTCGTGGTGGTGAGCGAAAACGGGACGATCTCGGCAGCGTGGACGGCGGCGGCGCCTGGGGGCTCATCGACCCTGCCGGGAACCCCGGCGCTCCATGCCGTGGTCGCGACCCGGAGCCCTGAGTGGTAGCGTCGCCGGGGCCTGCGGGGACGATCGCGAGGAGCGTCGACGGCGGCGGGAGCTGGGAGACACGGTCGTTCGGCGCGCCAGCTGCGCGCGCTCGATTTCACCGACGCCCAGCACGGCTGGTGCGGTAGGCGGCGGCACGGTGCTGCGCACCGTGGACGCCGGGGCGACCTGACGCCGGTCGCGGTGTCGACCACCGAGCGCTCTCTATGACGTCGACGCCAACGGCTCGACCGTGGGTGGTGGGCGCCGGCGGCGTCGCGCGGCGCTCGCGCGACGGCGGCGACACACCGCAGCCGGTGAACCTCGGGCTCGACGCCCGTTCCGACGTGCCGCTCGGTCTGGCTCAAGAGCGAGGACATCGTGTTCCTCGCCGGCGGGGCGGCTTCATCCGGCGCAGCCTCGACGGCGGGCAGACCTGGTTCTTCCCAAGCAGCGATGCAGGCGCCGATCTCGTCGCTGTACTCGCCGGCGGCCGCGCGTGGGCGGCGAACGAGTGGAATCCGGTGGTGCTGACCTCGACCGACCAGGACCAGATCTGGTCGCTGCCGTCGGGGACCAGCGTGTCGCGGATGTGGGTGCCGAAGCTGTCGACCGGCGCTCGATCCGCGGCAGCACGCTCCGGCTGTTCCCGTTCGACTCTGAACACGCTCGACGTGGCGCTCGGCACCGACATCTGGCGCAGCCACGACCTGGGCGATCACTGGACCAAGATCGGCCTCCCTGTGCCGTCGTCCGGCATCTTCAACGCCTACGAGGTGCTCGCCCAAGGACTCGAACATCATGGTCGTCGCGGTCAACGTGTCGCCCAAGCATCTCGCGCGCTCGACCAACGGCGGGCAGACCTGGACCACCGTGCTCCACGCACGACTTCGGCGACTTCGGCATCCCGCTCGACACCCATCCCGACCGTCCCGACACGATGTACTTCGGCGGCGACAACAGCCATCTCTACCGCTCGATCGATCGCGGCCTCACCTGGAACACGCTGCCGGGCCCGTACAATTTCCGCAGCCCCTGCGACATCGTCGTCGTGCCGGACAGCAGCAACGTGATCCTGATCGGCGACGGCATCACCGGCAGTGGCCACGCCGAGTATCACAGGTCCATCAACTCGGGACAGTCGTTCGCCCTGGTCTCCCAGCGTGCGGATCGGCCAGCGGAGATCCCCGGCCTGGCGTGCAGCCGGCTGCGCAACAACGTCACCTTCGGCACCAACTGGGGCCCGGCGGCGTCCAGCGCTCGCCCCGATCGGCGCCTCCTGGCCCACCGTCAGCGCGGGTGAGCTCGGCCTGGGCATCGACGTGTCGAAGGACGATCCCAACTGCATGATCTTCGGCGCTCTACGGCGGCGGCGCTCACCTACCTGACGCTCGATGGCGGCGACATGCAGCAGCATCCCGCTCGCGAATTCCAACTACAGCTTCCTGATTCGCGACCGCGCCACGATCTTCGCCGAGCAGTCGAACGGCATCTTCCGGCTCAGACCGATTACCTGTACGCGCCGAGCACGACCCAGGCGCTCACCGTGTCGTCCCCGAACGGCGGCGAGACGTGGGCCGCCGGCTCGACGCACGCGATCACCTGACCGCGACCAACGTCGCGGCTGGCGCATACGAGTACCGCCGCTCGCCCGCCGACTCGTGGCAGGAGATCGCGATGGTCCCGGGCAACCCGCTCGTACTCGTGGCAGGTGCCGGACGACGGCACGACCACCGCGCGCGGTCCGGATCCGCGACGCGTGGGACGACTCACCATCGACGTGTCGAACGCGACCTTCACCATCACCGTCATCCCGCAGCTGCTGGTCGATGAGGACCCGCTCGAACCATCGACCACGCCGGTCGGCTACTCGCGCACCGCGGGCTCGATCTCGAGAACCACGGCACCGCGCCGGTCCAGGTCAGCCTTCGGTCGCGATCGACAACCCGCGGTTCCGCGTCGGCCGCACGTCGTTCACGATCCCGACTCCACTCAGCGGACACGCTCGGCGTCAGCACGAGCCGGTGAGCGAGGGCCCCGACAGCGCGCTCGTGACGATCGTCTCCGACGATCCCGGAAGCCCGCGCGTCGTCCGGGTCCGCGGGGACCGGGACCAGCGCGCTCGCGGTTCCCGGCGGCGGAGTGGGCGTTCGCGCTGTGGCAGAACCACCCGAACCCGGTTCACCGGAACGACGCGCATCGCCTGGTCGCTTGCCCTCGGCGGCGCCGGGTGGCTCGGAGGTCTTCGACCTGCTCGGCCACCGCGTCGCCGTGCTGGTCGACGAGCCGCAGCAACCAGGTTGCACGCCGCGAGCTTTCGGTCCGAGGCGCCCGCACCCACGGGATGGCCAGAGTCGGGCGCGCTGCCGTCGGGCGTGTACTTCGTCACCGCCTCGCGGCGGGACGGATGACGAGCACGCGGCGCATGCTGATGCATGAAGTGACCGCGTCTCACGCGCGCGTCGGTGCCGTCGACTCGACCGGCGCGCGGCGTAGGCCCGCGCGTCGACCTCGTAGGCGTTCGCGGCGTACCCGCGCCGGAGCGTCTCCCACACGTAGCGCAGCGCGAAGCCGCGGTGCTCGCGGAACTGCTGGACGTGACGCACCTCGTGCAGCAGCAGCTCGGGACCGGCCGCGCACGCCGCGCGCAGGCCATACCGTGTCGAACAGCGCGATTCCCGCCACCGCCCGGACGCCGAGCGCCCACCCGCCGAGCCGCGGCGGCAGACCGCCGCGCCGGTAGCGCGCCGCACCGAGCTCCGGCCAGCGGCGGATCCACTCCACCGGCGGCTCGAACGGCTCGCCGACCAGCCCGCGTGCGAGGGCGCGCGCGGCAACGTCATTGCCGGAGTCCCGGCCACCGGATTGAAACTCTCGAGCGCTGGTGCCCGATGATCGGCGCTCCAATGACCCCGGCGAACTCCAACGATGAGCGTGCCCCGCGCAGCAGCGCACTGCTGCTCTGCGCGTCGCCCGCAAGGCGATGATCGAGCACGGGCTCGAGCCCGACTTCCCGCCGGCGGCGCTCGCCGAGGCCGGCGCGTCTGGAGCCGACGGCGCGACGCTGCCGACGGCGTCAGCGCGATCTGCGCGCCTGCCCTGGTGCTCGATCGACAACGACGACTCGCGCGACCTCGACCAGCTCACGGTCGCCGACGCCCGCGTCGACGGGCTGCACGACGCATCCGCGTCGCGGTCGCCGACGTGAGCGCCGACGGTCGCGCACGGGCTCGGCGCTCGATCGACCACGCGCGCAGCCAACACCACGTCGGTCTACACGCCGCCGCGCATCTTTCCCGATGCTGCCCGAGCGGCTGAGCACCGATCTGACGTCGCTCAATCCCGGCGTCGGATCGTCTCGCCGTCGGTCGTCGGACATCGCCGTCGGCGGCGACGGCGTCGATGCGGCGAGTCGAGCGTCTACCGCGCGCTCGTGCGCAACCACGCGAAGCTCGCCTATCTCGAGCGTCGGCGCGTGGCTCGAGGGCGCGGGGCCGATGCCGGCAGCGGATCGCGCGCCGTCGCCGGGCTCGCCGAGAACCTGCAGCTCCAGGACCGCGTCGCCCAGGAGCCTTGAAGGCGCACCGCGCACGACCACGGCGCGCTCGAGCTCGAGACCATCGAGGTGCGGGCGCAGTTCGACGGCGACGCCGTCGGCGGGCTGGCCGACCGAGAAGCCGCAACCGCGCCGAGGACGCTGATCGAGGACTTCATGATCGCCGCCAACGGCGAGCATCGCGCGCTTCCTCGAGAGCGACAGCTTCCCGGTCGCTGCGTCGCGTCGTGCGACTCGCCCGAGCGCTGGCAGCGCATCGTCGCGCATCGCCGCCGACTACGGCGAGCGAGCTGCCGGGCGAGCCCGACGCGCCCGGCGCTGAACGCGTTTCCTGCTGCGACGGCCGCGCCGCCGATCCGCTCCGGTTTCCCCGACCTGTCGCTGCTCGGTCATCAAGCTGCTCGGCCGCGGCGAGTACGTGGCGAGCTTTCCCGGCCAGACCGCGGTCGGGCACTTCGGTCTCGCGGTGCAGCGAGTACACGCACTCGACGGCGCCCAACCGGCGCTATCCCGATCTGGTCACGCAGCGGCTGGTCAAGGCCGCGCTCGCGAGGCGAGCGCGTGCCCGTACGGTCGCGACGAGCTCGAGCGCGCTCGCCACGCAGTGCACGGATGAAGGAGGACGGCGCGCAGAAGGTCGAGCGGCTGCGTCCGCAAGGCCGCCGCCGCCTGCCTGCTCTCCGAACCGCATCGGCCAGGAGTTCGACGGGCGTCGTCACCGGCGCGTCGTCCAAGGGCACGTGGGTACGCATCTTCGATCCGCCGGTCGAGGGCCGCGTCGAGCGCGGTGCAGGCGGGCTCGACGTCGGCGATCGGGTCACGGTGCAGCTGATCCACACCGATCCCGAGCGCGGGTTCATCGGCTTCGCCAGCACCTCGCACCGGCCCGCCGCCCGCCGTCGCGACGGCTGACGCTCGGATCAGGCGCGCTCTTCCCAGATCCGGGCGATGGTGGACGATCACCTCGACCGCCTTCTCCATGTCCTGGACCGAAACCCATTCGAGCCGGGAGTGAAAGTTGTTCTCGCCCGCGAAGATGTTGGCGGTGGGCAGGCCCATGAAGCTCAGGCGCGATCCGTCGGTGCCGCCGCGGATCGCGGTCTCGCGCAGCTCGAGCCCGGCGCGCGCGATCGCCTCGTGCGCGTAGTCGAACACCTGGGGGTGCCGGTCGAGGACCTCCTTCAGGTTGCGGTAGGTTTCGGTCGACCTGGACCGTCGCGGTCGATCCCGGCCACGCCCGGGTCGTCTCGTGCGCCAGCCGCTCGACCAGCGCCTCCTTCTCCGCCAGCCCTGAATTCACGAAGTCGCGGATGATGAAGCGCACCGTGGTGCGGTCGACCGACGCCGTCGAACGCGTACCGGATGCACGAAGCCCTCGCGGCCGGCCGTGGTCTCGGGCGAGAGCCCATCTTTGGGCAGGCGGTGGATGAAGTCGGCGGCCACCTTGATCGAGTTCACCATCTGGCCCTTGGCGAAGCCGGGATGGGTGTTGAAGCCCTGGAAGGTCACGGTCATCGCGTCGGCGGAGAAGGTCTCGCGCTCGACCTGGCCGCGGCTGCCGCTGTCCATCGTGTAGGCGAACACGGCGCCGAAGCGCGCGACGTCGAAGTGCGTCGTCCCGCCGCCGACCTCCTCGTCGGGCGTGAAGCCGATGCGGATCGCGCCGTGCGGGATCTCGGGATGGCGGACCAGGTACTCGGCGGCGGCGACGATCTCGGCCACCCCGGCCTTGTTGTCCGCGCCGAGCAGGGTGCGCCCCGAGGCGGTGATGATGTCGTTGCCGATCTGCTCGCGCAGCGCCGGATCTCGCTCGCCCGGAGCACCACGCCGGGGTCGTCGGGGAGCACGATGTCCTCGCCGTTCCACTGGCGGTGGACGATCGGTTTCACGCCTTCGCCGCTCATCTCGGGCGAGGTGTCGACGTGGGCGAGGAAGCCGATCACCGGGACGTCGCGCTTCTTCGAGGTGGCCGGAATGGTGGCCATGACGTACCCGTGCGGGTCGCGCGCGGCGTCGGCGAGACCGGATCGCGCGCAGCTCCTGGACCAGGCGGTCGAGCAGCACGAGCTGCTTCGGCGTGCTCGGATAGGTGGTGGAGTCGCCGTCGGACTGCGTGTCGTAGGCGGACGTAGGTCAGAAAGCGCTCGACCAGACCGGGCAGGGTCGCGGTTTCGGGCATGGAATGCCTCCGTAGGCTCGGAGGTGGACGGCGATCGTAGCCCGGACGATTCACGCCCCGCCAGCGGAGATTGCTGCGGGGCGCCGCGCGGCCAACGGTCCTGCGGGATCACTCCATGACGACGATGCGACTGACGCCTCGCGCGATCCGAAGCGCGCGCGATAGAGATAGAGTCCCGGCGAGACGCGCTCGCCGCTCGCGTCCTCGAAGTCCCAGCCCACCGTGCGCCGTCCCGCGGCGAGCTCGCCCGCCGCGAGCTCGCGGATCGCCCGGCCGGAGACGTCGAACACCGTGATGCGCACGCGCGCCGGGTGCGGCAGGTCGAGCGCGAAGGTCACGCCGTCACGGGCCGGGTTCGGCGAGCCACGCGACGCGGGCGGTCAACGCCGCGCGGAGCGCCGGAGCGCCGACGAACAGTCCGTTCGGGACCACCCAGGTGCGGTGGAAGAGCCCGGCGTGGGTGTTCACGTCCCAGATGCCGGTGCAGTAGTCGCAGTCGAAGTCGAACCAGGTCGTGCTCACGTCGTTGACGATCCGCGGCCCCCCGTGACAGTCGTACATGAATACGGGCGGCGATCCCGGCAGGAGTCGCATCGCGGTCTCTCGGCCGTGGTAATCCGTCGCCGGCATCTGGGCGTTCACTCTCGACGATGATCCCTTCCGTGCGCGACCTGGGCGTCGTAGGCGACGCGCAGCAGCGGATGCTTGGCGAACAGCGCCGGCGCGCGAGCGTCCCGCCGGTGGTAGGCCGCGAGGTCGGCCGGATAGTGGGCCGGCGGCATGGCTGCCGCTCGACACCGCGAAGGCGATCGTGACCTGGATCGCGGCGCCCGGCTGGAAGTGCCGGTAGGGACCGATCGAGCACCACGCGTGTTGTAGTCGCCGGTCGTCGCGTGCAGCGCCGCGGTGATGAACCCGGTGGCGGGGTCCGACGTTCTCGGTCCCGCTCATGAGCAGGTAGCGCTCGAGGCGGCGTGGTCGGCGCACCGCCCGCGCTGAACGGCGCGCCACCGGTGAACGAAGCGGAAGGCGCGGAAACCCGACGCGGGTCGGACCGTTCAGCCCGTCGGATCCAGCGTGTGGTCGACGGGGGGCTACCGCGCCGACTCCCGGCGTCTGGGTCTGGTCGCCGTCGTTGTCGCTCACCGCGAACCCGTTGACCTTGATGCGAAGACGGGGGCAGAGCGCGAGTCGGCGGGAACGGGTGGCTCGAGATTGATCGCATGCGGGAGCTGCCGGCGCGGATCGCTCGCGGGCGGCGCGAGCACGAAAACTCGCCCTGCGGGTAGCCGGGAAGATCGAGGTCGTCGGGGAAGTATCCGCCCTGAGCGATCGGACCGGCGTCGAGATCGGCGCGGAACCCCACATAGGCGCTGTCGAGCTCAGTGGCCCGAGCGGTTCAGGAACGTGTACTCGATGACGTTGAAGTCGTCGAAGCCGGGACGCGAGTAAGGCCCACGCGAGCTGCCGGCACTCGAGCCCGAGCGGCCGGTAGGTCGTGTCGGCGGCCATCGCCTGCGGCGTCCGTCGCGCATGACGCACGAAAACATCTGGTCGCCGACGGCACCGAAGTCCTCGTCGATCCGCCCGTCGCCAGTCGTTGTCGCGGCCGTCGAGGAAAATCCTCGTCGACCTTGGGCTGTGACGATCACCGCGTCGATGTCGCCAGGTCGTCGCTGACGAAGCGGGCGCCGCCGGATCGTGGCCTCGGTGGCGGAGTACATCCGGTCCCTCGGGATCGAGTGCTCGGCGGGCGCCAGTTGAAGAAGGTAGCTGACGCGGCGTTTCCCTGGCGGGATCGGCGGTGGTGGGATCCACCGCGCCGAAGGCGAGGCCGATCAGAAGTTCAGATACTCGACCCCCGAGTCGTCCACCCGCTGACCCTGACGGATCCGGAAGGAGATGTTGGGTGGAACGGGTTCCCGATCACGCCACCGTTCATGACCTTCATCGATATCCGGCCCGCGCGCAGCACGGCGCCGGGACCGTAGAAGTCGGGCACCGCCTCGATGCGCGGGGCGGGACGCGGGGACGCGAATGCCGGATGCGGTGGTCAACACCAGCGCGGCGCAGAGGCATGCGCACGTCGCCACGGACGAGCGTCTCGAGCTTGCAATGAGAATCGGATGCATGGCGGTCTCCACCTGGGTCGAAGGGCGAACGCGGTCCCGGTCGAGCGCACCGAGCTTACCGCTCCGATCCAGGTGCCTGCCAGAGAAAACGGAGTGCCGGTCTTCATCGACCCGCGTCGTTCGGGTCCCGGACCCGATCGTTCTACGACCGGTGTCGTGCACGATGCCTCGGCACGACACGCCTTCGCGCGATCCGTCGTCTTGCCGTGCGGAGGCGGGTATGCGTCACGCCAACGGTCGGCGGGCGTGCCGGACGCGTCGTTCAGCTCGTGGCCCGAACGCGCTGCCGGATCATCGGGACGCGGGTGTCGTGCGGCTTGCGGCGATCCCCCGAGATCCCGATGCGTTCGTGGGCACGAACGTTGCGCTCCGTGGGCCGGATTCCGCCCGATCGAAGGAGGGCGCGCGCCGGCCGCCGGCGTCGTCGATGAAATGCGGAGGAGGTTGCGGATGAAGACCAGGCTCGAGATCGCCGCCTGCGTCATGCTGGTGCTCGGGTTCGCTGTACCGGCCGGCGCGCAATCGGAGGTCCCGCTGAACCGGGTCCGCGAGCGCGCGCCAAGGCGTCCGGCGCGAACGTGGCGAGGACCGAGCGCCGGCTCACCACCGCGGCCGTCAAGGTGAACGCGCAGGCGTTCGCCGAGGAGGATCAGGTGGCCGCGCGGCTCGCGCCACGAGCTCAGCCTCGCGACCGGCGTGCTCGTCGAGCAGAAGAACCGGATCCAGCGCCACCTGGGGCGACCTGATGATCGCGCACACGCTGCGTTCGAACGCCGGCATCCGAGATCACCATCGACCAGCTCTTCATGCTCCACGACGAGGGCCAGGATTGGAGCCACATCGCCAGCGGTCTCGGCCTGTCGCTGAACGAGCTGGTCGCCGCGAGTGAACGGCGAGACCCGGGTGGCGGTAGGTCCCGCTCCGGGCGACGGCAAAGGTGGCAGTGGTGCACGGAACCGGAGCGTCGGGCGCCGGTGACGCGAGCGCGAAGCAGAGAGTGCGAAACTAGGACGCGGCGCGCTTCACGCCCCGGGGCGCGGAGCCTGAGCCTCCGCACTTCGGACAGGCGTGCATCTCCTCGACTACCCCACCCAGCACGGGATCCACGCGCGCCGACTCCTCGCGATTCCCGCGGCTCGACCAGCTTGTCCGCATGATGGTTCATCGCCGCGCCGCACCGGGGACACGGCATCGGCCCGCGCATCGAGCGGAACCGGTCGTCGAGGCGATTCACAGCGCCACCTGCTCGCGGCCGAAGCGCAGCGTCCTCGCCATCCAGATCAACTCCTTCAGAAACTTCGCGATTCGCGACCGGTAGGCAGCGTCGGCGAGCCGTCCTTCCGCGTCGAACGCCTTCCCGCGTGGGCGAAGTTCACATCCCAGAAGATCGCGACCAGGCCCAGCTCGCGCAGCTCGGGCGGCAGGTCCTGGACGCGGGTTCCTCCCAGGGTCCCGCCGACACGCCGACCACGCCGACCGCCTTGTGGATGTACTCCTCGAGACAGGTGTCGAGCAGGTGCTGAGCGGTCGAGCAGCCGTGGCTGTACTCGGGCGACACCACGATCAGCGCGTCGGCGCCGCATCGTCTCGCTGAAACCGGGATTCCGGATCGCCTACGACCGGCATCGTCGAGCGTCAGCGGAACGTTCCGCACGTCGACCAGCTCGGAGGTGACGCCCGGCCGCTGCGCCGTCTCTTCCACCATCAGGCGCGCGATCGGCTCGCTGGCGCGGCCGTGACGCGGAGTGCCGAGGATACTGACCGGGGATGAACAGGCCGCGCTCCGCGGCCGGGGCGTCGGACACGCCAGACTCCCTTCCTTCAATGGAGACGCACGCGCGCCGGTTCCTCACGAAGTCACGGGAACTTACGTAGGCGCCGACGTTGGTTGGGATCGGTCTCGTAGATCCGCCCGTGGTTCAGCGCGGTGAGCCGTGCGCGACGAAGTCGAGCAGCGGCGCGTCGGTCGCGCAGCATGAACGTGGTGATCGTGATGCGCTTGCGTGCGGCAGTACGCCGCCTCCTCGAGCGTCTTGTTCACGATCTTGGGATCGAGCCCGAACGGGTTCTTGTAGAGCCGGCCGTACTCGCGGATCGCCGAGGGCTTGCCGTCGGTGATCATGAAGATCTGCTTGTTCACGCCCTTGCGGCCGTCGAGGATGCGCTGCGCGAGCTGGAGCCCGGCCCGCGGTGTTCGTGTGGATACGGCCCGGCCTGGATCTTCATCAGGTCCTGCAGCGGCACCTGCTGTCGCGTCGTCGCCGAACAGCACGACGTCGAGCGTGTCCTTGGGGTAGCGGGTCTGGATGAGCTGGGTGAGCGCGAGCGCGATCTTCTTGGCGGGCGTGATGCGGTCCTCGCCGTAGAGGATCATGCTGTGGCTGACGTCCACCATGAGCACGGTGGCGCACGACGACAGGTGCTCCTGCTCGAACACCTCGAGGTCGTCCTCCGGTGATCGTCAGCTCGTCGATGCCGTGCGTGCTTCACCGCGTTGCTCATCGACGCCAGCGGGATCGAGATCGGCGAGGTTGTCGCCGAACTGGTAGCGCCGGGTCTCGGACAGCCGCTCGCCGCCCTTGCCGGCGCTGGGCGTGCGGTGGTCGCCGGGTCCGCCGGCCTCGAGCGCCGAGAAGATCTCGTTCAGCGAGTCCTGGCGGATCCGCCGCTCGCCCTTCGGGCGTGACCTGGAAGCCGCTGCGGCGTGCGCTCCACCTCGCCCGACTGCTCGAGCATCTTCTTGAAGTCGGCGAGCCCGAAGCGCTCGTTGAAGAAGCCGTACTGCTCGCCGAAGTGCTCCATCCAGCGCAGCGCCTCGTCGGCGTCGCCGCCGGTCTGGAGCAGCAGGTTGCGGTAGATCTCCATCATCTGCTTCAGGAACTCGAGGTCCTGGGGCGCGGGCCGCGCCACTTGCCGTAGTGGAATCTCAATCGTCGCTCCGTCTCATCCGCGCATGTGCCGCAGCCGCGACCGCGCGGCGTCGCACACCGCCTTGCCGCCCTCGCGTCCGCTCAGCTGGCCGAGACGCGACGCGGTCTCGTACAGGTTGCGCCTCCGCTCGGGATCATCGGTCTTCGAGATCGCCGCGCAGCATCGCCGCGATCGCCGCCACCTCGCGCCTCGCGCGCCGAGCCGCTGCCGCGTCCGGCCTCCGAACGCGTTGTTCAGGAGCTTCTCCGCCTCGCGCTCGCGATCGAGGCGCAGCAGGTCCTGCCCCAGCCGCCAATTCCGGATCGGCGCGATCTCTCGAGCTCGGCGCTGGTCGTGTCGAACAGCGTCGGAGTGGAGAGCGCGCGCCGGTGATGCTGCTCGGCCTCGTCGTGGCGTCCGCCCTCGAACGCGATGTTCCCGAGGTCGAGCGCCGTGTGCCGCGCCAGCCCGGGCCGAACGGCCCCTCGATCTGGCGGCCCCGCGCCTCGGCGCGCGCCAGCGAGTCGAGCGCCTGGTCGAGCTGGCCCTCACGGTAGAGCTGCATGCCCCGGCAGCGGAGCGACATGCCCGCGAACACCGGCCGCACGTCGGGCGCCAGGGCGGGGATGATCGACTCCAGCGTGTCGAGCAGCTTCCGCGCAGCTTCGACGTTCGCCGCGTTGGAGCCGGATCGGATGGTGGTGATAGGCGGCGATCGCGGCGGGATGCCGGATCTCGGGTTCGGGGTCGTCCTTGCCGCGCGCCAGCGCCTGCTCGAACGCCTCGACCGCCTCGTCGACGCGCCCCTCGGCATTGAGCGCGAGCCCGAGCGTGAGCAGCGCTTCCATCGCGCACGCGCGGGCATCGGGTGACGGCGTCTCGTGCACGTGCTCGACCGCCCGGCGCACCGCTCGATGGCTTGTCGCGCGCGCCCAGCGACGCGAAGGTGCGCGCCAGCGTGACCTCGGCGCGTCCGGCGAGCACCCGTCCGGGGGCAGGCCGGAGGACAGGCCCCGGCGATCGCGCGCTCGAGACGAGCCGAGCGACCGCCTTCGCCCTCGATCAGATCCCCGACGGCTCGTGCGTGGCGCGGACCAGGAGCGCGCGCGACCGCGCCCACCGCTCGGACGGCGTGGTCCCCTGTCGGAGCATCGACTCGGCGCGATCGAACGCGCGCTCGGCGCGCCTTCGCGATCCCCGATCGACGCGTAGACCTCGCCGAGATGGACCGGCGGCGGTGGACCCCGGCGACGCGACCGCGCGCGGCGAAGACTTCGCGCGTCTCGCGCGACCACGCTCCCGCCGCCGGCGTCGGATCGCCGATCCGACCGGCGAGCCGGAGCGTGGACCTCAGCATCTCGCGGGCGCCGTCCCAGTCGCCGCGACGATGGAGCACCTGGCCGATGCCGAGTGCCGCGATCGCGAGCGCGAGCAGCGTCGCGGGATCGCGGACCTGCTCGGCGCGGGCGAGCGGCGCGGCGGCAGCGCTGAGCGCTGGCGCCCAGCCCGTCGGCGCGCAGCGCCACCAGGGTGGCGTGGGCGTCGCTCTTGACGCGGAGCGGATCGAGCGCGGGATCCGGGGCGCGCTCGAGCTCGCGCGTCCGCCGCCGCCACCGCGTTGCGCGCGGCGTCGTGCTGACCAACCTGCGCGAGGAAACCGGCGAAGGCGTGGTGCCTCCGAACCCGGAGGTCTAGCGACGCGGGACCCTTGAGCCGGGACATGGCGCCGGCGGTTTCATTGAGATGGGTGCGCACGTCGTCCCACGACTCCTCGAGGATCAGGCGCTCGATCGTATCCATGCGATTCACGAGCGCGCCGTGCGTCGCCCGCCGCCGCGTGGAGCTCCGCGACCAGAGTAGCGCCTGGGCCCCGCCGGCGATCAGCCAGGAACACGAACAGCCACATGGACTCAGCCTCCCGGGATGAAGTGATGAGGATGTCACGCGGCCAAACTGTCGACTAGTCTTCGCCGAGGCCGCTCAGCATGCTCTTCAGCATGTCCTTGTAGGACGGTCCCGGCGTCGATCCGTGCGCTCGCGTGACAGCATCGAGTGCTGGTGCAGTCCTTCGAGCACCAGCTCCATCGCCACCGCGCGCCTCGTCCGGCGTCGCTCGGCGTCGAGGTACTTGGACGCGAGCTGGCGGCAGGCCCTTCACGCTGCGAGGCTGCTTCGCGAACTCCGTCGCCCGGCATGTCGTCCGAGATCTCGACGTGGTTCCCGCTCGAGAACCACTCGAGGATCGGCCGGTATTCCGACGACGCGGCGGCCTCGCCCTCCGCGCGCCGCCGACCTGCTCGACGCGGCCCCGGCGCGGCTTGTACGCGTCGGGAAGCGCTGCGAGAACAGCGCCTTGACGCCGCGGCCGAGCAGCGCGCGAGCGACGTTGAGCGCGCCCTCCTGCTCGCCCTCCAGCACCAGCTCGACCTTGCCGCTCACCGCCGAGACCGCGTGCTGCAGGTCGCAGACGCGCGTGGTCACGCGCGTCTCGCCGGTGCGCGAGCCCGCGGCGCTCGGCGTTCGATGACCAGGTTCTCGATCAGCGCGATCGGCAGCCGCGCCGAGACGCCCGAGTTCTGGTCCACGTACTCGCTCTTGCGCGCCTGGATCGCGACTTCCTCGACCAGCTCGCGCATGAACGCCGGGATCGCGCACCTCGATCCCGCGCGTCGCGCTCGGTCCACGACTCCTGCGCGCGTGATCGCCATGCCCTGGTCGCGCGTGCGCGGGTAGTGGGTGATGATCTGCGAGATTGATGCGATCGCGGAGCGGCGTGATGATGTTGCCGCGGTTGGTGTAGTCCTCGGGATTCGCCGAGAACACCATCAGCACGTCGAGCGGAATGCGCACCGGGAAGCCGCGGATCTGGAAGTCCTTCTCCTCGAGGATGTTCAGCAGGCCCACCTGGATGCGCGGCTGCAGGTCGGGCAGCTCGTTGATCGCGAAGATGCCGCGGTTGCGTGCGCGGGATGATGCCGTAGTGGATGACGCGCTCGTCCGGAGTAGTCGAGCTTGAGCGTCGCGGCCTTGATCGGATCGATGTCGCCGATCAGGTCGGCGATCGTCACGTCGGGCGTCGCGAGCTTCTCCTGGTAGCGCTCGCTCGCGGTGGATCCAGCGCGATCGGCGTCGTCGTCGCCCGTCGCGTCTCGAGCAGCTGTGCGCGCGTGGTGCGTGAGCGGCCGGAACGGGTCGCTGTTGAGCGGGCAGCCCTCGATCGCCGGGCATCCACTCGTCCAGGAACTGCGACGAGCGAGCGCAGCAGCCGGGTCTTCGCCTGACCGCGCAGCCCGAGCAGGATGAAGTCGTGGCGCGACAGCAGGGCGTTCACGATCTGCGGCTCGACCGTGTGCTCGTAGCCGACGATGCCGGGGAACAGCGCGCTGCCCGGGTCGGAGCCGCGCGATGAGGTTCTCGCGGATCTCGTCGCTGCACCGAGCGCGAGCGGAATCCGAGGCCTTGAGGCTTGCCCAGCGTGGTGGGTCGGGACATTCGAGCGCTTCTCCCGCTGCGGAGAGGACGTCCTTCGCCCCGGCGGCTCGAGGTGGATTCGTCCCGAAGGTGTGTGAAGAAATTCTAGGGGCTCGCGGACGAGCGCTGCAACGCGCCACGCGAGGAGCGGGTTCGACCGATCGTCCGGGATGCCGGAAACGTGCGCTTTCATGCGTGACGCCACGCGCGCGCTTCGGGACGTGACGCTTCGTTGACGTCGGGCGCGCCTCGCCTTGCCCGGCGCGAGCGGTGGGCGCTGCTATGCTGCGATCGATGATTCGCGATCCCGCGTTCCTCGCCGAGTGCGCGCGCGCTCGAAGCGCGCGGTCGAGGCTGTTCCCCACGCTGGCCGCGATGCGCTCGTCCTCGTCGTTCCGCGACCTCGACGCGCGGTTCGCCGCGCCTGTCTCTCCACCGTCCGGCGCTGATCCCGCGCCCCGCCCGCCCGAGCCAGCCGCGGATCCCGCGCGGCTCCGCGGCCGTGCACTGGAACATCGAGCACGGCAACCATTACGACCAGCATCGAGCACGCGCTGCTCCACGATCCGGGGCTCCAACGGGCCGACCTCCTGATGTTCAACGAGATCGACGTCGGCATGGCTCGCGCCGGGCAACCGCGACGTCACCGGCGACCTCGCCTCGGCACTCGGCCTCCACGGCGTCTGGGTGCCGCTGTTCCTCGAGACCACGCTGGGCCGGGACGACGACGCGATCACCGCGGGCGGGTGCGAGAACCAGGAAGTCGCTGTTCGGGCTCGCCGTGCTGTCGCGATGGCCGATCGGCAGGGTGCGGATCGTCGACCTGCCGAGCCCCGAGGCGCTACCAGTTCGACGTCGAGCGCATGGTCGGCCGGCACATCGCCTGATCGTCGCGATCGAGCGGCCGCGGGCGCCCTTCATCGCCGTGCTCGGCCCACCTCGAGGTCCACCGCACCCGCGCCCATCGCGCGGCCCAGGTCGAGACCATCGTGCCGGGCGCTGCGCGACGAGACCGCGCCCAATCGTGCTCGCCGGCGATTTCAACACCCACACCTTCGACCGCGGCCGGCCGTGGGATCCGCTGTTCGGCGCCTGGGTGCTGATGTTCTCCCCGGCGGTGGCACTCACGCGCCGGCTGCTCCACCCCGACCGCGGCGGTACGCGCGAGCGGCTCTTCGACGTGCTCGCCGAGGCCGGGTTCGTGTGGGAGCCGTTCGTCGACCGCGCGCCCACGCTGAGCCTCCGCTTCGATCGCGTCGACGAGCTGCGCGGCTTCCCGGCCTTCGTCCAGCACGGCGCCCGCTCGATGCTGGCCTGGGCCGAGCGGCGCGGAACGCTGAGGCTCGATTGGTTCGCCGGGCGCGGCTGGAAGGGCGGCGAGGGCCGGACGATCACCGGACTCGACGGACCGGGACGGGCCTCGGATCACGCGCCGATCGCGGCCTGGTTCGAGTAGCCACCCGGTCGGGCAATTTGCACGATCGCCGATCGTGAGGGCCTTTCCCTCCGAAGTCGGGGGTCAAGTGCGACCTCCGACATGCCGAAAACCCATCCGATGCGGGCGCGCCGATCGGCGCCGTCTCGGCTTCCACCTTGGGAGGAAGGGTTCTCCATCAACCCTATGCGCCCATCGAACCGGAATTCTCCGGGTCCGGGATCGTCTTCGCATCGCACTCGCGGATGGTCGAGGCCACGACTGTGATACCGGTCTCGGTCACGGGACCCTAGGCACGTGCGCGCGCGGACAGACGCTGTTCGTTCGGTTGGCTGCGCCGCTGCTCGCGGTGCTGGTCGTCGCGTTCGGCATCGCGGCGGTGCTCTCCATTTCCGCCGGACGCAAGACGCTCGGAGGCCGGCGTCAACGACGACCTGCTCCCTCGCCGCCCACTCGGCCAACATCGAGATCGACCGGCTGATCGCCAACCGCGTCGCCGACATGCGCCCGGTCGCCGGGCTCCTGGCGATGGACGACGTGGTGATCAAGACCCGCGAGGTCCGGCTCCAGAACCTGCTGGTGCGGCTCCACCGCACCTTCCCCGACTCCTACCGCGAGCTGTCGGTGCTCGCGGTGGACAGCACCGTGGTGGCCGCCACCCAGCTCTCACGGCTCGGCCGCCGCCTCGATCTGGCGAAGTTCGATCTCGAGCCCGGGGGCGAGGGCGAGTGGCACAGCCGCCGCCCGAACGTTCCCGACGGCGCCTCGGGCCCGTCGTTCATCATGGTCGAGCCGATCCGCTCGCGCCTGAGACCCGGCGCGATCGGGTGGCTGGTCGGCTACGCGGACTGGACCGAGATCGAGAGCCGTGTGCAGCGCGCTGCCCCGAACCCCGCCAATCACCGCGGTCACGCCGTGCTGGTCAACCGCGCCGGAGAGGTGCTCGCCGGCGGCGGGGAATTGCTGAAACGGTTCCCCGAGATGCACGCCGCGGTGACCCAGCTCGACGAGGTCGGCGTCTCGCTGCACCACTACGACGGCTCGGAGTACATCGTCGCCGTCGAGGGCGGTGGCGGTCGCGACGCCGACGCCGGCCTGGGCTGGCGGTTGGTGCTGCTGCGGGATGCGCGCGAGGCCTTCGACATCGTCCGCGTGTTCGTGTTCAGCGTGCTGGTCGCGGCCTGATCGGGCTGCTGCTCGCCGCCGCCTGCGCGTTCGTGATCGCGCGCAGACATCTCGCGGCCGATCGCCGAGCTGACCCGCGGGACCGGGCGCCTGGCCGACAACGACACCGACTTCCGCGTGCCCGAGAGCGGCCCGGCCGAGATCGGACAGCTGGCGCGCTCGTTCAACTCGATGGCCGAGGAGGTGACGCGCGTCCGCTCGGGGCTCGAGGAGATGGTGTGGAGTGCGGACGCAGGAGATCGAGCACAGAACGTGCAGCTCGCCGAGACGGCGCGCAACGCCGAGGAGGCGACCCGGGCCAAGAGCGAGTTCCTCGCCAACATGAGCCACGAGATCCGCACGCCGATGAACGGCATCATCGGGATGACCGAGCTGGCGCTCAACACCTCGCTCACCACCGAGCAGCGCGGAATACCTCGAGACCGTCTACTCCTCGGCCGAGACGCTGCTGACGCTGATCAACGAGATCCTCGACTTCTCGAAGATCGAGGCCGGCAAGCTGGATCTCGAGTCGGTGACCTTCAGCCTGCGCGACAACCTCTCGGATGCCTTGAGGCCGCTCGCCCATCGCGCCCACCAGAAGGGCCTGGAGATCGCCTGCCACGTTCCGGCCGAGGTTCCCGACACGGTGGTGGGCGACCCGACGCGGCTGCGGCAGATCATCGTCAATCTGGTCGGCAACGCAATCAAGTTCACCGAGCACGGCGAGGTGGTGGTGCAGGTCGGGGTGGAATCGCGCGGGGAGGATCACGCCACACTGCACTTCGAGGTCAGCGACACCGGCATCGGGATCCCGGAGGAGAAACACCAGCGGGTGTTCGAGGGCGTTCGGCCAGGCGGACGGCTCGACCACGCGCGAATACACGCAGGCACCGGTCTCGGCCTCACCATCTCGGCCCGCCTCGTCGGCATGATGCACGGGCGCATCTGGCTCGAGAGGCGCTACCGGCGAGGGCACCTCGTTCTTCTTCACCATGCGCGTCGGCCCTCGACCCGGCGGCGGGAGCGGGTGCGGACACCGGCGTCGAAGGACCTGAAACACCTGCCCGTGCTGATCGTGGACGACAACGCGACCAACCGCCGCATCCTGATCGACATGGTTCGCACCTGGGGCATGACGGCGGTGGCGGTGGACAGCGGCCCCGCGGCGCTCGCCGCGCTGCGCACCGCGGTCGCCGAGGGCGCGACCTTCGGGCTCGCGCTGCTCGACCACACCAGATGCCGCAGATGGACGGCCTCACCCTGGCCCGCATGATCCGCCGCGACGCGCACCACGCGAACACGCCGATGATCATGATCAGCTCCGCCGGCCAGCCGGGCGATGCCCAGCGGAGTCGCGAGATCGGCGTGGCGCGCTACCTGATGAAGCCGGTGATGACGCGCAGCCTGCTCGCCGCCATCCGCGAGGCGCTGTCGGGAGTCTCGCTGGCCGTTCGCCCGGTGAAGACCGAGGCGCGCGCGGCCACCGTGCGCCCGCTGAGGATCCTGCTCGCCGAGGACAATCCGGTGAACCGCAAGGTCGCGATCGGATTGCTCGAGAAGCACGGGCACACGGTGGTCGTGGTCGAGGACGGACGGATGGCCCTCGACGCGATCGATCGCCTGAGCTTCGATCTCGTGCTGATGGACGATGCAGATGCCGGAGATCGACGGCTTCGAGGCCACCCGCATGATCCGCGAGCGCGAGGCCACGACCGGGCACCGCCTGCCGATCATTGCGCCTCACCGCCCGCGCCATCAAAGGCGACCGCGAGAAGTGCCTCGATGCCGGAATGGACGCCTACATCGCCAAACCCATCCGCACCGCGGGCTGCTCCAGGCGATCGAGCTCGTGATGCCGGCGATCACGCCGGTCCAGGACGACGGGCGACCCTCCGGACCCGATGGCGCTCCGCTCGACACCGCGGGCGAACGGCCGGCCTTCGATCGCCAGCTCGCGCTCGAGTACACGGACGGCAGCGAGGGGCTGCTCCGCGCAGGTCATCCAGATCTACCTCACCGAGGGACCGGTCCGCCGCGACGAGCTGTGGTCGGGCTCGAGCGCGAGGATCGTCAGGTCGTCGAGCGCGCCGCGCACCCGGCTCAAAGGGCGCGCTCGGCACGCTCGGGGCCACCATCGCCTCCGATATGGCGCAGCGCATCGAAGTGCTCGCCAAGGATGGCGACCTCGCACTCGCCTCCGGCGCCTTCACCTACCTCGACGCCGAGATGACCCGGCTCCATCGCGAGCTCGAAGCCGAGAGCGAGCGAAGAGCCGCCTGACCGGCGCCGGCCACCGCCGTCGCGGTGACGCCGACTCGCTTCCGCTTCCCTCTCGCGTTTGCCGCGGCGCGCAGCCTGCCTCACTCAATGGCAACGGCTCCGGAATGGCTTAATCAATGCCTTCCGAAACGCATCCACCACTCGGAGCCCTGCGTCATGCCCTGCCCGCCCGCAACACGCTCGCCATCATCGGCGCCGGACCGATCGGGCTCGAGTGCGCCGCTGGCGGCGATCGATCGCGGCTTCGACGTCCACGTGTTCGAGCGCGGCGAGGTCGGCGCCCACCCGATCGCGTGGGGACACGTGCGGATGTTCACGCCGTGGCGCATGAACCTGGGTCCGGCCTCGACCGCGCACCTCGCCAGGACCGGCTGGACGCCGCCCGATCCCGAGCGGTGCCCGACCGGAGCTCGAGCTGGCCCAGCGACTACCTCGAGCCGCTCGCCGCGCTCCCCGAGCTCGCGGATCGCCTCCACGCGCACGCGCAGGTGGTTCACGCGAGCCGTCGCGGCGCTGCTCAAGAGCGATCACTCGGCGCCGATGCCGCGCGCCGCGAGCAACCGTTCCGCCTCCTGGTCCGCGATGCCGGGCGGGCGCGAGAACTTCCTCCACGCCTTCGCCCTGATCGACGCCTCGGGCGATCTACGGCGCAGCCCAGCTGGGCGGGCGACGGCGGCATCCCGGCGCGCAGCGAGCTCTATCTGGCGCCGCAGATGTCCTATCACCTCGACGACGTGCTCGGGCTGCGGCGCCACGCGCTACGCCGGCAAGCGCACGCTCGTGATCGGCGCGGGCGCGAGCGCGATCACGGTGGTCTCGGATCTCGCGCGTCTCGCCGACGAGAGCCCGGGCACCTGGCGGTATGGGTCACGCGAGGCACCGACGTCTGCGCGCGAGATCCCGAACGATCCGCTGCCCGAGCGTCGCGCGCTCCACGCGCGCGCGCGCGCGCTCGCGCGCGGGCGGCCATCCGGCGATCACGCACGTCGGCGGTGCCTGGGTCGAGGGCTTCGAGTTCAACTCCGCCACGCACCGCTACCGCACGATGCTCCGTGATCGGCGAGGCGATCCGCGATCGAGGAGACCGACCGGGTCGTCGTCAACACCGGCCTCGGGCCCGACCACTCGATCTATCGCGAGCTCCAGGTCCACGAGTGCTACGCGCGCGCGCGGCCCGATGAAGCTGGCCGCCGCGCTCGCCGGATCGACCGATTGCCTCGACACTCCGGCCGTTGGGCGCCGACGTGCTCGCGAATCCCGAGCCCGACTTCTACATCCTCGGCCACCAAGTCCTACGGGCGCAGCAGCAACTTCCTGCTCGAGACCGGCTACCGGCACGTCGCCGAGGTGACCGAGCGCCTGGCGCGCGATGCCGGCACGCTCGCGCCGGCCGGTTCGTGATGAGCCGCGGTTCGTTCGCGTGTGCGCTGGCGCTGATCGCCGCGCTGGCGCCGATCCCGGCGCGCGCGGCCTGGCCGCCGAACGGCCTCGGGATCGCTGCGGCCACCGGGCAGCAATCGCTGCTCGCGATCGTCACCGACGGGCACGGCGGGGCGATCGTGGCGTGGCGCGACCTCGCGACCAACGCGTACCGCGCGCTGCGCGTCACCGGCGCCGGCGAGATCCCGCCCGAGATGGTCGGCGGCGGGCGATTCGCTGCCGGTCTCCGCCATCCCGATCGTGCTCGCCGACGGCGCCGGTGGCGTCTTCCTGGTGTGGAAGGATTTCACCTCACGCGTGCGCGCTCAGCGTCTCGGCCCGGACGGCCATCCACTGTGGGGGCGCCTCCGGCGTCGAGTGGTGAGCCCCGACGGCGAGCCTTCCGAGCCGGCGGCGATCGCACGACTGGCCGTGGCGGCCTCATCGCGTCGCCTGGACCGGCGTCCGCGACTCCCCACCTCCCGTGCCGCCCTACTACGTCGTCGAGCGCGGCATCTACGCGCAGCGCCTCCACTCCTCGGGGATTGCGGCGTGGACGACGAACGGCGTCGCGGGTGGGCGCCGACTCCGCCGATCAGAGTCGGCCACGCATCGTCGGCGACGACCGCGGTGGCGCGATCGTGATCTGGGACAGCGCGCCGACGATCAGCGATCCCAGGGCAACGTCCACGCCCAGCGCGTCGGCTCCCGACGGCCTGCGGCGCTGGGCGACGAACGGCGTGCCGATCGGCGCGATCCCGGACGGGCTCCTGATCCCCGACGCGCGATCGGGCGCGATCGTGGTGTGGAGCGAGCGGCGCGCGGCGACCGACGACGTGTTCGCCCAGCGCGTCGATTCGACCGGGGTCACGCAGTGGGGACCCGCCGGCTCGCCGGTTGTGCGCGGCCGCGGGCGCCCAGGGTGCCGTGACCGCGGTCCCGGACGGGTTCGGCGGCGTGATCGCGGCGTGGCAGGACGCGCGCTCCGGCGACTACGACATCTACGCCAGCCGGCTGTTCGCGAGCGGTGAGACGGCGCCGGGCTGGCTCGACCGACGGGCTCGGCCTGTGCGTGGCCGGCCAGTCGCGGATCATTCCGGTGGCGTTCAGCGACGACTCGAGCGGCTGCGTCGTGGCCTGGTGCGACTTCCGCTCCGGCGCCGCCTTCGACATCTACGCGCAGCGCGTCTCCTCCGCCGGCGCGATCGCGACGGGGTGGCCCGCGAACGGCGCCGCGCTCTGCACCGCGGGCGGCAGTCAGATCGATCCGCTGCTGGTGCGCGACGGCAGCGGCGGGGCGATCGTGGCGTGGAACGACGGGCGCTCGAACGGCGACGTCTACGGCACCCGCGTCTCGGGCGCCGGCGTGGTCGGCGAGGTCACCACCGCGGTCGAGATGGCGCTGGTCGGAGCGGACGCGACGCCCGATCGCGATCACGCTGCGGTGGTTCGTGTCGACCCGCGGCGTCGTGGTCATCGAGCGCGCCGTCGACGGCGGCGGCTGGACCTTCGCCGGGAAGCGAGCCCCGACGCCTCGGGTCTCGTGCGCTGGGAGGATCGCGACGTGGCACCCGAACACCGCTACGGCTACCGCATCGTGGTGCGCGACGGAGCGGACGAGCGGCGCTTCGGCGCCGGCGTGGATCACCGTTCCCTCGGCCTCGGTGCTCGAGCTGTCGGGCTTCGTGCCCAATCCCACCCGCGTGCCGACGTCGATCGGCCTTCGCGCTGCGCTCGGCGGCGCCGGCGCGGCTCGAGATCGTCGACGTCGCGGGGCGCCTGGTACTGGCGCGCGAGGTGGGGCGCTCGGCGCCGGCCGTCACGTCGTGACCGCGCCGGCGACGATGCCCCGGCGTCTACGTGATGCGTCTCGTTCAGGGCGGCCGCTCGGTCAGCGTGCGAGGTGCGTGATCCGCTGGAAGTGCGCGGGCGTCAGCGCAACAAGATGAATCTCAGCCCGATTCTCTCCCGACCAGCGGCGGCGCTCACGAAATAGACCCGGGTGCTGCGGGATGTCCGCTGGAATCGTTGCCGTCCACGTGATCGCGTGGCGCCCCGGCTCGTACCTCGCCTGCTCCAGGGTCCGGATCCGTGCCCCGGTCACGTCGAGCACGTGCACCGCCGCCGGACCACGCTCGGCGACGCCGAGCTCGAACGACGCGCGTCCGCGCGCGGGATGCTCGCCGGTGAGAGCGCAGCGTCAGGGCGAGAGACCGGACGGCGGCTCGGTGGGCCGACACCCAGCGTCGACTGGTCCCATTGCAGCCACGGCACATCGTTGAGAATCGCCGGTCGAGGCAACACGCCTCCTGTCCCCGTGGACCACCATGCGGTCACCAACGGGGTCGTAGATCGACGTGATGCTCGTAGCGGGCGATGGGAAGGGAGACCGGTGGGCGCGAGCTGCCGCCACTCCGGAGTCCCTGAGGCGACAGAGCCAGACGTCGTTCCAGGACGTATAGAAGTTGATGCTTGGGGTCCATCCGCCGAACATCACCATCCGATCACGGCGGACGTCGTAGATCACCGACGCGTTCCGCGCGCCCCGGCGGAAGTGCCCGAGGGAACAATCTGGCTCCACGAATGGTCGCCCGAAAGCGGGAGCTGCCAGACATCTGGCGAGATCGCTTCCGCCGAACACGATGATGCGGTCCCGCACCGGGTCATAGAGCGCGCGGCGGCGCCATCCCGCACCCCGGGCTGCCGCTAGTAATCAGAAAAGACCAGGCTGGAGTACCGCTGAGCGTGAGCTCCCATACCTGTACCTGTACGTCGCCGCTGGGCACTTCGCAAACCCACATGCTGTTGCCGTGAGGGATCGTACATCGCGCCCCATGGGGTGCCGGGTGACGGAGGTGAACTGGTCGCGAGCGACGACCATTCGTAACTCTCGAGCGGCAACTGCCACACCTGGGGGACGGTGCCGTCGAGCACGATCATTCGATGGCGCGGCTCGTCGTCGATCGCCACGTAGGGGTGGTCCGCGGTCGGAGGCGTCCCGGTCGTCGTGAGCGGCATCCAGGTCGGATTCAGGCCGAGCGAAAGCGACCAGCTGCTGTTCGAGAAACCGCTGTACGGCACGGTGCTACCCACGTGCCCGCCGAAGACGACCATTCGCTGATCCGCTGGATCGTAGATCGCTGGTGTGCCCGTACCGGCCCATCGCGACGAACGGCGCGACTCCCATCGTCTCCATGACGGGTGGCGCGTCGAGGTGGAAGAACAGCGTCTGAGGGCTGTTCCCACTATTCAAGCTGCCGCCGTGGACGATCATGCGATCCGAGCCGGAATCGAGGATCGCGGTGTGATTCGATAGTGCGACCGGATCCGGTGGACCGTACGAGAGCTGCGTCCACACCATGGTGGCGAGATCAATCTCCATACATGCTGATCCGAGGATCCGCCGTAGAGGGTGATCGCATCACGGGCGGGATCCGTAGATTGGCGGTGTGCTTGTGACGCGGACCCGGATTGGTTCCCGATGTCGCGAGCGTGGTCCATGTCGGTGTACCGGTGAGCGACAGCGCTTTTGACCTTGACGTTGTAGGGCGGGACTCCGACGTCCTCGCTGCCGAGCACCAGCAGCCGATCGCGCACCGGATCGTAGATCGCGGCCATGTCCCACGGGTGAAACATCGATGACGCATTGGCGACCATGGCCCAGGTTGGTGGGTCGGCCAGCGTCAGCGCATAGACATCGGAAAAGGTCCCGCCGAACACCAGCATGCGATCCCGAACGGGATCATAGACGGCGCGGCGTGTTGCCGACGACCGCCTGGGAGTGGCTCCGGAATTGGGGATCTGAGACCAGGTCGGCACTCCGCCGGAGAGGCTCAACGCCTGAACGTCGTTGAGGTCGGACCCGCCGCTGCCACCGTAGATCACCATCCGGTCACGGACCGGATCGTAGATCGCCGAGTGCTCGTACCGGCCGGGCGGAGTGGGACCCGCCGTCGTGACGTGTGTCCACGTGGGTCCTCCGGAGAGCGAGAGCTCATAGACGTCGTCCTTGATCGCCGCCTCTTCCAGTGCCGCCGTAGACCAGCATGCGATGGCGGATCGGATCATAGATCGCCGAATGCTGGGTGCGCCCGAGCTGGGGAATTCGTTGCCACGCGCCATCGTCGGTCGCCGGCGAGGCGACGGGCCGCGTCGACGCCGACGCCGGTGAGCCCGTACGGGTCGCGGCAGTCGAGGCGGATGGCAACGGTGAGAGGACCATCAGAGAGCAGGACGTGACGACCCAGCGCGAGATCAGAAGCGCGTATTCATGGTCAACCCTCACCGTGAAGGATCGGAAAGGACGTCGTGCGGGTGGATCGCCGCGTCTTCACTCGGCTCTTCAGCCCCTGAATTCTACGTTCGCGAAGTGTCGCTGTGCCACACCTATCGGGAGCGACCGGGACGGCCGGTGGCTGGCGCATCGTGGCCGATTCGGCGACTCTCCGAGATCATGGCCAGACCACGAATGCGCCATCCTCCGCGCCGTCCCGGCCCGACCGAAGTGCCCGTTCGAGCGGCGGTCGTGCGCGCCGCGGGGCGCGCGCCAGGCTGACGCCGCGCAGGCGGGCGGTCGGCTCACCACCCTCCCGTCGTGGCTCGCGACCCGCGCGCGCGTGATGCGCGCCGCTCGTGATCGCGGCGTGCGTGCTCCTGGTTCACCACACCGCCCTGCGCATGTTCTTCGCGCAGGACGACGTCACGTTCCTCTCGCGCGCCAAAGGGCTCGAGTCCACGCCGTGGTCGCTGGCACGGCCGCTCTCCGAGGGATGGACGTGGCGCGCGCTGGTCACGGTGTTCGGACTCCGGCCGCTGCCCCTACCACTTGCTCACGATGGCGCTCCCACCTCGCGAACGCGCTCCTGGTGTACGTGATCGGCCTGCGAATACTGAGGAGCCCCTGGCCGGCGCTCTTCGCCGGCGTCCTGTTCGGCGCCTCCTCGATCGCGTTCACGCCGCTCCACTGGACGTCGTGCATCGTCGAGCTGCTGGTGACCACGTTCTCGCTCTCGGCCTTCGCGCTCTATCTCTCCGGCCGCGATCGCGGCTCGAACGGACGCCTGGCACTCGGCGCGTTGCTCGGGCTCATGGCGCTGCTCTCCAAGGAGAGCGCGATCCTGTTCCCGCTCGTGCTGCTGGTTGCGCACCTGCGGCTCGAGCCGACCCGGGCGCCGCTGCGCCAGCTCGTGCCGCAGGCGGCGGCCACGGCGCTCTACGCGATCGGGTTCGTCGCGACGCTGAGGTTCGTCCACTACATCGCGAGCGAGGCTTACGCGCGCAGCTTCGCCCCGGTGTTCCTGGCCGCCAACTTCACCACGTATCTCGACTGGATCGTGGCGCTGAACGATCCGATCCGCGACGCCTTCGCCACCGCCGAACCCAGCGCGTGGGTGGTCGGGATCCCGGTCGCCCTGGCACTCGCCGCCGTGCTGTGGACGCAGCGGCGCGAGCCCCGGCATCCCGAGGAAGTCGGCGCCGCGTGGTTCCTCGCGTTCTGGCACCGGTGGTTCCGCTCGAGCATCACACCTACCTCTACTACTCTACCTGCCGTGGGCGGGATTGTGCTGGACGTTGGCCGGCGCCGCGGCGCGCGCGCGCGGCGCGCGCGTGGGTGGCGTGGGCGATCGCGGCACTCCTCGCCGGCTTCGTGGCGATCGAGACCGGGAACGTCCGCGCGAGGGAGACCGCGAAGCTCGGGACGTTCGCGCGCGACAAGGCGGTGCGCGAGGGATTCATCTTGAAGAACGCCGTCACGGATCTGAAGAGCGCAGAGCTCAAGCCGGGCGATCGCATCGCCTTCGTGAACCCGGCGCCGATCCGTCACTACGCCATGGCCGACACGACCGACGCGACCCGCGCCTCCTATGTTCCGCTCGAGGGCGCGCTCCGCAACGGCGAGACGATCCGTCTCTTCTTCCCCGGCGTCGGCTACGCCGGGCTCGGGCAAGACCATCCCGACCGAGTGGGAGGACGCCGAGGTGTTTCTCTACCAGGACGAGGGCACGCTCCGGCACCTCGGTCGCGGCAGTAAGGCGCTCGCCGAGCTCGGCTACTTCACGCTCAGGCTGCGCTGACTGGGATCACGCCGAGCGGTTGTTTCTCCGCTCGCGCGCGCTCGGCGACACGCTCGCCGACGCCACCTTCGGCCTGATCATCACCAGCGACCTACCAGGGACGGCACGCGGACTCGGAGCGCTATGCCGCGGAGTTCCTGAGCCGCTGGCCCGACGATCCGCGCGCACGGGTGGTCGCGGGGAGCGCCGGTGGAGGCGGGTCCATGATCGGAACGACCATCTCCCACTACCACATCGTCGGCGCGCTCGGCGCCGGCGGGATGGGCGTCGTGTATCGCGCTCACGACCAGCGGCTCGAGCGCGACGTCGCGCTCAAGATGCTCCCGAGGGCGCGCTGGCAGGCGAGGAGGCGCGCGAGCGGCTGCGGCGAGAGGCGCTGTCGCTGTCGCGGATCAATCACCCGTACATCGCGGCGGTGTACGACCTCGACCGCGACGACGGCACCGAACTTCCTGGTCATGGAGCTGGTCGCGGGATCCACGCTGGCCGAGCAACTCGCGTCGGGCCCGCTGCCCGAGCCGACCATCCTCACGCTGGGCGCCCAGATCGCCGAGGCGCTCGACGCCGCGCACGCGCAGGGCGTCGTCCACCGCGATCTCAAGCCGCTCAACATCGTGGTCACGCCGCGCGGGCAGCGCCAAGGTGCTCGACTTCGGTGTCGCGGCGCTGTACCGCGTGACTCGCGGCGGACCGTCGGGCGCGCCGCCGGTCGTCGGCGGCACGCTCGCCTACACCGCTCCTGACCAGCTGCTCGGGCGCGGCCCGATCCGCGCGCCGACCTCTACGCGCCTCGGCGTCGTGCTGTACGAGATGGCCACGGCGCGGCTCCCGTTCCGGGCCGACCTCCCGAGTGCCGTGATGTACGAGATCCTGAACACCGAGCCCCCACCGCCGCGACAGTTCCGCCGCGACCTCTCGTCGCGCCTCGAGGACGTGATCATGCAAGTGCCTCGAGAAGGACCCGGAGTACCGCTACCAGTCGGCGCGCGAGCTGGTCGTCGACCTGAAGCGCATCGATGCCGGCGCCGCGCGCCGCGGGGACCGCGGCCGCGCGACCGCCGGCGGTGACGTCGCTCGCGGTGCTGCCGCTCGCGAACCTGCTCGGGCGATCCCGAGCAGGAGTTCTTCGCCGACGGCATGACCGACGCGCTGATCGCCGACCTCGCGCAGATCGGCGGGCTGCGCGTGATCTCGCGCACCTCGGCGATGCGCTACAAGGGCGCCGGCAAGCCGCTGCCCGAGATCGCCCGCGAGCTCAACGTCGACGCCGGTGGTCGAAGGCACGGTGTTGCGCGCCGGCGACCGCGTGCGCATCACCGCGCAGCTCATCGACGCGGTGACCGACCGCCATCGCTGGGCGCGGAGCTACCAGCGCGACCTGAGCGACGTGCTGGCGCTCCAGGGCGAGGTGGCGCGCGCGATCGCGCAGGAGATCCGGCTCGAGCTCACGCCGCGCCAGCGCGCTCGGCTGGTCGGCGCGCGCGCCATAGCGCCCGCCGCCTACGAGACCTATCTCCCGCGGCCGCCACTTCTGGAACCAGCGTGCCGAGGTCGACGTGCGCAAGGGAATCTCGCTATTCGAGCGCGCGATCGAGATCGACCCCAACCACGCGCTCGCCTACCCGGGATCGCCGACTCCTACAACATCCTCGGCGACATCGGGGCGATGCACTGGGACGAGGCCTTCGCGCACGCCAAGGAGGCGGCCGGCTCGCGCGCTCGCGCTCGATCCCGATCTGGCCGAGGCCCACACCTCGATGGCCTTCGCGTGGTTCTTCTGGATGTGGACTGAATCGCGCCGAGGAGACGTTCCGCCACGCCCTCCGGCTCAACCCGGGATACGCGACCGGGCATCAGTGGTTCGCCGAGTTCCTGGCGTCGCAGGGACGCTTCGACGAGGCCACGCGGGAGGCGCAGCACGCGGCGGATCTGATCCGCTCTCGCTCGTGATCGGCACCACGCACGCCGACGTGCTCTACTTCGGCCGCCGCTACGAGGATTCGATCGAGACGCTGCACCGCACGCTCGAGATCGGGCCGAACTTCGTCGCGGCCCACACCGATCTCGGTCGCGCCGCCACCCAGCTCCAGCGGTTCGACGAGGCGATCGCGGAGTTCCGGATCGCGGCGGACCTCCAGGGGATCGACCCCGATCATGCTCCCGGGCTGGGCTACGCCTACGCCGCGGCTGGGCGGCGCGACGACGCGCTCCGCGTCATCGGCGAGCTCGAAGCCCGGCGCGCCGAGCGTCCAATCTCCTCGCACGCGATCGCCGCGATCCACCTGGCGCTCGGCGACGAGGCGACCGCGCTCGACACGCTCGAGCGCGCGTACCGCGAGCGCGACCGCGCGCTGGTCTGGCTCAAGGTCCACCCCCGGCTCGACCTGCTGCGCGGCCATCCCCGGTTCGCGGCGCTGGTGCGGAGATGAAGTTCGCGGGCTGACCGGATGGTCCAGAACCGGATCGAGTCGGGCTTCCGGCGCGCCGATAACCCCCGGGACGGCTGCTCCCACGCCCACGTCCCCCGAAGGAGACGACGCATGAGTCCCGCACACGTGAACCTCGATCTCGCGCTCAAGCAAGCCATCCTCAAGCTCGGCGGACAGTCGGGCACGGTGCACCTCACGGACTCGGTGCGCGACGTGCTCCTCCTGTCGGTGAGCCACAACGTCCCCGACGAGGTGCTCGACCGCGTGCGCGAGGTCCCCTGGGGCAAGGGCATGGCCGGGATCGCCGCCGAGCGCGCCGAGCCGGTGAACTTCTGCAACCTCCAGACCTCGAGCTCCAAGGACATCCATGCCCCGGCGCGCACCATCGGCGTGCGCGGCGCGATCGTGGTGCCGCTGCTCCACGGCGGCGACGTGGTGGGGACGCTCGGCATCGGCTGTCCCACCGAGCGCGCGTTCACCGAGCACGACGTCGACTGGTTGATGGACTTTGGGCGCAAGCTCGCCCACCGGATCGACGAGAACCGGATCGCCGCGTAGCCTCCCCGCGACCGGCCTTGCGCGCCGCGCCGGGTGAGGTAGATTCCGCCGGTCGCGTCGGCGAGCAGGACGCTCTTTCGAGCCCGCGAGCGCCGGCGATGTTCACGAGGAGAGCCTGACCCATCGTGACGCCTCTCGGACGACGTGAATTCCTGCCGTCCCTGGCGCGCGCGAGCGCCGGCGCCGCGGCGCTGTCCTCGATCCCCGCCTGGGCGCGCCATGCGATCGCCAAGCGAGACGGGCCCCCGATCGAGCTGATCGAGCGCAACCGCTGGCCCGAGCACTGGGAGACCACGGTCGAGGGCCTCGGCCATTCGTGGATCACGCGCAACGATCGTTTCTTCGTGCGCACCCACTTCCCCGTCCCCCCGGTCGACCCCGCGACGTGGCGGCTCGAGGTGAGCGGGCTCGTCGGCAAGCCGCTGACCCTCTCGCTCGACGCGATCCGCGCGCTGCGGCAGAACGAGGCGGTGCACACGCTCGAGTGCGCCGGCAACGGGCGCGGCCTCTTCCAGCTCCCGAGCACGTCGGGCACGCAGTGGGAGTACGGCGCGGTCGGCAACGCGTCCTGGGGCGGCGTGCGGCTGGCGACGCTGCTCGACGCGGCGGAGGTCAAGCCCGAGGCGAAGCACGTGTGGTTCGAGGCCGCCGACCACGCGACGCTGCCGCAGGCGCCGCCGTTCCTGCGCAGCATCCCGATCGAGAAGGCGATGGCCGACACGCTGCTCGCCCACCGCATGAACGGCGAGCCGCTGCCGTCGCTCCACGGCGCGCCGCTGCGCGCGATCGTGCCGGGCTGGTACGGCATGGCCTCGACCAAGTGGGTGACCCGCGTGCGCCTCGAGGCCGAGCCGTCGGACAACCACTTCATGGTGAAGGGCTACCGCTACGTCGAGGCCGGCATGGATCCGACGCAGGCGCCGCCGGTGCGCGAGATCAAGGTGAAGTCGCTGATCATGCGGCCGGGCGACGGCGGGCGGTGCCGCTCGGCTTCGTGCGCGTCCAGGGGTTCGCCTGGGCCGGCCCAGCGGCGTGCGTCGCGTCGACGTCTCGCGCGACGACGGCAAGACCTGGACGCCCGCCGGCTTCATGGGCGAGAACGCGCCGATGGCGTGGCGCTCCTGGGCCACCGAGTTCGAGATCAAGTCACCGGCGCGGCTCACGGTGATGGCGCGCGCCACCGACAACGCCGGCGCCGTCCAGCCGCTCGCGGCCGCGCCGAACGCCGCCGGCTACGGCAACAACTCGATCCACCAGGTGTCGTTCCGTGTCGGCTAGACGGCTCGGTCTCGCGGCGATGGCGCTGGTGACGCTCGCCGTCGCGATCGCGGCGCGCTCGAGCGACGGGCCGCGACGCCGGAGCGTCTACCCCGACGCGCTCCCGGCGAGTCCGGGCGGACGATCGCCGAGCAGCGCTGCCTGATGTGCCACTCGGCGACCCTCATGACCCAGCAGCGCAAGGACTCGACCGGCTGGGAGAAGACGGTGAAGCAGATGGAGACCTGGGGGCGCCGGTCGCGCCGGCCGAACACGACTCGCTGATCCGCTACCTGAGAAAGCACTTCGACGCCGGCGGCTAGTCACGAAACGCTTGACGGCAGGCTCGCGGAAGCCGGAAGCTCCTCGGGCCGCGGCGAGGGCCGGACGTCCCCGATACGGTTCGCTCGTGGATGGATCCCGAGTCGCGCCGATCCGTCATCCCCGACCGGGTTCGGAGTCCCATCACATGCCGCTCGCTCGCTCCACCCTTCTCGCCTTCCTGGTCGGGGCTGCCATGCTCGGCAGCCTGTCGCCTCGGGCCTCTGCGGACCTGCCGTTCGTCGACTCCATCCGCTTCCTTCCCAAGCCGGTCAACGGCCCTCCCGAGGAGCGCCCGATCTGTCCCGGCGACAGCATCGTCATGCTCGTGACCGGACACTTCCCGAGCGACTGCTACGAGTTCCTCGGGATCACGCCGGTGGTCTTCGTCCGCGAGGCGCCGCCCACGTTCCAGATCGTCGTGAATCGCGACACGTGCACGCGGCCCTGCATTGCCAACGTGATCATTCCCTGGCGGGCGAGCGTGACGCTGCCGCCGCTGCCCGTTCCCGCGCATCTCCCGATCGACGTCTGGCTGTCGGAATGGATCTGCCGCGAGCCACTGCCTCCCGACACCGCGCTCCAGGCCCATCTCTTCTTCCTGGTCGACTCCTGCGGCGGGCCGCCGCCACCCCCGCCCGGATGCCTGCGCGCTTCGATGCACGAGGGGCCGCCCGACCATTGCGACGCGACCATCGCGAAAAATCAGCCCGCGCAGGTGACATTGCGCGTCGGCGGCGTGAACGTGGCGCTCGCCGGGCTCCAGGGCTTCGCTCCGCGTGAGCGACGGGCTCAGGATCAGCGGCCTCGAACCGGTCGGCACGGCCGCCGGGATGCGGATTCGCTGGGAGCCGAGTGCTCAGGGCGCCGATTTCGTGATGTTCGCCGAGCACGGCGCGCCGATCCCGCCCACCCCGCCCGACACCTCGGGCTTCGGCGGCATTCCGGTGCTGCGCGTCACAGTCGAGCTGAACGTGCGTCGTCCGTCCGATCTCGCGCTCGTCACGCCGCTGAGCGTGTTTGGATCGGATGCCGCCGGCAATCTGGTTCCCGAGTGTCCGGGACGCCCGCGGCTCGATGTCATCTCGGCGCGTATCTGCTCCGGAACGCGACTGCGACTTCAACGGCGACGGCGCGGTCGACGTGCGCGACCTGGTGCTGATGGCGCATTGCATCACCGGTGAGACCCCGTGTCCCGCGGTGCTGGGATTCGACTGCAATCGCGATAGCACGGTGAACCTCGACGACGTGCTGTGCTGCGCCGGGCGCATCCTCGGTCGCGATCGTTGCCCGGATTGCCGCCTGGATTCGATCCGCCGCGAGCGCGACGTCCGCCTGAGCTTCGGCGCGCCGACGCGCACCGCGAGCGGCGTCGATCTCCCCGGTCAGGCTCGAGGGCGCCTATCGGATCGGCGGCGCGCGGCTCGCGCTCGGCTATCCCGCCGAACGCTACGACGTCGCCTCGATCGGCTTCGCCTCCGCGCAGCCCGGGTGGCTCGAGCTCCATCAGGTTCGCGACGATCGGGCCGTGGTGGGGCTGATCCGGTTGGACGGCGATAACCGGCTCGCCGAGCTTCCGCCCGAGCCGCTCGACCTCGTGCTCCATCTCGCGCTCAGACCCGGACGATCGCACGGCGGCGCGGTCACGGCGTCGGACTCTCGAGTTCAGCGGTCCGGACGGCGTGATGCTCGACGTCGATCTCGGCTCACCTTCGCGCCCCTGACCGGTCAGGCGCTCACGCTCTCGCCGAGCCAGCCGAACCCGTTCTCCGGCGAGACCCGCTTCGCGCTGACGCTCGAGCAATCGGCCGACGTCGAGGTCGGGATCTACGACCTCTCGGGACGCCGGGTGACCACGGTCTTCCGTGGCCCGCTCGAGCCCGGCACGCGGAGCTTCGGCTGGAACGGTCGCGACGCTCAGGGTTCCACGGTGTCGGACGGGATCTACTTCTACCGCGCCGCGGCCGCCGGCGAGGTCGCCGCGAGGAAGCTGGTCCTCCTGCGCCGGAACTGAGCCGCGTCGAACGCGCGCGAGGGAGGCTCCATCCCGCGGAGCCTCCTCGAACGTTTTCCGGCCAACGCCCGCGCACACGGCTGACACAACATTTCATCAGCCTCGCAAACTTCTGAGACAGGTTCGGGGGTAAATCATCGGCAACCGGACACGTTCGGTCTCCCTTCGTTGGCCGGGCGGCCACTCGTCATCATCAGGAGGCTTGCCGATGAATCGATTCACTCGCTTTCCGCGCTGGGCCGCGATCTCGTGCGTGCTCCGCGGTCCTCGGTTGCGGCCGCACCTCTCCCACCTCGGTGTCGTCGCTCGCGAGCGGCGGTACTGCGTCCTCGGCGGATCTCGCCTACGACGCGGTCCACCGGAGACATGCAGTCCGCGGACTCGCTGCAACACGGACCGTGCGGCGCGATCGGCTTCCCGATCCGCGTGCCGCCGGCCGGATGTCCCTACGACGCCGCGACGTCGTGGTTCACCTGCGGGCCCGAGATCGGCGAGGACGGGATCACGCGCACCTTCGCCTACCAGTTCCTCGACGCCGGCGGCGCGCCAGAGTCCGCGTACGATTCGGTGTCCACGGCCTCGATCCACGTCACGTCGCATCGCGGCGGCACGGTCACGAGGAACGGCCGCACCTCGGGTGTCGAGGACGATCGCGACCTCACGCTGAGCGGTCTCGAGGGCGACGAGACCACTCGCACCTGGAACGGCGCCGGCTCCTCGTCGCGGCGCGACTCGACGACCGGCTCCGCACGCACCGCGAGCTCGGTGACCACGATCGCCGACGTCGTCGTGCCCGCGCCGTTCGCGCGCGACTCGTGGCCGCTGTCGGGCACGATCACGACGCACCTCGTCACCAGCGACGGGATCGATCAGACCTCGGTGATCACGTTCAACGGCACGCGCAACGTGCCGCTCACGATCGGCGGCGTCACGGTCACGATCGACCTCGCGCGCCGGCTCGGCGGACCGGGCGGCCCCACCGGCGGCCCGCCGCCGCGTCACGGACCCGGCGGTCCCGGCGGACCGGGCGGGCCGCCGCCGCCCGGCGGACGGTGGTAGCGAATCCATTGTCTCGCGACGCGCCCCGCTGGTGGCGGGGTGCGTCGCGCCGCGCTCGAACCCGACGCTTCTGCTCGCGGATATCGTCCGCGTCGCCCGGCCGGCGTGCTATCCTCGTCCCCGGTCTTCCTGCGCCATCGAGACCTCGCCCGACACGCACGCGGTGACGTCTCGCTCCACGTCTCGACGGAGGTTCACGCCTTTGCCCCGCTGGGTGTTTCCGCTCGTACTCCTCGCCGCCCTGCTCGCACCCGCCGAGACGCTCGCCTGGACCTACGGCGACACGCTGACCACGATCATGAAGCCGCTCCCCAACCTGCCGGCGTTCGTGCTGCCGGGCGGAACGGTCCGGATATGGGCGAACGCGCCCTCGACCGCCACCGGCTTCAGCGCGTCGCTCAAGTTCGGCTCGCTGACGACGCCGCTCGCGGCCGCCGGCGGTGGCTGGCAGGCGACGCTCGGCCGCTGGGTGCTCGACTTCGCCGTCCCGGCCGGCGTGCCCGAGGAGATCTACGACCTGTCGGTGAGCTGCGACGTCTGCGGCTCGGACGTTTCGCGGCACTCGGTCAAGGTCATCCCCGCCTTCAAGTCGAGCTTCATCTTCGCCCAGATCAGCGACACGCACCTACCCTCGCACAGCTTCTCGAGCGACGCCGGGTTCAGCACGGCGGACACCACCGGCATGGCCGACTTCGACGCGGTGATCGACGACCTCAACCTCATCCATCCCGAGTTCGTCCTGCACACCGGCGACATCGTCAACGAGGGGGAGCTCGAGGAGTACCTCGGCATGTACGAGATGGGCCGCGCGCTCGGCATGCTGAGCCGGCTGCGCGATCCGGTCTTCCTGGTGTCCGGCAACCACGACCAGGGCGGCTGGGATCCCACGCCGCCGCCGGTCGGCACCGCGCGCCTCAACTGGTGGCGCAACTTTGGATGGCGCTTCCTCGCCCACCCGCCGGCCGGCGAGCATCACTCGCAGGACTTCTCGTTCGACTATGGCCTGCTGCACGTGATCGGGCTCGAGGCGTACATCAACAACGGCTTGTACGACGACTACGAGACCGGCACGTGGGGCGCCCAGAGCTTCACGCCCGAGCAGATGAGCTGGCTCTCGGGCGACATCGCCGCGGTGCCGGCCGGACACTCGAAGCTGGCCTTCTATCACTACGATTTCGGCGGCGGGCCCGGCGGCGCGCCCGGGGCGGCGTTCTCGCAGATCAACCCGGCGGCGCTCGGGCTCGACGGGGTGATCTGGGGGCACAACCACGGCGTCGGCGAGGATCAGATCACGCCGCGCTCGGCGCGTCCGTTCAACCTCGGCCTGCAGTCGGTGATCGACCGGCGCGCGTTCCGGATCTTCCGCGTCGTGAACGGCGTGATCACCCCCGGGCCGCGTCACCACTCGGGTGGCACCTCCTTCGCGCCCACGGATTCGCTCACCACGACCTGGAGCGGCTTCAACGACGGCACGCAGTCCCGGCTCACCGCGTCGGTGCTCAACCGGTTCGGCGAGGCCTGGGACCACGCTCGGATCGTGTTCAACCTCGCCTATCACGACTCGAACTACACCGCGTCGGGCGGGACCATCGATCGGGTGATCCGCCAGGGCGCGCTCGCCAGCGTCTATGTCGACTGCGCCGTTCCGGCCTCGGGCAGCAAGACCGTCACCGTGTCGCCGTCGCAGCCCGCGAGCGTCGAGCCACCCACGTCGCCGGCCGCCTTCGCGCTCGATGCGCCGCGACCCAACCCGTTCGTCCCGGAGAGCGGTGAGCTCGCGCTGCGCTTCGCGCTGCCGGCCGCCGGACACGTCCGGCTCGCGGTCTACGATCTCTCCGGCCGTACGGTGGCGACGCTGATCGACGGCGTCGTGCCGGCGGGACCGCAGACCGCGTTCTGGAGCGGCCGGAGCAACGCGGGGACCGGGTTCGGGGCGGCATGTACGTGGTCCGCATCGAATCCGCGGCGGGCAAGAAGCGGCAGAAGATCAGCGTCGTTCCGTAGCACGGCGGGGCTCGCCCGGAGGACGGAGCGGCCGCGGGTCACCGAAAATTCTCAAGAAAACCGTTCGTGTATCCGATCTTGACCCGAGAGCGACGGCGCGCTACGGTGCCTTCGTTCCCCTCCGCGATTGGGCGTGCGAAGAAGGACCGATGCGCCCATCCCACTCGAAATTCCTGCTGCTCCCGATCGTCGTCGCCGCCATGGTATTGGGCTGCGGCAGGAAGCCCTTCCCCGGGAAGGTGGACAACCAGCTCCCCGAGGTCCGGCTCACCGCCGCCCCGATCGACACCACCGGGCGCTACTTCTACTCGTACCTCATGGACTGGGTGGGGTACGACCCGGACAGGCGCGTCGATCACTATCTCTACGCCATCGATCCGCCGTCCGAGGCCGAGGCCGAGACCGACACCGAGTGGGTGACGACGCGCGACAACGAGAAGCGCATCCAGTTCAATTCGACGCAGCCGATCCCTGCCGCCGCCGACGATCCGCATCGCTTCGCGCAGGACCCGCACACGTTCGTGATCAAGGCGATCGACAACAAGGGCGCGGAAGGGCCGTCGGTGTATCGCTCCTTCTTCTCGTTCACCGAAGCTCCCGACGTCAACCTGCTCAACCCGCCGCCCGGGCCCTTCGAGAATCCCGTGCTCACGCCCTCGGTCCGCTTCACCTGGGGCGGCATCGACCGTGACGGCGTGCAAACCAGCAAGCCGGTCCAGTACAAGTTCCTGCTGCTGTCCGACGCCTCGGCCTTCCCGATCCAGCTCGCGATCAACAATCCCGACTCGCTGCGGCGCTACTACGCGCCGCACTTCGTCGGCTGGGAGTTCCACCAGCGGCGACACCACCGAGACCACGTTCACGCGCCTCTCGCCCGGCCATCGCTACCTGTTCGTGGTGATCGGGTTCGACGAGGCCGGCGCCTACTCCCCAGTGTTCAAGCTCGAGAAGAACATGCTGCGGTTCACCGTCGGTTACGCCGCGACCCTCGGTCCGATCATCACGATGTTCAACGAGTTCTTCGATTACACCTACCCGAGCGGCGGGTTCTGCGTGTGCCGCGAGGCCGAGTTCGACGTCGAGCTTCCGGCCGACCAGCGCATCACGGTCAACTGGTTCGCCAAGCCGCCGAGCGGCGCCACGATCACCTGCTACCGGTGGATGGTCGACGGCGACGTCAACGACGAGCGTCCGCGTCGCGACGAGCGGACGGACCTCACGCGCTGGAGCCTCTGCAGCTCGAACGTCCGGTCGGTCACGCTCGGGCCATACTCGGGCAACGAGGAGCATCGCCTCTACATCGAGGCCAAGGATGACATCGGGCTCAGGGCCTCGGAATCCTGCACTACACCGTGGTGCGATCGAGCCTCGACCACGAGCTCGGGATCGTCAACGACACTCGGTTCGTGCCCGACATCTACGACGTCGGCAATACCGACTGCCCGCAACGGCCGCGCGGGTTCTGGCCCCGCGCGAGCGAACTCGACACCTTCCTGTTCGCGCGCGGCGGTACGCCGTGGCAGTGCTATCCCCTGGAACGATGACGACGCCGGGACTCTTCTCCGGCTACGATTTCGGTGTGATCAACAGTCGGCGAAAGAGGAGCGCCCTCGCGATCAAGCTGTCCGAGCTCGGCCAGTATCGGCATCTCATCTGGCTCACCGACGGCCAAGGCGCGAGGTTCCTGGATCCGCAGGACCCGATCCAGGGCGAGACGTCGCTCCACTACACTGAGCTCGGCCCGGCAATTCAACAGCCTCGGCGCGTACGTGAAGCAGGGCGGCAAGCTGTGGGGAGCAGGCGGGAGGTTTCGCTCTGGCGAGCCAGCTGCCCTGGAACGACGACGCCAACGACATCCCGTCGACGACGTTCTCGCACATCACCGGGAAGAATCGCGAGCTCGACGCCGGGCGGGTGATGTGGGAGCTCCCGCACTGGCAGTCCGAGATCCGGATCAGCACCGGGCGCGTAAACCCGGCGCGGTTCCGCGGGCGATTCGAGTACCCCCAGTCTGCCTCCGACACGACGTCGGCGAGCTGGATCCCCTACTGGAAGCTGCCGCGTTCGCTGCGGCGCAAGGCCGACCCGCCGGCCGATCCGGTGCCCCCGCAGCGGACCAGCGGTGACGTCAACCAGACGGTGTACGACTTCGAGTACCTCCAGGTCCCGAACTACATCATCGAGAACGTCGGCGACGACCCCGATGTGCCGGTCGAGGCCTCGACCCTCGACACGCTGTACGAGGTGAAGGGACAGGGCGTGCCGCCGCCGAACGAGAACCTCCACAACGTGGTGATGACCTACTACCACGGCCCCGCGGTGCCGCAGGGCATGGTGTTCTCGGGCTTCAACCTGTGGTCGTTCAAGCGCTCCGGACTGTCGTGCGCTCGTCGACTTCGTATTCCAGGAATTGTGGCGCCTGAATCCGAACGCGGGGCCGCGGCCGATGCGCGCCGCCGCGGATCGCTCGCGCGCCACCGCACCCGCGGCGCTCGAGACGGTGCCGATGCGCGACCGGAACGTCGCGCGGCCGTCGGTCGATCGTGCCAGCGCGCCGGCGCGGGCGATGCGCCGCGGCGACCGCGCGGGTCCCTAGGCGGGACCCGCGGTCGACCGCGGGAATCAGTCGCGGTAACGCTCCGCCTTGCCGCTCGAGATCGCGCCCTCGGCGAGACGGCGCATCTCCTCGCCCGCGCGCTTCGAGGCCTTCTCCTGCTGGCGGCCGAGCGCCCCCTGCTGCCGGCCCAGCTCTCCCTGCTTCTCGCCGAGCGGCTCCTGCTGCTGGCCGAGCGCCTCCTGCTGCCGGCCCAGCCGCTCGATCTCGCGCTGGACCTCGTCGCGCTCGTCCTCGTCCCGGCCGTTCATCGAGAGCACCACCAGCCGCGCGGAGAGCCGCGCCTGCTCGCCGCCGAGCCGGGCCTGCTGCGCTCCGATCTTGGCCTGCTGGGCGCCGAGCCGGCTCTGATCGCGCCGAGGCGTCCCTGCTCCTTGCCGAGCTTCTTCATCGGCTCGACGATCTCGTGGGCGCGATCGATGATCGCGTCGTCGCGCACGATGTACTCCTCGTCGTCGATCGAGAACCACAGCAGCGACTGGTCCGACTCGTCGCGCAGCTTCTTCAGGTTCTTCCAGTCGTGATCGTGCGACATGGCGATCGTGGTCTCGCCGCCGGGATCGAGCAGCGCGTAGGAGAACTCGTCGTCGCCTGAGTCCCGGTAGATCGAGAAGCCGGAATGCTTCGCGCTGTCGTGGCGCTCGTGGGCGTCCGAGCGCAGCGACCACGCCGTGCCGAGCACGACGGTCAGGGCCAGCACGTCCAGCCCGATCGCCCCAGGCGACTCGACGGGTCTCTAGGGATGAGTTCATGGCGTCCTTCTGTCGAGCGATCGCGAGGATCGCAAATCGGCACGGCCGGACCGGGGCCCAGAGTCCGGTGGAGACTTGGACGGCCCGGTCCGGCACAGGGTTGAAAGGATTCCGGCCACCCGACCCCGGCGATGCTACCCCTGCCCCCATGCCCTGACCCTGGGACACTTGGACGAACTGCGCGCGCTGCTCGGCGACGACGGCGTGCTCGCGAGCGAGGCCGCGCGCTTCACCTACGAGGCCGACGCGCTGACGCTCGAGCGCTTCATGCCCGACGTGATCGTGCTCCCGCGCTCGACCGACCAGGTGGCGGGACTCGTGCGCTGGGCGCACGCGCGCGGCATCCCGGTCACGCCGCGCGGCGCCGGCACCGGTCTCGCCGGCGGCGCCACGCCCGAGCAGGGCGGCATCGTGCTGTCGATGAACCGCATGGACCGCGTGCTCCGCGTCGATGCCGATCGCATGCTGGCGTGGGTCCAGCCCGGGCTCGTGAACCTCTGGCTCGCAGCAGGTGGCGCCGCTCGGGCTCTACTACGCACCCGATCCGGCCTCGCAGCAGGTCAGCACCGTGGGCGGGAACGTCGCGACCAACGCCGGCGGCCCCCACTGTCTCAAGTACGGCGTCACGTTCAATCACGTGCTCGGCGTGGTCGCGGTGCTGCACGACGGCTCACCGTCGACGCTCGGCGGCGAGGCGCTCGATCTGCCGGACTTCGATCTCGCCGCGGTGATCACCGGCAGCGAAGGCACGCTCGCGGTGGTGACCGAGATCTGCGTGCGGCTGCTCCCGAAGCCCGAGGCGGTGAAGACCATGCTGTTCGACTTCACCTCGGTCGAGGCGGCGTGCCTCACCGTGTCCGCAGTGATCGCCGTCGGGATCGTGCCCGCGGCGATGGAGATCATGGACCAGCACACGACGCAGCTGATCGAGGACTGGCTCCACATCGGTCTGCCGACCGACGCGGCCGCGGTGCTGCTGATCGAGGTCGACGGCCCGGCGGTGAGCCTGCCACCGCAGGTCGAGCTCATCGCCGCCGAGGCGGTGAAGCAGGGCTCGCGCAGCACCCGGGTGGCGAAGGACGAGGCCGAGCGCGCCGCGATCTGGCGCGGTCGCAAGTCGGCGTTCGGCGCCTACGGCCGCACCGCCAGCGGCTTCTACATCATGGATGGTGTCGTGCCGCGCACGCGGCTGGCCGAGGCGCTGTCGACGGTCTACGCGCTGTGCGCCGAGCGCGGGCTCGAGGCCGGCAACGTGTTCCACGCCGGCGACGGCAATCTCCACCCGCACGTGCTGTTCGACGCCCGCGATCCCGCGGCGCAGGCGCGCGCGCTCGACGCCTCGCACGAGATCCTCCGCATGTGCATCCGCATGGGCGGCACGATCTCGGGCGAGCACGGCGTCGGCATCGAGAAGCGCCCGATGATGAACGAGCTGTTCGCCCCGGAGGATCTCGCCACCATGGAGACGCTCCGGCGCGCCTTCGATCCGGAGCGCCTGCTCAACCCCGGAAGATCCTGCCCGGCGGCGGCGGCTGCCGCGAGGCCGCGCCCGCGCAGCTCGGCGGGATGAAGGTTGGAAGCGGCGACGCGGAGGGGCCGTGGATCTGAGCCCCGCGATGGCGCTCGGGCTCGATCCCGACCGCGCGCTCGACCCGAGCGCTTTCGGTCAGCGGGGCGCTGCCGCGCGTCGCGGTGCGGCCGCGCGATCGGGACGAGCTGTGCGAGGCGCTGCGCGCGGCGTCGCGCGACGGCCTCACGGTGGTGCCGTGGGGTGGCGGCGTGAGCCTGCGCGCGAGGCCGCGCCCGTCGCCTTCGACGTCGCGATCGATCTCACGGGGCTCGACCGCGTGATCGAGTACGAGCCCGCGGACCTGACGCTCACCGCCGAGTGCGGCGTCACGCTCGCCACCCTCGGGGCCTTGCTCGCCGCACGCGGCCAGGAGCTGCCGATCGAGGGCGCCCGCGCGCGAGCGGGCCACGCTCGGCGGCGCGCTCGCCGCCAACACCTCGGCGGCGCGGCGGGTCCGGTTCGGCGCGCCGCGCGACCGCATCCTCGGCGCACGCTTCGCGCTCGGCGACGGGACGCTGGCGCGCTCGGGCGGCAAGGTGGTGAAGAACGTCGCGGGTTACGGCATCCATCGCCTGGTGTGCGGCTCGCGCGGCGGGCTCACGGTGATCGTCGAGGCGAGCCTGAAGCTGCTGCCCGCGCCGGCCAACGCGCGTCGCGCTCATCCACCATCTCGAGGCGGACCGGATTGCCGACGCGGCGACCTGGTCGACCTTCGGGCGCCTCGAGCCCGCGGCGCTCACCGTGCTGGCGTCGCGACGCGGCGGCTCGCGCCGGCGCCGACTTCGCGCCGCGCCACGCCGCGCCGGGCGCCGGTTTCGCCGTCGTCGTCGGTCTCGAGGACGACGCGGCCTGGGTCGAGGCCCAGGCCGAACGGGTGACGAGAGCGCTGGGCCGGCCCGAGGGCAGGCTCGAGGGCGACGACGTGATCACGCTGTGGCGGCGCATCGCGGATCTCGATGACGCGCCGGGCTCGCGCCTGGTCTTCACCGGAGCGCATCGCACGCCGGCGGCGCTTGGCACCCTCGCTCGGCGAGCCTCGGGCGCGCGAGCTCGTGATGCACGCGCTCGCCGGACGCCTCCATGTCGCCGTCGATCCGCCCGAGGCGCCCGCCCTCGCCGCGCGCCTCGCGACGCTCGGGTTCACGTGCATCGACGCAGTCGGCATCGACCGCGGCATCGAGCCCGCGTTGCCGCGCCGAGCGGGCGGTGACGGGGCTGCGCTGAGCGCATCCACGCGCAGCTCGATCCCGGCGGCCGGTTCGCGCTCGGCGAGCGCTGGCGTCGCGGCGGCTGACGGGCATCCTACCGAGCGGTCAACGGCTCGCCAGGGGACGCCGCGAAGCGGTGCGACGCCTTGAAGTAGAGGACCTTCTGCGTGGGACGCGGCTCGCCGTCGATGCGATCGACGTCGCCGTTCACGCCGACGTAGAGCGCCGAGCCGGGGTGAAAGACGTAGGCGAGCAGCGCGTCCGCGTCGAGATGGTGGCTGCCGGTGTCGTACTGGGGATAGAGCCGCACGTAGAATTCGGCGCGTGAGCTGGAACGTGGTCTTGGCTCCGAGCGCCCAGACGTCGAACACCTCGTCGTGCGGGCCGCGGTACCTCCAGAAGCGGCTGCGCGCCGCGGCCAGCTCCATCGTGAAGCGCGCCTCGGACGGACGGTGGCGCCGAGGGTGTAGGACTCTGCCCAGCCCTGGAACGACGTGGCGGTGTCGCCGTAGAAGATCGCCGTCGCCGACGCTGCCGTCGAACGACAGCGCGAGCGGACGCCAGAGCGTGTTCCCGAAGCGGAAGATGTAGGTGTCGAGATCGTAGTCGCGGTCGGCCGGCGCTCGCGCGAGCGCACGTACATGGTGTGCATCGTGGTCTGCCGCTGAAACGCCCAGTCGATCATCGGGCTCAGCCACGCGTTCTCGAGCTGCCCCGTGTGATCGTGGACCACGTAGGTGTTCAGGATCGGCTGCCAGGAGCGCAGCCACCCGTTCTCGGGCCGGAGCATCAGGCTCGAGTTGACGCCCGTGGTCCGGATGTCGACGCGCGAGATGAAGCCGCTCTCGTCGCGGAAGTCGGGGCCGTAGTAGTCCTGGTAGAGCTCGAGGTCGCGCACGCCCGTTCGCCTCGCGCAGGCTCGCGTGGTAGGCGATGTCGGTGGTGGTGCGGGAGTCGCCCAGCTGGCTCCCAGGGTCGGCGCGCTGAGACTCGCTCCAGGCGAGCTGGCCATTGAAAAAGAGCGGTGCGCCAGGCCGCAGCCGCGAGTCGCCTGCGACGACCACGTTGTGACCACCCGACGCAGACCCGGTGGGGATAGCGGTGCCGGAAGAGAGATAGAGCGGGCTGTCCGTCCGATGCGCCGTGACGAGAGCGCCGACCCGCGAGTTGTCCCCCACGTCGTACGCCGTGCGCCCGATGAGAACTCCCCGGCCCCGAAGCCTCGACGCCGTTGTCCGCCCCGACCCCTTCGGTTGACCCGCCGCCATGGTCCCGCAGCGCGATCGCGCCCGAGACTCCATCGTCCGAGCTTGCCGGTGAGCTTCCCGCCAGCGACCGGGTCGGCGATGCGTCGCGTGTACACGAGACCGAGCGGCGACGTGAAGAATGTCGGCGCCCTCGAGGAAGAACGGCCGCTTCTCGGGATAGAACAGCGGGTAGCGCTGGTTGACGTCGATCTGGATCGCGTCGGCCTCGACCTGGCCGTAGTCGGGATTGCATCGTCGCGTTCGCGATCAGCGTCGGTGGTGATCGGATAGCGCAGGTCGAGGCCAGCGCTCTGGGAGCGATTGCTGGCGGTATGGCTACTGAGCTCGCTCGACGACGGCGGCGGTTCGTGGAAATAGGACGTCCTGCCGGCTCGAGCACCGAGCTCACGTACGGCTCGAGCTCGAGATGTCCCGCCGCGCGCAATCCCTCGAGCCCCGAGAGGTCTCCCGCCTGCAGCATGATGTCGCCCTGATCCGCCTGCCGCCACAACGGCCAGCTGCAGCACCTCGTCGTTCTTCGTGATCTCGCGCCGGATCCAGAGTCCCCACGTGCCTCGCCGTTGCGATCGAACCGCGATCGCGCGCAGCGGGATCGCCGATCTCGGTGGTCCAGCCGGTCGGATCGCGCCGCGTTGCGCCGTCCCATACCGCGTCCCAGCTGAAGTCGGGCTCGCATGCCGTCGAGGATGCCCGTCGAGCTCGACTCCGTACGGATTGACGCCGAAGATGTAGGCGCGCCGCCGGTCGAGATAGGTGTCGAGGTGGACCGAGACGTGGTCGCCGTCGAGGATCTGATCGCGGGGAGCCAGGCTGGCGCGGACCTTTCCCGGCCCGCGATTCTCGCAACGGATGCCGAAGTAAGAGGCGCTGATCGTCGATCAGCACGCGCACCGAGGTCGACTCCGAGGAACGGCGCCCTCGCTGCTGGAAGATCAGGCGGAAGTCCGAGATCGGCTGAGCGCTCGACCACTCCGGCTCGTCGAGGCGCGCCATCGACCCGGATCGCGCCGTCGACGCGCGACGCGGACACGCGCGGGCGCTCGGCCAGGGCGGGTGGCGCGAGCATCACGGACGTCCATGCCGGCACGAAGATCGTGAGGAGCACGACGCGAGACATGACCACCGGTTCTACTCTGTTCCCGAGGAAAGGCGACGGGGCAGTTTCATCGACGCGCACGGCCGGCGCAAGCGGCGGGTTCGGACAGGGACCGGTCAAGAATGGCGTCCCCCGGGGCGCTTGACCAGATGGTCGGGGAAGTTCACGTTGTTGACGAAGTACGTCGCCCGCGCGAGCACGTCGTAGTAGGCCTCGGTGCCCGCCACGACGGACTCGACGCGCCGTCGGGACCGAGGGCGCCCTTCACCACCCACGCCGCGCAGGCCGGGGGCGAGCCGCTCGTAGATCGCGCGCGGGTTGCAGGCGTAGCCGCGATACCAGTAGGCGGCGAAGACCGCCAGGCTCGGTCGAGCGAGCCGGCGCTGGGCCGCCCGGTACCGGCGGTGCAGCGGGTCGCGGTCGGCGGCGCGGCGCGCGCCGCTTAGCGCGTTCGGGAGCTCCGCAGCCGCCGCCGCGCATGGCCTCCGCCAGCGCCACGAGGCCGCGCTCGCCGCTGAGCCGCTCGACGCGCCGCAGGAAGCGCGCCGCCGCTCGGCGCCGTGCAGCCCGCGAGGCGGCTGGACGCCGTGGCGCGCCGGATCGCGGCTCACGGCGCAGGCGCGATGCTTCAGCCTCGCCCAGTCGCGCGTCCCGGCGGTTGCCAGGTCACGGCTGGCGTTGGGCGTGGCGTGGGCGTGAAGCGGGCTGGTCGCGCACCGCTGCGCCGCCAGCAGCGCGGGCCAGATTGCGGTCAGCCGTCGTGGCCCATGATCCAGACAGCCCCACCGCCGCGCGCCTGGGACCTTGTCGAAGACGCCGAGGAAACATCGCCCAGGCCCGTCTGCCACGCAGCCCCGAGGCTGCAGCAAACGGTCGCTCTACGGATGGTCTGCAGCAGCGGGACGTCGGGCTCGTGCGCCTCGAGCTGCGCGATGACGCCCGCCGCGTCCTGGACGAGGTCCGTCGGCGGATGAACCAAACGTACTCGCCGGTCGCCTGCTCGAGGCCGAGCTGGCGCGCCGCGCCTCGGCCCACCCCGCTCCGCGGTGGGTCACGCGCACGCGCGGATCGCGCTCGGCGATCGCGTCGAGCACCTCAGGTGCGTGGTCATCGGAGGCGTCATCGACCGCGACCACCTCGAAGATCCGGTCACGTCCTGGCCGAGGATCGGGCCAGGCAGGGCTCGAGGAAGGCCTGCTCGCGATGCGCCGCCAGGACGAAGCTCAGCCTGGGGGCCATTGGCTGGCAAGCTACCCCATGACTGTGAGCGCAAGGGTTTCGTGGACGTCCCGGTGCTGTGTGCGGGCATCGCGGCAGCGGGCGAAGTGTAGGCGAGAACACCATCCCTTCGTTCCGCGCAGCAGTGTACAGGCCTGCCCTGAGTCGAAGTCGACGCGCGCACACGAACGCCGACAGCGTGCTCGTCGCCTACCACGAGGCGGTGGTCGACGACGGGCGCTATGTCTCACGAGTTGCGATCACAGGGGCCGACGGCTCGGCCTCATGCGCGGCGGCCTGCTCGAGGACCTGCCCCGGCACATCGGGGTCGACATCGACCCTGAAATCGTCGCTCCAGGACGCGCAGCGCGCGCGACGAGACCACCACTGCCTTGTGGCGGAGCTCGTCGCACCGCAGGCCGACGGACGCCCGCTGCTCGTCACGAGCTTCGACCCGGCCGCAGTACTGATCGTGCGCGAGCACGCCCCTCCCCTTGGCGCTCGGCCTGCTCACGTGGCTGCGGTTCCCGCTGCGCAAGGCAATCCAGCGGCCATCCACCTGGGCGTGCAGGTCATCGCGCCCCACGTCGAGTCCTTCGGCCTGCGCCAGGCCACGCCCCGCTTCAGAACCGAGCGCGATCGCCGACGCCGTCTCGATCGCCACGCGGCATGAGCCTCAAGTCGTGGCCTGGTGCCCGCTGCCCTCGAACGCGATGTCCTGCTCGACGCGGGCGTCGACTGCCTCTGCATCGACGACGTCCTATGACGGCGCGCAGGCGTATCAGACCGCCAGCGCGGCCTGGATCTCGTCGTCGAGCGAGAACAACCTGAAGTAGGCTTCACGATGAAGCCGTCGGCATGGACTCCAGCGCCCACTGGCGCTCTTGCGGCGCCTGCGTCGTCAGGATCAGGATCTTGCTGCCAGGAGCCGGTCGCGCAGCTGCGGAAGGGCCTCGAACCCGCTCATCCTCAGCATGTTGAGATCGAGCAGCACGACCTCGGGATCGGTCGCGGGCGCCTGCTCGACTGCCTCCTCCCGTCAGCAAGCCTCGCCGACGACCTCGTAAGCCAAACCTGCTCGAGGACCATCCCCGCGCCAGCGCCCGGTACTGCTCGTTGTCGTCGCAGATGAACGCGCATTGGGAGCTAGGCCAGGTTCCGGTTCCTGTTGCGCGATCCCGCTGAGCCGCCTCGGTCCCCAGCAATACGTAACTGG
>ERZ1370068.8429-contig-7283_pt1 | contig 92656 bp, 117 predicted proteins | sample MGYA00561227_ERZ1370068 | MGnify/ENA primary metagenome ERZ1370068 (study PRJEB38410, sample SAMEA6850437) | metagenome | study: Metagenomic assessment of the ecological functions of the soil: analysis of the soil microbiota associated with the... | reverse complement strand
GTATTACTTCGTTCAGTTACGTATTGCTGACCCCAACGGAGACCCGCGTGACTTCCGGGTAGTGAGCAGGAGGATCACCCTCACTGAGGGCGATACGGTGGGGTCAGTCATGGTCGGCATCGACCTGGAGCCAGCCTAGGGACGATCCCAGTGGCCTATACCACTTTCAGGCCCCCGCCCCTTCCTATCCCTCCAAACGCTCGACCGGGACTTGAGCGGCAAGCAGACGATCGTTTCCAGATGTCGTTGAGTGGACGAGTGGACGGGTTGGAGACGAGTTGCGGCGTCTCTCGCCACGCTTGGAAAGGCCGCTCACGGCGCACCGGCTGGTTGTCCACGGGTTGCGGCGTTTTTCGCTCGCTATCTGTTCTCCCCAACGCCTGGCCGGAGGACCGCCCTCCTTCCCCTCAAACAGACGGTCCGCCAACCCTCTCACCCGGAAAGCGTGAACGTGACCTGGTTCAACCCGAACGGCGCGTCCTGCGTTGCGAGAATCTGCCATCGCTACTCCTTTCGCCGAGCGGCTCGGCGCTGCTTAGCCAACGCACCCTGTCGGCCCGTGCGGCGGGCATGACAACGCACGCAGACGGCGCGGAGGTTGGCGGGGTCACTGCCGCCGCCGGCCTCGGGCTGGACGATGTGATCGACCTGGGAGGCTCTGCCGACGCAGATGTCGGCGTAGCGCAGCTGGCACCGGTAGCCGTCTCGCTCGAGTACCTTCTTGCGGATCACCGGCCAGCTGCCGCCGTAGGCGTAGGCGTTAGCCGGTGGCGGGTTGGACCAGGATCTCCCGCGACACTGGGCGCACCTGGACGGCGTCTTCCGGCCAGGAACGATCGGGATCCTGTTGGGGCATCGGTATGTGAGGCACACCCTCATCATCGGGGCAGCTCGTAGCCGATGACCGGGTGGGGAAGGAACCGGACCCGGATCTCGGCGATCCGCACGGAGTTCCTTCGGCCTCCTCGAAACGCGCCTCGACCGGATGAGAGCCCGTCGCCCAGGCCCGTTGAGAGCACCGAGCGCGACCGCGACGCCGTAGCTCGTTCGTGACGAGCTCGTAGGTCGTGATGCCGACTCCGAGTGACCTCGTGCTCGACGACCTCGTCCGACGTGGTCGGACGGCGTCGTCGAGGTTCATCGGGTCGACCAGCACCAGCCGCCCGCTATCGACGGGTGCACCTCACCGATCTGCTGCCATTCAGTGCTTTTCGGTCATCTCTTGGCTCCTTCTGGTCGATTTCGGATTTCGGGCGGGGTTTTCTCGCGGTCCACGCTGGGTGGCACTCTTGGGACTGCCGGGAAGAATCGGACCCCCGATCGGCCGATCACGACGCCGACCTCTCCATTTGGGTTGGGACGATTGGGAGATGGGTACGCATTGCGCGTGACGAGGGGGAGGTGGTCCGATGATCTGGACGATCCTTGCCCGCGGCGTGCATCGTCCTCGCCTTCGTCGGGGAGATCTATCGATGAGCGGGATCCTGCTCCGGGACGCTCCGGGTGGTTCGAATCGCCGCGATCGCGTTTCGCGCACCCTCGGCTCGCTGCCGTTCGTGAAGAAGCGGTAGCGCACGCAGGGGATGACGCTGCCCCTGTCCTCCGGCACGCGTTTTTCGAAGGCGGCCCGCCCGGTCTGCGCGCTCATGCGGGGCCTCGGCCGCCTCGAGCAGGAACACCGCGTACCGCACCTGGGCAGTGAGGCCGAGTGCGATCCCCGCCGCGTCGTTGGCCAGCTGGATCTTCTCCCCGAGCTGCAGGGCGTCAGCGAACAGGGCGACAGCCAGGTCGATGAGTTGGTCGGTGGTCGCCAAGGCAGCCTCCTCCCCGACTGCGCTGACGTGTTCATCGCTGCGCCCTTGTTCTTGGGGTTGGGGTTGTAATGGGTTTCCACTCTTGGTGCGTGATCCCCAGCGCAACCCAGGGCGGCTTCAGGTCGACCTGGGTTGGCGGCTCTTTTTGGAGCTCTTGAAGGCTTGTGGGAACCCCCGTTCCCACTTGGTATTCCCAGGTTCCTACTTGATGCGTCAGGTTCACTTCTTCACCAGGTAGGGAAGGAGCTTCCCCCAGTCCATTCACTGTTTTAGTCTCGATCTTGGCCTCCATCTCGATGGGGATGCAAGCGAGTACCTGTTCGAAACGCCATGCCCGCTGCTGCGCCATCCAACCGGCATCTGCCAGTTCCTTGATGTAGTCACAACCGCGCACGCCTTGTTAGGCGGCAGCCGTTGGCGATGCTCTGAAGGCTCGGCCAGGCGTTGCATCCCGTTCTCATCGGCCCAACCAGCCAAGGTCAAGACCACGAGGGTGGTAGTGGGAGGAGGTCGGACACCCGAACACCGATCCACCAACGGGTTCAGGGAGGCGAATTTCTCGGGCTGCTCATCACGCACCGACTTCCGGGCGCATGAGCCTTCGAGCTGCGCAGGCGAGACGCTGCATGTGGGCGCGGAGCTTGTGTTCAGCGCGCCGGCCATCACGCGTCCGGTAGGTCGGGAAGTCTCTGCGTCGACCTGCTCGAACTTCTGGGTGAACTGGCGCGGGCGCGGGCCGTGATCCCGACCGTCAGTAACGCCGGCCCGAGCGTGTCCGCCAATCGACGCACGAATGGATCGCTGCTCGGGGTGAATCCTGTTGGCACGGCGACACCTACTCAGTGCCGCGGCTGCCAGACCGACGACGTATTCGGGCGAAGGTCACGCCCGGCGTCGTATAGAGCTACTTCAGTGAGTCTAGCCCGCCGATGGGGGTAGATCGCCCCTCCGCTCAACACGAATGGTGATCGATGGCGCGACCACTGCCAGCTCGGTAGCGGCTGACGGCGGCTCCGTAGCACTGACCGAGGAAAAGCATCACGCCGTGATCGGCCGGGCACCACCGAGGCATCATCTGCTGGTCCGTCGGATCGCCGTCCACCTCGGAAGGCATGCCTCGACGACTGACCATCGCTCATCGGATCGTCGAGAATCGACCTCGCTCTTGACGATCATCGGCTTCACCGTCACCGTTCCTGGCGGCGAACAACGCGACCGAGGCTGATCCACCTGCCCGATCACCTTCCCGTGGCACATCACTCGGACGATGACGGGCGGATCGTCGCCGCATTCACCGCGGCGTTCCTCAGATCGTCGAGAACTGCCGCACGCACTCCTTGGTCCTGCAGTAGGAATCAACCAGGACTCACAGCCGATCCCCCGGACCCAGCCGCTTGTGCACCTCTCGGGCTCGCTCGTCGGCCGCGGACTGCTCCGTACCGGTGCAAGCATGCTCCTGATCCTTCCAGCCCATCAGCCGAAGCACACGCGTCGTCATCGGCGCCGGCGAGGCGCAGGTAGTGCGCCGCGGAGTGGCGGAGCTGATGGACGTGGACGTCACCGATACCTGCCTCGCGGGCGCGGCGCTTGACCGCCTCCTGCCGATCCCGTAGGACGTCATGCGCCCCGGAGCGACCGAGCCACAGGTGCTCGCTGTCGGCGTCGCGATGCCCGGCGGACCGGACGAGATGTCGGTCGATGCGCCCTGATGCTCTTGGTCCCGATCGGGTTGCGCCGTTCGTCGCCGCCCTTGCCGACGAAAGTCACGGTCCCAGGTCGAGGTCGACGTCACCGAGCCGGAGCTCTGAGAGCTCGCTCAGCCTGGCACCCGGTGTCGATGAAGCGTCTGATGATCGCGGCGTCGCGCGCGGCCGTAGAACCCGCCGTCGCGTTCGACCGTTCGAAGCAACGCCCGCAGGTGCTCCATCGACAGCACGCGGGACGGGGACCGCGGGCACCTTCGGCGGCTTCAGGGTTCTCCATCGGTGAACGTTCGATCTCCCGCTCGTCACGGCTGGCGAGCCAGGCGAAGAACTGTCTGAGCGAGGCGAACCGGGCGCGGGCGCTCGCCGGCCGGAGCCGGCTCGAAAGCTGGTCGGCCAGGAACGCCTCGATGTGCTCCGACGTGATGTTGCGACCTCGAGCGGCATTCCGTTCGCGGAGCAGAAGTCGTGGAGCCTGCGGACGGCCTCGGTGTAGGACTGGATCGTCCGGGCGGCCTTGTTCTCGGCACGCAGGTGCCGCTCGAACGACGGGATGACGTCGAGGAGCGTGGGCGCTGCTACCCTTGCCGCCGTGACCGATCCCATGGCCCGACTCCTGTTATCGAGCTGGTGCGCTGTGCGCCATGGCGGGATGGTAGCATCATCCGGGTCACACCATGGCCCGTGGGGTAACGGTAGCCCGGCTGACTCTGGATCAGTTAGTCCTGGTTCGAATCCGAGGCGGGCCAGCTACCCCGGATCGTACCAGGGACCAGGTGGAACCGCTGGCGTCCGATCCGTCCGATGAGTGAAGCGTCACGTCACGCTAGGGGTTCGGATCCAGGATCAGGGGCGGGATCGGATCCTGGGTGAAGTCGAAGTCCTTCAGCAGGTTCCCCGAGGATCGGGACCTTCTCGCGGACCGTGGGTCGCGAGTCCGGGCGGCTGAGGGTCGCCGGGTCAGGCCGCTCCTGTCTGCAGGAACAGGTCTTCGATGAGCTTGAGGTACGCGTCGAACGACAGCGTCTGGGAGTCGATGAGACCCGCTTCGCGCCCAGGGGCTGATCACGCAGCCCGGGACGCCGGATCCCGTAGCCGTTGAGATCGACGCGCGGTGGTTCGACGTGGTCGTAGAAACCACCCCAGTCGTCCCACGTGAGGAAGACGGCGGTCTGGTTCCAGTCCGGGACCCTTCATCAACGCGTTCACGACGTTCGTGACGTGGCGCTGCCCCTTCCAGATCGGCGCGCCCGAGGCGGGGTGCTCCCCACCCCGTTGTACGGCATGACCCACGAGACCGACGGCAGGTTCCCGTTCGCGGCTTGCTGGTAGAACTGGGTGTGCGTCTGGATCCGATCCATCTGGCCCGTCTCGCGGATCGTCGTGAACCATGGGAGTGGGTTCTGCTGCGCGACCGTGCTCTCGCGGCCGTGACCGGGGCAGGGGTCGAAGAAGCAGGTGTCGTCACCGACGTAGTACCCCCACGAGACGCCCTGCTCGTGGAGCACATACGTGATGTCCGTCCACGCCCAGATCGGGACGTCCTCGTGCGCCCGCATCGTCGAGGAACTCATCGTTGAGGTACGAGGTCCGAGGCGCAGGACATCGGGTCCCGAGGATCGGTGCAATGGGCGGCCACGCCGACACGAGGAACAGGTGCGCCGGCAGCGTCCACGAATCGGCGGGCGCGAACATGCTGGTCCTGCAGGACGAACTCCTTCGCGTACCGCCAGTAGTTCGGGATCTCCTTGGCCGTGTGGTAGCTCACTGACGTCCGGCTGACCCTGCGGCCCGAGGTACTGAGCAGTCGCGGGGTCGAGCGGTGATCGGCGCAGTACGGCGGGCTGTCGATCACGGTCTCGACGAACCCGTCCATCTTGCCGCCGTCGACGTCGAGCTCCGAGTGGCGCTGGCCGTGCGGCCCACCCTCCTGGAGCTGCGCACGGTCGTGTGGTACGGCCGGACGCACGTCGGCGATCGGGTCGGGCACGCAGACCGTCGGCTTGCCGTTGCGCATCGGGATGCCGTCGGCGCCCGGGAACGTCCCGAAGTAGTGATCGAACGAGCGGTTCTCCTGGACGATGAACACCAGGTGCTTCAGGTGCTCCTTGGCCTGTTCGAGCTTGCGTCAGGTCGGGACCCGGCGAGGGCGACCCGGAGCGGTCCCGGCCGTGCCGGTCGACGTCGGGCCGGTCTGACCAGGGCCGCCGTGCAGGCGGCCGGCGAGCATCGCGGCCAGCGACGAGCGCGACGCAGGAACGAGGCGCGGGCGGGCGAGGGTTCGGACGCATGGACCGCCGAGAGTACCAAGCGTCGCCCGTTCGGGCGGGACCTGCCGCATCGTCCGTGGCGGTCGCGGCGAGGCCCGGTCGCTAGGATGACCGCCCACCTCGACGCAAGGAGCTCACGTGACCGCGACGCCATCCGACCCGACCGTCGTCACGCTCATCCCCGGCGACGGGATCGGGCCCGAGTGCGTGGACGCCGCGCGCCGCATCATCGAGGCCGCCGGCGTGCGGATCACCTGGGAGGAGTGCGAGGCCGGCGCCGAGGTGTTCAAGAAGGGCCTGCCGTCGGGCGTCCCGCCCGAGACGATCGACGTCGATCCGCCGGACGCGCGTCGCGCTCAAGGGGCCGCTCGAGACCCCGGTCGGGTTCGGCGAGAAGTCGCGCGAACGTCACGCTGCGCAAGCTGTTCGAGACCTACGCGAACGTCCGGCCCGGTCCGCGAGATGCCCGGCGTCGACGACCCCGTACAGCGGCCGCGGCATCGACCTCGGTCATGGTCCGGGAGAACGTCGAGGACCTGTACGCCGGGATCGAGTACATGCAGACGCCCGGCGTCGCGCAGTGCCTGAAGCTGATCAGCGAGAAGGGCTGCGAGAAGATCGCGCGGTTCGCGTTCGAGTACGCGCGGGCCGAGGGCGCACCAAGCGTCGCCTGCGCCACCAAGGCCGAACATCATGAAGCTGACCGAGGGCACGCTGAAGCGCGTGTTCGAGCGCGTCGCGCCGGAGTACCCGGAGCTCGAGTCCTGGCACGTGATCGTCGACAACTGCGCGCACCAGCTCGTCAAGCGCCCGGAGCAGTTCGACGTGATCGTCACCACCAACATGAACGGCGACATCCTGTCAGCGACCTGTCCTCGGCGCTGATCGGCGGGCCTCGGCTTCGCGCCCTCGGCGAACGTCGGCAACGAGGTCGCGATCTTCGAGGCGGTGCACGGCTCGGCGCCCGAGTACGCCGGCAAGAACGTGATCAACCCGACCGCGGTGATCCTGTCCGTCAGTCCTGATGCTGCCGCGCTACCTCGGCTTCTTCGAGCAGGCGGACGGCGATCGAGCACGCGCGTGTTCGTCACGCTCGAGTCCGGGGTGCTCACGGGCGACGTGCTCGGCTACGACCGCGGGACGCCGACCACCGACTACACGAACGCGATCATCGGCAACCTCGGCAAGCGCACCGAGACCTGGACGATCCGCGACGTCAAGCCGCTGCAGCTGCCCGAAGATCGACCCGCGCGCCCGACTACGTGCGGCCGGCGAGCCGTTCCGTCGTCGGCCTCGACGTCTTCGTCGAGTCGCCGCTGTCGGCCAGCGAGCTCGGCTCGTCGCTGATGGAGCTCACCGCACGACACGAAGCTGTCGCTCAAGATGATCTCGAGCCGCGGCACGAAGGTCTTCCCACCCACCGGGGCGATGACCGAGACCGGTCGACCACTTCCGCTGCCGGTTCATCATCAAGGAGAAGCCGGGCGACCTCGCTCGGACGAGGACGTCCACGAGCTGCTCGCGTGCGGATCTCGAGCGCGCACTCGTGGATGCACATCGAGAAGCTCCAGGAGTTCGACGGCGAGCTCGGGTTCACCCGCGACCAGGGCGAGGACTGAGGTTCGGCAGCCGGGCAGGCGTGTTTGCTACACTTCCGGCCGGCCCGCGGCCGACGGTTCCCATCGTCTGGTGGCTGGGACTCCACCCTCTCAGAGTGGAGGCACGGGTTCAGAACCCCGTTGGAGCCCCACCCCTCCCTGACCTGCCCAAACCCCGACTACGTGTCAGGTTCCGGCGAAACTAGAACCCTCGTTCCCCCGTTGTTTATTCCCATCAGTCCTACTTGCTGACAGCAGAGAAGTAATCTGTTACAGACCTCGCCGGGCCGCCGTGCGGCATCGGGCTCCCAGAGCCAGCGGGCCTGATCTCAAGACCGCTCACCCCGTCTTGAATTTTTCGGTCTACGCACAAGGAGCGTTGAGGGCGGATCCAGAAAGCAGTAGGTAGCGGCCCGGAACGGACTTCGCGCTAGCCTTGAGGCCATGGGATCGATTGAAATCCCGCCTCCGACCCCGGACAGTCGACCCTATCTCTACTACAACACAAAGGGCGGTGAGGCCTGAATGGGACTTTGGCGAAGCGATAATGGCGATTATGGAAATCAAGGAGCAACAGCTTGAGGTGAGCGAGGAGGCGAAGTGGTCGGGTACTGCGACGGCGGGGACGAATGGATACCGTCGATGCGATCGTGGACCAGTTCCGTGCAGGTCATTACGGTGGTAGCTGGGTCGCCCAGTGGATTGGTCGACTTTTCGCCGCATGCAAAGCCCGGGTAGCGGTCACCGAGCACCTGCAGGCTGATTCCGCTCCCAGCGTGTGGGGCACCGTCTCCGGTCTACGCACAAGGTGCGAGAGGGCGGATCAAAGAGGGTTGTGTGGCGCAGGCACCCGAGCTGTCGCTGGACGCGGCGGCGGGATGGACTGCTCGGGCTCGCGGCCATGGGCCTGGGTGTCGGTTCCGCCAACGAAGCGACACCGTTGAATCGCCCCAATCATCTTGCGGTGATCCTCGCCTTGCTCGCCATGCAACCACGGGGACTCATGGCACCGTGCACACGTTCATGGCGGGGCGGGGCGCAATCTGGACCCCACGACCATCTGACCCGACCTGGCGTCATCTGTTAGAGACCGCCGGCTCGCCGTGGCGCAAGGCTCCCAGCGCGGCGGCGGGATGGACTGCTCGCTCCGGCGGCACGGAGCCCGATCGAGGTGCGTTTTGGAACTCTGCCGGATCGACGCCCGCGGGGGAGTGCCCGTCGAGCTCCAGGCCGAGCCCGTCAGTGGATCCTCGGAACGAATCGCCAGCGGACCCGCTGTCTGGTACGCGTCGTACTCCGGTGCGCTGCGCGAGCATGGACTCCTCGAGCTGCGACTTCATCTCGAGCACGAGCATCAGAGCGACGGTGACTACGAGCGTCAGAGCTGAGGAGACGAGGGACCACCGAGGGCGATGAGGATCAACCCGCCGTAGGATCGGATGCCGTACGAGCCTGTACGCGCCGCCCACCTGCAGCCGTGCAGTGTTCGGAGCGGCCTCCGGGAACGGCGTCAGCGAGCCACGGATCCCTACCATGCCGCCGCACAAGAAGGGCCGCGCCCAACGATCGCGATCGGGATCCCGACGGCGGCTCGGAACCACGAACCATCGTCCCGCCCACACTGGGCCCGCGACCCCGGCCACGATGATCGCGAACATGAGACGACCTGGATGACAGTCCACCCCTCGCCGCGAGGACCGAGGTGGGGATCCGCATCCTGCCTATCCGACCGACGCCTCGAACGGCTCCCACTTGGGCAGACGCCGGAGCGCCACCGCGCCGAGCGGCTCGAAGCGTGAGGTCGGTGCCCCTCGCGAGCTTCCGGACGGTCCGCGTCAGCGGAGGTACACGCTGTCGCTGGCTGTCCGAGCCGTTTCGCGATCGATGCCGTCCTCGGTGCTCGTGACCCTGAACCCTCCCGCCTATCGGGCGCAGGGTGCTTGTATCGCCCCGTGCGGTGTCTGGTCACCTCTGGCCCACCCGCGCCGGCGCCACGAGGGGGAACGAGCGATCCCGCTTTCATGGCGCAGAGCGGATCGATCCCGAGATCGTGGTGCCGGCTCCGGGTGGGTGATCGCACCTGCGGCGAGCCGCCCCAGCGCGTCGAGCCGGTCACGCATGTTCGTGAGTCCAGAGCCCGCGGCACCGTGCGACGTCGCGGCCGAACCCGAGGCCATTGTCGGTCACCGTGAACGCGAGCCGTCCCTTCGCCGTCCTGCAGTCGGATCTCGCCCTCGTCGCCACAGCGTACTTCGCGACGTTTCTTGCAACGCCTCGAGCGCACGGTGAAGCGAGACGCCACCGCTTCGACCTCCCGCGGATATCCGGGCGATGCCGCCCGCATCGATCGTGATGGGCATCGCCTGGCCTTGCGGCCCTGCGCGCTCGAGCGCCGCCGCCGGCCACTCGTCCGGCCAACGGTGGAGGTAGCATCCCACGCGCGAGGCTCACGGAGTGCCATCGAGCGCCTCAGCGCAGCTGGCTCCCTGGAGCCGGGTCGCCGCCCGCCTGACGCGCTCCGGGTCATCAGCCAGCCGCTCGAGCAGACCGGAGCTCGATGGTAGAGCGCGATGAGTTGTTGTTGCGCGCCGTCACGGCAGGGTTGCGCTCTGATCTTGCGTCGCTCCTCGTCCTGCGCCTGGACCAACCCGACGACGCGCGACGCCTGGGCTCGCCGATGGTGGCTCTGCAGCTCTGCCGCGAGGGCGGACGTTGCCGCGAAGCACGAGCCCGGCTCTGGGATGCGAGGTCTTGGAGGAGCTTGTCCTCCGTGGAGTGTAAGCGGCTCGCTCCGTGGTTTCTCGAGCGCCAAGGCGCTCGAGCAGTTCGCCCGCATCGTGCGTCCGGGCGGCCACGGCACGCGTGACCCCGTCGAGCGCTGGAAGTTCGTCGTCGGCAAGGAGCGGCATCGGGCCCGGCATCGGCTGACCTCGGCCGGCCACGCTGCTGCGGGGCGAAGCTCGCGCCCAACCCGGAGCCACACCTCGACGCGCGTGGCCCCTGTTCCTCGTTCCCAGCGATCGCCGCCATCCGCCGCAACACATCATCGACGCCGTAAGGTGCCCCATCTCGCTCGGCGGCGAGTAGCGGAGGGACCTGGTATTAGGGCGTCACGCTCTGCTCGCCGTAGACGAGACAGTTCTGCCCACCCGCCGCGCCTGGCGGCGAAGCGGCCGGAACAGCAGTGGCGATCGCCGTACCGCGTGTGCGGTCGCGAGCACGGGCACGCCCGTGCCGTATCCGACGAGCGACCCGAGACCTGACCACCACGACCACGTAGACCGCCAGTGACGACCGTCGCGAGCAGCGACCGATGCACGCGATCGCCCGGCTGATGATGACGTCGATCTCGTACAGCCGGTACCTCAGCGATCGCCCGATCAGAAAGTGCCGCCGGCATGCCGCTTTAAGAACGCCCAGGATGACCGTCGCGGCCGAGCATGACGGTCGCGACCAGGAGGAATCGCAGCTGCAGACCACGGGCGCCGATCGCGACGAAGGTTGGCGAGCAGCGCCAGCGCGGCCACGAACGCGACCCACTTCGATCTGTTGGCGCTGCTCGCGGTCCCCAGCAGCGCGCGATAGCCGGCGACCTGCAAGGCCCCGAACGCCGCCCCGAACATCGTGAGCACCACCGTCCAGACGGTCGCGACCAGCGCCGGTCGGGAATTCGGCTCGCCGAACGACTCGATCCCGAGCGGGTTCGGTACCCGAAGAAGAGGCGCGCCGCCGGGCGCGGGGAGAGCCAGAGGGCACCGGGCTGAAGAGGAACCCGCATCGACGTCAGCGCGATCGCGACGCATCCCAATCAGCAAGGGAATCGGACGCCACCTGGGCGACGGCAGCGTGCCCGTCGGGAAAAAGAGCAACATGAACGCGAGGCGATGGAGCTGGTCGCCACGAAGGCCGACCCGCGCGCATCGCCCCGACGACGTCTGGGGGCAGGGAACCAGCTTCTCGGATACGTCGCGATCCCGAGGACCGCGTACCCGCCTGTCGCGGACAGCATCACGAACCCCGGGCCAACGCCTTGAAGCAGCCAGCCGGATGAGGTTTCGCGCGCGGCGGACGATCAGCGCCCCAAGCGTGGCGTACACCACGCCGGCGATCGCGCCGGCGACGTTCGCGAGCTGAATCCGCCAGGATGAGAGTCGCCCCACGCCACGATCGTGAGGGGCCAACCCGATGACCGCGATGAGGGGACTGTGACGCCCCAGAGCACCCCTGGAGCCACGTTCAGCGCGCGCTGCTCCTGACGCCGGCATGGGTGGCCATCATTGTCCAGGGGTTTGACCCGAAACCAGGGTGCGAGTCCTCCGACCGAGGGGATGCCAGGAGGCATCCAATCCAGGTGACGAGAGAAGGGCCTGCGCTGGAGTCCCATGATGGAGCGCGCCGGTGCTGCTCGATGCATACGCTTGCCTGAGACATGAACCCCGGACCGCGAAAGAGGATTGATTTATGGCTGAGCCGAGCCGCCAGCGGTCGGCCTCCCTGGCAGCATCCCCACCAGCACCTGCCCGGAGCGTCCGGTCCTCCCTCGCAGTCGATCAGCAGCTCGGCGAAGGTGCGGCTCTCCGGGTAGCTCCAGAACTCGCCGATCCGGTCGGCCCGCTCGAAGTCGGGGAGCATCAGGACGTGGAGGAGGGTTCAACCGGCGAGCGCAGCGGCCGCGAGCTCCAGCCGGGAGGGTTCCAGACGACGGCGCTGGGACTCGGCTCGAAGTTCGAGCCCGGCGAAATCGAACCCGACGAGTCGCCCGTCCGAGCTCGCGAGCGTCCCGAGGACGTTCCAGAGCATCCGCTTGCCCTCGATGCCCAGGCTCAGCACCTCGAGCTCCTCGAGCCGAGCCGCCTCGCTCGATCCCGGCCCGAGCACCGGCAGCGCCATCCGCAGGCTGCCGAGTCGCTCCATCCCGACGGCGCTCGCTCGCTTGACCGGGTTGGCCGAACCGCCCAGGGCCTTGATCACCCGTTGGAGGACGTCGCGATCCTCCTCGATCTCGACGAGCAGGGCTTGGAGCACGCGCCCGAGCTCGCTCTGGGCTCCCTCGCGCGGCATCGCTCGGCGAGGCGGATCGCTGCCGCAGCGCCGGCGAGGTGGTCGTTCGAGGTAGCCATCGAGTCCGCTCATCGCTCCGTCCTTCCGGTTGGCGTGCCCCGCAGGCCCATGTACCCGGAAACCCGGGAGCCGTACGGGGTCTGGAGACCGAAATCATCACGGGTTGAGATCCGCCGTGCCGCCGTGCCAGGCTGCGGATTGGCGTGGGCCGTGTACGAGTCGTGGGCGAGAGTCAATCGGGAGTTGGACACACGCCTTGCCCGTGACGTCCCGGCGGCGCGTCGACACCGCCTTGATAACCGGGATCGTCCCTAGGCTGGACTCCAGGTCGATGCCGACCATGCACTGACCCCACCGTATCGCCCTCAGTGAGGGTGATCCTCCTGCTCACCACCCGGAAGTCACGCGGGTCTCCGTCCGGGTCGTCGATAGTCAAGGCGTCACCAGGGCTTGGAACGACCGCCTCGGCCAGATTGAACGTCCATTCCTCATCGCCCGTGGTGAGTTGCAGTTCGATGCTCATCCTTGGCTCCTTCCGTCCGGTTAGTTGACAATGCGGAGGACGCCCGCCTGCGAGGGGCTAGGCGGACGTCCTCCTTGTAGCAAGACCTCGTTCCTACCCTCTCCCTCCAGCAGGAAAACCAAGTCACTCAAGCGCCCATGGCTTGCCAGTCCGTGAAGCTCAGCTCGAAGCGATCAAAGGCGTCGCCCATCGCGTGTGCGATGCGACATCCCAACGTGGATCTTTTCCACGATGCATGCCCGATCCTGATTGCCAGGCCGCAGGTTGGGTAGTCAGTTCGTGCACTTCGCGGCCCGCGAAACGAGAGGAGACGTTCATCCATGCTTGCCATCGACATCGAGAGCGGACTGACCGAGGCCTGGGAGCGCATCGCGACATTCATTCCGAAACTGCTTGGATTCCTGGCCATCCTCATCATCGGCTACTTCGTCGCGAAGCTGGTTGCGAAGGTCGTGGATGGACTCCTCGAGCGGATCGGCTTCGACCGATGGGTCGAGCGAGGAGCGCTCAAGACTGCGCTCGACCGGTCCAGTTCGATGCCTCCGACATCCTGTCCGTCGTTGCCTTCTGGGCGGTATTCCTGATCTCGCTGCAGCTCGCCTTCGGCGTCTTCGGTCCCAACCCGGTGAGTGACCTGATCGAAGGCATCATCGCGTACCTGCCAAATCTCTTCGCAGCCGTTGTCATACTGGTGATCGTCGCGGCGCTGGCCAAGGTCGTGACCGACCTGCTGGCTGCCGCGCTCGGAGAAGTCTCGGGAGGCGAGTGGATCGCCCGTGTGGCAGGGATGGCCATCCTCGTCATCGGGGTCTTCGCGGCCCTGAATCAGCTGCAGATCGCGCCGGAGATCGTGAGCGGGTCTCTTCTACGCCCTGCTGGCCATCATCGTCGGTGTGGCGGTCGTTGCCTTCGGTGGGGGCGGCATCCAGACCGCGCGCGGATATTGGGAGCGTGTCAGTCGGCGCGCAGACGCGAAAAGCGTCGGAGATCCGGCGAAGTGCTGCCCTGGAAACCCCTCACCGAACGCAGCAGCGATGTCGTAGGGATCCCGGAGATTGAACAGGAATCACCAGGTAGATCACCGGGCTGGGAGGCCTGATCGAGGCCGCCCTTGGAGCGGAGGAGAGAACGATGGACGCGATGAGCCCTGCTCAGAGAGGACCACCGGAAGGTGAAGAAGATGCTCGCGGAGCTCGAGTCGACAACCGAACGTGGGCGTGAAGACCCGCGAGGAGCTGTTCACGAAGGTCAAGCAGGAGCTCGTCGTCCATGAGGCGATCGAGGAGGAGATCTTCTACCCCGCATTGAAGGACCATCCCAAGACCAAGGGAGATCGCCTTCGAGGGGTACCGAGGAGCACCACGTCGTGGACATGGTCATGGCCGAGATCGACGGAGTCGCCTACGACGACGAGCAATGGGGCGCGCGAAGTTCACGGTCATGAAGGAGAACCTCGAGCACCACATCGAGGAAGAAGAGGGCGAGATGTTCAAGCAGGCGAAGCAGGTCTTCGACGAGGACGAGGCTCGCTCAGCTCGGCGAGTCCATGACGGCGCGCCAAGGAAGAGTTGATGCGGCAGCGAGTCCTCGGCCGCTAAGGAGAATCAGGCGTCAATCAGCTTTGGGAAGAGGCAAGAGCTCGGTTGAGCTCGAAGCCGTGATGGGAGGAGCGAAATGCCGAAAGGGAAGGGTGTGACCCACACCGTAGTCAGGGCGGGAAAGAAGGTGCTTGCGACCGACGCAGCGCAAGGCGTCGTCGGTGCCGTCGCCGACAAGATGGAGAGATCGCTGTCGACGAAGGCCGATGATGCTGCCGAAATCGTCAAAGAAGGCCGCAAGAGCTGGCGGCCGCGAAGGTCAGCTCGAGGAGGTCCAGCCACCACTCCGGAAGGCCGGTGCTCGAAGGCCACGTACTCGGAAGGCCGGTGCCCGGAAGGCCGGTGCTCGGAAGGCCGGTGCCCGGAAGTCGCTCACCGACTCGGAAGGCCGGTGCCCGGAAGGCCACCGACTCGGAAGGCCGGTGCTCCGGAAGGCCGGTGCCCGGAAGACCGGTGCTCGGAAGGCCAGCGACTCGGAAGACCGGTGCCCGGAAGGCCACGACTCCGGAAGGCCGGTGCGCGGAAGGCCACGACTCGGAAGGCCGGTGCTCGGAAGGCTCGGAAGGCAAGCGCCAGGACCGGTTCAGGAAACCAGGGCCAGGAAGCGTTCGTAGTCATGACCGGGTACGTGAGGTCCCTTTGGGTCTCATCCAGAAGGGATCCGGTCTTCATGCAACGGGTCAACGGGTGGCTCACGATCTTCTGGATCGCCATGATCCCGATCTCGATCGCAACTGGATGGATCAACAGCGTCGCGTACGTGGCTTCACTCTCGCTGTGGGCTCTCGTGTCGGGTCACTGGTCGGCCTGGCAGGCGGCTCGGGTGGAAGTCGCCCAGAAGAAGGAAGAGGAGCGCAGGGCTGCGGAGGACATGGCTGGCGAGATCGTGGAGCGGGTCGTGGAGGAGACCACCGTGGAGAAGCAGAGATAGAGCGTGGAACAGTACGACTGCCAGCCACCCCGCCCATCCTTGGTTCCGCTGGGAACGGGTATGTGAGTTCGGCTGGTCTGACCTCCGATCCACTCGGTCGTCGGACCCGGCCGGGAGCCCCGTGGCGGCACGCCGTTGCGGGGCTTCCCTTGCACGCTCGGCAAGCTTTGCGTGACTCACGCCCCGGGCCATAATCCGCCAATGAGCTCGCGGGAACGAGCGCATGGCGAAGAATGAGGCTGCCTCACGAGAGACGAACGAGGAGGTCGGACGGGCACACGAGGTTGACCCGCCCGGTAGGCGCATCCAGATCTCGTGCGAGTGCGCGCTGAGGACCTGCGGGCGCGTACTCATCGATCACCTTGGATGAGTACCGACGCGTCCGGATGGATCCTCGGCAGTTCGCTGTCGTGCCGGAGCACTTCATCGGGGACATCGAGCGGATTGTCTACGAGAACGACCGTTTCGTCGTCGTTGCCAAGCGTGGGGAACCCCGGCAGACGTGGCGAGAGGACGAGAATCGCGCAGGGTAGTAAGGCAGACAGCCCTTCTGTCGCTGCGGAGCTCTCTCTGGAATCGAGTCAAGGGGGTCGCGGAGGCCGAGCGGCGCGAGCCGAAGCCGAGAGTGGATTCACTCCAGTCCTGATGGGGCCTTGGTAGCCGAAGCCTGGCAATGGACTAGGACTATTCATTTGAAGGTCGAGCCGTTCTTCGTCCGCGCATGACGTGCCGACGAGAGCAATGCCGGACGCTCCGGGTACGACCGCGCGGAAGAAGGCGGCCGGGCGGGAAGGGTGGAAAGGCCTCGGCGAGGAAGAGAAGTCGTCGAAATAGAGGGCTGGCCGTCAGGGACCGACCATGATCCCGTCGAGATCGAGAGATCCAAAGGCGTGAGATTCGGCCATCGGCCCGGTCCGGACGATCCGCCCGGACACTGGCGGAAGCACATTCCGTGGGGACGACTGGATGACCGCTCTTCGCGCCGTTCCTGAGTCAAGCAATGGATGGCGCTGGTCTCCAGAACGTCAACTGAGCCAGATCGAGGATGATGGAGTTCGCCAGGAACCAGGATCTCGTCGATCGGCATCCTGAAGGTCCTGGACGGTTGCCAGATCGAGCTCCCCTCGAAGGAGAAGCACACCCGACGGTTGAAGCAGGACGAGAAGCCAGCGGGGCCATTGGCGGACATCGCGCCCTCCTGCCCTCGGTCGAGAGGCGGCCGGTCAAGCATGCGCCGACGGTCCAGACGACGTTGGAGCTCGGAGTGTGCGCCTGAGGCGATGAAGGATGCAATCGGGGGCCTGGATCGAAGGATAGATATGAGGCGAAACGGGTAGTCACCAATTGGCCATGAGGAGCCTGGAGCTTGTCCTCCCAGCCGTGCCGACTGCCCGCAGCCGAGGCGCGAGCCTGTCGGCACGCGGAGGCAAGGTCCAGTCCCGGACGGCGCGGGCGGGGTGGCAGCAGTGGCGTGGCGGAGCCCTGGCCCGACCCCAGGAGAAGGGACAGGTCCACGCCTCCCGGGAGGCGCGAGCACGCGCCACGGGGGCTCCGTCTTGCCGGCGGATATGTGGCGGGTTCGGGGGCCGAAACAAGTCCCTTCGCGCACTAACACGTCGGGACTCGTCGTGCGGCGCTTTGTCGGCGGAGTTCACCCCATCCCGGTCAGCGGTCACCTTCCTGCAGCATACGAGCACCGCCCAGAGTGTTGGGTAGCCGTCACTTGCAGGACGTCTTGTTGAACCGGTCGGGCAGAGTGGGGGTCCTCGCATGCCGGGCCCTCAACGATCCGAGGATTGACAAGACGTGAGGCGCTGATGGGATGGGATTGCCGGTAGACTGGCGCGAGGGGCCGGTTGCTCGGTCACGCCCGGCCCGCTTCACTACGATCCCGTTGCGCGAGGCGTGTCTCACTGCTAAGGCTGATGTCGCTCCCGACGAGCACCAGGCTTCGATCCTCCTTCGCAGTCGATCAGCAGCCGGGACCGACTTCCGGGTGCATCTTGCTCGCCGACCCGTGACCATTTGGGGCATCGGCGGCATTAGCGTTAGCCCAACGCGGCCAGCACGTTCGCCGGGTAGCGGAGGAAGATTCCTTCCATCGCTGCGTGGACCACGAGGACGGTGAAGAGGACCGCGGCGGCTACGACTGTGATCCGGAACAAGAGGGACGTGGGTGTTCATGTGCGCTACCTCCTCGGGAGAGAGGCCCCTTTCGGGGATACGGTTCGTCCCAAAAATTGCGAATCCGCGGCGTTGCAGGGCGATAGGCCGTAGGGCCATACGCGTTCGCCGAGGGCCAATGAGTCGTCGCCCGTGGCCAGGGGTCGATTATCGGCCCGTCGCCTTCCAGCGCCGAAGCACCTCGCCGATTCAGCGCTCGGCTTCCCGCAGCATCCGACGAGCACCCGCCGTGTGGCGTCCGCTCCGGCATTGGGTGTCGTCGTCAACGTGCTGGCAGCGCATGACTCCACATCCTTCCCCCGCCAGGTGACACCGGCCCCCGGTTCCTTGGACCCGCTCGTAATCGCCGGCACGCCGCAGAAACGCCGCAAGAGGAAGCAGCAAAGGACCGATGCGGTACTGATACCGCGTGTGGCCCCTGACCAGAGGTTTCTCTGTTGCGTACATAAACAGTGCGTGCCTGAACCACCCTCAGAGTGGGGACTTACGGGTTCGAGCCCGGTTGGGACTACCAGGCAAAACGATCTTTGTACGAGAACGCCTTATCCGCCTCGGAAATCCACGCTTCATCGCTCGGCCCGCTTGAGGCCCGATGTGAGAGACCGAGCGTGAGGGTTCTAGCAGCGCTCGTCCGGGGGATCGAGATCTCGTCGTACAGCGCCACGAAGTCTCCGGCCTGCAGGGAGCCGATCGATTCCACCAGGCGGTACCGTGCGGCCCGTCGATCTCCACTTCGGGCGGAGCTGGGTTTCCCACCTCGCGTTCGATCTGTGCGACCTTTTCGCTTCGGAAGCGTCCCTTGCATGCCACTGATCTTAGTCCCCGCAGACGTTTCTCCGCCGGGCACGCCGCGAGGGCCCCGAATCTGTGCGAGGAGGAACGACTCGTTCATGACGTCGCCAGGATCAGGCTTGCTGCGGGCCGTGCTGGTCGGGATGCTGCGCGAGGGCGAGCGGTGATTCACCAGGACGGCAACGGACTGGTTCACAGCAACCGCGGCGACCAAGGCGTTCGATCGCCGCGGCTGCCGGGGCCAGGCCACCCCTTGCCTACCGTGCGCTACCAGCGCTACGACAGGGTGAACTTGAACGTGCACTCAGTCTTAGAGCAGCTAAGGTCGAGCGAGCCACTTGCCCCACGTAGGCCCCCGTGCCGCCCGTGATCGCCCTTACCCCAGGCCAGTGTCGTAGTAGGGCGTCTCGACGGTGATGCTGTCAGCTCCGTCGTTGAGGAAGGTGGTCCACTCGCACTCCCAAGAGCCGCTCTGGTTCTGCTTGAACTTGGTGATCCGGATGCAGGAGCCTTGGTCTGACCCCACCACAGTTGTGTCCGTCGAGTCGTAAGATCGAGTTGTGGAACGATGAGCAGGTCGCTGGGCCGAGCCCGGTCTTACCGACATCCGTGACGTGGTCACTAACCGCGTGCTCGATCACCGTGAGCGTCGTCGCGGCGTCGCCGGCGACGGGGCAACAAACGAGGCGTCCCAGCGCCACCGGCCACCGAGCAAACCACCAATGACGACCGCGACTTCCGTCGCACTGGCCCTCCCATTGTCCAGGACGCCAGATTCTGCCGTATCCGGAGCACCGCGACCGCAAGTGGATGCGAAGTGACGGCTCGACGCGCGTAGCCTCCCGTTGTGAGGCCAGACGAGCTGGAGCTGCCGGCTCGGGAACGCCTGGACGCCCTCGGACCGGCTCCCCGCGCCGAACTGCTCCACGTCCTGATGCTGCCCGACTTCAGAGCGGGCCGACCGGATCGGAGAGTTCTGGAGCTACCCAGAGAGCCGCGCCTTCGCCGAGCTGCTGATCGACTGCGAGGAGGACCGGACGCTGCGGGCGGTGCTCGTCGGGATGCTGAGAACTGGCAGGCGCTAACGCGACGCGCCCGCGCCGCACGGCGAGAGCCACTCTCCAGCCTTTTCCGATACGTAGTCAGGAGCTGTGTCCATCGAGGCCGCGAGGCGGCCTGGGCTGTTGAACGGTCGCGTGGACGTGTCGGCGTTCCTTCTACGAATCGGCCACCGGCGGCGGACCGAGGATGGTGGTCCGATGCTTGGCCGCGATTGCAGCCAGGCTCGCGAAGTCGGGCGCACCTGCTTGGGGCTCGGGAAGGACAGGGCTCGTCGCCGGCTCACCCATCTCAAGAACATGCCTTCGTGTCCCATCGCACCGGGAGTGATCAGAAGGAGCAGCCGCGCCTCAGGCGTCTCGAGCCGGAATGTATGGGGGACCCGGTGGGGGCGAAGCCGAAGCCACCTTCCACCAGACGGGTTTCGACGTCACCTAGGACCAGGGTGACTTCACCCGATGCCACGTAGAAGCCCTCGTTCTCCCGTTCGTGTCTATGCAGCGGGGCTGCGAATCCGGCCGGGCCTCGCACCTCACACAGGGAGTACTCACCACCCGTCTGGGCGCCTATGGCCTTCCATGCTGTAAGAGGCCGCCGAGCACCCACATCGCGTCGCCCTCAGTCGGTCCTAGCCAGTAGGTCTGCAATCCTGCAGTCATCGCGATCCTCCTCGTTCGGGCTTCAACGGCGGGCAGACTAACCGTCAGCGCGGTTCGTGTGGTCGCCCAACGGCCGGGACGGGCCGGTCTCGGCGTCTCGCCGGTTCACAGGGCGCACCGGGAAGCCCGCGCCGCACGGCGAGCCAGCGGTGAGTTGACCTCGCGATCAGTTTCAGGCTGTAGGGGAGCGGGTACTACATAGGTCTCGGCAAAGGAAGACGCCCGCCTCGCCCCTCGCAGGTGGGCGTCTTCCGTTGTCAGCCGTCGCACGCGGAGCCCGCGCCGCACGGCGAGCCGCGTCCGTAGGCGCTCCGGACCCGGAGGTTGGGGGCCGTGGAAGTGGGTAGCTGTGCCTGAGGAGGTGATCGATCATCACCCTGATCTGGACGATCCTGGCTCTGCTCTGCATCGCCCTGGGGTTCGTGGGCGAGCTCATCGACGAGAAGATCCCTGATTGGAACCTTGGAGTGGTTCGTCGCAGCGATCGCGTTCAATACGCTTGGTGGGTTGCCGGGCGTGTTCACGAAGCGGAGACACTAAGAGAGCCCGAAAGGCGTGCCCGCGACGATCTGATCCGTCTTTTCCGCCTGGCGCTGCGGTGGAAGTGAGGCCGGCTGCCTGACGGATGGAGACCGACCCCACTCCAACCCTTAGCGGGTGCGAGGGCAGTCCATCCGGCAGCCCATATGTCTCGACGGACCCCGGAGCCGCCGGTTTCGTGAGAGACGGGCGTGTCTCCGATGGCATGGCTCGCGGACGCCCGCATCGATCGAGCGCGCGAGGATCCTGGGACGACCACCGAGCCGGGTCGAGAACATGGGCCGCTTGACGGGACTCGGCGCGCCGGTCTCTGTTCGAGCGGCCTTTCACCGGCGGATCGGCATCTCACCGAAGAGTACCGTGCCGTCTGGCGTCGATCGTCAACGTCAGCGGACAGCTACGGCTACAGCGACGGTTCGTCACTCGGAAGACCTCGAGCGGGCGCGAGTCTCTCCGAGGCATATGGGCTGAAGTGCATCTGGCTCTTCGAGCGAGCCCGACCCGCTGCTCGACAGCTGCTCAAATGTCGGCGTCGCGCACGACCGCTACGCGAATCTCGATTCCAGCTACCACCTCACGGGGTTGGAATCGATCGATCGGATCACCGTCCTCGACGACGCTTTTGTCCCAGATTCGATGGATGCCAGGTGCGATCTTCATCGGTCAACCTCTTCGAGCACGAACACCGGGATCTGCCGGTCGGTCTTCGTCTGGTACGTCGCGTAATCGGGCCATGTTTCGACCGCGCGCTCCCACCAGAGCCGCTTCTCGTCGCCCGTGACCTCGCGCGCGACGTAGTCGCGTTTGGTCGCGCGGTCTTGCAGCTCGACCTCCGGGTTCTTCTTCAGGTTGTGGTACCAGACCGGATGTTTCGGGGCGCCGCCCAGCGACGCGACGACCGCGTAGACGCCGTCGTGCTCGACCCGCATCAGGGGGTCTTGCGGAGCTTGCCCGTCTTCGCACCCACCGAGGTCAGCACGATCACGGGCCTGCCGCGAAGTTCGGCACCCTCCTCGCCGTTCGTCGCCTCATAGAGCTCGGCCTGCTTGCGCGACCATGCGGATGGGCTCGGCTCGTACTCTCCGGTGAGGGGCATGGCCTTATTCTCCTTCGCGTCCCTGCGGCGAGGGTATGCCAGTGGCCGGGGCCGTCGTCCGTCAGCGAGCTTCGAGCACCTCGGCTGGCGTAGTCCCGGGTCGCGGGAACGCTCTGGCCGGCAGCTCGATGCAGCAGGTCAGGGTTGTGTTTCCGGCGAAATCCGCAGGTCACAGACTTGGTCCTGGTCACCCTCAAGGTGAAGACACGGGTTCGAACCCCGGTGGGACTGCGAAGCCGCAGTCCAAAGGTCGTCGAGACGGCCGCCGGCGAGAAGCCGATTCGCCAATGGGTTCAAGACCATGAGCCCATTGCTCCGGCAAGCGCTCACGGAGCGCCACGGTCGGAAAGTGGTCGACGACGGCGCGGACGCCCGGCCTCGTCGAGGCCTGGGACTCTTCCTAGACCGTCGGCTCGCCGTGCCGGTCTGGGCTCCCGGAGCGCGGGTTGCGGAAGCTGAGGCGAAGCCGCTGGATAGCCGTCCGGAAGAGCTCAGCCATGGCGGGAGTTCTCGCGAAAGGGGGCGCCGATGCGAGGATCGAGAGGGGAAGCCGATTCCCGCCATGGCTGAAGATCGTCGTCGTCCACGACGAACTCGGTGGCGCATAGCGAAGCGAGAGGCCGATGGTTCCGAGGATCGCCGTCCGCACGCCCCGGCACTCCGGGCAATCGGCGACCTGCAACGAAAGGCTCACAGCTCGGAAGCTACTCTGCGCCCTTGACGATCGGTTGACCCGCCTGCGGCGGCAGCATGAACAGGCAGGGTCAGCAAGCGGCGCGGAGGTGCCTCTCGAGCGTGTCGCCAGGCGAAGATCTGGACGAACTCTCGTACCTTCGCGCCTCTTGTACCTCTCGAGCGAGTGCTTGGGCAGCTTGGTCGATCAAGTCCTCGCGCTGTCCCTCGAACTCCTCGATCAACTGCTCCTTGAGTCTCGGCAAGGGGTCCCTGATCGGCTCTTCCAGCGGACTGATGCGTTCCTGGGCCACGCTCCGTCGCCTCTCCCGTTAGGGGAAGGGATGCATTTCTTACCGTCCATCGTTCCCACGGCGCAGTTGGACCCCGAGGCGACGGGCACCGTCGATGCCCGCGACCTAACGTGCCGCATGAGGGCCGCACGAGGGATAGCACGGGCCGATACGGGCTCATTGGGACTACCACCTTCGCCTCCAAACAGCGACCCCTCGTCGCCCTACAGCGTTCGCCCGACTTGACCCGGCACGGCGAGGGATGAGACGAAGGTCGCTCACTCGTCGAGGGGAATCCCGATGAACCGATATCCGACCTTCAACACGGAAAGTAAGAAGCTCGTCCCTCGAGCGATCGATGTAGAGACGCTGAGCGAGCAGCTCATCCCGATCCGCGATGCCTTCCTCAAGGTGTTCGACGGCGCGCGTGCGCGGAGCCGAGGCGAGCTACCACAGACTCGAACTCGGACTGACGATCACGGAACAGGGCACGATCGCGTTCACCGTCGGCGACGCCCGGCCAACCTTTGACGCTCACCCTGGAGAGCCGACCGCGGTCTCCGAATCCCCGGTCGACGGCGCGAAGTCCGGTGCGGGCAGGCAGCCTGATGTCGTCGAGATCGACTCTCCGCGGCCCGAGTCGCGGCTTCCCGTAGGAGGCCGGATCGGCGGAGGAAGAGGTTCGGTCCGTTGTCGTCGACGACGGCTGAGCGCCGTTTCCATCAGGAGCCGAGTCCGCCCGAGAACGACAGGTCAAGGTGGAGGGACGGGTACCGCCTCCCTACGCCGGCGTCGCGCCCGCCCCGCCTCCGATCCGACGAGGTGCAAGCGAACGGGGATGCGCCCCTCGATCGTCGTGCCGCCGCCGGCACGGGACCGGACGATCAGCCTGCCCCCGAGGGCGGCCATGCGATCCGCCATGTTCTGGAGGCCGGCGCCGAGCGGGGTGGCGGCGGGGTCGAACCCTCGGCCGTCGTCGCGGACCGAGCACGAGCTCGCCGTCGTCCTGGACCAGACGAACGGTGACTCTGGCCGGCGTCCGCGTACTTCGCGGCGTTCTGCAGGGCCTCGAGCGTGCAGAAGTAGACGGCCGTCTCGATGCTCCTGCGGGAAGCGATCGATCCCGTCCGCCTCGACGCGCACCGGCACGGCCGAGCGTCGGGACTGCGCGTCGATGCGCGGCCGTCAGACCCTGGTCGGCCAGGAGCGGCGGGTACACCCGCGCGCGAGCTCTCGGAGGTTCTCGAGCGCGTCGGTCACGTCGCCCTCGAGCTGCTCGAGCATCCGGTCCGCCTCCACGAGGTCCTTCGACGCGGTCGTCCGGGCGAGCTTCAGCCGGATGGCGAGGGCGACGAGCTGCTGCTGCGCGCCGTCGTGCAGGTTCCGCTCGAGGCGTCGTCGTTCCTCGTCCTGTGCCGCGACCAGCCGCTGGCGCGAGGCGCGGAGATCCTCGATCAACTTGGAGTTCGCGAGCACGAGCCCGGCCTGCGCGGCCAGGTCGGCCACGAGCTTGTCCTCCACGGAGGACAGCGGCTCGTTGGGCGGCTTCGTGACGGTGAGCAGACCGAGGAGCTCCCGTTGATGGCGGACGGGCACCGCGGCGGTCACACCCTCGACCTCGGGCGGCTCCCCGCGGACGAGAGGGATCGCGGTGGCCATCCCTCCGTTCGTCGGCCACACCGCGGCCGGGCGGACCTCGTCGCCCACCCGGAGCCAGACCGCGGCCGACGTGGCGCCCGTCCCCTCCGCGAGGAGCCGCGCCATCGGACGAGGATGTCCTCGTCCGAGTAGGTCTCGCCGACGTGCTCGGAGAACCGGGACAGGACCTCGTAGGGCGTCGCGCGCTCCCCGTAGACGAGCCGGTTGGCGATCTGTTGCGCCCGTCGCCGGATCGGCTGGAACGCCACGGCGACGACGCGCGGTCGCGAGCAGCGAGACGCCCTCGGTGACCCCGATGACCGCGCCGATCACGACCACCACGACCACGTAGATCGCGGTGATGAACGCGGCGAGCGCCCCGTAGGTGATCGTCTTGTTGATGATGACGTCGATGTCGTAGAGGTTGTGCTTCACCATCGCGATCCCGATCGCGACGTACAGAGAACAGCAGCGAGACCGGAGACGATCGACGAGACGACGGCCGAGTCGAAGAAGAACCCGATGCTGAACGCCACGGCGGCGATCGCGGCCGCCGAGACGAACCACTTCAGCTGGAGCCGTTCGACTCCGACGGGAACGCCGGAAGCGAACGACCAGCGAGGCGACGGCGAGCAGCAGCGCGACGATCTCGGCGAGCACGGCGATCGCGATCGCGACTCGCGCGACGTCCCCGACGGATCCGGCGGCCACGTTGATGCCCTCGAACGGATCCGACCACCCCGCAGTCGCGAGGATCAAGGACGGCGATCGTGAGCAGCGACGTAGATGACCCCGACGAGCCAGACGACGGGACGCCAGCGTGGTGACGGGAGGTGTCCGGTCGGGAACAGGAGGAACAGCAAGGTGAGGCAGATGATCGGGATCGGCCACAGGACGTTGCTGAGCCAGGCCAGCGCCCGCCCGGCCGGCAGGGTTGCGGGCTCGGCGACGAGGACGTGGAGCGCATAGGCCTGCCCGAAGCCCGCGAGCGCGAGCGCGGCCCCCGCGACGATGAAGATCCAGCCGATCGCGTTCCGCGGACGCTTGTTCACGATCACGATGCCGAGGATCGGCACGCCGATGTTCACGAGCACGTCGACGACGTCGGCGGCGCTCAGATGCCGACGTTGTCCGGCAGGTCGCTCCCGCGATCGACGAACATCAGCACGAGGGCGGCGAGCATCAGCGCGATCGAGACGATCCCGACGGACCAGGCCAGCCTGCGAACGGTCCACGTGGTCATGCCACTCACCTCGTCCCGGATCGTGGGACTACCCCGCGTGTTCGGATGCCGGAGCCATCTCGAGGGCGAGCCATCAGGTCAGATCGAGTGGCGCCGAAGCTCTTTAGGGGGCACGTAGAGCGTCGAGAGACCCGTGACGCCGGAGTCGGCGAGGTGGCGTACTTCGCACGGTTCGATGAACGGCCGGCCGACCGGGAGCGGCGTCGCCTCGTAGACGATCGCCTCGTGCTCGGGCCCGTAGAGCTCCTCCAGTCGTTCCGCGAGCACCTCCAGACCGGATCGGCGGACCTCGCCGGTCGTCCGCGAGCCGCCGACGACACCCACCTGCCACAGGATCAGCCGGGACGGTCACGTCCGGTCGCCGGCTGTCGAACGAGGAAGTCCGTCGCGTCGTAGCTCTGGCACCCGGTCGCTCCAGGGTCGAGGCTCGAGATCGACATAGAGGACGTCCTCTGCGGTGATGCCGGGCAGGATCGTGGCCGGGAACCCCTCGGCACGAACCTGCGCCATCGCCTCGTACGAGTGCGGTCGTAGAACACCCGGATGCCCGTAGAAGACCACGCAGACGTCGAGACCCCGGCGCACGTGGTCGACGATCGTATCGACGACCTCCTCGTAGACCTCGACGTACGGCCGCCCCGGGCGGTACGCGTGTTCGAGCGACTCGGCCGAGGGTTCAGCTGCTCGAGCCAGCGGATCGGCGCCATCTCGGCGAGGAGGTACAGGACCTTGTCGGCGTCTCCGGATGCGGGCGCTCGCCTCGCGCGTCGTATGGAGCCCGGGGCGGATCCCCGCACCGACGATCGTGAGCGAACCCACCCGTCGTTCGGGCTCCGCCACCACCGGCTACCTCATCTTGACCCGGATGGCGAAGGTCTCGGCTGCCGGCGCGTCGCCTTCTCGACCTCTTCGCTTGGATCTTCTTCGCGGTGCCGTTGAGGATCACGTCCTGCTCGTGCTTGCTGAGACCGAAGTCCCGCCACGACGCCGTCCGGATCCTGAGGGAACTTGCGCTCGAGAGGCTTCGTCGGACGCGACCTTCTCCACGAAATCCGCGATATCGGCCATGCGAGCCTCTCTCTCCTCGGGCCGCTCGAACCTACGCCCCACCGCGAGCCGGGTCAAGGTCGGCGAGCCGGCCACGCTGCCGGTGCGTGGCCGGGCACGGTCTACACTTCGGCCGTGACGGTCTGTCGGACCTGCGGTCATCGCAATCCGCAGGCCGCGCGATCCTATGTGCGGTCTGCGGCAGCGCGCTGGACGCCGACGGCCGATCGCGCGAGGAACGCAAGGTCGTCACGACCTTGTTCTGCGACCTCGTGGAGTTCACGTCGCGGTTCGATCTGGCCGACCCCGAGGACGTCCAGGACACGCTGGCGACGTACCACGCTCGGGTCCGCCGCGAGATCGGAGCGCTTCGGGGGCACGGTCGAGAAGTTCATCGGCGACGCGGTGATGGCCGTGTACGGCGCCCCGGTCGCCCACGAGGACGACGCGCAGCGAGCGGTCTTCAGCGCGCTGCCGGATCCCGCCGGTGATCGAGGAGCTCAACGAGACGAACCACGACCTCCCGCTGGCCGTACGGATCGGGATCGAGACCGGCGTGGCGGTCGTCTCGGTGGGCGCCGAGACGTCCGAGCAGGGCATCGCGATCGGGGACGTGGTGAACACGGCGTCGCGGCTGCAGGGGTCGGCTCCGATCGGAGGCATCCTGGTGGGCGAGGGCACGTATCGGCTCACGCCGGGACCTGTTCGACTACGAGCCGCTCGACCCGGTGCAGGTCAGGGGAAGGCCGAGGCGCTGCCCGTCTGGGTCGCGAAGGCCGCGCGCAGCCGGTTCGGCACCGAGGTCCAACGCCGGTCGTCGACCCGTTCGTGGGCCGCGAGGACGAGCTCGAGCTCCTGAAGCACACCTTCGCGCGGGCCGCGCGCGAGCCGTCCGTGCAACTCGTCACGCTGCTCGGCAGAGCCGGGCGTCGGCAAGAGCCGGATGCTCGGCGAGCTCTTCTCGCATCTGGACGATCAGCCGGAGCTGGTGACGTGGCGGCAGGGGCGCTGCCTGCCCTACGGAGAGGGCGTCACGTACTGGGCGCTCGGGCAGATCGTGAAGGCGCAGGCGGGCATCCTCGAGTCCGACGACGCCGGGACCGCCCGGGCCAAGCTCTCCGCCTGCGTCGAGGGCTCGTCGAGGACGGCGCCGAGCACGAGTGGCTCCGGGCCCGACTCGCCCCGCTGGTCGGCCTGGCCGCCCCCAACCGGACCCGGTCGAGCAGATGGAGTCGTTCAGCGCGTGGCGTCGCTTCCTCGAGGCGATCGCGTCGATCCGCCCGCTCGTGATCGCGATCGAGGACCTCCACTGGGCGCATCCCGCGATGGTCGAGCTCGTCGAGCACGTGCTCAGTGGTCGGCAGGTTTCCCGATGCTGATCGTGTGCACCGCCAGACCCGAGATGCTGCAACGCGACCCGCGGTGGGGCGGCGGGATGCGCAACTCGGTGATGGTCTCGCTCGCCCCCTGAGCGACGGGGAGACCCTCCGGCTCCTGGAACACGTCCTGGCGCCCGAGACCGGATCCGACGTTCGCGACCTGATCGCCGAGCGGTCAGGGGGCAACCCGCTGTTCGCGGAGGAGTTCGCGCGGATGCTCGACGAACGACCCGAACCGCCGGGCGCCGCCGAGGTCGCGGCACTGTCGAGCAACGCCCCGGAGAGCCTGCAGGCCATCATCGCGGCGCGACTGGACACCCTGGCCCCCCGAGCAGAAGTCCCTCGTGCAGGACGCGTCGGTGATCGGGCGGGTGTTCTGGCCCTCGGCGGTCGCCGCGGTGGGCGCGACCGATCCCGAGAGCGTCCGCCTCGGGCTCCACGAGCTGGCGCACCGCGAGCTCGTCCGGCCGGTCCGTGTCTCGTGCGATCCAGGGAGACACGGAGTACGCGTTCGCGCACGGCCTGATCCGCGACGTGGCCTACGGCCAGATCCCCGGCTGGGCCGGGTCGACAAGCACGTCGCGGCGGCGGAGTGGATCGAGCGGATGGCCGCCGAGCGGCTCTCCGACCGCGCGGAGCTGCTCGCCCACCACTACGGGCAGGCGCTCGAGCTCAGCCGGGCTGCGGGCAGCGAGGCGGTCGACGCGCTCGGGGCGTCCACGCGCAGGGCCCTGATGATGGCGGGCGAGAACGCCATGACCCTGGACGTCTCGCGCGCGACCGTGTGCTTCGACGAGGTCCTCGCCCTGCTGCCCGCGGACCATCCCGAACGGGCGAGCGCGCTGTACTTCAAGGCGGAGGCGGTCAAGGACGCCGGCCGCTACGAGGAGGCCGAACGCGGCTACCGGGAGGCGATCTCGGCGTTCCGCGAGATCGGCGACCGCGTCGGTGAAGGTGCCGGCCTCACTAAGCTCGCGAACGTCCTGTGGGAGCGCGGCAGCCTCGCCAGAGCCGCGAGCGCCTCGCCGAGGCGGTGGCGATCCTCGAGTCCGAACCCCCGGCGTCGACCTGGCCACGTGTTTCGCGTTCGTGGCGTCGGCCCGGATCGTCGCGGGGTCGTTCTCGGACGCGATCGACTGGTGCGACCGCGCGCTCGAGCTGGCCACCAAGCTCGACGTCGGATGGCTCGAGTCTCGGGCGCTCAGCTACCGGGGCGTGGCACGGTGCTTCCTGGGGGATGTGGGCGGCCTCGACCATCTGCGGCGGGCGCTCGAGGTGGCCGAGGCCACGGCAGCTCGCGCGAGCACGCGCTCGCGCTGCTCGTGCGCGCCGAGGTGGAGTGGGCGACCGAGGGACCGGTCGTCGCGCTCGAGACCGTTCGCGAGGGCGGGGACCTCGCCGAGCGTCGCGGTCTCATGGACATGGAGCTCTGGTTCGACGCGCTCAGCCTCGAACCGCTCTTCGACGTCGGGGCGTGGGACGAGCTCCTCCAGGTCGCGGACGACGTCCTGCGTCGGTCGCAGGAGGCCGGCGGCGACTACGCGGCCGGGCTCGCGCAGCCCTGGCTCACCCAGGTCCTGCTGTGGCGCGGCCGGCCGGCCGAGGCCGCCGACGCCGCGGCGGAATCGATGACCAGGTCGGCGAACATCCGGGACGCCCAGATCCTCGTCCCGGCCGAGGTCGCCGCCGCGCTCGTGGCGGTCCGGGAGGGCCGCGAGCAGGACGCGATCCGGATCGTCGAGGAGCTCGAGCGCGAGGCGGAGGTCTCGCTGGACTGGTACCGCGAGAACTTCCTCGCGGACCTCGTCAGGTCTGCGCCGCGACCGGCGCCGAGCCGCTCGCGCGGCGCCTGGTCGACGGCGCGAAGGTCACCGCGCGACGGCACGAGCTCTCCCTGCTCTCGGCCAGGGCCGCGATGGAGGAGGCGCTCGGGCACCTCGATGCCGCGAGCCGTGCTGCTACGAGCAGGCCGTCGAGGGCTGGACCGGGTAGCGGCCACCAGCTCGAGACCGGCATCGCGCTGCTCGGCGCGAGCCGCTGCCGCGCCGGTCTCGGCGACGCTGGGCCGCACGACCTCGACCGGCGGGCCGAGGAGATCTTCACCGCGCTCGGGGCGTCTCCCCGGCCGAGGGAACCCGGGAGGAACGCCGCGATGAGTGAAGACGGGTGGATCCCGCTCGTGAACCTGGACGACGTCCCCGATCGCAAGCCGATGCGGGTCGACGCGCACGGCGCGGACGTGCTCCTGGTCCGCAACGGCGACGAGCTGTTCGCGATCGGCAACCGCTGCTCGCATCAGGGGGCGCCGTTGCACAAGGGGCCGGTGCGGTTCGGCGGATCGCTTCGGACCGTGCAGTGCCCGCTGCACGGCAGCACGTTCGACCTCGCGCAGGGCAAGGTGCTGCGCGGACCGGCGACCGAGCCCGTGCCCGCGTACGAGACCCGCGTCACCGAGGGCGTCGTCGAGATCCGTCCGCGCTAGGATGCGCGGCGTGGAACCCGACATCGACGACGGAGCCGCGGGACCCTTCGGCTCCCGGTTCGTGGGCGTGGGGATCGGCCTGGCCGCGTTCGCGGTGTTCGTGTTGCTCCCGTTCCTGATCCCGATCGCGTTCTACGTGATCGCGAACGTCTACGCGGCGACCAAGGGGACGACGTTCTCCTCCGACACCGCGAACACCGGCGTGGTCCTGACCCTGCTGGTGGTCTCCGTGGTCCTGTTCCCGGTGGGGCTCGCCGTCGCGATCGCCTTCCTCGGCCGCGCCCTGTCGCCGAAGCGCCGTCGCGCCTGAACGGCTCGTTCGCTACCCTCCCAAGCTTCATGTCGACGCTCAGACAGGACCCGACGACCCGTCAGTGGGCGATCCTCGCGACCCGTCGGGAGGAGCGGCCGCACGAACCCGTCGTGATGCCCCGGCCCGAGCTGCCCGAACGCGACCCCGCCTGCCCCTTCTGTCCGGGCAACGAGGACCAGACGCCGCCGGAGATCCTGCGGGACCCGCCGGGGCCGGACTGGCGGGTCCGCGTGGTCCCGAACATGTACGCCGCGCTCTCCGGCGACGGCGCGGCCGGCCGGTCGGGCGAGCCGATGTTCCGCCAGATGCCCGGCATCGGGAGCCACGAGGTCGTGATCGAGACCCCCGGCACGACGGCCGGATGGACGAGATGAGCGTGGACGAGGTCGCCGGGGTCGTCCGGGTGTGGCGACGGCGGTACCGCGAGCTGATCGCGAGACCCGACGTCCGCGCCGTGGTCGTGTTCAAGAACTTGGAACCCTGGCGGGAACCTCGCTCACGCACACGCACTCACAGGTGGTGGCGACGCCGGTGTTCCTCCCCGGTTGCTCCGCAGGCTCGATGTGGCGACGCGGTACTTCGACGAGCACGGGATCTGTGTGTACGACGAGCTGATCGAGGCCGAACGGCGGGCGGGCGTGCGCATGGTCGACGAGGTCGGCGGGTTCGTGGCGTTCGAGCCGTGGGCGGCGCAGACGCCGTTCGAGACGTGGATCGCGCCGGTGTTCCACCAGGGCTCGTTCGGCGACCTGGCCGACGAGGCGATCGAGGACCTCGCGGGCATCCTGATCCGAACCCTCACCGCGGTGCGCCGTGCGTGCGGCGACCCCGACTACAACCTCGTGATGTACTCCGCGCCGACCAACGGCGGGCACGCCGAGCAGGTCTTCCACTGGCACCTGAAGCTGATCCCCGGATCTCGACGCAGGCGGGGTTCGAGATCGGCTCGGCGATGGCGATCAACACGGTCGCGCCCGAGGACGCCGCGGACGCGCTCCGGCGGGCGCTCGCGAACGCCTAGCAGCCCGAGTCGACCCAGTGGGGCCCGGCGCCGATCGGGACGTCGAGCCGCCCGGCGACGCGCCTGAGCCGCCGCCGGAAGATCCGCATCTCTCCACGGTTGAAATCGGCATGCGTCATGCAGCGCCAATCGTCATAGAGCTCCTCGTGGAACGGGCTCTGGAGCGTCTCGGCGTGGCCGATCACGTTGCCCCACGAGATCCCGTACCGCGCCATCAGCCACACCGTGAGACGCAGCGAGGCCCGCATCATGTCGCGGTCGCCGAGGATCTCGTCCGCGCTCGTCCCGACGTGCTCGATCCCGATCGCGGTCCAGTTCATCCCGATCGCGTGCCGGCAGCGGATCCGCAGGTTCACGAGCTGGTAGATCGTCCCGTCGGTGTCGATCAGGAAGTGCGCGCACACCCCGGCTTCTCGCCCAGGTGCGTGCCGTTGGCCGCGAAGTGGTTCCACGCGGAGTCGAACGACGTCCCGTCCGTGTAGTGCTCGACCACGACCTGGGGATCCGTGCAGCTCGTACGTGCGCTCGCCGTAGTGGCGCTTCGAGTAGCGCGCCATCTGCCGCTTGCGCGCCGCGCCGAACGGGATCTTCTTCCACACGATCTGCGGCTTCACGTCGCCGGGATCGGGCGCCCCGATCGCGATCGCGGCCGACTCGGGCGCGACCAGCACCAGCGCCGCGACCAGCAGGACGAGCGCGCGCCTCACGCGACCGCCCGCAGGCGCTCGAGGTGCGCTCGCGCCCGAGGAGCTCGAGGGACTCGGGCAGCGGCGGCGAGACCGTCGACCCGGTGACGGCGGCCCGGACGGGCTGGAACCCCTTCGTGCAGTTCAGGCCGGCCGCGGTCGCGAGCTCGTCCAACCTGGCCTTGATCGCCTCGGCCTCCCACGGCTGCACCTCGGCCAGACCCTCGGCGACGCTCGTCGAGGTAGCCCTCGGGCGCCTTCGCGATCACCTGGGCGGCCTTCTCGTCCGGCGTGATGTCGTCGGTGAACAGGAACCGCAGCAGCTCGACCGACTCCGACAGCTTGCGCATCCGCTCCTTCACGAGCGGCATGGCCCGGCGCAGGAGCTCGAGGTCGGGCGACAGCCCCGCGACCGAGAGGAAGTGCAGGCACCGTGACGCGAGGTCGTCGTCCTCGAGCGACTGGATCGAGTGGTTGTTCATCCACTCGAGCTTCTCGACGTCGAACCGAGCCGGGTTCCTCGACACCCGCTCGAGCTCGAACGCCTCGATCAGCTCCTGCTTCGACAGGAACGTCGTCTCCGCGTCCTTGGACCAGCCGAGCAGCGCGAGGTAGTTCATGAGCGCCTCGGGCAGGATCCCCTGCTCGCGGAACGCCTCGACGCTCGTGGAACCGTGGCGCTTGGACAGCGGCTTGCCGTCCGCGCCGTTCACCTGCGGGACGTGCGCGTAGGCGGGGGCGTGCCCCCGAGCGCCTCGATCACCGCGGCGTTGCGGGGCGCGCTCGCGAGCAGGTCGTCGCCGCGGATCACGTGCGTGATCTCCATCAGCATGTCGTCGACCGCGACCGCGAGCAGGAACACCGGCGAGCCGTCCGAACGTACACGATCACGAAGTCGCGCAGCTGACCCGGCGGCCACCGGACCTCGCCCTTCACGAGGTCGTGGACCACGTGCTCGCGCTCGGGCATCGTGAAGCGGATCGCCGCGGTGCGCCCCTCGGCCTCGAACGCCTTGCGAACCTCGGGGTCGCGGCATTTCCCGTCGTAGCCGGGCGCCTCGCCTCGGGCGAGCGCGGCCGTGCGCCGCTCCTCCAGCTCTCCCTCGGTGCAGTAGCACGGGTACGCGTCGCCCTGGGACAGGAGGCGTTCGGTCATCTCGCGGTAGATGCCGAGGCGCTGCGACTGCCGGTAGGGCTCGTGCGGTCCGCCGGCGTCGGGCCCCTCGTCCCAGTCGATCCCGAGCCACCGGAGCGAGTCCATCACGGAGTGGAACGCCTCCTCGGTCACCCGGGACGCGTCCGTGTCCTCGATCCGCAGGACGAACACCCCCGTGGTGCCGCGCGAACGCCCACGAGAACAGCCCGGTCCGGGCGTTCCCCACGTGGATCGACCCCGAGGGCGCCGGCGCGAACCGCGTCCGCACGCCCTCGGTCACGGGTCGCCCACCGCGTGGCGGGTCACGAGCCCGCCTCGACCGGGTTGGCGAGGGCGCCGACGCCGTCGACCTCGACCTCGACGAGGTCGCCCGCCGAGAGCGGGCCCACCCCTTCCGGGCGTCCCGGTCAGGATCACGTCGCCCGGCAACAGGGTCATGAACGTCGTGATGTACTCGATCAGCGTCGCGACCCCGAACACCATGTCGCTCGTCTGCCCCGCCTGGCGGATCTCGCCGTTCACGCGGGTCTCGACCCGGACGTCGTTGGGGTCCAGGTCGGTCTCGATCCAGGGCCCGAGCGGGCACGACCCGTCGAACCCCTTCGCGCGGGCCCACTGGTCGTCGGTCTTCTGCAGGTCCCGGAGCGTGACGTCGTTCCCGCAGGTGTAGCCGAGGATGTGCTTGAACGCCTCCTCGGTCCGGACGTTGCGCGCGATACGGCCGATCACGACCGCGAGCTCGCCCTCGTAGTCGACCCGACGGCTGACCGGCAGCAGGCGGATCGGGTCCCGCGGACCGATCACCGCGGTCGAGGGCTTGAGGAACACGAGCGGCTCCTCGGGCACCTCCATCCCGAACTCGGCCGCGTGCGCGGCGTAGTTCTTCCCCACGCAGACCACCTTCGACGGCAGGACCGGCGCGAGCAGCCGCACGTCGTCGAACGGGACCTCCTCGCCGGTCGGCACGGGATCCTCGAAGAACGTGCCCCTCAGCACGCGGATCGTGTCCGACTCGAACTCGGAGGCGCCGGTCGCGATCCGGTCGCCGAAACGGAAGCGGACGAGCCTCACGGCCCGAGGCTACCGCACGCCCCGCTCGGGCCCGGTGAACGGCTCAGCGCAACGCGTTCCGGAACGCCGCCGGCGCCGGAGCCTCGAGCTCGATCTCGGTCGCGCCGAGCCATCCGGCGAGCTCCCCACCGCCCCGGCGACCGAACGCCAGACCTCGGCGGTGGCCGTGGTCCCGGGCGCGGCGTGGACACCCCGCACGAGCAGGCGCCCGTTCGCGCGGTCCATCGCGGGGTCGACGAGCGCGACGAACCGGTCGCCGTCGAGCACGGGCATCGCGTAGTAGCCGTAGATCCGCTTGTGCCTTGGGGACGTAGATCTCCATCCGGTACGGGAGGTCGAACAGCAGCTCCGATGCGGGCGCGATCGGCGATCAGGTTGTCGAACGGCGACAGCATCGTGGTGCGCGGCTCCCACCGGCCCCGTTCGATCCGTTCGAGCAGCGGGAGGTCGTCCCGGTGGACGAACCAGATGCCGGGGATCGGCGCGCCGTCGTGCTCGACGGTCACGCGTTCGATCCTCCCGGCGCGCTCGAACTCGGCGAGCACGCGCTGGAGCTCGGGGTACCGGTCCCTGGTGAAGTGCGTCTTGATCTGTTTGGCGGTCCCCACCCCCAGGCCGTGGAGCGAGCGATCCACCGCGCGCCGCGTCACCTCGAGGTCTGAGAGGCGTTCGCGGGGCGCGTCCGGCGACAGGACGCGTTCGGTCAGGTCCCAGAGCTTCTGGATGCCCTCGCGGCCGGCGACCATGATCGCGCCCGACGCCCACAGGAACCCGAGCATCCGGTCCACGTTGCGCTCGTTCGTCCAGCCGCTCGAGCGCCACGACTCCCCGTCATGCCGCCGGAGATCCGGCGCGCGAGCACAGGCCCCTCGCGACGGATCTGCGTCATGACGGAACGCTTGAGCTTCGCGTTGGCCGCCATCCAACTGAGGCGTCGCCTGTTCCACCCCGACCCGTCGTCCCGCAGGTATTGCCGCATGTACCAGGCGTGGATCGGGTGGTCCTCCGCGAGGACGATCGACGCCGCGTGCGCCCAGTACTCGTAGACCGAGCGGTCGCGCCACAGCAGTCGGTCCAGGTGCTTGGGGTCGAACCCCGCGACCCGGCTCCCGAGCACCAGGTGCGGGCTCCGCGCGACGACCGCGATCGGGTCGAGCTGCACGCACCGGATCGAACGGATCACGCCGAGCACGGCCCGTGGGCTCGAGCGGGGCGGCGTGCCCGACAGGCGCTGCACCGCGACGGCGAGACGGCGCGCGGTCGACCGGTCGATCGTTCGGGGCGCTCGAGCCACTCGGGTCAGGCGAGCCTCGTGCCGATGCCCCACGTCACGCCGACGCTGCGCCAGTAGCCGGCGATCATCTCGACCGGCGCGAGGCTCTCGAGCTCCTCCACCGGCGACGGCGCCGAACGAGAGCGTCGCGTCCCCGGTCCAGACGTCCGAGCCCTCCCAGTCGTAGCTCTTCATCGTCACGAGCTCGTCCATCGAGGGCGGCGAACCCTCCTCGATGCTCGGGAAGTACCGCGAGTGCAGCATCGGGAGCGCGTTCACGAACCCGTTGGTCTCGGCGGGTCCGGTGATCGTGAAGCCGGCGTCGACGACCCGCCGGTCGTGGACGCTCACGCTCGCGCCGAACCGCCCGCCGGGCTCCAGCCGGGGGCCCGCCTTGCCGTGACGGATCGGACGCGTGATCCAGATCGATCCGAGCTTCTTCGGGTAGCCCTGGTGCCAGCCCGGACCATCGCGAAGTCCTTGTCGACCCAGATCAGGATGCAGCGCGAGTAGGTCTCGCCCCGGTACCGGCACCGGACGACGACGAACGCCTCCTTGTACTGGGAGCGCACCGGGTCCAGGAGCTCCTCGAACGAGTCCGAGCACGACTGCCAGTCGGCGAAGATCACGGCGACCGCGTCCGGGTCGTCCTCGGCCGGCTCGACCGGGTCCGGCAGCCAGCGCGCGACCGACCCGGGCGCCGCCCGGTACTCGATCGTCAGCAGGTCGCCCGAGTAGTGCCACGGCGGACCGGGCACCACGGAGGACCGGCCCTCGGGCGAGAGCGGCGGTACGAACCCCTTGAGCTCGGCCACGGGCGAGATACTACCGGTCGGTCCCGAACGACCCGGAGGTGCGTGTGGAGACACGACGGATCCTGCTCGACGGCATCCCGACGACCGTCGAGCGCGACGGCGACGAGCTGGTCGCGCCCGACGGCGCGCGGATCCCGCTCGGGACCGCCGAGCACCTCCCGCCCACCGAGCCCACCAAGATCGTCTGCGTGCACCTGAACTACGAGAGCCGCGTCAAGGAGTTCCTGGCGCAGATGCCGCCGGCGCCCACCTACTTCCACAAGCCCGTCAGCGCGCTCAACGCGCACGGCGGCGAGGTCGTTCGGCCACCGAGGTGCCGGTACCTGAACTACGAGGGCGAGATCGCGATCGTGATCGGCCGCGAGACGCGGCACGTCGCGCCCGACGACGTCGCCGACCACATCGCCGGGTACACGGTCGCCAACGACTACGGCCTGCACGACTTCCGCGACACCGACGCGGGGTCGATGCTGCGCGTGAAGGGCTCCGGACACGCTGTGTCCGCTCGGCCCGGGCCTGGTGGACGACTGGGACTTCCGCGGCAAGCGGATCCGAACGCTCGTGAACGGCGACGTCCGTCAGGACGGCTCGACCGACGAGATGATGTGGGACATGCACTACCTGGTCGCCGACATCGCGCGCACGATCACGCTCGTGCCCGGCGACGTGATCCTGTCGGGGACGCCGGCGAACTCCCGCCCGGTCGAACCCGGCGACGTCGTCGAGGTCGAGGTCGAGGGGCTCGGCACCCTGCGCAACCGGATCGTCGAGGGCGAGGTCCCGATCCGCGAGGACGTCGGCGCGCAGCCGAGCGCGTCCGAGGAGGTCGTCTCGACCGCGTTCGGCGGCGACTGGGAGTTCCGCGGGATCCGTCCGCCGAACAAGGGCTGATGGATCTCGACGGACCGCTCCACGCGCAGAGCGCCGTGAAGGTGGAACGGCCGCCCACGCTCTGGGAGGCCGACACCGAGACCGAGCCCTTCCTCGCGCTGCTCGGCGAGCTGATCGCGCTCGGGCTCGGACGAGGCAACGAGCTCGCCGACCTCACGCTGAACGTCGCGAACGTCGTGGTGGAACCGGACGACGAGGACGGTTCGATCCCCGAGGGCGAGTTCGTCGCGATCACCGTTCGTGGCGGCGGTTCGTGGGACGACGACTCCTGGCGACCGGGGGCGAGCCCGCGGCCGAAACTCTGCGTGAGGTCGGACCCGCCGCCGGAGCGGCCGGGTGCGGTCTACGGGTATTCGCGGAACCTCGGCGACGAGGGCTCGGTCACCGTGTTCCTTCCTCGCCTCGCCCGAGCCCAGGTGAGCACGGTCGATCCGGTACACGTAGTGGCGCATCCCCTGGCGGACATCCTCGCGGTCCACGTGCATCCCGAGTTTCTGGGCGACCCGGTTCGAGCCCGTGTTCTCGGGCCGGACCAGCGAGATGACGTGGTCGACGTCCAGGTTCTCGAACGCCCAGTCCCGTGGCCGCCGCGGCGGCCTCGGGCGCGATGCCCTCGCCCTTGCGGCCGGGCCTGGTGTGCCAGCCGATCTCGACATGCCCGATGTCATCCACGAGCTGGATCGTCGGACCGACCGTCCCCAGGAACGCGCCCGTCGCACCGGTCCTCCACGATCCACAGTCCGAAGCCGTCGTCCGGTACCGCTCGAACGTGCGCTCCGATCCATGCCTGCGTCCCATCGCGGTCGAACGGCGCCGGGTACCAGCGCATGTGCTCGGGATCGGAGAACATCGCGTGCAGGTCCTCCAGGTCCTCCTCCCGGTACGGCCGGAGCACCAGACGCTCGGGTCTCGAGGCGGAAGTCCGCGTCCATGACGCCGAACGATAGCCGGAGCGACTTCGGAGGCTCGTCGACTATCCTCGGCGAAGTCCCCGATCGAGGAGCGCCATGGACATCAAGGGCAAGCGGCTCCGCCTCCTGTTCTCGGACGTGCTGGGCGTCGAACGCGGGAAGTACCTGTTCGGCGATGTCGCGGACGCGGGTCACTCGGCCTTCTGCATCGGCGTGTTCCCGCTCACGACCGACAAGGAGATCCTCGACATCTCGCGCCAGCAGTTCGACGTCGGCCTGCCCGACGTCGAGGCGTTCATCGACCGCGACACCCTCCGCCCCGGCTGGGAGGACACGATCGTCGGCATCGCCGACGTGAAGCGGGAGGGCGAGCCGCTGGAGGTCGACCCGCGGCAGGTGCTCCGCACGGCCGTCGAACCGTGGCGCGCGATGGGGCTGGAGCCGATGTTCGCGTTCGAGTCCGAGTTCTACCTGCTCGAGCCCGGCGCGGACGGCGCGTGGCAGCCCGTCGACCTGCCCTCGCACCGCGTCTACGGCACGGGCGCCTCGGTCGACCCGAGCGGCACGATCGACGCGATGGTCGCAGCGGCGCAGCGCTCAGGGTTCCCGATCGAGGGTGGGCGAGCGAGTTCGACACCGCCGCCTACGAGGTCAACATCCGCTACAAGGAAGTGATCGCGGCGGCCGACGAGTGCTTCCTGTTCCGTCTGTTGGTCAAGGAGATCGCGACCAAGCAGGGCAAGCGCGCGACGTTCCTGGGCCGGCCGTTCAACGATCGCGGTGGCAGCGGGCTGCACCTGAACATCTCGTTCCGGCGGGACGACGGTTCGAACGCCCTGCACGACCCGAACGCGATCGACGGCCTCGCGCCCATGACCAGGAGTGCGTCGCGGGGATGCTCGCGCACCACGAGGGCATCGCGGCGATCGCGGCCCCGCACGCGAACGCCTACAAGCGTCTCCAGCCCGACATGCTGAACGGCTACTGGGCCAACTGGGGCTTCGACGATCGCACCGTGTGCATCCGCATCCCGCCGGCACGCGGCGAGGGCACCCGCATCGAGCATCGGATGTCCGACGGCGCCGCGAACCCGTACCTGGTCGCCGCGGCGGTGCTGCACGCGGCGCGGTTCGGGGTCGAGCACCAGATGTCGCCGCCCGAACCCCAGACGCCCGGCGAGCCCCGAACACCGACCGGCGCGTGCCGCCGACCCTGGAGGCCGCGCTCGCGGCGTTCGAGGCCGACGACGAGCTCTGCGCGGCGCTCGGTCCCTGGCTCGTCGAGACGTTCACCAAGCTCAAGCGCGCCGAATGGGAGCGCTACGCGAAGACCGGTCGGCGACGCGACGACCACCGAGGTCACCCCGTGGGAGCTCGACTACTACCTGCCGTTCTTCTGAGCCGGCCGCCGGGCGTTGTCCCGATCGGTCGTTCGGTGCCAAACTACCGGGCGTCGCACCTGAGGAGGCCTCGATGAGCGTTCGGCTGGACGAGATCGACCTGTCGAGCCACGACGCCTTCGTCGAGGAGGTCCCGCTCTGGGCGTTCCGCGAGCTCCGCGAGCGCGACCCGGTCCACTGGCAGCCCGAGCCGACGCCGAGCAAGGGCTTCTGGGCGATCACCCGGTTCCGCGACATCGAGGAGATCCTGCGCGACACGAAGACGTTCTCGTCGGCCCACGGGGTGACGCTCGAGGAGCAGGACGACGAGGAGGTCGAGGCCCGGGCGTCGATGATCGACATGGATCCCCGAACCATTCGCGGCTGCGGCGGCTCGTTACGAAGCTGTTCACGCGGAGCGCGGTGGCCCAGTACGAGGGCTTCGTCCGCGAGCAGGCCCGGCTCGTGCTCGACCGCGGCCTGCCTAAGGGCGAGTTCGACTTCGTCGAGGAGATCTCGCGGAGCTCCCGATCCGCGTCCTGGCGCGGATCATGGGGGTCCCCGACGAGGACCTCCCGCTTGTGCGTCGAGCTGGGCGACGCGATGATCGCCCAGGCCGATCCCGAGTACTCGCGCGCGCTGATCGACAAGGAGGACACGAGCGAGTACCGCCTGCTCCCCTTCCGTAGCCCGGCGGCGGCGGAGCTCATGGCCTACGGCCACCGGCTCGCCGAGGAGCGACGGGCGGAGCCCAGGGGACGACCTGGTCACCAAGCTCACCCAGGCGGAGGTCGACGGCGAGCGGCTGTCGACGCGCGAGTTCGACAACTTCTTCTGCCTGCTGATCGTCGCCGGCAACGAGACCACGCGCCACTCGATCACCCACGGCGTGCGAGCCCTGGTGGAACATCCCGATCGAGTGGCGGCGGCTCCGCGAGGACCCCGGGCTCACGCCCACGGCGACCGAGGAGATCCTCCGGTACGGCTCGCCCACGATGCATTTCCGTCGGACGGCGATGCGCGACCTCGAGTTCCGGGGCACCACGATCCGCGAGGGCGACAAGGTCGTCGTCTGGTTCGTGTCGGGCAACTTCGACGAGGAGATCTTCCCCGACGCCGAACGCTTCGACGTCGGCCGTGACCCGAACCCGCACATGGCGTTCGGCAGCGGCGGCCCGCACGTGTGCCTGGGCGCGCACCTCGCGCGGCTCGAGGTCCGGGTGATGTTCGAGGAGCTCGGTCCCGCGCCTGTCGAGCCTCGAGATCACCGGCCCGGTCGAGCGCCTGCGCTCGAACTTCATCAACGGCATCAAGCACATGCCGGTGCGTGTCCAGCTTGTGGGCTAGGGGCCGGAGTCTGAGGCGTTTGCCGCCTCGGGCGGTTGCCTCCTCCTCGGGCGGACCACTGGACACCGCAACCGCAACGACCGTGACCAGATACAGCTGACCTAACAAGCCCTCGATGGCCGAGAGCATCCGAGGCATCGGGTTCGCGGCGGTGAAGTCCCCGTACCCGACGGTCGCGAGCGTCACGAAGCTGAAGTAGGTGAAGTCCACGGGCTCCGCGGTCTTGGTCTCCGCGAAGAAAGGCTCGTCGCTGATGACGGCGATCGTTGTAGAACAGGGGCGGCGAACGTCATCCCGATCAGCAGGTAGACGGAGAGCAGCCCGGAGGATGGTTCGACCGCTCACGGACGGCAGATCCTTCACGATCCGCCGGCCGAGCACGATCTGATCGCGGCCGCCGGCAGGAACACGTAGACGACGGCCGTGTATCGACTTCGCGAAGCTCGAATCGAGCACGTGACCGACGATCCTCAAGGATCACCGCGATCGGAACGAGGACCGTCGCCAGACGCCACGCGCGTCGCGGAGCCCGAGACACCAGGCACGCGAACAGCACCATCCCGCCCTGCAGGATGACCGCGACGGTCCTGAGCCACGGCGTGTTGGCGCCAGTCAGGAGCATCGACAGCAGGATGAGCAGGAACAGCGCGCCGTGGCGATCGTCCCAACGGCGACGCCCGGCGGTGACCTCCTCCTCGGCGCGATCCTCGTCCACCACCCGCCAACCGTACTACGGTGCGCCCCTCGTCCGGCCGGCTCCATTCGTCTACGAGTTCGTTCGTGACAGCCCGGGCGACATGTGTTCCGTTCCACCAGCGTTCGCATCGAGGCATCCGTTCACGGCTATGATCGGCGACCGGCCCAGCCAAGGGCGGCTGAGGGGGAGCGCATGGGCTGTCTGCTGGTGTTGCTGTCGGCGTTCGCGCCGCGCCTGATCGTGGTGTTCGCCTGGATCGCACGACCCACCTACTTCGACGCGGTGTTCGATACTTGGATCTTCCCGCTGCTCGGATTGATCTTCTTGCCCTTCACGACACTGATCTGGTTGCTTGTCGGCGCGCCGCCCCAGGGCGTCGCGGGGTGGGACTGGCTCTGGGTCGCCCTCGCCGTGCTCCTCGATCTGAGCCACTACGCGAACACACTACGAACAGCGGGGCACGGTATCGGCGGGGATGGGAAGGGACACGGGCAGTCCTCCCCAGCCGCCCCGGGTCTAGCGCTCCTCGCGTTTCTGAGGCGCCCAACACGGCACCGAACAGGCTCCGATCGGACGGGTCTTGACCGCGATGGCGAAGGAGACGACCCAGCGTCATGGCGCTGATCCTCATCGCGCTGTCGGTCGTTGCCTACGCTCTGGTCAGCAGGCGCCCGGCGTCAACGCCGGTCACGGGCGCGATGATCTTCATGGTCATCGGCGTGCTGCTCGGTCCCTCGGCCCTCGACGTCATCCACGGGGGGACCGGCATGTGATCGCGCTGCTCCTCGAGGTGGCGCTGGCGCTCGTGCTGTTCACGGATTCGCTGGCGATCAGCGCGGGCAACTGGCGAGCGAAGAGCCGACTCCCGAGCAGGCTCCTGCTGATCGGGATGCCACTGACCATGATCATCGGTTGGGTCTTGGGGCTGATCCTGTTCCCAGGCATCGACGTCCGGGCTCTGGCGCTGGTCGCAATCTGCCTCGCGCCTACCGATGCCGCCCTCGGCCAGGCGGTCGTCACGAGCCCCAAGGTCCCGTCGGCGATCCGCCAGGCATTGAACATCGAGAGCGGACTGAATGACGGGCTCGCGCTCCCTCTTCGTCCTCGCGCTCGCGGCGGCCGTCGAGAGTTCGGAGGCGGGTACTCCCGGCCTGGCTGAGGTGTTCGCGAGGTCGCTCGTCCTCGCGGCGATCGTTGGAGGCGTCTTGGGATGGCCTCGGTGGCGTGGCGATCGGATGGAGTCGCGACCGTGGCTGGGTCGGTCGCGAGTGGAGTCAGATCGCGACGGTCGCCCTGGTGTTCCTCGCGTTCACGATCGCCGACACGGCACAGGGCAGTGGTTTCATCGCCACCTGGGTGGCGGGCGTGACGTTCGGTCGCGCGATCAAGGATCGAGAGCCGGATGCTGCGCTCTTCGCCGAGGATCTCGGTGGCCTCCTCGCCCTTCTGTCGTTCCTCGGTTCGGCGCGATCCTGCTCGGCCCACTTCGGCGACGTGACATGGCAAGCCATCGTGTACGCGGCGCTCAGCCTCACCGTCGTCCGGATGCTTCCCGTCGCCATATCGCTGCTGGGGACGCGGCCTGGCCAGACCTACCGTCGTCTTCGCCGGATGGTTCGGTCCACGCGGTCTCGCGTCGATCGTGTTCGGCTTGCTCGTCGCCCAAGAGACGCCCCCAGAGGGCTCGGTCGTCCTGCAGGCGATCTTCGTGACCGTCGCGCTCAGCGTGGTACTCCACGGCGCCACGGCCGTTTGGGGAGCGAACCGCTACGGCAGGTGGTACGAGGGGCGAGGGCTTCAGGTCGCCACCTACCCGAAAGCGACGACGTCGGTAAACCTGCGGTCCGACGCCGGCTCTCGTTCCACGGCCGGCTGCACCGCCCCAAGGCAGATGGCGATGACGGACAACGGGACGAGTGACGCGATCACGGCAGCGCTACCGGAGACGCGGTCCGTCGAACGATCGAGAACCGATCCGCCTACTGCCTTGCGATATGAGCGCGCAACTCGGCCTCGAGTCTCCTGGATGAGGTCACCGGCTACCTCGACCGTCACGCTCCGCAGTGTGCCGGTGAACCTGACGAACGACGTCCGGGGTCTCCGCTGCGCGCACCGGCGCGGCCACGCTGGCTTAGATTCGTCGGTCGCGCTCTTCAGCTGGCTACATGCGCGACGTAGCGTGTGCGACGCCGCCAAGACGGCAGACCCTGCCTCAGGTTCCGGCGCTCCGAACGACGCACCGGAAGCCGATGTGACCGGTGGATGTCTCGATGGTCTCGGCGGAACGCGCCGCGGGTCGGTAGCGGAGGCAGTAGTTCGGGCGCGCACAGGTGGGAACCGCCCTTGATCACCTTGCGGGGAAACGGTCGGTGGCGTGGGCGGCCTCGATGCGCGGGTCGGGTCTCGGTGACACGGGGGTTGTGCGGCGTGCAGCACGGGTGCTCGACCTCGTCGGGATGACGGGGCGTGAAGTAGTCGGTCGTCCACTCCCACACGTTGCCCGCCACGTCGAACAGGCCGTAGCCGTTCGGCGGGAACGACTTCACCGGCGAGGTCCGGTCATAGCCGTCGGTCAGGAGGTTCTGCCACGGGAACTCGCCCTGCCACGTGTTGGCCATCATCTTGCCTTTCGGGGCGAACTCCTCACCCCAGACGAACGTCGCGCCCTCGAGACCGCCGCGGGCGGCGTACTCCCACTCGGCCTCCGTCGGCAGCTCCTTGCCCGCCCACGCGGCGTAGGCCTCCGCGTCCTCGAACGCCACCTGCGTGACCGGGTGCCGTTCCCGGCCGTGGAGCGAGCTCTCCGGGCCCTCGGGGTGACGCCAGTTCGCCCCCGGCACGTAGGCCCACCAGTTCCGGTAATCGTTCAGATCCACCGGCCCGCTCGTCATGTGGAACACCAGTGAACCGGGATCAACAGGTCCGGATCGGCATCCGGGTAGTCCTCTGGATCGAGCGGCCGCTCGGCAACGGTCACGTGACCCGTGGCCTTCACGAACCGGCGGAACTCGGCGACGGTGACCTGGTGCTCGTCGATCCAGAAACCGTCGACGGCAACCCGATGCACCGGGCCCTCCTCCGGGTAGAAGTCCTCGGACCCCATCGAGAACTCACCCGCTGAGATCCAGCGCATGTTCTTGGCCGGCGGCGAGCCGGCGCGTTCAGCCGCTCGACGTGAGCTATCCAGCGTCAGCTCGCCCCCAGTAGATCTGACCGATCTGCGTCATCAAGCACGCCCTAGCAGGTCTGAGTGATCTCCGACGTGAGGTCGGTCAACGCGGTGCCCAGCTTCGCGAGCGCGTTGCCGACCTCGGTCGCGGCAGCGCCGAGGCCGCCCGCCGAGGTTACGCCCTGAAGCGCCGTCTCCAGGCCGTCGAACGAGGTCTTGACCTCATCCACCGCTGGCTGGAGTTCGTCACCCACAGCCGCCAGGGCCGCATCCAGGTCTGTCTTCACGTCGGAGGCAGCCGACTCCAACGCATCGGTACCGCCGCTCGCCAGATCCACCTCCGTAAGTGACGTGAGCGAATCTTTGAGGGCGTTCACGTCGTCGCATCCGGACGTCGCCCCAGCTGTCGCGCCGGTGGAGCTCCCGCCGTCGCCATCGTCGCTGCAGGCAGCGGTGCCGAGCGCGAGAACGATCGCCAGGAAGGGAACGACCATGGCTCGAAGACCCGTCATGTGCCTGCATGTTGGCCTCTCCTCTCATCTAGGTGCGAGGCCTTGCGCTCGCCCGACAGTACATCGGTCAGGCGTCCGAGACCGCGGCGACCGGCTGCGCGCGCTACGCGCGCCGACGGCGCCGATGGATCCCGCGCGCGACCATCGCCGTCGCCTCGCCGATCGTCACGCCGATCAGCGAGCCGACCACCACGTCGCCCGGGTAGTGAACGCCGGTGTGCACGCGGGAGTAGGCGACGGCCGCGGCGAGGCCGCGCAGCGGCACGGCCGCGATCGGGAGCGTTCCCGCCACCGCGCTCGCGAACGCGAAGCCCGAAGCGGAGTGCCCCGACGGGAACGAGGTCGACGCCGGCATCTCGACCCACCGACGCTCGGGGACGCCGATACCGCCGCGATCGGGCCGGCGGCGGCGGCCGGCGAACTTCATCGGCAGGTTCACGATCGCGGAGCTGATGGCGATCGCCGCGGCACCGGTGAGGGCGGCACGGCGCCCCGTGCGACCGCCGAGGACGAAGCAGGCCGCCCGCGATCGCGAGCCAGAGCTTCGAGTTGTTGGCGAGGTCCGACAGCTGCCGCAACGGCTCGTCCAGTGTCGGCATCGGGGTTTCGGCGATCGCGCGGTAGGCGGCGGCGTCGAGATCCGCGAGCTCGTGCAGGGCGTTGACGATCGTGGACCGCCGCAGGCATCTCCTTCGCCTCGAGCCGCTCGGCGAGCCGCGCCTCCGAGGCGGCTGGGGCCTCGGATGCGGCGCCTCGCTCATACGCGGATGCTACCGTCCCGACGCGTCGCTATCGTTCGACGGCGAGGAGGCCGCGTGGACGCAGAGCCTGCACAGCGGAGCCGATCCATCGACCGGTGGATGCCGGGCGTGCGCATGCTCCGCACCTACCGCGCTTCGTGGCTGCGGCCCGACCTGATCGCGGGGGCGGTGCTCGCGGCGATCCTCGTTCCGCAGGGCATGGCGTACGCCGAGCTCGCGGGTCTGCCACCGGTGACGGGCCTCTACACGACGATCGCGTGCCTCGTCGGGCTACGCGCTCCTCGGGCCGTCGCGGATCCTCGTGCTCGGCCCCGATTCGTCCGTGTCGCCCCTGATCTTCGCGGCGATCGCGCCCCTCTCGCTGGTGCCCGACCCGAGCACCGCGATCGCCCTCGCCGGGATGATGGCGCTGATCGTCGGCGCCATCGAGATCGGGCTCGGCCTCGGCAAACTGGGGTTCGTCGCCGATCTCCTGTCCAAGGAGGTGCAGGTCGGGTACATGAACGGCCTGGCGATCACGATCATCGTCGGCCAGCTGCCGAAGCTCTTCGGGTTCTCGACCGATGCGGACGGCTTCATCGATGAGACGAAGGCGTTCGTGTCGGGGCTGGACCAGACGAACACGACGGCGCTCGTGATCGGCGTGGCAACGCTCGCGGTCCTGATGATCCTGCCGCGGATCACGACCCGGGTACCGGCCGTGCTCGTCGCGGTGGTCGGCGCGACCCTGGCGACCGCGCTGCTTCGACCTCGGCGAGAAAGGCGTGAAGACGGTCGGCGCGTTGCCCCAAGGTCTGCCCACACCGTCGATACCGCACGTCTCGGTCAGCGACCTCGGGCCGCTGCTGATCGCCGCGCTCGGGATCGTGCTCGTATCGCTCACCGACACGATCGCCACCTCGACGAGCTTCGCAGCTCGCCGCGGCGACGAGATCGATCCGAACCAGGAGATGATCGGTATGGGCGCGGCGAACGTGGCCGCCGGCCTCTTCCAGGGGTTCGCGATCTCGGCGAGCGGTTCGCGGACCGCGGTCGCCGAGCAGGCCGGCTCCGAAGTCGCAGGTGACCGGTCTCGCGGGCGCGGCGATCGTCGCGATCCTGCTGTTGTTCCTGCCGTGGTTGCTGCAGAACCTGCCGCAGCCCGCACTCGCCGGCGGTGGTGATCGCCGCGGCGCTCTCGCTGCTCAACGTCGCGGGTGCTGCGGTCCTACGCGAGGATGCGCCGCTCGGCGCTCGCGATCTCCGTGATCGCCACGTTCGCCGTGATCTTGCTCGGCGTCCTGCAGGGCATCCTGATCGCCGTCGTGCTCTCGATCCTGCTGTTCTTCCGGCGCAGCTGGTGGCCCCACGGCGAGGTGCTCGGGCGTGTCGCCGAGCTCGGGGGTGGCACAACGTCGGTCGCTATCCCGAGGCCGAGCGCGTCGAGGGCGTGGTGATCTTCCGCTGGGAGGCGCCGCTGTTCTTCGCCAACGCCGGGATCTTCCGGGAGGCAGGTGCGCGAGCTAGCTCGTCACGGCACGGCCCAGCTGGATCGTGCTGCAGTGCGAGGCGATCACCGACGTCGACGTCACGGCGGCCGACATGCTGGAGCGCCTCGACACCGAGCTGAACGACCAGGGGTCAACATCGCGTTCGTCGAGCTGCGGACCCGCTTGCAGGAATCTGCTGCACCGATACGGGCTGTTCACGACCCTCGATCGGACGCACGTCTTCCCGTCGATCGAGCGGGCGCTCGCGGTGATCGAGGCCGGAGCAGCGCCTCAGCCGGCGGAGCGGGAGGGTCGGCCGAGGGCGACCCCCAGAGCTCCCGGAGCCCCTGCCGCCAACCGGGTGAGCGCGCGGCGGGAGAGTAGCCGGGGCGCGTGCCGTGGGAGCCGCACCCGCACCTGCGTGGGTCGCATCGAGAACCGCAGAGGGCGGATCCATCACCTGCGTCTCGCCGTCGAGCCCGACCTCGATCGGGCCGTCGGAGGTCACCTCGAAGGTCGGGGTCGACCAGCGTGTCGAAGCCGGGGAACCGTTCAGGGTGGCCGGTCGCGATCGCCGCGATGAGCGCCGCGGCGCCGCCCTCGGGGCCCAGCACGAGCGACGACGCCCAGTTCCTGTGTGTCCATGCGCGGCCGGCTCCCCATCGCAGACGCGGTCCGGCCGTACGGATTGTTCGAGACCTGGATCACGTGTGCGCCAGGGTGCTCCGTGCCGTCGGGCCCGGTGAAACGCAGGTCGAACGGTTGACTTTCGCGGGCCCCAGCACCTTCGGCAGGGTGGCCAAGCGTCGTGTCGACCTTCGCGTCACGGTATTCGGGAGACGGACGATCGCGGCGTACAACCCGAGCGACACGTTGTTCACGAACACGTGCCCGTTCACGTCGGCGAGATCGAGACGCCGCTCAACCCGCATCCCCGTACGCGTCAAGCGCACCAACGACGTCTTCGCGGTCGAGCCCCAGGTCGAGTGCCAGGTGGTTCCTGGTACCGGCGGGACGACGACCATCGGTAGTCCGAACTCCGCCGCCACCGTCGCGACCATCGCCTGCGACCCGTCGCCGCCAGCCATCCCGAGGACGTCGACCCCGCTCTCAGCGGAGTCGCGCACCCTCTGCAACCAGTCCTGCCCGGGCTCGAGGACCTGCGGCTCGATCCCGCGCCGATGGCACTCGTCCACGAGGTGGAACCGTTCCGCCTTCCCGCTGCCCGACCTCAGGTTCATGAACAGGACGCCCCGCTGCGCCGGTGGGACCGGCGTACCCGGTACCTCGGCCGCCTTGAGCGAGCGCAGGGTCGTGCCGAGCGCGTACCTGGCAAGGCCGACCGCGACCACGAGGGCGACGATCCGCAGCGCGAGGGAGAGACCGGTCAACCCCTCGTCGATGACGATCGTCACGCCGATCGCGATCACGGCCGCCAGTGCGACGACCGCACCGACGACTGCGGGCGACACCCGAACGCGTCGCGGCCGTCCACAGCCCTGCCAGCGCCGCGACCAGAAGCGCCAGCTCGACGAGGACCCGCCCGCATCGGACACGGCCGTGACGGCGGTGACGACGGTGACCGCAGCGACCAAGGCGACGGCCGCGATCGCCGCGACCCGCCTGTTCGCCGACGGCCTTCCCACCTCGCTCACGTCCCCGCATCGTATCGTTACGCGGTTGACGGCTCACGGGAAGGGCCTGATGCGCAAGGCCCTCGGACCCGCATCTGGGCCCCTCCGCGCATCACGAGTGTTCCTCGACGGCCGCTGACCGGTCATCACCGACGACCGAGGGGCTGATCAGATGACGACCGCAGGCGTGCGCAGGACGGTGCTGAGCTGCTGGATCCCCACCACGTTCGATCTTCAAGAGACGTCGTCGCGGCGGAGGCCTCGGATGCCGACAGCGGCGCTGGATGCGGCCGAGGCGGCTGCGCGGCTCGCCCGGCTCGGCCCGAACGCGATCGCGGGCGAGAAACCGCCGTCGACCATCGCGGTCGCCCTCGCCCAGCTCCGCAACCCGCATGAACATCATGCTGATCGGCGTCACGGTCGTGAGCTTCGTGATCGGCGAGGTCTCGACCGGCATCATCGTCGGCTCGCTGATCGCGCTGAACGTCGTGCTCGGCGCCCGGCAGGAGGCTCAAGGCGCGGGCGAGCGTGGATGCGCTGTCGAAGCTGCAGGTCCCCCAGGCGAAGGTGCTCCGCGACGGCGAGGTCGCGCTCGCGCCGGCCGCCGATCTGGTGCCCGGCGACATCGTCCAGCTCGAGGCCGGGCGACATCGTCCCGGCCGACGGCCGGATCCTCCGCTCGGCCACCCTCGAGGCGCAGGAGGCAGCCCTCACCGGCGAGAGCGCCCCGATCGCCGAAGGACGCCGGCGTCCTGGCGGGCGAGAGATCGCCATCGGCGACCGTTCGAACATGCTGTTCCAGAACACGTCGGTGACCCGCGGCACGGCGCGCGATGGTCGTCACCGCGACCGGCATGCGCACCGAGATGGGGCAGATCGCGACGATGCTGACCTCGGTCACGCGGACCCGATCGCCGCTGCAGAAGGAGCTCGGATCGCTGACGAAGGTGCTCGGGATCATCGCCTGGACCGCCGGTCGCGCTTCATCGTCGTCGTCGGGCGTGGCCGCGGGACGTGCCGTGGACGAACTGCTGCTGCTCGGCACGGCGATGGCGATCTCCGCGATCCCCACCGGCATGCCCGCGTTCGTGTCCGGGCTGCTGTCGCTCGGCGCGAAGCAACTCGGCGGAAGCGAAGGCCGTCGTGAAGAACCTGACCGACGTCGAGACGCTCGGCGCGACCAGCGCGATCAACACGGACAAGACCGGCACGCTCACGATGAACCAGATGATGGTCTCGACGCATCTACGCCAAGCGGCGTCTGGTTCCACTGTCGAGGGTGAGGGCTACCGGAAGCTCGGCGCCATCACGTCGGTCGCCGGTACGGCCGACGCCCGACTTCACCCGGCTGGCGCTCGGCCTGTGCCTCGACAGCGACGCGACGGTGAGCGACGACGGCGACGTCGTCGGCGATCCGACCGAGGCGGCGCTCGTCGTCCTGGCAGCCAAGCTCGGCGTCGATGCGGAGGAGACCCGGCGAAGCCTACCCGCGGCTCGCCGAGGTGCCCGTTCGACTCCGACTACAAGTTCATGGCGACGTTCCACACGGTGCACGGTCGACGGGGTCGACCGCGTGATCCAGCTGCGTCAAGGGCGGTCCCGACGTCGTGCTCGCCCGGTGCACGCGAGGCCGGCGGCCCGCATGAGCGGCGCACAGGTGCCGATCTCGGATGCTCGCGCCGGGATCGACGCGGCGAACGCGCGCGATGGGCGAGAAGGGTCTGCGCGTGCTCGCGTTCGCGGCCCGGTTCGTGGCCGACGACGAGGTGCCTCGATGACGGAGCGACCCGATGGCGCTCACGCAAGGACCTCGGCTTCGTCGGGATGGTCGGCATCATCGACCCGCTTCGCGCCGAGGCCAAGGCGCGGTCGAGACGGCGCTCGCGCGCCGGCATCGACGTCCGCATGATCACCGGTGACCACGCGGTGACCGCCCAGGCGATCGGCGAGCACGCTCGGGCTCGGGCCTGGCGCGATCAGCGGCAGCCGAGCTGCGAGGTCGCTGTCCGATGACGAGCTGGCGCCGCCGGCTGCCCGAGCTGCACGTGTTCGGCCGCGTCTCGCCCGAGGACAAGCTCCGCCTCGCGCGCACTGATGCAGGCAGCAGGGGCTGATCGTCGCGATGACCGGCGACGCCGTCAACGACGCGGCCGCGCTCAAGCAGGCCGACATCGGCGTCGCGATGGGCAGCGGCAGCGAGGTCACGAAGCAGGCCGGCCGCATGATCCTGACCGACGACAACTTCGGCACGCTGGTGCAGGCCGTCGAGATCGGCCGCAGGGTGTACGACAAGGTCGTCGTCGTACGTCCGCTACCAGATGACCCAGCTGCTGTCGCTCGTGATGCTGTTCGTCGCGGCCACCGCGTTCGACGTCAACCAGGGCGTGGCGCTGACCCCGCCGATGGTGCTGTACCTGCTGTTCTTCGTGACGGCGCCGGGCGTGGTGGTCATCGCCGTCGACCCCGGCGACCCGACGTCATGCACCGACCATCCGCGCGATCCGAAGGTGCCGATCACGAACCGCGCGGCGATCATGCTGTGGGTCGTCTACGCGTCTCGTCTTGTTCGTCGCCGCGTTCGTGCCCGTTGGTCGCCGGGCCGGATCGACGCCGAGCTCCGATCACGCCAGCGCCTCGATGACGATGACCTTCGCGGTGATGGGACTCGGCCACGGTCCTCAACGCGCTGACCAACCGGCGCGATCCCGGACCCCGACTCACCGCGCCGATCCTCGCGGGCGACTCGGGTCCCGGTGCGTGATCACGGTTGCGCTCGTCGTACCTCGCGCACGGAGCTGCCGCAGCCTGCAGGCCTCCCTGATGACGACGTCGCTCACAGGCCGCAAGCGGCTCGAGGTGACTCGGGCTCGCCTTGTTGTTGCCGATCGTCGTCGAGGGGTGGAAGTGGATCCGGCGTCGGCGTGCGCCGGTGCCGACGCCGCGCTTCGACCCGTCGCGCGCCGTGAACCCGGCGCGAGCCCCTCGTCCAAGCGTCCTGATGAAGGAAGGTGGACCCCGATGGCGAAGAACAAGAAGCATGCCGAGTGACGCCACCGAGTCGGCCAAGTCAGTGAAGGATGAAGCGTCGGGAGTACGAGCGCGAGATGGCGAAGCTGCACGGCGAGCTCGTCGCGCTGCAGGGAGTGGGTCAAGGCGACCGGCGCCAAGATCTGCGTCGTCTTCGAGGGTCGGGACACGGCCGGCAAGGGCGGCACGATCAAGCGGATCACCGAGCGCGTCAGCCCACGGGTCTTCCGCGTGGTGGCGCTCGCCGCGCCGACCGAGCGCGAGAAGTCGCAGATGTACGTCCAGCGCTACATCCGGCACTTCCCGTCGGCGGGCGAGGTCGTGATCTTCGATCGCAGCTGGTACAACCGCGCCGGCGTCGAGCGGGTGATGGGCTTCTGCACCGAGGAGCAGACCGAGCGCTTCCTCGAGCAGTGCCCGGCGTGTCGAGAAGGCGATGGTCGAGTCCGGGATCATCCTGCTCGAAGTACTGGCTCGAGGTCGAGCCCGGAGGAGCAGACCCGGCGACTCGAGAGCCGCATCGACGATCCGCGCAAGGTCTGGAAGCTCACGCGACATGGACCTCAAGTCGTACAGCCGCTGGTACGACTACTCGCGGGCGCGCGACGCGATGTTGGCGGCGACCGACACGGCGTGGGCGCCCTGGTACGTCGCGAACACCGATGACAAGAAGCGGGGCAGGCTCAACATCATCAGCCATCTGCTGAGCCAGGATCCCCTACGACCGGCTCGAGCTCCGGGAGGTGAAGCTGCGCCGAAGCGCCAGGCGCGCGGCGACTACCGGGAGCCGACACTTCCGCTGCGGACCATCCCGACGCCGTACTGACGCGCTGCAGCCCGGCAACCGCCGACGATCGGAGGGACGCATCCACTGCAGACCGTCGAGATGCTCGAGCGGGCCGTGCCTGCCGAAGCGGGTCCCGTCAGGCCGTTCGTCGATTCGCTCGCGCTTCCGGAAGGCCCGCTCGGAGAGCGTCGACATGTCCTGACGGCCTACGTTCGCGTGGCGCGAGATGTCAGCCGAGCACCCGACGCGCTTGCGCAGCATCCGAAACCCCTGCGCGAGGAGCAGGATCCCGCAACGAGGCCCCAGATGCCGATCGTGAGGCGAACTGGTAGATCCCTTGAGTATTCCTGACGAGGAGCAGGATCACCCCGAGGACGACCTCGACTGACCCCAGGATCATCCCGCCGATGGTCCACCGATGACCCGTACGCTCCTCGACCTCGAACGCGCCCACGATCCTCAGACATCCGGTTGCCACGGTCGTCACGGCCACCGCACCGATGAGAGCCTGCGGGCTCACGGATGTCCTCGAGCCTGTGGCGCGCAATCAAGACCAGCCCCATGGTGGTCGCGAGCAGCCCAGCGGCGAGCCCTAACCGTGAGCCGGCCCTCCACCTGACGCCGAGGGCCCATCTGATCGTGAGGAGCCCGCCCAACAACCAATAGAGGGCGATGTAGTTCACCAGGAGCTGCTGCGAGGCCCCCGAGATCAGCGCCCCGATGCCCAGGAGCAACGCCAGACCGCCCCGGAGCACGCCGATCCACCAGTAGCGCACCGCAGCGCCGACGGCCTCTGGGCCGCCCCCGCTCCCCCGGGATGGTCCCCGGGTTTACGACCAGCGAGCCCGTCGTCGTCATCCATCTCGCTGTTGTTACTGGCTCACGCCTCATCCCGTCCCGGGCGGATCGGCCTCACCCTCAGGCGGGTTCAGACGTTTGCGGTACCAGAGGACGTCCGTTCCGGATGGGAAGTCCTCGACCCGACCCACCAGTTCGTAGCCGGCCCACTCGTAGAGGCGCCGAGCCTGAAGCCGTAGGTGAAGTGGACGGTCTGCGTGCACCCGCGCGCCGCCGCCTCGGCCTCGGCAGCGGCGAGGAGCCGCGGCCCGAGCCAGCGACCCCGGAGAGCTCGGCTCCACCCAGAGGCTCTGCAGCTCGCAGCAGTCGCCCCAGGTCCAGCCGCTGATGCCGGCGACGATCCTGCCAGCCTCGCGCACGAAGATCGCCAGCTCGACTTCGTCGCCGAGTCCCATGGCGGCGGACGCCTCACGACGGATCTGCGTTTCGAGGAATCCGATGTCGAGCGGATCCGGATCGTCCTCGACCTGGAACTCCACCGCGCCGGCTTCGTCAGGCGCCGACGATCTGCTCGATCAGCGAGATGTCGTCGAAGTACGTCCGGTACGACCGGATCTTCCCGTCGCGGAAGTCGGCCACCGGTGGCTCCGGGCAACTCGACATGCCGTCCCGTCGCTTCCAGCGACCGCATCCTCACCGAGGACGAGCGGTCCGGTGTGATCGGCTTCGATGAGCCATTCCGCGAACGCCTTGTTGCCCACCTCGTCGAGTCCCCGGAACATGACGACGACGTTGGAGAACGCCATGTCGCGGAGGGCGGCGAGCTCGGCGAGCGCCGTCAGCCCCGACACGCTCGCGTACGGCGACCAGCCGACGACATCGTCGGTGAACAGGGTGCCCAGATCCACCGATTCACCACCGACCTCGGCCTCGATCGCCTTCAACAGCACATCCTTACGCGATCCACTCATCGCAGCCACCTATCTCCTCTGCAGGTAGTCGATCCGATGAACGTCTTCGTGAGATCCGGCGCTGTTCAGGTCCCGAGGACCTTCGCCTTGGCCGCCGCGAACTCTTCGTCCGTCAGCGCACCCGAGTCGTGCAACTGTGCGAGGTGTTCGATCTCAGTCCGCCGGGTCCGCGGGAGGCGGCGCGTATTGCGCCGGTTCTGCGGGCGGCGCCGCGCCGCTTCCTGGTAATCGGCAGACGCCTGCTGCGCCTCCGCGGACTTCTTGGTCATGGTGGTGACGCGATCGCCGCTCCCGCGACGAGCGCCCGGCGCCTCGATCCGTCGCCTCATTCCCATGAGGATCCCCTCCCTCGGCGGCTCGGCTGTCGCACGCTGTCTCGACAGCCGATGTACGTCCAGCAACATACACTACGCATCATGCGCACCCCGATCAGGAACCCGGTGGACCCCATGTACGCGGAGATCGAGGTGCATCGGACGATGCTCTCGCGACCGCGTTCGCACCGACGCGTTCCGCCGTGCGATCGACTCCGGTGGCAGCGCCGGCGACGTCGTCGCTCGACGTCGGAGCGGGAACCGGCATCCTGAGCTTGTTCGCTGCACAGAGCAGGAGCTGCTCGCGTCTACGCGGTGGAGCGGAACGACGGTCGCCGTCCTGGCGGCAGGAGCTGGCCGCCGCCAACGGGCTCGCCGAGGTCGTCCAGGGTGATCCACGGCGACATCGTGGACATCGAGCTCCCCGGAACGTGTCGACGCTGATCGTCTCGGAGTGGCTGGGAGTGGTCCGGTATCGACGAAGGGATGCTGGGTCCGGTCATCGTCGCGCGTGACCGCTGGCCTGGCCGGGCGGCACCACGATCCCCGGCTCGGTCACCGCGTGGACCGGCCTGGTGCATGACCGCCATCTCGGCGCGAGACGCTGGAGTTCCTGCAGGACGACCCCTATGGCCTCAGGCCTCGATGGTCTGGTCGAGATGACCCTCAACGAGATCGTCTATTCCGGGACCTTCCGTCACCTCTGCGGCGAGGGTGACCGGCGTTCCGAGCCGGGCTCGGTTGTGGACTACTGAGGCGGACGCGATCCCGCTCGAGCAGGCGGAGGCGGCCCACGAAGCCGAGACGCTGCTACGGGTCCGCGACCCCGGAACGGCCAACGCACTCGCGCGTCTGGTTCAGCCGCCGAGCTGGCACCCGGCACGTCGCTCTCGGTGGGACCCCGGCGATCCGCCGACGCATTGGGGGATGACGACGGCCCCGTTGCGCTCGCCCGTGGAGCTCGAGCCCGACATGGTCGTCCGCGCCAGGGTCAGGACCGCCCGGCCCGGCCGATGGGGACATGGACGAGCTGGGCGATCGCGATGCCCGGCGCCGACTGGGAGCAGCACGACGAGCGATCGGTCTGGGTGGAGATCGACGACTGAGCGGGTTCAGTGATCCCGTCGCTGCCTTACGCCCGCCCGGTCATATCCCGAGGGAGCGATGCGACTCTCGTAGACGGTGTAGGCGAGCAACGCCAAGGCGAGTGCGTTCGCGCCGATCCGGAGCGCCCCGCAACCGGAACCGCTGTGCGACGGCCACGAGGAACAGCACGGACGCGAACAGCACCGTGAGCCGAACGTACTTGTTGGCGGTCTCTCGGCGGCCGTGCCTGCATCGAAGTACCGGGACGCCTGGGCGTTCAGTCTCGCGGCCTTCGTCATCGAGGGGTTCGAGTACCCCGGGCATGGCCGCTGGACCCCGGCGGAGCATCCGGATCGGTGAACGGGTCGGTCGCCAGCCAGTCTCGAAACGCGTCTGCGTACTCGGGGTGAACCGGCGCTCCAACATCGACTCCAGCTGCCGGTCGCCGGCCTCGGTGCGTCCTGAGCCACGCCGTGAGGAACGCCGAGTCGGCGACGAGCTCCTGGCCGCCGAGAGCGTCGACGCGGCCTCCGCTTCGAACCGGGTCGACGATGCCAGCCCATACAGGCGCGCCTGCTCTCCGCCCCACTGGGTCCCTTGATAGCCACTGAACGCGGTGGCCATCGCGACGATGGCGAGCACCGCGACCTCGAGGACCTCGACGACCTTCTCCCAGGCCTGTTGCGGGGCCGCTCGCTCACGCCTTACCCCGGGAGCACGTCGATCGCCCGCGCGATAACGAGGGATGGCGGCGATCAACGAGATCACCGATTCGACCATCATCGTCATCTTCGCCCAAATCCGCACCGGCAAGGTATCGGTCGGGCTGAAGGCCGTGGCGTTCGTGAACGACAGGAAGAGTGTAGTCGGGATAGCGCGGGATCCATCCGTCGGGGACCAGCTCTGGCATCGCCTCCTCGGGGAAGCCGAAGCTCGGGGGATCTTGGACCCGGCCGCGCGCTCCGCGGCCCCCCACGCATCCACCTCCCAGAACCAGAGGCTGAACACCACCACGTTGGTCACCCACAGCGCGGCGCCACGCCCCCAGCAACGCCGTCGCGCCGACGTCCGAGTACGACTTGTCAACGACGTCCAGCGCCAGCACTACGAGCCCTCCCAGGGTTCCGATAGTGAGCAAGGCGATGAGCACGAGGGTCGTTCGGCGGGCGGCCTGCGTGCGCCGATCGATGCGTCCCGGGTCGCGGACGATCACCGCGAGCAGAGCCGCCACCTCCAGCACTGGGAACACCCACCAGAACACGAGCCTGCCGGTGTGCGGTGCGCATCACCTGGAGCACGATCGCGACCAGCACGGCGGTCGCCATCGGCCAGCGCCGTCCGGGCGTCGGCCTCGCGCTGGGTGACGCCCGTTCGTCGTCATGAGCGGTCCCCGACGTTGCCGACCCGTCTCAGCATCGAACGCAGCAGCGCAGCGAGCTGCTCCTGCTGGCCGTCGTCGAGGTGCGTCGTCGAGCGCGACCTCCTCCGCGTTGAACCGCGGGAACAGCTCCTCGATCTTGCGCCGGCCCGTGCTCGGTGAGCGTGACCCGGACGAGCCTGCCGTCGTCCGCGGTCTTCGAACGCCGGACGAAGCCTCGGCCCTCGAGCGTCGTCACGACCCCGTCGAGCGTCGGCCGGCTGATCCCGACCGCGGCGGCGAGATCGCGCGACTCCATCTCCCCCACACCCACAGCACCCACATCGCGACGAACGACGTCCACGACAGCCGGTCGTCCGCGAGGATCTTCGCCTCCATGTGCCGACGGATCGCGGCGGACGCGCGGAACAGGTTCGAGACGGCGGCCATCGCGCGGAAATCGAGCGGCAGGTGGCCGAGCTCCTCGACGACCTTGCGCTCGGCGGGCAGCAGGTCGCCGGCGTCCTGAGGCATCTCGGCGCATCGTAGCCCGCGACCCCGGCGCTAGCAGGAGACGAAGGAGTCGGCGCCGGGGCCGCCCCGACACGTGTCGTCACCCCGTCCACCGCTCAGCTCGTCGTCGCCCGACTCGCCGCTCAGCGAGTCGTCGCCCACGCCGCCTTCGAGCTCGTCGTCGCCGGCACCCGCCTGCACGAAGTCGTTCCCGTCGCCGCCGAGGATCCGGTCGTTGCCTGCGCCGCGCCTGCAGGAGGTCGCCGCCGCCCCGGCCCTTGAGCCGCAGGTTCCCGGTGAACGAGCCGCCCGAGATCAGGTTGGCGCCCGCTCCCCCGTCACGGCCGCGATCTCGATCGAGGCGAGCGTCGTGACCTCGTCGGCCTGCACGAGCCGCGCCCGCGCGTCGTTGATCTTCCAATCGCCGTCGCCCGCGACCGCGACGGTGTCGCGGCCCTTGCCGCCGATCGCCTCGCCGCCGCCCGGTCCGGGGTCAGGTGATCGCGACCCCTCCCGCCCCGCAGCGAGTCGACGCCGCCGCCGCCGACGAGCTCGTCGCCGATCTCCGAACCGATCAGCACGTCGTCCCCGGCCTGCCCCGAGACGGACGTGGCCGTCAGATGGTCGAACGCGTTCAGGGTGACGTCGCCCAGGTTCACGCGATCCGGCCCCTCGCCGGCGAACACGAGGATGCGCCGCAGGTCGGCGCATGCGGTCGGGTCCGCCGGTCGGATGATCGTGGTTCACCGTGACCTGTCCGCCCTCGCAGCGAACGGTGACGTCGTCCCCTTCGGTCGTGCCGTTCACCGTCAGGATGCCGTCGGCGACGTTCGAAGCGATCGTCCCTGCCTGCGCGGACGGGATCCACACGATCGTTGGTGGCGATAGCAGCCGCCAGGGCGAGGAGGCATCGCATGCGTCGGATACGCTATCGGTTCGTCACGAGGCTGGCGGAGCAGGAGGTTTGGGTGAGCGAGGGAACGGACGACGCTGCCGTAGAGGCCACGTTCGACAAGACGCTCGCCATGCTCCTCGCCATGGCGATGTTCGTGCTCGTCGTCGACACCTCGTTGATGAACGTATCGATCTCGGCGGTCGTCCATGACCTGGACACGACCGTCAGCAGTATCCAGTCGGCGATCGCGCTCGAGGCGCTCGTCTCCGCCGCGTTCATCCTGATCGGCAGCAAGGTCGGCGACCTCATCGGCCGGAAGAAGGCCTATGTCCTCGGTCTGCTGGCGTACGCCGTCGGTGCACTGGCGATGACACTCGCTCAGAGCGTGACCCCGATCATCATCTTCTGGGCCGTGATCGGCGGGCTCGGTGCCTCGCTGCTGCTGCCCGCGATGCAATCCCTCATCCACGGCAACTTCGAAGGGGCGGCCCAGAAGAGGGTCTACGCCCTGGTCGGTGCATCGGCGGCGATCGCGGCCGCGGTGGGGCCCCTGCTCGGCGGGTTCATCACGACCTTCCTGTCGTGGCGCGTCGGCTTCGCGCTCGAGGTCGTGATCATCGGTGTCGTGCTGTCGGGTATCGGTCGCGTCCACGACGTGCCCTACACCGGACCCCGACACATCGATGTGGTCGGGGCCGTGCTTTCGGTGCTCGGGATGGGCGGCCTCGTCCTGGGGATCCTCGTGTGGCAGGAGGGCGGGGAGTCGGTCGCGGCACTCCTGGTCGTCGGCGCGGTCGCGCTGGGATCGTTCGGGTACTGGCTCGATCCACCGCAAGCGCGTGGGAAGCCGGCGCTGATCGACCCGGACCTGTTCCGATCGAAGATGTTCAGACTCGGCATCACCGGACAGATGCTGCAGCAGATCGCTCTGGGCGGGGCGATGATCGCGATACCGATCTTCCTGCAGATGGTGCTCGAGTACAACGCGATGCAGACAGGTCTGTCGATGGCGCCCTCTCGCTCACGATGTTCGGCGTGGCGCTCCTCGCCGGCAAGCGAGCGGGAGCGCGCCGACCGAGCAGCATCATCCGGTTGGGCTTCGCGCTCCTGGCGATCGGCATGGCGTCGCTGATCGCGATCGTGCCTCGCGGCGATACCGGCTGGTACCTCCTCGTACCGCTGGTGATCGCAGGGCGGGCTGGGCTTGCTGGTGTCCCAGCTCAACAACTACACCTTGTCCCCGATCGATGAGGAGCGGGTGAGCGAGGCGGCCGGCGTGAACTCGGCGGGTGGTTCGTTCGGACTCTCCTTCGGCCTGGCGTTCGCCGGAGCCATCATGCTGGCGACCCTCTCATTCACCTTCACGAACATGTCGGAGTCCAGCGCCGTGTTGTCGCCCGCCGAACAGCAGCGCGTCGCGGACGGCCTCGAGGAAGATGCGCAGATCATGAGCACCACGCAACTCGAGGAACTCCTCGTCGGGCAGCCCCCGGATGTGCAAGCCGAGATCATCAGTGATCAACACTGGACGCACGGCTCGATCGCGCTCCAGGTGGCCCTGCTCGTGCCGCTCCTCGCCGCGCTCCTCGGGCTGATCAACGGGTTCCGGATGATGCGACTGCCCGATCCCGTGCCCTCTGGCTCCGGCGAAGGCATGGTCCTGGGCTGACCGCTGCAGGACGAGCGATCAGACCTCGGTCTCGGTGTGCTCTGTAGTACTCGTACGCGCTCATCGCGCGGCCGGCGGTGCTCTTCCACTCGCGTTCGGCATCCGGGGTCTTCCCGATCGCCTTGCCCATCGCGCGGACGTGCGCCTGGATGCTCCCGCAGCACGAGCCGATGTAGTCGATCCCGCCCTCCTTCGCCGCCCGCGCGTACTCGCCCATCTCCTGGCGGGACAGCTGCAACGGGTCGAGCCCGTACGGGAAGCTCGGCGTCGAGGTGAAGTCGGGGTGCTCGGCGCTCGTCCGGTACGCCACCGGCTGGCGCGGCGACGAACCCGCCGACGCGCCGAACGCATCTCGAGCGCGATCGGCAGCTGCTGCTCGGGGCCGTTCAGGCAGTTCACGCCCACGATGTCCGCGCCGGCGTCGCTGAGCTTTCGGGCGCAGTCCGCGGGCGTGTCGCCCTCGTACGACCGTCGCCACCAGGCTGTCTCGAACGACATCGTCACCATGACCGGCAGGCCGGTCGCCTTCGCGCGCTCGACGAACAGGAGCGCCTCGCCGAGGTAGGGAGAACGTCTCGCCGATCCAGAAGTCCGGCGGCCCCGCGTCGGTCTGATCGCGGAGCTGGCGGTCGAAGAGCTCGCGGACGTGGTCGGCGCTCGAGGCGTCCTCGGGAGGTACGCCCAGGTGAGCGAGAGGTTCCCGGCGACGAGCGCGTCGCCCTCGGAGGCGACCTCGCGCGCGACCTGTGACCGCCGTGCGGTTGATCTCGTCGACCTTGCCGGCCATGCCGACCGTCGCGAGCTTGTCGTCGCTCGCGTAGAAGGTCATCGTCTGCAGCACCTCGGCGCCCGCGCGCAGGAACTCGCGGTGCAGCTGCGCCAGCGCGTCCGGATGCTCGATCACCACCTCGGGCGTGAACGGACCCGCCTGGACGTAGCCACGCTTCTCGAGCTCGAGCAGGTAGCCGCCGTCGCCGAGGACGGGGCCGTCCGAGAGCCGTTCGAGGATGCCTCGCGCCATGGGATGGTGCCTCCTTCATCGCTCCGAACGACCTAGCGTAGAGCCCTCACGTTCGCGCGCGCCCCGGTTCGCGGTACCCAGGGTCATCACCCGGTCCGCGAGCTCGAGGCGGCCGGGCGGTGCGAGATCACCAGCAAGGTCTTGTCCCGCGCGAACGCCCGGAGTGTGGCCGACGACCTCGGCCTCGGTCTCGGCGTCGAGGTTGGCCGTCGCCTCGTCCAGGATCAGGATCGGCGCGTCCTTGAGGAACGCCTCGGGCGATCGCGACGCGCTGGCGCTCCCCGCCGCTCAACTTCATCCCGTCGTCACCGACGAGCGTGTCGAGCCCCTGCCGCAGCGACGCCGAGGAACGCGCCGAGCCCGGCTGCGTTCGCACGTCTCGAGGATCGCTCGCGTCGTCGGCGTCGCCATCGGCCACGAGCAGGTTGTCACGGATCGTCCCGTTGAACAGGTAGACCTGCTGCGGCACGACCCCGATGAGCGCCCGGACGTCATCGGTTCTGGAAGTCTCCGGACGTCGACGCTGTCGAGCAGCACCTCCCCGACGACGGGTCCCAGAACCGCAGGAGGAGACCGACCGATCGTGGTCTTCCCCGCTCCGCTCGGACCGATGAGGCCGAGATGTTCGCCCGGCGCCAGGGTCAGGCTCAGGTCGTCCACGACCTCGGGCGATCGCACGTCGTAGCGGAACCGGACGTGCCGGAGCTCGATGCTCGGGTGGGCGGGAGGCGTGAGTGGGTCTGAGGGTTCGGGGACCGGGGCCGGGGCGTCCACGATCTCGAACGTCCGGACCGCAGCCGCGCGGCTGAGCTCGATCTCGCGGAACGCGTCACCGAGCGGTTGCACGGCCTCGTACGCCGCGAACGCGACCAGCGGCAGCGAGGCGAGGAACACCCCTTCGATCCCCCGTTCCGGACCCCGGGGATCGCGAGCGCAAGCACCGCGAGCCCCGCGGCACCGGCCACGATCGCACCGGCCCCGGCGCCGGCCCCCTGGATCGAGGCGAGGGCTGCGCCGCTCGCCTCGATCGCCCGCGCCCACCTCGTCAGGTCCTCGCCCAGCCTCCCCTCGTGCCCGAACGCCGTCAGGTCCGCCAGCCCCGACAGATCGCTCGTCAACCCGGCATGGAGCTCCGCGCGAGCTGCGGTCGACCGCTCGGAGGGGCGACGGGCGCGGCGGCGCGTCGCCAAGCGGCACCGCGAGCCCACCGATCGCGAGGAACGCGAGCAGGACGAGGGCAAGCGCCGGGTCGAACGCCGCGAGCGACCACACACCCGAACACCACCGCGAGGACGGCGGCCACCGGCGGCACGAGACCGCGGACGAAGAACGCGTCGAGCGTGTCGACGTCGGCGACCGTCCGCGCGAGCAGGTCGCCGCTGCCGGAGCCCCGCGAGCCCCCGGGCGCGAGCGGTTCGATCGCGCGGAAGCAGCCACACGCGGATCTCGGTCAGAATCCGGAGGGCGGCGAGGTGCACGACGTACCGCTCCGAGTACGCGCAGACCCACACGCGCGCGATCGCGAACGCGCGGACCGCCGTCACGGCCACCGGAAAGTGCCGCGAACCCACTGACGAGCGTTGCCTTCGAGATCAGGTACGGCGCGGCACGTCATCAGCGCGATGTTGGCGGCGAGCGCGCCGAAGCTCGCGAGCAGGGCCAGCAGCAGCCACCCGCGGACGGGCGCCGCGAGCCGCAGCGCAGCCGCCGGAGCGGGGTCGGCGTCACGCCCGTCCCCCGGACCCGATCGGGGCGACCCGGCCGTTCGGCGCGTCGGGGGGCTCGTCCCCGACCGCGCCCCGCGCGGAGGGTGACGACCACGTCGGCGCCCGCCACCGGCTCGGGCCGGTGCGCGATCACGAGCACGGTCCGGTCCCGCATCAGGCGGGACGCCGCCTCGAGCACGAGCGTCTCGCTCTCATGGTCGAGGTGCGACGTCGGCTCGTCCAGGATCAGGAACGGCGCGTCCTTGCAGGAAGGCTCGCGCGAGCGCGAGGCGCTGGCGCTCGCCGCCGCTCAACCGGGCGCCGCCACTCGCCGATCGGGGTCGCGTACCCGTCGGGCAGGTCCGTCACGAACCCGTGCGCGTTGGCGGCGGTCGCCGCGGCCACCAGGTCGTCGTCCGAGGCGTCGGGCCGAGCCAGGCGGAGGTTGTCCGCCACGGTGCCGTGGAACAGCGACGCCTGCTGGGGCACCCACGCCACGCGGGTGCGCCAGCTCGCGGAGTCGATCTCGGTCAGCGGTGCTCCCCGACCGTCACGCGCCCCGGTTCTGGGTCGACGAACCGCGAGCAGGACGTTCGCGCACCGTCGTCTTCCCGGCGCCCGTCGGGCCGACGAGCGCGACCGTCCGGCCCTGCGCGATCTGGAGCGAGCACCCGGCGAGGGCCGTCCGCGAACCCTCGTCGTACGTCACGACCACGTCGTCGAACCGGACGTCCAACCGAGCCGGCAGCGGGCGGGCGGCGCCCGACGCCGGGACGTGGATCCTCGCCGGCGTGTCGAGGACGGCGTAGACGCGTTCGAGCGGCGGCCGTCGGCCGAACTGCCCCACGTGGTACTCGGCCGACAGGCGGCGCAGCGGCAGGAAGAACTCGGGCGTGAGCAGCAGCACCGCGAGCGCCCGCTCGAACGTCAACCCGCCGGCCATCAGCCGGACGCTGGTCTCGATCGCGACGAGCGCGGTGGCGGCGGTCGCGCCCCACTCCAGCACGAGCGTCGTCTGGAACGCGGTGCGCAGGACGTCCATCGTGCTCGAACCCTGCCGGCGGCTCACGGCGCGGATCGTCTCCGGCTTGTTCGGCGCTACGCCCGAACATCTTCAGGGTCAGGAGCCCCCGCAGCACGTCGAGGAAGTGGGCGTTCATCCAGGCCAGCTCGCGTTCGCGGCGTTCGGCGAGGTCGCGGACGCGCGCGTCCGATCAGGCCGAGCAGCAGCACGAGCAGCGGGCCCGCGATCAGCAGGACCAGCACGGACCACGGGTCGAGCACCGCGACGACGCTCGCCACCAGGACAGGCACGAGGACGGCGAGGACGCGCGCGGGACGTAGCGCGTGACGTACGGGTCGAGGGCATCGACCCCTCTCCCGCCGTGTACGACGAGCTCGCCGATCCGCTCGCCCCGGACCGCGGTGGGGCCGAGGGCGACGAGCGCGGCCGTCGAGCCGTTCGCGCAGGGCGGTCTGGATGCCGCCGGCAGCGCGCTGGCCGACGACCTCGCTCGACCACAGCAGCGCCCCGCGGACGAGCGCGAGCGCGAGCATCGCGAGCAGCAGGGCATCGACCGACCCGAGCGTCCCGCCGTGCGACGAAGACGCGGGCGATCGCGACGACAGGAGCAGCGCGAACGCGATCCAGCAGACGGCGCGCCGCCGAGAGCCGAGGCGGTCGCGGCCGCCACGGCTCGCGTCGCGCGCGGGGTGGTCCTTCCAGAGGCGGCGCTCGACCGCGCCCGTGCTACTCGCTCCGACGCATCCACCTGGATCCGGCCGGAACGGTCGTGCGTGAACCCCGCCCAGGTCCAGTCGACCGACGGCTCTCGCCCGGTCCTCGCCCGTCGACAGGAGCGCGAGGTGGACGGTGCCCCACGCGAGCCAGCGCCGTGGTTCCGGTCAACGACCTGCCCCGGCGGAACTGCACCACGGCGGCCTTGCGACCGATCGTCGCCATCGTGCCCTTGTCCTCGTACTCGAACGGCTCGACCTTCTTCTTCTTGAGGATCCTCGAGATCGTCGTCGCCGGCGTGCTCGCCGGCCTGCAGCGCCACCGACCCGAGCTGCGGTAGGACCTGCTCGGTCTTGGTGTCGGTGATCCACGCGATGTCGCCGACGCCGAACACCTCGGGGTGACCGGCGATCGTGAGGTCGGGTCCGACCGCGATCCGGTTGCCGTGTTGCAGCTCGAGCCCGAGGCCGGACACGAGCGGGTTGGCCTGCAGCCCGGCCCCCAGATCAGCGGTGGGCGTTCAGCACGGTGCCGGACTTCAGCTCGCGATCCGTGTCGGCTCGATGTCTCTCGACCATCCTCGCCGAGCATGATCTCGACCGTGCGCTTCTCGAGCGCCTTCTTCGCGTAGGTCTGCAGGCCCTTCTTGAACATCGACAGGACGGCGTCCCCGGCCTCGACCACGATGATCCGAGCCTTGTCCTGCGGGATGTCGGGGTAGTCCTTCGCCAGGTCCTGCCGGTACAGCTCGGCGAGCGCGCCGGCGCTCTCGACCCGGTCGGGCCGGCGCCGACGATGACGACGTTGAGCGCGCCGTCGTCGACCGAGGTCCGGGTCGCGGTCCGCCGCCGTCCCAGCGTTCGAGCACGTGGTCCTTCAGGCGCACGGCGTCGGGCAGCGTGTACATCGGGAACGCGTGCTTGGGGGCGCCGGCGACCCCGAAGAAGTTCACGGTCGCCCCGAGCCCGAGCACGAGGTAGTCGTACGAGACGGGCTTCATCTCGGCGAACGACACCTTGCGCTTGTCCAGATCGATGCCCGTGACCGTCGCCTGCTTCACCTTGACGTTCGGATGGTCGTGGAACAGGTCACGGAGCGGATGGCCGACCGTCGGCGGCTCGAGGAGGTCGGTCGCGACCTGGTACAGGAGCGGCTGGAACGTGTGGTAGTCGTGCTTGTCGACGATGAGGACGTCGGCGGCTGCATCCTGCTCCTTGGTCGCCTCCGACGCCCGCGAACCGCACGCCCAGGATCGAGGATCTTCGGTCGATCGGGCATCGATGTCTCCTCTCTCGCGTCGCCGAGGGCCTGCCCATCTGACCCCAGGCCAGCTCCAGAGGCCCGCGCGCCGGATTGCCGCCCGCCGGACTGATCCGCATCGCTCGGAGCAGCCCGCCCCGAGGCCGGATCCCCTTCGGCCTCGGTCCGGAGCGGCCGTAGCCATTGACGAACGGGCACAACGCCGAGCAACATAGCTCCTGGCCGAGTCTGGCAGAGTCGAGAGACGGAGACAGATGACGGACCTCTGGCGCGCGAACGATCTTCCTCCCGTTCTCACGGGGAACACTCGCCGGCCCCCAGAGACGACGATGTCGAACGTGAGGGCGGGGTCCGGGAGGCATCCGAAGCATGGTCTCCGAGGAAGGCCCAACGATGGAGGTGCGTTGGGTGTGCCCGGGCGCCTTGGCGACCTCGATGATCGACTGGTTCAGCCCCCTTCCTGGAGCAGGTCGAATCGCGTGAGGACGACTATCTCGTCGGCCAACAGATCCAGGGCATCTCCGTGAAGATCCGTGGCGGAGCACAGCTGGACATGAAGGTCGCCGGCGGAAGCCACGGCGTCCTCGATATACCGGGGCGTGCGAGAGGTCACCTTCAGTCCTGGAAGAAATGGTCCTTCCCGATCCCTCCGGTTGCCGAGATGGATGTCGGGTCCGCGGACTGGGTGCGCGTGGGGAAGATCAGGCGCATCGGCCGGTTCTCGTTCGCGGACGGCGAACACGTCACTCGTGGCGTTTCGTCCGGCGAGGACCTGACTACGTGCGCGGTGGAGCTCACCGAGGTGGCGAAGGGCGGTGAGCGCTGGTGGACCCTCGGCTTCGAGGCTTGCGGGCCATCCTGGCGCCATGAGGGAGGCGATCGAGACCACGGCGGCGATCGTGTTCAGCGATCCCCTGCCCGGCGAATGGGAGCTGGGCGTATCGGACTCGAAGTCGTACGCGGAGTGGCTCCAACTCTCGGATCCACGTCTGACGCCGACCCTGTTCTGAACCCGCCCCGCACCCACCTTTCATGCCTTCGGGATGATGGAGCGCCGGTCGCCGCGGCGTTCGATAGCCTTTCCCATGCCGACACCCGGTCCGAGGGGAACGTGACGGAGCCGATCGACGGGTTCTTCGACCAACTCAGCGATCGCGGCCGGGGTCGCTCCGCACAAGGGCGACCGGATCGCTGCGGATTGACTTGCAGGACGACGGGGCAACCCAACGCTGGTTCGTGACGATCGATGAGGGCGACGTCTCGGTCTCCCATCGCAACGGGAGGCGGATTGCGTCGTACGAACGTCGCCGGAGTGTGTTCGAGGGTCTGGTCGGCGGTCGCGTCAACGCCTTCGCGGCCACCCTTCGGGGGGTTCTGGCGATCGAGGGCGACGCTCACGCTCCTGGTGCTCATTCAACGTGCGTTCCCCGGTCCTCCCACTCTCACGCCGAAGCACGCCGCGACCCCGGGAGGATCGACCGTGAGCGACGACATCGTGAAGACTCCTCGGCGGGAACACGTTCGTCGTGAGCGACAATCAGGAGACATCGAGGCTTCGCTCACCGATCCGACCGGCCTGTTCTCGTTCGACGCCCGGTTCCTGTCGACGTGGGTGCTGACGGTGAACGGGCAGAGATTGAACGCGCTCTCCGTCGATGATCTCCAGTATTTCGGAAGCCCGCTTCTTCCTGGTCCCGGGCACCGGCACGGTGTACATCGACGCCCAAGCTGTCCGTGATCCGCAGACACCGCGCGGTGGGCGACGGCTTTCCGAGGAGCTCACGATCTTGAACCACGACAGGGAGCCCTGAAGCTGACCGGTGCGCGTGGAGGCAGGTTCCGATTTCGCGGACCTCTTCGAGGGTCAGGATGCGCGCTCGAAGAAGAGGGGACGTATTCCGCGCGGGTCGAGAAGGGCCGCACTGCTGCTCGGTTACGAACGCGAGACGTTCAAGCGAGGACCCGCGATCTCCTCGACGGCTCCGGTGAAGGTCGATGAGAAGGGGCTGACGTTCACCGTGAAGATCGGACCGCACGGTTCGTGGACCACCGACCTTGACGTGGTGACGGCGGCCGGTGCCGGCGGGACTGCGTGCGGCCGAAGTACCAACGCGGCGAACGCCGAGCTCGGCCCAATATGGGGAGGAGCCTCGAGCTGGCTCACGGAAGCACCCCGTCTGGAATGCGACGACGATCGACTGAAGACCACCTACCGGCGCAGCCTCGTCGACCTCGCCGCGCTGCGCTTCTCGCCCGCCGATCGCCGGGCGGGCAGCCTGCCGGCCGCCGGACTGCCGTGGTTCATGACGATGTTCGGCCGTGACAGCATCTTCACGAGCCTGCAGGCGCTGCCCGTTCGCGCCGGAGCTGGCGCGCGACCACGCTGCGCGCGCTCGGCAGACTGGCAGGGCAGCCGCGTGGACGACTTCCGCGACGAGGATCCCGGCCGGATCCTCCACGAGATGCGCTACGGCGAGATGACGGCGTTCGAGGAGCGGCCGCACTCGCCGTACTACGGCTGCGCCGACGCCGACGCCGCTGTACGTCGTGCTGCTCGACGAGTACGAGCGCTGGATCCGGCGACCGCGAAGCTCGTGCGCGACGCTCGAGCACGAGGCGCGCGCCGCGCTCGCACTGGATCGACGAGTACGCGGACCTGCATGGGCAACGGCTACGTCTGGTACAGGCGCCGCAACGAGGAGACCGGCCTCGAGAACCAGTGCTGGAAGGACTCGTGGGACTCGATCTCGTACCGGGACGGCGCGGCTGCCCGGGCTTCCCGCGGGCGACCTGCGAGCTGCAGGGCTACGCGTACGACGCGAAGATGCGCGGCGCCCGCCTCGCGCGCGAGGTCTGGAATGACCCGAGTTCGCCGAACGAGCTCGAGAAGCAGGCGGCCGATCTCGAAGCGCCGCTTCAACCGCGACTTCTGGGTGGCCGACGGCGGGTACTTCGCGCTCGCGCTCGACACCGAGGGCAACCAGGTCGACGCGCTCACGTCGAACAACGGCCACCTGCTCTGGAGCGGCATCGTCGACAAGTCGAAGGCGAAGGCCGTCGCGCGCCACCTGCTCGGCTCCGAGGCTGTTCTCAGGCTGGGGCGTGCGCACGCTCGCCGAAGGCGAAGGCGCGCTACAACCCGATCGGCTACCACGTCGGCACGGTCTGGCCGTTCGACAACTCGTTCATCGCGCTGGGGCCTCCGGCGGTACGGGTTCAAGGACGCGGCCGCGCACGATCGCGGCGGGCATCCTCGAGGCGGCGGAGGTCTTCGACGGGCGCCTGCCCGAGGCGTTCGGCGGCTACGAGCGCTCGGCTGACGAAGTATCCGGTCCAGTACCCCACTGCCTGCAGCCCGCAGGCATGGTCGACCGGCGCGCCGCTCCTCGCTCCTGCGGACGATGCTCGGGCTGGAGCCGGTCGGCGAGCATCTGGTCGTGGATCCCGCGCTCCCCAGCGAGCGATTGGCCGGCTCGAGCTGCTCGACATCCCGGGGAGATGGGGTCGGATCGACGCCTTCGGCCGAGGCGCGTCGACGTTGGGAGCCACCGGCCGCGTGGGCGCCGGAAGACGGGATCCGCGATCACGGACGCGCGGCAGCTGAGAGACGGAGCGAGGAACGACATGGCAGGAAACTGCTCGAGCAAGTGAAGAGGCAAGGCCCGCGGATGTGCTCGTCGTGTTCGGCATCACCGGCGACCTGGCCAAAGGTGATGACGTTCCGGTCCCTCTACCGATTGGAGCGTCGCGGTGCTGCTCGACTGTCCGATCGTGGGCGTCGCCGTGGACGACTGGTCCGTCGACGACCTGAAGGACCGGGCCCGGACAGTCGATCGCGGGCACTGGGCGAGACCCTGGACGATGCGATCGTTCGAACGCCTCGCCGCTCGTTCTCCTACGTCGCGGGCGACTTCTCAGACGCCGAGACGTACAAGCACGTCGCGGACGCGATCTCCGAGGCACAGACGCCGGTCTTCTATCTGGAGATACCGCCGTTCCTGTTCGGCACGGTGATCAAGGGCCTGCACGACGCCGGGCTGACCGACGCGGCGCGCGTGGTGGTCGAGAAGCCGTTCGGCCACGACCGCGAGTCCGCGCATCGCGCTCGCCGACGAGATCGCATCAGTACATCGACGAGTCGCAGCTGTACCGGATCGACCACTTCCTCGGGAAGATGGGCCTGGCCGAGATCCTCCACCTGCGGTTCGCCAACGCGATGCTCGAACCGGTCTGGAGCCGGAACTACCTTCGAGTCGTGCAGATCACGATGGCCGAGTCGTTCGGCGTCGAGGACCGCGGCCACTTCTACGACCCCGTCGGCGCGCTGCGCGACGTCGTGGTGAACCACCTGATGCAGGTGGTCGGCGGCCGTCCGCGATGGAGGCGCCGTCGCGCGGCGATCCGTCGACGATCAAGGACGCCCAGGTCGCCCTCTTCCACGCGATGGCCGAGGCCGACCCGCGCACTACGTGCGTGGTCAGTACGAGGGCTACCTGGCGATCGACGGGGTGGCGAAGGACTCGACGACCGAGACGTTCGCGGCGCTGCGTCTCGACATCGAGAGCTGGCGCTGGGCCGGCGTGCCCTTCTTCATCCGAACGGGCAAGCGACCTGCCGGTCACCCAGACCGAGCTGCGGCTGGTCTTCAAGCATCCCCGAAGCTCGGGTTCGGGCTCCTGGATCGCCGGCCGGAGGAGAACCAGCTGGTGGTCAGGCTGGACCCGACGACCGGCATCGGGCTGACCGGTCGAGGCCCATCCGAGCCGACAGGGACGGGCTCCGCCCCGTCGACCTCGACATGGAGTTCGCCCAGGAGGGCGGCGAGGGCCCGACGCCGTACGAGGTGCTCCTCGAGGCCGCGATGCGTCGGTGACAGCACGCGGTTCACCCGGCAGGACGGGGTCGAGGAGACCTGGCGGGTGATGCAACCGCTGCTGGATTCGCCCTCGCCCGTCCACGCGTACGCGCAGGGCTCGTGGGGGCCCGCCGGAGCCGACGGGCTCGTCGAGGGCTTCGGCAGGTGGCACGGAGCCGTGGATGAGCCAGTGAGTACGGCTCGCGGAAGCCGACCGAAGACAGCTCGCCAGAGCGCGGCGATGCCGTCGCCGTTCCCGCCGGATCGCCGACTACGCGTTCCTGTCCGACTGCCACACCGGGAGCTCCTCGTCGCGCCGGACGGCGCGGTCGACTGGCTGTGCGTCCCGCGGTTCGACTCGCCGAGCGTCTTCGGCAGCCTGCTCGACCGGCAGGCGCGGATCGTTCCGGTTCGGGCCGTTCGGCATCAACGTGCCGACGCAGATGCGTCTACGAGCCGGGGACCAACGTGCTCGTGACCACGTGGAAGACGCACGGGCGGCTGGGTGGTCGTCCGCGACTGCGCTGACGATGGGACCGCGCCAGCGGCGAGGACGAGGTCACGCCGCACACGCGCCCGCCGGCCGACGACGACGCCGACCACATGCTGGTCCGGACGGTCGAGTGCCTCGACGGGCAGGTCGAGATCGAGCTCGTCTGCGAGCCGGTCGTTCGACTACGGGCAGGTCCCGGCGACGTGGAGCCTCGCGGACGGCGAACGACAGGATCGCCGACGCGACGCGGCGGCGACGCAGATCGTTCCGGCTGCAGACCGGATCGGTCGCTGGGCATCGAGGGCGACCGCGTGCCAGGCCCGTCACGATCTGAGGCCGGCGACGCGCGTCTACTGCGCGCTGTCGTGGGCCGACGGGCTGCGACCGCCGAGCGACGTCGACGACGCCGGGCCGCGGATCGCGGCGACCGTCGCGGTTCTGGCGCGGCCTGGCTCGGCCGGGCGCGCGTCCCCGACCATCGCTGGCGGCGAACCGATCCAGCGCTCCGCGCTGGCGATCAAGGGCCTGACCGTACATGCCCACGGGGGCGACCGTGGCGGCGCTCGACGACGTCGTTGCCGGAGACGCCCGGGCGGGGAGCGCAACTGGGACTACCGGTTCACCTGGATGCGCGACTCGACGTTCACCCTGCAGGCGCTGCACTTCCTCAACCTCGACTGGGAGGCGGAGGAGTTCATGCAGTTCGTGGCCGACCTCGGAGCCGAACGACGGACGGCGGGTTGCAGATCATGTACGGGATCGACGGCCGTCGCGACCTGACCGAATCGACCCGGGACGACCTCTCCGGGTACGCGGGCGCCCACCCGGTGCGGATCGGCAACGGGGCGTTCGACCAGCGGCAGAACGACGTCTTCGGCGCGGCGCTCGACTCGATCCTCGCTGCACACGCGGCGCAGCCAGCGGTTGCCGCGGCGGTCTGTGGCCGATCGTGCAGACCCAGGCGGCGTGCGCCACCAAGATCTGGCGCGAGCCCGACCAGGGCATCATGGGAGGCGCGCGGGAAGCCGCAGCACTACGTCTCGTCAAGCTGATGTGCTGGGTGGCGCATGGACCGGGCGGCCAAGCTTCGCCGCGATCGGCGGCGACGACGAGCTGCGAGGACCGTGGCAGGGCACCGCGGACGAGATCCAGGCCGACATCCTCGAGCACGGCGTCGACGATCGCGGGGTCCTGCGCCAGCACTACGACACCGACGCGCTCGACGCCTCCGTCGCTGCTCGCCGGCGCTGTTCGGCTTCCTCCCGCACGAGGACGATCGGCTGCACGGCGACGGTGCTCGCGATCGCCGACGAGCTCACCGAGAACGGCTACGTGCTCCGCTACAAGACGGACGAGACCGACGACGGCCTGTCGGGCAAGGAGGAACGTTCCTGATCTGTTCGTTCTGGCTCGTTTCCGCCCTGGCGATCGTCCGCGAGTGGCAACGCGCCCGGGACCTGATGGAGCGCCTGCTTCGCGTCGCGTCCCCGCTCGGGCCTGTTCGCCGAGGAGTTCGACGTCGACACCGGACGCCACCTGGGCAACTTCCCGCAGGCGTTCTCGCACCTGGCCCTGATCGAGGCCGCCGGCAGGATCATCCTGGCCGAGCGTGTGGAGGAGATGCTCATGAGCGACTACGACGTCATCATCATCGGCACGGGCGCCGGCGGGGGCACGCTTGCGCGACACCTGGCGCCCTCGGGCAAGAAGATCCTGCTGCTCGAGCGCGGCGGTTGGCTGCCCGCGCGAGCCGCAGAACTGGATGCACGGCGGACGTCTTCGTGGACGGCCGGTACATCTCGCCCGACACGTGGTACGACGCCAAGGGCAAGACCTTCCAGCCGCAGGTCCACTACTACGTGGGCGGGGCCACCAAGCTCTACGGCGCCGCGCTGTATCGCCTGCGCGAGAAGGACTTCGGGGAGCTCAAGTATCCACGACGGGATCTCGCCGGCGTGGCCGATCGACTACGGCGACATGGAGCCGTACTACACGATGGCCGAGGGCCACTATCAGGTCCGCGGCGCCCGGGCGAGGACCCGACCGAGCCGCCCACGAGCGCGCCCTACCCGTTCCCGGCGCTCCCGCACGAGCCGCGCATCCAGCAACTGTCCGACGACCTCGCCGCGGCCGGCCTGCCACCCGTTCCATGCGCCGTGCGGCGTGCTGCGGGACAACGACACCCCGCAGTACAGCGTCTGCGTCCGCTGCCGAGTTCTGCGACGGCTTCCCGTGCCCGCTGCACGCCAAGTCCGACGCCGAGGTGCATCGGCGTTCGCCCGGCGCTCGAGTCACCCGAACGTCACGCTGCTCACCGAACGCGCAGGCGGTCGGCTGAGACACGAACCCGGACGGCACGGCCGTGACCGGGTGGTGATCGAGCGCGACGGCTCGACCGAGACCGTGACCGGCGACGTCGTGGTCGTCTCGTGCGGCGCGGCCAACTCGGCCAAGCTGCTGCTGGCCTCGGCGAACGACAAGCATCCGAACGGCCTGGCCAACGGCTCGGACCAGGTCGGACGCAACTACATGTTCCACTACAGCCAGGCCGTGCTGGCCCTGTCCAAGGAGCCGAACCCGACGGTCTTCCAGAAGACCCTCGGCGTGAACGACTTCTACTTCGGGGACGACGACTTCGAGTACCCGATGGGCAACATCCAGATGGTCGGCAAGTCGCAGGCCGAGATGTACAAGCGGCGAGAAGCCGATCGAGACCAAGCTCGCGCCGACGTTCGCGCTCGAGGACGTCGCCACGCACGCCGTCGACTTCTGGCTCTCGACCGAGGACCTGCCGCTGCCGGAGAACCGCGTCACGCTGGCAGAAGGACGGCAACATCAAGCTCGCGTACGACGCCCAGCAACGAGGAGTCCGGCAAGCGCCTGTACCACAAGCTCAAGTCGATGCTGGGTCACCTCGGGATGCACGAGGACCACCTGCATCCCGCGCCACGCCTACCTGAAGACGACGATCCCGGTGGCGGGCGTCGCGCACCAGGCCGGCACCTGCCGGATCGGGCAGCGACCCGGCCACGTCGGTGCGTCGACTCGAACTGCAAGGCCCACGAGCTCGACAACCTGTACGTCGTCGACACCAGCTGCTTCCCGAGCATCGGCGCCGTGAACCCGGCGCTGACCGCGATGGCCAACGCGCTCGCGCGTCGGCGACCACCTGCTCGAGCGGCTCTGCCAGTCGGTTCCTGAGCCCTACCCCCGGCGGAGCGCGATCCACACGCGCCGGACCACGAAGCGCCCGGCTCGAGCCGGATCGACGTCGACGCCGGACGCGAACGCGTTCGGCGGGCACGTCATCGGCTCGATCGCGACGCGCCTGCCGGCTGCCAGGAGGCGGGTTCGAGGGTGTCCCCCGTGTAGACCTGGAGGTAACCGAACGCCCTCGTCCGCCCAGACCTCGACGCCGCGCTCGCCGTCCGGCGACTCCAGCTGCGCGCGCGATCCGGCCGTCGGACCCGGGCGCGAGGCCCGTGAAGCAGGTGTCGAGCCGCGTGGCGCCGACCGGACGCCCGACGGTCGGAAGTCGAACTCGGTCCCGGCGACGTCCTCCTCGCCGACCGGAAGCGCCCGTTCGTCGGTGATCAGCCTGCGCGAGGCCGGGATCGTCAGCCGCACGTCGTCGACCGGGATCCCCATCGTCAGGTAGGGGTGGAGCCCGATCCCGAACGGGGCCGGCCTCGGCGGACGCGTTCGTCGCACGCACGCGCGACCGTGAGCCCGTCGCGCCCGAGCCGGTACTCGAGGCCCAGCTCGAGCCGCCATGGGTACGCGGGCTGCGGTGCAGGACGCACTCCAGCGCGACCGCCTCGTCGGTCTTGGAAGCGAGCAGCCAGGGAGCCAACGCACGAGCCCGTGGATCGCGTTCCCGAGCTCGGGCTCGTCGATCGCAGCCGCCCCCGGGCGCGTCGTCGAACTCGTATCGCCCGCCGTCGAGACGGTTCGGCCAGGGTGCCAGCACCTGCCCGCGTCCGCGCGGACGACGGCTCGTCCACCGAGAAGCCGTCCAGGACATCGAGCCCGCCCGCCGAGTACGACCGGAGCGTCGCGCCGACCTCGGTCACGACGACCACCTGATCGGCGTGGCGGATCCCGTGCTGTTCGCCCGACGGTGGATGCGGCTGCACGGTCTCCTCGCTCTCGCCCAGCCGCCGTCAGTAGCTGCTGGGCGTGAGCTTGACCTTCCCGCTGAACAGGTACTGCACGCCCGCCGTGTACAGGAGCACGAACGGGATCCGATGATCGCGACGACCAGCATCACCGTGAGCGTGTAGTGGTCCGCGGAGGCGTTCGTGACCGTCATGCTGTTGGCCGGGTTCGTCGACGACTTCAGCATGTTGGGGTACAGCCAGCCGAGATCGTCGCGAGCGATAGGAAGAGCACGGCAGAGCTGCTGAAGAACGCGGCGAAGTCCCGGCCGCGGCGCACCATGACGATCATCAGCGACGTAGGCGACCAGGGCTCCCAGCGGGAACACGAGCGTCCACATCGTCGTCCGTGAACGTGTCCGTCACCCCGTAGTCCCCGACCGCGATCCAGACGGCCGAGATCGCCGCCGTGAGGGTGAACAGGGCGATGAACCGGGAACCCATCGTCGCACGCGCGCCTGCAGATCGCCTTCCGTCTTCACGACGAGGTAGTGGGCGCCGTGCATGAGCAGCATCGCGACCGTCGTCACCCCCAGGAACAGGACGAACGGATGCGAGCAGGTCGAGGAGGCTGTCGATCTGGACCTCCCGTTCTTGTCGAGCGGCACCCCGGTGACCACGTTCCCGAACGCCACGCCGAGCAGCAGGGCCAGGCCGAACGACGACGCGGAGAAGACCGAGTCCCAGAGCCCCCGCCAGCGGGAGCTCTCGCGCTTGCCGCGGAACTCGATCGCGACGGTTCGAAGGATCAGGCCGATCAGCACGAACATCAACGCCCAGTAGAACCCGGAGAACATCGAGGCGTACACGACCGGGAACGCCGCGAACAGCACGCCACCACCGACGACCAGCCACACCTCGTTGCCGTCCCAGATCGGCCCGATGCTGTTCAGCACGATCCGCCGTTCTTGGTCCTCCTTCGCGGCGAACGGGTGGAGCATCCCGACGCCGAGGTCGAACCCGTCCAGGACGATGTAGGCGGCGATGACCGCGACGAACAACACGAACCAGAAGTCAGCCAGAGACATGGTCCTCCTCCAGCTCCAGCTCGCCCGACGCCCGACCCTGGCTCCGTGACCGGAACACCTCGCGGAAGGTGTTGGGCAGATCGGACTCGTGAGGCTCCTCGGGTGCCTCCGGGCCGTGCTTGATCTTGCGGTCCAGCAGGAACAGGAACAGCACGAGGAGCAGCGCGTACAGCAGCGCGAACGTGATCAAGCGACAGGAGGACCTGCCCGGTGGTCAGGGTCGGCGAGACCGCGGCGTCCGTGCGCAGGACCTTCCACACCACCCAGGGCTGGCGCCCGACCTCCGCCGTCCACCAGCCCGGCGATCGTCGCCACCTCCGCCAGGAACACGGTCGAGATACAGACCCAGAGCAGCCAACGCGGCATGCGTTCCTTCTTTGCGGCGCCACCACACGAACCACGCCACGACCCCGATCAGCGGGAGCAGGAACCCGAGGTCGATCATCACGTGGTACGCCTGGAACGCGAGGTTGACGGGCGCCCAGTCGTCCTTCGGGAACTTCTCGATGCCGGGAACGGTCGCGTCGAAGCTCCCGTACGAGAGGAAGCTCAGCAGGCACGGGACGCCGATCGCATAGGTCTTCTCGGCGCTCTCGTCCGACCCAGCCGACCAGGTAGAGCGGCGCGCAGCTCTCGTTCGTCCAGTTGCCCTCGATCGACGCCAGCTTCTCGCGGCTGGTTCTTTCGTCACCGAGATCGCCATCTGGGCGCCGAAGACGACCACCTGCAGGATCGCGAGGACCGTGAAGACCTTGATCGCGGTCGAGAAGTTCCTCTTGGCGAACTCCCGGTGGCGGTTCTTCAGGAGGTACCAGGCGCTGACGGAGAGCACGAGCGCCGACCCGATGATCCAGGACGCGACCCACGTGTGGAGTAATCGCGGCAGGAACGACGGCGTGTTCACCACCGCTCGAAGTTCGTCATGAACGCCTGGTTGCCCCACTCGGTCATCTTGGTCGTGAACCCCTGCGGGGTCTGCATCCACGAGTTGGCCATCAGGATCCACAGGGCGCTGAAGTGCGCCCCGAACACGACCAGGAAGGTCGCCAGCAGCCACATCCTGGGCCCGAGCCGGTCGCCGCCGAACAGCATCAGGCCGAGGAACCCGCCCTCCAGGGCGAACGCGAACACGCCCTCCGCGGCCAGCAGGCTCCCGAACACGTTGCCGACGAACCGGGAGTACTGCGACCAGTTCATCCCGAACGCGAACTCCTGGACGAGCCCGGTCGCGATGCCCATCGCGAACACCAGCCCGTAGACCTTCACCCAGAAGACGGAGGCCTGCCGCCAGACGGGGTCCCCGGTGCGGACGTGCTTCCACGGCCATCCAGACCAAGCAGGATCCCGAGCCCCATCGGAGATGGGCGGGAAGATGAAGTGGAAGCTCGCCGTCAGGGCGAACTGGAGCCGCGACAGGAACTCCGGGTTCACGTGGCTGCCTCTCCCCTCGTCTCGCGACCGCGCGTGCCTGCCGGGGCATCTCACCGCCCCATGCGCTGCGGAGCATCACGCCGATGGGATGATTCCCGCCCTCCCGGCGTGACGGTAGACTGCGGCCTTCGCCGGTCCGACGGGAGGAGTCAGTGGCTCAGAAGGACACGCCCAACACTGACTCTCGGGTCGAGGGATGGCTCGACAGGGAAGTCATCCAGCCGATGGAGGACTTCAGGACCCGCAAGCAGGAATGGCGTCGGCTGTTCTCGGAGCTGTTCGGGCACGTTCTTCCTCGTGCTCGTCGCCGCCGGCGGCGGATGATGGGTCAGGCGCTTCCCCGACACGATCAGCCGCACCGCCGCGGTCGTCGCGCCGGGGCTGATGGTGATGGCGATCATCCTGTTCATGGGCAAGGTGTCCGGCGCCCACCTCAACCCGGCGGTCAGTATCGCCTTCGCCCTCCGTCGTGACTTCCCGTGGCGAAGGGTCCCGGGTACATCGTCGTGCAGCTCGCCGGGGCCGCGCTGGCCGCGTGGTTCCTCCAGTCCGTGATCCACGTGTCGGCGACGTTCGGCTCGAACTACCCCGCGGCGGCTATTCCTCGTTCGACGCGTTCCTGATGGAGTCAGTGCTCACGCTCGGGTCTGGTGAGCGTGATCCTGGGGACGGCGTCCGGCGCGCAGAACATCGGGGTGTTCGGCGCCATCGGCGTCGGCGCCTACATCGCGCTCGCCGGGCCTGTGGGGTAGCCCGATCTCCGGCACCTCCATGAACCCGCTCGGACGTTCGGCCCGGACCTCGTCGGCGGCGAACTTCACCGACTACTGGGTCTATGTCGCCGGACCACTGTTCGGCGCGCTGCTGGCCGTTGGGGCGGCGTTCGTCCTTCGGGGGCGAGGAGGTGGCGCGAGCCGGATCCGGTCGCAGCTCAGGGAGCCCTGCGGACGGAGGTCGAGAGCCCCGACAAGCGATGACCCTCGTCCGACGAACGACCGACGAACGGCCTCGAAGGCTCCGAGGCCGGGCGTCGGCTCGGCCGCAGCCCCGGTGGACACTGACCCACAGGAACGCACCGCCCGCGGGAAGGACAGCCCGAGCGAAGGTTCCTCGTTCGAGCCACGCGGGCTGGGATCGCCCTCCGGACCGCCGGGATCCGGTCGGATCTGCTCGAGGAGCAGGCGACGAGCGCGTGTCACCGAGCTCGTGCCGGTCCGCTACGGACGGATGCTCGCCTCGCCGTTCGCGTTCTACCGAGGTGCGGCCTACCTGCATGGCCGCGGACCTCGCCTCGACGCCGCGATCGGGGCTCAACGTCAGGCCTGCGGCGACGCCCACGTGTCGAACTTCGGCCTGTTCGGGTCGCCCGAGCGGGAGCTGCTGTTCGACATCAACGACTTCGACGAGACGCTCCCGGTCCGTGGGAGTGGGACGTGAAGCGCCTCGCGGCGAGCCTCGCCGTCGCCGGGCCGGAACAACGGGTTCTCGGACGCCGAGCGCGGCGAGGTGATCGCGGCTTCGGTCGGCGACGTACCGGACGGCGATGCGGGAGTTCGCCGGCGATGCGCAACCTCGACGTCTGGTACGCACACGTCCAGGTCCAGGAGGGGCTCCCCGGCTGCAGGCGCATGCTCGACAAGAAGAGCCTCAAGGAGGCCGAGCGCATCGTCGAGAAGGCCCGAACGAAGGACAGCATCGAGGCGTTCGACAAGCTGACCCACGTCGTGGACGGGGAGCCGCGGATCGTCGAGCGAGCCGCCACTCATCGTCCCTGTCGAGGAGCTCTGACGGCCGACCAAGCCGCGACGGTTCCTGGAGCTCGATCCACGAGCTCGATCGCGCACCTACCGTCGGAGCCTGCTCGGGGATCGCCGGCACCTCCTGGAGGACTTCCGCTTCGTCCACGCGGCGCACAAGGTGGTCGGCGTGGGCAGCGTCGGCACCCGCGCGTGGATCGCTCCTCATGCTCGGTCGCGACGACGCCGATCCGCTCTTCCTCCAGGCCAAGGAGGCCCAGGACTCGGTGCTCGCGCCCTTCGTCGGCAAGAGCCGGTTACGCGAATCAGGGTCAGCGGGTGGTGGAGGGCCAGCGGCTGATGCAGGCCGCGAGCGACATCTTCCTCGGATGGGAACGGGCCGAGGGCCTGTCCGGCGACAAGCGCGACTTCTACATCCGGCAGCTCCGCGACTGGAAGGGCTCGTGGCCACCGGAGGCCATGGACCCGCAGCGTCATGAGCGTCTACGGGACGGATGTGCGCGTCGGACCTGGCTCGCGCGCACGCCCGATCCGGGCGACCGCATCGCGATCGCCTCGTACCTCGGGCGCCTCGGACGTGTTCGATCGCTCGATCGCGCGGTTCGCCGAGGCCTCACGCCGAGCAGAACAGAGCGGGACTATCAAGCGCTCAAGGACGCGGCCGCGAGGCGGATCGGGTGCGTCGACGACGTCAGCGGGGTCCGAAGCTACAGCGCGATCAGGCCGGCGCCGGTCCTGGATCGATCCCCCCGCGTCACGATGCGACGCCGGAGCGTCGGACGAGCGTGTCCTGGCGTTGGTACTCGGCCAGGCCGCCGCTCGTCCTCCTTCCTCGGGAACGCGAAGAAGACGAGCGCGCGCGCCGAGCCGCGACGGCGACGATGCCCGCGATGTACGCCCACTGGTCGCCCGACAGGAACGACGCCTTCGCCGCCGCGGTGATCTGGTCTGCGTACTTCGGGTCACTGCTGGGCGACGGCCTCGGCGCCCGGCGAACGACTGGTGAGCTGCGCCTCGACGCTGTGCCGGACACCATTCTGGTGCGTCCGGCGAGCCGCGGCGATCGCCGCCGCGAAGGACGCCGCGTAGCCCGCCGCCAGCAGCGCTCCGAAGGTCGACTGCATGATGGCGCCGCCGAGGTCCGCTGGAGGTCGGCACGTCGCCCGACGCCATCCCGGCCCGCTGGACCGGGACCGAGCCGGTGAGCGAGTGCGATGCCGGGCGTCCCGGCGAAGCCGACGCCGATGCCGACGAGCGCGTAGCGCGAGCCCAACCTGCCCAGTACGGACGTGCCCTCGTCCCACAGCAGCGAGCATCGTGAGGGAAGCCGAGCAGGCAGAACACGTACCCCGACGAGGAGCGTGAAGCGCGCACCCCGCCTCGACGAGCTTCGCCGAGCGCTGGGCGACGAGAACCATCAGGAACACGGCGGGGAGGATGGCGACGCCGGCCTCGAAGCGTCGGAGTAGCCGAGCACGTTCTGCAGGAACTGCTGACCGACGAACATCGCGCCCATCAGCGAGCCGAACACGATGATCCCGGCGCACGCGGCGACCCAGAAGACGCGGCGCGGCGATGTGCAGGTCGTACAGCGGGTTGGCCGCTGCGCGTTGCCGGATCGCGAACGCGATCCCGGCGGCGAGGGCGACGATCGCGAGACCGGCGACGAGCGGTTCCCTCGTTCGGGCGGCCGCGAAGTTGATCCCGAGCGATCAAGGCGCGCGACGAGCAGCGGCCGACACGGGACGCCGCCGAGGTTGTCGACGGGGTCGGTCCCCTCGTTCACGTGAGCGCGGGACGAGACGCAGCGGCCAGGACCAGCGCGACGAGCGCCAGCGGCAACGTGATCAGGAAGACCGATCCCCACCAGAAGTGCTCGAGCAGCAGACCCGAGCAACGAGCGGCCCGAGCGCCGCGACGGCACCTCCGATCCCCGACCACAGCGCGATCGACCTTCGTCCGCTCGGGGCCGACCACAGCGCGGTGATCAGCGCCAGCGTCGTCGGGAACGCCATGCCCGCGGCCAGCCCCACCGCCGAGCGGGCGACGAACAGCACCGTGTCGCTCGGCGCGTAGGCGGCGAGCAGCGCGAACGGGATCGCCAGCGCCGTCCCAGGATGAGCATCAGCTTGCGCCCGTACCGGTCGCCGAGCGCGCCCAGGCCACAGCACCGAGGCCGCGAGCCGGGCGAGTCTCCGACGGCGATGAGGTCCAGCGTAGTCTGCGACGAATCGAACGCGCCCCGATCGACGGCAGTGCGACGTTGGCGACCGCGAGGTTCAGGTTGGCGACTCGCCGCGACCAGGATCAGGGTCGCGAGCACGAGATCCCGCACGCGCTGGAGCCCCCGCGGCCGCCACGGGCTGACCAGCCGCCCTGAGCCCCGTTCCGTGTCATCCGCTCCGGATCCCCCTCCTCCGGAACCCCTCGCACATCCTCACGCATCCGCCCGGGCGGGCCGCATCGTTCGGAACCGCGGTGAACCACGCGGGCCCGTTCGTGAGATGGTGCGCTGGCTCCGGCCGACGCCGGCCGCCAGGCAGACGGAAAGGGGAAACGCCGCATGTCGACCAGGGTCCCGTGGAGTACATGATCGTCGCGATTCCCGGGCAACAAGTTCTAAGGGCGAGGATCCGTCCGGCCCTGCAGCGAAAGCTCGTCGGATCGCCGGCACGATCCGGATCATCGGATCTCGCGTTCCGTCCTCAAGGGACGCGGACGGCACCGTCGGGACGGCCGAGCTCAGCCTGACCCGACTCTGGACGTGCCTACAAGGCGTTCGACTCGCTCTCGCCCGAGACGATGGGCCTGCTCAACCATGGACGACCTCGGCCGCCGCCGGAGAGGAGCTCGATCCCGAACTCGTCCGCGGCGCTGCTCGGTCTGGGAAGACGTCTGGGCGACCAAGCTGCGCGACGCGATCGGCCGCACGAAGGGCGAGCTCCTCGATCTCGAGCGGGTGCCGTACGAGAGTCGTCCAGGCGGCCGTCGACTTCGCGGAAGCCAACAAGTAGCCAGCGCGTATCGGGAGGAGACCACCATGATGCGAAGAGGACCAGGGCTCGTGCGGATGGCGGCACGGACGGCGGTGGTCGCAGGCACGGCGACGGCCGTGTCGGGACAGGTACCCGGCGCCAGGCGAACAGGTACGCGGACCAGGACGCCCAGTACGTGCAGCAGCAGACGGCCGCCGCGACGCAGGGCGCCTACGCCGCCCCCGCGCCGGCCGAGAGGTGACGCGACACTACGCAGATCCAGCAGCTGGCGCAGCGCACTTCAGGCGCGCTTACCGACGAGGAGTTCGCGGCGGCGAGGCGAGTCCTGGGGATCTGAGTCTGGCGTGAGTCTCGCCGAGCTCTTCGAATGGCTGGTTCCGAACCGTGATCAGGCAGACGTCGCGGCCGTGCGCCGTGAGCGCCCAGATCAGCGCGATGTCGATCGCGATGATCGCGATCGTGGTGCGAACGTGGTTCGTGGGCACGCCGCGGTCGCGCTCACGAGCGCGATGATCACGCCGATGGTCTGGCCCCACGGCCCCGCGGAAGATCGCGAAGCCCGCGAAGAAGACGACGATCCCGCCGATCAGGGATCCATCCCCACGCGTCGCTCGAAAGCTGGAAGGAACACGTAGTTGTCGGTGACGTAGGCGTCCGGGTCCACCACTCCGGGCCAAGCCTCGAGATCGCGTGAAGATGCCCACCAGGATCGCATCCCGGCGAATCGTGGCCCATCCCGCGGCCCAATAGCTCGGTTGCCGCTGACTCCATGTTCCTCCCCCTGTCACCGACGGTGGCCGATGACATCAACGGACCTCGAGTGAAAGTGTCAACGCACCGAAACCCCGAGTCGAAGATCCTTCGACGAAACGGCTCAGATCCCTCAGGATCTGTTTCTTTCTTCGGCCCGAACCTCCTCTTCCGTGAGGAGCTCCCTGGTCCTTCATCGTGGCGAGCCGCTGATTCAGCTGCCATGTCGTCCGGCGGCGCGGGGCGGCAGCCGGTGGCGGCGGCGGTGCGGCCTCGCTGCGGCGTCACTTTTGCTCGGTGCCGGCCATCCGTCGCGACGTACGTCCGAGACGGCCGCGCTCCGCGACCCTGCGTGCTGGCATCATGTCTCGCCGTCTCCTTCGCCCGGATGATCGAATCGCTCTATCGCCCTGCGCCGGACCTGCCGCGGCGAGCGCCCCTGGGCCTCCTCGGCGCGAGACGACAGCCCGACTCCTCGACGAGGTCGAGCGGACTGATGAAGTGCCCCGCTGATGGGGAACCCGCCGGCGCGGATCACCGCGTCGCGCAGCCCGATCGCCCACCGGTGCTCGAGCAGGGATGAGCGGCGCGCAGCGGCAGCATCGTTCGGGAGCTCTCGAGCACGTCCCACGCCCGTCGCCGTCGAACACGTCGACGCTCGCCGGCGGCCGCCCCGGCGCCCGCCGTCGCACTGGCCTCCATGCCCTCCTCGCCGCTCCCTCGCCCCCCAGGCCCAGAGCCGACGACCGACCACCGCGCCGAACTCCTGCGCCTGTCCTTGAGAGCTGACTGCCCTTCAGCACGGCGACGTCGCTCCGCGTCCTTGAAGACGACGAGCGCGTCGATCACGCGCACCGTGTCGCTCTCGCGGAGCTGCGCGAGCTCGTCGATGATCTCGCCGCGGAAGTCGGGCTTGTCGAACCCGAGCACCGAACAGTTGACCGGTCCGATCGTCATCTCATCACTCCTTCCCCTCGTCAGTCGCATCGGCTTCGCGCTCGTGAAGAACTCGAGCGCGGTCTTACCCGTCTTGGTCTGTTGCCCGCTCTCGAGGTCCACGCCCAGGCCCAGCAGGAACGCCCTCGCTCCCAAGCGCGCCACCCGGGAACGCCCTCCGGGCCGTCGAGCCCTGTCGACAGCTTCTCGACGATTCCGCGACCCGTCCCCGGAGCGGTTATCCAGAGCTCGCCGACGAGCTTTGCGGCCGAAACCCTCCGGCGCGATCTTCACCTTGATCGTCGGGATCGGGCCCAGGGTCGAGAGCGAGTCGAGCTCGATCCCGGTCCGGCGCGCGTGCGCGCCTCGTGGAACTGTGCGCCGCTCCTTCGAGAAGCAGCTTGCGGATCGGCAGGTTCACCGTTGGCGGCCTCGCGGATCGCCGCTGTCCGCCGAATGCCCTTTGAACGACGCCGAGCAGACGAACCCCCCGGGCATCGCGCGTCCACCTCGACGCGCCGAAGGTCTCCGCGGCGCGCAGGTCCTCGGGCAGGTGGTCCGGACGACCGGGCGGAAGCCGACGACCGTGTCGTCACCTGCTCGCCCTGGCGGCGTACGCGCGCTCGAACGACCACCCCCTGCCGCGTTCAGCGCCACAGCTCGGGCGTGTCGAAGCAGCAACACCTGGCGCATCTGGTGAGTCAGAGCGGGTCGACGCTCGAGCTCTCTCGCCGGCCCCGGCGCGGGCGCTCGCCCGGGATCGAGCTTCGAGCTCGACGCTGTCCGCGCCTGATCAGATCCATCAACCGCTGAGGTCTTCGTCCGACAAGTGGTGGTTGCGGCGCGACTTCCGTCTCCTGGATGTGCCGTGGGTGTCCTGACCAACCCAGATTGACACCGGCCCTGGAGCCGTCGTCGTTGATGCGGATGATTCGCGACGACCACGCGTTTCCCGCCACCAGCCTCCAGTGGAGCGGTGACTCTCCGCTTGACGACGTTGTACTGAGGAACAGCGCGAGACGAAAACGGCTACGCTAGGGCGCCATGGGGTGTAATTTCACCGCGGGCCACCGGAGAGGCGCGCGGGTCGAGCTGTGTCATATTTTCATCGCCCTGAGGTGCTGTTGTTCAACCTGCTCACGGTCCATGAGCTGGGGCATTTTCTGGCGGCGAAATGGCGCGGGCTGAAAATCGAGCGTTTCGCCATCTGGTTCGGCCCGGCAATCTGGAAGGGAAATGGCGGGTCCGAGTATTCGCTGAATTCGATTCCGTTCGGCGGGGTCGGCGCTGCCGCAAACGCCACGATGGAAGGCATCGAAGGCAAGAACGAGACGGTGGCGGAATCTCCTGCCGAACGTGTCGCCGCTCGACAAGATCATCGTTGCGGTTTGCGCCGCGTTGTTCAGCTTTACTGGCGGCTCTCTTTTTGCCCTTACGTTTGGGGCGTCGGGTGTAGCCGGGCAACGAGGTCGGCGCCCACCGTCATCGGTTGGTGGTGAGGTAGTGGACCGGCCTGGAAGGCCGGCTTGCGTCCGGGGGACAAGATTCTGGAGGTGGATGGCCATCCTGTGAAATATTTTACTTCCTCCGGCGCGGACAGCATCAAGTGGCGCATCATCACCAGCGAAGGCACCAACATCGCCATCAAATATCTCCGGGACGGCCAGGAGGTGATGGCCTATCCCACCCTTTACCATCGCGCTAACTAAATGGTGTACGAGCGAAGGCCCTGCGGGAAATCACGATCCTGCCGGCGATGACCCATCATCTACCAGCTGTAAATCGTCCCGCCGCCCTGGCCGGGCTGACCAACGGTGATGAGGTGATAGCCTTGAACCACGAAAAATTTATCACCCGGAGACCATCCTTCCCCTGGAGGATTCCTGGAGCAACAGCCCGGTCAAGCCGGTCACCCTGATCAGGAACGCGCAGCGGGCAGTTTGATTGCACCCAGTTGGCCGTAAAGCCCATCACATGCCTTAATACGAACAGTCACATCCGTCCCCTGGGCACTTGGCCCTGGGCGAGGAAATCAACGCGAGCCTGGTTTATCCGAACCCGATCGACCAGATTCAAACCAGGTGTGGGGCAGATCACACGATCGGCGCCTTGTTTGCGCACAAGGGCGAAATCGGTGCAGCAGCTCGTGGCCCAGACGCCCGCGTCTATTATAACCTGTTCCAGGACGAAGACGGCCGGCGGCGCGTGCTGTGAACAGCGTCATTCACCGTGAACCTGGCGTTGATCAACCCTGCTGCCACCGGTGCTCGATGGCGGACACATCATGTTGTCGCGCTGACAGCCGTCCGCCGCCGCCCGGTCAACCCATATCCGAATTACATCCAGAACAGCTTCATGGTTCTGCTCTTGTTCCTCATGGTTTACATCATGTTCTTCGACACCGGCGACTGGTGGCGCAGCGCGCGCACAGCGAGCGCGAGCAGGCCATCATCTTCGCGCCCACGAAATAGTGTTCCCCGCCATGCGCTACTGCGAATCTCTTACGTCTTCAAACGCCGCCAGGCCCGCGCGAAGTCGTCATTTGGCGATCCGCGCAACGGCGGCGTCATCATCGGCGGCGATCATCCGGTCGTCATGCAGTCCATGCTCACGTGCGACACGATGGACACCGCGCGGTCGCGTGAAGCAGACGCTCGAACTCGTCGCGGTCGGTTGCCAGATCGTGCGCATCACCGCGCCGACGGTGAAGGACGCGGCGAATCTGCAGAACATCGTCGCCGAACTTGCGCGCAACGCGGCTGCCGTGTGCCGATCGTCGCCGACATTCATTTCAAGCCTGACGCCGCGATGGAAGCGGCGAAGTGGGTCGAGATGGTCCGCGTCAATCCCGGCAACTACGCCGACTCCAAGAAATTCGCGATCAAGGAATACACCGACGAGCAATACGCCGCGGAGTTGAAGCGCATCGAGGAAAAGTTCACGCCGCTCGTGCTGAAGTGCTGCCAGGAACTCGGCCGCGCGCATGCGCATCGGCACCAACCACGGCTCGCTCAGCGACCGCATCATGAACCGCTACGGCGACACGCCGCTCGGCATGGTCGAGAGCGCGCTGGAGTTCGCCCGCATCGCGCGCAAGCACGATTTCCACAACTTCAAGTTCTCGATGAAGTCGAGCAACCCGAAGGTGATGATCGAGTGCTACCGCCTGCTCGTCGCGCGGCTGGAGCAGGAAGGGCCGGATTGGAATTACCCGATTCACCTCGGCGTCACCGAAGCGGGCGAGGGCGAGGACGGCCGCATCAAGAGCGCCATCGGCATCGGCTCGCTGCTGTGCGATGGCTTGGGCGACACGATCCGCGTTTCGCTCACGGAGGATTCGCCGCGCGAGATCGAGGTCTGCCGCGATTTGCTCGGCGCAGATTCCACTTCTCTGACGAATCACGAGTCACAAATCACGAATCGCCGACGGAGCTTCCCTTCCGACGCCGTTCTTCGACCCTTTTCGAGCGCCGCGAGACGCCGGAGATTGAGCTGAACGAACACGTCAAATGCGGCGGCGAGCAACTCATCCGCGTCGTCGTCACGCGCGCGCACGTGGGACAAGGTCGCGCCCAAGATTCGCCCAAAGGACGACGTGAAGCCGGAAGCGGTCTACGAAGACCTGAACGTCGCCGAAGCTCGATCCGACGCAGGACTTCGACGATCAACTGCGACACGCAACTCGTCACGGTGAAGGACGGCGTGAATCTGCCGGCCATCACCGCGTTCCGTTTGCTGGCGGCGAAGTTGAAACGGCTGGGCCGCAACAATCCGATTCTGCTGAAGGATTGCCTGATTCCTGATCTAGTGTCGCCGGACAGCGCGCGCTGGAGCCGAAGATCGCCCTGCTGCGCGCGTCCGTGGTCATCGGTTCACTGCTGGCGGATGGCATTGGCGACGCGATTCTCGTGCGCGGCGAAGTCGGGCGGCGGACAATCGCTGCGGCTGGCGTTACAATATTTTGCAGGCGGCGGGCTGCCGTTCGTTCAAGACCGATTACGTCGCGTGTCCGAGTTGCGGGCGCACGTTGTTCAATCTTGCAGACCGTGACCGCGCGCATCAAGGACGCGCACGGAACATCTCAAAGGCGTGAAGATCGCCATCATGGGCTGCATCGTGAACGGCCCGGGCGAAATGGCCGGACGCGGACTTCGGCTACGTGGGCGGCGCGCCCGGCAAGATCAATCTCTACGTCGGCAAGACAGCCGATCAAAGTTCAACATCCCCGAAGCGACGCGCCGGACCGGCCTGGTCGACCTGATCAAGGAACACAACAAGTGGGTTGCTGAGCCGGAAGCGAAGGAAGGTGGTTCAAGCATAGTGTGTGACGCCCTCACCTGACCCTCTCCCGAGAGAGGGGACAGCCAGGCGATTTGATTGCTGGTGACCTGATACAAACCCCGACTTGTGCATCTATGGATAAGCCCTTCTCTGGGGGAAGGCCGGGATGAGGCGCGTTGAATCATCCATTCACCTGGAAGCTAGCTGACGCTTGAGCAAAGCGTGCTTCTTTAATGGTAAGGACAAAAGCTAACGCTCACTGGCAAACAGGGGTTTGCAGGTCGGCGGTCGGCTATGGCGCGATGAGCTGGAAGAAGCGCGGTACTTTTGGTGTGGCGGTGGACGAAGACGGCGGTGGACACCGTCCGCCACGCCGACATCGGCGTCAATTTCATTGATACCGCCGACGCCTGGCAACGCACAACCAGGCATCAGGCAGGGCCGCCGCCAGGGACGCAATCGTGGCCACGAAGCGCCCGGCACGTCTTCGAACCCGGCATCAAGGGCACCGAATGCCGACGAATTTCGGGTTTTCACTTTTCATCAACGGCAAGCCGGATTACGTCCGCAAATGTCGCCAGACAACACGGCAGCGGCTGGGGATCGTGAGAGCAATTGATTTGTGGTATTGCATTGATCTGACCGGGGATGCCATTGAGGACACGGTGGGAGCGATGGCCGAAGCCGTGAAGGCGGCAAGTGTTACCCAAGTCTGGAGCAACGTGAGGGAGCGCCTGTGACGAGGCGGCGGGGCAAAACGTCGGGTGGCACCGATTGCAGCCGTGCAGTACGAGCCCCGCTTTGGCGGCGAATGCGAGGCCGCTGCTGCCGGCCTGGCGCGCGAACTTCGGGCATCGGCTAACTCTGGCCCCGCTCGAAGCGTTTTGGGCGGCAGGTCCCGTGGAACTCTTCCCGACGATTGGCGCGGCCAAAAACTGAGATACGTCGGTGAAAACTGGCGCCAATACCGATCGCTTTGCGCCTGCAGTCGCTGGCGAAGGAATTGGCATCACCCCCGCGCACCGGCGCTCGCGTGGCTGCGCCAGAATCAGGGGGATTGACGTCGCCCATTCCCGGCTCGCGAAAAGGGAACGGGTGACGGAAAACAAAGCGGCGCGCGGCGCGGAAGGCCGACGTTCTCCGGCGGATGATCTCCAATCCGGTTCCGCCGGTTTCAACTGCAGCGGGTAAGGCACTGATCACATAGCGGGATGGCGACGTCGTCGCACCGTTCAGTGCCAGCAACCTCCGTCTGCTTCGAGCCTTTATAAATAATCCGCCTGAAACGGTGGCGGGTCTTAATCGACATCAGTCACGGCGCATTGCTGCTGGATGATTAGAACATGTCGTCGGGGTTTTACGCCAGATCAGAGTCATGGTGGTCATCGCCATCCTGGCCATTCTGCTGTTGTTGTGCCGGCGCTGGCGAATGCGAAGGCGAATGCCAAGCGGATTCCCGCATCAACAATCAGAAGCAACCGCTGTCGGCCTGGGCGATGTACGCGGCGGGATAACGACGATTTGCTGCGGTGGCCGTCGGCCGGCAAAACTGGCCACCACGGCGCGAAAGTTTTGATCCAGGGCGCGCGTCGTGCGCCGACACCAACACGGGTTGCTTTGACCGGCAGTTCCGTTCGCGGATTACTTTAAATCGACGGACACGGCGCTATGTCCCACGGATCGGGATCGGTAAAAGCCGGCGGAAGAGGCCCAAACTCCGCGTTACGCCGCGAATGCCTACACCGGCTGGTCCGTCCGGGGACTATCGCCCACCGCTGATGCAGTGCATCTGGGTACTGGACATCGCGGGCGCCGCCGTCGGGCTGTTTTTCAAGATGGCCAGCTGACAGCATTTGCTGGCCCCGGGGTGGAAATGACATCGATTATTTTCACTTCCGGAAGCCCCGCCGGTAATCGCGGCGGCATCATCGCGTACGCGGACCATGTGGGAGTGGCAATGCGGCAGGACCAGGACGCGACGGCGTACTCGCCCACTATCACATGCATCATGACGCGGCGACGGGAAACCCGGACCTGATCTGGTTGCGGGCGCGACCACGATCCGGATAGCGCCAATGCGGCAGCGGCGGCTCGCAGGTCCCGGCCACTGGGGAGCCGGGTCAGTATTTTCCTCCCAACGACTAAACGGCCGGCGGTCGGTAAAATCTCCGTGCAGGACTTCATGCAGGGTATGTAACATGGCTTCAGCGCGTGTGGCGCTGGGAAATGCCGATGCCGGCGTCCCCGACCCCGGTTATGCCGCTGCTGTCGGAAGTCCGCTGGAACTGACGATCCGGACCTCCGAAGCTGATGGCTTTGAGCGCAACGATGGCGGCCGGGCCATTTACCGGCATCGACATGTCGATGATCACCGCGTCGATTCCCGGCGGGTTGCTGAGAACGCTGGCGCCACTGCGAGCAGGACGCGGTAGCCACCCAATACTTTTGCGCCAGCATGAATGGGTTCCCTATCCACGACCAATACCAGTTCTATTGCGGCCGTGGCGATCACGCCCAGGCCGGTGGTTCCGGACGGCCAGGGCTGGCGGGAAAATGTGGCCTGAAGAAAGGCGCCCTTGCCCGGTTCGCTGTAACAGTTGATAAACCCGCTGATTTGACAGCGCTTCGCCAGAGTCGTGGACAACCCAGCCCGGTGCCCTGCCCAGTTCCCAGAAAGAACGGATCGAAATATCCTTTCCTCATCTGGTCATGCCGGTGTCCATCACCTGATCAGCACAGTACGGTGCCGGGCCTCCAGATTCAGGGCTCTATATAGATTTCATCGAGCACCACATTTTGCACGTGGATGGACAGTTTGCGTCGTCGGGCATGGCGTCGCGGGCATTGCACAGATTCAGTATAATCCGGTGAAGCGCCGGGTCGGTCGCCGGTACGGTCGGCCGAGGAAGAACTCCGAGGCCACCGATTTGTAAGTCTCATCGATGACATCCGCCTGATTTCACGGGCAATGTGTCCGTGGTGCGTTCTGACGCCGCGCCTGAAACCGAGCAGTTCCCCGTCTGACCAGGCCGGCCCCACGCTGGACGTTTCGAGGGGTTTCACCAACAGCTTGAGCCGTCATCATCGGTCACTTTTCCTTCAAAGCACCGGATGCAGCAATACGTAACTGAACGAAAAGGAAGCC
>ERZ1370068.3114-contig-2236_pt1 | contig 92668 bp, 142 predicted proteins | sample MGYA00561227_ERZ1370068 | MGnify/ENA primary metagenome ERZ1370068 (study PRJEB38410, sample SAMEA6850437) | metagenome | study: Metagenomic assessment of the ecological functions of the soil: analysis of the soil microbiota associated with the... | reverse complement strand
GTACTTCGTTCAGTTACGTATTGCTACCAACGGCGGCGGGGGCGGCGGCAGCGCCCCAGCTTCAGCGGCAGCAGCAACGCATAACCCTGACCTCAGATACGGTCGGCACGATTTACGTTCTGGCTGTTTCAGCGCAGCTGAAACCGCGCGGACATGCGCCGGCGCCTCTCCGGACGTGCCCGGCGCCATCGTGCGCGCGAACCCCGGCGGCGGCAATTTTCAGCTGAACTCAGATTCTCAGCGGCGGCAAGGACGCGCGCGCGCTCTCGCTCGAGATCCGCGCGGCCACGACCTCGACGATGCCAAAGCGGATCCAGCAGCAGGCGATCGGACTGATCCAGGATGACGCCGGGCATCGCCGACGTCCGCGTCGGCCAGGATGAAGGCCGCCCGGAACTCGCGATCCGCGTCGATCGGCCCAAAGGCCGCGATGCTCGGCCTGACGGTGCAACGGCGTCGCCACAGACGATCCAGACCAACGTCGCCGGCACGACCGCCGGCGCAGTTCCGGCGAGCGCGGCAACGAGTATCCGATCGTCGTCCGGCTGCGCGAGGACGATCGCGCGGCAGGTCACCGACGTCGGCGACGTGCTGCTGAACACGCCGAGCGGCCAGGTCGTTCCGGCGCAGAACGTGCTGGCCGTCGATCGCGAGACCGGTCCGGTGCAGATCGATCGCAAGAACATGGAGCGGATCGTCCGCGTGCAACGCGCGAGACCGAAGTGTCGCTCAGCGACGCGGTGATGAACGTGCAGGCACGCCTCGGGCCAGATTCGCGTGCCGCCGGACTTCTCCGTCGGCTTCGGCTCCGAGGTCGAGGAGCAGGCCAAGTCGTTCCAGCCAGCTGCAGATCGTGCTGATCCTCGCGGTGCTGCTCGTCTACGCGGTGATGGCGTCGCAGTACGAATCGCTGCGCGATCCGTTCATCATCATGTTCTCGATCCCGCTGGCGGCGATCGGCGTGGTGGGCAGCGCTGCTGCTGACCAGCACCGCCGTTCAGCATGCAGGCCTACATCGGCGTCATCATGCTCGCGGGCATCGTCGTCAGCAACGCGATCCTGCTGGTCGACTACATCAACACGCTGCGCCGTCGCGACGAGCATGCCGCTGCGCGAAGCGGTCGAGCTCGGCGGACGCACGCGTCTGCGGCCCGATTCTGATGACGTCGATCTGCCACCGATGCTCGGGCCTCGTGCCGATGGCCATCGGCATCGGCGACGGCGGCGAGCTGCAGGCGCCGCTCGCGCGCGTCGTCATCGGCGGCCTGCTGGCGTCAACGCTCGTCACGCTGGTCCTCGTGCCCGCCGTCTACACGCTGTTCGAAGAAGGGCTGGAAGGGGCTCACGCAAACACGAGGCGTCACGACGCTGCTGGGTCCAGCTGGCTCAGTGCGAAGGCGGGTCTCAGGCCGGTCCTTTACGGACCCTCGCCTAGACCAGTACCCAGCAACTCTCTCACACCGTTTGTCCCGTTACCGGATCGATCCAGTCAGCGGCGATCTCGGCGAGCGGCTCGAGCACGAACCGCCGCTCGCGGAATCGCGGATGCGGCACCGATCAGCCCTTCGGTCTTGATCACTCCATCGCCATACAGGATCAGATCGAGATCGAGCGTGCGCGGCGCGCCGGCGTGCGGCCGCTCGCGGCCGAATCGCTGCTCGATTGCCGAGCAGCACGTCGAGAAGCGCGGGCGCCGAGAGCATCGACTCGCCTGTCGCCGCGGCAGTTGAGGAACATCGGCTGCGGCGCCGATCGACGCCAACCGGCTCGGTTTCGTGGAACGACGGAGACGCGACAGGTGTGACAGGATCGGCGCGAGCGCCGCGATCGCGCCGCGAAGATGCGCCTCGCGATCGCCGAGATTGCTGCCGAGCGCGATGCGCGACGCGCGTCGCGCTACTCCATCCAGCGCGACGGCAGCGACGCCGCCCACGCGCTCGGCGCCGTCCGTCCGGCGCCCGAGCAGGTCCTCGAAGCCGGCGGCCGCCTGCTCGAAGAGCCGCTTGTGCTCCATCGACTCGCCGAGAATGACGTTGAGCATCGTCGCGGTGCCGGGCGTGCGTCACCGCTTCCACGCGCGGGCGCCACTTCTCCACGAACGCGCCGAGATAGCGCGCGTCATCTTCGAGGATGCCGCGGAACGCGCTCGCCTCGACACTTCTTGGTCGTCTTCGGCGCCGCCGGCGCCGAGCAGCGCGACGCGCCCGCCGGCGGCAGCACGCGCAGTAGCTCGGCCAGCGCGGTCTGCAGCCACGAGAGGTGCGTTTCCTCGCGGTTGATCGACGTACTGATAGGTGTTGTTGAAGTCGTAGTGGCTCGACGGCGCGGGCGCTGGCTTCGTGGCGCTCGATGAGGGCCACGCGCTCGCGCGGCAAATTCGGTCAGCAGCGTCTGGAGGTCGGAGGACATCAGGCCTTCTGTTTTTCCTTGCAGGTGATGCAGACGCGCGTCCACGGGATGGCGTCGAGCCGCGCATCGGCAATCGGTTCGCCGCAGTCGCGGCAGAGCGCCGTAGGTGCCCTCTTCGATGCGCTGCAGCGCTTCCTCGATCGCCTGCAGAATCTTCGCGTCGGTCTGCTTCAGCTTGAGCTGGATGTGGACCTCGTTGTTGCCGCTCGCCTGGTCCGCCATGTCGCCCTGCCGCCCCGAGTTGTTCTCCATCGTCCACTGCAGCGGCTTGGCGGCGGTGCCTCCGAGCAGCTCGCCGCGCTTGTGCAGCAACTGCGTGCGATATCGTCTCGACTTCCATGTGGTTCGTGCTCCCAGAACCGGCCGAAGCCGGCGCTGACAACACACGACGATAGCTTAGCCTATTCGGCGCAGTGTTGCCCGCTGCTCGCGCTATTCGGCCACGTGGTGCTGCCGCTGCGCTATTCGGCCGAGCGTTGCGAGCGGCTTGTGACGCAGGACGTCGAGGCTGGCGAGCACGCCGATGGCGCGCGACGCACACGGCGGTCGCGGTGATGCCGACGATCGTGATCGGCCGGCGCGGCGTGCCACGTCAGATCGAGCGCGTAGCGTGCGACCGCCCAGCTCAAGGCGATCGCGCCGAGCGCGCCGACGGTGCCGGCAATCGCGCCGAGCACGCCGTACTCGAGCAGCAGCATCGCGGCAATCAGCCGGCTGCTGGCCCCGAGCGTCTTCAGGATGGCCGCTTCGTAGACGCGCTGGAACTTCGTCATCGACACGGCGCCGATCAGAATCAGCATGCCGCTGAGACAGCACGAGCCGCCGACGACCGTGACACCGAGCGTGACGCCGTCGACGATCGTCTTGAATCGTATCGAGCACTTCGCGCAGATCGATGACCGACACGTTCGGATAGCGCGCCACGAGCGCCGCCTGCATCCGGCGCGCGCGCGCGGCGATCGCGCGGGCCGTTCACGGATGAGATGTAGGTGTGCGGCGCGTTGTCGAACGGGCCGGGACGGAAGACGATCATGAAGCCGCCGGATCGATAGTCGCGCCAGTTCACCTTGCGGACGCTCGTCACGCGCGCCGGGATCGTCCGCCCCAGCACGTCGAACGTGCATCTGATCGCCGATGTTGATGCGAAAGCGCTGCTGCAGGCTCTCTTCGATCGACACCTCCGCCTCGCCGGTTGACGGGCTCGCGTCCCACCACGTGCCCTGCGAGCAGCTCTTCGTTCGAGTTGATCTGAGGACGATAGGTGATCGTGTACTCGCGCGAGAGTGAGCCGCGGCCGCGGACCTGCTCGTAGCGTTTCGAGGTTGACCTCGCGTCCGCGGACAGCCGTGATGCGCGCGCGGAGCACCGGGATGACGTTTGGCGGCGCCTCGCTGCCATTTTGCTGCGTCGACGAACGCGGCAAGCGTATCGCTCTGATCCGGCCTGGATGTCGATGAGGAACATGTCCGGCGCGTCCTCGCCGACCTGGACGGCGAAATCCTCGAGCAGGTTGGCCTGCAGCGTCCGGACGCCAAGGATGAAGAAGGTGCCGAGACCGACGGCGAGCAGAATGACACGCGTCTGGTTGCCCGGACGCGCGATGTGCAGAACCGCCTGCCGGAGCGCGAACGACCGCGAGTAGCGCAGCGGCTGCACCGCGCGAACGAGCGCGAGGCCCGCGAGGTGCAGGACGAATGCGGTCGCGACAAACCCGCCCGACAGCATCAGGCCCGACGCGCAGCGAGCCTGCCTGCCAGGCGGCGACGGCGACGAGCGACGCCGCGACGGCCGGCGGTGACTCCCACTTCAGCCAGTCGATCCGCGCCGAGCGGCGGAATGTCGTGGCGCAGGAGCAGCGACGGCTTGACGTGCCGCACGTCGAGCAGCGGCACCAGCGAGAAGCAGCACCGACACGAGAAGGCCGACGGCGAAGCCCTGCACGACCGCGGTGGGCGTCAGGCCGTACTCGACATGCAAGACGGCGGCGAGGTTGCCGACGAAGGCGGGCACCGCGGCGATGACGCGCGGCGGCGATCGCGACGCCGAGCAGGCTGCCCGCGATGCCGAGCAGCAGCACCTGCGTCATGTAGACCGCGAGAATCTCTCGAGACGATGCGCCGACGCATTTCAGGATCGCGATGCTTCGCAGCTTCTGCTGCACGAACACGCGGGTGACGCTCGATACGCCAATGCCGCCGAGGATGAGGACGACCGAGACCAACGAGGCTGAGGTAGTTCTCCGCGCGTGTGAGGTTCTGCCCCATCTGGTCTTCGCTGCGGCGGTGCGACCGGACGCCGACAAACTCGTTCGCGAACGTGCTGCGCAGCGAATCGGTGAGCGGGTCAAGCGCCGGCGCGGGAACCCGCAGCAGGAGCTGATGCGACGCGCGGCTGCCGAACGACAGCAGGCCGGTGTCGGCCAGCGCGGCGTAGTCGATGATGACGCGCGGACCGAGGCTGAAGGCACCAAGACTGCGCCCGGGCTCCGACCCGATCACGCCGCGAATTTCGAATGGGACGTTGCCGATGAGGATCCGATCGCCGACCTTCAGATCGAGCTGCGCCAGCAGTTCGGGCCGCACGATGACGCCGTGATCGCGCAGCAGGTCGTGCGAGTAGCGTTCCGTTGGCGAGCGTCAGCGTTCCGTAGAGCGGGAACTCGCGCTGCACGGCACGGAGCTCCACCATGCGCGTAACCGCCTTCGACGGATCCGCCGGACGGACCATCGTCGGAATCTCGGTCGCCTGCGAGACCGCCGTGACCCGCCCGCGCGCTGCTCGGACGGCGAGCGTGTCGAGCACTTTCGCGGTGAAGTCGCGGTTGCTCGTCAGCAGGATGTCGGACGCAATCAATGACTGCGCCTCGCTGCGACATTCCCGTCCGCACGCTCTGGATCACCGACCGCAGCGCGATGATCGCCGCGACGCCGATGGCGATGCAGATGAAGAAGAACAGCAGCCGCTGCCATGACGACGCGGATCTCGCGAAGCGCCATGCGGATGATGAACGTCATCGGCGTGCGGGCTCCAGCCGGGAGGCGGGCTCCGGGATCGGGATCCTCATCGACCGGGCGGCCGTCGCGCAGGACGAGCCGCGAATCGGCCAGCGACGCGAGCTCCGCATCGTGCGTCACCAGCACCATCGTCGTCTGGCGCATGCGCCGCACGTCGAGCAGGAGCTGCATGATCGGCTTCCCGGTCGTCGAATCGAGGTTGCCGGTCGGCTCGTCAGCCAGCGATGATCGGCGGATCGTTGGCGAGCGCGCGGGCAATCGCGACGCGCTGCTGCTCGCCCCCGAGAGCTGCGACGGATAGTGATGCCCGCGGTCGGCGAGCCCGACTTCTCCGAGCAGTCGCTTCGCGCGCGCGCGCGGCATCGCGTCTGCCGGCAATCTCCATCGGAATCAGGATGTTCTCGAACGCGGTCAGCGACGGCACGAGGTGAAAGAACTGAAACACGAAACCGATCTTCTCGCCGCGCAGCTTCGCCAGCGCGTCTTCGCTGAGCTTCGTGATGTCGACGCCGTCGATCGAGGATCTCGCCGCTCGACGGCGCATCGAGACCTGCGACGAGGCCAAGCAGCGTCGACTTGCCGCTGCCTGAAGGACCGAGGACGGCGAGAAACTGCCCGGAGCGCGATCGTGAGATCGAGCGGGTGGAGGATCGTCAGTGGCCGTCCGCCGCTCGTGACGGTCTTCGAGACGCCGCGAAGCTCGATCATCGATCCTGCTTGTCCAGCAGCGGCTCGAGCGACCGCCACAGGTTGGCTTCGACGATCCGCGCGCCCGTCGGATTGGGATGCATACCGTCGGCGATGTTCAGCGCCGGCACGCCCGCGACCTGATACAGATAGAACGGCATCAAGGCGACGTGTTCTTCGCCGGCGAGATCGCGGAACGCGCGGCGGAACTCGGACGTGTACGCGGGACCGTAGTTGGGCGGCGCCTCCATGCCCGTGAGCAGCACGTCGATGCCGCGCCTCTTCGCGCGCCGTGATGATCGTCTTGAGGTTCTGCTTCATCGTCCGCGACGGGCAGGCCGCGCAGGCCGTCGTTGGCGCCGAGTTCGACGACGAGAATCCTGACGTTGCCGTCGAGCGACCAGTCGAGGCGCCGGAGGCCGCCGGCGGACGTGTCGCCGGACACACCCGCGTTGACAACCTCGTAGGTGTAGCCTTCCGCATCGAGCTGCTTCTGCACGAGCGACGGGACGGACTGCTCGACGTCGAGGCCGTAGCCGGCCGTCAGGCTGTCGCCGAGAAACACGATGCGCGGACGCGTGGATGCGACCGCCGCCACCGGTGCGGCGGATGTCGAAGACGCCGAGGATTCACGCGAGACCGCGGGCTCGCTCTGCGAGCACGACAGTGTTGTCAGTGTGACGCTGACGAGAACCGCGCGCAGCCAATGGGTCATATACGTCGCGTGTGCTATAGGTATCGTATCGCGTGACTGACTTCTCGATCGAACCCGGCGACATCGCCTCGGCGCTCGACACCGTTTTTCACAACTCGATGGCGATCGCTTCGCCGATGCGCTCTGGACGCGGCGCGCCAGCGCGTGGAGCAACGATTACCGCGTCCAGCAGGCGATCGCGAACCGGCTCGGATGGCTCGACGCGGTCGACTTCATCACGCAGCAGCTGCCCCACATCCACGCCTTCACGCAGCGCGTCCGCGCCAGGTGCATTCACCGACGTCGTGCTGTTCGGCATGGGCGGATCGAGCCTCGCGCCGGAAGTGTTCCGTCGGCTGTTTGGACGCGAGGACGCGCAGCCGCGGTTCCGCATGCTCGATTCGACCGATCCCGCGGCGGTCCGCGACGCGCTGGGCAGGACCGGCACGTCGCTCTTCATCGTCGCGAGCAAGTCCGGCACGACGATCGAGCCCAACTCGATGGCTGCCGCCGCGCGCGCGCCGGGTCGAAGCCGCAGGCGTGAAGGACTGGGCGTCTCGATTCGTCGCAATCACCGACGACCACACCGGAGCTCCATCGCCGTGCGCTCAACGACGCCTTTTTCGACGTGTTCATCAACCCGTCCGATATCGGGGGACGTTATTCGGCCTTGACGCTCTTTGGCATCGTGCCCGCGGCACTGATAGGCGTGCCGCTGCCCGCGTTGCTCGATGGCACGCGCCGCATGGCCGACGCATGCCGCGCCGCCGACTCACGCACCAATCCTGGCCTGGCCCTCGGCGCGTTCATGGGCGCCGCGGCACGTCTGGGACGCGACAAACTGACGCTGGTGCTTGCCGCCACGCCTGGAGCCGTTTGGCTTGTGGATCGAACAGCTGATCGCGGAGAGCACCGGCAAACAGGGCAAAGGGATCGTCCCGATCGCAGGCGAGACCACGAGCGCCGCAACAGGCGGCGACCGGATCGCTGTCGTGGTTCGACTCGATGGTGTCGGCACCGATGACGGCGCCGTCGACAGAATGCGCGCGGCAGGCACGCCGATCATGACGATCCATATGCCTCGCCTCGACACGCTCGGCGCGGAATTCTTCCGGTGGGAAGTGGCGACGGCGGCGGCGGGTCGCCTGCTCGAGATCAATCCATTCGACGAACCGAACGTCCAGCAGGCCAAGGACGCAACGCGGGCGCTGCTCGATGCCTACACTACGCGCGGGCGAACTGCCGCGCAGTGCGCCCGACGCGACGCACGACGGCATCGAGGCCACGCTTCAGCACCGCGGCGCGCACGCGCCTCGGATCACACGGTCTCGACCAGTTCCTCGATCAACTCGGGCAGGGCGACTACTTCGCGCTCCTCGCGTACGTTCCGCCTGATGATCCTGTGTTGGACCCGGTTCTCCGCGATATCCGTAACGGCGTCGCGGTGCAGAAACGCTGCGCGACGATGCTGGGCTACGGACCGCGATATCTCCACTCGACCGGTCAGCTTCACAAGGGCGGAGCGAACAACGGCGTGTTCGTCGTCGTCACGGCACCAGCCGAGGGCGACCTCCCGGTGCCGGACGCGCCGTACTCGTTCGGCGTGCTCGAAATGGCCCAGGCGCTCGGCGATTTTCAGGCACTTGACCGTGCAAACCGGCGCGCCGTTCACGTCCATCTTCCGGATCGGACCCCGGCCTCCCTGGCGAGACTCGCGCACAATTGCTCAGAATTTCACACTAACAGATCTGAAAAACGTACCGCCGCGGGCCTGCATACTTTGTATACTCCTGCCCGTGCCCACGGTCGCAGTGTCAGTCGATCCTCGCGCGCACCCAGGCCGCACTCGAGCGGGGCCGCGGGCGAAGCAGCCCAGCTGCTTGGACCGATGATTCGCCCGGGATCGCTCGCGCGCGAGGACGAATTCGCCGTCCGCGCGGCGCTCGCTGAATCGTGGCTGCTCAGGACGATCTCGCGCAGGCCGCAGCCACCCTTGGCCGGCAGCCGGACACGCTGCGCGAACCGATCAGCGACGCACAGTTATCGACGCTGTGGCGCCTGCACGGCCGCATCACGTACGCGCGCGGCGAACAGTCACGCGCCATCGCGTTGCACACGCGCGCGCTGAAGCACGCCGAGCTCGCGCACGATTCGCGTGCCATCGGGCTCGCCCACTACGAGCTCGCCCTCTGCTACAAGCAGGTTGGCGACTCGGGCATCGTCCGCGAACACCTCACTGAAGCCGCCTCGGCACTTCACGCGGCCGGCGATCGCCGCCACCTGGCGCTCGTCCATTCGCTGTCCGCGGTCCTCCTCGCGCAAGCCGGCCGCGGCGAAGAAGCCACCGCGGCTCTCCGGCAGGGCGAGCGGCTCGCGATGGCGATCCAGGCAGACGACGTGCTCGCGGGGATCGTGCACAACCAGGCGAACGTCGCGCTGATGCGGCACCAGCACGAGCAGGCGCTCGCGCTCGCCGAGCGCAGCGTCGCGCTGCACGAAACGCTCGCATCGGGACACGGCCTCGCGGTCGCGCTCGCGACGCTCGGGCAGATCTTCGTGCAGCTGGGCGATCTCGAACGCGCCGAGCAGATCCTGACGCGGACGCTCGAAGTGCGCAGTCCGGTCCAGTTCCACGAGACGACGGGCGCGGTGTTCGACACGCTCGCGCAGATTCACCTGATGCGCGGCTCATACGAGCGCGCCGGCGAGTACCTTCGCCACGCGAGCGAGGCGTACGGCGCCTACGGCACGCAGACGATGCGCTGGTACGAGTGGTCGCTGAAAGTGCTCGGCGTGAAGCTCGCGATCCGCAGCGGGGAGTTCGATCGAAGCGCTTGCGATGGCCGACGAGCTCGCGAAGACCCCGGGCGTTCCGCCGGCGGAAGCCATCCAGGCGGATCTGGCCGCGTGCGAGGCGCTCGTGGCGGCGAACCGCATCGACGATGCCCAGCGGCGCATCGAATCGTGCGAAGGACGGCTCGATCCGCGCACGGCGCCCGCCAACTGGGGCGAGTTCCTGCGGATTCGCGGCGCGGTGCACGAGCGCTGCGGGCGCCATTCCGACGCGTATCACGACTTCGCGCAAAGCGTGAACGTGTTCGAGCTGCTCGGCGAGCGCGTACCAGGCGGCGCTCAGCCAGCTCGCGCTCGGGCGGCTGGCGGCGGTGACCGGCACGCGCGCGTCGGCCGAGCGTCATCTCGATCAGGCGGCAGCCGTGTTCCGCACGCTCGGCGCGCAACGCGACCTCGCAGAAGTCGACCAGGCGCGCGCCCATCTCGAGGCCATCGTGCCCCGGCGAGGCGACGACATCGCCCGCGGATGCCGACGATGCGGTCATCAGGCGGCTCATCGACGCGTCAGTATCTGTCGGATCTGCTGGCGCGCGAAACCGCCACGGCGCTCGTTGAAGTCACCGAAGCGGACGCCGCCGTGGTCTTCGTCGTTCCCTCGGTCGGCGACGTGCGCGTGCGTCGCCATCGCGGGATGCGACGCGGGTGTGGCACGCGCGCTCGCTCGCGCGGCCGCGCAAGGCAACAGCGCTTACGGCGAAGGACTCCTGTTGACCGAAACGCTCGGCCGGGATCACGACGGCCCGCGGTTCTGCACCGTCGTCGCCGCGCGGCGCGCTGACCGACGCGGCCACGCGCCGGTTCCGGATGTTCACCGCGGTCAGCCGCGCAGGGATTCGAGCTCTGCGGCGCGCGCGAGCGGCGCGGCCAGGCCGTCGAGCCAGAGCAGCGCGCGATCGCTCGAGCCGCTGCTGCCTGGCTTCGTCTGCGCCAGCGCCGCGATGAATCGCGTCGCGGATCAGATCCAGCGTCTGCAGGGACATAACCTGACCGTGTTGATCACCGGCGAGAGCGGCACCGGCAAGGATCTCGTCGCGCGCGCGATCCACGTCGGGTCGCCGCGCAGCGCCGCGATGTTCCTGCCGTACAACTGCACGACGACGCACGCGGGATCTCGCCGACAGCCAGTTGTTCGGCCATCGGCGCGGCAGCTTCACCGGCGCAATCACCGACCAGCAGGGCCTGATCCGGACGGCGGCCGGCGGAACGCTCTTTCTCGACGAGATTGGCGACCTGCCGCTCGACATCCAGCCGAAGCTGCTCCGGTTCCTCGAACAGGGCGAGGTCATGCCCGTCGGCGAGACGCGGCCGCAGGCGGTCGACGTGCGCGTGCTTGCCGCGACCAACGCCGACCTCGAGCAGCGTGTCGCGGAAGGCAGGTTCCGGGAGGACCTCTACTACCGGCTCTGCGTCATCCGGATTCATGTCCACCGCTCCGCGAGCGGCGCGAAGAGATCCCGCATCTGAGCACGTTTTTCCTGCGCGAAGCGTGCGAGCGCCTCGGCAAGCCCGACGTGCATCTCAGCTCGGTCACGCTCGATCTGTTCGATCGATGCTGGTGGCCCGGCAACGTGCGGCAGCTGCGCAACGAGGTCCAGCGGGCGGTCGCGATGAGCCAGCCTGGCGGCACGATCGAGCCCGATCAACTGTCCGCGGACCTGACGGCGCTTCCCGCTCCAGCCAGCGCCGGTGCCGGCGCAACGGCGCCTCGAGCGACCGCCGCTCGGAACCTGGCGACGGCCGTCGAAGATGTCGAACGCGAAGTAATCGGCACCGCTCTGCGCCGGTCCAGCGGCAACATCTCTGAAACGGCTCGAGTTCTGGGACTTACACGCCGTGGTCTGTATCTGAAGATGCGCCGCTTAGGACTTGATAGCGTGGCGGCGGATATCTAGTAATCAGGTATACAGCTCAGTGGATACGAACTATCCACACCGCCTGACAAAATTTACCAGTCGCCGATTACAATTTCGCCATTGTTTTCAATGCGATACGACGCGTGCAAGTCGATGGACTGACAGTAGCGACAGAGGCCCGCACATTGATATGCAACTGCAGTGCAATCTCATTCAAGCAGGGGGTCCAAGGTGAGTCGCACAGCTACCGCCTCATTGACACCATCGACTGACAACAAGCCGCGCGTCGGCGCGCGTCGTCAAGGTCCGCGTGCCGGGCCGCCTCACGTGGCGCGACTCGTCAGGGCACGCTCCGCTTCGTGTCGGTCGTCACCTGCGACGTCAGCGACCTGGATGTCTTCGTCGAGTGCCAGGTGCCGGCGTCGATTCCGCTGTATCGACTGGTGCACTTCCAAATCGAGCGTGGCGCGCGTGAGTCAAACGAAGCTCCCCGTGTCGCTCCGAGGCGGCAAAGTGCTGTCGGCCGTCTATCGTGTCGGCGCCTACCGGGCGGCGACGGGTACTCCGCACGGCTACGCGCTGCGTCTGCTGATCGAGCCGACCCGTAGCGGTATCGCCGTCGATCGCGGCGATGAATTAGATTGATCTGGCGGGTCGAAGGACCGCCTCCACCGTCCGACTTACATGTCCGATCCCTTCTTTCCTCCAGTACCGCGCTAATCCCAGCCACGACACTTCAAACGGCGCCCCGACGAGGTGCGGCAGGATCTGTTCCTCGGTGAGATGCCGCTTCAATTCTCGATCGACGTGCTCCGCGTAGCGGCGCGCCCGGTCTCTCATCACTGCCCTGCTCCAGTAGCGACGCACGGACCCACCGCGCTGACGCCTCGAGATTCTCGATCAGCGACTGCAGAGTGCGGCCGTACGTGGCCTGACGGCCCGAAGTGCGTCAGAAACATGGTCGCCGGATCCCACGCCTCGATGCACGCGGCGGTCTGGATCCAGAGCTCCACGTCGATGTCGGGCGGCGGCGTCGGCGGACGCACGTAATCGCCCGTGATGCGGATGCCTGCCGCATCGCCGACAAACGCGACGCCGCTCGACGCGTCGAAAAAGCTGACGTGATGCGAGGCGTGGCCCGGCGTGTACGCGACGTCAAGTGTTCTGCCCGGCAGCGTCGATTCGTTCCGGCGGTCCGACAGGACCTGCCAGCCGTAACGTCACGATGTTCGAGGCGGGCACGGGCGCGACCTCGCCCCACAGCGTCAGCATCTGATCGCCCCAGAGACGCGTGGCGCTCCTGACCAGCTTCGTCGGATCGATCAGGTGCGGCGTGCCGCGCTCGTGGACGAAGACTTTGAGCGCCGGATACCGGCGGACGAGCGTGCCTGTCACGCCTGCGTGATCCAGGTGCACGTGCGTCAGGAGAATGTGCGTGACGTCGGTGAAACGAATGCCGAGTCCGTTCAAGCCGAGCTCGAGCGCATCGAGACACGATGTCGGCCCGGGATCGATCAGCGCGACGCCTGCCGCGTCACTGATCACGGCGGTGGCGATGACGTTGGGGCTGCCTCGGAATTTCAGGTCGACCCAGGCGAGGCCGGGTGCAAGGACGGGCATGCGGAGCGAGGCATTATACTGAGCCACGCCCTCAATCCAAGCTCTCGAATCCCAGCTCCCAAGGTCTTGGGATCTGGGCTTGGGATTTGGGTTTGGGACTTGTCCATGATCCGGTCCCAGGAGCTGCTCGCCTCGCTCGCGCGCCTCGTCGTCCGAGGAATCGTCACTCGACGCTGACGCTGCTCGCGCGTGGCGCGTTCTGCTGCGTGACGCGATTCCGTTCGAGCGGCTGCACGTGCTGCGTCTCGACCGTTCCAGAATCGGTCACGCTGTATGTCGTCGCGCGCGTCCGGTGAGATCGAGGTGACAGGACATCTCATCGGCGACGCGCAGTCGACGCCGCGCTGACGCCGGCGCGGGCGACGCGAGCGATCGCGTCTGATCTGCACCGTGCAGGCAGGGCGCGCGCGTGCAGGGCGCCGTCTGGCTGACATCGAGTGAAGCGCGGACGCGTTCACCGATGAGCATCAGGAACTGCTCGAAGCGGTTGGCGACCTCGCTCACGCTGGCGCTATCGACGACACCGTGCGCACGACGGAGCTGCGCAGGCGCGAGCGAATAGACGCGCTCGTCCGCCTGCTCCATACCGTCGCCGAAACGCTCGACATCCGGCAGATCTTTCCGCAGCTCTCGGAGATCGTTCGCGGCGCGCTGCCGCACGACATCCTGGCGCTGACCGTCGTGGGCCGAAGACGGCCTTTCGTTCCGCGTGTACGCGATGGCCGGCGCGGAAGTCGCCCGACAATGCGTTCTGGGGACCGACGCTGCTGACGCCGATCGATCGCACCCTGCTCGACCGCAAGGCGTACATCATTCACGACGTCAACAGCGAGATCGCGGCGGAAACCGTCCGCGGACGGCTGCTGCGCGTCGTTGGCGCACGGTCCGCGCTGCGCGTCGCGATCCCGCTCGGCAGCGACGTGTTCGGATCGCTGTTCTTCCTGGCGCGCGAGCCGGGGCGGTTCTCCGATGAGGATGTCGACTTCGCGCGCCGGGTGGCCGGATCACCTCGCGCTGGCGCTGTCGCACCAGCGCCTGGCGGAAGCGGCGCGCCGCGACGCCGCGTCGCGCGAGACGGCGGCACGACTCGAGGCGCAGGTCGCCACGCTGACGCGCGAGCTCGAAGCGCGCACCGGCCAGCGCCGCGTCGTCGGCCACTCACGGCAGTGGCAGGACGTGCTTGCGCAGGCGGCGCGTGTCGCGCAGACCGAAACGACGGTGCTGCTCACCGGTGAATCGGGCACCGGCAAGGAAGTCATCGCGCGCTTCATTCACCACGCGTCGCGGCGCGGGCAGGGCCGTTCATCGCCATCAACTGCGCGGCGCTGCCCGATCAGCTGCTCGAGTCGGAGCTGTTCGGCCACGAGCGCGGCGCCTTCACCGGCGCCGTCGCGGCCAAGCCCGGCCGGATCGAGCAGGCCGACGGCGGCGTGCTGTTCCTCGACGAGGTCGGCGAGATGGCGCCCAGCGTTCAGGCGAAGCTGCTGCGCGTGCTCGAGGAGCGCGAGTTCCATGCGCCTCGGCGGCACGCGGCTGCAGCGATGCCGACATCCGCGTGATCGCCGCAACCAACCGCGACCTGCATGCCGGCGATGCAGCGCGGCGAGTTCCGCGAGGACCTGTACTACCGGCTTGGCGTATTCGAGATCGCGCTGCCCCCGCTGCGCGAGCGCGCTCGACGACATCGCTGGAGCTCGCGGACATGTTCCTCGCGCGAGATCGGCGAGACGGTCGGCCGGCCGGCGGCGGGCATCGCGCGCGACGCGAAGTGACCAGCTCCTGCGCCTACCGTGGCCCGGCAACGTCCGCGAGCTGCGCAATGCCATCGAGCGCGCCGTCATCCTCGCCGATGGCGGCTACATCCGCAGCGAGCACCTGCCGGTCAGCGCCACGCGCAACGCGCCGCGCTGCCGACGACTCGATCAACGGCCCGCTGCCCGCCGGCGGCGTCAACCTGGACGCGATCGAGCGGTCGCTGGTGATCAAAGCGCTTGCGCAGGCGCGTCACAACAAGACGCGGGCTGCCAAGCTGCTCAGGCCTCACGCGTGCGCAGCTCTATTCGCGCATCCGAGAAATGCGGACTCGCCGAGACGGAGTCGTAGTGATCGCCGTATCGTGTCGCCTTCCCGCGTTCGCCGCCCTGCTCGTCATCGCCGCGCCGTCGTCATTCTTTGTCACTGATCTGACCGGCGCCACCTATCAAGGTCGTCGCGACCGCGCTCGAGCGCAGGCAATTTCCACATCCCGGACGGCTGATTGATGTCGGCGGGCACCAGCTTCATCTTCTATTGCGCAGGCGAGGGCACGCCGACGGTCGTGCTCGAAGCGCCCGCGACGGCGATGTCGGCCGGCATGGGCGTGGGTGCAGGCGGACGTTGCGAAAACGACGCGCGTCGTGCAGCTACGATCGCGCCGGACTCGGCTGGAGCGAATCGGGCGATGCGCCGTTTTCACGCTCAGAATGCACCGACCGAGCTCAATGCCCTGTTAGTGAAGGCCGGCGGAGCATGCGCCGTTCGTCCTTGCCGGGGCGGAGCTCGGCGGCACCGCTGCGCGACGTTGTACGCCTCACGCTACCCGGACGACACTGGCCGCGCTCGTCACCTCATCAACCCGCCTGGCGCTTTCGATCGCCGCGCCGGCGTCGACGCCGTCGGCCGGGTTCGTCGCGGTATCACCGTGGCTCGCGCGGGCCGGCGTCCTTCGCGCGTCGCGCATCCTGTCGTCCAGCGCACCGGACACTCCCGCGCGCCTGCCGCCGGCGCGCTCCGCGCCTTTCTCAATCGACCGGATCATCTCGACGCGTGCAGCCGGCGAGCTCGCGCGATGGGACGACACCGTCGCGCTCGCGCGCGGAGCTGCACCGCTCCGGAACGGGCTGCCGATCACGCAGGTTGGAGTCGAAGGACAGCGATCGCGTCGCGCTCCTGGCCGGATCGCAGGAACGCCGATGATGTGACTCGACGCTATCGATGCGCGCGCCGTGGGAAACGCCAGCGCCGCAGCTAACGCCCCAGCTCCGGGCGGCTCGTAGGGAGTTGGAAGTTGGGAGTTGGGCGTTGAGGCAGAATCCGCACAGTCAGAGCGCAGTGCAGTGAGCCGCGTCGTGATCGCCGCCCCGGTCCGAGGTGCACTTCGCTTGCCGCTTCGTGGCGAGCACGACGCCGGTGCCGCCGGCGCCGCCGATGGCCGCGCCCTTGGCCGCTCCGCCGCCGCCGCCGAGGATCGCGCAGCGCCGCGCCGGCGCCCGCGCCGATCGCGATCTTCTCGGCGTCGCTTCTTCTGTCGGTCGCCGCGGCCATCATGAGAGATGCGACGACGTCGTGATGTCGTAGCGCTCACCGTTGGCGCGCACCGAGTTGAAGCGGAACGCGACTCGCGCGCGTCCCTTGACGCGTCCCGAGCCCTCGGCGTCAGTGACCAGCCCATCACTTCGCTGCCGGCCGGCAGCGCGACCTGCCCGTCGATCGTCACCGGCGAGCCGCGAGCGTCGGCGCGAACCGGCTCCTCGACGCGGCTCGTGTCGGAGTCTGACGGCCGATGTCAGCGCCAGGCGCAGGGTCGTCCCCGATGGGATCGTCACCTCGGTGAACCGCGCCACCGGGGTCGCGGGGCCCGACGTCGCCGCCGAAATCGGCGCGGTCGCCCGCGCCTACCGCCGTTCCCGTCGTATCAGCGCCGTCGGATTTTCCGGCGCTTTCGCGCCGTTGCACGCCGCGACGACGAACGTCAATCGACAATACAGGCCCACTTCATCACGTCGAACCTCCACGTCATCCGTATTACCTCAGACACGATTGGAAGTCGGACAACAAAACGGGCGTCAAAAACAGCCCTAATTCCTACTCTCAGCTGATCACTGCGAAATCTCTGCCGCTCTTGGCGGCATCGGGCCGGGAATCGGGATTCAGGGATGCACGGATTCGATGGTTCTGATAGTTTTGTCGTAATGCGCAAGCTCGTGTTCGGTCTCGCGATTCTGGCCTGCTCGACGACGGCGATTGCCCAGCGGCTCCGGCGACGGTGATGCCCACGCACTACGCGCTCTGGTTCGCCCCCGACCTGCAGAATGCCACGTTCCGCGGTCGGGAGACGATTGACATCGACGTTCAGAGCCCGACGTCTGCGGTGACGCTCAACGCCGCGGAGATTCAGTTTGGCAACGTCACGATTGCGTCCAACGGCCGGATGCAGACCGCGCGTGTCACGCTCGACGAGAAAGAACGAGATGGCCACGCTGACCGTCCCGCGGGTGCTGCCCAAGGGTCGGGCGTCGATTCAGATCACCTACACCGGACTCCTCAACGACAAGCTGCGCGGCTTTTATCTCAGCAAGGCCAACGGCCGGCGCTACGCGGTGACGCAGATGGAGGCGACCGACGCGCGGCGCGCGTTTCCCTCGTTCGACGAGCCGGCCTACAAGGCCACCTTCGATATCTCGCTGATGATCGACAACGGCGATACGGCGATCTCGAACGGCGCGCAGCTGTCCGACACGCCCGGCCCCGAGCCGGGCAGCACACGCTCGTCTTCGCGCGCACCCCGAAGATGTCGACGTATCTCGTCGCGATGCTCGTCGGCGACTTCGTCTGCCGCGAGCGGATCGGCCGACGGCATCGCCGATTCGCGTCTGCTCGACGCCCGACAAGCTGCGCGCTCACCGGCTTCGCGCTCGAGGCCGCGCAGCAGGAGGTGAAGTTCTACAACGAATGTACTCGGCATCAAATGCCCGTTCGGCAAGCTCGACATCATCGGCGTTCCCGACTTCGCCGCCGGTGCGATGGAGAATGCCGGCGCGATCACATTCCGCGAGCGGATGCTGCTGCGCCGATCCGCAGGCGCGCGTCGCTTGGCACTCGCAAGACCGTGGCGTCGGTCATCTCGCACGAGATCGCGCACCAGTGGTTCGGCGACCTGGTGACGATGAAGTGGTGGGACGACATCTGGCTGAACGAAGGATTCGCCACCTGGATGGCCAACAAGCCGCTCGCCGCATGGCATCCCGAATGGCAGGTTGACCTCGACGACGTCGAGGAGACGCAGGTCGCCGCTGACTCGACGCCCTGCGATCGACGCGGCCGATCCGGACGAAGCGTGGAGACGCCCGATCAGATCAACGAGGTGTTCGACGGCATCGCGTATCGAGAAGACCGCCGTCGGTGCTCCGCACGATCGAGAACTACGTCGGACCCGATCTGTTTCGAAAAGGCGTCGCCTCGTACCTGCGCAAGTTCTCACTTCGCCAACGCGGCCGGACCAGATTTCTGGACCGAGGTCGCGCGCGTGACCGGCAAACCGGTCGACCGCATCATGAAGCCGTACATCGAGCAGCCGGGCGTCCCGGTCGTAACGATCGACGCGAAGTGCCAGGGCAACACGACGGACATTTCGCTGCACCAGGAGCGGTTTGCCGGCATGGCAAGGCGCCAGCTCCACCGCTTCTGCATCGCCGCTCTGGGCGATTCCCGTCTGCTTCAAGACCGCCGGCGCCAGCGCGCAGCAATGCGAGCTCCTCGAACGGCGTGATCAGAAGACGTCGCTTTCGAGCTGCTCGGCCAACGCATTCGCCAACGCGAACGGGCGCGGCTACTACTTCTCGGAATACTCGCCCGGACGAAGTTCGGCGCGATTGCATCGGACGCGCGCGCGGCTCGCTCGCCGCGTCCGAGCGCGCTCAGCCTCCTCGGCGACGAATGGTGGATGGTTCGCGCCGGCCGCCACGACATCGGTGTGTATCTCGATCTCGCGTCGGCTCTTGCCTGCCGACGAGGTGCCGTCCGGTCGCCGAGCAGATCGGCCGCAGCCTGGCCTACACACGGGAGGACGTCGTCCAGCCTGGCGACACGCCTCGCTTCGAGGAATGGGTCCGCCGGCGTTTCGGGCCAGAGCTGACGACCCTCGGACTACCGGGTAATCAGTCCGACCCGGACGACCGCCAGAGCCGGCGCGCGACGCTGCTGTCCCTCGTCGGCGTGACGGGCAACGCAGCGGACGTGCAGAAGCAGGCTGGCGAGCTTGCCCTGAAGTAACATCGACGACCCGATGTCCGTGCCGGGGACGCTCGCTTCCACCGTGCTGAACGTCGCGGCGTACGGCGGCGACGCGATGCTCTACGACCGCTACATGGCGCAGCTGCCGAAGCTGTCGGACAAGCCGGAGGAGTATTACCGCTTCTTCAACGCGCTGCGATCGTTCCGCGATCCTGCCCTCGTCCAGCGGACGCTGCAGTTCGCGATCTCTCCGGATGTTCGGACGCAGGACACGTCAACGCTCATCGGCGGTCTCATCGGACAACCCTGGTCGCGCGATGCCGCGTGGGCATTCGTCAAGGCGAACTGGGACACGTTGACCAAGCTGCTCGGCGTCTTCCAGGGCATTCCGCGCATCGCCGGCTCGGTCGGCGCGTTCTGCTCTGCGCGAGAAGAAGGCGGAGGTCGAGCAATTTTTCAAGGAACATCCGGTGTCGGCGGCCGAGCGCACGCTGCGTCAGGCGTTTGAGCGTATCGACAACTGCGCCGCGGTGAAGGAACGCCAGGCCCCCGCGGCGTCGATGTGGCTCGCATCGGCGGCTCGCTGATCGGATCCCTCGGCTTCGCTGGTCTAATACCGGGCGTCCCTAGCGTGCGGCCGCAGTGGTCGGCGTCGCGGGTGCTGTGTTCTGTGGCTGCGCTGGCGGCGGCTGCGGTTTGGGCAGCGGCTTGCGCGGCAGCAGCGCGTCACGATTGGCGGCGTTGTGCACGAACGACGTGACGATGGCGGCCATCTGCATCATGTCGGCGCGCTGCACGCGGTCGTAGACGTCCATGTTCGAGTGGTGCGTTCGCGAGTCGTACTCGAGCGGATCCTGGATGAACTGAAAGCCGGGCAGACCGACCGCATCGAACGAGAGGTGATCGGTTCCGCCGGTGTTTCGAATCGAAATCGTGGTGCGCGCCGAGGTCCTCGAACGGCTTGAGCCAGGCCTGGAAGATCGGCCGCATCGCGTCGTTGCCCTGCAGGTAGACGCCGCGAATCTTTCCCGAACCGTTGTCGACGTTGAAGTAGCCCGAGAGCCGCGCGTGATCGGCCTTGAGCTTCATGTCCTCGCGCGCGGCGAAATGTTCCGCGACGTAGGCGCGCGACCCGAGAATCCCCTGCTCTTCGCCGCTCCAGAGCGCCGAGGCGCACCGTGCGATCGAGCCGCAGGTTCGAGCGTCTTCAGGATGCGCATCACCTCGATCATGACGGCGCTGCCCGCCGCGTTGTCGGTGCGCGCCCGTGCCGCTGTGCCAGCTATCGAGATGCGCGCCGATCATCACGACTTCCTGCCGCTTGCGGCCGCCCTCGATCTCGCCGATCACGTTGACCGAGTCCGTGCGGTCGTCGACGAAGCGCGCCTGGATGTCGAACTCGAGCTTCACGGGAATCTTGTGATCGAGCAGGCGCGCGATGCGGTTGTAATGCTCGGGCGTCAGCGTCACCATCGGCGACGGAACCGGATCCTTCGGGTCGCGTGAGCCGCCGGCCTGCGCGAAGACGGTGCCCCCTTCGCTCCGGCCGCCGCCGACGCGCACCGCGACCGCGACGCCCTCGTCCGGCGAGGAACTTGTTCAGCGCGCGCTGGAACTGCTGTCCGCCACCGCCGCCACCCGGCCCGCTCCTGCCGTCCGCCGCCGATGGCGTCGGCGCCGGGCGGACGCTGCCCTCGGCCACCGCCCTGGGCGGCGTCGGGCGCCTGCGCGATCGTCGCGAGGTCCGCGTCGGATCGCCGCAGGCCGAGCGGCTGCAGGCTCATTGGCAGCTCGCGCCCCGGGCCGAGCAGCACCATCTTCCCCTTCAGCATCCCTTATTTGGCGAAGTCCGCTTCGCTTGTTGATCGCGACGATCATCGCGTCGCCGCTGACGGGGCCGTTGGTGCCCGGCGTATAGGCGAGCGGCGCGCCGATGAGCGGCGTGGACTGCGGCTCGATCATGTGCGCCGAGAAGCGCGTGAACGTCCAGCCGCGCCCGAACGGGCCCCATTTCTCCTGGTGTGCGCTGATGCCCCACTCACCCAGCCGCTTCGACGACCCAGTCGGCCGCGCTGAAGAAGCCGGGAGAGTTGGTGAGGCGCGAGCCGCTGACGTCGGTCAGGTAGAAGAGATGCTCCATCACCTGCGAGTTCTGCAGCGCCTCCTGGCGGATCTTGTGGACGACGTCGAGATCGACGGAGTCCTGGGCGACAGAGGTGCCGACGCCACGAGCGCGAGGAGTGCGGCGGCGAGCGGAGGTTTCGAGAGGCGGCGACCAGTCAGGAACAAGGTCATGTGCAGGCTCCGTGAATGGGGATACGTCGACGCGCGAGCCGATTATCGCTTACTCTCCCTCGACGTCGTCCAAGGCAGGAGGACGATCGTGAAGAACCTGACTCTCGGCATCGCACTGTGCATCGGGCTCGGCATCGCCGCGTTCGCGGCCCAGCAATCGCAGCCCGCGCCGGCCAGGCGCGAACGGCAGCGCCGCAACCCCGGGCGCGACGCAGTTTCCGCTGGCTGCCCCGGCGGGCCAGGACAGCGGCGCCGCCGCGCGACCGCCGGCAGGCGCCGTCAACCAGGGGCCGTTCGATCCCGCCACGTGGAAGTACGGCACCGCCTTCAACCCGCCCGCGGGCTCGAAGATCTGGAATCCGGTGAAGCTGAAGATGATGCAGGGCGGCAAGGTGACCGGCGGCACGCGTGTTCAGCGCCACCGATCCGGCCACCTACTGCGCGATGGCGAACGCCGGCTACGACTTCATCTGGACCGAGATGCAGCACAACGATCGCGACTGGCAGGCGGTCGCGCGGATGTGGCGCACGTGTCCCAACGCCAAGGCGGTCCCCGGCGTGCGCGTCGCCTACACCGACGAGCGCGAGATCCAGCACGCGCTCGACGCCGGCGCGCTCGTGATCGTGGTGCCGACCGTCGACACGACGGCGGAGGCCATCGAGGCGCGCAACTGGACCTACTTCCCGCCGCTCGGGCGCCGCAGCAACGGCGGCGGCCAGGCGTTCGATGCCGACGATGTGGGGCGGCGTGCCCGGCGGCTACCGCCAGACCATCAACGACAACATCGTGCTGATCGTGATGATCGAAACGCTCGACGGGCCTCAAGAACGCCGACGAGATCGCGAAGGTGCCCGGCGTGACCGCCGTCTTCGCGGCCAGCGGCGACCTCGGCAACTTCTCCGGCTACCGCGCAGGGCACGCCCGACTACGAGCGCGCGATCAACATCGTCCACGACGCCGCGATCAAGGCGGGCATACGGCTCTGCGGCCCGATCGCGTGGCGCGACCGCGCCGACTTCACGCTGCTTCCAGGCCGGCACCGAGACTCGCAGCGATTGCACGCGGCGTCGCCGCGGAGCTCGGCCCGCTTGCCAACACACAGGCCAAGCCGGAGGTCGGCCCATTCGCGAAATAGCGAAGTAGGGCTGGTCCCGCGGCGCGCCGAAACCATGCGCCGCGGACCCGCCGGAAAGCACGGATTATTGACTGCCGCCGCGAAGCTGCTGGAGCTGGGTCTTCGCCGCCGCGTTCTGCGGATCGAGCTCCACGGCCTTCTCGAGATCCTTGATCGCCGCCTGCTTGTCGCCCTTGGCGTTTTTCGCCTGCGCCATCGCCACGTAGGTCACTGCGGACTTCGGGAAATACTCCAGATTGGTCTGCAGATAGGCGAGCGCGTCGTCCGGCCTCTTCGCATTCGTCGCGCGGTTCGCGATCCCGACGAGCGCGTTCTCGCTGAGGTCGTACTGCTGGCCGCCGTGGTATTCTGGCGCGCAGCTCCTTGAACTTCGCGAGGCCGGCCGCGCCGCCGCCGTTGGTTTCGGCGTCGGTGATCTCATCAGCGATCGATCGCGGAATCGGCAGGCCGCGATGGCACGAGCTGCACAGGACGCGAACCGGCTGGCCTGGCTGGCCATTGACCGACGTCGGCCCCGCGCCGCGCGGGCTTGCCGACAATCGCCGGCAGGACGACGTTGATGGAGTCGCGCAGCAGGATCATCTGGCGCGCGACGCGCTTCTCTCGCTTGTCGTCCGAGGCGAAATCGAACTTGCCGTCGCGCTGCACGTGACAGTAGTCGCACGTGATGCCGAGCGAATCGCCGAAGGCGTTCATGAACTGCATGATGGTCGCGCGCGACGTGTCCTTCGGCCACACCTGAAGATTGGTAAAGCCTCCGGCTGCTGCGCGCCGCCCGCCTGGGCCTGCGCGGACAGCACGATGGAGCCGGCGAGAAGAGAAGAGTTCCGAAGGCGATTCCGTAGAACGCACGTGTCATGGCTGCACCTCGATGAGTGACCGAGTTGCGCGCATTCTAGCGGATTTCGCGGCGAATGCTCACTTGACCTGCGCGGCGTCTTCCGCGAGGCCAGAATCGCGCAGCACGCCTTTCGCGACGGGCGTAGGCCATCGCCTGCGTCTGCTGCACGATCCGGCGCGGCCGCGGCGTCTATTGGACGACGATCGTGCCGGTCATCGACGGGTGGATCGAGCAGTGGTAGGGGTACGAGCCCTTCGCCGCGAACGTGAAGTTGAAGTTGCCGTTCGGCGCAATCCTGCCCGAATCCCAGACACCGGCATCCGAGACCATGTCATGCGTCGTCGAGTCGGTGTTCGACCAGGTGATGACGCCGCCTTGCGACACGTTGACCGGATTGGGTACGAACGCGGCCGTGCCGAGTGTTCGTGCGCTTGTCTGAATCGTGATGGTGGCTGCCGTTGTCGCCGACGGTGTTGGAGCTGGTGTCGGTGAGGGGTCGAGGGTGCCGGAGAACTTCCGCCTCCGCAACCGATGATGAGCGCAAGGAGAACTGCCGCGGGAACAATGCGAAATCCGAGCATGGTGCACTCCGAACTGCAGGTTCACCCGCGGCGGAGCAATGCGGCTGCCAACAGAAACCGCGTCACATCGCGGAATTCGCCCGCCGTTCGGTTTCGGAGATCGAATGCGTTTGCGTTTGAAGTAAGAAGCGAGTTGTTATCGCCGCGTCATGGTTGCACTTCGAGCGGTCTGTACCACCGCTGATCGTAGAGCGCGCCGAGCAGCGGCGTAATGCCGCGGCGGAATGTTCGTGTGTGCTGGGCCAGCTCGTGGGCATCGGCGGCCTTCTGATCGGCCCACGCCTCGATCGCCGTGAAATGGTTCGTCCGGTTGCTCTGGTGCACGAGATCGAAGCGGACATTGCCGGGTTCGCTACGGGTCCGGTCGATGAACGAGTCCATCAACTCCAGCGCCGCATCGCGGCTCGTCCCGGGCACGTCGATGTGCGTCACGACGTACACCGCCGCACGGCTCTGGCGCAGCGGCGCGACCATCGTCGCGCACGCAGAGGCGTTCGTCGATTGGCGCGATGAGCAGCGGCGCGACACCTGTTCCCGGAACGATTTCGTGTGCGCGGCGCCGTTGTGCGCGTCGAGTGCGCGCTGATCCTTCCAGATCTCCAGAATCAAGAACTGATTCGACTCGGGGCACGCGCTGCACGACTTCGTATCGCAACGGGCCTTCCTTGCGGCTCGCGGCGGCGACGCTCCTTCAGCATCATTGCGACCTGGCCTTGCGACGCCGACGCGGCCTCGAGATAGCTCACGATTTACTGTGGGGTCGCCCTGCGCATCGAGCGCCAGCGGCGAGCCGGCGAGAGACAGCGACAGTGAGGACGCCGGCACCGCAGAGCAGGTAACGCATGACTTTTCGCGGTTGGCGAAAGTATACGCCCGCCTACTCGCCCCGCAGCACCTTCACGTGGGCCGCGACGCTTTCCGGCAAGTCCGTCGAGTCGGTAGCCGCCTTCCAGCACCGAGACGATGCGGCCCTGGCACAATTCGTCCGCGAGCTTCACGATGACGCGCGTGATCGCCGCGTAACCTTGCGGTGTGATGTCGAACTGCCCGAGGAGGTCGTTGCGCATGCCGTCGAAGCCCGCGCTGACCAGGATGAAGTCCGGCTTGAACCGACGCGCGGCGGGAACGAGCTTCTGTTCGAACGCCGCGAGAATCTGCGCGTCGCTCGCGCCGGGCGGCAGCGGCACGTTGAGCGTCGTGCCGACTCCCTTGCCGGCGCCCGTCTCGGCCGCGCTTCCCGTGCCGGGATACGCGCCGTAGTGGTGCGTGCTGAAAGTAGAAGACGGAGTCGTCCTCGTAGAAGATGTCCTGCGTGCCGTTGCCGTGGTGATAATCGAAGTCGACGATGAGCACGCGGCGGATGCCGTGGACCTTCTGGAGATAGCGCGCGGCGATGGCGACGTTGTTGAAGATGCAGAAGCCCATGCCGCGGTTGCGCGTTGCATGATGGCCCGGCGGCCGAACGGCACAGAACGCATTCTTCAGGCGGCCGGTCATCACGCCGTCGACGGCGTTCAGCACGCCGCCGGCGGCTGCGCGGGCGGCGGCAAGCGACTCGCGCGTGACGTCGGTGTCTCCGGTGCTCAGCGTTCTTCACGCCCGTCACGTTCGCCAGCTCACGCTTCACGAGCTCGATGTAGGCACGATCGTGCGCAAGCGCAAGTTCAGCGTCCGTCGCGGGCGCGCAGGAACCCGAACGAGATCCTTCGCGAGCCCCGCTTTGTCGAGTCCGCTCAGCACCGCCGTGAGACGTTCGGGCCGTTCAGGATGGCCCGTGTTGCCGGCGTTGTGCCGCAGATAGAGGTCGTCGAACAGGAATCCGGTCGGTCAGCGATGCGGCGGCAGTCGCTCGTCCTGACGGTTGCTGCGCAGCCGAGACGCTGATCGCTGCGGCGGCGATGAGGACGAGCGCGGCCTTCAGAACCTGCGACTCCAGTCAGTCGGCCATCGCTCGACGACGACCTTTTTCTCGGTGTAGAAGTCGATGGCATCGCGCCCCTGCGCGTGAAGATCGCCGAAGAAGCTTTCCTTCCATCCGGAGAACGGAAAGAACGCCATCGGCGCCGCGACGCCCACATTGATCCCGATGTTGCCGACTTCCGCTTCGTACCGGAATCTGCCGCGCCGCGAGGCCATCTCGGGTGAACAGGCACGCCATGTTGCCGTAGGCCGATCGATTGACGTACGCGATCGCGTCCTCGACGGTCTCGGCCCGCATGAGGCTGAGCACCGGGCCAAACACCTCGGTGGCCCCGATCTCGGAGGTCGATTCAACGTTGTCCAGCACCGTGGGTGCGACGAAGTTCCCAACCGCCGGCACCCGCGCGTCCGCTCCGCCGACGCGCAGCGTCGCGCCGCCACGCTCCGCCGCAGCGAGCAGACCGTGTATGCGTTGCTTGCTATCGGCGGTGATGACCGGCCCCATCTCCACGCCGGCGTCGAGGCCGTTTCCGACGCGCCGCGATGCGGCCGCGTCTGAAATCATCTCCGGAAAGCTGCGGCTCGCGTCGCCGACCGTGATGGCGACCGACGTGGCCAGGCATCGCTGGCCGGCGCATCCGAACGCCGAGTCGGCGACGATCTTCGTCGTCATCTCCATGTCGGCATCCGGAAGGATGACAGATGGATTCTTGGCGCCTCCCTGGCACTGCACCCGCTTGCCGCTGGCGGCCGCGCGGCTGTAGACGTGGCGCGCGACCGCGCTGGAACCGACGAAGGACACTGCGCGCACACCGGGATGGTCGAGCAGGGCGTCCACGCTCTCGCGTCCGCCGTGAACGAGGTTGACGACACCCGCCGGCAATTTGATCGCTTCGAGCAGCTCGAAGACGCGAGCCATCGTGACCGGAGTCTTCTCCGATGGCTTGACGATCGCGCAGTTGCCGCACGCAATCGCATACGGCAAGAACCACAGAGGAATCATCCCGGGAAAGTTGAACGGCGTGATGATGGCGACGACGCCCACCGGCTGCCGGATCATGATCTCGTCGATGCCGCGGGCAATGTCCTCGACGTTGCTGCCCATCATCAGCGTCGGAATGCCGCACGCCACCTCGACGTTCTCGATGCCGCGGCGCAGTTCGCCATCGGCTTCGGCGAGCGTCTTGCCGCACTCGAGCGTGATCGTCTTCGCGAGATCGCGGATATTGGCGTCGAGCAGCTGCTTCAGTGCAAACAGGTATTGAATCCGCTCGGTCGGCGGCGTGCGCCTCCACGCCGGAAACGCTTCGCGCGCTGCCGCGACCGCGTCATCGACGTCGGCATTCGACGACATCGGCACGCTGGCAATGGGTTCGCCGGTTGCCGGGTTGCAGACCGGTGCGGAAGCTCCGCTGCGCGGGTTACGCCAGGCGCCGCCAATGTAGTTTCGGAGATCGGCCATCTGAACCACCTGACACCTGACACCTGACCCCTACCAGCGAAGCGGCAGTGCCGGGGGTGGGAATCGAACCCACACGACCCTTTGGGATCTCGGGATTTTAAGTCCCGTGCGTTCTGCCAGTTTCGCCACCCCGGCATGTAGTGGAATCCAGTAGTTTACGCGGTCTGCTTGGCTCTTGTGGTCGTTCGTCCCCGCGATTTGTCCCTGCGATGAACTAACTGGCGGAGTGGCGTAGGGCGCAGTGGGACTCAGAACCGGAGTTGGGCGCGCATCCCAACTCACGCCCGGCGCCAGCGCGGAGTGAGAACACAATGCGCCGACGGAGACTCGGCGCCCGCGCAGGACACGCTCTGGTCTAATCGCAGCGCCGGTTACCGCACCGGCGCCTGCGCCAATGCCGCCGAGGAAGGCCTCGATTAACAGTGATGCCGCCATATCCTCACGCGCCGCAGTTCAGAGAGCCATAATTCGCGCATTCGCCGTCCGTGATGACGAGAAGTGCCGCCAGAGCCCACTCCGACAGTGAGTCCCACCTCCGCACCCAGGACCGCCGTGGCCACGGCGCTGCGTGATCCGCGCCACGTCCGAGGCGGGCCACTTCACGCGAGCCGCCGTTCACGAGGAGGTCGATCGACGTCGCTGAGATCCTCACGACGCGGCCCCTCACTTTTGTGCCCCCTTGGTCCGTGACGTATACGATCTCGCCCCGATGCGCCTCGGCGCGGAGATCATCGAAGGTGGGGTCGCCACTTGCGCACATGCTGGGAACCGCCCCCGCGGCGACCAGCACACCGGCGAGAACGACAGTGATCGAAGGGTCGCCTCGTCGAGATTCCCCGGGCGTTAGGATGCACGCTTCTAGCGAGCAGGGTCCGCATGGAGCAGTTTCGTCTGCAATTTCAGGACGCGCACCTCAATCACTGAATTGTCAGGGATTTATTTCAATCGCGAGCGGAGCCCCTGCCGCTACCGACGAGATATGTCGATGTGCGCACGTAAATGGGGCGAAGCCGCATGCTGACTGACAGACGCGTGCAGCGGCGTTCTCCGCTGCAGTCAGCACCGTTGGGAGTTTGCCACAGCCTCTAAGCAGATTTTCCGACGGTTCTGTTGGCGACTGCAGATGGTGGATCGTTGACTCGATCCACACCTTCCCGCAAGTCGGCCTCGCTCAGATTGCCGATTGGTCGATCGAAGAGTGTTGATGATTCGAGAATGCACGATCGTCCACTCGCAAATCGGCAATTCCTGACTCATCGATCGCCCTTAGTGTTTTACAATCGTTGGGATCGAACCACAGCTAAACCGCTGCTGGTAAACGGCTGACGGCCTCCAGTCGTATCGATCATCACGCGCCATCGAGGACCCCACAACACAGATGCCATTTGCTTCGCTCCGTGTGACACGACTGATCTGCCTGCTCCTCGGCGCACTGCTCGTCCCGGCCGTTACCTTCGCCCGACAATTGACCCCGCCTCCTCGCAGGAGCGACGCACCCTCGCCGCCGAGCGCATCGCGGAGGGCGAGGCCATCACGCTCGACGGCAACCTCGACGAAGCGGTCTGGCAGCGCGCGCAGGTGGCAACCGAATTCATCCAGATCGATCCCGACAACGGCCAGCCCGCCACCGAGCAGACCGAGATGCGCATCGCGTTCGACGCGAGCGCGATCTATCTCGGCGTCATCTGCCACGACTCGCGAAGCCGGCCAGCGCCTGACCCGCTATCAGAAGCGCCGCGACGAGGCACTGCAGCAGGACGACAAGGTGCAGTGGACGATCGATACGTTCCTCGACGGCCGCACGCGGGTATTTCTTCGAGACCAACCCGTCCGGCGCGATGGCCGACGCGCTGCTCGGGCATCAACGGCCAGAACCGCCAGTGGGACGGCATCTGGAACGAGCGCGTGCAGCGCACCGCGACCGGCGTGGAGCTTCGAGGTCGAAATCCCGTTCCGCACGCTGAACTTCAACCCGAACAGCGACACGTGGGGCATCAACATCTCGCGCACGCTCTCGCGCAAGAACGAAAACAGCATCTGGACGGGCTGGGCGCGCAACCAGGGCCTCAACCGGATGACCAACGCCGGACGCGTGACCGGCCTCACCAACGTCACCCAGGGACACGGGCCTCGACATCAAGCCGTACGTCCTCGGCAGCGCGCAGGATGCGCCCGCGCGCAACGAAGAAACGACGGAACGCGGCCAGGCCGGCGTTGACCTCTTCTACAACCCGACGCCGGCGCTCCGCACGAACCTGACGGTCAATACCGACTTCGCGCAGACGGAGGTCGACCAGCGCCAGGTGAACCTGACGCGCTTCTCGCTGCTCTATCCGGAGAAACGCGATTTCTTCCTCGACGGCGCGACCTTCTTCGACTTCGCGAGCCCGGGCGCGGGCGCCGGCGGGAACAACAGCCAGAACAACGCGAACTTCGGCTCGGATCTGATCGTCAACCCGTTCTTCAGCCGCCGCATCGGCCTCAGCGATGCCGGCGACGAGCAGAAAATCCTGTTCGGCACGAAAGCGACCGGCCAGCTTGCGGGCCAGGACATCGGCATCCTCGACGTGCGGACCGGCGACGATCACGGCCTTATCGGCGAGGACTTCACGGTCGCGCGGCTGAAACACCGGCTTGATGCGCCAGTCGCATGTCGGCGCGGCGTACACACGGCGCGATCAGCACGCCGCGGGCGCCGACACCCGCCAGACACTCGGCCTCGACTTCCGCCTGGCGACGTCGACCTTCCGCCGCAACCAGAACCTCTCGCTGAGCGGCTGGTATGTCGATGCCACGCAGCCAGGCCCGATCACGGGGACACAGGCATACGGCGCAACGCTCGCCTACCCGAACGACCTGTGGAACGCGAACTTCGATGTGAGGACGGTCGAACGGAACTTCAATCCGGCCGTCGGCTTCGTGACACGCAACGCGTATCGGCGCTACCTGCCGTGCGTGAACTTCGGCCCGCGCCCTCGCAACAACCGCGTTGTCCGGCAGTACAACTTCGCGGTCACGTCCGACATCCAGACGACGCTCGACAACACGCTCATCGCGCGGAACTTCACGATCAAGCTGTTCGAGACCGGAAATGGCGAGCAACGACCGCTTCGCCCTGCTGCTGATCCCGCATCGCGAGCGGCTCGATTCGCCCTTCAACATCAACATCGAGCCGGGCCGCCGCGTCACGCTGCCGCGCGGCTCGTCGTACGATTTCGTCCGCTACCAGGTGAACGGGCAGACGTCGAACCGTCGCAAGGTCGCGTGGCAGGGGCGTTACGAGGCGGGAGACTTCTATTCAGGGACGCGCAAGGAGTTTGTCAGCAACGTCACGTTCCGGATTCTTCCGGGCCTGTTCGTCTACACCACCACCGAGTTCAATGCGATTGCGCTGCCGGAGGCCTCGTTCAACACGCGCCTCTACCGCGTCGTTCCCGAACTGCAGTTCACGCCGTTTCTGACGTGGGTCAACAACGTCCAGCATGACACGGTCAGTGGCGTCGCCGGCTGGCAGTCGCGATTCCGGTGGATCGTCCGTCCCGGCAACGACATCTACATCGTCTACACGCACAACTGGCTCGACGATCCGCTGCTCGCGCAGTTCGCGACGCAGGACCGCCGGCTCTCGACGAAGGCGCTGCTACACCTACCGTTTCTAGTCTCGCGAGTCGGTGGCCACAGATATGAGTGACCTACGCTCAGATTTTGCGGCGCGGGCCGGACCCGGTACGCTGAAGGGAGCTTTCAGCTCGCCAGGTGAACGAGTCGGGCGCGCAAACGCCTTCGCTCCTCAGGCCACACACCCTCATACCGTGTCAGCCTTCACCTGGCCGGCCCAGTCGGCGGCGAAAGCCGCCGACTGGAGCCGACTATCTCTCCAATCTTCAATGAACTGTTGATGCGGCGCGAACGCTCCGCGTCCATCACCCGCTGAATCATTCCGCTCAACACGCTCTCGCGACATCGAACGGTCCAGCGACGACCGCGCCAAGCGTCATCTCGAGCGCAATCACGACACCGCCTGACTCGAACGGGTTCACGATCCAGCTGAATCCCGCGCAGGGCGACAGGTCGCTCGGCATCAGCGTCGGGATGCTTCGCGCGATCGATGGCGCGCAGCATCCCGATCAGGACCGCGGCGACATCTCCGTCAGTCCACGCTCGCGGGTCGCGCGCCACCGGCGAGATCACCTCGGTGGTCGCGTGGTTGTCACCGCGCAGCCAGATGTCAACCTGGAATTCCATTGCCCTCAGTTTAATCGCAAGTAGATTGTTGTGGAGAGGGTTCTCGAAGTGAGCATGCGGGTGAGGACGTGGTTCATCGCGCTGGCGGCGCTCGCTGTCAGCGCGCAGTCTCTGCACGCGCAGAGCACCGGCACGCTGATCGTCACGGTCCACGGCAAGGATGGGCCGGTCGCGCAGGCTCAGGTCACCGCCGGAGAGATCAAGCAGACGACTGGCCCCGACGGAGTGGCGACGCTGGCGGTGCCGCCCGGGCGTATCGACGTGGTGGTCACCAAGCCCGACTTCGATCCCGGCGCGGCGCAAATCGATGTGAGGGCCGGCGGCGAGTCGCGCATCGAGGTAGACGCTCGAACCGGAGTCCGAGCTCGAAGAGAATGTCGTTGTCTCGGCCACGCGCACCGAGCAGCGCATCGAGGACATCCCGCTTCGCGTTGAAGTCGTGCCGGCTGAGGAGGTCGGCGAAAAGATCGCGATGTCTCCGGGCAACGTCTCGATGCTGCTTGGCGAAACCAACGGTCTGCGCATGCAGACGACATCGCCCGCGCTCGGCGGAGCGAGCCTCCGCATCCAGGGCCTGAGCGGCCGCTACTCGCAGATCCTGTCCGACGGTCTACCGCTCTATGGCGCCCAATCGGGCTCGGTCGGCATCCTTCAGATTCCACCGATGGATCTTGCGCAGGTCGAGGTGATCAAAGGCGTCGCCTCCGCGCTGTACGGGATGTCCGCGATTGGAGGCGTGGTCAATCTCGTGTCGCGCCGGCCCAAAGCCGCCGAACACGAGCTGCTCGTGAACCGGACGAACCACCGCGGCACTGATGGCGCGTTGTGGCTGGCGCAGCCGCTGAATACGCGCTGGAATTACAGCATCCTCGGAGGCGCGCACTGGGAGGATCGGTCCGATTTCGATCACGACGGTTGGAGCGACCTGCCGATGTTTCGCCGCACGCAGGTGCGTCCCCGTGTGTCGTGGGACGATGGCGCGGGCCACTCGATCTTCGCGAGTTTCGGCGCGCTCGACGAGGATCGGCGCGGGGGCACGGCGCCGGGCCGCACGACGCCGGACGGCCAGCCACACCCAGAAAATCTACAGACACGCCAGTTCGACGGCGGGCTGGTCGGACGCTTTCTGCTGGGTGGCGGCCAGGTGCTCTCGTTCAGAGCAAGCACCGTCTCGCAGCGGCACGATCACACTTTCGGCCAGCGTGCTCGAGCGCGAGCGCTCGACGACCAGCTTTGGAGAGACATCGCTGACAGGAACTGCCGGTCCGAACACGTGGGTGGCCGGCGCAGCGCTGCAGCGGGAGACGTTCCGGGCGCTCGATGTGCCGCGATTTGCGTACACCTACACGATTCCAGGCGTGTTCGGCCAGGACGACTACGTCATTTCGAAATGGTTCACCGCGTCGGCAAGCGCCCGCGTCGATCATCACAGCGCGTTCGGCACGTTCTTCAGCCCGCGACTGTCGCTGCTCTTCCGTCCGGCGCCGCAGTGGACGACGCGCGTCTCAGGAGGGCGCGGGCACTTCGCGCCTTCGCCGTTCACCGAAGAGACGGACGCAACCGGGCTCTCCATCCTCGCGCCGATGAGCGGAATCAACCCGGAAGACGCCACGAGCATCTCGACCGACCTTACGTGGCGGAAGGCGCCGTTGGAGGTCACGACCACCGTGTTTCACTCGAACATCGCGGGCGCGCAGGTCTTCGAGCGCTCGCCACCGGGCCGTTCGCCGCGCGCATCGTCAACGCCGAAACGCCGACGCGGACAACAGGCGCCGAGTTCATCGCGCGGTATCACGAAGACGACCTCGACATCATCGTCACGCACATATACCTGCATTCGACCGAAGTTGGCGAGGACGGCACGGGACGCCGCGAGTACCGCTGAACCCGCGCCATACCGCCACGTTTGATCTGTTGTGGGAATCGCCGATTGGGAACATCGGGTTTGAGGTGTACTACACGGGCCGCCAGGCGCTCGAGGATAACCCTATCGATCGAGCGGAAAGTCGTACCTGATCATCGGGCTGCTCTATACGCGCAACGTCGGACCGGCGCTTCTCTACGTCAACAGCGAAGACCTGACCGACGTCCGCCAGACGAAATACGACCCGCTGCTGCGACCGGCGCCATTGCGCGACGGACGCTGGGCGACCGACGAGTGGGCGCCGCTCGAAGGTCGATCGCTCAACGCGGGTATGCGTTTTCGATTCTAGGCGGACCTGAAGGTCCGACTCTACGACCGTAGCTGTAGAGGCCGACCTTCAGGTCGGCCCCAGCTGCGAAGCCAGCTCGTCGGGCGACGATGTGGGCGCCAGACATGTGAAGTCGCGGCAGACGAACGCGGCTGGCTCGTCGCCGGATCATCGCGTCGGCCCACGGCAGTAGCCGCCCAATCGCCGTCCGGCACGGACTGTCGAGGTCCGCGAGCGGAATGATGACCGCGAACGGAAGATACCGCCGGCGAACGACGTCCATCAAGCGTGCGCGTTTCGGCTGCCGCCGGATCTCCTGGCGATCACGATCTGCGACATCCCGGCGTGATAGGCCGAGAGCGCCGCCATCATCATCGGCACCGTGCGCGCGCCCTGCTCGATGCGCGACGCAAACATGCCGAGGCGCGCGGTCGATCGCCTGCTTCGAACGCCGTGGTCATTGGTCAGGTGCGAGAGCGTCAGCAGGTTCAGCACGGTCACCGACGTGGCCGACGGCTCCGCGCCGTCGTAGTCCTCCTTTAGGCGCAGCAGCGACCGACTCGTCGCTGTCCGGTCGTGCTGAACCATCCGCCGTCGACGGGATCCGCCGAACAGCTCGTCCTGCCGCGCGCTGGAGCATCAGCGCCCATTCGAGCCATCGCGGGTCGCCATCCGCCTGGAACAGCTCCAGCAGGCCGAACACGAGATATGCGTAGTCCTCCGCATAGCCTTCGACGGCCGGCATCGCCGCGGCGATAGCGGCGCAGCAGCGTCTGCGTATCCGGGTTCCAGAGATGCTTCCAGATGAAGAGCGCGGCCCGGCGAGCGATCGCGACGCATCGTTGGCGGACCGGCCTCTAAAAGTGACCTCCGACCCCATTTCTGCGGCACGCGGCGAACGCGGCGATCATCAACCCGTTCCACGCGGTCAGCACCTTGTCGTCGAGATGCGGGCGCGGGCGCGTCGAGCGCCGCTCGAGCAGCCGCGCGCGCGCGCGCGAGCGACGCGTCGACCTCCTCACGCGACTTTGCGGTCGCCGACATCACCTCGTCGATGCCGCGCGCGGTGTAGAGCAGGTTCTTGCCGACGAACTCATTCTGCGGATCGAACGGCGCGTTGCCGTCCGGCAGCACGCCGAAGCGGATGCGGAAGATGTCCGCATCGCTGCCGAGCACGCTCGGTAATCTCCTCGTCGCGCCAGATGTAGAACGCGCCCTCCATCTTGTGAGGTTTCTCGGCGTGCGCCTCTTCAGGCGGAACGCTGTCGGCGTCTTCCGCGGAATAGAATCCGCCGCCCTCGTCGGTCATCGTCGCGCTCGACGTAGGCGAGCGTGTCCGCCGGCCACGTCCGCGTAGAACGCGATCGCCCGACACCTGCGCGCGCTTCGACGATACGCGAGCACGAGCTGCGCCTGGTCGTAGAGCATCTTCTCGAAGTGCGGCACGCGCCAGTCGCCGTCGACCGAGTAGCGATGGAATCCGCCGCCGACGTGGTCGCGCATCCCGCCGAGCGCCATCGCGCGCAGCGTGACGAGCACCATGTCGCGCGCCTCGATGGTCGCCGGTCCGCGCGTGCTCGCGCAGCAGGAACAGCAGCTCGCTCGGCCGCGGAAACTTCGGCGCGTCGCCGAAGCCGCCGCGCCTTGCGTCGAACGCCGGCGGCAAACTGGCGAACGCCTTCGTCGAGCGCGCCGCGCCGCCAGGCACCTCGCGCCGTCCCGCCGTCGCCTCCAAGCGTGCGAAGCCGTTCCGTCGATCGCCTCGGCGGACGTCTCAATCCGTGCCGCGATCCTCCTCCCACGCGCGCGCGATTTCCTGAGGATGTCGACGAAGCCGGGCCGTCCCCACTTCGACGACGGCGGAAAGTAGGTGCCGCCGTAAAACGGCTGCAGCGACGGCGTCAGCCACACGCTCATCGGCCAGCCGCCGGAGCCGGTCGTCGCCTGCACGAACGTCATGTAGACGCGATCGACGTCGGGCCGCTCCTCGCGATCGACCTTGATCGAGCACGAAGTGCTCGGTTGAGCACCTCGGCGACCGTCCTCGCTCTCGAACGCTCTCGTGCTCCATCACGTGGCACCAGTGGCACGTCGAGTAGCCGATCGACAGGAAGATCGGCTTGTCCTCGCTGCGCGCCTCGCTCGAACGCCTCCGTCGCCCCACGGATACCAGTCAACGGGATTGTCTTGGTGCTGGAGGAGATAAGGGCTGTGCTCGGCGGCGAAGTCTGATTCGGCACGGCTCCATCGATTATGGCTCGCCGCGAGGTGACACGGGGCCACGAAGACGAGGTGCACCACGAAGACACACGAAGATGTACCTGATTCTTCGCGACCTCGTGGTCTTCGTTGCGACTTTAGTCCGGCAGAAGTCGGCCCTTCGTCTCAACAACCCACGGCATCAGCAGCAGCCCGAGGATGGGAATCCACCCGCAATAGAAGAGCGCCTGCATGGCCGAGTCGAGCGCGTTCGCGCCCGCGCGCGGCGATGCCGCCAACGACGAACGGACCGATGGCCGCGACGAAACGTCCGAGGTTGAAGCAGAAGCCGGCCCCCGTGCCGCGCAGCCTCGTCGGGAACAGCTCCGGCAGGTAGAACGCGAATGACGCGGTAATGCCCCAGACGGTCGCGCCGATCGGGAAGTACATGTAGAGCCGCATCTGCGGCGTCAGCGGCAGGCCGAAGGCCGCGAGGATCGACAGTCCGCCGCCCAGGAAATAGACGATGAACATTTTGCGGCGCCCGAGGAGTTTCGCCGCGGGAATGGTCAGCAGCACGCCGATCAGCGCGCCCGCATCGAACGCATTGGTCGCCAGCGCTTTCCACTGCTCCGCCAGGACGGTGGCGTTGATGGCCGACGCACCTGCCGACACGCGGTTGGCGAGACCGACCGCGACCACGGGGATGAAGGCGTTCACGCTCCACCACACGAGCAGGTTGATCATCGCCATCGACGCGCCGCTGAACGTCAGCGCGCGGTACGCCGGTGAGAACAGCTCGCGGATGGTTCCCGGCCGCGCGCGCTCGATCGCGTGCGTCCAGCGCTCGGGCTCCTTGATCATCAGCCGCGCACCGAGGGCGACGAACGCGGGGATGAGGCCCGACAGGAAGACATAGCGCCAGGCGATCTCCGGCGCGCCGCGGAAATAGACGCCCTGGATTTGGTAGACGATGAAGGTCGCGAGGAAGAGACCGGTCGGCGCTGCCAGTGTACAGCAGCGCGCCGGCATCGACGCGGCGTTTCTCCGGAACCGTCTCGGACACCATCGCGGCGCCGCAGACCCACTCGCCCCCGATGCCGAGCGACGCGACGAGCCGGAAAAGCGCCAGCGACCAGATGTTCGGCGCCAGCGCGCAGGCCGCTGTCCCCACCGAATACATCCCCATCGTCAGGAGCAGGGTGCGTGTGCGGCCCAGGCGATCGGCGATGCGGCCGAAGACAATACCGCCGGCCGCCCACCCAATCAGCAGCAGCGATGTGAGAATGCCGGTCCAGCGCAGCGTCGCGGCGGCGGCCGCGGGTGTGCCGATGCGGGATCCCGAGGAGCACCGGCACGCACGTCGGCGCGACGAAGTTGAAGAGAAGGCTGTCGAAGATGTCGAAGCCCCAGCCAAGCCATGCCGCGAACAGGACCATCCACTGCGAACGGTCCATGTCGAGTACGGTCAGGCGCGGTGGCGCGGCAGCGGCAACCTCCAAATCAACGCCCTGGCGGGAGCTTCATTTCGAGCGGCGCCACGATACCACCGATTTCTGCGAAAATCGTCCACCCCACATCCATGGTGAACTGGATTGTCGAACTGTCGCTCAAGCACCGCGTCCTGGTCATCGGGCTCGCGGTGGCGCTCGGCGCGTGGGGGTGGTGGGCGGCCACCGCCACGCCGATCGACGCGATTCCGGATCTCTCCGACAACCAGGTCATCGTGTTCACCGACTGGGCCGGACACAGCGCGCAGGAAGTCGAAGACCAGGTCAGCTACCCGCTCACCGTGAACCTGCGCGGCCTCGCCGGCGTGCGCGTCGTCCGCTCGCAGTCGGCATTCGGCTTCTCGATGATCTACGTCGTCTTCGAGGACAACGTCGATCAGTACTTCGCGCGGACCCGCGTCCTCGAACGTCTCAGCCTCGTCTCGACGCAGATGCCCGAGGGTGCGGTGCCGACGCTTGGCCCCGACGCCACCGGCGTCGGCCACGTCTTCTGGTACACCGTCGAGAGTCGACCGCCATTCGCTGCGCGATCTCCGCACCCTGCAGGACTGGTTCATCCGCTATCAGCTGAATGCCGTGCCAGGCGTCGCCGAGGTCGCGTCGGTCGGCGGTCACGTGCAGCAGTACCAGATCGACATCGATCCCGAACCGGCTGCGCGCCTACAACCTGTCGCTTGCCAGTCGTCGTCGAGGCGGTGCGCAGCAGCAACGAGAACGTCGGCGGCAACGTGCTCGAAGCCAACGGCACGTGGTCGATCGTCCGCGGCGTCGGGCTCATCGAATCGATCGGCGACCTCGAACAGATCGTCATCGCGGCGCCGGGCGGCGTGCCGGTCTACGTGCGGCAGGTCGCCAAGTGCACATCGGCGACGCGTTCCGGGTCGCCTCGCTCGTCAAGGGACGCGACGAAGCGCGTCGGCGGCGTCGTCGTCGATGCGCAGCGGCGCGAACGCGCAGCAGGTCATCGACGCGGTCAAGCAGCGGATCAGCCAGATTGCGCCCGGCCTGCCGCCCGGCGTGCGCATCGTGCCGTTCTACGACCGCTCGACGCTCATCTCGCAGGCGGCCGATACGCTTCGCCGCGCGCTCCTCGAGGAAATCGCCCTGGTGACGCTGGTCGCAGGCGATCTTCCTGCTGCATCTCCGATCGATCCTGATCGTCACGCTGCCGCTGCCGCTGGCGGTGCTCATCTCGTTCCTCGCGATGTACTACGCGGGCATCTCGTCGAACATCATGAGCCTCGCGGGGATCGCGATCGCCATCGGCGTCCTCGTCGACGCGGGCATCGTCGTCACCGAGAACGCCTTCAGGTACGTCGAGCAGCGCGGCGTCGATCACGCGCGATCGGGCCGCCGTGCGCGAGGCGGTCCTCGACTCGGCGCGGCTCGTCGGCCGCCCGATCTTCTTCTCGATGGCGATCATCGTGCTGGCGTTCATCCCGGTGTTCGCGCTGACAGGCCAGGAGGGCAAGCTGTTTCACCCGCTGGCGTTCACCAAGACGTTCGCGGTGCTCGCGGCGACGATCATCGCCATCACGCTCGTGCCGGTGCTCTGCACGATGCTGCTCCGAGGACAGCTTCGCGATGAAGAGCGTGAACCCGCTGATGCGCGTGCTGCGCGCACTCTACAGGCCGTCGCTCGAGTGGGCGCTGGCTCACCGCGCCGCCACGCTCGGACTGGCGACGGTCGTGCTCGCCGGCGCGCTGTCTCGTCGGTGCGAAGATCGGCAGCGAGTTCATGCCGCCGCTGCAACGAAGGCGACCTGCTCTTCATGCCGGTGACGGATCCGAGCGTCTCGCTCGACGAGAACACCGACATCGCGCGCCGTCAGAACGCCGCGATCATGCGCGTGCCAGAGGTCGAGTACGCGGTGGCGAAAGTGGGGCGCGCAGACACATCGACAGATCCATCGCCGCTCAACATGACCGGAAACGATCGTCCACCTGAAACCGCGCGACCAGTGGCGGCCGGGGATGACGCTCGAGCGCCTGCGTACGGAGATGAGTGCCGCCGCCGAACTGCCGGGCGTCACCAACATCTGGACGATGCCGATCATCAATCGGATCGATATGCTGTCGACCGGCATCCGGTCCGAGGTCGGCGTGAAGATTTACGGCTCAGAGCTGCCCGTCGCTCGAAGAGACGGCGCGGCGCGTGGCGGATGTTCTTCGCACGGTGCCGGGCGCGGCGAACGTGTATCCCGAGCCGCTGACCAGCTCGCAATACCTGAACGTCCACGTCGACCGGGAACGTGCGGCGCGCTACGGCCTCACGGTGTCCGCGGTGCAGGATGTCATCCGGACCGCGATTGGCGAGCGGAACCTCACCCTGACGCTGGAGGGGCGCCGTCGTTTTCCCGTGCGCGTGCGTTACGCCACCGAGTTCCGCGCAGGATGCGCAGGCGCTCGGCAGCGTCCTGGTCGCGACGCCGTCAGGGCAACAGCTTCCACTCGCGCAGGTGGCGGACGTCGAGCAGGCGCGCGGGCCCGCGATGATTTCGTCCGAGAACGGCCTGCTCCTCGCGACGGTGCTGATGAACGTGCAGGGGCGCGACCTCGGCGGGTTCGTCAACGACGCGAAAACGGCGGTCGCGTCGCGCGTCACGCTGCCACCGGGCTATTTCATCGGCTGGAGCGGCCGCTACGAAAACCAGGTGCGCGCGCGCCAGCGGCTGCAGATCGTCATGCCCGATCGCCCTGCTCGTCATCTTCCTGCTGCTCTACTTCACGTATCACTCCGCGCTCGAAGCCGGCGCACGTGCTGCTCGACGGTGCCCGTTCGCGCTCACCGGCGGCGTCTATCTGCTCTGGCTGCTCGGCTACAACTTCTCGGTCGCCGTCTGGGTCGGCTTCATCGCGCTGTTCGGGACGGCGGTGCAGACGGGCGTCGTGATGGTGATCTACCTGCGAGGAGGCGCTTCGACCGAAAGATCGCGGAGCGTGGGGCGGTCCGCCGCTGCACGACCGCGCCGCGATCTCTACGACGCCGTCGTCGACGGCGCGCTGCTGCGGCTGCGGCCGAAGATCATGACGGTGTCCACGGTCGTCGCCGGCCTCCTGCCGATCATGTGGAGCAACCGCGTCGGCGCCGACGTGATGAAGCCGCTGGCGACGCCGGTGCTCGGCGGCATGGTGTCGTCGCTGCTGCTACGTGCTGATCGTCACGCCGGTCCTCTTCTTCTGGATTCACGAGCGACGCCTGTCGCGGCCGAGAGCCCACGAGGTCGGGTCCGTGATGCCCCGGCCACCGCTGGCGCCGGTGGGCGACCGGTGTCATCGTGATTCTCGTCGTCGCCTCGCTCGGCCTGATTGGCGCCTGGTGGATTCGACAGCGCGCTGATGGCCGCACCGCACAGCCGCAGCCCGCCGGTTCGCGTGCTGCAAACCGTCACCGCGGGCGATCTGGCGATCACGCTGTCGAACCCGAGCGGCGCGCTGCGGCAGGGCGCGAACAATTTCCGCATCGAGTTCCGGTCGGCTCGCACCAATACGCCGGTGAACGTCGGCGACGTGCGGCTGAACGCGGCGATGACCATGCCCGGGATGGCGATGACGGGCACGACATCGATGACGCCCGGCGGGCGGCCCGGTGTATACGAGGCAAAGGGCGATTTCGCCATGTCGGGTTCGTGGGACATGACGCTCGAGTGGAACGGACCCGCGGGCCGCGGATCGGCCGCATTCAAGGGAGCGTGCAATGAAGTGCGTATCTGGCAGCCAGGCTGCAGGCTCTGCGTCTGCCGTAGCTCTGATGGCTTGTCATCGTCGTGCTCGCGTGCTTCCGCGAACGCGGTGGCGCAGGACGGCACGATCGAGCAGCTCGTGGCGACGGCGCTCGAGCGGTCGCCTGAGATTCGCGCGGCGCGGACGGCGATTACCGCCGCCGGCGGGCAGCTGACGCAGGCGGGGCTGCGGCCGAACCCGACGTTGTCCGGGAGCCAGATGCTGATGACCGGCGCGCAGCACCAGACGCTCCTCGAGGTCGAGTGGCCGCTCGACCTGTTCCGTCGCGCGGCACGCGTCGGGACGGCGCAGCGCACGCCGTCGAAGCGACGACGCTGGGCGTTCAGGATCGCGAGCGCATGCTCGCCGCCTCGGTTCGCGATCGCAGGCGGGACGGCTGCTGGCCGCTCGGCGGAACGTCGAAATCATGAACGAGGCGCTGATCGCGGCGCGGCGGATGCGCGAGCTGCTCGACTCGCGCGTCACCGAAGGCGAGACGCCGAAGCTCGACGCCAACATCGCGGCGGTTGAAGCCGGGCGCATCGAGGCGGACCTGGCGATTGCGCAGGCCGATGCGGACGCGGCGGCCATCGAGCTGAAGGCGCTGGCCGGTCTTGCGTCCGAGCGATCCGCTGACCCTGCGCGACTCGCTCGAGGCGCTCGTGCGCGTGCCTCGCCGAATCCGGCGGACGCCCGCGCGGACCGCAACCACGCCGTCCGTCGCGGCCCGCGCTCGACATCCGCGAGGCGACCGCGCGCATCGCGCTCGCCGACGCCCGAGTCGAGGAGGCGCGCCGCCAGGGAAAGACCGACATGTCGCTCGTCGGCAACTACGGTCGCGAGGATTACGGCTTCGATCAGCGCGGGTTCGACGAGCGCGGGCCGGCTCGTGCCGTCAAGGCAGCTTCCACAGCTTCACGGTCGGCGCGAGCCTCATGCTGCCGCTGCGAAATCGAAACCAGGGCGCGCGTCGCGTCGGCTGAAGCCGAGCGCAGCGGCGAACAGGAGGTGCTCGCCGCGCGTCAGCTCGCCGCGCAGGCCGAGCTCGACGCGGCGGTCGTCCGCGATCGCGAGGCACGCGCGCGCGGTGGAGATGTACGCCACGAAGCATCCGCGATCTCGCGCGGCAGAATGTCGATGTGCAGCTCGAAGCCTACGATCTGGGACGAACGCCGCTGACCGGAGCTGCTCGCCGAACAGCGCCGGTATCTCGACGTCGAAGCGGCGCATACGTCGGCGCTGCGCGGGCCTACGACGCGCGCAGTCACGCTCCGCCGCGCGCGCGGGGAGACTCGATGAGTCACTTCCGACGGCGGCGCGGACCGGGGTCGCGTAGGCCTCGTCGCCTCGGCGATCGCGCTGGTCGCAGTCGGCGCCGTCGCCTGCTCGCAGAACCGGGATTCGGGATCCGGGATCGGGATTCGAGAACGACGCGGTGCGAACGCCGGCATCGCTGCTCGAACCGCGAACCTCGAATCCCGAATCCCGAATCCCGAATCCCGAATCCCGAGGAGATCGCCCTGACGCCGGACATGATTCCGCGCGCGGGAATCAAGACCGTCGCCGCGGTCAAAGGCGACCGCGACCACGCGGCTCCACCTCCCGGGCGTCGTCAGCCGAACGCCTACAAGAACGTCGACGTGACGTCGCTCGTCTCCGGCCGCGTCACGCAGGTTCGCGCCGAGCTCGGTCAGCGCGTGATGGCTGAACGACGTGCTCGCGACGGTCTACAGTCCCGAGCTCGCGGACGCGCAGACCGCCTTCATCGCGGCGCGCGCCGACCACCTCGCCCACGATCAGCAGCCAGGCTCGCGCACGCAGCGCGCTCTACGCGATCGGCGCGGCGAGCCGGCAGGAGCTCGAGAGGCTCGAGGCCGAGAAGCGCGGAGATGGATCGCGCGGTCGGAGACCGCGCGTTCGCGGCTCGTGCTCCTCGGCATTCCTGAAGAGCGCACGCAGCGGACTCGCCTCCCCGCCGACGTGGTGACGACCTTCGACGTGAAGGCGCCGATCAGCGGCGTCATCACAAGCGCAACGCGAACCCGGGCTGAACATCGATCTCGGCGACCGCGCTGTTCACCGTGACGGACCTCTCCACCGTCTGGGTGATCGCCGATCTCTACGAACGCGATTTCGCCGGCGTCGGCGTCGGGCAGCCCGGTGACGATCACGACGCACCGCCTACCCGGGCATGGAGCTGCGCGGGCGCGTCGATTACATCGATCCGCAGGTGCAGCCGGAGACGCGAACGGCGAAGCTCCGCGCCGAGGTGCCCAACGCCGGCAATCGGCTGCGGTTCGGCATGTTCGTCGACGTCAGCATCGGCGCGCGGTCGCCGCGCCCGGTCGTCATGGTGCCGAAGACGGCGCGTGCAGACCGTCGGCGCGCAGTCGGTCGTGTACGTCTCGACGAGGCCCGGCCGTTTCGTCCAGCGCGAGGTGACGGTCGGCGACACGATGGGCGACCAGGTCGCCATCTCGAGCGGTCTCCAGCCGGGCGAGACCGTCGTCACGGATGGAGCCTTTTTTCTCGCGCCGAGGCGCGAACGGATGCCGCCAGGAGTCCCACGAGTCCGACCCGTTGAGTCGGCCTGCGACGAGGCATCACCATGCCTTTCACGCTCAACGTCAACGGAAAGTCGGTGACGGTTGATGTTCCGGCCGATATGCCGCTGCTCTGGGTGCTGCGCGACGTGCTCGACCTGCGCGGCACGAAGTTCGGCTGCGGCCTCGGCCAGTGCGGCGCGTGCACCGTGCACCTGCGACGGCAACGCCGTCGCGCTCGTGCCAGACGCCCGTGTCGGCGGCGGCAGCGAGCCGCGATCACCACGCTCGAGGGACTCTCGCCCGACGGCTCGCATCCGCTGCAGCGCGCGTGGGAAGAGCTCGACGTGCCGCAGTGCGGCTACTGCCAGGCGGGGCAGATCATGTCCGCCGGCGGCGCTGCTGCGCCGCACGCCGCGTCCGACCGACGCGGACATCGACACCGCGATGAGCGGCAACCTCTGCCGCTGCGCCACCTACACGCGCATCCGCGAAGCGATTCACCGCGCGGCCGGCAATCCGAGCGCGACCGCGACCGACGGCGGAGGTGATTCGATGAACCGCCGCATCGTTCCTCCGCGCCACCGCCCTTGCCGGCGGCGGCATGATGATCGCCATCTACATCGATCCGGCCGACGTGCTCGGCCAGGAAGGCAGCCGCGCACCGGCGGGCGGCGCCAACTACAAGCCGTGGGCGTTCCTCAAGATCGATCCCGACGGCAAGGTCACGATTCTCGGCAAGAACCCCGAAGGCGGCCAGGGCGCGAAGGTCGCACCTGCCGATGATCATCGCGGACGAGCTGGACGTCGACTGGAAGGACGTCACGGATCGAGAACGCGCCGCTCGACGAACAGAGCTTCGGCATCCAGCGCACCGGCGGCAGCACCGCGACGCCGATCAACTGGGATCCGCTGCGCCAGTGCGGCGCGCGCCGCGCGGCAGATGCTCGATCGCCGCCGCGGCGCAGACGTGGGGCGTGCCGGCCGGCGAGTGCACGACCGCGTCAGGCCGCGTGCGCCACGCGGCGTCGAATCGCACGCTCGGCTACGGCGAGCTCGCGGCACGCGCGCAGCCGCGCTGCCGACGCCCGGATCTGAAGACGGTCAAGCTGAAGGATCCGAAGGACTACAAGGTGATCGGATCGTCGGCGCAGAACCAGGACGTGCCGAAGATCGTGCGCGGCGAGCCGCTCTACGCGATCGACACCAAGCTCCCGGCATGCTGTACGCCGCCTACGAGAAGTGCCCGGTGTTTGGCGGCAAGGTCGCGACCGCGAACATCGACGAGATCAAGAAGCTTCCCGGCGTCCGCAACGCGTTCATCGTCCCGGGCGGACCCGATCTCACCGACACCTATCCCGTCTGCTGCGTCGGCGTGAGCCTGCACGGCGGCGTCGCGATCGTCGCCGACAGCTGGTGGCAGGCGCAGCAGGCGCGCGCGAAGCTGAAGGTCACGTGGAACGAGGGCCGACGGCGTCCAACAGCACGGACGGCTTCAACAAGCGGGCGCTGGAGCTGTCGCAGCAGGCGCCGGCGATCAAGCTCTATAACGACGGCGACGCCGAACGGGCGCTCGCGGGCGCCGCCAAGACGGTCGAAGCCGCGTACTACTATCCGTTCCTCGCGCACGCGCCGCTCGAGCCGCAGAACTGCACCGCGCACTACGTCAACGGCAAGCTCGAAGTGTGGGTCGGCACACAGACGCCGCGCGAGGGCCGGCAGGTCATCGCGCAGTCGCTCGGCATGTCCGAGAACGACATCACCGTCCACTTCGTCCGCATGGGCGGCGGCTTCGGGCGCCGCATCCTCAACGACTACATGGCGGAAGCCGCGTGGATTGCGCGCGAGATGAACGGGACGCCGGTCAAGCTCATATGGTCGCGCGCAGGACGATATGCAGCACGACTTCTACCGGCCCGCCGGCTACCACTACTTCAAGGGCGGTCTCGACGCCTCCGGCAACGTCATCGCGTGGCGTCAGCACTACGTCGCGTTCGGCGAAGGCGAGAAGTTCGCGCCCAACACCGGCATCGGCGGCGCGTCGTTCCCGGCGGGGTTCATTCCCAACTTCTCGTTCAACGCCTCGCTCATCTCGGGGTTCGGTATCCCGACGGGCCGCTGCGCGCGCCCGGAACCAACGGCACGACGTTCGTCTACCAGGGGTTCATCGACGAGCTCGCCGTGGCGTCAGGCAAGGATCCGATCGACTTCCGCCTCGCGCTGCTCGATGTGCCGCGCAAGCTGCTGCCGAACGCGCGCGATCAACTTCAACGCCGAGCGCGCGAAGGCGTACTCGAAGCTCGCGGCTGAAAAGTCGGGCTGGGGCAAGCGGCACGCTGCCGAAGGGCACCGGCATGGGCGTCGCGTTCCTCTACGCGCACCTCGGCTACTTCGCCGAGATCGCCGAGGTCACGCGTCGACGCGATGAACCGCGTGAAGGTGAACAAGGTGTGGGTCGCCGCCGACATCGGCAGCGAGGTCATCAACCCGCTCAACGCGATGCACCAGGTGCAGGGGTCGGTGCATCGACGGCATGGGCGCCGTCATGGCAGCAGGAGACGACGTTCGTGGCCGGCCGCGCGCAGCAGGCCAACTTCAACGATCACCGGCTGCGTGCGGATGAACCAGGCGCCGAAGGAGATCGAGGTCCACTTCCTGAAGACCAACAACCCGCCGACCGGCCTCGGCGAGCTCGCGCTGCCGCCGATCATCCCGGCGATTACCAACGCGATCTACGCGGCGACGGGCAAACGCATCCGCACGATACCGATTGGCAAACAGGGTTTCAGCTGGGCATGAGGTGAACATGACACGTCAGCGATTCGCGGCCTTCATCGTAGGACTGAGTGTCGTCGGCGCCAGCACACAGGCGCTCGCGCATCACGGCAACGCGGCGTACGCCGACACGATCACCGAGTTCAAGAATGCGACGGTCACCAAGCTCGCCTGGGCGAATCCGCACGCGCTGATCGACTTCGACGCGACGGATGCGAGCGGCAAGCCGGTCCACATGGTGTGCGAAACCGCGGCGCCCGCAGGCGCTGCGCCTGATCGGCTGGGCGAAGACGTCTCTGTCCCCCGGCGACGTCGTGACCGTGCGGATGTACGTCGCCAAGAACGGCAACCCCGCCGGCCGGCTGAACAAGATCATCCTCGCCGACGGCTCCGAGTTGCACGACACGGTAGCTTGGTGGAGACGCCGGCGGGAAGACCCGCATCGGCCCTAGCGAGCCGGACTCAGCGAACCGGAACGTAACGAGGAGGCAGACTGTGCGCAATTCCATCCTGGCTTCAACGGCCGCGGTGCTGGCGCTGCTCGTCGCGCACGCGGCGGGCCCCGCCGCTCAAGGCCGTCGGCCCATCCCCGAGGGATTCATCTCGGAGGGCATCCCGAAGATGCCGAACCCACCGGGCCCGGCGCCGAAACGCGATCTGTCCGGAGCCTGGGTCGGTCCGGGCACCACCAACAAGCCCGATCCCGTGCCGCCGATGACGCCCGCGGGCGAGGCGATGTTCAAACAACGCAAGGCGTACGGCGCCGGCCCGGACTCGCAGCAGCGGCGGCCCTCCGGGATCGTCGAGCGACCCGTTCATCACCTGCGATCCGCTCGGCTTCCCACGCAACCTGATCGCGCATGCGGTCAGCAGCCGGGGCGGCACGCTCTTCGGCTCCGCGCCCGACCGCATCCTCATCGCGTATGAGCAGCAGCGCGTCTGGCGCGAGATCTGGATGGATGGCCGCGCGCTGCCGAAGGCCGTCGACGTGAGGGGGCTCCCGAATCGCGCTACTACGGATACTCGGTCGGCCACTGGGAGAACGACAACACGCTCGTCATCGACACGACCGGTCTGGACGAACGCGCGTGGCTGGACGAAGCGGGCACACCCGCACAGCGCCATGGCGCACATCCAGGAGCGCTACGCACGCGCCGACCAATACAACATCCAGCTCACCGTCACGGTGGACGACCCCAAGTTCTATACGAAGCCGTGGACGTTCATGCGCGCGAACCTGTACTGGATGAAGGCGCAGGAATTCGCGGAGACGATGTGCGTCCCGTCGGAGGCGCTCGAGTATCTGCGACACGCTGGCGAAGCCATCCGGGATCGAAATCCTCCGCTAGGCCGCTTTCACGAACCGAGACGATCATCGCGCTCAGGACACGAGGAGTTCACATGATGAAGGCGTGGCTGACCTGCTGTTCGCGTGGCATCTTGATCCTTCTACTGACCGCCGGCGCCGCCTGGGCGCAGGGGACAGCGCAGTTGAGCGGCACGGTTCGCGATGAAAGCGGCGGCGTGCTGCCCGGCGTGAGCGTCACGGTGACGCAGACCAACACGGGCCTCGTTCGCACGACCGTGACCGATGCGACCGGCGGCTACCTGCTGACGAACCTTCCCACCGGGCCATACCGGCTCGAGGTCGCGCTCCAGGGATTCAAGACCTACGTGCAGACCGGCATCGTGCTGCAGGTGGGCGGGACGCCGACCGTCAATGCGGTGCTCAGCGTTGGGACGCTCGAGCAGTCGGTCACCGTGGAGGCGGCCGCGCCGCTCGTTGACGTCCGCAGCGCGGGCATCAGCTCGGTCGTCAACAACCAGCAGATCCTGGAGTTACCGCTGCAGGGACGCCAGGTCACCGACCTGATCGTGCTCGCCGGCGCCGCCGTGCAGACCGGCGCTGACGGCCCGTGGCCTGCCGGGCGGCGTGTGCATCTCGGTCGCCGGCGGCCTGCCGGGCGGCGTGGCCTACACGCTGGACGGGGCGGAGCACAACAACCCGCAGAGCAACGCCGGGCTGCCGATGCCGTTCCCCGATGCGCTCCAGGAATTCCAGGTGGCGACCAGCGGGCTCTCGGCCGACAACGGCGTCAAGTCGGGCGCGTCGGTCAACGCGGTGACCAAGTCGGGGACCAATGCGTTCGCACGGCGGCGGCTTCGAGTTCCTGCGCGATCGGCGTTTCAACGCGCCGCAGCATTTTGCGCGTTTCGGCCCCGACGGCAAGCAGCTCGATGATGGCCTCAGGCGCAACCAGTTCGGCGGCACGGTGGGCGGCCCCATCTTCCGCGACAGGCTCTTCTTCTTCGCCGGCTACCAGGGCACCATCCAGTCGTCAGACTCCGACGGGCAACATTTCCTACGTGCCGACCGCCCAGATGCTGGCCGGCGACTTCACGACGATCACCTCGCCGGCGTGCAACTCCGGGAGGCAGATCAACCTCGGCGCCCCGTTCGTCGGCAACCGAATCAATCCGGCCCTCTTGAGCCCGGTCGGCCCTGAACTTCACCAAGCTCCTGCCCCAGTCCACCGATCCCTGTGGCCAGGTGCAGTGGGAAGCCGTCGACCGCCGCGACATTCATGAACCGATCGTGCGGATCGACCTCCAGGCGACCCAGAGCCAGTCGTTCTTCGGCCGCTACATGGTTTACAAGAACGACTTCCCCGAACCGTGGTCGGGCCGGGGCGACAACATCCTCAAGACGATCGACCGAGGGGACCACGGACAAGCTCCGCGCGCTGGTGCTGGGCCAGACCCACGTCATCACCTCGTCGCTCGTCAACGCGATCCGGTTCACGTGGAGCGACACGGATTCGCACCGCTATCACAATCCGGGGCTTCCCACCCCGGCCGAGATGGGTGTGAAGATGTACGGCTATCCCACCTACGAGGGCGGCACCGAAAGCAACCAGTTCGGGTTGAGCGCCACCGGCATGTTCTCCACGGTTGGGAGCGGCGAGCGGCGGTCGACGCACAAGCTCTACGGGTTTTCCGACGACGTGACCCTGGTGCGAGGGAGCCATCAGTTCGGCTTCGGCGCCAACACGCGCTACTGGAAATTCGACACGCGTTCGACCTCCCGCACCAGCGGCGCCTGGACCATTGACGGCAGCCTGACCGGGCACGCCCTTGCGGATTTCCTGGCCGGACGCGTCGCGCGGCTCGAGATCGGCGGGCCCAGCATCCTGGATATCCACAACTGGTACCTGGGCACGTACGCGCAGGACGCGTGGCGCGTGTCGAACCGGGTGACGGTGAACGCGGGCGTGCGATGGGAGCCGTATTTCGGCCAGTACGTCGAGAACAACGCGATCGCGATCTTCGATCGCGAGAACTACGACAAGGGCATCACGAGCAAGGTGTTCCTCAACGCGCCGCCGGGACTCATCTATCCGGGGATGCGAAATTCCCGGAGGGGAAGACCGGGTTGAACACGCAGTGGGACGAACATCGCGCCGCGTCTCGGCGTCGCGTGGGACGTCCACGGGGATGGCCGCCTCGCCGTGCGGTCGTCGTACTCGATGGGGTATGACTTCATGGCGGGCGAGTACCACAACATCAATGCCGGGGCCCCGCCGTTCGGCAGCCGCACGCATCCTCAACGATCCGTCAGCCTCATGGACAACCCCTGGGGCAACACGCCGGGTGGCGATCCCCATCCGATCGTTGCCAACGCCAACGCGGAGTACATCCCGTTTGGGGCCTTCGGCTCGATGGATCCCGACATCAATTCACCACGGGTGCAGCAGTGGAACCTGATGGTGGAGCAGCAGCTCGGGAGCCAGTTGGGGCGTGTCGGCGACCTATCTGGGCAGCTACTCCGACCGGCTCTGGGCGCAGACGGCGCTCAACAACGGTGTGTTCCTGGGCCTGGGGCCCTGCACGCTCAACACCTCCACCGGTCCGCGGTCCTTCCCGGTCTGCTCGACCACCGCGAACCTGAACCAGCGGCGCGTGCTGTCGCTGCAGGATCCGATCAAGTCGGCCAAGATCGGCGCGCTCGATCTCAACTCCGACGTCGGCTGGCAGAAGTATCGCGGCCTGAAGCTGGCGGCGCGGCATCGCAGCGCGACCGGCGTGAGCCTCAACGGCAGCTACACGCTGTCGAAGTGCGAGGGCACGGCCACCCCGATCACCTTCAGTCAGACCAGCGCAGGGCTACTCGGATCCGAACAACCCGGAATTCGACGCCGGCCCCTGCGACCAGGACCGCACGCACCTGGGGACGCTCAACGCGGGGTACCAGACGCCGGACGTTGGCAACGGAGTCGTGCACGCGCTTGCGTCGAACTGGCGGGTGTCGGGCATCCTCAGCGCGCGCTCGGGGAGCCCGGCTCAACATCACGAGCGGCCGTCGACCACGCATTCACCGGCAGCCATTCCTCGATACAGCGGCCCGACCTGGTCAGCGATGACATCTACGGTCCGGGCAAAGATGCCTCCGACGTGAAACCCGGGAAGTCGATCAACAACTACTTCGAACCGGGCCGCCTTTGCGCAGCCGACGGCGGGCACGCTCGGGAATGCGATGCGCAACCTCGCGGTCGGACCGGCGTTCTGGCAGATCAACCTGGCGATTTCGAAGCTCGTTTCCGTCGTCGGGATGCGGCGGCTCGAGCTGCGTGTCGAGACGTTCAACCTGCTCAACACCTTCAACTGGGGGAATCCGACTACCAACTTCAACTCGGGGTCGTTCGGGCGCATCGAGTCGCAGGCCGGCGAGCCGCGCATCATGCAGTTCGGGATTAAGCGTACGACTTCTGATAGGGAAAGACCGCATGCCAGTTGAGGAGCGCATGACGATGCGAAATTCGCACACGGGCGCAATCGCAAGCGTGGCGGGCGTGCTGGTCCTCACGGCGCTGGCTGCCGCTCAAAACAATCAAAGCAATGCGGCGCGTTCTCCGTGGAAATACTATCCGGTGGACAGGGCCGTCGGAGACGGCGGGCCCGCGCCGAAGCGCGATCTGACCGGAACATGGGCAGGGACCGTCGTCCGGCGCCAATGTTCCTGGGGCAGAGGCAGGGCAGAGGCAATGCCGAGAATCCGACGGCGCCCCGTTCACGCCGTTAGGCCAGCAGATGTTCGCCCGGAACAAGCCGATCGGACAATTCAGCCCCGGCGGCACCAACGATCCGCATGCCCGATACTGCGATCCGTTTGGTTTTCCGCAGAACATGACCGAACGAAAATCGTGGGATGACGATCGCGACGATGCCGAACCGGACCTTGATCCTGCTCCAGTACATGGATCTCTGGCGTGAGGTGTGGACGGACGGGCGAACGCTTCCGACCAACGTGGGCGCCAGGGGCAAGGACGCCCACGATCCGAAGCTACAACGGCTACTCGATAGGTCACTGGGAAGACGACTACACCTTCGTGGTCGATACAACCGGGCTCGTTCCGGAGACCTGGGCGACCAGGAGCGGCTATCCCCATAGCGTCGATGCGACGGTGCAGGAACGCTTTCACCGGGACAGCAAGAACGATCTGACGCTGAACGATCACCGATGGACGACCCCAAGCTCTACACCAAACAGTTCGCGCTCGGGGAGGTGCATTTCCGGTGGATTCCGAACCAGCAGCTCGACGACTTCACCTGCATCCCGTCGGAGGTGCAGCAGTATGCGAAGGAGTTGGGCGACCCGGCTGGCGATCCGACCAAGTTACGCTAGCGAATCAAACTCGGTCAGCGAACAGGAAAGATCCTGGCGCTCTGGTAGGCCGGCGTGGCCGCTGGCGATGAGAGGTAGTCGAGCAGCGCCGCGCCGCTTGTGCATTTTGCGTGGTCGTCGAGATGAACCCGGTGATGTCGATCGGCGGCGCCGGCCTCAGGCGGCAGGGCGCCGACGATGTCGACCCCCGGATTGCGCATCTCGCTGATGTACGGACCGAGCGCGAGCTCGCACTGACCTTTCGCGACCGAGTCCTGCACCATCCCGGCGTTCGCCAGCCAGACAATCTTCGGCTTCAACTGCGCGGTGAGCCCGAGCTTGTCCAGCGCCATCAGCACCGCGCCGCCGGCGCTTCCCTGCTCGGGGTCGATCGCCACGATGGACGCCGCGTTCAGCAGCGTTCGCCGGACCGCGTCGGCCGTCGAGATGTCCGGCTTCGGCGCGCCCTTTTTCACGGCGACGCCCAGGCGCAGCCTGGCGATCACGGTCGCGCTGTTCGCAACGATGTTGCCGGTGGCGAGCGCCTCGGGGAACGGCGCGAACAGCAGCGCGACGTCAGGCGCCATGCCGCTGGCGACCGTCTTCCGCGTGCTGACGCCGGTTCCATACGTCACCGCGACGTGGATGCCCGTCTTCATCTGGAAATCGGCGACCAGCGGCGTTGATCGTCGTCTGAATCGGATTCGGCGACAGCAGCGCAATCTCGGTCTGCGCGTGCGTGACGCAGACAAGGCCGACGACCAGGGTGACGGCTCCGAGCAGCGCAGCAGGTAGCTTCATGGCGCCGGCGATTTGAACACGAATCTTGCTGGATGTATAGTCCACGCGCGCCGCATGTGACGCGCCGCACCGAGGAGGATTCATGGTATCGAGAGCATCCTGGTTCATTGTCATCTGCGTGATGTGCTGCGCGGCGTTGCTGGTGCAGGCGCAGGAGCGTCAGGGACGCGGACGCGAGGGTGGACGTGGTGGTGGCGGCGGGCGTGGCGGCGCACCGGCGCAGGAAGCCGCACAGCCGCCGGCCACCGACAAGGTGACACCGGAAATTCCCGGCGTCGTGAAGGCGGGAACCAAGATCGAGATCGTCGCGTTCGGCCTGCGCGGCTCCGATGCCGGCGTCGGGCTGCCCGACGGCAGCTTCATCGCGACGGGCAACGGCGGCGTCCTCAAGTTCGATGCCGACGGCAAGATGACGACGCTCGTCGAGGACTCCGAGCAGGCCGCCGGCCTGGCCATGGACCCCAAGGGACGTCTCATCGGGGCGCAGTACCCAAGAAGGTCAGCGTGCTGTGGCCCAAAGGCAGCGAAGAGACGCTCACGTCGAGCTTCGACGGCAAACCCTACATCCGCCCCAACGACATCGTCGTGGACAAGAAGGGCGGCGTGTACTTCACGGACTGCTACCAGATCGGGGCGGCCCGCTCACCGAATGATCTGCCGCAGGCCGTCTACTACATCACGCCGGACAAGAAGACCATCAGGGTCGCCGACGACGTCCGCCGGCCGAATGGCATCGTGCTGAGCCCCGACGAGAAGACGCTCTACGTCAACGACTGGGACAGTCCGAATCTCGTCTCGTACCAGGTGCAGGGTGACGGCACGCTGAAGAATCGGAAGAACTTCGGCACGTTCGATGTGAAGCAGGAAACCGATCACGGGCTCGTGAGCGGAGCGGACGGCCTGTGCATCGACGGCGCGGGCAATACGTTCGCGACGACGCCTGCGGGCGTCCAGGTGTTCAACGCGAAAGGTCAACACCTGGGCAACATCGAAGCGCCCTACGACATGCCGCCGCAGAACTGCGGATTCGGCGGGCCCGGCAAGGCGTATCTCTACGTCACCGGCCGCGGGGCCGTCTGGCGCGTTCGCACGCTCAACGCAGGGGTGAAGAACCGCGGGAAATAAGGTTCGTGGTTGGTGGTTGGTAGTTAGTGGTTACTGGCACAAATCGCTCACATGCGATTCGAGCTGCAACCACTGACCACAACCACTAACCACCAACCAACCACTAACTCACCAACCACTAACCAGCTTCAGCGCGTGGTCGCCGCTCCCGCCGCGGGCAGCCGGAATGCCACCAGCTCGCCGGGAATCCGGCGCCGCCAATCGCCACGACGATATGCTGCCGGCCGTTGAGCATGTAGGTCATCGGCGATCCGGTCTGTTGGGAAGGCATGAGCACCGCGCCGGCGTCTTTCCCCGTCGCCTTGTCATAGGCTCGCAGCAGCGCGCCGCGCGGGTGGCCGCTCGTCGTCGCCTGCGCTTCGCCCGCGATCAGCAGCGTCTTCGGTCACCAGCGTCCCGATGATGCCGGCCTGGCCCGTGCGCGGGATGGTGAGGCCCTTCAGCGCGGCGTGGTTCCGCACGTTGTCGGGCGTGTCGCCGTGCGCGATCTGCCACAGGATCTCGCCTTTGTCGAGGCTGATCGCGCTGATGCTGCCGTAGGGCGGCTTGACGATCGGCAGCCCTTCAACCGTAATCGCTGGACCACCTTCACCGCCTCCACCGCCTGCCGGCGCCGCCGCTACGACCGGTCCACCTTCTGATCCATCGGCGCCGGTGTCACGCGCGCCGCGGACGACGATCACGGGCGGCCGGGGCGCCCCGCCCATCGGCGTCGCCTGCCTCGCGCCGGTGATCGCATTGCCCGACACGTAGTTCATGTCGTTCACCTTCACGTCGTCCGGCTTGACCATGCCGAGCGACGCGGGGTTGCGGCGCGAATAGACGTCATGATGTGGGTCTCGGGGTCGTACGAGCCCCCGCCCACACCGTGCCGCCGCCGTTGATCGCGAGACTCAGCGTCCCAAGCGGGCCGGCGACCTTGCTGACGACCGGAGGCGTGAACACCGGGCCGATCTTGTACTGGAGACGATGCGCTCACCTTCGGCGCGAAGCTCCGGCGTGTAGTCGATGATGTAATCGCGCTGGAATCCATTCCAGTCGTACGCGAACACCTTGCCGCGCGCGTCGAGCGGGAACGGCTGCGTCGGCGAATACCACTCGCCGGGCACATCGCCCTTCTCCACGGCGCGTTCTTCAATGGGCCATATCGGCTTTACCCGTCGACGCGGTCGAAGACGTACAGCATCGCCTGCTTGGTGGGCTGCGCCAGCGCCTTGATCGTCTGTCCGTTGACGGTGATGTCGACAAGGATCGGCGCGCACGGGATGTCGAAGTCCCAGATCCCGTGGTGCACCAACTGGTAGTGCCACTTGCGCTGCCCGGTCTTCAGATCGAGCGCGACGATGCTCTCGCCAAACAGATCGTTGCCGGGCCGGTGACCGCCGTAGTAGTCGCCGGTCGACATCTCGACGGGCAGGTAGACCATGCCCAGCGCTTCGTCGACCGAGATCTGCCCCCACACGCCCGTGTTCCCGGTGTACGATCCACGAGTTGTTCTCCCACGTCTCGTTACCGACCTCGCCGCGCTGTGGAATCGTGTGGAAGATCCAGAGCCGCTTGCCGGTCTTGACGTCGTAGCCCGCGGATGTACCCCTTCTCGTTTTTCATCCCCTTCGGGGAACGCTGCCGCTCAGGTGCGCTGCACCGATGATGACGGTGCTGCCCGCGACGATCGGCGCTGCATGGAGGCCGACTTCGCCGTTGATCGGATCCATCACCTGATCGTCTTCGAGCTTCAGGTCGACGACGCCGTCCTTGCCGAAGCTCGGAATCGGCGCGCCTGTCCTGGCATCGAGCGCGAGCAACCGATAGCCGGGCGTCACGTAGATGATCCGCTCCTCGCGGCCGTCACTCCAGTACGCGAGGCCGCGGCCGGAGAGCTGGCGGGGCGCCTGGTCGCCGCGCGGTCCCTCGACTTCCCGGTGTATCCAGAGCGTTTCACCGGTTGCGGCGTCGAGCGCGACGACGGCGCGGCGGGTGCCGGCGGTCGAATAGAGCGACGCCGCGCACCATGAGCGGCGTCGATTCGAACTGCGTCTCCGGCCGCGGACCGAGGTTTTCGGTCTTGAATCTCCAGGCGACCTCGAGCTTGTTGAAGTTGCCGGCGCTAATCTGATCGAGCGGCGAATAGCGCGTGTTGGCGAGGTCGCCGCCGTAGGTCGTCCACTCGCCGGTCTTCGCGCCGGATTGACCGGACGTCGGTGCGGTCGCCCAGATGATCACCGCCACGAGCGGAACAAGGCCCCAAACCGATCGACGAACTGCTCGCCTCATACGTCCTCCATTCACGAGTAACCGCGCCACCATTACTTCGGCGGCGTCACGGGGGCGAACCACTTGAACCCGAGCTTTTTCAGGATCTCGATGTTGTCCGCATTGCCCTCGTGGCACGTCGCCTCCCACGCTTCTTTCGCGTAGGGATCGTTTCTCGCGACCGCGCCCGCCGCGCCGACCGCGGTCCTCGCCGCGCCTGCGGCCCCACCTGCGCCGGCGGCGACGAGCGTCCCCGCACGCCGCTTCGCGTAGTTCATCGTCCACGGACGCGTATAGATGGTGGGGTCCTCGATCGTGATCGCGTAGTCAATCGTATTCGCCTCCACCATCGTCCAGCGCTCGATCATGTGCGTATTCGGGCCGTAGAAATTGCCGGCGCTGTCGATCCACGTCTCACCGTTGATGCCGGTCACGTCCACGACGAGCGTTTCGCCCTCCCACCGGCCACGGGCGTTCCCGAAGAAGAACTTCGCGCCGGGATCCATGTGCGGACGACCATCGGTCGGGATCACGCGATACGTGGCCGCCGTCAGCATGATCACGGAGCCGGGCTTCTGGATGATCTCCTGCGCGCCGAACGACCAGCGGGGCATGCCGACCAGGCACAACGCCGCGGGATCGCCGTAGAGCCGCCGGCCTGTCTCGCCCGGCCACCCTCGCCCCAGCCCGGCGCGGATCTCGTTCCGTTTGGCGAGCGCCCACGGCGTGTGCGGGACCTTCCCATCCGCCGGATCGGAGACATAGCTTTCCTGGGGCGGCGTCGTGACGTCGATGTAATCGTGCTCTTCGAGATCGTCGTTGCCACCGCCCACCGGCCCGCCCCAGTTGCCCTGGATGTTGGGCACGCCGTCGGTCGTCCGCGGCGCCTTGTATGGTGGCAGCTTCGCTTTCTGGACCAGCCACGTTCGGGCCTGTGGGAACTTCGGGGTGTTTGGCGGATAGAAGGCTTGACCGTGCACGACGATGCCGCACATGACGAGGACCACAAACGCCGCCGCCGCGATCGCCGCGATAAATCGACGTTTCATGACGCTCCTTTACTTGCGCGCCGCGACCTCTGTCACGACAGTCCAGACATACTGGACGAACGGATAGAGCGAGGATTCGGCGAGCCGCTCAACATCGCCGTGCGCGGGATAGTTCAGTCTCGTCGGATTCTGTTGACGCAGGCCCAATGCCGTAGGACTGGATGCCCTTCGCTCGGAGCTGCGCCTGGTCGCTGGCGCCGGTGGACATGGACGGCAGCACCGTGGCACCCGGGTAAATCATACCGGCCGCATGCTCCAGCGTCTGGTACATTTCGGTCTGAATTCTGGATGCCGGTGACGGAGGACGGGTCTGCGGCAGCCGCTCGATCTTGACCGCAGGATCGCGCAATCACCTTGGCCATCTCCGCATAAAACGCGTCGATGTCCTCACCAGGCAGCGCCCGGATGTCGAGCGTCGCTTCCGCCTCCGACGGGATCACGTTCGCGCCCACGCCTGCCTTCAGCATGGTCGGAACGACCGACGTGCGCAGCATCGAGTATTCGCCCGGGGATCGTTCCCGCACGAACTTCTGCGCGTCCGCCGCGGTCTTCGGATCGAGCAGCGCCTTGTAGATCGCGGCGCGGTCAGGCGGACTGATCGCCGCCAGTCTTCTCGAAGTAGGCGCGCGTGGTGTCGTTGAGCCGCATCGGTGTTTCCCACCGGCCGACCTTGTCGACGGCAGCGCCGAGGTGCATCAGCGCGTTGTCCAGGCGCGGAACGGAGCCGTGACCCGCGGTGCCAGTGGCAACCAGTCGGACCCTCGCCGGCAGCTTTTCCGCCGTGCCTATGTTGATCCGCGTCACACGGCCACCGTCGATGCGGGCGCCGCCGCCTTCGGTCATCGCAAATTCGGCATCGATCTCCGCAAAGTGCTCGCGGACCATGTAGTTGATGCCGACGCCGGCCAGATCGGCCTCCTCACCCGATTCGGCCAGGAAGATCACGTCGCGATCGAGCTGCGACGCCCAGGCGCTTCAGCATCAGCATCGCGATCAGGTTCGCGGCGAGTACCGGCTTGTCGTCCTTGCTGCCGCGGCCCCAGACGTAGCCGTCCTTCATGACGGCGCCGAACGGATCCACGGGCCACTTCTCGCGCTGCACGCCGACCACGTCGGTGTGCGCAAGAATCAGCAGGGGACGCTTCGAGCCGTTGCCCTTGAGGCGCGCCACCAGGTTCGCGCGATTGGGATCCAGCGCGAAGGTGCTGGTGGGGATTCCCTCCGCCTCCAGGATCTTCTTCGAGATATTCCACCACCGCGGTTTCGTGACCGGCGGTGCTGTCGATCTGCACCAGCGAGCGGTAGTGCTGGAGGATTTCCGGACGCAGCTTGTCCCAATCCACGCGCTTGCCTGCAGCCGGCGCTTGCGCGTGCAAGAGAGATGCGGAGGCAATCGCCAACGCGAGCGCAAGAATTCGATTCACCTATTGAGTGCCTCCCGCCGGCATCTCCATGACGCTGTGATCGGCCGTGGCCTTCCCTGGCAGATCCGGCAGTCCGCCGCCTTCCATCTTGCCGCTCACCGTGTGGAACTTGTTGCCGATGAACGCGACGGCGTTGCCGTGCACCGCGCCCGGGAGCGACGGCAGAATCTCCCAGCGGTTCGCGACCGGATCATACGCGTCGAGCGATCGATACGCCGCGTTGTAGCGCTCGTTCTGATACTCGCCGCCTGAGACGTAGATCTTGCCGTTGTAGCGTCGCCCAGCCGCCGCCGCTGCGCGGCGTCAGCATGCGTGCCTTCGCGACGCCCCACGTGTCGCGCGCGGGATCGTACTCCTCGACGACGTCGGTGTTGCTCGAAGTGGTGACGAACGCGTGGCCGATGCGCCCGCCGATGACGTAGATCTTGCCGTTCACCACGCCCGAGAAGGCGTGATTGCGGGTCGTCGGCATCGGGCTCCTGTTCGTCCAGGTATTGGTCGCCGGGTCGTACATCTGGTTGGTGCCGAGGACGCGCGCCGGACCCTGGCCGTTCATCGCCGTGTCGTTGGTGTTGTCCATCGTCGTCGCGCCGCCGATCACGTAGATCTTGCCGCCGACGTTCTCGGCGATCGCGGAACAGCGCTTGCCGGGCATCGGCGCGAGCGCCTTGTAGGTGTCGGCAACCGGATCGTATTCCCACGCGTTATCGACCGGCGCCCATCCGCCGGCGCCGGGACCGGTCAGCGGCCGCTGGCAACCGCCGAAGATATAGATCTTCCCGTTGAGGACGGTCTGCGCCTGGTGATGGACCGGGGACGGGGATCGACTTCTTCTTCGTCCACTTGTCCGGGCCCGGGTCGTACTCGTAGACCATCGCGGCCGCGGGCTTGCCGTTGCTCGCGAAGCCGCCAATCACATACATCTTCCCGTTGACGGAGACGCCGTACAGCTCTTCCTCCGGCTCCGGAAATGGAGCGGCCTTGACCCAGCGCAGCGACGGATTCTGCGCGCGAAGGACGCGCTTGCATCGTGCCGATGCCGACGACAATCGCCACGGCGAGAACCGCAAGTGAAATGATTCGTGCTCTTCATTTACGTATCCCCGCCTAGTTGGTCCGCGGCGCCGCCGCAGGCATTTCCATCACGCTGTGATCGGCGGTCGCGTCGCTCATCTGGTCGGGCAGGCCGCCGTTCTCCATCTTGCCGCTCACGTTGTGCAGCTTGTTGCCGATGAAGGCCATGGCGTTGCCGTGGACCGTGCCGGGCAGCGCCGGCAGCAGCGTCCACGTGTCGGTGGCGGGCTCATAGGCCTCGAGCGCGCGGAATGACGCCATCAGGTCGCGCGAGATCCACTCGCCGCCGCCGATGTAGATGCGTCCGTTGTAGGTCGCGTAGCCGCCGCCGCTGCGCGGCGTCGGCATGCGCTGCTTGACGCCTCCCCACGTGTTGGTCGCGGGGTCGTACTCCTCCACGACGTCGGTGTTGCTGCTGTAGGGGATCATCCCGGCGGCCTGGCGTCCGCCAATCACGTAGATCTTGTTGTTGACCACACCAACGAACGCGTGGTTACGCGTCGTCGGCATCGGGCTCCGGTCGGTGCCCCAGGTGTTGGCGGCCGGGTCGAACACCTGGTTCTTGCCGGTGATGCGCGAGCCTTTGCCGTCCTCGAACGGCTCGATGCCGCCAATCAGATAAATCTTGCCGTTGACGGTTGCCGCCACCGCCGAGCAGCGCGGTCCGGGAATCGGCGCCATCGCCTTGTAGGCGTCGGTCGCGGGGTCGTATTCCCACACGTTGTTGACGGCATCGGTGCCGAAGATGCCCATCTTGCAGCCGCCGAAGATGTAAATCTTGTTGTTGAAGACGGCCTGCGCCTGGTGATGGACGCGCACCGGCAGGATCTTCTTCTTGGTCCACTTGTCCGGGCCCGGGTCATGCTCGTAGACGAGGCCGGGCGGGTTGCCGAACGGCATGTAGCCGAAGCCGCCGATCACGTACAGCTTGCCGTTGCGCGACGGCGCCGCATACGCTCTTCTTCGGGCTCCGGGAACGGCGCGGCCTTCACCCAGCGCAGGTTGGCGCCTGACGGCGCCTGCGCGACAACGTGCGCGGCGCCGACAACTGCGGCGATCAACGACACGGCCGCGATGAGCGCGACTGAACGCCTGGACATCGAGGCATCCGACTTCCTCCTGTGTTGGGCGGGATCTTAGTCGAAATGGAAAGCTGCAGAAGTGGAAAGGTGAGCGCCCGCGCCCGGATAGCTCGTAACCGGGCGCGAGCTGAAAGCGCGGATATCAGAAGTCGAACTGCACGCTGAACTTGAAGAAACGGGCGATCAGGATCTCCGTCGGTCTCAGCCAGTCGGTATAGGTCGCGTTCTCCGTGAGGACGGCGCTCGAATTGAGTGCGTTGTAGATATCGAGGTTCGCGCGCGCTTTGGTGCCGCCGAAGTGCAGGAGCTTCGACACGCGCATGTCGACCTGATGGATCCGGTCGCCGTGCAGCGACCCTAACCCGGCGTTGTCCTGCTGAACATAGGCTCCAGGCGACACGAGCTGGATGTCGACGGTCGACGCGGCACCCGCCGCCAGGTTGCAGGTCGAGGCTCGGTGCGATCTCGGCATTGCTCGCCGTGTAGACGGCCGTCCGGATCGGGCCCGGCTTGGTCTGGTAGGTCGCGCTGAACACCACGTCGACCTTCGGAATCGTGTAGGAACCGTATCCCTTGACCAGGGTGTAGAGCGGCTCGGAGCGGTGGCAATACAGCGTGCTCGGATTGTCCACCTTGGTCACGATGTCGCAATTGTCTTCGACACGCCGGCCGGTGCTGAACCCTCCCTGGAAGAACAAACCGTCGCGCGGCCGGGCGTTCAGACTGACGTCACCGCCATCCCAGTAGTCCCGCTGTTTTCCGCAATCTGCGCGAGAGCGTCACGAACGGCTGCGCCGGCACGCCGAACTTCGCCGGCTTGATGTCGAACCCCTGAACGGGATAACCGCCGCCATCCGGCAGATGCGGATCTTTCGGCGCGGTGAACGTGAACGGATCGAAGTCCTGCGGTCCCACCGCGAGATCATCGACGATCGCGAAGTTGCCGTACCCAGCGATGGAAGTAGTTGGCGTCGACGGACATGCGCGGCAACAACTCCGCTGGATTCCCGTCCCGAATTCCCAGTTGAAGTTGCGCTTGCCGAACCCCGTCAGCGTCTTCGCGTCGTAGGTGAGGTTGGTCACCACGGTGCCGAAGTTTGCGTTCGACAGGTCGCCGCATTCGCCGTTCGCCTTCACATTCTGGAGGTCGCACTGCGGGGATGTAATCGCGGGGTTGTCGTCCGTCCAGGTCCGCGTCGGCGCGACGTGACCAGGTTGCGCGCCGGGTTGGCGAGCTGGATGAAGCTGACGTCGGGCCCCATCGCGATGACGTAGCGATTCAGGCTCACCTTGAGCGCGGTCCTTGCCGTCGCCGCGCAAGTCATACGCGGCGCTGAATTTCGGCGAGAGGTCGCGCATCGTCCCGATGCCGGGCTGGGCCGGGAACGTGATGTTCCTCGTCGGCGCCAGCGCGGTCGGACCGATGTGCTGCTCGGGGTAGTTGTAATTGAAATAATCGAACCGGAGTCCATAGTTGACCGTCAGGTTCTCGTGCGTCCATCGATCCTGGCGCGTAGAGGCCGAGATCGAACTTCACGTTCGCCTGCCAGAACCCCAGCGCGCGTTGCGTGATCCGGTTGGCGCGGCATTTCGCAGACGATAGCTCACGGGAGAGAAGTCGTATTCGGTCTGATCGAGGTGGCCGCTCCGGTTCGAGCCGCCGAACTTCACCGCGTGAGCACCGGTCACGTACGACAGCGCACCGCGGAACAGTATACCCGCTGCGCCTGCACACGAAATGAATCGGGCGACCGGTATTTCATCCCGGTGTTCTGCTCCTGCACGGGAACCATCCCCTGTGCCAGGCTGTCCCACGGCACGCGGTTGCTTTGCGAGTCGAAGAACTGCCCGTTACCTTCGATCGAGCAGCCGGGCGGTCAGAGGCAGCGTGTAGTCGCCGGCGATCAGGCGCTGTACCGGGTAGCTTTGACGCGTGCCCGCTTCCCACGAGAGCGTCGCGGAGGCGTCGGTCGGGCAGAAACAATACGTCGTGTTGTACGCAGGTGAAACCAATTTTCTGACGCGGCGTCGCCTGCCAGCTCATACGGAGCTGCGTATCGGGCTGCTTCTGGTCGTTCCACACCCGGCGGCTCGGATCGGGGTCGTAGGTCCACGCGTTCGGGTTATTCGTGTTCTTGTTCCAGAAGAGTCCCGCGACGTAGTCCTCCGTCACGTTATGCACCGGGCCGCGCCGAAAACCAGACCCTGTCGTGCAGGATCGGACCGCCGAACGCGGGATTGATGTCGTAGTTCGCTTTGATCTTGTTCGGCGCGGCAAGGCCGCGGGTTGATCAGGTCCTGGGTCAGATTGTTGCTTTGCAGCCCGCCAGGTGCGTAGGCGGCAAACACCACCCCGTGGAACTGGTTCCCGCCCTCGCGCAGCGTGTAATTCGTGCGAACGCCGCCCGCGTTGAGCGACGCGTCGTTCGACCCGGAGTCAATCGTGATTTCCTGCAGGCCCATCGGGTTGAGGTACAGCGTGGACGTCGCCGCGCCCGTTCCGAACGACGCGAGCGTCATGCCGTTCAACGTGGTGCCCGCGTCCTCCGACCTCGCCCCATGCGCCGTCGGGTTGCCCGTGACCTGCTTGAGCCCGCGCCTCCGACGTCCTGACGCCGGAAGTCCACGCTCGGGATGAGCACGGCCAGCGATGTTCGATTGGCCGCATTCGGCAGCGCATCGAGGATCTCGCGACCGAGCACGCGTTCCTGCCGTGTGCTCTGAACGTCCACCACCGGCGTTTCACCGGTGACCTTGATGGTTTCCTCGAGGCCCCCGACGCGCATGTCGGCATTGATGCGCGCGGTAAATGAGCCCGACAGTTCGACGCCGTCGCGTTGCACGGTGGCGAAACCACTCAACGTGAAGTTAACGGTATAAAGACCGGGGCGCAGATTCTCGATCGCGTACTGACCGGTGCCGTCCGTGACGGCCGTCCGGGTTTTCTCAATCAGCGCCGGACTGGCCGCTGTGACGGTGACGCCGGGCAGCACCGCACCCGACGCATCCTTGACGACGCCGCTGATGGTGGCCTGCGCGGATGCCACGACCGGCAGCAACAACGCGAACCCGAAAACCGCCGCAATCCTGCCGATTCTGAGCACGGTTACCTCCGTTCGTCTTATGACACGGCCGCCCGTGTATGCGAGTGAGCGCATACATCCCGATTGACGCCAATGTCAAATGTGAATTGACTGCGTGGACGCGGCCGGATTTGGTAAGACGGATTTGGTAAGAGCGGCGGCGGGAGCGCCACGACGCGCGTTCCCGCCGCCGAGCATCGTGAATCAGAAGTCGAACTGCACGCTGAACTTGATGAAGCGGGCGATCAGGATCTCGGTCGGCCGCTGCCAGTCGCCGAAGGTGTCGTTCTGCACCAGCACCGCGCTCGAGTTGAGCGCGTTGTAGATGTCCATGTTCGCGCGCGCGCGGGTGCCGCCGAAATGCGAGCAGCTTCGAGATGCGGAAGTCGACCTGGTGCAGCCGCTCGCCGTGAACCTGCCCTGAACCGCCGTTCGTGGTGGTGTACGGACCCGGCGACAGCAGGTGGACGATCGACGCTCGGCGCGGCGCCCGCCAGGCTGCGGCCGAGGCTCGGCGCCACGTCCGCGTTGGTCGCCGTATAGATGGCCAGCACGAGCGGGCCCGGCTTGGTCTGATACGTTCCGCTGACCTGCACGTCCACGCGCGGAATCGTGTACGAGCCGTAGCCCTTGACGAACGTCAGGAACGGCTCGTCGCGGTGGCAGTAGAGCGGATTGGGATTGTCCACCTTGGCGACGACGTCGCAGTTGTCTTCCACGCGGCGTCCGGTGCTCACGCCGCCCTGGAAGAACAGTCCCTCGCGCGGCCGCGCGTTGACGGTCGCGTCGACGCCGTCCCAGTAGTCCTGCTGCTTGCCGTACTTGCGCGACAGCGTCACGAACGGCTGCGCCGCCACGCCGAACTTCGCCGGCTTGATGTCGTATCCCACCACCGGGTAGCCGCCGCCGTCGGGCAGCCGCGGATCCTTCGGCGCGGTGATGGTGAACTGATCGAAGTCCGCCGGCCCGACGGCGAGATCGTCGACGAGGACGAAGTTGCCATGCCAGCGCCGGAAGTACGTGAGGTCGGCCGAGACGCGCGGCACGAGCTCCCGCTGCACGCCCGCGGAGAACTCCCAGTTGAAGTTCCGCTTGCCCCATCCGGTCAACATGTTCTTGTCGTAGGTGAGGTTGGTGACCACCGTGCCGAAGTTTTCGTTCGACAGCGCGACCGCACTCGCCGTTGGCCTTCACGTTCAGCAGATCGCAGTCGGGAACGAAGTTGCTCCTTCGCGGGTCGCCAACGCGAACGTCGTGTCGCTCCACGTGCGTGTGGCGCTGGTGACGAGATTGCGCGAGGGGTTCGCGAGCTGAATGAAGCTGACGTCCGGCCCCATCGCCAGCACATGCCGGTTGAGACTCACCTTCAGCGCGGTCTTGCCGTCGCCAAACAGATCGTAGGCGGCACCCAGCCTCGGCGAGAGGTCATGCAGCGCGCCCAGGCCCGGCTGCGCCGGGAACGTGATGTCCCGGTTCGGGGCGAGCGTCGTCGGACCAATATGCTGGTCAGGGTAGCTGCTGGTGAAATAGTCGTATCGCAGCCCGTAGTTCAGCGTCAGCTTGCTGCGCGTCCACCGATCCTGGGCGTAGAGTCCGAGGTCGGCGTCGACGTTGGCCCTCCATGCGCCCAGGGCGCGTTCGGTGATCCGATTCGGCACGCCGCCGCGCACGCGGTAGCTGACGGGCGACAGGTCGTATTCGCGTCTGACCGAGATCGCCGAACTTGTTGGAGCCTCCAACCTTGATGGCATGCGCGCCGGTCACGTACGAGAACGCGCCGCTGATGTTGTAGACGCTCTGGTCCTGGACGCGATAGGAATCGGCCGCCCGATAACGCATGCCGGTGTTCTGCTCCTGCACGGGGATGATCCCCTGCGCCAGCCCGCTCCAGGGTATACGGTTGCTCTGCGACTTGTAGATCAGTGCCATTCGCTTCAATGAGCATTCGGCTGGTGAGCGGCAGCGTCCAGTCGCCCGTGACGAGCCGCTGGAAGGGGTACTCGGCACGCTGACCGGCTTCCCACGAGAGCGTCAGCGACGCGTCGGTCGGGCAGAAGCAGTAGCTGGTGTTGTAGTAGGTGCCGCCGATCTTGTTCCGCGGTGTCGCCTGCCAGCTGACGCGCAGCTGCTCGTCCGGCTGCTTCTGCTCGTTCCAGACGCGGCGGCTCGTGTCGGGCTCGTAGGTCCACGCGTTCGGGTTGTTGGTGTTCTTGTTCCAGTAGAGGCCCGCGACGTAGTCGGACGCTCACGTTGTAGCGCGCCGCGCCGAAGAACCAGACCTTGTCGCGCAGGATCGGGCCGCCGAACGCCGGGTTGATGTCCCAGTTCGCCTTGATGCTGTTCGGCGCGGCCAGACCGCGGCGAATCAAGCGTCGTCGGTCAGGTTGTCGCTCTGCAGCTTGCCCGGCGCATACGCCCCGAAGACGACGCCGTGGAACGTGTTGCCGCCTTCGCGCAGGGTGTAGTTGGTGCGGACGCCGCCCGCGTGCAGCTCGGCGTCGTTCGAACCCGTGTCGATGGTCATTTCCTGAATCCCCATCGGGTTCATGAAGATCGTCGCCGTCGCCGCGCCGGTGCCGAACGAGGCGATCGACATGCCGTTCAGCGTCGTCCCGGCATCTTCGGACCTGGCGCCGTGCGCCACCATGTTGCCGGTCACCGCTCTGCACGCCGGCGCCGCCGACGTCCTGGCGACGGAAGTCGACGCTCGGAATCAGCACGCCGAGCGCCGGTTCGAAGTCCCGGCGTTCGGCAGCGCATCGAGGACCTCGCGATCGAGCACGCGTTCCTGCTGCGTGCTCTGCACGTCGACGACCGGCGTCTCGCCGGTGACCTTGATCGTCTCTTCGATGCCGCCCACGCGCATGTCGGCGTTGATGCGGGCGGTGAAGCTGCCGGACAGCTCGACGCCGTCGCGCTGCACCGCCGAGAAACCCGGTGAGCGTGAACTTCACGGCAGTAGATCCCGGGCCGGAGGTCCTGGATCGCACTGACCGGTGCCGTCCGGTGACGGCCGTCCGGACCTTTTCAATGAGTGCGGGACTGGACGGCTTCGACCGTGACGCCCGGAAGCACGGCGCCTGACGCGTCCCTCGACGACGCCGCTGATCGTTGCCTGCGCGGACGCCACGACCGGCAGCAACAACGCGAACACGAACGCCGCGCCGACCTTGCCGATTCTCACCACGGCGACCCTCCGTTTGACCTTGGCTTCCGCGAATTGACTCGTTTCAGTCTGGTTTGCGCGTCCCGTCGGGCGCTGGCGGCGCCTGCTCACCGGCACCCTGACCGCGTCCCCGCCGCCACGACGCGGCGCATTCGGCGTTTGTTCCGCTGGGCCGCGGGCACCACCGCGTCCCTCGGCGTGCTGACGATTGGGCCAGAAAGGCCGCAACCGCATCGATCTCGTCGGGCATCACCTGCGCGCCGCGGCTGATCATGAAGTAGACCGTGTCTTTCCACTGCGGCGCGGTCTGCTTGTGGACCTGCAGCATCCGGCCGAGCGTCGTGTGACACGTCGTGCACGCCTGCGCGACGACGAGCCTGCCCTTCTCGATGTCCTGGCGACTGGGCATCGCTCGGGGACGCCGGTGGAGATCCTCGAACAGAGCGGTCCACAGCGCGAGCCGAACGAACGTGCGTCGCTTATCCATTCAGCCTCTTCTTGCGGATCGTCCGCGATCGAGTAACGCTGATACCAGGTGGCCTGGCTCAATGGCGCGCCGTCGATGGCGACGTCGATATCCAGCACGACAGCTTTGCCGTCGCGCATGCTGCTGCAGACATCGCTGCAGCGCCGGCGCGAGATCGGCTGGCGTTCTTCACCTTCTCGCCCTTCAGGCCGCACGCCTCCGCGATCTTCGTGTATTCGACGTTCGGGTCTCCCAAGATACCCGTTGAAGTCCTTGCCGGCCTCGTAAAATGTGCCGCCGTTGAGCATGTTGCGCGCGCGGCTCTCGTTATAGCGAATGGTTGTTCATGATCACGATGAGCATCGGGGCCTCGTAGCGCGCGATGCTCCACAACGCTTCCGACTGGTTGAAGAGGAAGCCGCCGTCGCCCTGCAGCGCGACGACCTGCCGATCGGGCAGCGCCAGGTTCACGCCGAAGGCCGCGGCCACGGCCCCAGCCCAGCGCGTCGCCCTTGGTGCGCCCGATCCGCTGCTTGTTCGATGCCGCCAAGCTTGAGCTGCCGGTAGATCTTGTAGTACTGCGTCCCGAGCTCCGGGACGATCACGGCATCCTTGTCGAGCACCTTCTCCAGCTCGAATCCGACGCGCTCCCAGGTCACGGACTGTTGTCGAAATGCGCGCGCAAGGCCAGTTCTCGTGCGACTGCTTCAGGCTGCTCGTCAACGCGGATACCGTTGCCAGCCTGCTCGGACCGAATCCTGCCGATCCGGTCCTTGGTCAGCATCGCCGTCGACGGCGTCGGACAGAGATCGCGAATCGCCGTGCGCACGTCGGACAGGATGCTCAGGTCCGGCACGAACCGATCGTCCGAGCGCCTCGGGATCGTGACTGATGTGGACCGATGCGACGCGGCCCGCTGGCCGTGAGGCCGCGCACATCCTCTCGGCCCAGCTGTGAAGCTCTCGCCGAAGCTAATCAGCAGGTCCTCATTGCGAGGATATCGCTGCGCCTGAAAGCTCGCCGAGAAACAGCGGATGATCGTTCGGGGAAATTCGCATACAGGCTATGCATCGTCTCGGCGACCGGGAACGGAGAGCTTTTCCGCCAGCGCGACGATCTCTGCATACGCGCCCTCGATGCCTACCTGAGAGCCCACCACGAAGACGGGGTTCTCAGCTTCGATCGAGCCACTGTGCGGCCTTCTCGATGAGCATCGCTGGCGCGCGCGGGATCTGATGGCGCATCGTCGCGAGGTCGATCTTGTAGATCGACGCCTGGACCTGTTCCCGCCCTCTGGCGCCAACAGTCAGCGTCACCGGCCCGCTCGGCGGTCCGAACGCAAATTTGATCGCGCGGCGAAGAGTGCTCGGTGACGTCGTCGGCCAGCAGGTCGCCGGTCCACGTCGTGAAGGGCTCGGTCGGTCCGAGCTGTGTTGTCCCACGACTCGAAGGTATCCATTCCCTGATCGCTCAGCCCTGCCACCGCGAAAACGTGACGAGCATCGGCACGCGATCTTTCCAGGCGTTGTAGCGTGTTGCTCAGCGCGTTGCATGATGCCGACGCCGCTGCCGAAGAAGAACCCGAGGTTCTTGCTGGCCATCGCATAGCCAGCGGCCGCCGCGACTGCCTGGCCCTCGTGCGTCATGTTGATGACCTGCACGTCGCCCGCGGCGTAGATGGCTTCCCAGAAGCGGACGAACCCGCTCGTGTTGGTGTGGAACAGCGTGCGAACGCCTGCGGCCCTCAACTGCGCGAGCACGGCGCCCGGCAGCCGTCCCTCTGTAGATCTCGAGTTCGGCCTTCGCCAGCGCATTTTCAGGCTTGAGGCTGGCCGTCTCCTGGAGCGCCGCGGCAGCGCTCTGCGCCATCGCCGAGCCCGACTCCGCGTCGCAGCGCGTCGCGGCGAGGAACTCCCTCCGCGACACCGATTGAACTGGCGGCTTGCCGGTGTTGCTCATAGGCCCCAACCTTGTGGAAAACGTGTGGCGAATGGTGGACCGGAGGAGCGCGGACTGTCAACATCAACCTCCGAAGTCTTCTGTTGACTGGTTGTTTGCCCCGAGGTTATGCTCTGCGCCAGCTGCAACACGTGTTTATCCGCGTCACGGTGGCCCTGGCGGCGGCGTTGATTGTTTCCTCACTGGCAGTCGCCCAGACGGCGCAGCCTGCGAACAAGCAGGCAAAGTCGCCGTGGGTCTATTACCCGACCGACACGATCACGGGCGACGGTGGCCCCGCCCCGAAGCGCGACCTGTCGGGGACCTGGGCCGGGCCGGGCTCGACTGATGCGATTCCGAGGGAGCCAACGCCGAGAGGCCGTCGCTGACGCCCGCTCGGGCAGAAACTCATGAGCGAGCGGAAACCGATCGGACGATTCGGCCCCGCGGGCACCAACGATCCGACGGCGAGGTATTGCGACCCGCTTGGATTCCCGCTGAACTTCATCTACCAGAATCGCGCGATGTCGGTCGCGACGATGCCCAACCGGGTGGTCTTCCTGCTGCAGTTCGGAGGCTTCTGGCGCGAAGTGTGGACGGATGGACGGCCGCTGCCGGCCAAGGTGGGTGGCGACGACAGGGACTCACTGGATCCGACCTACATGGGCTACTCGGTCGGCCACTGGGAGGACGACTACAACTTCGTGATCGATACGACCGGCCTGGACGAGAGGACATGGCTGCTGCGCGACGGGACCCCGCATTCCGTCATGGCGCACGTGCAGGAGCGCTTCACGCGCGTCGACCACAACACCATGAAGGCGAGCATGACGATCGACGATCCTAAGATGTATCACTGAAGCCGTTCTCGCTTGGGACGTACTATTACCGGTGGGTGCCGAATCAGAAAATCAACGAATGGCTCTGCGTGCCCTCGGAGACGCTGAAATATGCTGCAGGAGCAGGGCGATCCGGCTGGCAGCTATCCCGATGCGGAGCCAGCAACGTCTGGGCGGCGCGTGGTCGTGGAAGGTGAGAGGGAGACGCATGAGGACTAATACCAAGGTTCGAGCGTTCGTGGCCGCTGATCGCCGCAGTGCTGGCGATGGCCACTCCGCTGTCCGCACATCATGGGGATGCGGCGTATGCCGCGACGGCCAAAAGAGATGAAGGACTGCGTCGTGACGGAATTCGCTTGGATGAATCCCCATTCGCTGATCAAGTTCGACTACAAGACCGCCACGGGCGAAGCGCAGCACTGGACGATGGAGATCGGCAGTCCGCCGTCGATGGCGCTGCTCGGCTGGAGCCGCACGACGCTGAAGGCAGGCGACGTGATCACGGCCTTCGTCTATCAGTCCAAGACCGGCGTGCTGGTGGGACGTACGCAACAAGGTCATCCTGGCCGACGGCACCGTGCTGGCGGACAGGGACGATTCGACGCCGTCCCGCTACGGTGCGGGAACCACCGAAGTAATCAGCAGTCGATGGCGAGAACGCAGCCGCCGCGCTGGCGCTGCGTTGTTCAGAGAACTTCTGTCAGTATCCGGGCGGCGCCGCCGCGCCCCGCCGCGGCCTCCACGGCCACCGCGTCCGCCGCGCCCACCAGGTGTCACCGCACGTCACCGCCGCCGCGCGCTGTCCCGCAACTGGCTGCCGTCTGCGAGCACGATGTGATCGATGCGACCAACGGGGTTCTTGGTCTTCGCCTGGTGGATATAGACCGTGATGACATCGCCGGGTGTCACCGACGTCTTGGTCCACCCGAGCAGGCCAAGCGCCGAGGGACTCCCAGTTCCGCGGCCCAGTGCTCGACCTCGCCCTTATCGTCCTTCGCGTCGAACTGAACGATCGTGTGCGGATTCGCCCACGCGAGCTTCGTGACGGTCGCATCTCTTGACGACCGTGACCGTTGCCTCGTATGCCGCGTTTCCGTGATGCGCGAATGCGGGTGCAGAGACCGCACAGCACGCCCGCCACCAACGCCGCCGCTGTTCGTCCTGTGTTCATGAGGCTTACCTGCCCCTTCCATTCTGCGCGCCGTCTGGTGTCCGTCCGCTTTTCTCGTACTCGTCCTTGGTCTTCTGGTCGACGTTCTTCCAGAAATCAGGCTCCTCGTTCGACGTGCAGAGGTATTCGGTCCACACGTCGGCGGGATCCTGCGCCAGCGTCCACATGTGCGGCGCCGAGACGAACGGCTTGCACCAGCACCTCCGGATCTTTCGACCGTGATCTGGTAGATCAGATAGTTCTTCGACGGCCGGCTGAAGCGCTCGATGACGTGCTCCTTCTCGCTGTGGAGCCACGCGTTGGCGTCGCCGGTCTTCCCGACCGAGATGTTCCGCATCTCTCGTATCGATCGCGACGGTATCGACAACGAGCGTGTCGCCGTCCCAGCGCGCGGTCGAATCGCCGTTGAAGCTGGTGTCGGAGTCCGGCGGATGCGGGCGCCCGAGGGTCGGGATCATGCGAATGGTCTGCGGGAACTCCGTCAGCGCCCAGATGCGTCCGGGCACCTGAACCAGCTCCAGCGGTCCGTGCTCGGTCGCCTGCGTCGGTGATCGACGTCGGCGTGCCACCCGGAGGGCAGCTTCCGTACGGCGTCGGATGCAGATATTTCTCGACGGCGTCGGGCCTGAACACCGGGTTTTCCTGCGGCGTCTTGTCGGGATCGAACTGCCGGGTGATCGTGTTGTCGATCCGGTAGGCGCCCTGGATCATGCGTCCGGCCTGGTTCGGATACCAGCGACCGCTCAGATCCGCATGGCCGTCCGCCGTGCGCGGCGCCGGCCTACCTGAGGCTCAGGATGTGCACCTGGTCGAAGTCGCCCGCGATCTTCCTGCGCTCTCCTCCTGCGCCGGCGGTGTCTGGGCGGCACCGCCGCCTCGTCCTGCCTCCCCGCCCTGTCCCCGCTGCGCGGAGACGGGCGCACGCCAGGCAGAAACCCGCGCGCGACCACGACAGCGGTCGCGGCGCAGGAGGCGATCTGTCGCTGTCAAAGCGGCCATGTCCGGGCTCCTCAGAAAGTTCAGCTTGTCGGGCGTCATGTCCCGTTCGGGGAATCTGTCCGACGATGCGCAGGATGCCGTCGGCGAGCTTGATGTATTCCGCGGCGCCGCTGGTCGTCGCCGCCGACCTTCGCCGGGCACGCGCGGCGCGTGCATCTCTTTCCCCATGTTGCGAGTCGAAATCCTGCCGCGTCGTGCCGTTTCGCTTCATGCGCGTTCGGCGTGATCATCTCGAGGTGCCACTGCACCGCCTTCGCCGCTGGCATCGGCGACGTCCATCTGAAGATAGGCGTGCGGGTTTTCCCAGAAGAGACCACTGAGCGTGCCCTTCAGGTCCATGCACTTGGTTCCGTCGAACTCGACGTTGAAGCCATGGTGCGCGTACGCCGGAGCTCGCGCAGACCGAAGCAGACACACTAACGCTATCACCACGCCGGCCAAGCCTGAGTCTCATCGTGTGCTTCCTTCCGCTAGAGAACTGGTGCTGATTACGGATTCCGCGGTCTTGGTATGACGCCCACTCATTGTTGGCTGTCAAGGTTACGGCGTGGCCGCTCGCAGCTGCGCGGCGGCGCCGGTATCGCGAACTGTGCCGGCCGCCATACGGACGTTCGGCTGCACCGTCGCTCAAGCTCGTATCGTCGACCGCCCGTCCGTCCAGGTCAAGACCCGGTGGAACGGAATCTTCGACGCCGGCAATCGGGCGGTAGTCCGAGTAATCGACTGCGCATCGGAATGACGCCGACCGCGGTGTCGACATAGCGCACCTGCCGCACGAGCAGCCCAGATTCGACTGTCGAAATACAGCTTGGCGCCGAGCTGCCCGCGCGCCGCGTTCTGGACGATCTGGACCGGCTTGATCGTCGATGCTGACCGACGGGAAGCCGGTGCGCCACTGGAGATCCTGCTTGATGCGCGCGGGAACGAGAGCAGCGCATCCATCCGCGCGCCCTCGAGATCGCCGCCGGTCAGCGGCAGCACGCGCATCAATTTGTCGGCGGCAGCAATCCACCCGCGGCTGCCGTCGTAGGTCGTAACGCTGTCTGCCGTTCTGCGTGTGCACGACCATCGAGAGCTGGTTCGGCGCGCTCGCGAAGATGTCGACCGGCACCTTCATCGACAGCGTGTCGCATCCCTCATAGGTGCCCTTCGCCGCGAAGCTCGTGAGCCTGCCAAGCGGCCGCTGCCCCGCCGAGCGCTTCCATGTAGCTTGTCCGAGGACCTGATCGGCGGTACACGCTTGTTGGCCGCCTGGGTCGGTCCGGGAGGATCACTTCCACCCGGTTCGGATCATCTTCGGGGATGCTGTACTGATCGAGGAGGCTCGGGATCGGCTTCCGGGCCGATCCGAGGCGCGATGGCAGGTATAGCAGGTGACCAGCCCCCGCCCGCCGAAGTTGCCCTGATTGATCTGGTTCACCATCAGCGATCATCCTGCGCGTCGGTCACCTTCGCGCGGCGTGTCGATCGCGTAGCCCTCGAGGCTCTCGCTCTGCGGGGAATGACAGTCGATGCAGTTCAGGTTGGTGGCGGCCGAAAAGAACCCCATCGTGTTCATGAATTCCTTGACGGGAATGCCCTTCAGCACCTGGACGTTCTTGAACACGTCCTCGGCCATCAATGGCTTCTCCCGCCGCCGGCCTAGCCCCTGCCCGCTCGCCGACGGCTGCAATCAGGAGACACGCGAACGCAACGGTGATGAGCCCGTATGCACTTCTATTTGGTCGGAGTCGCGTCGTCTTCGACGCCGAACGCCGGATCGCTGATCAGCTTCCGGTAATTGATCATCTCCGGACGGCACACACATCTGCTCTTCCGCTTCCTGATCCGGAACCCACCTGCACTCGTTCTTCGAGAGCACGAACGGCTTGGTAAAGATCTTCGGATCGTCAACGGATGACGACCATCTGGATGTGATTGTGGTCGATCGCGCGTAGCGCTCCTCGATTTCGGCATCGATACTGTGCGGATGGCCGGCCTTGTCGAGCCACGTCGCGTCAGGACACGCCGACGGTGTTGATCACGACGAGCGTGTTGATCGCCTTCCCAGCGGCCGACTGAATATCCGTAGTACCGCGACGGCACGCCGCCCGGCGACGTCGAACCTTGGTGGGCAGCTGGTGTTTCCCATCCATCCAGACGTACCGCCAGATCCGCTGGTATCTGATGCAGCACCACGATTCGTGTCGGGCCCCATGGTCCCGAACGCGAGACCCCTCGAGTTTCGAACACCGTGTTTCTCGGAAAGCCCAGTGGATCGCAGGTGTTCATCGGGTCGTTCGAAATACCCGGTGCTCGACTTCCGGGTTCCGCCTTGTTCAGGCTGTTCAGCTTCTGCCCGAGCGGGGTCAGCGGTGAGGTATCATGCCGCGATCGGGCGTCAGGTTCCCCGCCCATGAGCCGCTCACATCGTGGACGGGCGCGGGTCCGCCAGGAGTCGGATCCGGCCTCAACCGGTTGCCGTTATACAGGCTGTCCTGCTGCCGGGCTTCGCCCCTGGGCCATGAGGCCACGGCCGCGACACGCCAGCAGCGACGAGCAGACGGATGACGGATCGCGCAAGCGAGTGACGCATCTCGAGATCCCCCTCAATGGCGGCGTGATTTGAACATGAAACAGTACCCGGATGTATAGTCCCGGCGCATGATGAAGCGTCGTCGCGGAATGATCTTTGTGGCGCAGCGCTCGCGCTGACCACCCTGCTCGTTGCCGCGGTTTGCATGGACAAGCCGTCGTCCCGCCGGCCAGGCGGCCGCCGCGCCAGAAGCCGCAGCTCGTCGGAAGAGGCACCTTCAAGAACATCAAGGTCCTCCGTGGCATTCCCGTCAAGGAATTCATGAACACGATGGGGTTCTTTGCCGCCTCGCTGAGTTTGAACTGCACCGATTGTCACTGGCAGCGCGAGCGCCAGCGATTGGGCGAATTGTCGCGACCGACACACCGCTGGAAGATCCGCGCGCGCGCGGATGATCACCATGGTGAAGGCGATCAACGACGCCAACTTCGGAGGCCGGCCGTTCGTGACGTGCTACACGTGTCATCGCGGCAGCCAGAAGCCGAAGGCCATCCCCAGATCTTGCCGCGCAGCATCGGCGAGCTGCCGCCCGACGATCCGGATGAAATCGAAATGGTGCCGGGCGTGCGCGTCACCGCGACCGCGGACCAGGTGCTCGACAAATACATCCAGGCGCTCTGGCGGCGCGCAGGGCGCTCGGCAGGCTCACCAGCTTCACCGCCAAAGGCACCTATGAAGGCTTCGATTCCGATTTCGGCAAGGTGCCTGTCGACATCTACGCGAAGGCGCCGAACCTGCGCGCGATGGTCGTGCACCAGCTCGGGGCCGATGCCACGACGACCTACGATGGCCGCGAGGCATGGTCCGCCGGGCCGAGCACGCTGGTTCCAGTGCCCCTGATGCCGCTGGTGGGGGCGGACCTCGGCGGGGCCCGTCTCGACGCGCAGCTGTCGTTCCCGGGCAGATCAAGCAGCTGCTCACCAACTGGCGCGCGATTTTCCGGCCACCTCGATCGATAACCATCCTGTGCAGGTCATACAGGGGACGATGGCCGATGGCACGCGCGTGAAGCTACTCGACAAAATGTCCGGGCTGCTGGTGCGGCAGACGCGCTACGCCCGACTGCCGTCGGCACGGTCGCGCTGCACGTCTCCTATTCCGATTACCGCGATCGTGCCCGGCGCGAACATCAAGCTGCCGTTTACGTGGCAGATGACGTGGGTCGACGGTCAGCACACGATCAACCTGATGTCGGTGCAGCCGAATGCGCCGATAGACGCAGCGAAGTTCGCCAAGCCCGCACCGCCCAAGTGAGCGCCGGGAGATTCAGATGCGAAAGACAATGCAGAAAGCGCAGGCTTCCATGGCGAGGTTGATTCCGGCTGTGTTCCGTGTTGGCGCTCGTGGGTCTGTGTCTGACCGAACAGGATGGGCTGGCGCAGCGGGGACGAGGGGGCGCTCCATCTACCAGAGAAACGTCCCCGGGGGCGAACACGGCTGTCTATCCGCCGTTGTTTTTCCACGAAGACTTCAAGTTCGATAAGAGCGCCCAACGTCAATGATGAGCGCGAGCCGGAGCATGTGATCGTCGCGGGCGACAGTGCGAGCCCGAATCTGGACGTGCGCGTACGGCGACAAGGCCGGCATGAGGACGGTCACGCAGCCCTATAACAAGGACATCACGTATGTGATGTCGCTGCTCACGACGTCGAACTGGGCGATCACGCTCAGGGACAAGAACAACGACGTGGACTTGACCGGACTGGCGATGTGGACCTGGCGCACCCGGATCAGCGGCTTTCATCTGCTGCGCCCCATTGTGAAGCTCGCCAACGGCACGTGGCTCGTGGGGACAAGACGGCCGGTCTCTCGAATGACTGGGTCCAGTCAGAATTTCTTCTCTGGCGACGTGCGCTGGCGGACGCTCGACATCGAACAGGTGGTGGAAGGGCGCGAAGCAAGGTGGATGGACAACCCGGACCTGAGCAGAGTCGAGGAAATTGGTTTCACTGACCTGATGAGGGGCGCCGGTCACGGATCTGGCGGAGGTTCGCGCGTCGACTGGATTCAAGTTACCGGCAAGCCGGTTCCGCGAGTCGCGACACGCACCACGAGCAGCAGGCCCTAAAGTTAGAAGTTCTGCGGCGCGAACGTCGCCGGGTCGTCAAGCGCGTGAGCGAGCCTAAAATTTGATCTGGCTCGACACGGCAGCAGTCGGCCCTGGAGAACTGCCTGGGGCTGTCCCAGTGCCGAACCGAAGTTCTGATTCTCCGACAGCACGACGTTCAGTTCAGCGAGTTGAATATCTCCAGCGCGCCATCGAGCCGCACCTTCCCGAACGTGAACACGCGCCGGACGCTCAGGTCGAGCTGATTCCACCGGTGAAGATACGTGCGCCCGGAGGCACGAGGTTCACCGTGACGGCCTGCGTCCGTCCGCCGGGAAACAGGTTCGTAGGCACCGCCCAGTTCACCGCGAGCGGCAACCCTGCATAACTCTGAAGCGCGGCGCCGATCTGCACGTCGAGCGGCAGCGGATGACTGCCCGCGAACTTGAAATCGTGCCGAAACGGTGATGCCCAGCTCGCTCTGGTCACAGTAGCGGAAGGTGTTCGGATCGTACGCCGCCGCATGACACCGTTCACGAGCCGGTCGGCCGACCATCCGCCGAATCATGTTGCCGCCCGTGGGCAGCCGCGCCGCGAAGCTGACTTCCGAGACCGTTGTAGCTCACGCGCGCCTTCGACCGGTCCGTGATGGTCGTGTCCAGCAGATCGACCAGTCCCTGCTTGGTTGCTGATTCAGGTTGTAGATCGTCACCGGCTCGCCGTTGAGCGGACTCGGCGTCGTCGAACGCATGCGTAGTCGGAGACGCTGACGAGCGTGTTGAGCTGCTGCTCGAGGTTGTAGGTGTCGCGGCGATACCACGCGCCGGTCACCGACACCCCGTTGAGCGATCTGCCGGGTGACGCCGAGGCGTACTCGATGTCGTAGCGGCCGCTGCGAGCGTCCGGATCGGCGCGCCGGGTCGGCGAGGATGCCGAGGTTCCTGTTGTTGCTCGGCCCGATCTCGTTGTCCTGCGCGATGCCGTCGCGATTGGTCGGCAGCGCCAGGCGGCGAGCAGGTGGACGTGCCGGGCAGGTAGTCGCAGTCGGACCAGTTGCGCGTGTCGCTCTGCAGCACGAGCGGATCGTAGCGGTTGGCGAAGTCGGTGGTGTAGGCGCGGTTGTATTTGCTTGATGCTGCCCTTGAGCGCCGTCTTCGCGTCGCCGGTCAGGTCATAGACCGCGCTGAAGCGCGGCGCGAAATCCTTCCAGTTCGGCACGTTGGGAACCTCTGGGAACGATCGCGCCGGCACGAAGCGCCCGGCTGCCGCCGCCTTCGCCTGATCGCCGAGTTGAACATACCCGAGCGGATGCCGGGATTGATCGTCAGGCGCTTCAACGTCCACGAGTCCTGCAGCGTAGATCCCGAGATCCGCTTCATCAAGTCGCATAAGCCGGCGGTCGTACGTAGACGATCACGGAATCGGGCACGCCGTCGCGATAGCCGCTGGGTGAGATCGGCGTTGACGTCGCGGTTGATCCAGTTCTGCCCGATGTGCCACTGCAGGCCGGCTTTGACGGCGTGCGATCCGGTCACGTAGGCCATCGACGACGATCGAGCATGTAGCGGAAGCTGTAGGTGCCCAGCTCCGGCGGCGCCGCGTCGTCGATCGTGCTGCGGTTGATGTCGACGCGCGACGCGTTCGGCACACCACTCCGGCGTGAACGGCTGCTTGCAGCACGCCCGGTTGATAGCCTTCGCGGTAGGAGTTGACGCTCGTGCCGAAGCCGGCGTCGAAGACGAGCTTGCTGCTCGACGGTCGACGTCCACTTGATGGCGTCGGTATACTTCAGCACCGGCGGCCGGCGCGCGGATGCCAGCAGCACGTCGGTGCCCGACGTGAACAGATGGCCGACTTACTTCGTCTGATAGTCGTCGCACGCGGTGAGTCTTGTTGTTCGCGGGCTGATCTGCCAGTGTCAGCCGCAGCGTGTAGTTGCGGACGCGCTGATCGTAGATGCCGGGCGATCCGTCCGGGATAAGAGCTGTTGGCGACGATGTTGTTGTTGCCGACGTTGCGGTGGGAAGCCGAAGAACCAGAGCTTGTCGCGCTTGATCGGTCCGCCGACCGACACGTTCGACGTCGAAGATGAGGTCCACCGCGTCGGGTGTCTTCGCCGCGGTCGATCAGGCTCCTGCGAGAGGTTGTCGCTCTGAAACGCGCCGCCTGTGTAGCCGACATACGTGGCGCCGCTGAACAGCGTTGCCGCCTTCGCGCGGAATCGAGATTCAGGTGCGGGCCCGCCCGCTGAGCACGTCGGCGCCGAGCGCCGGCGGTCTGCACGGTAATCTCCTGGCTCATCGCGTCGTTGTGATCGGGATGGCTGTCGCCCCCGCCCACGAGCGTGTTCATCTTCATCCCGTCGACGTCGATCGTGGTGTCCTTTGGTGACGCTCATGTGCGCCGTCAGGCGCGGGCTGACCGCGGCGCGCGCGCCCCCGACGTTCTGGTCGCTCACCTTGCGTCCCCACCGCCAGCGCGCCTTCGGCCTGGTACATGCGCGGCCACTGGAACCGTGTCGAGCAGCTCACGACTCAGCACCGTCGTTCGCTGCGCATTCTGCACGTCGACGACCGGCGAGGCGCCCGTGACCGTCACCGATTCTGCGAGGGTGCCGCTTCATCGTCCGCGTTGACGGTCGGCAGTGAAGTTCGACGGCAGATCGATGCCGCCCTGGACGAAGGTGTTGAAGCCTTGCACGGTAAACGTCACGGTGTAGATGCCGGGCCGGAGGTCGACGATGGCAAACCGCCCCTGCGCGTCGCTGACGGCCGTCCGGACGCGCTCGATGAGCGCCGGGCTCGCCGCCTCGATCGTGACGCCCAGGCAGCACGGCACCCGTCGCGTCCTGACCGCCCCGGTGATGGCGCTTTGCGCCGAGGCAGTCCCCGGCCAGCAGGAGGAGTCCGACCGATGCAATGACCGTGACGCGTGCGAAGAGTGTGCGGATCATCACGCCTCCAGTTGCGAGTTGGCCAACGAAGGACGAGAGCGGTGGGAACGACTGGCGTGGCTTCTATCACCCGATCAATGGCGGTGTCAAGATTGCCTACTTACTTTGCCTACTTACTTTTCCACTTTTCCACTTCTCAACTTTTCCACTTTCACAGGGTCGATGCCGAAACATGTCCTTCATCCACATCCAGAGCGGTGGCAGCGATGACGCGCCGGACGCGGCAAAGGCGTCGCTGCTCAGCGCCTGCGCCTTCGCCCGCTGCCCCGACATGCACAGCGCGTAGATATAGAGGACGAAGGCGTTGTCGCGCACCTCGGGCGACGCCGTCGCTCGGTTGAACGCCCTGCCGCCGCCTTGTAATCGCGTTCGGACCGAGCCGAATACCCAGGTGAAACTGAATCAGCGGATTCGCTAACTCTTCGGCGGTGGCGTTCGACACCACCTGCTGGATGTCCGCGTTGCTCGCCAGGCGCCATTATCACCGGGTGTCGCCACGGTCGATCCGGTCAGGATTCGATGCACATCCTCGAGGGCGAGCGATTGCGAGACGAGGCTGCCGTCGATATGTGCGCGTCGATCACATGCTGAACATCGAAATACGGAACGGACGACGATGATCAACGATGCGGGCCAGAGACGCGCGATCAGTGGACTCGTCTGAAACCGCGTGCGCGCGGCACCGGTATCCGGTGAGGCTCGCAAAGAGGCGCGATCGATTCCTCCTGCGATGAGTGATGGCGCTTCGATCAGCTCTGGGCCGATCGTCCGTCAATGGCGGCGGAAGCCATCAACGAGCGCCTCGCACGAATGCGGCGTCGCCGATAAAGAGCGCGCCAAGTTGCTCCGGCTGCTCGATGCCGAGCCGCTTCATCTCCTCCGCGATGGACGGGCGTGTTCCACTGCGCGCGTGAACTGCTCACTCCGAGACCGGGCGCTTGCTCGCCGAGCGCGAAGCGCGAGGCGGGTGCCGGCCATCATCAGGTTCGTCCTCGACCCGTTCCACAGCGAGCAGTCGTCGAACACGTCGCAGAACGGCACGCAGGATCGCCTTGCCGCTGACGTCGCTCCACGTCGGCCAGCGGCAGCCAGCAGGTGACGATGCCGCCGTCGGCCAGGCGGTCGTGAATGAGCTGGAAGTATTCGCGCGAGTAGAGATTCTCGACGCCGGCGATGCCCGGCGGCGGCGGCTCGCCCGTGATCAGATCGAACTGCCGATCCGTGGTCTGCAGGAAATAGCGGCCGTCCTCGATGTGCACGTGCATCCGCGGATCGCGGAGCGTGCTGCTGGCGCTCGTCCGGAAAGACGATCGGCGCCATCGACAGGATGTCGCGCGACAGATCGACCAGGTCGATCGATTCGAGGCTCGCCGAATCGGTCAGCGCCTCGCGGTATTGCCAACGCCGTAACCGATCAAGAGCGCGTGCTTCAGCGCCGGCCGCACGGCCATCGGCCAGTACACGTACAGCTTCTGATAGCGCCGCACGCCGTAGCCGGTCGTCGACATCGAGAACGAGTTCGTCAGCATGACGTCGGAGACGGGCTTGCCGAGCAGCATCCGTTGAAAGAAGACGATGGTTTCGGTCAGTCCTTCGCGAACAGCCACGAGCCGCCGTTCGGGCTCGCCTTCCGCCCACCGTTCAACCGGGAATCGACATGCAGCCGGGTGTTCGAGCTGCCCGAACGGAAAAAGCGCGGCGCTGACGATGCAATGCCGCAGCGCCTGCGTCCGAGTGCCGCCACTCCGTAGTGGAGGCCGGGTCCTTCGGACCCGGCAACAATGACCCCGCCGATTCCGCCATAGATCAACGCGATCGATGAAGAACGACTTCTCGATGCCGACGAGCGGCAGCAGGATGAACCCGGCGACGAGCGAGCCGAGTGCGGCGCCGAGGGTGTTGACAAGCGTGAGGACGCCTGCGGTTTCGATTTCTGAGCGGAGCGACGGCGCGCAGTGCGGCGCCGACCAGCGGAAAGAACATGCCGGAGACGAACGACACCGGCAGCATCAATGGCACGCCGACGCGAAGGATCGCGGCAGGCCGCGTAATCGACGACAGGCCGAACGGCGCCATCACCGACGGGAACGCGGCATACGAGACGACGGTCGCGACACCGGCGACAAAGGCGAGCGGCGCCGCGAAGCGATGTGCCTCGGGAACAAGCCGCAGCCACAGCGACGCCGCAAGACCGCCGAGTGCGATGCCGGCCAGCACGACGCCGAGCATCACGGGGAACGCGTTCGAGTGCCCCTTGACGAACAGCAGCAGGAAGCGGAACCAGATCACCTCGAGGGCCAGGAGGGAGAATCCGGATAAGAACGCCGCAACCAGCCACTGGCTTCTGCCGGAGTCCGCGCTGCGCTGGAACTGCACGCGTCCGACACGGCGCTGATGTGAGTCGAGAGCATCGTCCGGACCCGCCGACTGCGGTCCGAAGTCCAGAACGCGGACCCGCCGGCCAGCAAGCCCGCGACGCCCGCGGCAAGAAGATTGAGCGCGCCAGCCGCGAGCGCGGTCCCTCGCACGCCGAGCGCGCCGACGAGTACGTCTCGCCTGCGACAACGCCGGTCATCGCGCCGAGCGTGTTCCATCCGTACAGGGCGCCGAGCACCCGGCCGAACCCGCCTTCGTCCTGCGGACTACGGCGAGGCAGGTTTGCCTTGTCGCGCAGCAATGCCCGCGTCAGCAGCGGAAGCGTGATGCCCATGGCGGTCGACGGAATGAGGAGCAGGAGGAACGCGACGAGCAGTCGGAGCGGGTTGAGCGCCCACGGGTGATCGAGCAGCGGCTGGAACAGCGGCGCCAGCATGGCGCCGAGCACCGGAAAGAGATAGACCAGGCCGACGCCGGTCAGCGCGATGGCGGCTTCAGCGAGCGCATAGGCACGAACCGGATTGGCGAGCCGCGACTTCGCGCGCCGCGCGCTAGCGACCAGCGCGTTGCCAAGGCGCGAGGCCGCCGCCATGAAGCCGGAGAGAACGAGGCTCGAAGCCCAGATGCTGTTGCCGAAGGCGAGGCCCGCCTGCCGGAACCAGAGCGTCTCAAAAATGAGAGCTGATGCGCCGGAGACGAAGAAGACGGCGCTGAGGAGACTGGCCACTGACTGGATTGGTGGTCAAGTGGTTAAGTGGTCGCAGACGCAAAATCACAGACGCTTTTTCGCACTTACCAGCCAACTATCCACCGACCATCATGACGCACGAGCTCTTATTGGGTGCCAGAAGGAATTTCCAGCACGTCATGCGCTTCGGTCGCGTACGGATGCGGGCTGTTGCCGGTCATGTCCGGCGCCGCCGCCGCCTTCCATCTTGCCGCTGACCACGTGGAGCTTGTTGCCGATGAAGCCCATCGCGTTGCCGTGGCGCGCGCTCGGCATCGACGGCAGGATCTCCCACGTGTCGTTGACGGGATCGTATCGCTCGAGCGCGCGGAACGCGGCGGCCAGCTGACGTGTCTGGAGCTCGCCGCCGCCGACGTAGATCTTGCCGTCATACGTGGCTTCTCCGCCGCCGCTCCGCGGCGTCGGCATCCGCTGCTTGACCACGCCCCAGAGGTTCGTGGCGGGATCGTATTCCTCGACGACGTCGATGTTGCTCGTCGCCGGCACGTTGCCCGCGCCGATGCGGCCGCCGATGACGTAGATCTTGTTGTTCACCACACCGGAGAGCGCGTGGTCGCGCGCCGTCGGCATCGGGCTCCGCTCGGTCCATGTGTTGGCGACCGGGTCGCGCATTTCGTTGCGACCGGTCACGCGCGTGCCCTTGCCGTTTTCCAGGCGGCTTCGAGTCCGCCAATCACGTAGATCTTGCCGTTGACCGTCTCGGCTTTCATCGAGCAGCGTTTCGACCGGCATCGGGGCGAGCGCCTTGTACGAATCGGCAACCGGATCGAATTCCCACACGTTCGTCGTGCCGGCCTCACCCGTAATCGCCCGCAGGCAGCCGCCGAAGATGTACGCTTGCCGTTATAGGCCGCCTGCGCCTGATGATGCGTCATCACCGGCATGCTCTTCTTCTTGGTCCACTTGTCCGCGCCGGCGTCGTATTCGTCGACACGAGGCCGGGAGGGCAGCCGCCGCCAGGTCCCGTGCAACCCGCTGTCGGATCCCTCGGCTGGTTGCCGCGACCGTCACCGGGCGGAACTGCGGACGCCGGCTTACCGGCGTTGGGATCGAACCCGAAGCCGCCGACGACATAGAACTTGCCGTTGATGACGGTGCCGTACAGCTCCTCTTCGGGCTCGGGGAACGGCGCGGCCTTCGACCAGCGCATGCCGCCGCGCCGGCGGATTCTGCGCGCCGAGCGTGACGCTCATCACCAGTGCGATGACCGGATGCGATCGTGGCTACTGTCAGTATGCGTTTCATCGCTGTGTCCTGGTTCAGTGGTTAGTTGGTTAGTGGTTAGTGGTCGGCGGGGACAATCTCCAGCCCACCAACTACCAACCCTAACCGATTTAGAACGTGAACCGGAGCGCGACCTCAGCCTGCCGCATGTTGGCGGCCGACGGGATCGACGCCGAATGCAGGCGACAAGGCGTTGGTCTGCCATGCGGCGAGCAGGTTCTTCCGGTTCAGCAGGTTGAAGACCTGGGCGATCAGTTCCACCTTCCGGCCCGACGTGAGCTGGATCGCCTTGCTCAGCGCGCATGTCGAGACTGTAGATACTCGTTCGTGTTGATCTGCGAGGCCGACAGCGCCGGCGAGGTTGTTCGTCGCACGCCATGCGTTGACGAACGCCATCATCTCGATCGTCGTTGCCGCGGTTGAACACGTTTCGTGTCGTGCCCGGCACGTAGTCCGTGGTCGCCGCGTCGCCGTTCAGGTCGATGCCCGCGACCGCGCTGAACGGCATCGTCGACCGGCGCGTGAACACCCCGCCCACCGTCACGCTGCCCGGAAGCAGGAACGAGCCGCTGGCCACCGAGCGCGTGCCGCCGGTCGCTGTTGTTCGGCCCGCTGTCATAGTCGAGATGCGCCGAGTCGGTGACCGTCGACGACGGTCCGATGTTGTTGACGGTGCCGTCGGCGCTTCGCGAGCGTGTGCGACACCGTGTACATGTAGTTGTGATCGAGCCGCTTCTCGAGCCGGACCAGCAGCGCCTTGTAGTTCATGGTCCCGATCGACTGCGCCTGCGAGCACGCGCGCGAACTGCGGCAGCGGCCGGTTGCCGATCGTCCCGCCGCTGCGCGGGTTGATGTCGATCGCCATCGGGATCTTCGTCATCTTGTTGTAGACGCCATCGACGTGGATCGCGAGCGCGGACGTCAGCGCCTGCGAGATCCCGGCCGGTATAGGCAGCCGACTGGAGGTTCTCGAGGTCGTTCGCCTCGACCGCGATGTTCTGCCGGCGCCGTTGACACGAAGCTGATCGGGTCGCTGGCCGCCGTACGGATCGGGAGTACGTCGGGTTGGCGATGGTGGCCGTCGGCTGACGGTAGTTCTGCCAGCTCGCCCGACGTCGATCTGGAGATTCATCGGGTTGTAGTAGATCCCGTAGTCGGCGCGGAAGACCGTCTTCGCGTCCTGCCTCACGTCCCACGCGAAGCCGACGCGCGGACCGAAGTTGTTCTTGTCGCCGCGCTTCGAGAAGTCCACCAGCGGCGCCAGGCTGGTCGGCGTGCCGGTCGTCGGGAAGATGGCGCTGCCCTTGGGGTCCTTGGCGTCGAGCGTCATCCCTGGTTGAACGCGTCGAACTGATAGTCGTAGCGCAGCCCGAGGTTCAGCGTCACGCCCGGCGGCCGGCTTCCACTCGTCCTCGGCATAGACGTCCGACAGCACGTTCGGGGCATACGTCGGGAGATTGACCAGGTTGCCCGGTCGCGAACTGCGTCACCGACCCGGCAATCGGAACGAAGCTGCGAGATCTTGGTTGGGTCGAACGGCTGGTCGACCGATGAAGGTCCACGTGCCGAGACTCTGCGCGGTTGTCTCGCCCAGACCGCGCAGCTTCTGGGCGCCGCGCGCCGAACTTCCAGGTGTGCCGGCCTGTGGTGATCGACAGGTCGTCCCGCAGCTCACGCGACAACTGCCACGTGTAGAAGTTGCCGCTGGTGCCCCATGACAGGCTCGGGAACGTGTAGGCGATCGGTGAGCGGCGCGTGCGCGCAGGCAGAGTCGTCGAACAGATCCTCCTGCGGGCTCGACGCCCGGCGGATGCTGAGCGGAAGTAGTAATTCGTGCCACTGGCCGCGAACCTCGTTCAGCACGCGCGGCGAGAGCACCCACGTGTGCGCACCGGCCCAGCGAGTAGCGCTTCTGCTTCAGACCGCCGGCGCCGGAGAACCACGGCGCCGTCGACGAGCGCTCCGCAGCCTTCGCACGTGTAGTTGGAGATCTGCCAGGCGTAGCGCACGGAAAAGCGACTGTTTCTGGCCGCAGCTGCACGATCGCCGCGCGTGAACGACATGTGGTTGTATTCCGGGCTCGGGAACGGTGCCGTTTCAGGTTCCCGTAGAACTGCGGCGAGATCGCACGACCACGGTGTCGTGCAGGTTGCTCTGGAGAGCTTCCGCCGCCTCGAAGAAGTGGAGCTTGTCCTTGATGATGGGCCCGCCGATCGCGCCGCCGTATTGGTGGCGGCTGAAGTTCGGCTTCGGCTGGCCCGGCCGCCTTCTGCGAACGGATCCATCGCGTTGAGGCGCCTTGTTCCGGTAGAACTCGAACGCTTCACCGTGGAACTGGTTGCTGCCGCTCTTGGTCGCCATCGACACCGCGCCGCCCGCCGTCCAGCCGTATTCGGCCGGCGACTGGCTCAGAACACCTTGAACTCCTGGATCGCCGACTGCGGAAAGTCCATGCGCGCGGCTCGCCGGTGTTGCCTTCCTTGTTCCACACGCCGTCGACCAGCAGCGCCGAGCCGTTGGTGAACGCGCCGGCGCCGATGTTCGAGTTCGGCCTTGCGCGCGCGCACGGCGTCCCGGCTCGTGCCGGGCATCAGCAGCGCGAGGTCCATCGGCTGCCGCGTCGCCAGCGGCAGGCATCTGCATCTGCTCCTGCGTGACGACGCCCGACACCTCGGTCCTGCGTCACCTCGATGATCGGGCGCTTCGCGGTTCACCGTGACGGACTCGTTCAGCCCTGCACCGCCATCGGCGATGACGAGATCGTTTTGCTCTGACGCGCGATCACGCGTGACGTCGGGGATCGTCACCTGCGCCGAAGACTGGGGCTTGGCCTTCAGCTCGTAGCGGCCCGGAACCAGGCCTGCCGGGCGAAACGCGGCCGTCGCCCTCGGTGATCGATGGTTCTCGATCGCGCCCGGTATCGACGTTCCGTCCCGTCACCGTCACGCCGGGAGAGCACGCCTCCCTGCGCGTCGCTGACTGATGCCTGCCGATGACGCCCGTTGGTGGTCTGCGCCATGCGCGGGTGCCGCCACGACGAAAGCAGGCACGAACAGCAGCCCGCGATTGAAGCACGTCGCAACATGTCATCCCTGTCGATGCGTCAAGAACTTCAGCTGCATTCCGACTGCTACTGCGTTCCGATGGGATTTCGAGCACGTCGTGCGCCGGCGGTTGCGTGCGGGTGATGGTCAGTGCCCGCCATGTCCGGCGCGCCGCCGCCTTCCTGCTTCCCGCTCACGAGGTGCAGCCTGTTGCCGATGAAGCCCGCGGCGTCGCCGTGGCGCGCGCTCGGCATCGACGGCAGAATGTCCCACGTGTCGTTGACGGGATCGTACGCTTCGAGCGCCTTGTAGGCCGCCGACAGCTGGCAGTTCGTGATCTCGCCGCCCGACACGTAGATCTTGCCGTTGTACGTCGCCGCTCCCCGCCGCTGCGCGGGTCGGCATCCGCTGCTTCACCACGCCCCAGAGATTGGTCGCCGGGTCGTACTCTTCGACGACGTCGATGTTGGTGACGAGGCCGATGTTTGCCGCGCCGCGATGCGTCCGCCGATCACGTAGATCTTCCCGTTGACCACGCCGGAGTACGCGTGGTTCCGCGACGTCGGCATCGGGCTGCGTGCCGTCCACGTGTTGGTCGCCGGGTCGTGCATCTCGTTCCGGCCCGACACGCGGTTGCCCAGGCCATTCTCGAACGTCTCGAGGCCGCCGATCACGTAGATCTTGCCGTTGACCGTCTCCGCCTGCGCCGAGCAGCGCTTGACCGGCAGCGGCGCGAGCGCCTGTATGCGAGTCGGCGACCGGGTCGTACTCCCACGTGTTCGCGGTCGCCCCCTCGCCGGTAATCGCTCTCAGGCAGCCGCCGAAGATGTACAGCTTGCCGTTGATAGGCCGCCTGCGCCTGGTGATGCACGTGGACCGGAATGTCACCTTCTTCTTCGTCCACTTGTCGGCGGTCGGGATCGTATTCATGCACCAATCCCGGAGGGCATCCGCCGCACGGTCCGGCGGTTGGTTGCCGCGCAGCGCCACGACGCTGCGGCGATGTGTCGCCCGGCACGTTGAAGCCGAATCCGCCACCACGACGACGGAACTTGCCGTTGATGACGGTGCCGTACAGCTCTTCTTCCGGCTCGGGGAATGGCGCCGCCTTCGGGCCATCGCATGCCGCGCGCGGGCGGTTCTGCGCGCCGACCGTGACGCATGACGACCGAGCGCGGATGAGCGGATGCGATCGGCGGCGGTTGTCAGGATGCGTTTCATCAGAACGTGAACCTCACTCCCAACTGCGCCTGCCGCTTGTTGGCGCCGACAGGATTTGCCCGAAGTTACTGGCGAGGGCGTTGGTGCACGATGCGAGCTGTTGACGTTGAACAGCAGGGTTAGTCCTGTTCAGCGCAGTTGAACACGTTGGCGCTCAGCTTCGAGCCTTCCGGCCGCCGCCAAGCGCGCGAACGCCTTGCTCGCGCGCAGGTCCAGATCGTAGTACTCGTTGGTGTTGAGCTGCGACACCGCGATCGGCGCGAGCGCGGTTGGAGCGCGCCAGCGCGTTGACACGCCGCCATGCGTGTGCGTCGTTGCTGCCGCGATTGAAGACGTTCCGGTTCGTCCCGGGACGTAGTCGGTAGACTGCGCCGTCAAGTCAGCCGTTGATGTCGATCCCCGCGACCGCGCTGAAGGGCATCGTCGATCGGTAGGTGAACACGCCGGCCAGCATCACGGTCCCGGCAGCTGCGCGGAGCACGCTCGCCACCAGCGCTGCCGCCGGTCGTTGTTGTTCGGGCCGACGTCGCGACGAGGATTTCCCCGCGTCCACGATGGTCGCCGACGTGCTCGAGCTGTTGATGAGACCCTGCGTGGCGGCGAGGCGTGTGAGATCAAATATGCTCGCGCTTGTCGAAGCGGCTTCTCGAGCCGCACGCAATGGCCTTGTAGTTCGCCCAGCCGATGGACTGGTTCTGATAGACGCGGGCAAACTGCGGCGCGCCGCGCACCGCTGCGTCGCCACGAAGTTCAACGTGTTGGCGTTCGAGAACGCCCCGCGAGCGTTACGTCTCGCGGACATCGGGTAGCGGTCCATCTTGTTGTAGATCCCGTCGACATGGATCGCGGCGACATCCGACGACAGGCTCTGCGAGACGCCGCCTGAATAGGCGATCGACCGCTGCCATCGTCAGGCTGTTCGCGTCGACCGTGATGCCCTGTGGCGCGGTTGATCGACGAACGTCTTCGGATCCCTCCCGCCGTAGGGATCCGGATAGGGGCGGGTTACGCGATCGTGAGACGCCCAACTCGCTCGAAGTTGGCGAGCCTGCAGCTCGACTCAATGCCCAGGATTGGTCGGGTTGTAGTAGAATGCCGTAGTCCGCCCGCACGACCGTCTTGCCGTCGTTTCTCCAGGTCCCACTGCGCAAGACCCGCCCGCGGCCCGGAAGTCGCTTCTTGTCGCCCCGCTTCCAGGGGAAGTCGGCGCCACGGTTCGCTCTGATGACTCAGGAGATTGTGTCCCCAGAACGGCAGGACCGGGTTGCCCCTGGAAGTGCACTCTCCGACTTGTCCGAAAGAAATTCCCTGGTTGAACGCGTGGAATTCGTAGTCGTAGCGGAGCCCGAAGTTCACGGTCAGCCCCGCGGCCGGCTTCCATTCGTCCCGGGCGTAGCCGCTGGGAAGCGATCGTGTGGGGTGAATACCGGAGCGGGGCAGCGTGGCCGAGAACTGCCTCACCGACCCGGCGGCCCGGTGTGCAGCTGGAGACCTTCTGCGTCGGGTCGAACGGCTGATCGGCCGAGAACATATACGATGCCGAGGTTGGGCCGGTTGTCCCCCAGACGCCGTTTCTGAAAGCCCGCTCCGAATTTCACGTTATGGCCACCCGAGGAGATCGACAGGTCGTCGCGGAGCTCTCGTGCGATGTGCTCGGTGGCAGAAGTTGCCGCTGGTGCCCCACGACAAGCTCGGGAAGCTGTACCAGCGTGAGCGGCGCAAGACGCGCAGCCTGGGTTGTCGAACAGATCCTCCGCGGAGTTCGGTGCCTGGCAGGTGCGCGCGGTAGTGATACGGTTGGTGTGCGCGACCGTGGACCTCGTTCGGGACGCGGGGCGACAGGATCCACGTGTGCCCCCGCCTACAGTAGCGGTTCTGCTTGATGCCGCCGGCGCCGAGAACCAGTTCGGTGACGAGGCTACAGCCTTGTGAAGTTGGAGATTGCCAGGCGTAGCGGACAGGCACTGCTTTGGTCAGCTGCAGGTCGGCTCGCGTGAACGTCTGATTGGTTTCCGCTCTTGAACGCCGTTCAAGTTCCCGTAGTACTTGCGGCAGCCGCCACGACCACCGTGTCGGGCTGATGGTAGCTCTGAGCCCTTCCGCCGCCTGGAAGAAGTGGATCCTGGCCTTCACGATCGGCCCGCCGAAGGTCGCCGCCTGCATTGCTGCCGGCCTGAAGTCTGGCTTGCCCGGCTCCCGGCGGCCTTCGCGAAGCGGGTCGCTCGACGCTCAGCGCCTGGTTCCGGTGGGAACTGGTCGAAGCCATTCACCGTGGAACTGGTTCGTGCCGCTCTTGGTCGCCATCGACACCGCGCCGCCCGCCGTCCAGCCGTGCTCCTGAAAGCCGGCGACTGGCTCACGAACACTTTGAACTCCTGAATGGCCGACTGCGGAAAGTCCTGGCCGCGGCTCGCTCGGTATTGCCTCCTGTTCCAGACGCCATCGACCGAGCAGCGCCGAGCCGTTCGTAGAAGATGCGCCGGCGCCGATGTTCGAGTTGGCCTTGCGCTGGCGCGCATTCGCATCCCGGCTCGTGCCTGGCGTCAGCAGCGCGAGATCCACGGCGGCGCGTGGCAAGCGGCGAGATCTGCATCTGGTCCTGCGTGACGACGCCGAGCAATCTCGGTCTTCGTCGACCTCGATGATCGGCGTCTCGCCGGTGACCGGTCACCGACTCCGGCCACAGGCCTCGCACCTGCATCGTGACGTTGCGCGTCACCCGCTGGCCGTGTTCACGGCAGCGCAGGCACGTCACGGGCCCGAAGCCTGGCGCAGCTCGGCCTTCGAGCTCGTGGCGCCCGGCGGGAGTGCGGCGAGCCGGGAACGGCCGTCGGCCTGTCACCGCGGGCGCGGTCGATGCCCGTGTCGACGTTACGCGCCGTCACCGTCACGCCGGGCAGTGACGCCGCCCTGCGCGTCATTGATGATTCTCGAGATGACGCCGTTGGTCGTTCAGAGCCGTCGCGGATGTGCGCGCAGGCCAGTAGCGAGTGCGCGAGCGACCGCCGTGACCGAAACACGTCGCAACATGGACCGACTCCCCGCGCTGATCGCTCCCGCGATCCGCGCCTCAGCAGGCCGGCGTCCGAGTTCAGTGAGTAGCCCGACGCTGCCGCGTTCCTGCTGGCTACCGTGTCCCGGTCGGAATCTCCAGCACGTCGTGTGACGCCGTGGCGCACGGGCCGGTCGGTGCCCGCCGCTGTCGTTGGCGCACTGCCCCCTTCCATCTTTCGCCGCTCATACCACGTGCAGCTCGATTGCCGATGAACCCCATCGCGCTGCCGTGGCGCGCGCTGGGCATCGAGGGCAGGACTTCCCGCGTGTTGCACGCCGGCATCGCCTCGCAGCGCCCGGAACGCCGCCGACAATCATGCCGGATTCACGAAAGCCCGCCGCCCCCGACGTAGATCACTTGCCGTTGGAGTGGCGCCGCGCCCGCCTGCCGCTGCGCGCCGCTCGGCACGCGGTTCGCTTGATCGCGCCCACAGGTTCGTCGCCGGGTCGTATTCCTCGCGACCACGTCGATGTTGGTCGTCGCGCGGGATGCTGCCGACGCCGATGCGCCCGCCGATGACAGATCTTCCCGTTCACCATGCCGGAGAACGCGTGGACTGCGTGCGGTCGGCATCGGGCTGCGCGTTCGGTCCACGTGTTGTCGCCGGGTCGGCCATCTCGTTGCGCCTGTCACGCGTGTGCCCATGCCGTTCTCGAGCGGTTCGAGGCCGCCGATGGCATGAATCTTTCCACCAGCTTCTTCAGCAATCTCCAGACACCGCTTGACAGGCAGAGCAATACGTAGCTGGC